>Ga0209979_1000017_pt1 | contig 402750 bp, 388 predicted proteins | sample AnhtaG_FD_183114 | JGI IMG/M metagenome (GOLD analysis project Ga0209979, IMG submission 183114) | Deep subsurface microbial communities from Anholt, Denmark to uncover new lineages of life (NeLLi) - Anholt_01485 metaG (SPAdes) (version 2) | ecosystem: Environmental > Aquatic > Marine >... | reverse complement strand
GCTAAACAAGCCGAGGAGAAGGCTAAGAGGGAAGCAGAGCTGGCAGCTAAAGAGAAGGCAAAGAGGGAAGCTGAAGAGGCCAAGAAAGCTAAACAAGCCGAGGAGAAGGCTAAGAGGGAAGCAGAGCTGGCAGCTAAAGAGAAGGCAAAGAGGGAAGCTGAAGAGGCCAAGAAAGCTAAACAAGCCGAGGAGAAGGCTAAGAGGGAAGCAGAGCTGGCAGCTAAAGAGAAGGCAAAGAGGGAAGCTGAAGAGGCCAAGAAAGCTAAACAAGCCGAGGAGAAGGCTAAGAGGGAAGCAGAGCAGGCTGCTAAAGAGGAGGCAAAGAAAGAAGCCGAAGAGGCCGAGAAGGCTAAACAAGCCGAGGAGAAGGCTAAGATGGAAGCAGAGCTGGCTGCTAAAGAGGAGGCAAAGAGGGAAGCCGAAGAGGCTAAGAAAGCTAAACAAGCCGAGGAGAAGGCTAAAAAGGAAGCTGAGCTGGCAGCTAAAGAGGAGGCAAAGAGGGAAGCCGAAGAGGCTAAGGAGAGGGCAAAGAAAGAAGCCGAAGAGGCTAAGAAAGCTAAACAAGCCGAGGAGAAGGCTAAGAGGGAAGCAGAGCTGGCAGCTAAAGAGAAGGCAAAGAGAGAAGCCGAAGAGGCTAAGAAAGCTAAACAAGCCGAGGAGAAGGCTAAGAGGGAAGCAGAGCTGGAAGCTAAGGAGAGGGCAAAGAGGGAAGCCGAAGAGGCTAAGAAAGCTAAACAAGCCGAGGAGAGGGCAAAGAGGGAAGCTGAAGAGGCTAAGGAGAGGGCAAAGAGGGAAGCTGAAGAGGCCAAGAAGGCTAAACAAGCTGAGGAGAAGGCTAAAAAGGAAGCAGAGCTGGCGGCTAAAGAGAAGGCAAGGAAAGAAGCCGAAGAGGCTGAGAAAGCTAAACAAGCCGAGGAGAAGGCTAAGAGGGAAGCTGAAGAGGCCAAGAAGGCTAAAAAGGAAGCAGAGCTGGCAGCTAAAGAGAAGGTAAGGAAAGAAGCCGAAGAGGCACTGCGTGCTGAGCTTTATGAGGGAATGGTGAACCTGGTGGTAGTGTCACCAATAGATTTGGGTCAGATGGAGAAATTGGAAAAAGATTTACGCCAGGTTGAAGACCTGCGCCTGGTATTAGTTGGGGGCTCGGTAGACGAAGGCACCCAGATTGTTGTATCGGCAGGGAAACCTATCCCCTTAATAGATATCATAAGAGAAATGCCACCCGTAGAACAGGTGGTTAAGAAGGGCAACGAAATTCAGATTATGCTAAAAGCAGAATAATAGTCATATTGACACCGTCACCCCCGGAAATGTAGTATCCTTATATTGCCTGTGTTAATTCTATTATGCCTCTTCAGGCTAACATAATTTTAACTACTCGGTGAACCTCCTTCGCACCCAGAAGCCGAGGATAACGAGTAGCAATCCGCCGAGCCCATAAAAGGTATACCAAACCCAATCAGGTATTGAAGTCCAAGAAAAGCCAACATAAAATAACCCTGAAGGTGCCCACTCACTCTCATTGGAGGCACCATCTACTGCCTTTACCCTCCAGTAGTAGGGGACTTCCTTTTCGGTTGATTCTAGCTTCTCCTCTTTAGTCACAGTATATTCCGAGCGGGGCAAGCCTTCCTTCTCCAGCACTATGGTAGTGAAATCAGCATCAGAGGCAACCTGAAGGGTATAGCTCACACCACTGGGGTCAGTAACATCTTTCCAATCAAAGTATGCCTCTGCCTCTGCCGTGCTGGCAGCTTTTGGTAGCAGCGGCACTGGCATTGGTGGTGCTTGCGATTCCATAGTAAAGGTAGATGTTAAAGTGGTGGTGCCATCAGTGGCGGTTATAACATGGCTTCCAGCAACACTAGGCGGGACAGCAAAGTTCGCCATGAAATTCCCGTCAGCGGTGGCTGTAGCTCCAGCGATAACCTCGTCAGCCTCGCCATAAGTGATGGTAACCATAGCCTTGGCTATGAACCCAGTGCCGCGGACGGTAAGCTCCGTGCCAACATGACCAGGCGAGGTCGGGCTGGTAATTGGTTTTAGAGTTATGCCAGCCAAAATAGCCAATTGGGCTTCAGCCTTATTGAAGCTATCATCTCTGGCTTTTACTTCTCTGGTGTCACCGCTATCATGGGAAGGCACGAGGAAGCTACCATTGAAGCTACCACGGTGATTGGTATATATGAACATTGGCGTAGTGGGAATCTTATAGCCATCAAGGGTGATAGTTATAGCCTCCTTCTCCCCGAACCCGGTGCCGCTGACCTCCACCGCTTTACCTACTGCCTGTCCGGTTGGGTCTAAGGTTATTTTTGGTTTCACGCTGAACTCAGCCTCGGGCTTATTGCCAGACACATCGGTGACGGTTATGGTATGGATACCAATAGTGCTCTCCGGGATAACAATGGTGCAGATAAATTGACCTTCACCATTGGTTTCATTATCACCACTTACTATGTCAACATCATCGCCCTCATATTCAACGGTAATTTTTTGGTCATTGCGAAGACCTTCACCGCTAATCTTGACCTCAGTACCTACCGTGCCCTCTTCAGGGTCTAGCTCAATTTCACCATCGATTACGGTAAATGTAGCAACAGCAATTATGCGCTTACTGCCGCTATAGATAGCATAAAAATAATAGTCGCCACCATGCACATCTTCCTCAACTTTACCATCAGTGAGCTTATCGGGCACCCTGAATTCGTGGTGGGTTATGTGTTCGTAGGCAGTAACCTCGGCGTCGATGTCATCACCCACATCGGCTTTATCACTGGAGAAGTAGATGCGAAGCACTTTTTCAACATCGAAACCGGAGGTATGGATTTCAACCGGGTCGCCGATTTTACCCTCGGTGGGGCGGAGAGCGATAACCTCACCCGCAGCCTGGGCAGGGATAGCCGATACCGGTACCAGCAGGGCAAGGATAATGCTTAGTGCCAAGATGCAGCAAATTCTATTATGTTTCATTCCGTTTTATTAACCGGGGCTTTTTACCCCACAAAGTTTATTTAATGATAGGCTTCAATATGACCTCTGTCAATTGCGCTTCCATTGAGCAGGGCTAGGTTTCCGACAATATTGATATTGCTTTTAATTGTGCTTATACTAACAAAGCGCCATTTCATATCGCCCCAAAAATTGACAGGTTTAACCAGCTATGATTCGCCAATGCCAGCCACAGGATATCAACAGAATTTATTTTATCATCAACGAGGCAGCCAAAGCCTATGAAAGCGTTATACCGGCTGACTGCTATCATCAACCCTACATGCCAATGGATGAACTGGAGCAGGAAATGAAGCGGATGACCTTCTTCGGCTGGGAGGTAAACGGGGAGCTGGTGGGGGTGATGGGGATTGAACCGATTAAAGATGTTGCTCTCATCCGCCACGCCTATGTATTACCCCGGTGGCAAAGACAGGGAATAGGGAGTAAACTCCTAAATCACCTTAAGGGGCTGGTTACCATCTCCCGCCTGCTGGTGGGGACCTGGGCTGATGCCCGGTGGGCAATTGAGTTTTATGAGGGGCGCGGCTTCAGTCTGTTGCCAGACAAGGACGAGCTGCTAAAGACCTACTGGGACATCCCCCAGCGCCAGGTTGAAACCTCGGTGGTGCTGGGGATGGAGGTAAGATAAAAGTAAGCAGCTAATCTATTATCTCTCCCCCCACCCCACTTTCTCTAATTTCTACCAGCCTTACTGGTAACAGCTTATTACTTAAATCTTGAGTGCTTTTAGTATACACCTTAATATAGTTATCGGTGAGACCAGTCCAGATGCCATCGCCAGACTGTTTTTCCCACAATACGGGCATGGTCTTGCCCAGGAATTGCTGCCTGAAGTTCTGGGCGCTTTCCTTAGCCAGGGCCAGCATACGCTGACTTCGCTCCCGCTTGACCCCATCCCCTACCCGGTCTGGCATAAGGGCGGCTTGAGTCCCCTGGCGCGGTGAGTAGGGAAAGACATGAATGCGGGCAAATTCCATCTGTTTACAAAAATTATAGCTCTCTTCAAACTCCGCTTCAGTCTCGCCGGGGAAGCCAACAATAATATCGGTGGTGATAGCTGCCTGGGGCACCATGTCCCTGACTAAGGCTACCGCCCGCTGATAGTCACTGACGGAATAGCGCCGTTTCATCCCACTGAGCACCCCATCACTGCCACTCTGCAAAGAGAGGTGAAAATGGCGGCACAGCCTTCTATCGCACCACAGCCCGATAAGCTCAGGGGATATTTCCCGGGGCTGGAGGGAGGACAGCCTCAATCTGGCTACATCAGTCTGGGTCAAGATGTGCTGAAGCAGCCCCCTTAGACCGACCCCTTCATAGCTATATGAGCCAATCTCGGTTCCGGTTAGCACCACTTCTTTATAGCCCTCAGCAATTCTGTGCTTGACCTCAGCCACAACCCGGTCAATGGGTGTGCTTTTCTCCCTACCCCGCACCAGGGGCACGATGCAATAAGAGCAAAAGCTATTACAACCATCGTGAACCTTGATAAAGGCGCGAGTCCTGAAATCAGCACGAATTATAGTTGAACCCCTTTGACCATAGAGCGGGCTGCTCAGGCGCCCCGACTCCTCCAGCAGCCGTAGTAGATGCAGTTTCTCACTGTTGCCCAAGATAAGGTCAACCCCTTCAATCTGAGCCAGCTCGTGGCGGGCACGTTCAACATAGCAACCAATAGCCACCACCAGGGCATCAGGATTTCGGCGGCGAGCCCGTCTGAGCAGGCGACGGCACTTGCCGTCGGCAACGTGGGTAACGGTGCAGGTATTGAGTATATAGACATCGGCCCCGTCAGCCGCAGATACCAGCCTATACCCCGCCTGGGCAAACTGCCGGGCTAAAAGCTGGGTCTCGGCTTGATTAAGCTTACAGCCCACAGTATCTAAGGCAACCTTTGGAATTTCCGAACTTCTAGTCATATCCAATCAGTATTATAATAACTACTATATTCTCAGCCGGTCAAATGTAAGCCTACCTGAGCTGGTTCAGATAGATTAGTGACACAGAGCATCATATCTCATCTCTCTATGGCATTGACCCCATCCCCCTCAGCACCCATAAAAATCTTCGATTTTTCTGGGAACCCGCCTGACCCCCTTCCCCTCGGAGGGGAAGGGGGAAATAATTTTAAGAGGGGGATACAGGGGGTGAGGTTGATAAATAATCTCTCCTTGCAGATAAGCTGAAATTGTGGTAAAAATAGCTAATCGATATTTGTTTTTCCCCTAGCGTTATGTCAACCTTGAATAATAGAGATTGTTTAGTAAGGGGATCAAAAGGGGCGAAGCCCCTTCAAAAGTAATCCTTCCCCCTCTCCTTTCAAGGAGAGGGGGATAAAGGGGGTGAGGTTGATAAATAATCCCGATAATAGAGTAGTGGTTACTGGCATCGGGGTTCTGTGCCCACTTGGTCTGAATGCCACCACCACCTGGCAAGGTCTTATTGCCGGTAAGTCCGGGATTGACTACATCACCCTGTTTGACCCCCAGCCCTTTGAAACCAAGTTTGCTGGCGAGGTAAAGGGCTTTGAGCCTACCGATTATGTAAGCCGCAAGGATGCCCGCCGCATGGACCGCTTCGCTCAACTGGCAGTAGCTGCCGGCATGGAAGCGGCGGAGCAATCGGGAATGAAAATCAACGCCGCAAACCAAGACAATATCGGTATCGTAATTGGTAGTGGAATTGGCGGTCTAACTACCTTATTTGAACAAACCAAAATACTACTGGAGAGGGGAGCAGGCAGGGTGAGCCCGTTCCTAATCCCAATGATGATGCCTAATATAGCTGCCGCCCAGGTATCCATTGTGCTAGGAGTGAAAGGGCCAAATCTGTGCACTGCATCAGCTTGCTCCAGCGGCTCAGACGCCATAGGGGTTGCCTATGAAACTATCAGGCGCGGTGATGCCCAAGTTATGATAGCCGGCGGCAGTGAGGCAATAATCAACCCGGTAGGCATTAGCGCTTTCAATGCCCTGAAAGCTATATCCACCAGAAACAATGAACCACAAAAGGCATCCCGTCCCTTCGATGCTGAACACGATGGCTTTGTTCTCAGCGAAGGGGCTGGCACCCTTATTTTGGAAGACCTTACCTTCGCCCAAAGGCACGGGGCTAACATCCTCGCCGAAATTATCGGTTATGGGGCTACTGGTGATGCCTACCATGTTACCGCGCCAATTGAAAGTGGGGAGGGTGCCGCCAAGGCGATGCAGAGGGCGCTGAATAAAGCCGGGCTCAAACCCAATGAAATTGACTACATTAACGCTCATGGCACATCTACCCCCCTAAATGACAAAATGGAGACCAAAGCGATAAAGACGGTATTCGGCGACCATGCCTATAACATTCCGATAAGCTCCACCAAGTCAATGATGGGGCATCTTATAGGGGGTGCTGGTGCCGTTGAAGCCGCAATATGCATAATGGTTATCCAGAACGGCATAATACCACCGACGATAAACCTCACCCACCCTGACCCTGAGTGCGATTTAGATTATGTGCCCAATGTAGCTCGCCGAGCCAAGGTCGCCACCGCCCTGTCCAATTCCTTCGGCTTTGGCGGTCATAACTCGGTCCTGGTCTTCCGAGAGTACTCTGAGGGGCGAACTTGAATCATTGTCGCTGGAATTTGCTGCCGCCGGTTCCAGACAAGCGTCTGGTCAATAGTTCAGGTTTCCCCCCACTAATAGCTCAGCTTCTATATAACCGTGGTCTTACTGAGCCCTCCCAGTTAGAGCCATTCATCAGTGGCGACAAACGCCTGTCGGGCGACCCATCCCTGCTACCTGATATGCACCTGGCGGTAGCCAGGATTTACCGAGCCTTGCTCTCAGGAGAAAACATCGCTGTCTATGGCGACTTCGATGCTGATGGCATCACCGGGACTGCCCTGCTTGTCCAGGGGCTATCCAGCCTTGGCGGTAAGGTCATCCCATACATACCACACCGCCTGACCGAGGGCTATGGACTTAAAACAGCCGCCCTGGAAAAGCTTTACCGACAAGGCATCAGCCTGGTTACTACCGTTGATTGCGGAATTACTGCCCTGGCTGAGGTTAAGAGGGCAAAAAGGCTGGGGCTGGATATAATTGTCACCGACCACCATACTCCCCTGCCAGAAATCCCGCCTGCCGTTGCCACTATCAATCCCAAGCGAGCTGATTCAAGTTATCCCTTCTCGGAACTGACTGGCGCTGGGGTAGCCCTCAAGCTGCTTCAGGCTCTATTCCAGGGCATTGGTAAAGAAGAGCAACTGGATGAACTGATGGACCTGGCAGCCCTGGGAACGGTGGCTGATATGGCACCTCTATGGGGGGAGAACCGATACCTGGTTAAGCAGGGATTGAAGCTAATTAATGCCGCCCCACGCCTCGGAATCAGGGAGATTATATCCCAGACGGAACTAAGCACTGGCAGCCTTGATGCAGAGAGCATCTCATGGATTATCGCCCCGCGGCTAAATGCTGCCGGCAGATTGGCACATGCCATGACCAGCTATAAATTGCTGATGACAGACTCACCTCAGGAGGCACGCGGGTTAGCTATATGGCTAGAACAGAAAAATGCGGAGCGGCAAAGACTAACCACCAAAGTGTTAACCAAGGCTAGAGAGCAGATATTGGCACAGGGAATTTCACCCTTGCTAATTGCCAGCGATAGGGACTATCCGGTTGGGATTGCCGGGCTGGTAGCCAGCAGGCTATCTGAGGAATTCTACCGCCCGGCTATTGTGGTCAAAACCAGCGAGTTAGTAAGCAGCGGGAGCTGTCGCAGTATCCCTGAGTTCAATATTATCCTCGCCCTGAACCAGTGTAGCCACCTGCTATCCCAGTTTGGTGGTCACTCACAGGCAGCCGGTTTCACCCTAGCCACCAAGAACTTGGCTCGCCTCAAGCAGCACCTCTCCCAGCTAGCAACCACACAGCTTGCCGGGGCTGACCTTCGCCCTCAACTGGATATTGATGCTGAGGTCACACTTCCTGAACTGAGCGGGGATACCTTTCGCACCATTCAACAGCTAGCTCCCTTTGGTCGTGGTAATCCAGCGCCTACCTTCCTCAGCCGCAGGGCGGAGGTGGTTGACTGCCACACTATGGGCAGTAATGGAGAACACCTGAGGCTCAAACTGAAGCAGGGTGGCACTATGTGGGATGGGGTGGGCTTCAGACTGGGCGACTATCTGGCTGAGGTATTCTCTCACCTTGACATTGTGTATAACCTGGAAATAGACCGCTGGGGTGGGGGGGAGAGGCTGAGGCTCAATATCCTGGACTTTGCGCCAGCACTTCAAACCTAAAGGCCTTGACGCCGCCTCATTACTAGCAAGCCTCCGCCCAGAGCTAAAAGTAGAGCCACGGTAAGCCACGGGGCGAGGATGCTGAGCTTATTTACCGGATAGACCTGACCACCTACTGCTGGGGGAGGCACAACGTGGATAGTTACCTCTTGATAAGCTATCCAATACCAGTCATCCCCGACACATCCCCCTGCCCATATCCTAAAGTCGTAATCGCCAAGAATAGAAGATAGCTGTTATCTCCTGTCTTTTTTCTTAAGACAATTAGTAAAATAGATTACGCTTCATTTCCTGCATGGTCTTGACAGAAGGCACACAGATGGTTATAATATTGACCACTGGCATTTCAGCTCGCGCCGGAAATGATTAAGGTATTGATAGCATGGTGGACATGCCAGTTTCGGCAGTGGTCACTTCTAGCCGTCAGATTGGATAGGGGTAGGGCTTGAGTAACCAAAAGCAGGGTGAATATTGTGCCACATGTCAAAAGTGTAGATGTGCCCAATGGCACTTATTATGACTCAGTGAAGGCAATCCTCCATTGAGGGCAAAGTTGAAGAGGCAGACTGAGAAAACCCGGCATACATTTCTTGACAAGATGGATGCCATAGCCTATGGCGTAGAAACCAGATATGAATTAATCACTGGTCACTCAAGAAAAGTAACCGAAGAAACAGTAGACATCGCCCGGGCGTTGCGTATGCCTGAGCGTGATATTAAGAGATGGGTGTCTTCCCGATTGAGGCGCGATACGGAGAAAAGCAGGGTAATCAAATCCCTTCTTGAAAGACTGGAAGGACGCCCTCTAGCCCCGTTGGAAATGAAGTCGGCCGAGAGTGAGATAAGAATGCAAGACTCAAGCCCGAGGCTAAGATGAACTAGGGCGATTGAGCTGCCAGTGATTAGCGGGTTTGTTAGGCGTGCCTCTAAGGGAATTTCCCGGGAAGGCACCTTCTTTTTTGCAGCCTCCCCAGATACCGAAGGCCGGCTCAAAAATAGAAACATTTTGTAGGGCACAGGTTATCTTCATATCTCGGGGTGTTCTTGTCTTACCTTCTCTATAGTCCTCTATCAGGTAATTGGTAACGGTTGCCTATAAAAAGGTAGCTTCCCTTAAATATTTGAAATCGAGAGCCTAAGAGGAATAAAATATCTGGCGGAATTCAGAGCATAGATAGGAATGTCGCCCCAATTCTAGCCAGTGTTAAGATAAGGAGGAGATGGGATAATGAAAGCCGCTGAAACAGGCAAGGGCACGGCAAAATATATTCTCGGCGAAGTAAAGAGATTTGACCAAAAGAACGAGATGTTCAAGAGAGCAAGGTGGCAGCCAGAACTCAGGGAGATGGCTAAAAAGGTTTACGGCTCTGTTTACCCCAAGGATAAGGATGGGCACACCCTTAAAGACATGGCATTTAAGAACGCCGCCTGGCATATAGAGACCGGGTTCGCTCACGGCACCATAATCCACAATACCGGCATGTATGCCTGGGACATGAAGCTTGTCGGGGTAAGCCAAGTACCCCCAGGTTTGAAGCTGGAGGTAGATGACCCGGCAAAGATGTCACAGGACATAAAGAAGGTGGCTAAGTTTTTTGGTGCATCCCAGGTAGGAATCTGCGAGCTAGACCGACGGTGGGTATACTCTCATTCATTCCACATACTCACCCGCGAGCACAAGGAGCTGGAATTACCGGAGGGGTATAAGTATGCTATAGTGATGGTCTTTGAAATGGACTACGAACTAGCCAAAACATCCCCTACCTGGGTAGCCGAAGGCACCGAAGGCAAAGCCTATTCAATGATGGCAGTTACCGCTACCATGGTAGCCCAATTTATCCGTGGTCTAGGCTATAAGGCGATACCCAGCGGCAATGATACTGCGATTAGTATTCCTCTAGCCATTGATGCCGGACTGGGCGAACTGGGGAGGAATGGGCTACTAATCACCCCACAATATGGACCCCTGGTCAGGATAAGCAAGGTTTTAACCGATTTACCCCTGGTTCCGGATGAGCCGATTGAGTTCGGGGTAACTCGGTACTGTGAAAAATGCAAGAAGTGCGCCAAATACTGCCCCGGTCAGGCTATTCTGTGGGGCGAAAGAACCACCGAGCCCAACAATATTTCCAATGCCAGCGGAGAGCTAAAGTGGCCAATAGATGCTGAAAAGTGTTTTGCTTTCTGGGCTCGTAATGAAGGCTCGTGCATGAACTGTATTAGGGTCTGTCCCTTTAATAAGCCAGCAGGCTGGCTGCACAATATAATAAGGTGGCTGGTCAAGCATACCCCTGGGTTAGATTCTCTCCTGGTTAAGATGGATGACCTCTTTGGCTATGGTAAGCAAGCTAGCGCAAAGATTTTTTGGAATAATATAGTAGCGTAGCACGGGGAAATATCTATACTCAGAAAAGGGCTAGGATTTAGTTTAAAAAGGCTTGAATTTCTTTGCAACAGGTGGTATAAGTATAGCAATTGTTCGAAGAAGTTAGAGAGACAAGGGACATAAAAGTAAGACCGAGTATAATAACCAAAGCCGGGGCACAATGACAGGTCTTTTTTGGTGGGTGGAGATAGGTGGCGTGGGTGTTTCTCTCGTTATAAGACTATCCCCAAGATAAAGTAGATAGGGAAGTGTAAATCTAGAGGCTAAAAGCCAGAAAGGGGGAGATAGATGTAGATAAGGTAGCATTAAAATATTAAACAGAAAAAAGTCTTAATTAGTAAGGAGGATTTAAGTGAAAAAGGAAAGATTATTGGTACTGCTTGGTAGTATTTGTCTGATACTGATATTGGCAGCGCTACCCTTTATGACAGCTTGTCCAGCGCCACCAGCAGAAGAGGAGGAAGCGCCACCAGCAGAAGAGGAGGAAGAGGAACTGCCACCGGTACATGAGCCAGTAGCACTAGAGATTTACTCCAATCCTTTTGGGAATGCTGGCTATGTTCTTTCTTTTGCGTTAGCCGACATAATAAACAAGAACTCTGAGTGGCTACGAGCTGTCACCATAGAGACTCCCAGTGGCGCTCACAATTTGAAAATCCTGCAGAGGAGCCCGGAAAAATCGGGGGTTTGGGTTGGTTATCTCAATCCCTTGTCTCTTCACCACTGCACTCTAGGTGGCTCGCCATTCACGCCCGAGGAGCCGCTCGAAATGAGTGTTAAAGCTGTATCAATAACGGCTAACATAGGCGCCCCGTTTCTGACTACTGACCCAGATATCAAGACACCACAGGATTTAATTGGCAAGACGGTTGCTTTAGAACCAGAAGGAAGTACCGAGGAATTTGTGCCAAGGTTCCTACTAGAGGCTTGGGGTATTTATGATGATGTAACGATAGTGACAATGGGCTTTGGTGCTCAATCTGATGCCCTTATTGATGGCACAATAGACCTTGGAAGGTCTGGGGCGGTCATTTTGGGGCATGAAGAATATGCGGATTGGACTGCAATTCCTCCTTTTGAGAAGCTTCTTATGGCGAGGGAAACTTATATTTTCCCTATTACTGCCGAAGACTGCGCTCTAGTAAGGGAGACAACTGGCTATCCTGTATACCCAATCGGTGGAAAGGGTAAGACTATTGGTAAGTCAACTGTCCCCGACTGGCTGGGTACGCATATTAGCAACGGATGGTTTGTCTCAGAGGATATGCCGGATGATGTGGTAACCGAGCTGGTAAGAATCATCTACGAGAATGCCGAGTTATTTGTGACTTATCATGCAAACGGAGCAGCTATAGCAAAGGAGACCATAGGTGGGGTCGCTATACCAAGAGACGGTTATCACCCGGCAGCCATAGAGTTTCTAGAGGCTAAGGGGGTAACGGTAGGGCGGTAGTGTAACTGGTATAATTGCCCCCCCACTTCCGGGTTAATAAGAGGCGGGGGGGCAATGTAGATAGGGATTTATTGTTAACCATGTTTCATCTAAAGCCTGTGTCTTGGTGGAAGGTACTTGATGTTGCAATAGTCGTTGTGGCAGTATTTATGGTCCTCTACCAGCTCATCAATACTCAATATATGCTTCTAGAGCCCCTGAAGCATTCTAATATGCATCTACTTTTTGCTTTCGCGGTTACCTTCCTGGCTGTATTACGTAATACCCGTAAGCGTTGGCCACTGATGTTGCTATTAGCACTTCTGGGGATAGCCTCTACAGGTTATGTCGGTCTATTCTTTGATGACTTAAATGCGCGTTCATTATTCAATACCTCTCTGGATTTAGCTATTGGCATAATATTAATAATTTTGTGCCTTGAGGCCACCAGACGAGCATTTGGCATCGTGCTGCCAGCAATAACTGGTATCTTCATCCTTTACAGCTTCTTTGGCTACTTGCTACCAGGTGTTTTTAAGGTTATGCCCATGGGTTGGCAAGAGATAGTTTCCCGGCTATCTCTATCCCTGGGGTGGGGGGGGATTTATGGATATATCTTAGACATTTCAGCTACTTACATATTCTTATTCATGGTATTTGCGGCAATGATAACTACAACCGGTGCCGTTGGTTTCTTCACCGAAGTTGGGAAGCTTGTAGGGCGCAAGGTTAGAGCAGGGCCAGCTTTGGCAGCAGTAGTCACCAGCGGCATGGTTGGTTCAGTTAGTGGTTCAGCAGGGGCTAATGTCATGGTTACTGGCTCCTTCACCATACCGGCAATGAAGAAAGTTGGATATACAGCCGAACAGGCTGGTGGTATTGAGTCAGCGGCTTCAACTGGCGGGCCAATTATTCCGCCAGTGATGGGAGTTGTTGCTTTCATTATGGCTGGGTTTACTGGCATATCCTATTCAACAATAATAATCGTAGCTGCTTTGCCAGCACTACTCTACATTATTTCGGCTGCTTTTTATACCTACTTTCAGGGAGAGAGGATGAAGGTTGCTCGCTGGGAAGAAGCGGTAGATGTTAGGGAGTTACTACTCCGAGCACCTATATTTTTTGTACCACTAGCGGTCATCGTAGTTCTATTTATGATGGACTACACGCCAATGTTTGTAAGCTTCTGGGCAGTTGTATCAATATGCGTTATGGGATTGATACGGAAAAAGACAAGACCGTCTCTAAGTGCTTTTGTACGTGGGCTTGTCAGTGGGGCTGAGCTAGGAAGCAAAGTTGCGGTAACCTGTGCTTTATTGGGAATAATAGTAACAACGATAACGATGACGGGGGTAGGAGTAAAATTTCCTATGGCCATAGCGAACCTCGTTGGTGAAAATCTTATTCTTTTGCTGCTATTAACCGGAGTTATTTCTATCATTCTAGGGATGGGGCTACCTGCTTCCGCAGCATATGTTCTGGTAGCAATTACCATTGCTCCGACGCTGATTAGGTTAGGCATAGATGTACTGCCAGCACATCTATTTGTGTTTTACTTTGCCAATTTCTCTTTCATAACTCCACCGGTAGCAATTGCTGCTCTTTTTGGGTCTCAGTTAGCCGGCGGGAATTATATCAAAACGGGTATCCAAGCTTCACTAGTAGGCATAGCCGGTTTCTTTTTGCCGTTTATGGTAATCTTCTCCCCAGCTTTTCTGTTTAACTTCTCAGAACCCTTTTTTGCCATCACATCACTAATTGCCTGCCCCATAGTCTTCTTTGGACTGCAATCATCTTTTGTCGGTTACTTCTCAAGAAAACTTAATCCGCTGGAGAGGGTGTTACTAATACTGTCACCGGTAGCGCTTATGGTATACATTTATAGTGCCAATTTTATATGGTTTCTTACCGGTTTAGCCATTCTGGCTGTCTTCGGATTCTGGCAGATAAGGATAACGAGGAGGGAAAGGCAGAACCTTAATATAGAAAGGGCTACCAACTGAACTTTTACCATAATTAAAATTAAAGGAGGAGTGCCATGAAAATTGATGTTTTCAATCATGTCTTACCACCAAAATATCTGGAGGCCAGGGATAAGAAGGCACTAACCGGATGGGCTTCGGCGAAGGGTTCAAGGTATGTACGGGCAGTGCCCACTCTGCTTGACCTGGACATCAGGTTCAGAATCATGGATAAGTATGAAGACCTTTTGCAAGTGCTAACTATTGCTGCCCCGCCTCTGGAGACCATTACCAAACCTGAGGATGCAGTTGAACTGGCAAAGATAGCTAATGACGAGATGGCTGAGCTGGTCATGAAATACCCGGATAAGTTTGTGGCAGCAGTAGCCTGCCTGCCGCTGAGTGACATTGATGCCACTTTAGAGGAGATTGACCGGGCAATAAACGACCTGAGGTTCAGGGGAGTAGAAATATATACCGACGTAAACGGCAAGCCAATAGATTCCCCGGAATTTATGCCCATCTATGAAAAGATGGCTCACTATGACCTTCCTATCTTGATTCACCCCAGAAGAGAGGGGATAGTGCCAGACTATGAGGGTGAAAAAGAATCGAAATACCTGATATGGACCAGGCTCGGTTGGCCTCACGCCACCTCAATGGCAATGATACGCCTGGTGTGTAGTGGCATACTAGAGAGATATCCCAACCTTAAGTTTATAACCCATCATGCTGGCGGAACAGTGCCCTATCTTATCACCAGGATAGGTTTAGTGGATGAGTTTAACGAAATGCGTATGGGTTACCGATATGAGCAGCACCTTACTAAAAAGATACCTGACTACCTGCGTATGTTCTACAATGATACTGCTGTTTACGGAAATACCCCGTCACTGATGTGTGCCTACGCTTTCTGTGGTGCTGACTATATGCTATTTGCTACTGATATGCCTTTTGACAGTCAAGCTGGCTATAGGCTGGTTCGGGAGACAATCCGCTCAATAGAAGAAATGGATATAACGAACGCTGAGAAGAGGAAAATATTCGAGGATAATGCCCGAAAGCTTTTGCGTCTGCCAATTTAGACAAATATATAGAAGGAGGCTAGTCGTGCAATGAAGATAAAACCTCACCTTAAATCTTTTATCAGAAAAAGTTACGCGACCCATGAGCCTGTTGCTGGACAAGCCGAATTCTTAGACTGCTCCCTAGGAATCAACAGCTTTGGAGTTTCAGAGAAGGTTCTGGAAGCAGCCAAGGAGTATGATTGGTCACAGGTCTGGCGATGTCCTGAGCCCAGCTATGAAGGCTTAAAGGAGAAAATCGTTGATTTCTGGTCAGGTTATGCCGATTTGGAAATGAGCCAAATCCAGATTGAGTATGGGGCCATGGGGGTTATGGAGAGAGTGAATAGAATATTCTTAGAAGCTGGCTCCCAGGCCTTGGGTTATTCTCCCCAGTTCACAGCGTATGTGGCTGATATTGGGGTATGTGGGGCTAAATACGATGCAGTTGTTTTAAGACCTGAGGAAAACTTTAAATTCTATGTAGAAAGACTGATAGAGAAAATAGACCCGAAATACTGCTTGATATATATTGATAACCCTAATAATCCTACCGGCCAGATGATTAGTTTGAGCGCTATAGAGGCAGTGGTCAGAGAGGCCAGGGAGAAGGACGTGGCGGTAATAGTGGATGAAGCCTATGGAGATTATATGGAGCAAAGACAGTCTGCAGTCAATTTAACCAGGGAGTATAAGAATTTAATAGTGGCTCGCACCTTTGATAAGGGCTTCGGGCTTTGTAGTTTAAGAATAGGCTATGGGATATTACCTGCGGAACTGAGCGACCACTTTAATAAGGTTACTCCCCCTTTCCGGGCTACTGCAATCGGCTCTTACCTAGCCACGGTAGCTTTCTCCGACCAGGATTTTGTCTCTAGTTGCCGACAACGGGTCAAAGTGGAGAAGGAAAAGCTGATAAAAGGATTGAGAGAGAGGGATTATCTCATTAGCGAGACCTATGAATATTGCCCTATTTTCCTTGCCGGTCACAAAAATAAAGATATTGACTTTAGGCAAGAGCTGATAACTAAAGGAATACTGACTGTGCCAGGAACCGACTTCAACGATTTAGACAAGAACTATGTTAGGATAAATTGCCCACCCCGTGCTGAGGAGTTCTTACGCAGACTGGGCGATTGAGGTGTGGGTGAACTGCGGTTAAAGCTGGTAATAGGGGTTATTCAATAGTAAAGGGGGTTACCATAGAAGAAGAATTGGTGAAGGCTGATGTTCTATGTGTAGACGGAGGTATAGCCGACTTATATGGTTGGGCAGAATCAAATGTTAATATTCTGACAAATGATAAGCCACCATTTAACCGTGAGATGGGTTCTTCTAACTTGAGAGGTATACTTTGCCGGGTCTATAAGACACCTGAAATTAGTGCCAGTTAAAGGAGGCAGAGTGAATCACCCCGCAGCAAGCTGCGGGGTACCTAAATTACTCAAACAAGCGTATTGTAAAGAGGGCCTAAAGGACGTCGGGCGATTTATTTCACCTCCACTCTACCTACATCACAATTTATTTCAAGGTCTATCCGGTTATTGGCAATCTCGAAATTCTGAGACACATAATAATCACCCCTCTTCGGGAAGCGACTCTCATCTATATCAAGGTTGGACAAGTCTATATCTGCCCTAATTCTAGCTGCTACCCCCTCGGGAATGGTTACCTCTATGTTGGCAGCATCAGCATCTATATAGGCGTGGGTGGTGCCTGCTGATGTGGGCATCCTCACCGTGCAATTACCAGCATCCATGTCCAGCCGAAGTTGAGCTATCACAAGCTCACCGAAATCAAGGGCTATGTTGCTCGCCGCTGACTTAATATTGAGCATTAAGGCTGCATTCCTAGTTAACCTGACCTCCCACCTAATGCCAACCTCTCCCCATAATTTCTTATCAACCCGCTCTGTAGTCAAAAAGAGCCTGCCTTCACTATTTTGGCGATGAAAATCTGCCCTTATGCCTCCAATGCCGTTCCTCACCTCTGAGCTTGCCTCAACAAAGCTTGGCGAGGTGGAGGGAAGGCTGACCACGGTAAGACTCCCCCCGGTGAAGTCTACCTCAATTTCAGCACGCTCTATATTCCCCAAGGGCTCTGAATAGCTTTCAGTGACTACTCCTGCTGGCGGAGATGGTCCATATTGCCAGATGGCTATACCAAGGCAAGCGCAGAGCACGGCTAAGATTAGCAGGCTAAGCAGCCAGACATTGTAGCGGCGGAGCAGAATACCAAGCCCAATAATGATAATCAGTACCGGCCAGAACCGCCACAGGCTCCCCCACAGACCCCAGGGAAGGGCACCGAGGTTCTGGAGGAGAAATACTATCCCCAGAAACAATAGGATGATGCCCCAGATTGGCACACCATATACCCTTCTCGGTTTCTGCTCAGACATAGCTACCTCCCCCTGGTGCTGAATATAATCAGCAAGCCGACCGCCACCAGGATAAGAGGCCAGAGATTGCCCCAGTTAAACCACCAGAAGAGGTTGAAGCTACCTAGCAAGAAAAGGAGTCCAAGGACAATAATGAGGATGCCCAGGGTGTTGCGACGTCGGCGGCGAACCTTATCCACTGCCTCTTCCTCCTCCACAAAGGTGGAACGGACCTCACGCCCCAACTCACTGGCGGTTTCCTTCATCTCCTCCACATTTTCCTTCATCGCTTCTTTGGGTGTAGCAACCTTCGAACCTTCCAGAGGAACAACGATTGCCATAATGATATAGGCTAGGATGCCCAACCCGTTAGCAAATATCAATAACACTGCGAGCACCCTGACGATGGTGGGATCCATGTCAAAATACTTCGCCAGACCACCACACACCCCCCAGAGCATCCTATCGCTTCTACTTCGATAAAGTCTTTTCTCCATGACCCCCCTCCATAATGCGTTGTCAGAAATTATACTTTAAGCCCCAGGATAGGGCAAACCCTTATCTCTATCTTGGTAAACCTTTATTCTTCTCAGCTTCAATATCAGGAAGACCTCTTTGCCCACGGTTAAATCCATATCCTCAAATATATGATGAGGCACTTCAGCCAGCAGGTTATTTTCACCCGCCTTGACCTCAAGTCTAACTGCATCCTCATATGACTTAATGCTGGTGATTGTTCCTTTAAATCGGTTCACCTCTGGTCCCGGTGGTTTAGTTTCAGAAATATATATATCTCTGGGAAATAGAGCGATGCGCCTAACCATTTTTCCATCGTCAGGAAGAATTATATTTAGCCCACCGCAATCGACCTCCATAACTCCCTGCCCCAAGCTACGGCAGAGGTCACAGCGTAGGATGTTTGGTGCTCCAATAAAATCGGAGACCGCTTCATTTGTAGGATAGAAAAATACCTCTTCCGGCCTACCCACCTGTTGCATATGACCGCTCTGGATGATAGCTATCCTATCAGCCATCTCCTCGGCCTCTGCCAGGTCATGAGTTACATATATGGTAGTAATACCTAGTTTCTTTTGGAGCTGCTTTAGCTCAATTCTCAAGTATTTGGCGGTTTGCATATCAAGGCTGCTCAGGGGTTCATCCAGAAGCAAAACCTGGGGCGAAAAGGCAAGGGCTCTAGCTAAGGCAACCCGCTGCTTTTCACCGCCACTCAGATGCTTGGGATAACGGGTGGCAAGGTGTTTTATCTTCATCAGTTGTAGTAACTCTTCTGCTCTGCCTTGTAACTCATGTTGAGCTTGTTTATGGGTTCTCAAGCCATAGGCTATATTTGAAGCCACATCAAGGTGGGGGAACAGGAACAAATCCTGGAACAGGTAGCCTACCCCTCTCTTACTGGGGGAAAGCTTATCTACTGGTTGGCTATCAAAGAGCACCGACCCGGTATAATCAGTTAATCCGGCAATAATATTAAGCAGAGTGGTCTTCCCGGCACCATTCGGTCCCAATAATACCAATAATTCCTTGTTGAATATCTCCAGATTGACATTCTGGCAAATATATTTACCTATATTTTTAAGCCTGATAGATGGCAAATTACCTCCACTTGGTGGTCAGTTTTGCTTCCAGATATTCAAAAAACTTCTCAAAGGAAAGGCACATCACGGCTAATACTATCAAACAGACTATGATGATGTCTATGCGGATTAAGCTCTCAGCCCTCATCATAAGGGCTCCAATGCCGGTAGGAATTGCCACCATCTCAGCAGCTATTATCACTCGCCAAGCCATCCCTGCCTCTAACCTGAGCCCGGTAAATATGTTTGGTAGGGCTAAGGGCATAACCACTGTGGTCAGAATCTTGACATCGGATGCCCCCAGCGTCCTTGCCACCCGGATATAATCCTTATCCACATTTCTGATGCCGGTGACCGTGTTATACAGGACGGGGAAGAAGGAGCAGATAAATATTATGGTAATGGGTAGCATCTCGTTTATCCCTATCCACAGCATCAACAGAGGTAGCCAACCCAAAGCTGGGATAGGATAAAGAAGGCTGACTATGGGATGCAATGCCTTATTTATGTTATCCATCCACCCCATTATCATACCAATGGCTAAACCGGCTATAGAACCAGCACAGAAGCCGATTAGAACCCGAACCAGGCTGCTGAGAAAATTATCCACCAGCACGCCGTTGGCTGTCAGGTAATAGAACTCCGCTACCACAGTGGAGAAAGGGGGGAAGAGGAACTGCCCCGGGGTCAGATTCAGTCGGGCTACCACCTCCCAGATAGCCAGAAATATGGCTACGGGCAATATGCCCCACCCCGGTCTGAGTTTCTTAAGCTTATCCACCTTCAAGGAATCTCAAATCCAGGATATCCTCAGCGTTAAAGCTATCTTTTATATAGCCTAGCTCTGCCAAATAATCTACGGTCTCCTGAACTACTTTTGAGTCAATGCTGGTGGTATATTCTAGCCTAGCCATAGACCGTAGCAATACTTCAGGGGTGATTTCTAGCCTGGCAGCCGCTTCGGCTGCCTCAGCCGGGAATATTCCCCCCCCAGCAGTTTGTAGTTGACGCGCCATAACCTCAGCCGCTTCTTCAGGGTGCTGGTTACCCCAATCCGTTGCCCTTTGGGATACCTTTACCAGCTTTCTCACTACCTCAGGATGGTTATTTATTAAGTCCTCCTTAACTACTAAAACACTGCCCTGCATCTCAGGCCAGACATCCTGACTCACCAGCAGCATCCTAAAGCCAAACTCTTCAGCCATGGTAGCCCACTGTTCGGGGAGAAAGGCAGCATCTAGCTGCCCCATCTTGATAGCCAGAACCTGCTTTGGCGGATTCATTCGCTGAATGTTATCTAATACCTTATCTTCATTAAGAGCGTATTTATCTATCGTCTTGTGGAGGATTACATCTACGGCGCCGCCTTCCCTGACACATCCAATGCGAATGTCAGGCTTTTCTAAATCCTTGACCGTTTCTATCTTGTCAGGATTAACCACCAAGCCATAGCCGTACTTATGGGTTCCGGCTACTATCTTTATTGGCACCCCGGCGTTGGCATAGACATTTATAGCTGGCACCAGGCACATATAGGCGACCTCAACACCACCCTCAGTTCGACCCAGAGCAGCCGCCAGAGCCATGCCAGTTACATAGCTCTCATAGGCGGTCAACTTCAGACCTTCCTCCTCAAACCATCCCTTATCCTGACTTATATAGGCGCAGGCAGCATGGTCCATGAATTCAACCGCCATCCCTATAGGCGACCCTTTTTTCGGAGCGCATCCACTAATAGGAACGAAAGCCAGCAATCCCGCCAAGAGCAAAAGGAGTAGCTTTTTCATTCCTTCATCTTCCTAAGTCAAATTGAGTAGGGCTATATTGCGTTAGATATAGCGTCTCACAAAAAAATTATTCAACCTGCTTCAGAAACTCCTCAAATTTAGCCCGCAGCTCCTTATACTGACCGACAGCTTTTCGCCCCTCCTCGGTTAATCTGGCATGTCCTCCCCCAGCCCCACCAGCGGTTTTCTCAACCAGGGGTGCCGGTGCCAGGCGATTGGCTGCTTCTATCCAAAGCCAGGCATTGCGGTAACCTAACTTCATCGACCGAGCTGCCGCTGCTATTGAGCCAAACTTATCAATTCGTTCCAGCAGCATCGCTCTCCCCCACCCCAAATACAACTCGCCGTCCTTCTCCACCCATACCCTGCCTCTTACTACATAACCTGGCTCCGGGTGGTGAGAAAAACGGGAGGGCTTTTTCGGTCTGAACCTTGGTATCTCGGTCTTGGTCACTTGTCCTTTGTCCAATGAGAGTAGTCGAGCTATATTATAAGCGATATAACACTTTTGTCAAGTTTTACTTTGGATTGGTCATTCGGTTAGCGTTAACGGGCAAGCCGGTATTTACAGGTGTCCAAGAACCAGCGGCTATCCCGGTTAATGGTTCTATTCTCCATTATCTCTATCCTTCTCTTAAAGAAGGGTCCATTGACCACCAGAGTATGATATTCGCCACTTTCTCCGCAAATGTCAATGTTCTTAGCTTTCAAATACTGCATAAACTTCCTGTCTGCCCGCTGTCCAATCCAGTCCTCATCAATAAGCTCAGCTTTAGCACTGACTATAATTGCTTCAAAGCCGGCATCAATGAAGTCGGTGAAAATCTTTTCCGGGTGTTTATTCCACAGCGGCTCAACCGCCTCAATTCCCAGGTCGCCACAAACCCTTTCCACCCAGTCCTTATGTTCCTGGAGATAGATATCCCCAAAAACCATCCCCCTTATACCATGTGGGAGCAAACTTTGCACTGCTTCTCTGAACTCCTGCTCATATCCATTCCAGGTGGTCTCTTTCTGTAACAGAGGGATGCCGATGGATTGGCTCTGTAGCTGAATTAGCCTGTCTTCCGTCCCGTGAAAGCTTACTCGGTGGAATTCTTGGGAGATAAAATTTACCAGGTGCGATATTTTATATCCCTTACCCAGCGCCAGATAACAGGCAAAACAACTGTCCTTACCCCCGCTCCAAGACGAGATATAGCCCGTAAGGGTCTTTTCAGCCACTCTTGACCCACTCCACAGCGTTCAAGAAAATGCCAAAGCCGTCCCCACGCTCCCCCGGTGCCTCTCTTGTCCACCTTGGATGCTGAGTCCAGTGAATAAAGCGCTCAGGGTGAGGCATTAAGGCGAAGATACGCCCCGAGGCATCACAAATGCCGGCGATATTATCTACTGAGCCATTGGGGTTATGAGGATAGCCGGCTTGGACATCGCCCTTCTCGTCGGCGTAACGTAGAACTACATTTAGCTCGCCCAGTGTTTCCGCTTCCGCTACCACCTTGCCCTCCCCATGTGCCACGGGGAGATACATGGTGCTTATTCCCCTGGTAAATAGGCAAGGGCTTTTCTGGTTGACGCGGAGATAGACCCAGCGACACTCAAACCTGTTGGAATCATTGCCCGCCAGGGTTAGCCTTTGCCGCTCCCCATCCCCCAAACGGGGCAAGATGCCGGCTTTTACTAACGCCTGAAATCCGTTGCAAATTCCCAAAATGAGCCCCCCGCCATCAACAAACCTCCGGATATCCTCGCCAAGCTTCAGCCTTAGCTCATTTGCCAGGATTTTGCCCGCCGAAACATCATCGCCATAGGTGAAACCCCCGGGTATGACCAGTATTTGGTAATGGGAAAGGAGCTTTTCCCGACGGACGAGTTGGTTTACATGCGCCGAGTCTACCAGCGAGCCAGCCTGCTCAAAGGCAAAGGCAGTTTCAACATCACAGTTTGTCCCTGGAGCGCGCAATATCAATGTCCTTACCCTGACCATCCTCATGCCTCCTACCAGCGAAGTGGTTTCTGCCAGGCCTCTTTTAGTTCAGCCAAAGCAATTGAAAGCAACCTTTCTCCGTTGATGCCATAAACCTCAAACTTATCGCTATTTGTCACCTGCCCGATGGCAGCAAATTCAACCCCACCCATTGCCTGCTCAAAGTGCTGGCTATCCTCTGGCGCCACCTCCACCAAGAAGCGGGTGTTGGATTCGGAAAAGAGTATGGTATCATTTCGACCGACGGGTTCACCTAAGGGGACTTGTCCCAGATGAAGCACCATCCCAAGTCCTCCAGCAAAGGACATCTCAGCAGCAGCCACCCCAATGCCACCCTCACTGCAATCGTGGCACGCCTTTACCAAGCCCTTCTCCATGGCAGCGCTGAGGGTATCCATAACTCTCTTCCCCCTCTGAGGATTGACCTGGGGCACCCTGTTACCCACAAAGCCGTGAATACTGTAGTAATGCGACCCGCCCAATTCATTGTTTGTTGTTCCCACGATATAGAGCAGGTCGCCTTCCTGCTTGCAGTCCATAGATACCGCATGAGCCACATTCCCCATCACAGCTATGGCTGAGATGAGAAGGGTGGGTGGAATGCATAAAGTTTCCTTTTCGGTCTCATACTCATTGTAGAGGCTATCCTTGCCCGAGATAAAAGGAGTCTCATAGGCAATGGCAATGTCGTAGCACGCTTGCGCCGCTCGTACTAGACCACCGAGCCTGTCGGGTTTATCAGGATTGCCCCAACTGAAATTGTCCAACAACGCCACCCTCCGCAGACTACCCCCGACGGCAATAATCTGCCTCAATGCCTCGTCTACCGCCGAGGCAGCCATCCAGTAGGGGTCAATGTCTCCATATTTAGGATTGATGCCATTGGAGACAATAACGCCCATATCAGAATCAAGCACTGGTTTGATGATGGCTGCGTCACTGGGACCATCATTGTTTATCCCTACCAGGGGCTTGAGAATACTGCCTCCCTGAACCTCGTGGTCATACTGGCGTATGACCCACTCCTTGCTGCAAACATTCCACGAGCCTAGGATTCTCTTTAGGTCATCACCCAGGTCGGGTGGCTCAGCAAAGTCAGGTTCAGGATATTGAGCTGGCTGCCACACTGCCTCTCTTTGGAGCTGTGGCAGACCATTATGAAGGAACTCCATATCAAGTTCGCATACCAGATTACCCTGGTAGAAGAGTTTGAGGCGCCGGTCATCAGTGAATTCACCAATAACGGTAGCTTCAACATCCTCGCTGGCGAAGAGAGAAATCAATTCCTCAGCCGAAGCGGCGGGGACAGCCAGCAACATCCGCTCCTGCGATTCAGAAAGCCATATCTCGGTATAGGAAAGACCTGAATACTTCAGGGGGACTTTTTCCAGGTATACGCGAACCCCTGTTTCGGCTGCCATTTCCCCTACTGCTGACGACAGCCCGCCTCCGCCACAGTCGGTAATTCGCCGATATAATCCCCGCTCCCTCGCCTGCAACAGAACATCAATAAGCTTTTTCTCCACGATTGGGTCTCCCTGAACTGAGCTAGAAGAAACCGCCTCAGCCTCTCCGGTTAGCCCGGCGGAGGCAAAGGTGACACCACCGATACCATCTCGCCCCGTCCTGCCCCCTACCACCACAACCAGGTCGCCTGGCTGCTGCCTTCCCATCTGAGCAGCACTCTTGGGCATGAGCCCTATGGTTCCACAGGTGACCACCGGGTTGGCTAAATATCGCTCATCAAAGAGGATAGCACCGTTGAGGGTGGGGATTCCCATCCGATTACCATAGTCAGCCGCTCCAGCACGCACCCCTTTAAGAATACGACGGGGATGGAGAACACCAGGAGGAAGTCTATCATGAGGGAAATCGGGCGGGGCAAAGCAAAGTACGTCAGTATTGGCAATTGGTCTTGACCCCAAGCCGGTACCCAAGGGGTCACGAATACATCCGCCTATTCCTGTTGACGCCCCTCCATAGGGTTCAATGGCTGAAGGGTGGTTATGAGTCTCAACCTTAAAACATAATGCGTAACGACCATCAAAATCTATCACCCCTGAATTGTCCTTGAAGGTAGAAAGACACCAAGGCTTGTTTAGCTCCTTGGTCACCTTCATGATGGTGCTTTGGAGCAGGTTATCAATAACCAGCTCACCCAGCCTTATTTTGGACTTAAATGTCTTGTGCTTGCAGTGCTCCGACCAGGTTTGCGCCAGGGTTTCCAGCTCGACATCGGTGGGATTGCGACCCAACCGGGAGAAGTAGCTTTGAATGCACTTTAGCTCATTCAGATTTAACCCAAGTTTCTCCTCGCCTAGCCTGGTTAGCCCGTCATCATCCAAGGTCAATAAATCAACCTCTTGCAAAGAGAAACGATATGTTGCCGAGGGCAGCGATACCCTTTCCTGGCTGGTGACCACATGCTGAACTACGCTATTAACCAGTAGCTTGTTGCAGATAAGTTCAATGTCGCCTGCTGAAAGCTCACCTGAGAGATAATATCTTTTGGCTGTCTTAACCGCCTCAACTGTAGTTATGCCCAGGTCAAGGATGCCTTTCCTCACACTCTCCTCTACCGGGTCCATCAAACCAGGGTTATAAGCAACTTCAATGGCATGAGCGTCCTCTGGGGCAGCAAGGGGCGACTCTCCAATTGAATACTGTTCAACTACGGGGTCAGCCAGCAGCTCCCGGCAAATTATGTTTACCTCTTTCCGGCTCAGTCCCCCTTCCAGCAGATATACATCGCTGACCCTGGCCTGCTCGACAGTGGCGATGCCAAGCTCGCGGATATCCCTTTGCAATGCCTCACCCCGCGGGTCTGGAAAACCAGACTTCACTGAGACCTCAACCCGGAACAAGAGATTCTCCCTCCTCCTGTGCTGGGATATATTCTACTATCACCACTGAATGAGCGCAAGTTATTGTACTCGTTTTAGTACCTTAGTGACACCTCAACTTTTTACACCTCACCTCCTTAGACATTTACTTAGCAACCCACCCCCTTTAAGCACCCAGAAAAATCTTCGATTTTCCTGGGGACCCGCTTTGTCCCCCTCCCTTACAAGGGAGGGGGAATGATATAAAAGAGGGACTTCGTCCCTCTTAGACACCCATAATTGAGTAAGCTCTCGTCGAAGGGGGGAACTTTTAAGAGGGGGTAAAGCCCCTTTCAGATGCCCCAAAAGTAGGAGAGTTAAAGAGAGGCGAATACGGGGTCCCCGCAAAAACAAAGTTTTTGTGGGGTAAAAAGCCTCTCTTAATTAAATATTTCCCCCTTCCCCTCGAAAGGGATTAAAAGGGGCGAAGCCCCTTTAACAAATTACTTTCCCTCTCCCCTTGCCAAGGGGAGAGGGATAAAGGGTGAGGGGTTACCTAAATCAGAAACTTCAGGGGGATGGGGTCAATGCCATGGAGAAACGAGACATGATAATCTGTATCACCAATCTATCTGAACTAGCTCAGTTATTACAGGCATGGGAGTGGGGGAATTTCGGCATAAAAAGAGGGCTTGCCTCAGTTGGCTTTGTGGAAGTAGTAGCCAACCCCGGGCTCAGTAATAATATATTTTGGCTGGGCTGGGTCTGGCTCTATCTTCTGACGCAGATGCCAGATATAGATGCGAACATAATCAAGGTCATCGATGTATTCCCAACCCCACACCCCTTCCAGCAGTTGTTTGTGAGTAAGAATACGTCCGGCATTTTGCAACAGCAGCGCAAGCAGGCGAAACTCCGTTGGGGTCAGCCTCACCCGCTCTCCATTTACAATAACCTTCCGCTGGGCAATATCCACTGTCAGGAAACCATCACTATAGGTAATCCCCCTCTCCGCCTCCAGGGAAGAAGGTAACTCAGCACGCCGCATTACTGCCCGCACCCTCCCCACCAGCTCCTTACCCCCCACCGGCTTTATGAGGTATTCATCAGCCCCATAGTCAAGTCCACGCACTATGTCTTCCTCGGATTTTTGCTTACCAGTGAGCATAATGATGGGGATATCAGAGATATCACGGATGCGGCTACAGGTCTGCCAGCCATCCATTCTGGGCATCACCACGTCCAGGAGAACCATATCTGGTCTATGGACGAATAAAAGCCGCAAGCCCTCCTCTCCGCTACTGGCGTTGAGCACTTCGTATCCCTTTTGAGCAAGAACCTGCTCAACCAGTCTAACGAAGGCAGGGTCATCATCAACTACCAGGATTTTCTTCCCCACTGTCATCTCCACCGATGCTAGGGCTATCTTTACTCCGTCGCAGCATTTCAGCAACCACTCCGGGTAACTGACGGGTATTAATAGGCTTTGTTAAATATCCATCGCACCCGGACTCAACAACCCTCTCTCTGTCTCCCTTCATAGCATACGCAGTAAGGGCAATAATAGGGATTTGGCTGAATCCTGGGGTCTGCCTGAGCTTCCTGGCCACCTCAAACCCAGTCATTTTGGGAAGGTTTAGGTCCATTAAAATAAGGTCTGGTCGCTCTCTCGTAGCTATAGCCAGTGCCTCTTCCCCATCAGTTGCCTTGAGTAAAGTATAGTTCCCCGCCCTAAGGGTCATTTCAATCAGTCTGGTATGGATGGGATTATCCTCTACAATTAGTATTTTCTCTTTCATCACCTGTTCCCCTCCTCCGGATTTGGTTAACCGCTGGTTGCCAGGGGCAGGGTAAAGGTAAACCGGCTGCCCTTCCCATACTCACTCTCTATCCAAATTTGACCGCCGTGGCGTTCCACAATCTCCTGAGCAAGCGTTAGCCCCAGCCCTGTCCCCTTCTTCTCCCCAGCTACCGAACTATCCACCTGATAAAAAGGTTCAAATATTTGCTCCTGGTCTTCCTTTTTGATACCAATACCACTATCCACCACGCTGACCTGACACCAATCGTCCCTCCTGGCAACCTCAATCTTCAGCCTGCCTCTGCTTGGGGTAAACTTAGACGCATTGCTCACCAAGTTGAAAAATACCTGCCTCAGTTTAGCTTTATCGGCATGAACCGGTGGGAGTCCTTCTTCCACCTCAATATCAAGGCTTTGCTCTCTTGGGACGAGCACGGGCATCATAGTGCTCCTCAACGATTGTACCATATCGCTCAGAGCTATATTTGTCAGCCTGAGTTCCACCTTACCCGATTCTATCTTGGACAGGTCAAGGACCTCGTTGATTAAGCCCAGCAGGTGCCGACTACTGGACAAGATATCGTCAAGGCACCCCCTCTGCTCCTCATTGACCTTACCAGGCACCTGGTCCAGCATGAGTTCAGAGAAGCCGCTAATAACATTAAGTGGGGTGCGCAACTCGTGGCTCATTTTTGCCATAAAATCTGATTTGGCATGGCTTGCCCGCTCCAGCGCTCTGTTGGCTCTCTCCAATCTTTTGTTGGAGCGTTGCAGGCTCTCCACTAACTTCCGGTTCTCAATCAATAACTTCTGCTCTCTCAAAGCATTATTGATTATGGTCGCTAGCTCATTCATAGCTACTGGTTGGAGTATGTAGGCATAGGCGCCTTCATCAACGGCATTTACCGCCGTTTCAAAGCTGGCATGGTCGGTTATCATAATCACCGCTGCTTCTGGATTGAGTTCCTTCGCCGTCTCCAGTATTTCCAGACCACCGACATCGGGCAATTTTATGTTGGCAATGACAATATTGAAGGGCTGTTTCCTGAGCAGTGCCAGCGCCTCTCGTCTTGCGGCAGCAGTGCTCACCATGTGCCCTATATCTTCCAGTCCCGCTGATAATGTCCTTAAGGTGGTAGCCTCACCATCTACTACCAAGATGTTTGCCGAAGAGGACATATCTACCTTCTCCTTCGCTGGGAAATCTCTCCCACCAATGCCAATATCTTATCTATATTAAATGGTTTATAAATGCAGGTATAAGCCCCGTGGGATATTGCCCTCCTCACCAACTCCTCTTCAGAATAACCGGTCATCAAAATCACAGCCACCTCGGGGTCGAGAGCCTTCACCTGCTCAAAGAGTTGCGCCCCATCTATATCCGGTAGCCTGACATCCAAAAATATGATGTCAAAGCGCTTTTCTTTAACTCTCGCCAACGCCTCAGCACCAGTGCTGGCAGTAACCACACTATATCCTCTCTCCACCAGGATAGCCTTAAGGGTTTCACGGTCAGCAAACCTGTCATCTACTACCAAAATCAGGGTTTTGCGAAGGGCAGATTCAATGATGTTCACGATATTCTCAATATCAAATGGCTTGTAAACCACAGCATAGGCACCCTCCTCCAGGGCCTCTCTCACCAGGTCCTCAACAGAATAGGCGGTCATCATTATGACGGCTGCTTGAGGATTGATTTTTTTGACCTCGCGGAAGGTCTGTACCCCGTTTATCCCGGGCATCTTTATATCCATAAAGATAAGGGCAAAGGAAGTTTGCTTTGCTGCCTCAATGGCTTGATAGCCATTCTCAGCCAGGACTACATTATACCCCTCATCCTCCAATATTCCGCCCAGAGTCACCCGCATACCCTTGAGGTCGTCAACCACCAGGATGTTAGTTTCCATTATTTCCCCTTTTTACTAGACACAAACTCACCTAGATTTCCTGGGCAGGAAGGGAGACGGTAAATGTGCTTCCTTTTCTCACCTTGCTTTTTACCCTGATGTCCCCGCCGTGTCTTTCCAGGATACTTTTACATACCGCTAGTCCCAGTCCGATGCCCCTGGCTTTGGTAGTAAATAATGGGTCAAAAATGTTATCTATATCCGACTTGGGAATGCCACACCCGGTGTCGGTAAACTCCACCTCCACAAATTCGCCCTTGCTTCTAGCCCTAATACCTAGGCGACCACCTTCGGGCATAGCTTCTACCGCGTTGAAGATTACATTGACAAACACCTGTTGAATCTGTTCAGCGTCCACCATTACCATGGGGAGGCTTTCACCTATATCCCTGGCTAGGTTAACATTTTCAGGTATAGGAACATGCTCCAGGGCATCCTCAATTATGCCGCCTAAATTAACCGGTGAGACTTTTGGTTTAGCTACCCGAGAGAAGCCAAGAAGGTCGCTTATGACCTTGCTGGCAATATTAACCTCCCCATCTATGATATCGAGAAATTCCAGCACTTTGGGCTCAGTAGCCGGCAGGTCACTCTTGGCTATCCTTCTCTGCACATAGAAAGCAGCAGTTTTAATCGCTCCCAGGGGGCTCCTGAGCTCATGAGCAACCCCGCTGCCCAGTTGCCCTATCGCTGCCAGCCTCTCGGAGCGAACGAGCTGCTCCTCCATCTGCTTGCGCTCGGTGATGTCTCTGAGTGAAATCAAACCTGCTACTCTGCCCTCATATTCAGTTAGTGCACCAATTGCGCTTATCCATATTTCTTTACCAGACTTGGTCATCAGCCGAAACTCGTTGACCTGTCGCATGTCCTTTTCAAACATATCCTTTGTTATAATCTTGAGAGCTCGCTCCCTTTCCTCTGGCGGGATGTAGTCAAATATATTCACTTCAAGCAGTTCCTCCACAGAATCAAAACCAAACATTTCGGCGGCGGTTTTATTAGCCAGTAATGGTTTCATTGTTTCATCAATAACTACCATGCCATCGAGCTTGCTCTCGAACAAAGTTCTGTATTTCTCTTCTGACTTTCGCAGCGCCTCCTCCATTTGCTTGCGCTCAGTGATGTCGCTGTATATGGCATATACTCCAACTGTCCTGTTACCAAACTGAATAGGATAGGCAAGTATAAAAACATCTACCAGGCTGCCATCCTTACGTTTTCTCACCGTCTCTTCCCGAACCACTTTCTTATTGAGAGCATCCCGAGATATAGCAGCCGCTTCCTCAATACGGTCTTCAGGGACAACGATTTCGTCAATGGGCCGACCTTTGATTTCCTCAGCTCGGTAGCCAAAAAGCGTCTTGAATCCCTTGTTGGCGTCAATAACCCTGTCGGCATCATCAAGCCAAGCAATAGCATCAGGGGAGTCGTCGAAGAGCTGCTTGAAGTAAGCTTGTTGACACTGAAGTGCCTCCTCCGCCTGCTTGCGCTTGGTGATATCCCTGGCAGTACAGACCATACAGATTATATTGCCATCTTTATCTCTCATCGCCGAGCAGCTAAGAAGGACGGGAATTTTTTTGCCGTCCTTGGTCTTGTAATGTGTCTCATAATTCCTTAATTGGCTTTCCTCAGTCAGCTTCCCTGTTTTTGTTGGTTTAAGGGGCATTTCTTCCTCGGCAGCAAAAATGCTTCCAGCTGGCTTACCAATAAGCTCTTCTTTTTTGTACCCCAAAAGCTCACATGTTGCCTTATTCACCGTTATAATCCTTGCCTCGGGGTCAACCACAATCAAAGCATCAAGCATGCTTCCAATGATATTATCCACATAATCTCTGGAAACAGTTGTCGTCTGCAAGTCATCAGCCATTTTGTTAAAGGCTCCCGCCAGTTCTCCTATCTCATCCCGAGATTTAACCTCCACTTTATAGTCAAGATTACCCTTACCTATTACCTCAACACCTTTTCTTAGTTCTTTTAGTGGATAAGTCATTCTTCTGGCAATGAAATAGGCAATAAAATTAACGATTATTAAAATTACCGAGGATACTAACAGGATATCCCTTACCCTTTCATTTACAGCAGCCTGAACTCTATGAAGCGAAAATCCCAACCAGACGGTATAGCCTCCGGAAACAGGTGAGACCACTACTTTTATACTCTCCTCCTTATAGATATCATCTTTAACCACAGTCCTATCGGTATTTATGGCGGGGTCTGTGATAAAAGCACCTCTCTCCTCTACAATATTTGACAGATATATTTCGCCGTTGGGCTTGGCGAATCTGATATATACTGTATCACTTGTTTCACCGGCCTCTTTAATTAGATTAGACTGAAAGGCAAGTCCGGCTACCGTCTGCGCTACACCCAGATTTATGGCCAGAAGCTCGGCAGAGCTCTTTTTATCTTCAATGAGGCGGTCTTGCAAATAGGTGGTTTCGGTGCGGATGAAGAAAAAGGTCTGAACGACGATAATTCCGATTATTAACAGACTGGTAAATAAGATTATCTTTGCTGCATACGTCCTAGGGAACCACCTAACCGAAGCCTTTTTTATCATGTTCTGCCTCTTGTTACCGGTTTATTTTTTCATCATGGTGCTGACGAGCTGTGATTAGCATGAACAAGCACTATCTGCATATCTGCTGGCATATTGGCTGTTATTCCTTGCTGTTGAAGAAGGTCTTTTGTCATCTTCCCTCCCTTGTTCATCTGAGCGATTGGTGCTGTGACCCCTAACTGCTGCAAATACATTCCCATATCATCTTGTGCCAGTATTGGCGGGTTATATAACCTTACCAGTTCCTTCAAGTCATCCAGGTCCCAGTGGTCAAGATGCCCATGTGTTATCAGTATCAGGTCAATCTTTTCGAAATTGTCGAAAATTTTGTACTCGGCAGGCGTATCAGGATTTGCGGTAAGCCACGGGTCTAAGAGAATCCTCGTCCCTGTTGGCGACTCGAAGAGAAAAGTCCCGTGCCCCAGCCAGGTTACTTTCACACCATCCAGTGTTGTTTCTACCCCGTATTCCAGAACTACTGGTTCCGCTCTGGTATCACCGTTCTGTCTATGCCGGTTCACCTCATCCACAAACTCGCTTGCATCCGGCACAATCATGGGGAATGTATGGTAGTGATAGGGTATAGCGTACTTGGGGTTTATCCATGTCGTGGCGAAGGCAGCATCTATGGGGTCCATGGTGAAGGTGTCACCTGCCGACAAGAAGGCTATATCTGGCTGGTAATAGTCGCCTATGACGAATTTCATGTCGCCGAAAAGAGCGGTATCACCTGAGAAATACAGTTTAACTCCATTCTCGAAGTTAATGATAAAGCCGTTGGAAGTCCCGGTGTAAATTGGTCCTGTTGCACCAGCAGCTTCCTCTGGAACCTCGGGCTCAACTATTTCTACTTTCTCTTCCGGCACTTGCTGACATCCAGCGATGGAAATAGCAAGGAAAGCCACTGAGATTGCTGCAATTATTCCTATTGCAATCCATATTTTTTTACCCATTTTTCACCCCCTCTTTTGGTTATCATCTTTGTGCCAATTGTATCATAAAAGCAAAAAAAATGCCAATAAGCACCAACATTATAATAGCTTAAAGGTGAAAAAGACAATAAAAAAGGGCTTACCGTTAACGGTAAGCCCTTGGCAGAAGTGGATTTGTTTACCACTCCTCTCTTGAAACCGTTCTTATATCAGCCTCATAATCAAACCAGTGACCAAACACCGCCTCCGGCGGGGCGTCTTTCAGGATGCGTTCCTTCACTTCTTCATATCGCCCCTGATACTCAGGGACTTGTTCCCCCTCCTCATCCAATACTAGAACCATATCATTTGGGCATCTGATAACACTTTTAATCATGATTGTTCTCCGTCTCTAGCCGCTTTAGCTCGCTCACGTTATCTATATTCACGCCTTAATCTTAGGCTTTCAGAATTAATTGCCCATAAAATTGGCGTTTAGATTTCATTAAAATTTGCTATAGCGATAATCCCCTATCAGGTATATAATAGCCGTTGGAAATCCCAGGAAACTTTTCCATGAATAGGCAGGAGAATAGACCATATATAGAGGGGCTGGCGGAAAAGTTATGGAGTCTTAAGGGCTGATAGCATTTGCGGTAAAAGAAGCGTCAGCATAAAATGAGAGGGGAAGATGTCAAATAGCCATATTATTGAGGTAGAACACCTGGTAAAGAGCTACACAGACCTGATAGCGGTAAATGACATCAGCTTCAGTGTTGACCAGGGGGAGGTCTTTGGTCTTCTCGGTCCCAATGGAGCGGGAAAGACGACGGTAATCAATATCTTGTGCACCCTATCCAAGCCGACCTCAGGCAAGGCATCAATCAACGGCTTTGATGTCAACCATCAACAGAGCCAAGTGCGTCAGTGCATCGGGCTGGTATTTCAAGACCCCAGCCTGGATGAACGGCTGACCGCCCTGGAGAACCTGAAGTTCCATTCCATGGTGTATAATATCCCCGCCTCGGTGAGAAAGGAAAGGATAGAGCAAGCGCTGAGGATGGTGGAGCTATGGGAAAGACGCCGAGACATAGTTAAAACCTTCTCTGGTGGTATGAAACGTCGCCTTGAGCTTGCCCGCGGTCTCATCCACCGCCCCAAGGTGCTTTTCCTGGATGAGCCCACACTCGGGCTTGACCCCCAAACCCGCAGCCGCCTCTGGGATTTCATCCTCGGCTTACGTCAGAGGGAGGGAACCACCATCTTCCTCACCACCCATTATATGGATGAAGCCGAGTATACCGACCGCATCGCGGTCATGGATTACGGCAAGATAATCGCCCTAGATAGCCCAAAGGGGCTGAAGAGCATGGTGGGTGGGGATATGATTAGCCTGAACACGGTGGATGACCAGAGGGCTCAAGCTGAACTCCAGGAGCGATACCACATCAAAGCCAGATGCGATGGCGAGCAGGTAACCTTTGAGATTGCTAATGGAGAGAGGTTTATCCCTACTTTGATAAAGGAGTTTGACACCGACATCCTCAGCATTAGCCTGCGTCGACCCACCCTAGATGATGCCTTCCTCAAGCTAACCGGGCATCGGCTCAGGGATGAAGCGGTCAGGAGCGAGCTAAAAGAGATAGTACGGCAGCATGGTCGCTACCGGATGAGGCACTGAGCACTTCACTGACGGAGGAGAGCTATGAATAGCTTACGGGGTATCTACACCATCTGGTATCGAGATTTATTGAGGTTCTGGCGAGATAAGATACGCATGGTGACCTCCCTAGCCTTTCCCTTATTATTTTTAATCGTCTTTGGCAGTGGGCTGAGCGGCACCATGGGCATGCTCGCCCCGGGGGTTGATTTCTCCAAGTTTATGTTTCCCGGCATCATTGGCATGACAGTGCTGATGACCTCTTTCACCTCAGGGGTGTCTGTGGTTTGGGATCGTGAATTTGGCTTTCTCAAAGAGGTATTGGTGGCACCCGTCAGCCGAGTAGCAGTAGCGGCGGGCAAAACACTAGGTGGAGCCACTGTTGCTCTAATCCAAGGGACTCTGATACTCCTCTTTGCCCCCATTTTTGGGGTCACGCTCTCCCCAGGAATCTTGCTCAAGCTATTGCCAGTGATGTTTTTGGTAGCCTGCGCCTTATCAGCAATGGGAATCTTCCTTGCCTCCCGCATCAAGTCCATGGAAGCCCATCAGGCGGTAATGCAGCTACTCATGTTCCCCATGATATTCCTCTCCGGTGTTTTCTTTCCGGTCAATAATCTGCCACCCTGGATGAATGTCCTGGTCAAAATCAACCCGGCAACCTATGGAGTTGACCCTATACGCCAACTGGTGCTCGGAGCACAGCCTGCCACTTCCCTGGGCATTACCGTTTTGGGACACACCATGTCCGTTGGCGACGATTTAATGGTAGTGGCAGCCTTTGGGCTGGTCATGGTTATTCTGGCAATGTGGTCATTCAGTACCCAGGAATAATCAGGGGGTTACAGATACAAAAAGCGCCAGCCTTGTAAAGCTGGCGCTGCTAAATTTCATGGTGGAGACGGGGGAGAGTCGAACTCCCCGTCCAGAAGAAGCTGCCCAGAATATACTACAAGCTTAGTCAGCTATTTAATCTCGCCTGGCTAGCCTCTGCTGACCGAGTTTAGCCAAGCCAGCCAATAATTCTTTCACCGCCCTTATCGGCATCCGGGCAGTGGCACCTCAATTTTTCGGCACCCAATCCCAACCCATTGAGGACAGGTGGGGTGGATGTGCAACCTATCTAATTAGGCTGCGTAAGCGAATACAGGTTCGCCAGTTATTTTTTTGCCACTTGTTTTATGAGGTTAGCGGCACCTCGGCTTGCAATCCTGCAACATACTTCCCCTGTCGAACCCACGCGTCCCCACTTATTCGATTAGCTAAGCTACCTCCTTCCCAGCTTCCGCCTTTTTATGGCTCGCTCAATCTCTCTTTCTGTCTCATGGCGAGCTATGGATTCTCGCTTATCATAAAGCCTTTTACCTTTGGCTAATGCCACCTCAACCTTGGCCAGGCTATCTTTAATATATAACTTGAGTGGAACCAAAGTAAAGCCCTTCTCCAATACCCTGCTGGTAAGACTATTAATCTGCTTACGATGCAGTAGAAGCTTTCGAGGTCGCCTTGGTTGGTGACTCAAATAGCTACCTGCTTCATAGCGAGCTATATGAGCATTCAGTAACCATAATTCCCCAGCCTCAGGTCTAACATAGGCATCACCTAAACTCACCCTGCCGGCTCGGATTGACTTTATCTCCGTGCCAGTAAGGGCAACGCCGGCTTCTAAGCTATCGCCTATATGATAATTGTGATAAGCCTTCCGATTGGTAGCTACTGTCTTTATAACCACAATAAAATTATATCACATATCAAAGTCAGCTCAAAACTGGGGGTTGTTCGAAAATCGAGGAAGGAAGCGAGATAAGCTATATGCCTCTCAGCGAGGCTTAACCTCGTATGAGCCAAAAATAAAGTCCATGTCTTTTTGTAAAGCAGAGACCTTCTCCTGGGGGAAAAGCTCCTCATTGATATCAAGCATCAGTTTGGTTTCGCCTCTGGCTGAGCCCACGATATGTACTCTTAGACATTCTTTTCCCCCCTGAATGTTGAAGGTTAACGTGCCCCGGGAGATAAATGATGACGAGTCACTAGGTAAGGAGTATGTTTCCAGTTTTGCCTCACCTACAACTGCTCCCTGCTTGAGGATAAAGTCCCTGACCTCATCATAAAGTAGCTCAGGCTTCAAATCTCTATATGTCTTTCTAATTTGCATCCTTGTAACCTCTGTTGATAGTCTTATAATAATGCTTTGTCAATTTTTTATCAACAACACAAATTACCGAAAGGGCAGGCGCCGCGCGGCTCGGCTCGACCCTGTGATATTGTTGCCGACCAGACAGTGTGCTATACTGTTAAACTAACTAAAAACAATAGCTGAATAATCGGAAAGGGGTTAGAGCTTGCCAGATACAGCCACCATTAAGGAGCTCTTAGAGGCTGGGGCCCACTTTGGGCACCAGACCAGCCGCTGGCACCCTCATATGAAGAAATACATCTTTACCAAGCGCAATGGCATTCACATCATTGACCTGGAACAAACGGCTGCTATGTTAGACCAGGCCTGCGACTTTGTTCGGCAAGTAGCCTCCGAAGGTGGCAGCATCCTTTTTGTCGGCACCAAAAAGCAGGCTCAAGAGGCTATAGAACAAGAGGCGCAACGCTGTGGTATGTACTATGTTAACCAACGCTGGCTGGGAGGCGTGCTGACCAACTTTGCCACTATCCAAGCCCGAATAGACTACCTGGTCCGCTCGGAAGACCAACAAGCTAGGGGGGACTTCGAGCGCTTGCCCAAAAAGGAAGCCCTAAAGCTGGGGGAGGAAATTTTGCGCCTCAATCGACAGATGGGCGGCTTTAAGGAGATGACTAGTTTACCTGATGCTCTATTCATTGTTGACCCCACCAAAGAAAGGATTGCTCAAGCCGAAGCTAAGCGGGTGGGAATACCGGTGGTAGCTATAGTTGATACCAATTGTAACCCCGCTGATATAGACTACCCTATTCCAGCCAACGACGATGCTATCAGAGCCATCAAACTGATATGCAGTAAAATTGCCGATTCAGTTATCGAAGGTAAGACTGGCGAGGCGGTGGCTCCAGCAGGGGTAAGTGAGGAAGAGGGACTGGAGGAGCCTGAGATTACAGAAATCGCCGAACCTCTTATTTTCACTCCTGACGAGGAATAAAGGGGGAGAAGTTTGAAAATCCCAGCAGACATGGTAAAGGAGTTAAGAGACCACTCTGGAGCTGCCATTATGGAGTGCAGGAATGCCCTCATTGAAGCACAAGGAGATATGGGAAGGGCACTCCAGATTATAAAACAACAAAGTCTTTTCCAGGCAGAGAGAAAGGCAAAGCGCTCTGCCGCCCAGGGGTTAATTGAAGCCTATGTCCACCCCGGGGGTCGGATTGGAGCCCTGGTTGAGGTGAATTGTGAAACCGATTTTGTCGCCCGCACCGATGAGTTCAAGGAACTGGCTCACCACCTGGCAATGCAAGTAGCCGCCATGTCCCCCCAGTTCATCTCAAGGGAAGAGGTCTCCGAAGGAACTGACATAGAACCTCAAACAGCTTGCCTGCTCCTTCAACCTGATATTAAGAACCCGGATAGGACGGTGCAGGAAATTATTGCTGAAACCATCGCCAGGGTAGGAGAGAATATCAAAGTAAGCCGGTTTGCTAGATTCGAACTAGGCGGGCAGGAATAAGGAAAATGAGCACTGCCAAATACAAGCGCGTCCTGCTTAAACTCAGTGGTGAGTCCTTCAGTGGCGGAGCACCTTATGGCATTGATGCCCCTACCCTAACCAAAGTAGCCAAGCAGATTAAGCAAGTAACGAAAATGGGTGTGGGTGTAGGCATTGTTGTTGGTGGTGGTAACATCTGGCGCGGGGCTAAGGCGGAGGCGGAGGGAATGGACAGGGTCACCGCTGACTATGCCGGGATGCTAGCTACAGTAATAAACGCCCTGGTTCTCCAAGATGCCCTGGAAAGAGAAGGAGTAACCACTAGAACCCAGTCAGCCATAGGTATTCAGCAGGTGGCTGAGCCCTATATCCGACGCCGCGCTATTCGTCACCTGGAGAAAGGTAGAGCGGTTATCTTCGCCGGGGGCACCGGTAATCCCTATATGACCACTGATACCGCATCAGCTCTACGAGCGATAGAGATTGAGGCAGAGGTCTTACTTATGAGCAAGAATAATGTTGATGGCATCTATAGTGCTGACCCCCTCATAGACCGCAATGCCAAGAAGTTTGACAAACTCACCCATCTTGAAGTACTAAACATGCGTCTGCAGGTAATGGATGCCACCGCCCTCTCTCTATGCCTAGAAAACAAGCTGCCGATAATTGTTTTCGACCTTCAAGCACCTCAAAGCATAGAACGGGCAGTAATTGGCGACCCTATTGGCACCTTAGTATACAGCGAGAAGTAAGATGGTTAGCCCCATTTTATGGAATACCGAGGAAAAGATGCGAGCCTCGGTTGAGGGTTTGAAGAGGGAATTAGCTACCATCCGCACCGGGCATGCTACACCTGCCTTAATAGAACATATCAAGGTAGAATATGCCGGCGTTCCCACCCCACTCAATCAAATCGCTAGCATTTCCGCACCCGGGGCAAGGCTCCTCGTCATCCAGCCGTGGGACCGAGGCAGTATACCCAGCATAGAGAAGGCTATCCTCAAGTCTGACCTGGGACTAAATCCCACCAGCGATGGGAATGTAATTCGGTTGAATCTCCCGCCACTCAGCGAGGAGAGGCGACAGGAGCTAACTAAGGTGGTGCGAAAGAGGGTTGAGGAAAGAAAGATAATGATACGCAACCTGAGGCGTGACGCCATGAGTGAACTAAAGGGGCTAGAGAAAAATAAGGATATATCACAGGATGAGCATAAGCGTGCCCTGGACCAGCTACAGAAGCTCACCGACAGCTTCATAGCCGATATCGAGCAGATAGCCAGAGACAAAGAAGCAGAACTTATGGAGGTCTAACCCGGGCTAAGGAAATTTGCCACCTGCTATTGAGTAGCAAAATAATGGCGGCTTATCACCAATGAGAAAGATAGCTCACCTTCCCAACCATGTAGCCATTGTGCCGGACGGTAATGGTAGATGGGCAGAGCAGCGGGGATTGCCCAGGCTTGTGGGTCACCTGGCGGGGGCAAAAAACATGCGCCGCGTGGTTGAATACCTCAACCAATACTCCGTAAAACATATGACGCTTTATGGTTTCTCCACTGAAAACTGGAGCCGCCCTGAAGACGAGGTTAAAGGTTTGTTCCACCTATTAGAAAAGTTTATAGACCAAGATGTCCCAGAATTTCATAAAAGGGGTATTAGACTTCGTCACCTTGGGCGGCTTGGTGAACTCCCGCCAAGTCTGCAGCAAGCAATGAATAGAGCGGTAGAGCTAACTAAGAATAATACCGGAATGACGCTTAGCCTCGCCTTTAATTACGGGGGACGCGCTGAGATTTTAGATGCAGTGCACCATCTCATAGCTGACAGCATTTCACCTCAAGACATAGACGAAAAATTATTTAATAGCTACCTCTATACCGCCGGTTTGCCTGATGTTGACCTGTTAATTCGCACTGGTGATGAACTCCGCCTCAGCAACTTTCTAATATGGCAAACAGCTTACAGCGAATACTACTTCACCAATGTTCTATGGCCTGACTTCGGTAAGAAAGAGATTGAAAAAGCACTGCTATCCTACAGCCAGAGGCAAAGGCGCTTCGGTGGACTATAATCAAGAAGTTTTTATCAACCCTATTCTCTCTAAAACTCTCTTAGTGTTATTCTAGTGTAGGGAGAGAGGCTTCGCCTCTATTATATAACCTATCCCCCTGACCCCCTTCCCTTAGTAAGGGAAGGGGGAGTGAAAGTAAGAGAGGGGGCTTTGCCCCCTCTCTAAAATCTCTTCCCCCTCTCCTTGTAAGGAGAGGGGGACATAGGGGGTGAGGTTGATACGTAACTATATGCTAAAGAAAAGGGTTATAACTGGGCTGTGGGGTATTCTCCTCTTAATCGCTGCTGTCTGGTTTGACCAACCTTTACCCTGGTTCACCTTATTGGTGGCTATCTGGGGGCTGCTGGCTGTCTTTGAATTCTATAAAATAGTGGCTGGGGCAAAGGTGCCACCACTCACCTACTTTGGACTAATCTGGACCCTGCTATTCATCCTAAGCCCCCATTTCAACTATGACTTTCTTATACCACTGCTCCTGACCTCAGCCGTGGTGCTATCTCTGCTCTGGCTTCTAGTGCGCCCACAAAAGGAAATGGCTTTTATCGGCTGGGCGTGGACAATAGCTGGAATCCTCTATGTGGGATGGCTACTAAGCTACTTTGTGGCATTAAGAGGTCTGGATGATGGCAGAAACTGGGTATTCTTGGCTCTATTTGCCACCTTTGGCTCTGACACCACCGCCTTCTTCGTTGGCAGAGCGCTGGGCAGGCACCACCTTGCCCCCGGCATCAGCCCGGGCAAAACCTGGGAGGGGGCTATAGCCGGCATTCTGGGTGCTATTATAGTTAGTCTGCTATTTACCATACCCTCACCGCTCAGCTTACCGCTAGGTTACGGGCAGGCGATACTTCTCGGCTTACTGATTAGCATTCTTGGACAACTTGGCGACCTGACAGAGTCCTTGCTCAAACGCAATATGGGAGTAAAAGACTCAGGTAGGCTACTTCCAGGACATGGGGGTGCCTTAGACAGGATAGACAGCGTTGTCTTTGCTGGTGTAGTGGTATACTATTATGTAATATGGGCAATATAGTAAAGCAAGTAGCTGTCCTGGGTTCAACCGGCTCCATAGGTCGTCAAACACTGGAAGTAGTCCGCGCCCTACCCCACCGCCTTGGCATAATCGGGCTGGCTGCTGGGAAGAACACCGATTTGCTGGCAAAGCAAATTAACCAGTTCCAACCGAGGTTTGTCTATTATCAGGATAGAAAGGCGCAGCCTCGCCTAGCCGATGCCGAATATGAATTTCTATCACTGGAAGAAATGGCCGGCCATCCTCAGGTAGATATCGTGGTTATGGCTACTTCTGGAAAACGGGGGCTGAACCCGACATTGGCTGCGGTAAAAGCGGGCAAGAGGATTGCCCTGGCCAACAAGGAATCATTAGTTATGGCAGGCGAGATTATCACCAATGAGGCGAAGCTAAATGAGGCACAAATTATCCCTGTTGATAGCGAGCACAGCGCTATATGGCAGTGCCTCAGTGGTGAGACACAGAAGGCGACCCAGCTTATCCTCACTGCCTCAGGGGGACCATTCCACCATTATTCATCAGCCCAACTAAACGAGGTTACGGCAGAGCAAGCCCTGAGACACCCCTCATGGCGGATGGGGAGAAAGGTTACCATTGACTCAGCTACTCTGATGAACAAGGGGCTTGAGGTAATTGAAGCCCACTGGCTCTTCGACATGCCCTTTGACAGCATCAAGGTTCTAGTCCACCCCCAGAGCATCGTCCACTCCATGGTAGAATTTATTGATGGCTCAATTAAAGCCCAGTTAGGCTTCCCAGACATGCGCTTACCCATTCAATACGCCCTTTCTTACCCTGAACGCCTAGCCAACCCTCAACTCCCCAGGCTCGACTGGGAGAATATCAAAAACCTAAACTTTGAGCCGCCTGACCTTGATACCTTCCCTTGCCTTAAGTTAGCTATTGAGGCAGGAAGGAAGGGGGGAACTTATCCGGCAGTGCTTTGTGCCGCCGATGAGGTAGCTGTTGAGCTCTTCTTATCTCAAGGCATCAAATTTATTGATATCGCCAGGCTTGTTGAGCAGGCGCTGGAGGAGCATCAAGCTATATCTCACCCCACCCTGGAGGAAATTATGGCGGCTGATAACTGGGCAAGAGAAAAGGTTATCCAGCTCGTCGGTGGAGATAATCCATGATAATTACCATAGTAGCCTTCCTCGGCGTCCTGGCAGTGCTTATCCTTGCCCACGAACTGGGGCATTTTGCCACTGCCAAAGCCTTCGGGGTAAGGGTGGACGAGTTCGGCTTGGGCTTTCCCCCCAGGTTAATTTCGGTAAAAAGGGGTGAGACACTATATTCCTTGAATGCCATACCCCTGGGTGGATTCACCAAAATGGCTGGCGAGGAAGACCCTAAGGTGCCGAGGAGCTTAGCCAGTAAGGGCATCGGCACCAGGCTAACAGTTCTCAGTGCCGGCTCAATAATGAATGCCCTGCTGCCTCTACTTTTGTTCTCCATTGCCTTTATGGTTCCCCATGACGTGGTAACCGGGGAGGTGCTGGTGGAGGAAGTAGCCCCCAACTCGCCAGCAGCCGGGGCTGGCATCCAACCTGGAGATATTGTACTCAGCGTAAATAATAAGCCGGTGCATAATATCGGCGACCTGCACCGCTATACCCATCTCAACCTGGGTAAGGAAATAACTATAGTTATCAGCCACAGTGATTCAACTACAGAGGAGGTTCAGGCGATACCCAGGTGGAAGCCTCCTGAGGGTCAGGGGGCGATAGGCATCATGGTCAGCATGCCAGAGCCAACCGTTGTTAGCCGACACCAGCCTTTCTGGAAAGCCATACCTCTGGGAGCAAGTGAATGTATAGAAACCTTCGTCCTGTTCAAGAATGAGATAATCAGAATATTTATCGGGGCTACATCTCTCCAGGTGACAGGTCCGGTGGGTATCGCCCAATTGACGGGAGAGGTAGCCAAAGCCGGTATCAGCCCACTCCTGGAATTTGCTGGCTTTATCAGCATAAACCTGGCTTTAATCAATATCTTCCCCCTCCCAGCCCTGGATGGTGGCAGAATTGCGTTTGTTCTCCTTGAGGGGGTTCGCCGAGGCAAGCGTATTTCACCAAAGACAGAAGGACTGATTCACGCTATCGGTTTTGCCTTGCTCATGGCAGCGATGCTGGCAATCACCTTCCAGGATATTATACGAATTATAACAGGAGAAAGCCTGATACCGTAGGAGAGTTGAAGAGAGGCTTCGCCTCTCTTATATAACCAGTCCCCCTTCCCCTTGATAAGGGGAAGGGGGATAAAGGGGGATGGGGTTCCAAACAAAAACCTAAAGGGGTGAGGTAGATAAATCCCATGAATCCTAGGCGAATATCAAAACCTATTCAAATTGGCAAGGTGACCGTTGGCGGCAACGCTCCTATCGTGGTGCAATCAATGACCAAAACAGATACCCGCGATGTTATATCAACCATTGCCCAAATCAAGGAGCTTGAGGAGTGCGACTGCGAACTGGTGCGGGTAGCCGTGCCCAATATGGAAGCAGCAGAGGCAATATCAGCTATTAAAAAGGGCGTCTTGATACCCATAATTGCCGATATCCACTTTGACTACCGCCTTGCCTTGATGGCGCTAGTGGCAGGGGTTGATGGGCTACGGCTAAACCCAGGCAATATCAGCGAACCAGAAAAGGTCAAAGCAGTAGCCTATGCAGCAAAAGAAAGGAATGTCCCTATTCGTATCGGGGTAAATGCCGGCAGCTTGCCCCGGTCAGCAAATACTCAATTGACCATCGCTGAGCAGATGGTAGAGGCAGCCTTGGAGCAGATAAGGCTACTGGAAAGCCTGGACTTTGACCTGATTAAGGTCTCTCTTAAAGCCTTTGATGTGCCGACTACTATTGACGCCTACCAGAGCATTGCCCAAAAGATACCCTATCCACTGCACATCGGCATCACTGAAGCCGGCACACCGAGAACGGGCATTATCCGCAGCACGGTGGGCATCAGCACTCTCCTCTACCAGGGCATTGGCGATACTATCAGGGTTTCACTGACAGCCCACCCCAGGGAGGAGGTCATTGCCGGCTATGAAATCCTGAAGAGCCTGAACCTGCGCCAGCACGGTCCGATACTGGTCAGCTGCCCCTCCTGTGGTCGGGCTGAGGTTGATATAATAGAATTAGCCGAGGCGGTGGAGGAAGAGCTACTGAAAATTGATAAACCGATAAAGGTGGCGGTGATGGGCTGTGTGGTCAACGGACCGGGTGAAGCCAAAGACGCCGATGTTGGCATTGCCTGCGGCAAAGCCAGAGCCGTCTTATTTAAGAAAGGCAAAAAGATTAAGACTATAGAGGAAAGGGATTTCGTAGTAGCTTTAATGGCGGAGGTGGAGAAGTTTTAAGCGGGTGAGATTACGAAAGAGGTAATATGGAAGGCAAGCAAATGTTTTCAACTGAGAATTATTTTGGTAAATATGAATTAGTCATTCGTGGAGAGGTAGGTAAGGAGCTTGATGATTTGAAGCATCTGATTAGTCAAATAGAAAATAGATGCACTATAAGAATTATGAACATTGACTTCCATAGACCCGATAAAGGGAGTCCTATTACAGTGGAAAGTCTAAGAGGTTACAATAGCGATTCTAGATGTAAGATACTAGCTGCTCTACTGTATAACGATGCTCTATGGAGACTTGAAGCAGCACATTTAATGATGTGTATCGGTGTATTAAATGTCGCTTATGCAAACTTGAGGGCATCAGTGGAATTCTTACAGACCGCATTTATCGTTGAGAGATGCGACGAGCAAGCGTTACGTTTTTTGGAAAGCAAGGAAGTAAACCTTACTCTTTTGGAAAAACTAATCAATCCCAAATACAGCAAACATCTTAAAGATTTGAAGGACACATATACTCGTCTGGGAGTGCACAGATATCTGGAATCACTACAACTATGTAGCTTATTTGGAGCTAGTAGGTTTGATAAATATGTAACTGAAAGCACCAAAATACAAAAGAGTCTTCAATTACCTGAAGGGTTCATTGATGCTGTAAAAGTATCTATTCAGCAGGGTGGACAGGTTGGATTGTTGTTTTCTTGGTTAGAGAGTATACCTGTAAAAAGTTAGATGGTTAGCTTTTTAGCTTGGAGAGTCAAAGAGAGGCGACGCCTCTCTTATATAAACTCCTCCCCCTCTCCTTTGAAGGAGAGGGGGATTAAGGGGGTGAGATAGATAAAAAATGCGTATATCAAAGCTATTCGGTAAGACACAAAGAGAAGTGCCGGCCGAGGCGGAGACGGTCAGCCACCAGCTACTACTGAGGGCAGGGATGATTCATCAGGTAGCCGCCGGCGTCTATTCCTATTTGCCTCTGGGGTGGAGGGTGCTCAGGAAGATAGAGAATATAATCCGCGAGGAGATGGATAAATCCGGCGGACAGGAGCTAATGCTCCCAGTTCTCCAGCCTCTGGAACTATGGCAGGAAACGGGAAGAGACCTTGCCTTTGGCAAAGGGCTTTTCACCCTCTCCGACCGCAGGGAGCGCAAATTATGCCTGGGACCAACCCATGAAGAGGTAATTACTGAACTGGTAAGACATAACGTCCAGAGCTACCGTGACCTGCCCCTGCTTCTGTATCAAATCCAGACCAAGTTCCGTGATGAGCCTCGCCCCAGAGCCGGGCTGATTAGAGTTCGTGAGTTCATCATGAAAGACCTCTATAGCTTTGATACCGATGAAGAGGGGTTAAACCAGAGCTACGATAAGATGCTCCAGGCATATCAGAATATCTATGCTCGCTGTGGTCTACCCAGCCTCCTGGTTGAGGCTGATAGTGGTGCCATTGGTGGCAAGGAGTCCCACGAGTTCATGGTTATCACCGAGAGCGGCGAAGACGAGATTATCTACTGTGCTCATTGCCCATACGCAGCTAATGTGGATAAGGCTGAGAGCATCAAAAGCAAAATAGAACAAGAGGAGCCGTTACCACTGGAAGAGGTTGCCACACCAGGTGTCAGCACTATTGAACAGGTAGCAGATTTCCTGAAGGTACCCAAGAGCCATACCCTCAAAGCAGTATTCTACATAGCCGATGGCAAGCTAGTCTTTGTGGTCATCAGGGGGGACATTGAGGTAAACGAGGTAAAGCTAAAGAACGCTCTGGGCTGCGTTGAGCTCCGCCTAGCCACCGAGGCTGAAGTTATAGCAGCCGGTATAGTAGCTGGGTCAGCATCCCCTATAGGCATAAGTGGCATCAAAATTATTGCCGACGATTCCATAACCTCAGGGACAAACTTTGTTGCTGGCGCCAATAAACCCGATACCCACTTTAGAAATGTCAACTACCCCAGAGACTTCCAAACTGACCTAATGGCAGACATAGCTCAGGCTTGTGCCGGGGAGGGGTGCCCCAGGTGTGGCAGCAAACTACTATCCACCCGCGGCATTGAGGTGGGGCACATCTTCAAGCTTGGCACCTTCATTAGTGAAAAATTAGGCGCTTTTTTCATTGACCCCAATGGCGTAGCTCACCCTATTGTTATGGGGTGTTATGGCATTGGTCTTGATAGGCTGCTGGCAGCAGCCATAGAGCAGAACCACGATGATAAGGGCATTATCTGGCCAATGCCTATCGCCCCCTATCACGTCTATCTTTGCCCCTTATATCTGGAAAGCCCAAAGGTGGCAGCTACCGCTGAGAACCTCTACGCCGACTTAGAGGCACAGGGTTTAGAGGTGCTCTTTGACGACCGCAGAGAATCGCCGGGGGTAAAGTTCAATGACGCTGACCTTCTGGGAATACCAATCAGGGTTACCATTAGCCCCCGCACCCTGGAGACCGACAGTGCAGAGATAAAAAAGCGCTCCGAGAAAGAATCTGAGCTTGTGCCGCTGGAGGGGATAACTGAAAAGCTCAAGGAGCTTGTTTGCCAGGGTTTATCCAAGTTGTCTAACTCGGTTTGACTCCATAAACCTTTATGCTTAGAACCGAACTGGCAATCTCTTCTACTTCTTCCGGTGGTATTTCTAAATTCTCAATGATTGCCTTTGCCGTTGGGTCATTAGCCATGCACTCTATTGGGAAAGACGTCTCATCCATAACTCTGACTTCCTGAAACCCAGCTGCTTCTATGGCCTCAATGTATTCTTCCCTCTTTATCGCCCCAGAAAGACAGCCAATATATGCCTCAATAGAGTCCTTTATAAAATCGGGAAGTTCCTTCAACAAAACTATATCTGAAATCATCAGCCTGCCACCCGGTTTTAGCACCCTGAACGCTTCCGTGAAGACCCTTCTTTTGTCAGGCGCGAGGTTGATGACACAATTGGAGATGACTACATCGACATAATTATCAGCCACCGGTAGATTTTCAATCTCTCCGAGCCTGAACTTTACATTTGCGTAGTTGCCTTTCCTAGCGTTTTCTCTTGCCTTCTCAATCATCTCCAGTGTCATATCTACACCGATAACTCTTCCGTTCTCACCAACTTTGTCAGCAGCCAGAAAGCAATCGAATCCCCCACCCGAACCGAGGTCAAGGACGGTCTCTCCTTCCCTTAACGAGGCAAGAGCCACTGGATTTCCACAGCCAAGGCCTAAATTTGCCCCTTCAGGAACCGCTTTAAGTTCTTCCTCGGTATATCCTATGCTCTTACTAATATCCTGGGCTAAATCAGTGCTGCTACAGCACGGATTCGCCGGAACACAACAAGAACTATCCTGTTTGGCAATCTTGGCATAGCCCTCTCTTACCACTTTCTTTATTTGTTCTTTCCTCATTTTCGGTCACACCCAAAGTTATTTGCTTTCATTCTCATTATATCATAAGGAGCTTATTAGGGATTAGTTTATCTACCTCACCCCCTCGATCCCCCTCTCCATGATAGGGAGATGTAATTCCTTGCATGAGGGGAAGGGATATTAAAAAGAGGGGCTTCGCCCCTCTTAGACACCCCTATAATGAAGCAGAGGATTGGGGGCAAAGCCCCCGAGGGTGGGAAGAAAGACAACTTAAAACAGGGAAGGGGGTCAGGGGGATAGGTTACTAACCGAAGTCAGCTGCGTAGGGTAGCCCCGAGTTCCTGAGATAGCTTATCTAGGATTTGCTGCTGAACCTCGTTAACCTCTTCATCAGTTAGGGTATGAGAGGGTGATTGGAAGGTAATCCTATAGGCAAGGGACTTCCTGCCCGGCGGAAGTTGCCCACCACTATAGACATCAAATATGGTAACCTGACTCACTAATGAAAAGCTCATGATAATATCCTGCACCCGGCGATGGGCTACTGCTGTATCAACCACCAGAGCTATATCCCTAACTATGGCAGGAAAGCGTGGTATAGGCTGGAATAATTTATGACCCATGGTAAAGGGCAAAAGTGCCGTCAGATTGATTTCAAATAGATAAACCTTCCCCGAAATGTCAAAGGCGTCCAATACTTTATGATTTAGCTCACCGATAACGCCCAGCCTATTATCGTCTACAGCTATAACTGCTTGTTTACTTGGGTGTAAACTCTCATCCCCGCCCGGTTCAAAGCTGGCTTCCACACCCAACTGGCTGAGTAAGCCCTCAACTATCCCCTTAGCATCAAAGAAATCAAGCCCCTCGTCCCCGCCATGCCATGATGCTTCAAACCTAGGTCCAGCTAGTAGACCACACAGCACCTCAGGCTCAGTGGGCAGGTCTTTGGGTCGCGGTAGATATACCCTACCTAGCTCAAAGAGCCTGATACCACCAGCTTCGTGCCTCATATTTGCCGAAAGAGCAGCTAAAAGGTTAGCCCGAAGGTTAGGGCGAAGATACTCCTGGTCAGCAGTCATGGGGTTAGCCACACGCAAGGGCGCAGGTTTAAGGGGACGACGTTCAGGCAACAGCTTGTTTAGCAATTCCAAACTGGTTAATGAATAGGTGAGCACCTCCTGAAAGCCATAGCCGGTAAGGCTACGCCTCGCCTCTTGCTTAAGGCCGATGATAGGTTCAGGGTCTTGTCTGGGCAGCGGCTCACTGAGCATGGTAGCTGGAATCTTATCATAGCCAATAATACGGGCTACCTCCTCCACAACATCCTCCACCAGATTTATATCGCTTCGCCAATAAGGAGCAGTAACCCAAACCTCTGAAGCTGAACCTGCTGGTTGGCAATCAAAGCCCAAGGAAGCCAGCGCTGCTATTATCTGGTCAAGACCAAACTCAACACCCAAAAGGCTCTTTACCTTGCCCGTTGATAGCAAGATGGGCGCCCGCTCTTGCTTGCCGGGATAAGCATCAACCAAGCCCCTGGCTGCTTCGCCACCGGCTAGCTGGATAATCAACTGGGTAGCCCGTTTAAGTGCTGGTAGAGTTAGCTCGGGGCTAGTTCCCCTCTCAAATCGCAAACGAGCCTCACTGGGTAAACTTAGGGTATTACCGGTATGATAAATGCTCGGTGGGTTGAAATTAGCCGCTTCCAGCAGTATGGCACTGGTCTGCCCCGTCACCTCGCTATCAGCACCACCCATAACCCCAGCGATAGCCACTGCCTGCTCTTGGTCAGCTATAACCAGCATATCCTCAGAAAGAACCCGTTTTACCCCATCCAGGGTGACTACAGTTTCACCCTCTTCAGCCCGGCGGACAATGATTTTCTTACCTCTAATTCGGTGATAGTCAAAGGCGTGCAGCGGCTGTCCATATTCCAGCATGACATAGTTAGTAATATCTACAATGTTATTTATGGGACGCATGCCACAAGCCAAAAGTCGCTGTTGCATCCACCTGGGAGAGGCAGCCACTTTTACCCCGGCAATCAGGCTAGCACAATACCTGGGACATAGGTCAGGGTCAACAATGTCTACTGATATCTGATGCTCTATAGGCAGTGGCGCCTCCTCATAGCCAACCTCGGGGAGATGCAAACCCTGCCCGGTCAGGGCGGCGACCTCTCTGGCTATTCCCATTACCGATAGGCAATCGGGCCGGTTAGGAGTTATATCCAGGTCAAAGATAACGTCACCCATATAATCAACCAGCGGGGTGCCAACAGGGGCTTCAGCGGGCAAAACCATGATTCCCTCATGACTATCAGAGATGCCAAGCTCCTTTTCCGAGCAGACCATACCAGTGGAGACCACTCCGCGAATCTTAGCTTGTTTCAAGCGAAATACTTGCCCACTATGCCCATCTATAAGTTGGGCACCGACATAAGCAAAGGCTACCTTATCGCCGAGCCTGAGATTTGGCGCCCCACAGACCACTGTTTGCTTCTCAGTGCCTAAGTCTACAGTAGGCAAAGTGAGGCGGTCAGCATCAGGGTGAGGGTTGATAGCAACAATTTGCCCGACAACGATATTTTCCCAATTACCTCCAATAACCTGCCACCCCTTGACCTCGGTGCCAGCCATGGTCAGCCTCTCAGCTAAATCAGCCAGGGGCAGGGTAATATCTACATATTCCTTAAGCCATTTTAGTGAAACCTTCATCGCTCAGAACTGCCTTAGGAATCTAAGGTCGCTACCGTAGAATAACCTGGTATCATCAATGCCATAGCGGAGCATGGGCAGGCGGTCTATACCCATCCCGAAGGCAAAACTGGTATAAACCTCGGGGTCAAGGTCGACACGCCGGAGAACCTGGGGGTGGGTCATTCCCGCCCCCAATATCTCAATCCAGCCGGTATTACCACACAATCGGCAGCCAGCGCCACCACAGACCGAGCACTCTATAGCCATCTCAACGCCAGGCTCAACAAAGGGGAAGTAGTCACAGCGGAAGCGCACCTTCCTATCCTCACCAAAGAAACGACGAGCAAATTCATAGAGCGTCCCCTTTAGCTCAGCCATGGTAATACCTTTATCTACCGCCAAACCGTCAATCTGATAGAACACAGGGGTATGAGTAGCATCACTGGCCTCATAGCGATAGACCTTGCCCGGTATAACTACTCGGATTGGGGGGCTCATCTTCTCCATAACCCTCACATCCTGAGAGGTATTGTGAGTGCGCAGTAACATGGTTCTTTCGCCACTTTCGGTCTCAAAATCAACCCAAAGTGTAGCCATCATATCGCGAGCCGGGTGGTGTTTAGGGATGTTCAGTGCCTCAAAATTGTAATAATCCCACTCCACCTCTGGTCCCTCCACAACTTGAAAGCCCATAGAGACAAATATATCACATATCTCATGCAGGGTTTGAGTGATAGGATGCAAACGACCTACAGGAAAGGGGCGACCGGGCAGGGTAATATCAATATGCTCTTCCTTGCTGGTGGTTACCAGCTGCGTCTCCCGAAGAACCCGCCCTTTTTGCTTCAAACCATCCTCTAATTTGGCTTTAACCTCGTTGGCAAAAGCGCCAACCGCCTTCCTCTCCTCAAGAGGTAATGTAGCTAAGCTGCGCAGAATCTTGGTTAGCTCGCTCTTCTTACCTAGATAGCGAACTCGCCACGATTCTAATTCCTTAACTTGGTTAACGCCTTCTAGTTCCTTGGTGGCTCTTTGTTCTAGTTCCTCAAGCAGATTTAACATCTTGATACCTTGGGCAGATTATAGGTTATAAGCTATAGACGGGTCAAGAAAATAGGGAGTGATTGTTTATCAACCTCACCCCCTTTATCCCCCTCTCCACTCTTGGAGAGGGGGAGGAGAAGAAAGAGGGGCAAAGCCCCTCTTAAACACCCCAAAAATAGGCGAGTCAAAGAGAGGCAGAGCCTCTATAGGGCGGGTTGGGTGGGAAGAAAGACAACTAAAAACGGGGGGTGGGGAAGAAACAAAAAAGAGGGGGCTTCGCCCCTTCAAACTACCCCCGATTAAACAATATTTCTATTTCCAATCCACTTTAACCTCAATCCTTACTCCTCTGGTTGGACAATAGTAAATCAGTCCATGTTCCCGTCCATATTCGTAAATCTCTCTTGTCAGTTCCACATCCTGCCGACAATAATCTATTACCTCTTTAATTTTCCCCTCTTGAAACCAACTCACTGCCTCGTATCCAGTCCCCAATTTCTCTACTCCTAATGTAGGCGAAGATATTTCTTCTAAACTTGGCCACTTCACATCAGGCGATAAGCGATCTTTCACATCAATAAAAATATCAAATGTCTTTCCATCTAATAGCATGTGGACATCATCTGCATACCCGCTCAGCACTTCATAATCAAATTTTAGCAGGTTAAATCCGATAATCGTGTCAAACTGTGCTAGTTCCTTAATCAGCTCTTGCACTTTACTTTCAGACCAATCACGAAACCCATGTCCCTTATCCCAAGACACTGCAATAGACAAACCGAACCCACGAATATTGTTCCATCCGCCCTCCACCTGTGTCGACCAACGCTGGGTTTCTAAATCAAAGAATATTTCCTTCTCCATTATCCTGGATTATAGGTTATCAGTAGCAAAAGGGTCAAGAGAATAGGGAGTGATTGTTTATCAACCTCACCCCCTGTGTCCCCCTCTCCACTCTTGGAGAGGGGGAGGAGAAGAAAGAGGGGCGAAGCCCCTCTTTTGAAAACTTCCCCTTCCCCTTATCAAGGGGAAGGGGATACAGGGGATAGGGTTAAATAATCTTATCTTTTAGTCTTGAACTTTGCCTTTAGCTATGGTTACCAGATTGGCGAAGGCCTCAGGCTCCCTGACTGCCATATCGGCTAGCATCTTGCGGTTGATTTCAACCCCTGACTTCTTTAACCCATCGATAAACTGACCATAGGTGAGACCCTGGGCTCTGCTGGCAGCACTAACCCGCAAAATCCACAGCCGCCTCATATCACCCTTTCGCTCCCGACGGTGAGCATAGGCATAACTCAATGACTTAAGCATAGACTCATGAGCTCGGCGATAAAGGGAATGTCTAGTCGCTCTATGCCCCTTGGTCAGAGCTAATACCTTCTTGTGACGGCGGTGACTGGTTACCCCTCTCTTTACTCTGGGCAAAATATCCCCCTATTTACCTCACCCCGTAGGGTAAAAGCCTTTTTATCCGAGCCCTATCACTGGGACTTATCGGTATGGTCTCATCATAAAGGCGCTTGGTCCGCTTTGCCTTTCGACGGCGCAAGTGGCTTTTACCACCCTTAACCCGCATAATTTTGCCGCTGCCTGTGATATGGAAGCGGCTCTTTGCCCCTTTATGGGTTTTGATTTTCGGCACTCTAAGACCCTTTTACTTCTCCACCTGTTTTGGTCTTCTGGGTAACTGCTGGCGAGAGGATTACGGTCATGCTCTTCCCCTCTATCACCGGTTGTCTGGCAACAGAAGCCACCCCTTGCAATGATTCTGACATCCTCTGAAGTAACCTCCAGCCAATCTCAGGGTGTGTGATTTCACGCCCTCTAAACCTTACCGTCACCTTAACCTTGTCCCCGCCATCCAGTAGTTTCCTGACCGACCTAATCTTAGCTTCAAAATCATGATTATCAATCTTAGGTCGTAACCTGACCTCCCTCAAAAGTGAAACCCTCTGGCTCTTCCTAAGCTCACGCTCTTTCTTAGCCTGCTCATATTTATACTTCCCGTAATCAAGAAGGCGACATACCGGGGGTACTGCGGTAGGAGCTACCTCAACCAGGTCAAGATTATGCCTCCTTGCCGTCTCCAGTGCTTGGCTCAAGGGCATAATCCCTAATTGCTCCCCCTTCCCCCCCACCAGGCGGACCTCTTTAGCCCTAATCAGCTTGTTAACACGCAGCGCTTTAACTATATTCCTATTTACCTCCCCCAAACCCTTGACATGTCATGGGCAAAAACTATAGCATAACCCTTTATGCTAGTCAAGTTATAACTTCAACTCCCCTACCCTGTTTACTATAGTCTTCCTGACGCTTTGTTTAAAGCTATCAAAGGATTGGGAAGCCAGTTGCTCTCCGCTACGCAAACGGACGGAAACGGTAGATGCCGATACCTCCCTGTCACCCACAACCAGCATATATGGTATCTTATCAAGTTGCGCTTGCCGAATTTTGAGGTTCACTGTTTCTGAGCGAGCATCAACCCCCACCCGCACCCCCTCACTTTTAAGCCCGTCCTCCAGCTTATGAGCATAGTCCAGGTGGCGGTCTGCCACTGGAATCACCACCGCCTGAATTGGCGCCAGCCACACCGGGAAGGCACCCCCATAGTGCTCAATCAGCGAGGCAAGAAAGCGTTCCATACTCCCCAGCACGGTGCGATGCACCATGGCTACCAGATGCTCCTGACCATCCTCGCCAATATAGGTAACATCAAAGCGCTGGGGAAGGTTAAAATCAACTTGAATAGTGGGACCCTGCCAACCCCTGCCTTGAGCATCCTCAAACTTAATATCTATTTTAGGTCCATAAAATACACCCTCCCCGGGGTCTATATCATAGGGAAGCCTTTGCCGAGCCAGAGCCCGGCTTAGGGTCTCGGTAGCCTCATCCCAAGCCTGGATAGTGCCGGCATACCTCTCAGGTCTGGTGGAAAGTAATACCTGATAATTGGTGAAGCCAAAGGTATCTACCATGAAGAGAGCTAAGTCCAGTACCCCCACTACCTCACCCTCTAATTGGTCAAAGCGGCAAAAGATATGGGCATCATCCTGAGTAAAGCCCCTAACCCTAGACAGACCGTGCAGCACCCCGGAGCGCTCATAGCGATACACAGTGCCCAGCTCGGCATAGCGCAACGGTAGCTCTCGGTAACTGTGCTGGCTGGTCTTATAAATCAGGATATGCCCCAGGCAATTCATTGGTTTGATAATATACTCCTGCCCCTCCACCTCCATAGGGCTATACAGGTAATCACGATAAAACTCCCAATGACCACTGGTCTTCCATAAATCCAATTTAGCGATATGGGGAGTATATATGATGTCATAGCCACGCTTGATATGTTCATCCTTCCAGAAATCTTCAATGACACGGCGTATCACTGCCCCTTTAGGGTGCCAGTGAACCAGCCCCGGACCAGCCTCCTCGTGGAGGCTAAATAGGTCAAGCTCCTTACCTAATTTCCTATGGTCGCGTTTTGCCGCCTCGTCAAGTTTCCTGAGATGCTCCGCCAAAGCCTCCTCGGTGTCAAAAGCAACGCCATATACCCGCTGTAGCATAGGACGATGCTCATCACCCCGCCAGTAGGCACCAGCAATACTGAGAAGCTTGAAGGCCTTTATCTCCCCGGTAGAACTCACATGGGGTCCACGACACAAATCAAGGAACGAACCCTGCCGATACAAGCTGACCTTCTCATCGGGAATTTCATCAATTAACTCCAGCTTATAGGGCTGAGCAGCAAATAGCGCTCGGGCCTCTTCCTTAGTCACCTCCTGTCCGATAAAAGGGACATTGGAAGCGATTATCTGGCTCATCTTAGCCTCAATGAGCGGTAAATCATCAGGGGTTAACGAGCGGGGTAAATCAAAGTCATAGTAAAAGCCATTTTCAATAGCTGGACCGATACCAAACCTGGCATCAGGGAAGATAGACTGAACCGCCTCCGCCATAACATGAGCTGCGGAATGCCGTATTATCCCCAGCTTCTCACCCTCAGTTGCCCTCTGCTGTTTATCAGGAACCATGGTCAAAATCCTGTCATCTATTAAGTGAAAGCTGTTTGATTATATCAGCTACGAGTTATATGTGCAATTGGCTCGGGTTGCCAGGTTCAGCGGCAAACCACTATAATGCTTGAGATACCCAGATGATAAAGAAGGTCTTCCCCATCCTAGCTCTAGCCGTCTTCTCATCTATGCTAGGGATTGGCATAATAGCACCGCTATTACCCCTTTACGCCGAGAACATGGGAGCCACTGGGATTTGGCTGGGGATAATCTTTGCTAGCTTCTCTGTCTCTCGAGCTATAATTATGCCTATTGCCGGCAGGCTCTCCGACCGCAGTGGACGAAAGCTGATTCTCAGCATTGGTCTTCTCGCCTACGCTATTATCTCGCTAGGCTATATATGGGCAAATAGTATCCCACAGCTAACCTTGGTCCGCTTAATTCACGGTGTTGCTGGGGGTATGATTATTCCCATCGCCCAGGCTTATGTCGGTGATATCTCCCCAGAGGGTGAAGAGGGGAAATGGATGGGCTACTTTAACGCTGCCTTCTTCACCGGTTTCGGCTTCGGTCCCCTGATGGGTGGAGTACTAACCGACCACTTCGGCATGAATATTGCCTTTTCCGCTATGGGTGGTCTTAATCTGCTAGCTTTCTTGATAGTTGCTCTTTTCCTCCCTGAAATCAGACAGAGGAAAATGGCAGCAAGTCCTCGTCCGTCCTTTAAAGAGATGAGCGCCAGTGGCATGGTAAAGGGGCTTTTCAGTTTCCGACTGGCATTTTCTCTGGGCAGGGGAACCTTCGCTACCTTTCTTCCTATCTTCGCTGCCGTATACATTGGCTTAAGCCCGACCCTCATAGGAGTACTGCTGGCAGTTGAAATCCTGATAATGTCACTACTTCAGGTATATGGTGGTAATATTGCCGATAGGTTCAACAGGAGAGTCCTGGTAGCCCTGGGCAACCTCATCAACCTCACCTTCCTGGCTCTGATTCCACTAGGAGGCAACTTCTGGCAGCTATTAGGTCTGTGTGCTCTCCAGGGTCTTGGTGGTGCCATTTCCATGCCCGCCTCCTCAGCCCTGACTGTAGAGGAGGGCAGAAGGTTCGGTATGGGCTCAGTTATGGGAATATTCGCTATGGCAATGAGCATAGGTATGGCTATAGGACCGCTGCTGAGTGGGGTGATAGCCGACTTTGTAAGCATTAACTCTGTGTTTTACTTTGGAGCGATTATGGGGCTTATAGGAACCGGCTTATTTGTCTGGTTTACCAGGTGATACATACATGTGGGCGATACTGGACTTGAACCAGTGACCTCTGCGATGTCAACGCAGTGCTCTAACCAACTGAGCTAACCGCCCACCGATAGAATAATTCTACTAGACGCCTTCCCCCTAGTCAAGCCGCCTGCCTCTTATATTATTATCAATGAAACTCACTATGAAAAGAAGTAAGCCGCCGAGCAGCAGACCGCCCAGGTCTAGATAGTTTATGTCAAATAATTTGCTGATAAGCGCCACCGACCCCCCACCTATAATTGCCACCAATGCCCCTATAGGAGTGACCTTCAGCCTGTTCCTATAGAAGCCGGCAATTACCGGCAGAATCAAGCCACAGGTATATACGGTATAGGCAAAAAGAAGGGCATTTATTACCCCCTTCAGGGTTAATGCCAGGAGTAGAGAACACAGCCCCAAAACAACTATCCCCCAGCGGGAAAGAGACAGGATTTCTCTCTGGCTAAGGGAAGGCTTGAATCGCCCCACTATATCCACAGTTAAAATTGTGCTGGCAGTTAATAAACAGGTATCAGCCGAAGACATAACTGCGCCAAGTAATGCCGCCAGGACTACAGCACCAAGAAATGGAGGTAAAACCTCATTTATTACTGTGGGGAAGGCTTGCTCTGGCGAAATCTGGGGGAATAAAGCCGATGCCCCCATACCAATCAAGGTAATGCCAAAGGCAAAAGGGATAATAAGAAGCGCCGTCCAGAATACTGATACCCTGGCTGTTTTAATATCCCTGGCACAGAATAGCCGGGAATACATATCAGGTCCCACTACATAGGTTAAACCCACCAGTAAGAGAAGCTTAATTAAATCATACCCGCCAAACTGAGAGCTGAGGGGAAAGGCAAACTGCTCTGGTGGAAGGGAGGCCTGTAACCCGCTCCACCCTCCCAAACGAGACAGCAGTAAAGCCAAGCCACCAAAGATGCCGGCAAATATTATCCCTATTTGCAAGGTATCGGTGCGAATGACGGCATATTGACCGCCCAATATGGTATAAGCGACAAAAATTGCGCTAAACACCACCATCCACATAACAGGGCTGCCTATTCCCAGTACACTCAATATCTTCCCCGAGGCCACAATCTGACCAGCGATAATACCCATCCAAGAAACAACGATGAGGACTGAGGCAGCTAAGGCTATGCGGCTATCATATTGCTTTTCCACCAGCTCAGGCAGGGTATAAAGCCCGAACTGCCTCACCTTCTTGGCAAAGAAAAGACCCAGAACCACCAGCCCAACGCTGCCCACCAATAGCCACCATGCCCCGCTCAGACCCTGGGTAAAGCCTAACCCAGCCATACCCACCGTGGCTGAGCCACCAACAATAGTAGCCAACAGCGAGCTGGTAATAAACAGAGAGGAGCCCTTCCTCCCAGCAACAAAAAAATCATCCACCCCCCTCGCCTTCCTCTGGCTCACCAGCCCGATGGCAATCACACCCAAAAAATAGAGACCAATAATTATCAGCCCCAGCATCTTATAGCCATCCTTTAGTTGGGAATGTTTTTGAGACGACCAGTGCGCAGAGAGGGCAAAGAGGGTTTGATAGCTTTATCAAAATAAGAAGGTTGAATGGGACCAATATCGTATCCAGGTAACTGAATATAAGCTAAAAAGGTAATCGACTATTCTCTAAAATTTCATACTTCGGCACTATCTGCCTGGTTTTTCACTACCTATAATGGCAATCTCTATATACTTGCCGCAGTGGGGGCAGGTTATACTAAAGGCGATAGGCTGTTTCATTACCCGTTCAGCAACAGCAGTAACCATTGAGTCAATATTATCTAGGCGGTGGTCTAACATATCAAGACGCCGCTTAATATGTTCAATATCCTGCGCTTGCTCCTGTCCTACCGCAGTGAGTTCATCTTTCTCCGCCAAGAACACACCTCTAGGGAGATTATAACCGGACTAATTATATGGGTTAGATGACACTATGTCAAAGACCGATATTTGAGATTCTTTGGAAACCTATCCCCCTCAGCACCCAGAAAAATCATGATTTTTCTGGGAACCCGCTTTGTCCCCCTCTCCTTCCAGGAGAGGGGGAGGAATAAAAAAGAGGGGGCTTAGCCCCCTCTTAAAACTACTTCCCCCCTCCCCTCCAGGGGAAGGGGGTCAGGGGGATAGGGTCAATGCCGCGGAGAAACGAAACATGATAATCTGTGTCACCCATCTATCTGAACTAGCTCAAGAGTAATCCAGAATTCTATGCATAATATTGATTTACTCAAACTAGATGGCGTATACTATAGGCAACAAAAACATATAAGGAGGGAGCCAAATGCCTGAGGAGGTAATCGGAAAGGTGAGCGACTTCTTTGCCCACCCGGTGGTTGCTGGTATTGAGTTAACAGCACCGTTAAACGTGGGCGACAAAATCCATATCAAAGGTAATACTACAGATATGGAACTAACTGTTGACTCAATGCAGATTAACAATGTGGATGTTAAAGAGGCTAAGGCGGGAGATGCTATTGGAGTCAAGGTTAGCGAGCGGGTAAGAAGGGGGGATATAGTCTATAAGGTTACCGAATAAAGCAAATTTCCAGAGATTTCCTCAGAGTTACAGGAAGTGAAAATGACGGTAAAGGTATTGATTGAGCCTCATGTGAAGAAGGGCAAAGAAGGGGATTTAATTGAGCTACTAAATAAATTGCGAACCGAGTTAATCTCAGGTGAGCTGCTTCAGAGCCTGGAGGACAAATCTACCATCTTTGCCCTTAGCACCTGGTTAAGCACACTTGACTGGAAATCCGGGGAAGGTAGTCCTAAGCGTCTAGAAATTGAGCCCAAAATTGAACCGCTGTTAACTGAACCGCCAAAGTTCACTATTGCAGCATCTTTTTAACAGCTTGCCCTAGTAATTAGCCTATGCTCTTAACCAGGTTAGCCATTTCAATGGCACTCACTGCCGCTTTAAAGCCCTCATTCCCCTCTTTAGTTCCTGCCCGCTCAATAGCTTGCTCCAGGGTGTCGGCAGTGATTACGCCATAAATAACAGGCAGCCCGGTCTCTAATCCCACTTTAGCGATACCCTTACTTACCTCAGCGGCAATGTATTCAAAGTGAGGTGTTCCACCACGAACCACAGCTCCGAGGCAGATAACGGCATCATATCGCTCGGTTTGGGCTAATTTCTTGGCTATTAGCGGGATTTCAAAGGAACCTGGCACCCAGGCAACCTCTATATCTTCCTCATTAACGCCGTGGCGAAGCAAGGCATCCTGTGCCCCCTCAACCAGTTTCTTGGTAATGAACTCGTTGAAACGGGAAACAACCAGCCCAAACTTCAGCCCCTTCCCCAGTAACATACCTTCAAAAGGCTTGCTCATTGCTTTCTCCTTATTATGTGATTATTTAGCTAACCCTATCCCCTGTATCCCCTTCCCCTTAACAAGGGGAAGGGGAAGATTTTTCTGAAGAGGGGCTTCGCCCCTCTTAAACACGCTGTTCTGTAGGGTAACGGGCTGTACATTTGCTTACTTGGGCTTCACGATTCTAGTGATGGTTAGCACAGTTCTACCTGCTTTATCAGTGAAAACGCTGTAGCTGCCCACGGCGTCGTAGAAGTATTTGCGGTACTCTTCGTAATTCATTTGGTACGTGCTCCTAATGTGAGAATCTATCCCCGTAGTAATCTCAGCACTACAAATTAGACAATGCTGCGGATAAGGTTCCATTTTTTGCCTCCCTTTCTTCAGTTTGTGATGTCATACAGGTTTCTTCTCTCTAATCTCTCCATTCCGATGTCGAACAAGCACTTTAACATATTGATTAGCCCTTCCTGACGGGGGTGAGGTTGATAAACAATCTCTATTTATCGGGAGCATCCGGTATTTCTAACAGATGACCTAACTTTTTCTGTTTTGTCTCCAGGTAATCTCGGTTATAGGGATTAGGAGTAGTGATAATAGGGAGTGTCTCCACCACCTTTAGCCCGTAACCCTCCAAACCTATCACCTTTTTGGGGTTGTTGGTGAGCAGCCGAATCTGATGTAAGCCCAGGTCAGCCAGGATTTGGGCACCTATGCCATAGTCCCGCAGGTCTGAAGCAAAGCCCAAGGAAAGATTAGCCTCCACCGTATCCAGCCCCTCATCCTGAAGGGCATAGGCACGCATCTTGTTATGGAAGCCAATGCCTCGCCCTTCCTGTCTCATGTACAGGAAGACACCCCGCCCCTGGTTAGCGATACTTTGCATCGCCAGGGCAATCTGGTCACCGCAATCACAACGAAGGCTACCAAATACATCGCCGGTAAGGCATTCACTATGAACTCGGACCAACACCGGCTCCTCGGTGGATATATCCCCCATGACCAATGCTAAGTGCTCATCCGGGTCTATATCACTCTTGTAGGCGATAGCGGTAAACTCGCCATATCTTGTTGGCAGCTTAGCCTCTGCTACTCGGTGCACCAGCCTTTCGTGGCGGCGGCGATAGGCAATAAGGTCAGCTACAGTAATTATCTTAATGCCAAACTTCTCTGACATCGCCTCAAGCTGGGGCAGCCGTGCCATAGAACCGTCTTCACTCATAATCTCACAGATAACCCCGGCGGGATAGAACCCAGCCAGCTTGGCTAAATCAATTATAGCCTCAGTATGCCCGGCTCGGACTAGGACACCGCCCTCCCTCGCCCGCAGGGGAAATATATGTCCCGGTCGGGCTAAATCGTCAGCCCCAGTAGCTGAGTCAACTATGGCTTTGATTGTCTCTGCCCTATCTGCCGCCGAAATGCCAGTGCTCACCCCACGCTTAGCGTCAACGGAGACAGCAAAGGCAGTAGAAAACCTTGAGGTGTTCTGCCCTACCATAGGGGGAATCCCCAATTCATCTAAGCGCTTGCCGATAACAGGCAGGCAAATCAATCCCCTGGCATGCTTAGCCATAAAGTTAATAGCTTCGGTGGTAACCTTCTCCGCAGCTAGCGCCAGGTCACCCTCGTTTTCCCTATCCTCATCATCAACGATGATGACAAATTTGCCCGCTTTTATATCCTCAATAGCTTGAGCAATGTTTGATAAGCCCATGCTTATCCCTCCTCATAGGTTAACCTACCACAAACCCATGCTCCTGTAGAAAATCAACAGTTATGCCCGGGGAGCGAGCCTGACCAATTTGTTCCACATATTTGGCAATAATATCCGCCTCCAGATTAACCAGGTCACCCACTCGCCGACTGCCTAAGGTGGTATGTTGCCGGGTATAATCAACTACCGAGACCTGAAATGAGCTGGTATTCTTAGTCACAATAGTCAGACTAACCCCGTCAACGGCAATAAAACCTTTCTCCACCATATAAGGCACTAGCTGAGGCGGGGCTTCAAATCTGATGAGCATTGCCCCACCACCCCGGGTAACCGAGATTACCCGTCCGGTATCATCAACATGCCCCTGCACCAAATGCCCACCCAGACGCCCGCCTAAAGGTAGAGGTCGCTCCAGATTAACCCCGTCTCCAGCGCCAAGTAGCCCCAGGTTAGTCCTACTTAATGTCTCTGGCATCACATCGACGGAAAAAGAATTATTGCCAAAATTGGTTACCGTCAGGCATACCCCGTTAACCGCCATACTTGCGCCGAGCTCTATCCCCTGGAGAACATCGCCAGCGGCAATAACAAGATTTCCCGGTTGTGCCGAAATAACCCTACCTACCTCTTCTATGATTCCGGTAAACACCCTCACCCCCCTTTCGCCGCAACATATCCATTGACCATCAAATCATCGCCAAGCTTTTCCACCCTAACACGCTCTAATCTAAATGATTCTGCCACCTTGCTAACCCCTTTGCCAGCGACTGCCGTCTTTGCCTCCGCTCCACCAATGATAATAGGGGCAATAAAGGCGATAACCTTATCCACCAGCCCGCGGTCAAATAGAGAACCAAACAGAATTCCACCGCCCTCGACTAAAACGCTGGTAATTTCCCGCTCACCCAATGCCCTTAGCAACCTTTCCAAATCTACCAACCCCTCTGCTGAGGACGATTCCAATATTTCAGCGCCAGCCTGAGCAAAAGCTGCTTTCTCCTCTGATGTAGCCGTCCTGCCCAGTGCCAGCAGCGTTTTCCCCGGCTCATTAAATACCCGAGCAGTTAATGGCGTGCGCCCTTTACCATCCACAATCACCCTGAGCGGTTGCTTTCTAGCTGTGCCCCCCCTCCCACCACAGCATCTAGTTGTAAGCTGAGGGTCATCAGCCAAGACGGTATTCACCCCGGCCATAATAGCATCGGTGGTATAGCGCAGATTATGAACATACTTCCTCGCCTCCCGGCCGCTAATCCACCGAGAATCACCCTTTCTGGTGGCAATCTTCCCATCCAGGCTTACAGCAAACTTGGCGGTCACAAAAGGGATGCCTGTAGTAATGAATTTGGTATAAGCCTCGTTAATCTCCTTAGCCTCCTCTTCATGCTCACCAAGATATATTTTAATGCCTTCCCTCTCCAGCTCATCTTTACCCCGTCCTGAAACCGAGGGATTGGGGTCAAGCATAGCCATATGAACCTCTCTGATGCCGGCAGAAATGATTGCCTGAGTACACGGTGGAGTCCGACCATAATGGCAGCAAGGTTCCAGGGTAACATACATCACGCCCCCCCGAGCTTCCTCACCCACCTGCTTCAGGGCTAATACCTCGGCATGTGGGGAGCCTGGTGGCTTGGTATAGCCTTGCCCTACAACCACACCTTCCTTAACCACCACCGCTCCTACTGCCGGGTTAGGGCTAGCCTGCCCCAGAGCTAGTTTAGCCAGGGAAAGCGCCTGCTCCATATAGTCCATGGCACTGCCATTCTAGCACCTCCCTCAAAAAAAGTGCAACTCTGGAGAATTTTAGCCCACCTGAGCTAGTTCAGATAGGCTGGTGACACAGATTATTACGTTTCGTTTCTCTGTAGCGTTGACCCCATCCCCCTGTCCCCCTTCCCCTGGAGGGGAAGGGGGAAGTAGTTTTAAGAGGGGGCTAAGCCCCCTCTTTTTTATTCCTCCCCCTCTCCTGGAAGGAGAGGGGGACAAAGCGGGTTCCCAGGAAAATCGAAGATTTTTCTGGGTGCTTTAAGGGGGTGAGGTGCAGGAAGTTAAGGTGTCACTAATTATATGAACGAGTACACCACCTAGAAGGATAGAGTCGGATAGGGTATAATTAGGATTACCTAGGGGGTAGCTGCTAAATGAGAACGTTTTTCCGTGAGATTCTAATAACGCTCATACTGGCTATAGTGATATTCTTCCTACTACAAGCCACGCTTCAGAGTTTCATTATAGTCGGCGCTAGTATGGAACCTAGCTTTGAGGAAGGACAACGACTATTAATTAACAAAGTCGTTTATAAATTCTATGAACCGGAAAGAGGTGATGTGATTGTATTCCAGCCAACCAATAACCGGCGAGTGGACTACATCAAGCGCATCATTGCTTTACCTGGCGAGTCTGTTGAGATAAAAGAAGGGAAGGTCTATATCTATAAAAATGGTAATGTTTTACTACTGGATGAGCCGTATATCAAACAACCGCCCAGCCGTGACTTCCGAGGGGATATAATCCCCGAGGATGAATATTTTGTCCTTGGTGACAACCGCAATAATAGCAACGATTCCCGCAATGGCTGGACAGTGCCCCGCCAAGACATAATTGGCAAAGCCTGGTTATCATTCTGGCCAGCAAAGGAATGGGGGCTTGTTCCTCGCTACCCACTACAGGAGCAACTTGCCAGCCCTAGTGATTAAAAGTAGAGGGAGATAAAAAAGAAGAGTCAAAGAGAGGCGAAGCCTCTCTTATATAACTATTTCCCCTTCCCCTTATCAAGGGGAAGGGGGATAAAGGGGGATGGGGTTGATAAAGAATATAGAGGAAATCTTTGAAAAATCAGGGGCTATACTCAAGGGGCACTTCCTGCTTGCCTCAGGGCTACATTCCCCCGTCTATTGGGAGAAGTTCCGAGTTTTGCAATTCCCCCGCTACACTGAGCAGCTTTGTCGCATGATTGCCAGCCACTTCCAGAAGCAAAAAATCCAGGTAGTAGCTGGACCAACAACCGGTGGTATCATCCTAGCTTTTGAAGTGGCTAGGCAGTTAGGAGTAAGGGGCATATTTGCTGAAAAGGAAGGTGCCCAAGACAGGGCTTTTAGGCGGGGCTTCAGCATCAACCCCGGCGAGCGAGTCCTTATTGTGGATGATATTCTCACCACTGGCAGCTCCATACGCCAGGTTATGGCGGCAGCGACCAGACAAGGGGGCATAATCATAGGCATCGGGGTATTGGTTGACCGCTCCGAGCAAAAGATAGAATTTGGGGTTCCCTTTTTTAGCTGCCACCGGGCAGAAACTATAACCTACCAACCACAGGATTGTCCTCTATGTGCTGCCGGCATCCCACTGGTCAAACCCGGTGGCTAAAACTATGAGCTAGTTCATATTTCGTTTTTCCGTGGCATTGACCCCATCCCCTCGAAGAGTCTTCGACCTGACCCCCTTCCCCTGGAGGGGGAGGGGGAAGTAGTTTTAAGAGGGGGGCTTCGCCCCCCTCTTTCTTATTCCTCCCCCTCGTGCTAAAAATACATCTCCCTATCATGGAGAGGGATAAAAAATGAGAGTCCAAGAGGGACGAAGTCCCTCTAACACAACTAATTCCCCCTCCCTTATCTAAGGGAGGGGGATAAAGGGGGAGGGTTACCTAAAATCAAAAACTTAAAGGGGGTGAGGTGCAGAGAGTTTTACACATTCCTATGTATGACTTAAGGACTATTGACAAAACTGAAGTCAGCTCATATACTAGAATTGATAATAGTTATTAGCTATCGACCCACAGGGCGGTAAGCTTTTTAAAAAGTTTTTAATAACCCTGGTCGCTTGGATCGGATACGACCGAGACGGCAAAAATAGAGTTTGTATTTGGGATGCCCTCTCTGGCTGTGTCGGAGAGGGTATTTTTAATCTCAATTTGGCTGGGCTAAAATGCTCAAATTAGGATTCATCGGCGCAGGAACGGTAGGTACCGCCCTAGCTGTGAGGCTGAGCAGCAAGGGCTATCCCATAGTAGCTGTATCCAGCCGAAGCCAAACCTCAGCCGAAAACCTGGCACGGGCAGTTAATGGCTGCCGTGTGTTTAATAACAATCAAGCTGTTGCCGATACTGCTGAGCTTATCTTCGTTACTACCCCGGATGATGCTATCGCCTCAGTAGTTTCTCAAATACAGTGGCATCCCGGACAGAGCGTGGTTCATTGTAGCGGCGCTGCCTCGACCGACATTCTGCAACCAGCCAAGGAATTGGGGGCACAGGTTGGCGCCTTCCACCCCCTGCAGACCTTTGCCAGTGCCAAACAAGCCATAGAAAATATACCGGGCTCAACCTTTACCCTGGAGGCTGAGGAGCCTTTACTAAACACACTCAAGGATATGGCTACTGCCCTTGATGGTCACTGGGTCGAGCTGAAGGCAAGCGATAAGGTAATCTATCATGCGGCGGCAGTCTTTGCCTGCAACTATCTGGTAACTCTGGTTAAGTTAGCCGCTGACCTGTGGCAAAGCTTCGCTGTCCCACCGCATCAGGCTACTCAGGCACTACTCCCACTGTTGCGAGGGACACTCAATAATATTGACACCGTGGGAATACCTCAATGCCTCACCGGACCAATCGCTCGTGGCGACATCGGGACTATTAACAAGCACCTTGATGCCCTACATCAAACCGCCCCCCACCTGCTCTCCACCTATCGAGAGCTTGGTCTACAGACCATCCCCATTGCCCTGGCAAAGGGAAGAATAAATCAACATCAGGCACAGGAGCTACGGACTATACTAAAAGAGATCGTTTAGCAACCTATCCCCCTAACCCCCTTCCCTTATTAAGGGAAGGGGGAGTGTAGGTAAGAGAGGGGCTTCGCCCCTCTCTAAAGGCTCTTCCCCCCTCTCCTTTTTAAGGAGAGGGGGATTAAGGGGGTGAGGTTAATAAACAATCTCACTAAAACAACCTGACTGAATAAAAATCAACTATTGGAGGGTGTGATGAGAGTAATGCTTAAAAGCAAAATCCACCGAGCCCATGTCACCCAGGTCAATATCGACTATGAAGGGAGCATTACCATCGACAAAAAGCTTATGGCAGAGGCCGACATTCTCCCTTATGAGCAGGTTCAGGTGCTAGATATCAACAATGGTGCTCGTTTTGAGACCTATGCTATTGAAGCTGAGCCTGGTAGCGGGGAAATCGGCATCCAGGGTGCTGCTGCCAGATTAGCCACTGTCGGAGACACCGTTATCATCCTTTCCTACCGTCAGGTTGAGGATGAAGAAGCCCATAATTTCGCCCCCAAATTGGTATATGTTGATGACAAAAACGCCATCACTGAAACCAAACGAGTAGTCGGGGCTACACCCTTCTAGGAGAGGAATAAATGCGTATAACTATAAATCAGATAAAGGAAATGAAGCAGAGGGGCGAGAAAATCACCATGCTCACCGCCTATGACTATTCCACAGCCAAGCTCGTTGACGAGGCGGGAATACCCCTAATTCTGGTAGGAGATAGCCTGGGCATGGTAGTCCTTGGTTACGAATCAACCATACCGGTAACCATGGAGGAGATGCTCCACCATACCAAGGCTGTGGTTAGAGGCACCAAACAGGCGATGATAATTGGTGATATGCCGTTTATGACCTACCACATAAGTGTTGATGATGCCCTATATAATGCCGCCCGTTTTATTCAGGAGGGAGGCGCCCAGGCAGTTAAGCTTGAAGGTGGGGTAAATGTGGCGGAAAAGGTGAGCCGAATTGTGGAATGCGGCATCCCGGTTATGGGTCACATAGGACTTACCCCCCAGTCAATCTACCAACTTGGTGGCTTTAAGGTGCAGGGTAAAAGCCCAGAGGCAGCCGCCAGATTGCTTGAAGACGCCCAGGCTCTGGAGCAAGCTGGAGCCTTTTCCATTGTCCTGGAGACAATCCCCAGCCAGCTAGCCAAGATAATCACCGCCAAGATAGGCATCCCCACTATCGGCATTGGTGCCGGCATAGATTGCGATGGTCAGGTTCAGGTTATCAACGACATTCTGGGTTCATTTGCCGAGTTTGTCCCCAAGCACGCCAAGCAATATGCCAAGCTCACCGATATTATCTCAAAGGCAGTTACCCAGTATCACGACGAGGTAAAATCAGGCAGCTTCCCCACCGAGAAGCAAAGCTACTCTATAGATGAAAGCTTATTGGCTGGGCTAACCAAATAGGCTTACTTTCCCTGCCAGTCCAAAGACTTACTATGAGATTATTTATTAACCCTATCCCCTGTATCCCCTTCCCCTTAATAAGGGGGAAGGGGAAGGTGATTTCTTTAGAGGGGCATAGCCCCTCTAAAACTCCCTCTTTACTACTCCAGAGTAAGGAGAGGGGGATAAAGGGGGTGAGGTAGATAACATTCTCTATGAAGGTCGTTGAAAAAATAGATGACCTGAAAAGGTTAAGGCTCAAGCTCGCCGAGCCGGTTGGCTTTGTTCCCACTATGGGCTATCTCCACGAGGGTCACCTGGCTTTAGTCAGACAAGCCAGAGCGGAAAACCCCTCAGTAGTAGTTAGCATCTTTGTTAATCCCACCCAGTTTGGTCCCGAGGAGGATTTTAACCAATACCCCCGCCACCCCCAGCGCGACCTGGCTCTGTTGGAGAAGGAAGGGACTGACGTGGTGTTTATGCCCTCGGTAGCTGAGATGTATCCGCCAAAGTTCAAGAGCTGGGTAGAGGTTGGTAAGGTCGCCGAACGGCTGGAGGGTGCTTCCCGCCCCGGTCATTTCAGGGGTGTTGCTACCGTGGTTGCCCGGCTATTTGACATTGTCCAGCCAGATAAAGCCTACTTCGGGCAGAAGGATGCCCAGCAACTGATAGCCATCAAACAGATGGTGGCTGACCTTGATATGAACCTGGAGATAGTCGCCGTGCCTACAGTACGCGAGCCCGACGGTCTGGCGATGAGCAGTCGCAATACCTACCTCAATCCTGAGGAGCGAAAGGCAGCAGTAGTTTTATATCAGGCACTTAGCTTGGCTCAAAAGCTATGGGCGCAGGGTGAGAAAGACGCCCAAGCCATCCGCCAGCAGATGACCAACCTCATTCAAAAGCAGCCACTGGCAAATATTGACTATATCAGCATAGCTGACGCCGATACTTTAGACGAACTTGACACAGTCAGACCCCCGGCTCTAGTATCACTGGCAGTAAAAATCGGCAGCACTAGACTTATAGACAATGTGGTGCTGTAACGCTATTCTATAAAGATTGATTACGAACACCTGTTGCTACCAGCGCTTCTTTTGAACCTCGGCTCGCTCCACTGCGATGTGCTATAATCTATTTATGACTAACAAAAGTAGTAAAACGGTGGAAAAAGAATTATATGAGCCCATTAAGAAATATCTGGAAAAAGCCTTCAGAGAGAAGTTTGGCAATTGCTATCTAGAGACCACGGCTGAAGGAATCTTTAGTGACATATTAAAGGGTGTTGTTCGTCATGATATCATTTTCTCCTTTCTAGGCAGGAAAGTATCACCTGATTTAACTGGGTTTATCCATACAGAAGGCTCAAAGTGGGTTCCTCTTGCTTTTGAGGGACCTAATATCGTTAAGGACTTCATAACCGTGGAAATCAAGAGGGAAAGGATAATGCCACAAGACATCTACCAAGCTAAAATGTACGGAGACCTTTTTCATGCTAAATACGCTTTACTAATTTCACCTAAGCCAATACCAGGGGAAATCAGACGACTTGACGAGCGTCTCTTTTTTGTGACTCTTCGTTATATGAGAGGCTGGCACCTCTACATTGGAGAATGGAATATGTCAGCAAATGCAATAAATGAATTCAAATGGCTCCCACGCTCTCCGTTCCAAGATTAGACTACCCCTCTGCCAAAGTTAATAGGCCGCCCGAGCACAATAATTCTTAGCTCCTTATGTTTCATATAAAGAGTCTTAAAAGTTTACTCCCTAATCAGCCCCATAATCCCCAGCATGGCCAGGAAGGCAAGAGCGGTTACAAAGTCCAGACAATTCTATTTGACGATTCCGTAGGCTCCAGTAACCGCATCTCGGAAGAGAGGCAGATGTGGCGGATAGAAGGTAAACACTCCGAAAGCGACAGCTAACACAATTACCAGAACTAGCCCCACTTTGCACGACCACCGTGGCAATCGTCTTATAGTTAATATCTTGTAGCTCGTTAGCTGTCCGAGGGCAATGGCTATGACAAAAATCAAAATATCGACGATTAGAATTTCTTGGCCAATAACAGCCGTATATGAATAGAAAAGAATGGCAATAGCAATTGGCATAACGTAGATACCGGTTGCCTTGGCAATCATAAAATTGTTTGTGAAGCGCCTGAAAAATTGGTACTCGAATATGGCGTAAAACAAGGCTGGCCAAAACGCTATCTTAAAATGCTCCCAGACACTTTCATTTACAGCTGCAATTACGCCAACGGGTTCCAAGCTACCAGACCAATCAAAAACAAAGTGCAATACCGAACCCAATATGGATATGACAACTATACCAACTAACTCCCACCTTAAAATAGACCTTTTCATAACTGATTCTCAATGTGATTATGTTCTATCAGTCGCCATAGACATTACTAATAGCTTGTGTGTTTATCAATACAACCACTCAAAATTATCTCGAATATCATCCGCATAAAAAACACGAATACATAATTGGAAATCCCCTTGCCTACCCCCTAATCAGCCCCATAATCCCCAGCATAGCCAGGAAGGCAAGACCGGCGCCAAAGAAGAAGGGTGCAGCAGGACTATAAGCCTGCCACAGCCAGCCGGCAATCAGGCTGGCGGGCAAAAGGGTGAGACCAACCAAACTCGTGAGTACCAGTTTCTTCATATCTGGCTAGCTAGCTCGTAACTGATGCAACTATCAAGCCCGCACTGATTTCCTAGTGGTTTTTGGTTTGGATACATGAGTCTCCAGACCAACTGACTTCGCTAACGCTGCCGTCATGTATTGGTTCAGGCTTATCCCCTCAACAGCCGCTCTGTCGGCCAAGACTTTATGAAGAGATGGTGGGATTCTTAGCCGAATTTGCCCACTATGTTTGTGCGGTATTGGCTCAGGTATCTTAAGCCCTCTTTCTAAGTTGGACTTTATCCAATCCCTCTTAACTTCTTCAATTTCTGCAATAGCTTCCTGTGGAGTATCGCCATGTATCAAGCAGTGCGGGAGTTCAACAATTCTAGCAACCCAGTATGGCCCGTTTCCATCATCCCACATTTCAACAATAATGTTGTAAGGCAAGTTGGCATAATACTCTAAGTCTTTTTCTAAATGTTTTATTTCCATTTCCATTTCCATTTCCATTTCCATTTCCATTTATGGTAACATATAGCTTTATAGACTATCTATGATATCCAGCAGTTCTTTAACGTAACACGACTTAACACGGTTTTCTCTCTTATAGGGCATTGTATGAACACCTATGATAGCCTTTGGATGCTTGCTTCCCTCTTCAATATGCCCATATGCGTTTATCAATGCCTCAAAGTCCCCTAATGAGACATTTCTTATATTTCTGCGAACCTTGTCTAACAGCTTCTGCTTCCGAGTCATTGTAGAATAACCTCCATCTCATAATGCTACCCCCTTTTTCATCTTTAACTCCTTTTGTATCTAAGATTATGGTATCATATGTGATACCATCTGTCAATAGGTTTTAGCATCAATTTCCACTGGTCAATTAAAATTCCTTTACCAGCTACTCCCTAATCAGCGCCATAATCCCCAGCATGGCTAGAAAGGCAAGACCGACGCCAAAGAAGAAGGGAGCGGCTGGGCTGTAAGCCTGCCACAGCCACCCAGCAATCAGGCTGGCGGGCAAAAGGGTGAGACCAACCACGCCGTGGTACAGTCCGTAGGCGGTGCCTCTCTTCTCCTCGGGAACCAAGTCAGCGACAAAGGCTCGAGCCACCCCTTCCACTATTCCATAATAGAGCCCATAACAGGCAAAAAGTAGCCAGACCTGCCACAGATTTGATGCCAGGGCAAATCCCAGGTAAACCAGGGCATAGATAAACCAGCCCAGGGTGATAACCCGCCGCCTTCCCAGTCGGTCAGAAAGCACCCCCGCCGGTAAAGAGGTAACTGCGTAGGCGATATTAAACAGGACCAGCATCAATACCACATAGATAACCGATGAGCCCAGATTCTGCGCCCTCAGAATGACAAAGAAATCGCTGGAATTGCCCAGAGTAAATACTGCCATAACAGCCAGAAATAGCTTGAAACGGGTATCAAAACCAGCGGTTAATCTATTTCGGGGCAACCCGCGGTGAGCACTATTACCTAGCGGGGGCTTCCTCCGCTCACGGACAAAAAACAGCAGCACCAATACCGCCAGCACTGCCGGCACAGCGCCCACCAATACCAGCCATTGGTAAGTCTCCAGGCTAAGCGCCAGCTCTCCGCCCTGAACCAGGTATATAATGATAGCGGCTATCGCCAGTCCGAGGACGGCACCTATGGTATCCATAGCTCTATGCAGTCCGAAGCCTTTACCCCTCTCCCCGGCAGAGATGGAATCAGCAATCAGGGCATCTCGGGGCGAGGTGCGGATGCCCTTCCCCACCCTATCGCTAAATCTAATTGCCAGCACTGCGCCCCAGGTCGATGCCAGATACATAAAGGGCTTAGCTATGGTTGAAATACTGTAGCCTAATACTGCCAGAGGCTTGCGTTTTCTCACCCGGTCGCTGAGCCAGCCGCTGAATATCCTTAGAACAGCATCAGCACCCTCTGTCAGCCCCCCGATAAGACCTATAATAGGAGTTCCTACCCTCAGCACGTTCCATAAAAAGAGGGGAACAAGGGTAAAAATCATCTCGCTTGAGACATCAGTCAGCAGGCTAACTATACCCAGGAAAAATACATTTGGGTTAAGACCAAAGACCTTGCGCCGCTCCAGATAGGCTTTATCAGTTGCCGGCAGTTTCATTATAGCTACCCAGTATACCATTCCCTACCCCATAGGAGAAGCATATTATATAGGGGCAAGGTTGCTTGACACTGATAGGGCTAATAGCTACAATAATTTCTACGCCGAGGTAGCTCAGTCGGTAGAGCAGCGGACTGAAAATCCGCGTGTCCCCAGTTCGATTCTGGGCCTCGGCACCAAGCCAAAAGCGGAAGTGGCTCAGCGGTAGAGCATCTCCTTGCCAAGGAGAGGGTCGCGAGTTCGAATCTCGTCTTCCGCTCCAATTTGGTTATCGCCGAAGTGGCGGAATAGGCAGACGCGGCAGTCTCAAAAACTGTTGGAGGGCGACCTCCATGTCGGTTCGAGCCCGACCTTCGGCACTATATAGAATGCCGAGTTGTGTAGTGGTAGCACGGGGGACTTTGGATCCCTTAGCCCTGGTTCGAATCCAGGCTCGGCAGCCACTTTGCAGCAGCTCCCAACCTCCCACTCACGAACTTAAATATCACCTTAGCCCAAGCGGATAAATTTGTTGAAAGTGAGCCTTTATACGGTGGGGGTTGACAAAAAAAGGGGGGGTGCTATAGCATACATGGGATTAAATTTGAAAGGGGGTTTTATCACCACCAAACACAAATGAATATTAATAGATATTATAGGAGGTGTTGTGGTCTTGAAACATAAATGGATTTTCTTGTTACTGGCGGCGGTGCTCGTCCTATCATTAGTAATGGTCGGGTGTGCTGAAAAGAAAGAGCCCTGGGGTGGTGGAGAGCCAGATAACAGAGTTTTTATCCTGGAGGACCCCTTGGAATTCTGGGGGTTTAACGCTACAGTGAAAAAAGCCGGCAATGTGGACTGGATTGCGGAAAACCCAAAGGCGGCTGAACTTATCCGCCAGGTGAAGATGACCGCCAACGATATCGGCTGGATGATGGCGGAGATAGAAGAGCAAGGTGATGACCCGGCAATACTTGAAGCACTCGCCAGAGAATGGATGGCAGAACATCAAAAGGAGGTAGATTCATGGCTTGAGGCTGCTGCCGGGGTTGCTGGAGAGCCAACAGAGAAGCATGTTATCTTCACCTCCGGAGCCTGGTCAGGGGACTGGCTAACTATCTATGTACCCAAGATACTGCTGGAGGAGGAAATGGGCTACACCACAGAGATAGCAGACCTGTCTATTCCTGCTGCCTTTGTCGCCGTAGCCGCTGGTGAGGCTGACCTGTGGACCGATTCCTGGCTGCCCAATCAGCAGCATCTCTGGGACAAGTATGCTGACAAAATTGATTTCCTGGGTGTAATCTACGGCGGAGAGCCAACTCCAGAAAACATATGCCTGCAGGCTTGGTTTATACCCAAGTGGGTATCCGAGCATTACGGTATCACTAGTATAACTGATTTGGACAACCCGGAGTTTGCCAAGATGTTTGATATTGATGGTGACGGCATCGGCGACCTTTTGGGCTGTGACGCCGCCTGGACATGTGGCGTAGCCAATGACGAGATGATAGTTGCGTATGGTTTGGATACTCTCTACGAGCAGCAATATGGGGCAGAGACAATGATGACCGCTGCCATTGAGGGACGCCTGAAAAAGGGTGAGCCAGTACTGTTCTACTATTATACGCCGCACCCGTTCTTTATTAAGTATCCCATCACCGAGTAAGGTTAACTCTGTTCAGGCGATAACAAGGGAAGCCCTGGGCGAATGCCCAGGGCTTCTTGCTCTAAGTCATAGTAGCCTAGGCAGCCTTCGCTCTTCTTCTCACCTTGCCCAGGGACTGGGTAACCCTATCCAAGACCATAGCGATGAGGATAATAGCAGTTCCCGCCACGAATCCCCGCCCAATGTCCACCTGTCCCAGTGCCATGAACACTTCTCTACCTAGCCCGCCGGCGGCAATCATTGCTGCCAGCACCACCATAGACAAAGCGAGCATGATGGTCTGGTTAATCCCAGCCATGATGGAGGGCAGCGCCATGGGTAACTGCACCTTAAATAGGAGCTGGGAAGAAGTGGAGCCGAAGGCATGGGCTGCCTCCACCAGTTCCACGGGCACCTGCCTGATGCCCAGATTGGTCAGCCGTACTGCTGGGGGCAGGGCGAAGATAACAGTAGCCATCACCCCCGGCACCTTGCCGATACCAAAGAACATCAGGGCGGGAATTAGGTAGACGAAGGCAGGCATGGTCTGCATGGCATCCAATATAGGTCGTACTATGGCGTCCACATGGTCACTATGGGCACAGAGTATGCCTACAGGAATACCCAGCACTACCGAGATGAGCACTGCGGTAGCGATAAGCGCTAGGGTAGACATGCTGAGGTCCCAGAGCCCAAGCATGCCGATGAAGTACATGGCAGCGCCAGTGAATATGGCAATACGGCTTCCAGCCAGACGCCAAGCCAGTAGTATCATGAGCAACAGCACCGACCACCAGGGCAGCCAGAGTAAAAACTTCTCCAGGTTGTTCAGCACTGCTGCAGTAACATCCTTTATAATATCGAAAAACACTGCCCAATTAACTATAAGCCAGTCCACCCCGGTATTCACCCAAGCACCCAAGGGCAACTGGTAGAAGCCCCCTCTGTAGTCGCCCAGAAGCCAGCCAAGCAATATGACAAACCCAACCACCCCAAGCCAAATCAGCGCCCGGAAGAATGGGCGCTGGGTAATCTTCTTGGAGGGCACAGCCTCCGCTGTTTCTGTCTCTTCGTTCGGAGAAGTACTAGGTGGTGTCATTGCTGTTCTCCTTTCCCATCATACCCAATAATAGAGCCACGCGGGGCACCTCTCCGATAAGCCTTCCCCCTTCATCAACTACAGCCACCGGATTATCGCTGCTGGCTGCCAAGGGTATCACCTCTTCAATCGGTTGGTCAGGCCCAATCTGAAGGGCATGTTCCCTCGCGACCTCGTCCAGCCTTTGGACATGGCGGACAATTGCTCGCGCCACCTCGTTGAGCGTGATAACCCCACTCAACCGACCCCAAGAATCAACTATAAAGGCACGGCGAATATTTTTCTCACTCATCGCGTGCAGGGCTACCTTCGGTCCCTGCCATCTGTATAACTTAAGCTCCGGCTCCCTCATGATGTTTCTAACCGAGACGACCTTACTTCGGGGTACATCACGGACAAACTCAGTTACATACTCATCAGCCGGGACGGATACTATCTCTTCAGGGCTGCCGAGCTGGACAATCTGCCCATCCTTCATGATGGCGATGCGTTCGCCCAGTTTGAGCGCTTCATTAAGGTCGTGGGTGATGAACACGATGGTCTTATGCACCACCGACATCAGGTTGATGAATTCGTCCTGCATCTGGCGGCGGATAAGGGGGTCGAGAGCGCCGAATGGCTCGTCCATGAGTAGTACCTCGGGGTCTACCGCCAGCGCCCGCGCCAGACCCACCCGCTGTTGCATACCGCCGCTAAGCTCATCGGGATAACTGTTCTCCCAGCCCTTGAGTCCCACCATCTCGATCACCTCCAGCACCCGTTCTTTTCGCTGTGCTTTGTCCACGCCCTGCACCTCAAGCCCGTAAGCCGCATTGTCGACCACTGAGCGGTGAGGGAATAGGGCGAATTGCTGGAATACCATGCACACCTTATGGCGCCGGGTCCTCCTGAGCTTCGCCCCACTCAAGGTGGAAAGGTCGACTCCATCGATGAAGATTCGTCCCATGGTGGGCTTGATGAGCCGGTTGATGCAGCGGATGAGAGTGGACTTACCACTGCCGGATAGCCCCATAATCACAAATATCTCTCCCTCTGTGACATCGAAGGAAACGTCCCTCACTGCTATCACATGGCCGGTCTGCTCCAGCACTTCCTCCTTGCTCATGCCATCCTTTATGAGATTGAGAGCATGTTGTGGGTTACGGCCGAAGATTTTCCACAGATTTTGACACGAAATTTTCACCTGAGGGTTTTCCATTTCACTCATAGGCTCTTCCCCCTTCCTTGCAGCGGCTGAGTTGTGGCCAAGGAGCGTTCGGTCAAGAGTGAGAAGCAATGAGGAAGCTGAAAGCGAAGCAAAGGCGAGGGTACAAAAGATTTCGCAGGTATTTCCTTAAGACTAGCTTAATTTAAAGACCTCCTCCAGTCTTTCTGTTAGAAAACTGGCGCTACTTTTATACCACATAGGCTCTGGTCAGTCAAGGCGGGTGAGGAGCGATTAGTGGAGTGAGGGTCTGTTGAGGGGCAGGGAGGCATAATGAGCAAGGCAAGCAGGTTAACCTCCGTAGTCGGCTGCGAAACTCCTTGACAGCACACATATTGATATGCTATGCTAATTACGAACGTATGTCCATAATTAGCCTTTCGTTCTTTTAGGGAGATTACGCACTATGGGTAGGACACCGAAATGGCGTCGGGTTACCTTTATACCCGAGATAACCTACTTCAAGCCTGTCGGCTCCCCACTCAAGATTCCCAAAGAGGTCAATCTCTCCATTGAAGAGGCTGAAGCCATACGCCTCAACGACCTTGAGGGGCTGGAGCAGAAAGAATGCGCTCAGAGGATGAGCATCTCACGACCTACCTTTCATCGGGTGCTGGCATCGGCTCGAAGTAAGCTGGCTGATGCCCTGCTTAACGGGAAGGCAATACGGATTGAAGGAGGCAACTTTGAGATGGCGGTTCGCCGCTTCCACTGCCTTAACGGTCACGAATGGGATGTTCCCTTCGAGACCTTGATAGCTGCCCCTCCCCGGTTCTGCCCTACATGTAACACTCCCAACATCCTGCCCCTCCAGCCTCATGCCCCTGGCTGGGGAAAGCACCACCAAGGTAGGCATAGCTCCTGATGGAGGCTCTTTGTCGTGGGAATCAGGGAAAATGTTCAACAATTATTGAATGAGTTACCCGGCGGGGTTGAATTGGTAGCAGCAGCAAAAACAAGGACGGCTGAAGAAGTGCTTGAAGCCGTGGAATCGGGCATAAACATTGTCGGGGAAAATTATGTCCAGGAAGCAGAAAGAATCTATGGGGTGATAGGGAATAAAGCAAGATGGCACCTCCTAGGACACCTCCAAAAAAATAAAGTGAAGAAAGCGGTAAGACTGTTCGATATGATAGAAACCGTTGATTCTGTTGACATAGCCAGAGAGATTGATAAGCGATGCGCTCAGATTGGTAAAGTGATGTCGGTATTAGTAGAGATAAATAGTGGCAGAGAGGAACAGAAATCAGGCGTATTGCCAGAAAATGCCGAACAGTTAATAAGGGCAATTTCGAGCTTGCCAAACATAAAAGTAATGGGGCTGATGACTATGGGTCCTCGCTTTGGAAACCCTGAGGATTCAAGGCCCTATTTTGTAATTACCAGAAAGATATTTGACCGGATTAAAGCGCTTGAACTGCCCAATATAGAGATGACACATCTTTCCATGGGAATGACCAATTCTTACCAGATTGCCCTAGTGGAAGGAGCCAACATGGTAAGAATTGGGACCAAGATATTTGGAGCCAGAAACTATAAAGTATGATAATAGAGACCTCATCAATATGCGCACCAACTGAAATGCAAGCTGAGCCATCGCCGAAAAGTTGCCCCTTGACGAAGTGAAGCCTTAGACTTAAGCTATAAGGAAGGTGGGACAAATGGCTCAAGAAGAGGAAATGGAACAAGAAAGATTAGCTCAGGAAGAGCTAGTTAGAGAAAGAATAGATGAAAAGGGAAACAAGTGGAGAAAGGTTTACTTCGGTGGGGGAGAACATTTCAGAAACTGGTTACAGCAATGTAAGGAATTAGGCGAGGTTGAGGTGGAAGAAGTAGACTCCACAGGATTTAAGTGCTTTGAAGAGGCTGGTGAAAAACTATATAGAATTTGGCTGAAGGTGGGAGAAGAAGCGCCCCTTTCTGACCTAGAAGGGGACGAAGGCTCGCCGAAATGAAAAAAACTGCGCTAAGTGATAAAATAAGCCATAATCAGAGTCAGGAGGTTAGTTAATGGCATACAAGATTACAGACGAGTGTATTAGCTGTGGAGCCTGTGAACCGGACTGTGGAAATGAGGCAATCTCTGAGGGAGAGGAAATCTATGTGATTGACCCCGATAAGTGCACTGAGTGTGTGGGCAACTTTGAATCACCCAAGTGCGTCGAGGTCTGCCCGGTGGATTGTTGTATACCCGACCCCGACCATAAGGAAAGCCGGGAGCAACTGCTTGAAAAATGGCACAGGCTACACCCAGGTGAAACCCCAGCATCTACCTAAAACTGTTCGGCCTTAACTGCCAGCTTGACTTCGACTTCCCCAAAGGCAATAATAATGAGTGGGCCTTCTCTATAAGCTTCTAAGTGTTCCCCGATAGCTCAATGGTAGAGCGGGCGGCTGTTAACCGCTAGGTTCGTGGTTCGAGTCCACGTCGGGGAGCCAATTATTCCTCCATTGACCACCTCCAAATTGTTGCTCTGGTTCAGATAGATTAGTGACACAGATTATCATGTTTCGTTTCTCTGTGGCATTGACCCCATCCCCCTGACCCCCTTCCCCTGGAGGGGAAGGGGGAAGATTTTGTAAAGAGGGGCTAGCGCCCCTCTTAAACACTCCAGAGAATAGAGAGCCCAAGAGGGGCGAAGCCTCTCTTATATAACCAATTTCCCCCTCCCTTTGTAAGGGAGGGGGACAAAGGGGGTGGGTTACCACATAAAAACCTAAGGGGGTGAGGTGCGGAACTGACACCCCAAATTTGAGCAGTAGCTGTGCCTATGCTATAATTTCCTAGTAGGAGCAAATCGGCTATGTGGAACAGATTAGAGCAAATAGAGCGGCATTACCAAGAGTTAAACCAGCAAATAGCTACGCCTGAGGTTGCAACTGACCTGAAGCAATTGCAGACATTGGCTCAGGAGAAGGCTAGTATTGAGGACTTGGTAACTAAGTATAGACAATACAAGGCAACCGCCAAGGAGTTGGAGGAAACCAGGGCAATGCTGGCCAGTGGGCTGGAGGAAGAGATGAGCGCCCTGGTCAAGCAAGAGATAGAAAGCCTGGAGACCCAACTAGAGCGTCAACTTCATAAGCTAAAGCTCGCCCTTGCGCCCAAGGATGCCAATGATAAGAGAGACATCATTATGGAAATCCGGGCTGGAGCCGGTGGCGATGAAGCCGGTCTATTTGCTGCCAACCTCTTCCGCATGTATACCCGCTATGCTCAATCTAAAGGCTGGGAAATAGATATTATTGATAGTAATGAGAGTGGCATAGGCGGCTTTAAGGAAATCATATTTGAGATAAAGGGTAAAGGCGCCTTCAGCCGTCTGAAGTATGAGAGAGGGGTGCATCGGGTGCAGCGAGTGCCCATTACTGAATCGTCAGGCAGAATTCATACCTCAACCGCTACCGTAGCTGTTCTCCCCCAAGCTGATGAAGTAGAGCTAGCTATCAATCCTGACGACCTTAAAATTGACTTCTACCACAGTCGTGGGGCTGGGGGACAAAATGTAAACAAGGTAGCCACTGCCGTCCGCGTTACCCACCTGCCTACTGGCATAGTAAGCACCTGCCAGGATGAGCGCTCACAGCTAAGAAACAGGATGAAGGCGATGTCCGTGCTCCGAGCTCGACTCCTAGATTCGGAGCAACGCAAACAAGAAGAGGAAATAACCAAACAGCGCCGTTCGCAGGTGGGCACCGGCGACCGTGCCGAAAAGATAAGAACCTACAATTTCCCTCAAGACCGTGTTTCCGACCACCGCATTGGTCTTACCCTCCGTAATCTGCCTCGATTCCTAGACGGGGAGCTTGATGAGCTCATAGACATCCTAGCCACCAGTGACCAGACAAAACAGCTAGAGAGGCAACTGGCGTGACCCTAAAACAGGCTCTTAGCCGCGCCAGGGGCATTCTTGCTGGAAATAATATTGAGGATGCCTCTCTGGAGTGCGAGCTACTGCTGAGGCATGCCTTAAACATAAGCCGAACCCAGTTATATCTAGACCTCGACCGTGAATTAAGCCCCAAACAAGAGGAAGCCTTCTGGCGCCTGATGCAACGCCGCCTTAATGGCGAGCCCACAGCCTATATAACAGGACATCGCGAATTCTACGGGCTTGATTTCTATGTCGACCCCCGCGTTCTCATCCCCCGACCGGAAAGCGAGCTGCTGGTAGAAACAGCCCTCGGTCTGGCTCAAAATCACCCTTTGTTCACTATAGCTGAGATTGGCACCGGCTGTGGGGCTATTGCCATCAGCCTGGCGCTCGGCCTACCAGAGGCCGAGATTTATGCCACTGATATATCAGCCGCCGCCCTCAAAGTCGCCCTGCTTAACTGCCAAAAACATGGGGTGGTAGATAGAGTTCATCTCCTCCAGGGCGATATGCTCGACCCTCTGCCCCAGCCTGTTGACCTTATAATAGCCAATCTCCCCTATGTCGAGGAATCGGAATTAGCCCCAATGGGTCCAGCCAAATTTGAGCCACTGCTGGCGCTAAACGGGGGCTCAGACGGAATGGAAAGGATATGCCAGCTCTGCCGCCAGGTAGATAGCAAGCTGCGACCCAGCGGCTTTTTGCTTCTGGAGATTGGACAGGGACAAAGAAGAACAGTAACCGCCTTCCTGCACACCCTCTTCCCCAATGGTGAAATAGAGGTCGTGCCTGACTTGAGCGGCATAGACCGGGTGATAAGCCTCAGCCTCACCGCCAGCAAACCTGAGCTTGCCGATGCCCAACCAAGTCAATTATAAATATGACGGAGCCGGATAATGACGACATCAAAATTAGACTATCTACTAAAGTTGCCCAAATTTGACCACCTAGAAGCTAAAACTATTGAGGAAGCGTGCTCTTTGCTGGCCAAATACAAAGGCAAAGCCAGGGTAATTGCCGGCGGCACTGACCTGCTGGTGTCAATGAAGAGAAGGGAGATAAGCCCCCAGTATATAATCAACATTAAAGCTATCCCCAACCTAGACCAAATAAGCTATAGCCAGAAAGACGGGTTGGTGATTGGCGCCCTCACTACCTTGGCTGCGATAGAAAGCTCGCCCATAATTCAGGAGAGGTCCCCCATACTATCTTCTGCCGCTCATCAAACCGGCCCTCCCCATATCCGGAATGTGGCCACAATAGGGGGTAATCTATGTAATGCTGCCCCTTCAGCCGATATGGCTCCATCCCTAATCGGGTTAGGAGCCAAGGCAAAGATAAAGGGGCTCAAGGGAGAAAGGGTGGTCACTGTTGAACAGTTTTTCATCGGTCCTGGCGTGAGCATCCTTCAAGTTGGCGAAATACTGACCGAAATCCAGGTGCCAAACCCGCCGTCTCATACCCGAGGGGTATACCTGAAATTACCTGCCAGAACAGCAATAGACATCGCTGTGGTGGGAGTGGCAGTGGTAGTTACATTAGATGCCAAAGGGGTAAACATAGTTGATGTCAAGATAGTCCTCGGTGCCGTTGCTCCCACTCCGATTAGAGCTCGCCAAGCCGAGGACATAATAAAGGGAAAGGCGATCGACCATGAATTGATAGAGAAGGCAGCCCAAGCCGCTGCCGATGAGGCAAAACCTATATCTGACGTTCGTGGCTTGGCTAGTTATCGAAGGGAAATAGTCAAAGTATTAACCAATCGAGCGCTAAAGCAGGTAACCACCCATATTTAGCAAGCCAGACCATTTGCGGAGGAAGGTTGGTTATGAAGCAACTGATTCAGTTAAGAGTGAACGGAGAACTCCATGAAGTGAGAGTGGAGCCGTGGAAAACACTGCTGGAGGTGATTAGAGACGATATCGGGTTGACCGGTCCTAAAGAGGCGTGCAGCACCGGTGAGTGTAGCGCCTGCACTGTCCTGCTCAACGGGAAGCCGGTCAACTCATGTCTGGTGCTGGCAGTGGAAACCCAAGGTAAGGACATTTTAACCATTGAGGGACTGAGCGAGGGAAGCGAGCTACACCCGCTCCAGGATGCCTTTATCAGGCACGGCGCCATTCAATGTGGGTTCTGCACCCCAGGGATGCTGCTATCGGCTAAAGCCCTGCTAGATGAGAATCCCAAGCCGACAGAGGAGGAGATAAGGGAGGCAATTTCGGGCAACCTCTGCCGTTGCACCGGCTATAATAAAATAGTTGAAGCCATACTTGATGTAGCCCAAAGCCAATGAAAGGATGAAAGCAATGCCACAATACTCTGTAGTCGGCAAACCAATACCCAGGGTGGATGGAAGTTTAAAGGCCAGCGGTGAAGCAAAATTCACTGTTGATATAGTGTTACCGGGGATGTTATACGGCAAAATCCTGAGGAGCCCCTATCCTCATGCCAGGATTCTAAATATTGATACCACTAAGGCAGAAGCCCTGCCCGGCGTGAAGGCAGTCATCACCGGCAAGGATACCGGAGTGGTTAGATTTAGTTTTATAGATACCCCCCGTTATCCCGCCGACCAATGCCCCCTGGCTGTAGATAAGGTGCGCTTTATCGGTGAGGAGGTAGCAGCAGTAGCTGCCGTCAGTGAAGACATCGCCCAGGAGGCATTGAGTTTAATCAAGGTAGAGTATGAGGAACTGCCAGCCGTCTTTGACCCTGAGGAGGCAATGAAGGACGGTGCCCCCAGAATACATGACAAAATTACACCGACCACGACCACTGCCTGGCAGGACTTTGGTGTTACCCGGGAAGCTAGACCTTATGATGCGGTAAACAACATATCAAACCAAGTTTCGATAACCGTTGGTGATGCCGAACAGGGATTCAAGGATTCGGACTATGTTCGCCAGGACAGGTTTGTAATTCCAGCCACGTCCCACGTTGCCCTGGAGCCCCATGTAGCTGTAGCCAGCTTTGATTCCTCAGGAAAGCTAAATGTGTGGTTATCACACATGGGCTATGAACATAAGCGCTATTGGCTAGCTAAGACATTGGGCATTCCTATAAGCAAGGTAAGGGTAAATAAGACATATGTTGGCGGCGCTTTCGGTGGCAAAATTAGCCTGTTTCCCTACGAGTTCCTGGCTGCTTTCCTGTCAAAAAAGAGCGGGCGACCGGTAAAGGTAACCCTGTCACGAGAGGAGGTGCTGTCCACCTGCCCACCAAGCCGCCGCATGATTATTGATATCAAGACCGGGGTTAAGAGCGACGGCACAATAATGGCACAACATATAAAAATTATTGATGATGTTGGCGCCTATCGAGGAACCTCACCAATCGCCTTATACCTTGCCCATGTCTTCCGCCACGCCATATACAACATACCCCATGTCAGGCATGAGGGGGTGGGGGTTTATACCAACAAACTATTCACCGGACCAAAGCGGGGACACGCCTTGCCACAGACCAGCTTTGCTGTTGAATCTCAACTGGACATGATAGCTGAGGAGCTGGGAATAGACCCGTTAGAGTTAAGGTTAAGGAACCTGAGAAAGAAGGGTGACATCCTGCCCAATGGAGACAGACTGGATAGCTATGGTCTCCCCCAGTGTCTGAGGCAGGTTGCTGAGTCCAGTGGCTGGAAACAGAAGCGGGGCAAGCAACCAAACAGGGGTATGGGCATTGGCACCGGTGGCATGTTCTCCGGGGCACATAACTACCCCTTTGGCAGTGCCGCCTTGGTCAAATTGAACCCTGATGGCAGATTTACTCTGTTCACCGGTCAGACAGAATTCGGCGGTGGTGCCGATACTGCTATGGCTCAAATCGCTGCCGAAGAGCTGGGATTAACCATAGACGATATAGTTGTCGTCTCCGGCGATTCTGAGCTATGTCCCTATGATATAGGCAACTGGCTAAGCGCTGGCGTCTATGTATCAGGGCAAGCAGTGAGAAGAGCAGCCGCTGATGCCAAGCAGCAACTATTAACCCATGCCGCCGAAGCCCTGGAGACAAAAATTGACCAGCTAGAAATAAATAATGGGCGTATCTATGTTAAAGCCGACCCAGAGAAGGCGGTATCCTTCTCCGATATGTATAAGTATGGCATCCAGATGCGTGGCGGAGACCCTATCCTAGGCAAAGGTTACACTAAAGCAGTGCCAGATGTTGGATTCTGGGGTGGTAGCTTTAAGGGCACTGCTGCCCTTTCCCAGGGTAGAGGTCGCTTCACTGATGCCTATGGTCTAGCTGCCGCCATTGCCCAGGTCGAGGTTGATAAAGAGACCGGTAAGGTTAAGGTATTACATATAGTGGTAGCTGATGATTGTGGTACTGATATAAACCCATTAATTGTAGAGGGGCAGCTAGAGAGCCAGGCAGTTATGGCAATAGGAGACGTGCTATTTGAAGAGGTGGCGACCGAGGAGGGGCGGGTGATAAACCCTACTCTCGGTGACTATAAGATACCCGGGGCACTTGATATACCAAAGCTAACCACAATCAGTGTCCAAGATTACGAGCCCAAGGGTCCCTTTGGTGCCAAAGAGGTTGGCGAAACCGCCCGCGGCGCTGTAATTCCAGCCATTGCCAATGCCATCTGCAACGCCATTGGTGCTAGAATTTACAGCTTGCCTATGACCCCAGACAAAATCCTCAAGGCAATGAAGGATGAGAGAGGCTAGCTCTACCATGGTCTCGGCAATACTCCTGGCTGCTGGCGAATCGAAGCGCATGGGTAAGCCTAAACAACTAGTGCCCCTGGGCAACACTACTATTGTGGAACAAACCACCGATAACCTCTTGAGTTCCAGGGTAAGCGAGGTCATCGTAGTGGTGGGGCATAGAGCCGAAGAGGTGATGAAAAGAGTAGCCACCAAACCTATCAAGATTGCAGTAAATCCAATTTACCACCAGGGGATGGGCACATCCATAGTAGCCGGGCTAAACCTGGTTGATAGCAGAGCACAGGCAGTTATGCTCGCCCTGGGCGACCAGCCATTTGTTGATAGCCAGACCATCAATAGGCTGATAGAGGAATTTGATGCCCATGATAAAGGTATTGCCATCCCGGTCTACCAGGGTAGGAGAGGGCACCCAATTATCTTCTCTATAAAATATAAAGCGCAGTTATCAGGGTTAAAGGGCGATATAGGCGGGAGAGAGATAATCAAAGAGCACCCCGAGGACATTCTTGAGGTGGCAGTTGAGTGTGAAGGCATCGATATAGACATCGACACTATGAGCCAAAGTTCAGCTTGACACACAATCGCCCCGATGCTAAATTAATCAATTGGGTTTTTTGCTAAAGCAAGCAGTAAACAGGAGGAATAGGCATTATGAATATGATTGTCTGCATCAAGCAAGTGATTGACCCTGAGGCACCGCCAGCCAGCTTCAAGATTGACCCCTCCAGTAATAAGGTGGTGCCACCACCAGGTGTGTCACCAGTAATTGACCCCTATGCTGAATATGCTGTAGAGGCAGCACTAAGAATTAAGGACGCCCTGGGGGGTAAAATCACTGCTATAAGTCTGGGAACAAACCAGCTCAGAGATATAGTAAAAAAACCGCTAGCTATGGGGGCTGATGAGCTCATCCTACTGGAGGATGAAGCCTTTGATGAGGGTGATAGTTGGTCAACAGCCTATGCCCTGGCTATGAGCATCAAGAAGCTCGGCGACTATGATATCATCTTCTGTGGCAGGGAGGCTTCTGATTGGAATGCTGGACAGGTAGGCTCGGGCATTGCCGAGATACTGGGGCTACCCAGTGTAACCCTGGTCAAGAAAATAGACATTACCAATGGCAAGGCAAGGGTAGAGCGAGTAACTGATGAGGGCTATGAGGTGATTGAGGTCTCGTTACCCGCCTTGATTACAGTAAGCAACGAGATTGGTGAGCCTCGCTACCCAACCATAAGAGGGATTATGACAGCTAAAAAGAAGGAGCCGGTTATCTGGAAACCAGCCGATATAGGGGTCGAGGTCTCCCAGATAGGGGCTGCCGGCAGGCACACCAAGCTGTTCAAGCTATTCCAGCCAGTTCGCGAAGGGAAATGCGAGATTGTTGAAGGGGAGAGCCCTGAGGAGGCGGCGGTTAACCTAGCCTTAAAGCTAAGGGAAGCAAAAATACTATAAAAAAATTTAGGGAAACAATTCGTATCTGGTTAGCTTTGAGAATTGTTTTTCAAGTTATGTCAACTAAGGAGGTAAATCTATGGCTGAATATAAAGGTGTTATGACTTTTTGCGAGGCTGCGGAAGGAAAACTGGCGGCAATCGCCACCGAGCTATTGGGCTGCGGTAGAAAGCTGGCTGATGACCTGGGGCAGGAATTATCCGCGGTGTTAGTAGGCAGTGGTATAAGCAGTTTGGCTCAGGAAGCTATTGCCTTTGGTGCCGATAAAGCGTATGTAGTTGATGACCCACTGCTCAAAGATTATCAAACCGATTCCTACGTATCAGTCGTGGAAAAGGTGGTTAAGCAGGTGATGCCACAGATTCTCATTCTGGGGCAGACCTCTATCGGTCGTGACCTGGCACCCAGGCTAGCTTTCAGGCTGAACACGGCTGCCTCTATGGGCTGCCTGGAGCTGGCTATTGACCATGATTCAAAGCTACTGCTGCAGACCAAGCCTGTCTATGGAGGGAATGCTCAAGCTGTCTTCACTTGCCGGTCCTACCCCCAGATAGCTACGGTTAGAGCCAAGGCAATGACGCCTTTAGAGCGAGATGAATCAAGGCAAGGAGAAGTAATCACTATTGACGCTGGACTAGACCCCTCGGCAATAAGAACCAAAGTGCTGGAGAAGGTGCCAGAGAAGGTAGAGGGGGTAAGGCTTGAGGATGCTGAGGTGGTAGTAAGCGGAGGTAGAGGCATTGGCAGTGCCGAAGGTTTCGAACAGTTAGAGGAACTGGCCAGGATGATGAGGGGAGCAGTAGGAGCTACCAGACCTCCCTGTGATAATGAGTGGGTGCCAGCCGGGGCGCAAATAGGGCTTACTGGTAAGATTGTCGCCCCTGAACTCTACATAGCCGTAGCCCTCTCTGGTTCCAGCCAACATATGTCCGGTTGTTCCGGCTCCAAGACCATAGTAGCCATAAATAAAGACCCTGAGGCAAATATCTTCAGGGAAGCCCGCTTCGGCATAGTGGGTGACTGGAAAAAGGTGCTCCCCGCCTTCGCCGAGAAGCTTAAGGAACTTCTGGCTGAGTAAAGCCGGAGGAAACTTGCTTTACTTTTTGTCATTTAATACAATTAGTCAAAAATCACAATTTTTCGTCATAATGCAGTCCTTGTTTCTATTTGACAACTAACTCACGCAGATTTATATTTAGTATAACACTGCAACTTAAAGGAATGGGAGATATTACATGCCTTTTCTACCTGGTGTAGTTAAATCAGTTCTTGAAAATGAAGTAAGCCATACTCGTTTTGAAGACTTTTGTGTTGAGTTATATAGTTTGGTTGAAGGTATTGAGATTGTACCCACTTCAAAAACTCGTGATTATGGTCGAGACGGACGTTCCGCTTTGCTCAAAATGGTTCCAATCAAGCCTATTCTGTGTGCAACTCTTAGAGACGACATCGATACCAAGGTTGAATCAGATATTGCTCGTCTTAGCGAAACCACTGCAACTAATTGTATTGTTTATTGCTCTTCAAAAGAATTAACAGAAGCCAAGTGCGACTCTATAGAGAGAAGGTGTAAAGAACTATTTCCGGGACTACAAAATTTTCTCATATTAGGGCAAATACAACTCGTACGATTAATTGAACGACACGAATCAATATTTTCCAAATACTATTCTGCCGAAATCAATAATATTGAACAAGCATTGCTGATACGACCCAGAACAACCCCTGATATTAGGGAGATCGGCCTTCTTTTAGCCCTATGCACCCAAACAGGAGAAAATGCACAAGATCTCAGACTTCAAATATCCAGACACCTAATCTTGTATACACTTCATACCCGAGGTGCATTACCATTGGAACAACTTGGTTCATATATCACTGGTCAATTACATTTACCCCGCTCTTTGTCAACTATTTATTTATCTGAACTTATTGAACAACTGCGCTCCGAAAATTATGTAACTATTGACAATAATTTGATTAATATCGGAGAGACAGGAAAGGATTTTGTTTCCAGCTTACCTGAACAAGCTAGTTCAAGGTTATTAGAAGGACGTAGCGCAGTTCGTGAAGCTATTACTAAACTATCTGGTTATGTTTTAGCTGATATGCAATTTGGTATACTCTGGGATACATTTCAAGATGGCTTAACTGAACTCTTTTATAACCATGGACTATCTATAGTCAGGATGGTCAGAACTATTCTAATAGAAAGTACACAGGCCTCTCCAAAAATCGATTTCTATTCACATATTGATGAGCTTGCTACCCGTTCAGTATCCATGTTCTCAAATGCTGAACAAGCCGATGAGATACGCCAAGCCTTAATTGATATGTTTTCCGAAAAAGACAGTCCTGCTTTTCAATGGCTTACCCAAATATGCTGTATATACGTTATGATGTGTTCGCTGGGATTAGAGGAACTAAGCAGTCAGCAAATTCTTGGAGTTCTATCAACTTATCATATAGTTCCAGATACTGATATTGTTATTTCATTACTTTGTGAAGGTGAACAAAACCACAAAGATGTTGAACGTATTTTGAAAGGCTGGAAGGCTATAGGTGGAAAAATCATGGCTTCTATTCCAGTACTTGATGAAGTAGCTTACCATGCTTGGATTAGTGATTATGATTATTCGCATTATGGGAATATTCTAAACGAATTGTCTGATTATGATGCTAATCATATTATTGAAAACGCATTTGTTAGAACTTTCCGCAAAGTCTCTGGCGGAAACACTGCACCAAAATATTGGCTTCAATATATTAACCAGTTTAGAGGTCATTCGGAGTACGATTACTCCCGTATTTTTCAAGACTTACGTGAAGAATTCGGAGCTGAGATTCTACCAAAAGAAAGCGATGAACATAATGAGCTTGCCGTCAAAGTTACAAATTACTTATTGAAGCGTATAAGTAAATTAATCAGTGTTTCTATTGAACATATCGACTATCGCATAAAGAATAAATTGCAACGCGATGGTATTCTCGTTGCTAATGTAGTTTCTGAGAGACATTTCAGAAGTTCACAAGGAGATTATACGACTTCATGTATTTTATCATCTGCAGCTTTGCTCAAGGAAGTTGATGTTGTCTTCCGTAAACAACTTGGAGTTCCCGAAATTATTCTTTCTACTGCAGCGATAAGTTTTCTCTTAACTTTGTGCCCACAGATATCAATGAGTTATAACACTTTGCGTTCTGTTCTTTTTGATTCTGCTCTCGCCATAAGGCTTAAACCAACACAAGTTTATGCTTTTAGAGTTATTGCATCTTCCGGACAATGGGATGTCCCATGGGCTCGCCGTTCTTCTCTTCATCGTAACCTCCAAGGTGTATTATACGAAGAAGCTAGGTCTAAAGGAGAGCCAGTATCGTCTCTTCGCGATAGATTGACTAGCAATGAAGACCCCGATTATTCTGCAAAAATTATTGCAGACACACTTGACCGAATGGCAATTACTCCTAAGACTAAAGAAGAATTAATAAAGGTTAAAGCTGAAAACCAAAAACTAAGGGAGGAACTCAATTCTATAATAAGTTCAAAAAAATCGCCCCGTCAAACAAAGTCTGTCCTTAAGACTTTTAAGAAGAAACGTAGATAATCGGTAATATTTTATTGCTAACATTTTTGCTAACGAACTTCTGCAAACCAAAAAGTACAAAGAAGTACTACAGGGTACAAAACGAAGCTAATCTCTGGACACTGTTGCACTAAGAGTTACTATCATTCACTCTTAGGAATAATACGCCTGTATCTTTTAATCAGGGTGTCACAGAAGATTTGACACACTGACTCAGGTTCAAGGTGTCATTTTTGGGATGCTAAGCCAGTAAGCTTAAGGAACTTCTCGCTGGGTGAAGGGATTATTTATCAACCTCACCCTCTTAGGTCTTTATTTGGTAACCCTATCCCCCTTTATCCCCCTTCCCCTTGATAATGGGAAGGGGGAAGATAATTTCCTTAGAGGGGCTTCGCCCCTCTAAGACTCCCTTCATTCCACTCCCTTGATAAATGACCTTGGTAGGATGCCTGTTGATACGGGCACCAAGAGCAATTTATTAAAGACGCTAAGGCAATTGCAAAACTCACTAAATTGGAAAGAGGAAACTAATAAAAATCCAAGCTTTATCCTGGCATTATGCGTGGCGCTCTACTGTTGAGTGAGTGTGTATTATTTATTAAAGGTAACCGCCTTCTTGCTTGAAGCTGCGATATTGACTTTATGGACGGGCGGCGAGATTAAGCCTTCTCGGCTTGCCTTTCAGCGATAATCTTCTGGGTAAGGTGAGCCGGCACCTCTTCATAGTGGCTAAACTCTGCCTTGTAGCTGCCCCTACCCTGGGTTATCGATTTCAGGTCTATGGCATAGCGCAAGATTTCAGCCAGTGGCACCTGAGCATCAATAACATTGAGCCCGCCCTCAGGGTTCATCCCCTGCACCCGCGCCCGCTTGGTATTAAGGTCGCCAATAATATCGCCAATGAAGTCTTCAGGGACAGTAACCTCGATATTCATTATTGGCTCAAGCAGGATAGGTTGCCCTTGAGATAATCCCTTCCTCAGCGCCCCCGCCCCAGCAATCTTGAAGCATATTTCTGAGGAATCAACCGGGTGAAAGCTGCCGTCATATACCCTTGTCTTTATGTCAATAACCGGGTAGCGAGCTAAAACCCCTTCCTGAACGGCTTCATTAACCCCCTTTTCCACCGCCGGGATATAATTCTTAGGTATACGACCACCTACTACCTTATCAACAAACTCACGCCCACTGCCACGGGGTAGAGGCTCAAGCTCCAGAAAGACATGCCCATATTGACCATGCCCTCCTGTCTGCTTTTTATGCTTATACTCAGCCCTGGCTGGCACGGTAATCGTCTCTTTATATGGAACCTTGGGCGTTTCCAGCCTCACCCCCACACCAAACTTACGCAGCATCTTTTCTGCCGCCACCTCAAGGTGGGACTCACCAATTCCTGATAGAATCGTCTCGTTGGTATCAGCCTCACGGTGCACCTTAAGGGTGGGGTCTTCCTCAGACAATCTGGACAGCGCCGCTCCCAGCTTATCCAGGTCAGTCTTGGTCTTGGGATGCACTGCCAGGCTAAAAGCCGGCTCGGGGAATAGGATAGGGGCAATCTTCATCGGCTGAGCCTGACTACATAGTGTATCCCCGGTGCTGGTCAGACCTAATTTAGCTACCGCCCCCATATCTCCCGCTCCGAGCCGAGATACTGGCTCCTGGGTCTTGCCCCTCAGTATAAATAGCTGACCTATACGCTCCGCACCGCCTCGACTAGCATTCCACACCTGAGAACTACTATTAATGGCGCCGGTGTAAACACGGAAGTAGGTAAGTTTACCAACATAGGGGTCAGCACTGGTCTTAAACACCAGAGCAGCTAAAGGGGCATCCTGACTGGGCTCAATCCTCTCAGTCTGTTTGGCTGAATCACCAACAATTATTATATCTCGCTCTTTAGGCGATGGCAGATAATTATATATGGCATCCAGAAGTGAGGTAAACCCTATATTTTGTATCGCCGAGCCAGCTAAAACGGGCACAATCCTACCAGTTACTATAGCTCGCCGTAAGCCATCGCCAAGCTCCTCCAGGCTGAGTTGTTCACCTTCCAGATACTTCTCAATAAGCCTATCATCGACTTCAGCCACCGCTTCTATCAGTTTCTCACGAAAAGGAGCGGCTTTGGTTTGAAGCGAGGGGGGGAGCTCAGCCTCCTTTGCCTCAGAACCGATATAGCTTTTCATTGTCAGCAGGTCAACTATTCCCTGGAAACTATCCTGGGCACCTATAGGTAACTGCACCGGCAGGCATCTAGAGCCAAACCTGGACTGAATCTGCTCCACAGTTCGATAGAAGTCAGCATTCTCGCGGTCCATCTTGTTGATAAAGATAAGCCGAGGCAGGTCGGCTTGCTCACAGTATGACCATACCTGCTCAGTGCCAACCTCAACACCAGAGGCAGCGCAGACCATAATTATTGCCCCTTCACTGACCCGCATTGCCGCCTTGACCTCACCGACAAAGTCAGAATACCCGGGGGTATCTATGAGGTTAATCTTTGCCCCCTTCCACTGGCAGGGGAGCAGGGACAGGCTTATGCTAATCTGGCGCTTTACCTCATCAGGGTCATAATCTGAGGTAGTAGCCCCATCCTCAACCTTGCCTAATCGGGTAATGGCTCCAGCGGTAAACAATACTGCTTCTGAGGCTGAGGTCTTGCCAGCACCACTATGAGACAGTAAAACAAGGTTGCGAATATTCTCCAGCCCATATTGTTGCATCTAATCACCTGCTCCTTGGCTTACTCCACGATGGTATTATACTCATAGTTTGCAGACCCACGCAAGTAACCGTATTTATGAGATTATCAACCTCACCCCCTTAGACATTTACTTGGTAACCCTATCCCCTGTATGCACCCAGAAAAATCTTCGATTTTCCTGGGAACCCGCGGTATCCCCTTCCCCTTATCAAGGGGAAGGGGAATTGTTTATGTAAGAGAGGCTTCGCCTCTCTTTGACTCTCTTTTTTATCCCTCTCCTTCAAAGGAGAGGGGGGAGGGAATTAATAAAGAGGGGCTAGCGCCCCTCTTAAACTCTCTTTATTTCGGGGGCTTTGCCCCCGTAGCCCCTGAGGCTGATAAGCAAAGCTCCTAAGGGAGGGGGGTGGGTGGGAAGAAAGAGGTTGCTAAACAACCTCTGTAGCGGTAAGGGCTAGCGAGCGCGCCGCCGTCTTCTAAACAAGGAGATAAAAAATAAGAAGAAAATTATGCTAAAGAAGGGAAATGGCCGGGATGAAGTACCCCCACCGGTTCCGGCAACGGCAACCGCTGGGGCTGTAGTTGGTTTTGCCGGGGCTATCGCCTCTTCAGATATTTCATATGCCGCCAGTTTGACATTGATAAACTCCTTGGCTGCCCAGCCCAGAGGGTTATTCCTGCCCGTAGCCTCAGCCCAGACCCAGCCCGGCTCACCCTCCAGCTCAAAAAATGCGGTTGCCTTCTTATAGTCGGGTAAATAGACCAGTGCTGCGGTATGACCCTTGCCAACCACTATAGCTGAGCGGTATCCTGCTCCTTTATACATAACCGCCAGCAGCACAGCGCTATCTTCACAATCACCATAACCAACCCCATTTTGGTTAATGCTGGTCGCCAGCTCATCGGCATTCAGGGCGAACTCATCATGGTCAAACTGGTCAGTATCAGAGGTATATTTAACCCTATCCCGAACAAAGCGAAATACCGCTTCCGCCCTCTGGAGTCGGTCTGGGTATTTGTCTGCAATCTGCTGGCCCAAGCTATAGGCTAAGGCAGCATTTTCTCCCAGGCTCTCGAAGGCTATAACCGGGCGGAAGGCTGTCTCAGATATTTGATAAAAACCGTCTTCACCAAAGGCTCTGGTTCTGCATACCTCCCAGTCATCGAATACATCGCCATTTATCTGGTGGAAACCCTCAGATGGAGATGCCGAGGCATAGCCGACGGTTGCCAGCCCGGCTAAAAAGACAACCATTAAACTTAGTAAAACCTTAGTTCTGTTCATAGCGGTGTTGTCAGTGCGGCATGGAGTATCAAGCCAAAGAAGACGAGATAGCCAAAGACATATACCCCTACTGCCACCGGGCTTTCATTGACGCTGACAAATGGTATCTTTGGCGTTAGCTTATCCACAATATAGAATAGGGCTATGCCGATAAGCAAGCTTACCACGAAGCTTATGGCTAATAATCCCCAGGTTCTAAAATCAAAAATATAGGCTACTATTGAGCCACCAACTGCAGTATATGCTGTCATAGCTCCATGGATAACAAGCCCAACCAGGATGAAAAAGCCAGCAATGAATAATCCGGTAGCAACAGGGCTCTCTCCTATGCGCTGGCGTTGAGGAATATGAGGGGTGAGAATATCTAACACCCTAATCCCAAGCCAAGCGAGAAGGATAGAGATAAGAGCCAGCACTATAACTTTGGTCAGCCATATCAAAACAATTACCCAGAAGGGGGCGACTAAACCCAGCTCATTCATAAGGTATCCTCCTTATTGTTTATATTAGGTTACCAATAATGGTGTGATATAAGTCTCAATGATAGCCGCTGGCAGGAGTAAAGCCAGGGCTATAGATAAATACTTCAGGTTCTGCCTCAGGCTGGAGGATAGTAGATTTCTCCTCTCCTTTTTGAACAGGGCTACTATCGCCATTGCGCCGAAGCTGAGAGCAGCCGCCTCGCCTATAAACAGAGCAGGGAGTTCAATAATGCCATGAGGCAGCAAACCGGCTAATACAAAACCAAGGGATTTCTCCTCAACTATTATAGTTGATACCAAAGCCAAGAGCCAGCCATTGACCGCTAACGTCAGAATAGGCACCAGACAAAAAATTGGGCTGAGGGCGAAGCTTGACAGTAAGACTACAGCGTTCTTAATAAAGATAAATATCACAGTGGAGACCTTAAATGGAGCCAGGATGCCGCTGAACTCCTCAAGGGCAGTAAGCTCATCAGAAATGAGGCTGGCGATACCAGCCGGGGTAGTTAAACCAAAGGCAATGCCAATGCCAAATAAAGAAATAGCAACAAAAATCCACCTTTTATAGTTCATGCCAGCCTACGCATTATTTAACGCCATACTTATCATAAAAAACGATTTCCGAGAGCTCTTTCCTGGGTCTGACTGGCGGCTCCTCATCAGGGTAGCCCAGGGGTGTCATGGAGACCACACAGAAACCCTGAGGAACCTCCAGAATAGTTGCCGCCTTTTTAGCATCAAAAGCTCCAACGTGCACCGTGCCCAGACCCAGCGAATGGGCAGCTAATGTCAGGTTCTGCATGGCTAAGGCTACATCAAACATATACCAGTCGCCCTTATCGGTAACCGGCTCTCTCGGCTCTCGGGCGTAATACCCCGACTTTCCCAGCTCAGCACAAGCTACAATTACTGCCGGGGCACTTCCAATAGCGTCAGCAGCCCGATTAGGTCTATCTGATACAGCAATCAATGTATCGGCGAGTTTATCCTTTATGTTACTATCCCGCACCACGATGAATCTCCAGCACTGGGTATTAGCCCAGGATGGTGCCCAACGGGCAGCTTCCAAAACAAGCTCAATAGTCTTGTCATCTACTGGGGTAGTTTTATATTTACGGATACTTCTCCTGGTTTTAATTGCCTCCAGAACCTCCATCCTATTCTCCTTTTTATTCTTCTTCCCAGGCACCCTTACCGACAAGGGAGACAAAGCGGCAGCCACCTAAATTCTGAACCACATTCTTCTTTTTGCCTCTGGTAATTTTATATAACTCCTGCATATAGCGAGAGCCAACAGGGATTACCAGGCGTCCACCAATCGCCAACTGAGCTAAAAGGTCGGCCGGCACCCGAGGAGCACCAGCGGTAACCATTATAGCATCATAAGGGGCTTCCCTCTGCCAGCCCAGAGTCTCCTCCGCCAGGTGTACCTCAATATTGGTATATCCCAGACTATCCAATACCTGCTTGGCTGTCTCAGCCAGGGAGGGCAGACGCTCGGTGGTAACCACAAACCGGGCTAGCTTAGCCAGAATAGCTGCCTGATATCCACTGCCAGTACCTACCTCCAGCACCTTCTCCTTGCCAGTAAGCTCTAACGCCTCGGTCATAAGGGCAATGATAAAGGGCTGCGAAATTGTCTGGTCATAACCGATAGGAAGTGGTCTATCTTCGTAGGCTAAATGCCGACTTTCTGGCGGCACAAAGCGTTCCCTGGGGATAGAGCGCATTGCTGCCAATACCCGCTTATCTTTGATTTCAGTGCTAAGGTGCTCAATTAACTCAGCCCTCGCTGCTTCAAAATCCATATCCATAATAGGCACCCACTGCCAGGATAAGGCTAGGAGAAAATCCAGGCTAGCACCACAAGAATAACCAGTATTATCCCCGCCAGAATACCGATTCTCCGTAGTTCAGCAGCTATATTGGGGTGCTGAGCTACTGTAACTGTAGCCCTCGAGGTTGGCGTCTTTGCCGAAGGAACAAGCATATCAGCCCGAGGAGCTGGCTCATATCTTGGAGCGACCGCCGATGGCTGAGCCACTGGGGCGGAAAAGTCCTTCCCGCCTTTTCTTCTTTTACTCCGAGGCAGGTGTCTGCCTCGACCCCGCCGTGATTTACCCGACATCTACAACCTCCCTATAGGAGTATTTTATCAACCTCACCCCCTGTGTCCCCCTCTCCTTTCAAGGAGAGGGGGAAGGTAATCGTTGAAGGGGCTTCGCCCCTTCAAGCTACCCTCTAAAAAATCAGATTTCTAGTTTGCTCACTTTTAGAGGGAAAAGAATCTGCCAATCTTCTTCTCGTAGTTTATAGAAGTCCAAGGAGAAGTGCTTCTTAAATTCTCCTAAGGGAGAATCAAATTCTACATAGCCATCCAAATCCCATCTATTTCCCTCTGGTATCTTGGGACAAATGTACGGGTTGAAAGGTATAGAAATACGAGTTTCGCTAAGGGCAGGGAGAGAGCGAATCCCTCTTACTTCGAGGCCATTTGTTGCAAACTCATCCCCTTGTCTCCAATCGATTACTTGGAGTGGAATATAGTTGCACTTAACCCTACACCTTATCGACTTGATAGGAATGCCTTTATCCATCTTACTTCCCACTATTAGATCAAAATAAATCGGATACCAGGGAACAGCCTTCTCAAGGTAAGCTCTGTCCCTTTTTACAGAAATTCTTTGGGGTAAATCCTCAAGCTTGTAAAATTCAAAGCCATATTCGCCTTTCTGTTCATCTACCATAATCACTGCTCCTCCTCTAGTCTCTGGTTTAATCAAGCCCTTCTTTATTCTTTCAACGAATTCCTCGGGAGTCATTTTTCTCCCCCCATACTACTTAGCCCGTGGGTGAGATTTCTCATAGGCTCGCCTAATATGCTCGGTGGTAAGATGAGTATAAACCTGCGTAGTAGAGATGTTGGCGTGACCCAGTAGTTCTTGAACCGACCTCAGGTCAGCCCCACCACTCAACATGTGAGTAGCAAAGCTATGCCTCAGAGTATGAGGGGTAATCTCAGCCCCCAGCTCGGCTGATTTAGCATAGCCCTTTAATATCTGCCACAGTCCTTGTCTGGTCAGCCTCTCACCACGGCGATTGAGGAACAAAGCCTTCTCATCAATGTTATGTGCCAGGTGAGGGCGCGCTTCTGTTAAATACTCTTTTAACACCAGAACAGCCTGTCTATGAATGGGAATAAGCCGCTCTTTATGCCCCTTGCCAAAGCAACGCACATAGCCACCCTCGGTATCTAAATCAGCCAAGTTCAAGGACACTAGCTCGCTTACCCTCATCCCGCTGGCGTATAATAACTGCAGCATTGCACCATCTCTCTTGGCTTCTGGCGTGGACAGCTTGGTTGGTTGCTCTAACAAGCGGTGGACCTGGCTGATTGAGATAGGCTTGGGTAATGACTTCCCCACCCTGGGTGAAGGCACATCCCGGGTTGGGTTATCCCTCATCATACCCTCAGCCACCAGAAAGCTAAAGAAGGACTTGATAGCAGCTACTTTGCGGGCTACCGTGGTGGCAGCATATCTCCTCTCCTTAAGGTCGGACAGATAGCTTAGCATGGCTTGCCGGTCAAAACTAGCCCACGGGGGGATAGTGCCACGCTTGGCAGCCTCCTGCTCAACAAAGCCAGCTAATTGATGCAGGTCATTTTGATAGGCAGCTTTCGTGTTTTCGGAAAAACCCTTTTCCACAACCAGATAGTTCAGAAAATTGTCAATAGCTTCTTTCACCGCTCTCCCTCGCTACCAGATAATCTTTATGTATTTTAACATAACTAAAAAGAAAATTCAGCCCTGTAAATCTGTAAAAGGAAATAGATTTAGTACTGGGCTGTTTTTGCTATTAGCTCGGCGAGAGTTTGGCTGCCACCACCAAAGGGGGTTCCTACTAGATAACCGGCTCCTCCTTTGTAGCATTTGCCCAAATGATATTATCCGCAGTCAGTCTGGTTTCTGAACAGCCTTCCTTCTGATTAGGAAGAAAGCAACCAGCCCCACACACACCACACCGGCTATAATTCCGCCAATAAGGGGCCAGTTGATTGGTGGTTTGACTTCCGGCGGCGCTTCTTCTGGTGGCGCTGATGGCATTTCCGTTACCGTAAATGAACCACTAAGTCCATTAACAGCTACTGAATAGATTCCAGCCATATCCTTTGCCGTGGTGACGGTTACCTGTTCGCTGGCACCGGCAGCCAGGGTTACCTCTTTGCTGGCTACCACTGCATCGTCTATCTTGAGGGTTGCTTCATAGCTGCCAGCAAGGTTACCAGTGTTGGTGAGCAGGACGCAGATGGTTACCATTTCCCCGCAATAACACTCAGTTGGGGATATGGAGAGTTCACTGGTGACGAAAGCGGCAGCCGGCGGCTTTCCTAGAGTGGTGAAGGTATATACGGCGGATACTTCCAGGTTGCCCGCCTTATCACTTGACATAGCCTTATAGTGATAGGTGGTACCGGGGGTCAGGTCAATGAGATGAACACGATGCTCAATAACATATGTCTCATCCAGAGGCGATAGCAGGGTGGGACTGGTCCAGTATTCCACCTGACTGGTGCTTTTCTCTTTTGTCTTCCAGCAGATATCAGCGGTAGTTTCGGTGAGACCACAGATTGAGACATCTGAAATTCGGGGAGGAGTGGTGTCAGGTGCCCCGAAACCTCCCCCTCCACCCCCTGGCGTTAAGGTCCTGAAGGTGTAATCCTCCGAAATAGCAATAAACTTTTTGTCAGGAGTAGCTGACTTTACCATGTAGTGATAGGTAGTAGATGGGGAAAGCCCGGTTAAGGAAACGCTATGCTCATTAACAGGGGTGGTTTCCTCGGTAGTGCTATCAGCATAATCTTCTGGGCTAGCACGAGACTCGATGTCGTAGAATACCCGAGAGCTGGCATCGCCGTTGGTGTTCCAGGAGATTGCGGCTCCATGATAGCCGATACTGGAAGCTGAAACATCAGATATGGTGAGAGGTGTGGTAGCGCTAAGGTCAACACTGCCGTTATCCTCATCGGCGTTTACTAATGGGCAGATTAAGCCTATCAGCAGCAGCGACAATATGACGGCTAGACTTATCCTTGCCAGCTTCAATACCTTCGTCTCCTGGCTAATACTACGATAAGGGTTATTACTATGGCTGTGCCAGCAGCAATTCCAGCCAGTAAAGGTATATTAAGTTCGGTAGTTCCTGATGAGGCTGGTGGTGGTGTTTGCTCAGGTGGTGTTTCCTCTGGCGTTGGCTGACCGCTGGCTATGTGATTGACAGTGGCTTTTACCTTTATCCCCATAGCCACTGTGCCGCCGGTGAGTGCCAGGAACCTTATCTTGCCCTCGTATATCTTAGAGCCAAGCGTCTCATCACCGTAAAAGGTTAATACTACCCTGGTGCCTTCTTCCTTAGCGGTAACCGGGACTGTGGTTGGCTCTACCGTTAACGGTATATCCTCAAGGCTTATCTGGAGGTCGCCGGTAAAGTCATAGACAAGGAATTCCACCTCAGCACTGCCGTCAGCGGGGACATCAAACTCAACCGACGGCGGGCTGATGCGTAGCCCGGCAGCCAAGACCGGGGTGGCACACAGGCAAATTACAGCTATTACTGCAAATAAAGCAATAAACCTTTTCACTTCTCTCCTTCAGGGAGAAAGGGGGCGGCTAAAAGCCGCCCCCAATAACTTGTCTTACGGTTGCTCTGCCCAGAAGACAACGGTTCCGGTGTATGTGGTTGCCGCATATATTGGTGATGGACACTCTAACCCTGTGGTCAGGCTCCTTGACTCGTTAACCCACATTGGTTGGTCTCCCAAAGGCCCACCCTCAGCACGAATAAGTGTCCAGCTGCCGAAACTGGTTGGGTCTGGCGGGGGTGGTTGCATCTTGTCAGAAGGACCTCCATTGAGCCTCAAGGCCGCCGTGTAGAAGTAAAGGTCGTTACCAGATTGATCTTTTCCGAATACGGTGTCGGCGGTGATTTCGGCATCAACCATTATGCGGACATTACCCGTGTTCTTTACCGTAAGGGCATCACCAACGACCACTGCACCGGAGGTAATAGCACCGAAGTTTATGAATGTTGGCGACACTGAGATGCCGATGAAGGCTTCTTCGCTCTCAGCGGTCATGCTGACTGCACCAGTCCCGGCTTCTATTGGGCTATCAAGGTAGGGGTCAAAGTCAACAAAGTCGCTTACTGCATTGCCCAAACCGTTAGGATTAAGAGTCGGGTGATAAGGCCCATTGGTAGCACCCCACCAGTTGTTGGGGGCGTCAATTATAAGAATGTCTTGGTTCTCAATCGCAACGGTGTTACCGACAAGGGAAGAAGAATCAATCTGAATGCTGCCATTCGGTCCATAAGGCTCATACACCTGTAGGCGAACACCAATGGCATTTCCTACGATGCTCCCCCCTGTAAAGGTTAGATCGGATACTGCGGTCAGCTCAAGCGCACCGTCACCAGCCTCGCCCGTGATGTTGCTAATATGAACATCGATGAGGGTAACTTTCTCAACTTGGTTGAGGCAAATACCTCGTTGACCCCCGTCCACCACGATGTCCTCAAGTATTAGGTTCGTGGTATCATACGAGTAAGGCGTGGACGTTTCGGACTGAGTGATAAGTTTGTAGTTGGTATCGGCTGTTTTCAAAGTGAAACCCTTGATTGTGACACCGTCAAGGGGTTTCCCAGGAGAGTTACCCTTGAGCATAAGAGGGCTGCCAGATGCTGTTGCAATGCTGGTCACACCGGAACCGGCACCGACCAGCTGCAGCCCATCTTTGTCCGCGAGTATAACTACATTCTCGTCATACTCCCCCGCCGCCACAGTGATGGTGTCGCCCGTATCAGCATAGTCGATAGCGCCTTGGATGGTTGCGTATGTTGGGAGTGTCCCGTCCTCATACGTGCTCAGGTCGAAGGAAGCCGCGCCATCTGGATAGACATGCGCTCCCGTCACATGGTGGTTTAGCACGAAAATCGTCTTTATAGCATCCCCGGGTTCGAGTCCTAGCTCTGCTAATGAGACTTTCATTTCCGTCGCTGTATCGACAGCATAATCGTAACGAGTTGAAGGATCCTCTCGGCTCCATGTTTCAGGCACGCCATCTGCTGGGTCAATATCCTCGATCTTGTCCCATACAGGCCCCCATTCGCTAACGCATGGAGCGTTTATTGTTTCAGGATCGAAAGTGCCTTCCTTATACGTGTTGAAGCTTGCGAAGTCGCTTCCAGTTGTTACTGGGTAATCAAAGGCCACGTATATGAAATAGTCATCGGTCATAACGTAGGCTGTGTAGGCACTATCAAGATCGAAGGTTGTTGCCCCCGCCCATTCTTCTACGCCAATCACTCCGTCGAGGGTTATCTCTGGCAGAGTTCTCGGGACGACTTCCAGTGTCGTCGGGTCTGGACTTGCCCCAGCTGGCACTGCTGTCACCAGGCTGAAGCTCAGCACCAGCACCAGGGTAAACAAGATACTAAAAATTTTCCTTTTCATTTTTATTCCTTTCTTATTTATTTTTATATCAATCGGTCTTTCCCGAGCGTCTTTTAATTTCATTCTCAATAGGCATCATCTCCTTTCCCAAAAAAACCGACCCTTTAAGGTCGGTTTCACTATTGGCTCCCCGCCATCCAAGTGCCCAGTTACAGGTGGCGGTTCAACGCCCCCTTTGTTAACCTAATGCTCTATATTTAATAATATACCAAATGGCGAATTTGTCAATAGGTAGGATGCACCTTTGTCACAAACCAAATACTTTGTCCCCTTTTACCGGCTATGCTACAATAAATTTATATGACGGCAAGCTATATAGCAGAGCAACTGAGAGGGCTGCCAACCAGCCCCGGCGTTTACCTATTCAAAGATGCCGAGGGGAATATACTATATGTTGGTAAGGCGGCTAACCTCCGTCACCGGGTAGGGTCATATTTCGGTGCCGGGCAAAAGCTAACGCCAAAACTGCAGCGGATGGTAAGCAAAGTCGATGACCTCGACTATTTTATTACCGCTTCAGAACAGGAGGCTCTCATCCTTGAGTTAAACCTGATAAAGAGGCACCACCCCCGCTACAATGTTCGGCTTAAAGATGACAAGACCTTCCCCTACCTCAAGATAGACACTGGTGAGGACTGGCCCAGGGTGCACATCACCCGACGCCTGGAGGAGGACGGGGGGCGCTACTTTGGTCCCTTTGCCAGCGCCAAGTCGGTGCGCCAAACCCTGAAGCTGATAAAGGGGATTTTCCCCTTTCGCTCCTGCTCTAAGCCCATCACTGGCACCGACCGCCGAGCTTGCCTTGATTATGATATCGGGCACTGCCTTGCTCCCTGCATTGGTGCGGTGAGCAGGGAGGAATACGCCGAGGTAATAAAGCAGGTAATCCTTTTCCTTGAGGGGAAGCAGGAAAGGGTGGTTAAACAGCTTGAGAGCAAGATGAATAAGGCTGCCGAAGCCTCGGATTTTGAGAGGGCAGCCATGCTCAGAGACCAAATCCAAGCCGTGGATAGGGTGGTTGAGGGACAGAGAATCGCCACTACGGTAAAAGGGGAACAGGATGTTATCGCCTTCGCCGGGGATAAAGACCAAGCCTGTGTCCAGGTCTTCTTTATCCGCAGTGGCAAGCTGATTGGACGAGAGAGCTTTTTATTGCAGGGGACCCGCTCTGAAGAGCCAAGCCAAATCATGACCAGCTTTATCAAGCAGTTTTACGCCTCCAGTCCCCATATCCCCCCATTATTGCTGCTCCAGCACCCGGTGGAGGATATGGCGATGATTCAGAACTGGCTACAAGGTAAACGGAGGGGCAGGGTCAAGATTCAAGTGCCACGCCGGGGAAATAAAAAGCAACTGGTGAACATTGTTGCTGAAAATGCTCAACAAGGCCTGGAGCAACTAAAGATTAAACAGCTAGCCTCGCCAGCAGCGCTATCAGCGGCATTGGAGGAAATAAAAGGGGAACTCCAGCTACCCCGGTTGCCCTCTCGCCTAGAAGGCTATGACATCTCCGACATCCAGGGAATGGCAGCGGTGGGCAGTATGGTGGTCTTTGACCAGGGAAAACCAAAGCCCTCTCACTACCGGCGCTTCAGAATCAAAACCGTGTCGGCTGCCAACGACTATGCCATGCTTGAGGAGGTGCTCAGGCGACGGTTCAAGCGGGCTAGCGGTGCCTCTGCCTCAGATACCTGGGCAATCCTGCCCGACCTCGTCCTCATTGACGGCGGCAAGGGGCAGCTTAACGCTGCCCGAGCAGCAATGCAACAAATGGGGGCTGGCTTGGTGCCCACCGCCAGTTTAGCCAAGGAAAACGAGGAGATTTTTATTCCCCAAAAGAAAGAGCCCATCATCCTACCTAAGTCTTCCCCCGGTCTCCAACTACTTCAGCGCCTCAGAGACGAGGCACACCGCTTTGCCCTGGGCTATCACCAAAGAATACGCAAAAAGGAAACTCTTGCCTCAGCTCTGGATACTATCCCTGGTATTGGACCCAGGCGTAAGCGAGCTCTGCTGAGGCAGTTCGGCTCGGTTAAAGCCATCAGGGAGGCTCCCATTGAAGAGCTAGCTTCTGCCAGGGGTATAACCCACAGCCTGGCCGAGAAAATAAAGGAGCACTTATGAGATTATTTACTAACCTCACCCCCTTTATCCCCCTCTCCATGATAGGGAGATGTATTCTTAGCATGAGGGGGAAGAATAGGTTTTGAAGGGGCAAAGCCCCTTCAATCTTCCCCACATAAAGTAAAATCACTGGTGAGAGAAAATGCCAGCTAATTTACCGCCACAATACTTTGAAGCAGAAAAAAACTTCCGGGAGGCAAAGAATCCGGCAGAAAAGATAACCGCCCTGGAAGAAATGCTGGCGATTATGCCCAAGCACAAGGGGACTGACCACCTCCGTGCTGAACTGCGGAGAAGGATTTCCAAGCTAACCGAGGCGTCGGAAAAGAAGGCAGCCACCAAGCGGGCGTCAATGGTTATTGAGAGGGAGGGGGCAGCCCAGGTAGCGGTAATTGGCTTGCCTAATGCCGGCAAATCCCGGCTTGTTTCCAGTATCACTAACGCCTCCCCACCTGTAGCCGAATACCCCTTCACCACCCGCAGCGCCACCCCGGGAATGATGGAGTTTGAGAATATAAAAATACAATTGATTGATACCCCGCCCCTGGTGCCTCAATCCATTGACTTCTGGCTACCGCCCATGCTGAGACGGGCTGATGCCCTATTGATTATGGTGGATTTAGCTGAGGCTCCACAAACCCAGATGAAAGCCATCACCGCCCAACTGGAAAATATGAGAATAGAAATTGGTGAGGCACTGGCTAGGGAAGAACCAGAGTTCACTCTATGGCATAAAAAGGCGCTAATTATTGGCAACAAGCTCGACCTGGATAACGCCAGCCAAAATTACACCGCTTTGAAGAACGAATATGAGGAGAAAATGCCAGTGAGCGCCATCTCAGCCAAGGAAGGGACAGGCTTAGAAGAGCTGAAGCTCAAAATTTATCAACTGCTTGATATTATTCGGGTATATACCAAGGCGCCGGGGAAAAAGCCCGACTTTACCGACCCCATAATCCTCAACAGGGGGAGCACAGTGGAGGATGCAGCAGCAGAAGTGCATAAGGATTTCCGAGCCAAGCTGAGATACGCCCGCATCTGGGGCTCAGGAAAACACGATGGCTTGATGGCAAAAAGAGACCACATCCTCCAAGATGGGGATATAATAGAACTGCATATGTAAGGATAGAATCTATCACGAAGGGGGTGGCTCCAATGGCAAAGGTTATGGTTGTTTATGAGTCAAAGTATGGTAACACCAAACTTGTCGCCGAATCAATTATTGAGGGCTTGAGAGGGGTTTCAGGAGTAGATGTAGTCCTTAGTGAAGTCAAAGAGGTTGACCTGAACCAGCTCATTGATTTCGACGCGATTTTGGTAGGTTCTCCCAATCATATGGGTGGCGCAACCAGGAGTATCAGGAAGTTCATTGACAGGCTGGGAAAACTAAATTTAGAGGGAAAACTGGCGGCTGTTTTTGATACCTACCTTGCCGAAGACTTCGAAAAGGCAGTGAAGAAAATGGAAAAGCAGATAGGGCAAAAGGTTCCCGGATTAAGACTAGCGGCTCCCGGCCTATCGATAAGGGTTGAAGGGATGAAAGGCCCGATTACAGAAGGGGAGCTTCCTAAATGCAAAGAGTTTGGAGCCAAAATCGCAACCCAAATAAAAGACCAAGCATAGGACGGCGATATTATAGAGCTGCACCTTTGAAATCTAAACAATTCGTCATAAAGTTAACTGCAAAGGGAAGTATCACACTGTAAAAAGCAACCTTGCGTACAGTGGGACCTGCATTCGTTTTGCAAAGAGGCTCCCTTTAGTGTATAATACATAGTTGGTTCTAGTTTAGGTTATTACAAGCTTTTTCAAATCACTTCAGACTACTTAAGTATTGGATGACCGAACTCTAACTAAAATTCAGAAGAGAGGAGGTCATGCAATGAGTTTTCAGGACAAGTCGATCCAGTGTTCCGATTGTGGGACTACCTTCACTTTCAGCGCTGAGGAGCAAGAGCTTTTCCAATCTAGGGGCTATACTAATGAGCCCAAGCGCTGCCCCTCATGCCGCCAGGCAAGGAAGTCAGAACGATACGGAAATGACAGCTACGGGTCTAGACGCCAGATGTTTCCTGCGAGATGCGCCGAGTGCGGTAAGGACACCGAAGTACCCTTCAAACCTCGCGGTGATAAGCCGGTTTACTGTAGCGATTGCTACCGTAAAGTCAGACTGAGTAGGTAACGCCGGGGTTTAACCTCAAGGACATACATGGGCTGAGGATAATCGGCCCGTGTATGTCCCTAGAATGTGTTGGTGTGTTATGTCGTTAGAAGTTTCGATACGTGAAGGTGAATCACAAGACTCGCTATTGCGGCGCTTTCAAAGGATGGTACAGGTGAGTGGAATCATGCGTGAGGTAAAGGCTCATCGTTATTTTCTGTCTAAGGGACAGGCGTCGCGACTCAAAGCAAGAAAGAACGCAAGAAGAAGGCAAAAACAGCTGACAAGGAACTAATTAGTAATAACCATAACCTAATGAAAGGAGCATTAATATGAGGATATATGTGGGCAACTTATCTTATGATGTCACTGAGGAGGAATTACGCCAAGAATTCACGGCTTTTGGGGAGGTTGAATCTGTAAATATCATAACGGACAAGTATAGTGGACGGCCAAAAGGATTCGGATTTGTTGAAATGCCATCAGTGTCTGAAGGTCAAGCTGCAATTACTGCCCTGAACGGGAAAACTTTAAAGGAGCGGACGTTAAATGTTAATGCGGCTCGACCTCGCTCTGATGACAGAGGCGGCGGGTCGTATGGTGACAGGAGAGGCGGCGGGTTTAGCGGAGGAGGAAGACAGAGAAGATATTAAACTCCCTCTTCATTTATTCCTGCTTAAGACACACAAAATATATTCATAACTCCGAAGGGCTATTAGTTTAGGCGTTAGTGACAAACAGTGGACCAAGCCTAACCCAATCGCCAAAGAAGGATGGGCAATGTGAATATCTATGTGGGCAACTTATCTCTCGAGGTGACTGAGGAGGAACTGCGACAAGAATTCATGGCTTTCGGAGAAGTGATATCTGTAACCATTATGAACGATAAGTATATTGGTAGCGGGCAATCTAGGGGATACGGATTTGTTGAAATGCCATCAGTGTCTGAAGGTCAAGCTGCAATTACTGCCCTTAATGGAAAAACACTTAGGCATAGGACGATTGATGTTATTCAGGCCCTCCCTCTCTCTGATAACGGTGGCAATAGCTCCTATAGTCACAAGAGAGGAGGCAGGTACAGTAGGAGTGTAAGACAGAGAAGAAGCTAAACCTTTAGTCATAATCTTATGCCTAAGATGTATAACAATCAGCCAAGAATGTGCATCTTACAACAAAAACCTCTTAATCGCCGCCGCCAGACCACTATGGTCAACGTCAAGGGTAACATAATGGGCTACTGCCTTGACCTCATCAGGGGCATTACCCATAGCCAGCGCCAGTCCGGCAACAGAAAGCAGGGAAATATCATTAACTCCGTCGCCTATAGCCATAACCTCGGTCATAGACATTCCTAGATGCGAAGCTAAGGCCGCTAATGCCTTCCCCTTGGACACCTCGGGGGCAACCACATTGATAAAATCAACACCGGGAAAAGCCGGTGACCTTGCCACGGAAAAGTGAAGGCTACGGTCAAACCGAAGACGAAAACTTCTGGCTTGGGCAACCTCCTCCGGAGATGAGGTTATCAGACCCCCTTTAATAACCCTCTCCTGACTGTAGAGGTTGGTGAAATCGACCACCGTAGGCTCAAGGTTAAAGAACTGACGGTGGATTTCAGTAGCCCATGTCTCCCGCTCGACAAAATAACGGGTCGCCGAATAAAGCTCAAGATAGATGTCATTGCGGTGGGCAAATTCAACCGCCTCCCTTACTACCCCACGAGCAAGCGGCTTAACATAGACCTCCTCACCCCGATTAGGATTAGAGACTAAAGCGCCGTCAAAGAAGATATGGTAGCCATCCAACGACAACTGGTCGATAATTGCCGAACAGGCTTGAGATGCTCGCCCGGTAGATAAAGAAACCTGTATCCCTGACCGGCGGGCTTCAGCCAATGCCTCCCTGTCCTCGACTGAGATGCTCCCATCCCTACCCACCAGGGTGCCATCTATATCTACCACCAAGAGTTTATAAGGATGATTTATCAACCCCATCCCCTTTATGCACCCAGAAAAATCAAAGATTTTTCTGGGAACCTGCTTTATCCCCTTCCCCTTGACAAGGGGAAGGGGAAGATTTTGAAAGAGAGGCTTCGCCTCTCTTGGACTCTCTTTCAACTCGCATTCTGCAGATAGTCACGAAGTGTCATCGCATTTCTCACCGCAAACGCTTCAGCATCATTGTTGAAATAGATATACATTGCCTTCACTTCTGGTGCCAAATTAGCCAGCCTCCTCGCCCAATCTGCCAGCTCCTCATCAGAGTAACAGCTAGAGTAGAGCCCGGTGCTACCATGAAACCTGATGTAGGCAAAATCTGCCGTCGCCGCCAGAGGACAGCTAAGAAAGGGCATATCAAAGACACAGAGCCCCACATTATACCGGCGTAAAATTTCAAAGACCCCCTCATCAAGCCAGGACTCGTGTCGGAACTCAAGCACATGCTTCATTCCCTGAGGTAAAATAGACAGGAAATACTCCAACCTGTCATCATCGCGGTGCATATTAGGTGGAAGCTGGTATAAAAGGGGACCTAATTTCTCCTCCAAGATTTTAGCCCTGTTGAGAAAGGTGCCTACTGGCTCCTCACTATTCTTGAGTCGCTTAATGTGAGTGATAAAACGACTCACCTTTACGGCAAAGGTAAAATTGGCTGGCGAAGAGTGGCGCCAGTTGGCAAAGGCTCCCTCTGAAGGTAAACGGTAAAAGCTATTATTGAGTTCAACGGTGGTGAAATGGCGGGCATAAAATTCAAGCCACTTCGCCCTGGTCAATTTATCAGGATAGAATCGGCGCTGCCAGTGGTCATAATGCCAGCCCGATGTGCCTATATAATACTGCAATCCGCCAAACCCTCTCTGATACCCATTCTAGCACCGCCATACTAAATTTCCAAGCTGAGCTAGTTCAGATAGATTGGTGATACTTATCATGTTTCGTTTCTCTATGGCATTGACCCCATCCCCCTCCCTGTTTTTAACTTATCTCTTTCTTCCCACCCCCCCACCCATAGAGGCTTCGCCTCTCTTTAACTCTCTATTTTTGAGGGCGTCTAAGAGGGGCGTCAGCCCCTCTTTTATATCATTCCCCCTCCCTTACAAGGGAGGGGGACAAAGGTCGAAGACTCTTCGAGGGGTGGGTTGCTGAGTAAATGTCTAAGGGGGTGAGGTGCAGAAATATGAACGAGTACACAAGCTTGAATGCGCCCCAGAAATAGACTATAATCCCGACGAAAGTTTATTTATGTTAACAGGTTTAATATGCACTGCATTGGCATAGATATAGTTGAAATAGCTCGCCTGGAAAAGGCTATAGCTCGCTGGGGAGAAGGATTTTTACGCCGGGTTTATACTGACCCGGAACTAAGGTTGTATCGTAAGAAGCTCTCATCGCTAGCTGCCCGTTTTGCTGCCAAGGAAGCGATAATAAAAGCCCTGGGAAAACCAACCAGAGGTGTCAGCCTGAGAGAGATTGAGATATTATCTGACACCAGTGGCAAGCCTTTGGTCCGTCTCTATGGCAAGGCGCAAAATCAAGCCGATGGCTTGGGCTTGGATAAATTTGCTATCAGCCTGTCCCACTCCAGGGAATATGCCGTCGCCTTGGTCAGCGGTGAGACAAAATGAGACTATCTCGCAGGTCTAGATTTTGCTTCTCGGCAACCTATTTAGTAAGAATAGCAATGGCTGATGTTGTTTATCTTATGGTAGGAACCCTATCCCCTTTATCCCCTTCCCCTTATCAAGGGGAAGGGGAACATGTTTTTTAAGAGGGGCTAACGCCCCTCTTAAACGCCCCGATTAAATAAGCTCCTCTTACATCAAAGGCAAAATGGGAGTTTGAAGGGGCGAAGCCCCTTCAAGAATAATCTTCCCCCTCTCCTTTCAAGGAGAGGGGGACAAAGGGGGTGAGGTTGATAAAGAATCTCACATTAAGCCCTTTGACCATAGGCAGGCGAGGTGCTAGAATTTAGAAAGAGGGCAAGAGATGTCGGGGCATTCCAAGTGGTCTTCAATTAAGCATCAGAAGGGAGTAACTGATGCCAGGCGGGGGCAGCTTTTCACCAAGCTAGCCCGTGAGATTATCGTCGCTGTGCGGGAGGGAGGCAGTAACCCTGAAGCAAACTTCCGTCTGAGGTTAGTTATACAGAGAGCCCGCGATAATAATATGCCGCTGGACAATATAGAAAGAGCCATTAAGCGGGGCAGCGGTCAGATAGAAGGAGCCAGCCTGGTAGAGATGGTTCTTGAGGGTTATGGACCCAGCGGGGTGGCTATTCTGGTACGGGCGCTGAGTGACAATCGCAATCGAACCCTGCAGGATGTGAGGAACATATTTTCCCGCCACGGTGGTAACCTGGGGGAGAGTGGCTGCGTAGCCTGGCTTTTTGACTCTCGGGGATTGATTACTGTGGAGACCAATGCCCAAGATGCCGAGGAGCTAGCCCTGGAGGCTATCGATGCCGGTGCCGAGGATGTCAAGATAGAGAATAAATATATAGAGATTTATACCAAGCCAGAGGAGCTTGAGAAGGTCAGGGAAGCGCTGGGGCAGAAAAATCTGCCCATAGCCTCGGCTGAGCTCTCCATGGTGCCCAAGACCACGGTTGAGCTTGAGGAAAAGGCAGCCCTGCAGACCCTGAAGTTGCTGGATAAGCTGGAGGAGCTGGACGAGGTTCAGCATGTCTCCAGCAACGCCGACTTCCCCGACGCCATTCTGGAGAAATACCAATCGTGAGCCTAGCCCGATGATAATCTTAGGTATAGACCCGGGCACAGTAACTATGGGTTACGGTGTTATAGAGGCTAGAGAGGACGAGATAACCCTGGTTGATTGCAGTGCCTTAACCAGTCCAGGGCGCTCCCCGATAGGGGAGCGCTTGAGCTATTTGTACCACAGGCTTGTGGAGATTATATCTCGCTTTCAGCCTGACGCTGTAGCTATTGAGCAACCCTTTATGGCTAAGAATGTAAAAGCGGCACTGGCAGTAGGTAAAGCTCAGGCAGTAGCTATCCTGGCGGCAGCCAATAAGGGAATCCCAACCTATGAATACACTCCAGCCCAGGTAAAACAGATGGTTACCAACTACGGAGCTAGCTCTAAGGAGCAGGTTCAGGAGATGGTCAGGCTCCAGCTTGGGTTAGCTGAGGTGCCTCAGCCAAGCGATGCTGCTGATGCTTTAGCCGTAGCTATCTGTCACCTGCGCGAGACACATTTAGATAGTCTGCTGGCTAAGCAAGGGTAAGGTAGAGAAAATGATAGCCGGTCTTAAAGGCAGATTACAGGCGCTGGGCAGCGATTGGGCAATCGTTAATGTTGGTGGCATAGGCTTTCAGGTCTATATGCCCACCTCCACTCTGTCTACCCTGGGCGCTATCGGTAAGGAGGTGGAGCTACATACTCACCTTCACCTCAGGGAGGATAATGCCACCCTTTATGGCTTTGCCACCGTTGAGGAGCTGGGGCTATTTCAAACCCTGATTGGGGTATCGGGGTTGGGTCCCAAGCTGGGAATGGCAATGCTGTCAGCGATGAGCGTGGAAAAACTCACCATGGCTATTGCCACCGGCGGCGCCGACCTGCTAGCCGAGATTCCAGGAATAGGCAAGAAGATGGCTAGCCGGCTCATTTTGGAGCTCAAGGGAAAGCTTGCTGCCGGCTGGTTAGGCGCTCCAGCCGCCGGGCTAGCTGAGGAAAACACCGATGTTTTAGCCGCCCTGACCTCCCTGGGCTATTCGGTTAGTGAAGCCAACCGGGCGGTAGCCACCCTCCCCCCCTCCTCCGACTTGAGCCTGGAGGAAAAGATTAAGCTGGCACTGCAGTCTTTCACCAGCAAATAGACAGGCAGTTATGCCGTGTTACCGATAATATAGCCGATTTTGATTGGAGGGAGTGCAAAATGGAAATAGAGTACGGAGCTGAGGTAAAAGACAAGAACGGTAAGGTGCTGGGTACGGTCAACAATGTAATACGGGATTCCTGGACGGGCGAAATCCGCAAATTTCAGGTTACCACCGACCCAACCGAGGTGGGCCTCTTCATTTCCCCCCAGAATGTGGCTAAGGCCACGCCGAAAGAGATAAAGCTGAACATCGCCCTTGAGGAAATCTAAAGGCGCCAGGTAAAAGGAGACGTCATGGAAATTGCTCTATATGTGATAATTTTTCTCCTGCTAGCCGTAATTCTGGTACTAATTCTCAGGCCGAGGAAGGTAGAAGTCCCGGCTATAGAAGAGCTAGAGAGCAAACTTAGATTTGCCCTAGCTTCTGCCACCTCGGTTAAGGAGATTCAAGACACCCTGGAAGGTTTACCTCATGACCTTCTGGAATCAATAACCCGCAGTCTAGGCAAGCGGACAGGGAAGCTGAATGAACTTCTCGCTACTTTTGAATTAACCCAGTATGATAGACTTTTCTATCTAGGAGAACCAATCGATTTTGTCGGGATTAAATATGGCGAAGGTATAGATTTTATAGAAGTGAAAACGGGCAAAGCCCGCCTGACTGAGGATGAAAAGAGGCTGAAAGACCTCATTGAGTTAAAGATGGTCAATTATGTGCCACTGTCGGTACAAAAGATAGGCATAGCCGAGCACATTGATACCGGGGAAATCGGGTATTAACTGGAGGAAAAGATTAAGCTGGCACTGGGGTATTTTGGAGGGAAGTGATGGGTGCTGGCAATTCAACTCACACAAGTACCTATTGGCTTTGCCCGCTATATTCCTTGGATTGCGATTGTGAAAGCGTTAATTTAGCTGAAGGGATACAGATAAAGGCTGCTCCTAGTAAATTACGAGAATACCTCAAAGAGCGAACGCATCATCTTTACGGCCTGCGGTCAAACCTTAGTGATGTACATTGGGCAGCCTTCTTGCCCTACCGTAGAAGAAATGTTGAAGGACTTAGCGTTGACGAAACTTTCTTAATCGGTTTCGAAGAACATGATAGAGACCGAAATTCATTTGTTGATTTGGTCACTGCTTTAAGGCTTTATCGCAGCGGGAGATTAGTTGCAGGACCGTTAATATTTGCCTCAATTCACGATCTCGAGTGGTCTGTGGGAGGTAGCACAATTTGGACTCCTGTCTCTGAACTGAATTTCTTTCAAGAAGAACCTAAATATGTATTACATCAGTCAGACGTTCCCAAAGTAAATAAACTTCTACAGAGTATTCGTCAGTGGCGCCAAATATCCGTGCTCGATACTGTAAATATCGCTTTAACAAGATTCCACTCGGCTTATCATGGTAACATCGAGGACAGAATTATTGACCAGATGATTGCTTTTGAGTCGTTATACATAGGAGACGAACGGGGAATTAAGAAGAAGTTAGCTTTAAGAACAGCTTGCTTGTTGGGCGAAAGCCAGGCACTAAGGAACGAAATTTTCAATGATATGAAAGACGCATATGAGAAGAGATGCAATATAGTCCATGTTATCGAAGATGTGACCAGAGAGGAATTAGGAAGGATTACCCCCAAAACCGAAGAATACCTGCGCCAGTCCATACGAAAGTTTCTCTTGCTCTTATCTCAAGGACATTCGTTAAAAGAAATTCGAGACAAGTTACTTGATGAAAATATCCTAAAGAATGGAGAACCTCTAGCTTTCAGAGAGTAAGTTTTTGCCTCAGTTTATTTTATTAACCCTATCCCCTGTATCCCCTTCCCCTTAGCAAGGGGAAGGGGAAGATTTTGTAAAGAGGGACTAGCGCCCCTCTTAAACACCCCAGAGAATAGAGAATCTAAGAGAGGCTTCGCCTCTCTTTTTTATTTCCCTCCCCCGTAGCATAAAAGTCTTTGCGAGGAGCAGAGCGACGAAGCAAACTAAAAGATAAAGATTAAGATTGCTTCGCCTTTGGCTCGCAATGACACAACAGACAGAAGGAGAGGGGGATTAAGGTCGAAGACTCTTCGAGGGGTGAGGTAGATAAATAACCCCCTAAAAGCTATACTATATAGTATGCCGCCCTTTGAAATTGTCTCTGATTTTAAGATGACCGGTGACCAGCCCCAGGCGGTGGATGGGCTGGTGGAGGGCTTAAATAGGGGCTTTAAGCACCAGACACTGCTCGGGGTTACCGGCAGCGGTAAGACATTTACCATGGCTAATGTCATTATGCGGATTCAGAAACCAACCCTGGTTATCTGCCATAACAAGACCTTAGCCGCCCAGCTCTGCACCGAGTTTAAGGAGTTCTTCCCCAACAGCGCAGTAGAATACTTCGTCAGCTATTATGACTACTACCAGCCCGAGGCCTATATCCCCCGCACCGATACCTATATTGAGAAAGAGGTAGATATAAACGAGGAGATTGATAAATTGCGCCATGCGGCCACCCGTGCCCTTTTTGAGCGCCGCGATGTTGTTATTGTGGCTTCGGTGTCGTGCATCTATGGCTTGGGCGAGCCCGAGGAGTATCACAGCTTTGTCTGCAGCCTTAAACGTGGTAACAATTACCGTAGAGACAAGCTCCTCCGCCAGTTGGTAGATATGCAATATGAACGCAACGACATTGACTTCACCCGGGGCAGGTTCCGTATTCGCGGCGATACCCTGGAGATTCAGCCCGCCTATGAGGAGTTAGCCCTGCGGGTTGAGTTCTTTGGCGATGCTCTTGAGCGCATCGTAGAGATAGACCCGTTAACTGGTGAGCTATTAGCCGAATTAGACTCGGTGGATATCTATCCCGCCAAGCACTTTGTTACCTCACATGACAAGCTGATGCTGGCTATTGAAAGTATAAAGCAGGAGTTGGAAGAGAGGCTAACCGAGCTGAAACAGCAAGGGAAGCTACTGGAGGCAGCCAGGCTTGAGGCAAGAACCAACTATGATATAGAGATGCTCAAGGAGGCAGGCTATTGCACCGGGGTGGAGAATTACTCCCGCCACCTGTCAGGGCGCGCCCCGGGCAGCCCACCATGGACACTACTGGATTACTTCCCCGATGACTTCATGCTGTTTATTGATGAATCGCATATGACCCTGCCCCAAATTCGTGGAATGTATCACGGAGACCGTTCCCGCAAGGAGACGCTGGTGGAATATGGCTTCCGCCTGCCCTCAGCTCTGGACAACCGCCCATTGAACTTCCCCGAGTTTCAACGGCGCATCAATCAGGTTATCTACACCTCAGCCACCCCGGCGGAATATGAATATGAGCACAGCCAACAGGTAGTGGAGCAATTAGTTCGACCTACCGGACTTCTTGAGCCAACGGTTGAGGTTAAGCCAACCAAGGGACAAATTGACGACCTCCTTGACCAGATTAAGACCAGGGTGGATAAAGGGGAACGCTGCCTGGTAACCACCCTGACCAAGAGGATGGCTGAGGAGCTGGCTGATTATCTAATAGAGATGGGGATAAAGACCCATTATCTTCATTCTGAGATTGATACCCTGGAGAGGGTGGAGATACTGCGAGACCTTCGCCTTGGAGTTTATGATGTAGTGGTAGGCATAAATTTGCTCCGAGAAGGGCTTGACCTGCCTGAGGTGAGCCTGGTGGCTATTCTGGATGCTGATAAGGAAGGCTTTTTGAGGTCTGAGGGGGCATTAATCCAAACTATGGGGCGTGCCTCCCGCCATATAGATGGGCACGTCATTATGTATGCTGATATCGCTACCAATTCTATGGCGGCGGCTATAGCGGAAACACAACGCCGCCGCCAGATTCAGGAAGCCTATAATAGAGAGCACGGCATTACTCCCCAGGGGATAAGGAAAGCAATCAGAGATATTACCGAACGGGTACGGGTTGTAGCCGAGACTCGTACTGCCTACGTTGCCGCTCCTATCTCTAGAGAAGATGTAGCTCGTCTGATTAAAGAGCTGGAAGCACAGATGAAGACCGCCGCCAGAAACCTGGAGTTTGAGAGGGCAGCACTACTGCGCGACCGCATCATTGAGCTGAGAAAAGGTTGGGATTAACTCAAGGGGCAAACTTTTGTTCGTCGCTGTTTAAACTTTAACTTGTATTATTACCCTTGACATCTGCCATTTGGCGAACTATTCTAAAATTGGTGATGGTAAAGTGGTAGTATTAATTGTAACCAGCGAGAAATCTGGCATAGATAGGTATAGCCAAGAGATTGCCAAGAGAATAGATGTTAGCCAGATTGAGACCCGGAGATACCTGTCCCTGAAAGAGGGCTATCAGTTAGCAAGGTTGATTGGCAGACAAAGTGGCATTGTTCATCTACCAAATCAAGATTTCGCCCGATATGCCCTTTTCCTCAATAGCCCCTTCATAGTCACGGTGCATGACCTTATCCGGTCGTGCTTCAGTCTTAGTAAGGAAAGACTCAGCGAAAGATTATGGTTAACGCTGGATAAACATTATATCAAGCGGGCGAGCCACATAATAGCGGTGTCTCAACATACCAAGCATGACCTGATGGAATACCTGAAGATACCGGAAAATAGGGTTAGCGTAATCTACAACGGAATAGACCACAGCATCTTCAAACCATATAAGGTAAAGATTTTAGATAGCCCGTATATACTATATGTCGGTTCTGAGAGACCAAGGAAGAACCTGAGAAGGTTGTTTGAAGCCTTTGCCAAACTAAAAGGTGAGTTCCCTGAGTTAAAATTGGTGAAGGCGGGAGCTGTGGGGAGGTCTGAAGGATACCGAAGAAATGTAATGCGGAAGTTAGCCAGCCTGGGGATAACTCAGGATGTCATTTTTGTTGACCTTGTTTCTGAGCTAGATTTAGCCCATTATTACTCATCAGCCTCGTTGCTAGTTTACCCCTCTCTATACGAGGGCTTCGGGCTTCCCCCCCTAGAGGCTATGGCCTGTGGCTGTCCGGTGGTAACATCCAATACCTCTTCCTTACCGGAGGTAGTAGGCAAAGCCGGCATTATGGTCGACCCCTATGATACTGATGGCCTGGCTCAGGCGATGAGGCAGGTTTTGACTGATGATAAACTAAGGGATGATATGGTCGGAAGGGGGTTGGAGCAGGCAAAGAGGTTTTCCTGGGAAGAGACAGCCGAGCAGACGTTGGAGGTCTATAACAAGGTAGCCGAGCAACACCATGAATAATAAACCGACAGATAGGGAGACAAGGCAGGGGCGCCGGGAAAAACGCCTTAAAAAGAAGCGAGAGCGAATGCCTAAGCATGGGAGAAGTTTAGCTAGAATATACATAGATGCGATTTTGAAGAGGTTGAGGGGGAAGTGAGCTACATTGTATAGTAAGGTAGTACTTTTGAGTTTTCTGATAAATGCCTATCCCAGCACACATTGACTTCAATTTGTACCAATAGTATATTTGTCATATGGTAGATGGAACACCTTCAAGCAAACCTGAATTTTCTCCACTACTTGAGATAGGCAGACACGAAATGAGTCTTGCGGAATTGAGACAGCTATGTGTATCTAATTTCCCCCTATCTACAACTCGCCCCAAAATAATGGAGGGCCTCGAAAAAGTCATTGACGAATTGCGTAAGAACGGTATAGAAGGCGAGGTTTGGATTAACGGTAGTTTCTTAACCGAAAAAATGAACCCAGAGGATGTTGATCTAGTATTACGTATTACGGCAGAATTCTATGAAAATGGTGCCGAAGAACACAGAAAAACGGTGGACTGGTTGAACTCTAACCTCAAGGACTTATATTCTTGTCATAGCTACCTACTTATGGAGTGGCCCAAAGGCCACTCACAATACTGGATAGGACAATACTATCATAGTTATTGGATGAAACAATTCGGATTTTCTAGAGGTAACGAGATGAAAGGCATAGCCGTAATAGCTTTACAAGGAGGAGAGCATGACTAGGATTGCAGAAATTCAAGAAAAGTTGCTTGAGACGAATAAGGCCATAGCAGAAATGGAAAAAGCTATAGCTATTGACCCTAAGTCTCTATCTCTTTCAGCTATGATGAAATCTCTGGAAAAGCGTTATCAAGATATAGAAGCGCATTTTTTGGCCGAGGTTGACAGTCTTGGCATTGACGTATGCGCTTATCGCATATTTCCTGAGGAGGAGGAGCGCCCAACTCTCAAAGCACTGTCTAGTGTGCTAGGTGATTTTCAAAATTTAGTGTCTACCGTTTACGATGCAGTCAAGACTGCTATCCCAAAGATACGTGCTAGAATAAGTGCTGAAATTGTGGCGGAAACAGAGTTTCGATTCGGATACACCTTTCCAGGCTCCGTCGGGGTAGTCCTTACCATTTCTAACCAACGTCTATTAATTGGCGAGAGCTACCTCGATGAATCTTTGAGAGTTATATCAGAAATGGCAAAAGTGCATGATTCTCCAGAAGTCTTGGAGTATGCAAAAAGACTAGGTCCAGCTTCAGTAAGGTCCTTGTATAAGTGGGCATATGACCATGCGGAGTCTGGGCTTGGCGTAGATATTGAGTGGCGTCGCCAAAAACTCATTAAAACACGGCTATTTGCACAAAGGCCAGAGCTGGAAAGATTACACCAGACTATTGGCCTGACAAGCGAAGAGCGCGTGAGCGAGCTAACAGTTTATGCAAATCTAGTAGGCGTCGAACTAATTAGACGCAGCTTCCACCTAAAGTTAGACACAGGTGAAGACTATCGAGGTTCATTAGCAGAGGACATTGATATTAGTGACAAGCAGACTGTCGAGCTACCAAAGCGTTATAAGGCAAAAATTAAAAAGACAGAAAAAATACGTTATTCTACTGAAGAAGAGGATATCTCTTATAATCTCTTGAATTTAGAGCGATTGCCATAATGAGTCACAGAGAACCCTACCCCCAAATTACCCACCACCCTCCTCCCCTTTAAGTTCCTCCTCAAGCTGCTCCATGAGACGAGCAGCCCTGGGGTAACCGATGTGCAACCTCCGCTGCAGGTAAGAGGTGGATATGTGCTTATGTTCTTGCGCTAGTTGCCTGGCAGCGTCCAGAAGCGGGTCCTGGGGGAAGCCTCCCCTTCTGGCACCAGTTAGGGGCAGGGCAAACTCCTCAATTCTCAGCGGTGCTGCCTCTTCCCTCCGCTGGCTACTCCAGAAGTAGACCAGCCTCTCTGCCTCAGCATCGGAGACGTAGCAACCCTGGAGGCGTTTGGGCTTAGCCGCCTCGGTAGGCATATAGAGCATATCTCCCCTGCCCAGCAACTTTTCAGCACCTCCCATGTCAAGAATAGTGCGTGAATCCACCTGAGAGGTAACAGCAAAACTAACACGGGTGGGAAAGTTAGCCTTAATCAATCCAGTGACCACGTCTACCGATGGGCGCTGGGTAGCCACGATGAGGTGGATGCCGGTAGCTCGGGCAAGCTGGGCTAACCGGCACAGGGTATGCTCTACTTCATCAAAGCCTGCCATCATTAAATCGGCAAGCTCGTCAATTATAAGTATCAGGTAAGGGAACCTCTCATCCCCTAGCTTGTTTCTATTGTAACCCTCAATGTTACGGGCACCGGCGGTAGCCAGTTTTTGATACCGCTTATCCATTTCCTGGTTGAGCCAGCGCAGCATGCCCAGGGCTTTGCTGGTATCTACTATGACCGGGGTAGCCAGGTGAGGTATGCTGTTAAACGAGGTCAGCTCTACCCTCTTGGGGTCAATCATAATAAACCGCACCTCATTAGGAGAATTATGTAGCAGCAGGCAACAGATAATAGAATTTAGGCAGACGGTCTTGCCGCTTCCTGTAGCCCCAGCGATAAGCAGGTGGGGCATTCTGGATAGGTCAGCAGCTACCGCCTCGCCCCCAGCACCCTTCCCCAGTGCCAGACACAGCTTAGACTTAGCCTCTATTTTCTGAAAGACGCTAGTTTCTATTACCCCTCGCAGACTAACCAGACCTGAAATGGTATTGGGCACCTCAATCCCGACCACCGATTTACCCGGCACCGGGGCTTCAATCCTGATGCTTGATGCCGCCAGAGCCAGGGCCAGGTCATTAGCCAGAGAGGTAATCCGCTCCACCTTGACCCTTGTCTTAGATACCTCTTCCAACCTGACCTTAACATTTCCGTCTTTATCCCTTTCCTTTATCTCCTTCATCCTCCTATCCCAGCCCGGCTCGACACCAAACTGGGTGACGGTGGGGCCAGCATTTATCTGCACCACCTTAGCCTCAACACCATAGCTAGCTAGAGAGTCTTCAATCAGCTTGGCTCTCTGTATGTTATCAGCTTGACCAAACTCAACCTCAGGGGCACTATCCAGAATATCAATGGGTGGTAACCTCCAGCCATCAACGGTAACCAATGCTGGTGATTCGCCATATTTCTTCCACACCTCCTGAGCTACTTGCCGCAATTCCTGTTGAGTGGGGGTAAGCACCGGGGTTACAGCTTCGGTCTCCTTGGTCACCGGTTCCTGAGGTATAGTTAGAGGGGTTGATATCGGCCTCCCAGCGGTAGCAGGTCCGGCATAAGTCACCGGTCTGGGGGCAGGACGCTTTTTAAGCTGTTCGCCTGCCCAAGAAATGGAACTAACCACAAGGCGCAGGCAGGCTCCAGGGGCAACCAAAATAATACCTATAACGGCTAGCCCCAGCAGGCGAAGGGTGCCAGCAACATCGGGATAGCCAATAATATTCTGACCAAAGCTACCGCCCAGTTCAAAAAAGGCTAAAATCCCCCAAATAGCCAGGATAAAGGCAATACCACCAAGCCACTGGTTCCAGTGGTAGATAAGAGATAGCATCTTCCGCCGCCACACCACCCCTACTAGGATGCCAAAGGCTATTAGTATAAAGATTAGACCCCAGCCAAACAACTCTAAAGTGCTACCTCTAACACTGGCAGCCCATGAAGTCAGTGTCGACCACTGCCAGAATAGCACCGATATAATGATAACTAGCAGTATAATCCGCCGCACCGGTGGCAGCATTGCAAAGTGAACAAACTGGCTCCACCCCGACCTTCTCTCAGGCTTGCGCTGCCTTCCAGGCCTGCGCTTAATATTAGCCTTCCTCTTAATATTAGCCTTCCTCTTAGCCATATAACCCCTTACACCTTTTGGTAGATTGTTTATTAACCTCACCCCTCGAAGAGTCTTCGACCTTTATCCCCCTCTCCATGATATGGATATATATTCCTATCATGAGGGGGAAGAGATTCTAGAGAGGGGCTTTGCCCCTCTCTTACCTACACTCCCCCTTCCCTTAGTAAGGGAAGGGGGTTAGGGGGATAGGTTGCTAATCCTTGCTACACCTTCACCATAACCGGAAGAATCATAGGACGGCGTTTAGTCTGCTCATAGTAAAACTTATTCAATATGTCCCTGACCTTGGTATTGGTAAAGCTCCACTCAGCAGGGCGGACACCACTATGGTCTAAGGCTCGAGCTACCACGTCACGGCTCTGGTCTATCATATCTTTAGCCTCCCTGGTATCAACAAAACCTCTGGATACAATATCAGGGCGCCCCACCAGTTTGCCAGTTTGCCGGTTAACAGTGATAATCACCACCACTATTCCATCCCTGGATAGCATCCTTCGATTACGGAGAACAACGCTACCAACATCACCTACGCTCAGACCATCTACATACACATTGCCCGAGCTAACCTTGCCCGTTATCTTACCCGCCTGTGGGCTAAGCTCGAGGACATCGCCATCTTCCAGCAGGAAGACATTTCCCTTGGGGATACCCACCGACTGGGCTAATTTAGCATGGAGACTCAGGTGGCGATATTCGCCATGGATAGGCATAAAGAACCTTGGCTTGACTAAATTTAGCAACAGCTTTAGCTCTTCCTGACTACCGTGCCCATGGACATGAACCTGTGCCACCTTAGCATAGAGAACCTGAGCCCCCTGCTTAAAAAGGTTGTCCACAGTTCTGTTGATTAGCGATTCATTACCCGGGATAGGGGTGGCTGAAAGAACCACCGTGTCCCCACGAATGATATGAACCTGACGATGGTCTCGGTTGGCGATACGAACCAGAGCCGAGGTTGGTTCCCCCTGGCTTCCGGTAGTGATAAAGACAACCCGATTATGAGGCATGCCTTTGAGCTCATCAAGCCGAGCTAGTATGCCATTGGGAGCCTTTAGATAGCCCAACTCTAGAGCCATGCGCACTATATCAGTCATACTACGCCCAACAATAAAGACACGACGCTGGTGCTTGGCTGCCGAATCAATAACCTGCTGGATGCGAGAGACCAGCGATGAGAAGGTAGTTACAATCACCCTTCCCGGTGCTTCAGCCATGATATGGTCCAGGGTTTCACCGACCACACTCTCTGACGGGGTATAACCTGGGAGTTCAGCATAAGTGGAGTCTGAGAGCAGAAGCAACACCCCTTGTGCTCCTAGCTGAGCCAGCCGAGAAAGGTCGGTTGGTTTACCATCAACCGGGGTATAATCAAGCTTAAAATCTCCGCTATGAACAATAGTGCCAACTGGAGTACGTATGATTAGACCTGCCGAGTCAGGTATGCTATGGCAAACAGGGAAGAACTCAACCCTGAATCTTCCCAGTGTTACCTGACCGCCGAAGGGTATAACTTTAAGCTCAGCCCCTGACAGTGCCTTCCTTTCCTTAAGCTTCACCGAGATAAGCCCCTGGGTAAGCTTTGTGGAATAAATAGGCACATCAAGCTGGGGCAGCAGGTAAGGCAAGGCACCAATATGGTCCTCATGACCATGGGTGATAACTATGCCCTTTATTTTCTCCCGCCTCTCCAGCAGGTAGCTGATGTCCGGGATTACCAGGTCAATACCCAGCATTTCCTCGCCGGGGAACATGAGCCCGGCATCAATAATGATGATGTCATCTTCATACTCCATCGCCATCATATTCTTGCCGATTTCAGATAGCCCACCGAGGGGAATTATTTTTAATCTTGGCTTAATCATAATTTTTCACCTAGAACATGGTTAATTGCTGTGGTTGTTGTTCCTCCTTAATAATTTCTGCCCGGGCTAGGAGTGAAGGGATTTTAAGCATATCCTCTTCTATAGCACGGCGTAAGCTCTGCTGGTGAAGAGCCGCTGCCGGGTGATACATAGCATAGTAGACGACATTATCCCGCCTTTGAGCTGTGCCATGAATCTTACTTATGCTCTTGCCGGGGAAGAACATCGCCATAGAGTAACGCCCCAGGGTTACAATCATCTTAGGGCGGATTGTCTCAATCTGGCGTTCTAGCCACTTACGGCAGTTATGAATTTCTGTAGGTAAGGGGTCACGGTTTCCCTGCGGACGGCACTTAATCACATTGGCAATATAAACCTGCTCACGGCTCAAGCCGATAGAAGCCAGTAATTCATCCAGGTATTTTCCCGCTGGTCCCACAAAGGGGCGCCCCTGCTGGTCCTCATACCAGCCCGGCGCCTCGCCAATAAACATTATATCGGCATCCTCCGCCCCTTCACCAGGCACTACCTTATTTCGATATTTGGCTATTTCACACTGCTGGCAAAGCGCAATCTCTGTATAAAGCTCATTCAGAGCTGACATATCGACCAGCCTTTTGATTATGATAACACGGACAATATGTCAAGTCAATTTAAGAGAGTGTTATCAACCTCACCCCCTTATACATTTACTTAGCAACCCTCCCCCTGTATGCACCCTAAAAAATCTTTGATTTTTCAGGGAACCCGCTTAATCCCCCTCCCTTACAAGGGAGGGGGAATTCGTTGTGTAAGAGAGGATTTTTACCCCACAAAAACTACGTTTTTGCGGGGACCCCATCTAATTCGCCTCTCTTTGACTCTCCTTTTTATCTCTCTCCATAATAGGGAGATGTATTCTTAGCATGAGGGGGAGTGATTTTATAAAAGAGGGGCTGGTGCCCCTCTTGGATGCCCCATAATTAATTTTTCTTGTGCCTTAACCATCCCCTCTACTCGGGAGAATTTTAGAGAGGCTGAGCCTCTATAGGGTGGGTTAGGGTGGGAAGAAGGAGACAGGTAAATGACTCTTGTCTGGTTGTTGACAGTATAGGGGTGCAGTTGTAGACTTGAGCCAGAGGAGAAAGATGGACTTTTTAAGCCAAACCGACCCAGAAATCAGTCATGCCCTTTATATGGAGGGAAAGAGGCAGAAGGAAACAATAAACCTTATCGCTGCTGAGAACTATGCCAGTAGGGCTGTGCTTGAGGCAGAAGGCTCGTTCCTGACCGACAAATATGCTGAGGGTTATCCCCAGCAGCGCTACTACGGCGGCTGTGAAAATATGGATATAGTGGAAAATTTGGCTATCCAGCGGGCAAAGGAGCTGTTCCATGCTGAGCATGCCAATGTCCAGCCACACAGCGGGGCTCAGGCTAATATGGCAGCATACTATGCCTTGCTGGAGTATGGTGATACCGTCATGGGCATGAGCCTGGCTCACGGTGGTCACCTCACCCACGGCGATAAGGTGAGCTTTTCTGGTAAATCGTATAATTTCATCCCCTATGGGGTTAACCGGGAAACAGAAAGGATTGACTATCAGGAGGTAGAGAGGCTGGCCTTAAAGCACAAGCCCAAGTTGATTGTGGCTGGAGCTAGCGCTTACCCCAGGATTATCGATTTTGAGCGCTTTCGGCATATCGCTGACCTGGTGGGAGCCAAGTTAATGGTTGATATAGCTCACATAGCCGGTATGGTAGCTGTGGGTCTGCATCCTACCCCCATCCCCTACGCTGAGGTAGTAACTTCAACTACGCATAAGACACTACGCGGTCCGCGAAGTGGGTTCATCTTGTCCCGGGACGAGCTAGCTTCTTCAATAGATAATGCTGTTTTCCCCAGGATGCAGGGGGGACCACTGATGCACGTTATTGCCGCCAAAGCGGTTTGTTTCTATGAGGCTATGCAACCCAGCTTCACTGACTATCAACAGGCTATACTGGATAACGCCCAGGCTCTAGCCGGTGAGCTCCAGCGACTGGGTCTGCGCCTTATATCAGGTGGAACGGACAACCACCTCATTTTGGTAGACCTCGCTGAGATTGGCATCACCGGTAAACAAGCTGAGGAGTCTTTAGGGGCAGTAGGCATTGTGGTTAATCGGAACGCCGTTCCCTTTGACCAACAGTCGCCCAGGGTAACTAGTGGCATCAGACTGGGCACGCCAGCAGTGACCACGCGCGGCTTTGGCAGTGAGGAAATGAAGCGCATCGCCTCTCTAATTGTAAAGGTAATCACTAACATTGGTGACCTGAATATTCAGAAACAGGTGAGCCAGGAAGTGAGCCAGATGTGTCGCCGCTTCCCGGTACCAGGGATTGATGACTGATAGTTTATCAACCTCACCCCCTTTATCCCCCTCTCCTTTCAAGGAGAGGGGGAAATATTTTTTAAAGGGACTTGCGTCCCTTTTAATCCCTCTATCAGATAACCACAGGAAGGGGAATTTATTTATATTAAGAGGGGCTACGCCCCTTCAAACTTCCTTTGATAAACAAATCTGTCTAACAAAGGGTGAGGTAGACAAACAATAGTGCTATAATTAATCTAGGCTGTATTTAAAGGGAGATAATTGATATGTGGAGGAAATTGACTATAGGATTAGGGTCAGCATTGCTTGTTTTCCTAATCGTTTTCTGCTTTGTGCCTGTTAAGCAGGTATCTTACACAATCACCAAGACCTATGTAGCTACCGAGAGTTATTATGTCAGTGAGCCGTATACAGTCCGAGAACCGTATACAATTGAAGAGCCGTACACGGTTATGGAGGAATTTACAATTATTGATGAAGAAACTGGTGAAGAAGTAACAGAAGTAAGGGAGGTTACCTATTACCGGGAGGTTACCAGATACGGAGAAGTAACAGACTTTAGACATGTTACAAAGTATAGAGAGATGCCAAAGCAAAGAACAGTGTGGAAGACAGAACCTGAAACACAATATAAAAAGGTTTCGATGTTGGAATACTTGATAAGTTACTGATATCGCGAAAAGGGAGGTAATAATTGATGGATGAGCTAAAGGTATTCACCGGTAATGCCCACCCCGCTCTAGCCCAGGCGGTCACTGAATATCTGGGCATACCTCTGGGCAAGTGTGAGGTCTTTGAGTTCAGTAATGAGAATATCTTTGTTCGTATTCTGGAGAACGTCCGCCAAAGAGACACCTTCGTTATTCAGCCCTTCTGCTCCCCGGTCAATAAGAATCTGGTTGAGCTACTTATTATGCTTGATGCTCTGAAGAGAGCGTCGGCTGGGCGTATCACCGCCGTCATTCCTTATTACGGTTATGGTCGTACCGATAAGAAGGACCAACCCCGGGTGCCAATAACAGCCAGGTTGGTTGCTGACCTACTCACTGTGGCTGGTGCCAATCGGATGCTGACCGTGGATTTACATGCTGGACAGATTCAGGGCTTCTTTAACATACCGGTTGACGAGCTGACCACTCTTTACCTATTGAGCCACTACTTTGAAGATAGAGAGTTTGATGACCTGGTGGTAGTTGCCACCGATATCGGTATTACTAAGCGGGCGCGAGACCTGGCAGCTAGCCTTGATGCCCCCCTGGCTATTGTGGAGAAGAGGCGGGTGGGCAATGTTGACCAGGCCGAGACGCTAAATGTCATTGGCGAGGTGGAGGGCAAAGTGGCTCTTACCGTAGATGATGAAATAGACACCGCCGGCTCTCTGGTGGGCGTTGTCTCTGCTCTGGAGAAGCAAGGGGCTAAAGAGATATCCGCCTGCTGCACCCACCCCATATTCTCTGGTTCAGCTATCCAGAGGATAGCCTCTTGCCCGGTGAAGGAGGTGGTAGTTACTGACACCGTTCCCGTCGCCGGTGATAAGAAACTAGGCAAGATTACTGTCTTGCCCATAGCTCCACTACTAGGTGAAGCTATCCACCGTATCCATACCGGACTATCTATAGGAGCTATGTTTGACCAGGGGTGAGCTATGTTTAAATGGCTGGGTGGTCTTGTTGATTCTAATGAGAAAGAGTTGAAGCGGTTACAGCCGCTGGTAAACACCATAAACGAGCTGGAGCCCGAATTTGAGAAGCTCACTGATGCCCAGCTTGGTGCCAAGACTGATGAGTTTAAGGCTCGGTTGAAAAGCGGCAGTTCGCTTGATGAGCTTCTGCCCGAGGCTTTTGCCGCCGTTCGTGAGGCAGCCAAGCGGACTATTGGTCAGCGCCACTTTGATGTCCAGCTTCTGGGGGGGATTGTCCTTCACCAGAGCAAAATCGCCGAGATGAAAACCGGCGAGGGCAAAACCCTGGTGGCTACCCTCCCCCTGTATCTGAACTCCCTTACTGGTCAGGGCTGCCACCTGGTTACGGTTAATGACTATCTGGCGAGGCGAGACCCCTACTGGATGGGACCTATCTACCAAGCCCTGGGGGTAAGCGTCGCCAGCATTTACCCTCAGCAGACCCCAGATGAGCATGCCCCATCCCGCCTTTATGACCCCAGCTTTGATTCCGGGGATAAGCGGTGGACCCATTTTCGCCCCATCTCCCGCCGCCAGGCTTATGATACAGATATCGCCTACGGCGCCAGTAGTGAGTTCGGCTTTGACTATCTGAGGGACAACATGGTCATGGACCTGTCTCAGTATGTCCAGCGCCCACTAAACTACGCCATCGTCGATGAGGTAGATTATCTCCTTATTGATGAGGCACGCACACCACTTATTATCAGCGCCCCAGATGTGGAAGCAGGACAGAGGTATCAAATATTTGACCGCCTTGTCCCCAGCCTGAGGAAGGAAGCGGATTATACCATCGATGAGAAGACGCGCACCATCAGCCTGACCGATGTCGGCATCACCAATATGGAACAGATGCTGAAGCGGGAAGGGCTACTAAAGGCACCCAATCTCTATGACCCAGCCAACTCTGACCTGCATCGCTACCTGAGAAACGCTCTAAGCGCTAAGGAGCTATATAAGCGAGACCGCGAATATGTAGTAAAGGATGCTCAGGTTATCATTGTTGATGAGTTCACCGGCAGGCTAATGTATGGTCGGCGCTACTCCGAGGGGCTACACCAGGCGATAGAAGCCAAGGAGCATGTCAGGGTTCAGCAGGAAAGCCGAACCTTTGCCACTATTACCATCCAGAACTACTTCCGCATGTATGACAAGCTGGCTGGCATGACCGGCACTGCTGTCACTGAGGCTGAGGAGTTTCACAAGATATACAAGCTTGAGGTGCTGGTTATCCCTACCCATAAGCCGATGATTCGCCAGGACTTCCCCGACCAGATTTACAAGGACGAGAAGGCTAAATTCCGGGCAGTGGTGCGTGAGATTGAGCAGCTTCATAAGGAAGGCCGACCGGCGCTGATTGGCACAGTATCTATTGAGAATTCAGAATACCTGAGCGACCTGCTAACGAGAAAGGGCGTTCCCCACGAGGTGCTTAATGCCAAGCATCATGAGAGGGAGGCTTATATCGTTGCCCAGGCAGGGCAGCCAGGAGCAGTAACCGTCGCCACCAACATGGCGGGGCGCGGCGTTGATATTGTGCTAGGGGGGAGTCCCGATGGACAAGGTGAGCTGGAGTGGCAGGAGAAGCACAATAAGGTGGTTGAGTTTGGCGGGCTTCATATTATCGGCACCGAGCGCCATGAGGCGAGGCGAATTGATAACCAGCTCCGGGGTAGAGGGGGGCGGCAGGGCGACCCGGGGAGCTCTAGATTCTATGTCTCTTTAGAGGATGACATTGTCAAGCGCTTTGGCGGCGACCGAATCAAGTCCTTTATGGAGTGGGCAGGTATGGATGAGGATACCCCCATTGAGAATGCACTGGTCAACCGGTCTATTGAATCTGCCCAGGTCAGGGTGGAAGGTTACCACTTTGATATGCGCAAGCACCTGGTGGAGTATGACGATGTAATCAATAAGCACCGTGAGCTTATCTATGGCGAGCGCAAGAAGATATTGAGCGGCGCCGACCTCAAGGCAAATATCCTGTCAATGGTCAAGGAGGAGATTCAGGGTATAGTAGCCGTTCATACCGCTGACGAGCATGGCATTGGCTGGGACATAGAGGGTTTAATCGGCGAGGCGTCCGCTATCTTCCCATTGCCGCCAACTCTCACTGCGAGCGCCCTTTCTCAGCTCAAGCCCAAGCAGATTGAAGACAGGCTCATTGAGTTGGCAGAGGCTCTTTATGAGGAGCGGGAGAAGGAGCTGGGCTCAGACAATATGAGGGTGCTGGAGAGATTGGTAATGCTTCGCACCATGGACAGCCTTTGGGTGGAGCACCTGACGGCGATGGAAAATATGCGCCAGGGGATAGGGCTGATGGCAGTAGCTCAGCGAGACCCGCTGGTAGCCTACAAGAGAGAAGGGCATAACCTGTTTCAGAACCTGCTGTCCACTATTCAGCATGATGTGGTTCACACCATATACCACGTGGGCATTGTCAGGCGGGAAGTCCCTCCAAGAGCACCGGCACCGGTTCAGGTTGGGGCTGGCGGGGATAAGAAGCAACGGCTAAAGGTTGGCGGTAAGAAGGTAGGCAGAAACGACCCCTGCCCCTGCGGCTCAGGCAAAAAATACAAACACTGCTGCGGAAGGTGAGAGATGGAAATGATATTGGGAGTAACCACCTGTGACAAGTGTGGTGAGCCTATGAAAACGGGGCAAAACATTGTTATTATAGGCCTAAGCACTGTTGCTAGAGCATGTTGTGAACTGGAGGTTCCAGAACCTGAAATACGATATGCTTGTCACCTTGACTGTTGGGATGGCGTAGAGGTGGACTATTAAACGATGGAGGCAGGCTTATGGGGAATCATATAAATAACATGATAAGGTAACTATGAAGCTCAAAGATTTAATAGATGTATAAAAGGAGGTAACGATGAAAGAAGCCTATACAAAGCCGTGGCCACTTTACAGCGTAAGGATGCGCGAACCCAAAATTGACACTAGTCCAATCTATCAAAGACGCCTGGTATGGTCTCCAAGCAAAAAACAGTTGCTTATGGATAGTATATTGCGTCGCTACGACATTCCTAAACTTTATTTGCGTGCTGTTGATAAACCGCCATACAAGTATGAAGTAGTTGACGGACACCAAAGGCTCTGTGCTATTTGGGAGTTTTGTCAGGATAAGTTTCCTCTTCCCACAGACTGCGACACAGTGCAGGGGCATGTTGTGGCTGGCAAGCGTTTCAGCGAATTGCCAAATGATTTGGTAGACGACTTCCAGACGTATGAGCTTAGTTTTGTAATATTGGAAGATACCACTGAAGACGACGTTGAGGAGATGTTTACTCGCCTTAACAACGGGGAAACACTCACCGCAGCGGAGAAAAGAAATGCCATGCATGGAGACATGAAAGATTTTGTGAGAGAGTTGGCCCTCCATCCTTTATTCGGAAAAGTTCCTTTCAAGAACACACGATATGCTTTCGACCAAGTATGTGCTCAGATGACACGCTTAGAATTAGCTGGTGGACCTACCGATACTAAGGCTAAAAACTTGAAGGATATGTATAAAGATTGCGTTAGATTCGAGAAGAATGGCCTTGTAGCGAGGAAGATCAAGCGCGTTCTAAACTTCTTAGACACCGCTTTTACTGATAAGACACCTGAGTTGAGAAAGCAGAACGTTGTGTCACTTTACTTGCTAATCTCTGAGCTTATGGAAAAATATGCTATAAGTGGGAAGGAAGCTACCTTCAGAGAATGGTTTATCGCTTTTGAGAACGAGCGTAGGCTAGAACAAGAAGAACCAGAAGATGAGCGCCAGCCTGAATGGATACGGTATCAAGAAACAGTCATACAAGCGGTAGACAGCAAACCATCTATCGAGTTTCGCCATAAGACGTTAATGACTTCTTTCTTATTATATTGCCCTGAGCTTGAACCGCTTGACTCACAACGAGCCTTTACCGAAGAGCAGCGGGTGACAATTTTCAGGAGGTATGATGGCATCTGTCAAAGCTGCAAAAAAGAGATCAAGTGGGATGAATTTCAGGCTGACCACATAGTCCCGTTTAGTAAAGGGGGTAAGACAACCGTAACTAATGGTCAACTTTTGTGCACTACCTGTAATATTACTAAACGTGAAAAATAGCCTAAGGAGACAAACAATGCTTGACCCAGAAGTGCCCATAAATCATACCTTCGACGTCTCAGATGATACTATACATAAGCTTGCCGTGACCATCCTTTTGTGTAGATATGACTCAGAATTGATACTTACTCAGGGTGACTTTGCTTATCGGGTTAAAGGTGGGGATGATGGACACTTATACTATAAGAAAGGAAATAATGATAAATGGGTCTTGATTGCCAATTGGTGTTTTTATGGGCTTTATATCGTGGTTCGTTATAGAAAGCCAGTCTGGTTGCGACCAATGTATAAAAGTTTGTTCGCTAAGATGAACTTTCTCTCTATCGCCTTTCAAGATTATAGTATTGAATTAGTAGATTCAGGGGAACAAACCTTGCGAAGCAAGAGATTTCGTCTCAGTCCTCCATCAGCCTTTGATGAGGTTATGACAGAGAAATTTGGTTACTCTCAAGAGCAAATTCAGTCTCTTAAAATAAAAGCAGGTTTCAATTAGTCATGAATAATAAACAGGTTGCCAAGGTCTTTGAGGACATTGCCGACCTCCTGGAGCTTAAGGGGGAGAACCCGTTTAAGATTCGGGCTTACCAGAAGGTGGTGCGCTCCATCGAGAACCTGCCGGTGGAGGTGGAGCAACTGGTCAAGGAGGACAAACTAAAGGAAGTCCCGGGGGTGGGCGAGGCTATCACCAAGAAGATGACCGAGCTAATAACTACCGGCAAGCTCGGCTACTACGAGAAGCTAAAGGCTGAGTTCCCCGAGGGGATTAGCACCCTGCTTGATATTCCCGGCGTTGGTCCTAAGACGGCTATGCTCCTTTCCACCGAGCTGGAGATAAGCTCGGTGGATGAGCTGGAGGCAGCTATCGTTGGTGGTAAGGTAGCCAGGTTATACCGTATGGGGGATAAGACGGCGGAGAATATCCTGCACCAGATTCAAGCCATGAGAAGAAAAGACCAGCGCATCCCTATCGGTGAGGCACTGCCGGTGGTTGATGAGATTTTGTCCCGGCTGGGGCAGGTGCCTGGAGTTAAAAATCTGGCTCCAGCCGGCAGCCTGCGCCGTTTTCGGGAAACAGTGGGCGATATTGACCTCATGGGGACTGCCGATGATGCCAGGGAGATAATGCAGACCTTCGCCAGCTTGCCCCAGGTCAAGGAGGTTTTGGTCAGTGGCACCACCAAGTCAAGCGTGGTCGTTTCTGGAGGGCTTCAGGTCGACCTCAGGATAGTGGAGCATGACTCATTTGGCTCTACCCTCCAGTATTTTACCGGCAGTAAGCAGCACAATATCAACCTCAGGGAGAGGGCGCACCGACGAGGGCTTAAACTCTCTGAGTATGGCATCACTAACCTGGCAACTCAAGAGCTGGAAAAGTTTATCACCGAGGAAGCCTTCTATCAGCGGCAGGGGCTGGAATTTATCCCTCCTGAGCTGCGAGAGGGGCAACAAGAGGTGGAAAGGGCAGAGCAGGGCACTCTACCCCGGCTGGTAGAGCTATCAGATATAAAGGGAGACTTCCACGTTCATACCGACTGGAGTGATGGGCGTGACAGCATTGAGGCCATGGCACTAGCCGCCAAAGCCCTAGGCTACCAGTATCTGGGAATCGCCGACCATTCAGGCGGACGGGGCATTGCCCACGGGCTGGATGCAGAGCGACTCAGGCAGCAAATATTGGAGATTAAACAGCTCGACCAAAGGCTAGATGGCATTCATATCTTTTGTGGCATGGAGGTAGACATTCGTGCCGATGGCAGTCTGGATATGCCCCAAGAGCTTCTGGCAGAGCTGGATATTGTTACTGCAGCAGTGCACTCGGCTATGAATCAGAGTCAGGAGCAGATGACAAGGCGGATTATAAGGGCTATAGAAAATCCCGATGTAGATGTGCTGGCACACCCCACCTGCCGACTGCTACCGGGTAGAGAGCCAGTGGCGGTAGATATGGAGGCTGTCTTCCAGGCAGCAGTTAGAACCAATACTGCGCTGGAAATCAACGCCATGCCCAGTCGGCTAGACCTTAAGGACATCCATGCCTATCGGGCTAGAGAGCTGGGGGTAAAGCTGGTAATTAACACCGATGCCCACTCCACCGAGCATCTGGAATTTATGCGCTTCGGGGTGGGGGTAGCCAGGCGGGGCTGGTGTCAGGCACAGGACATACTAAATACCAGACCACTGGAAGAGGTTATAACCTATCTGAGGAAATAGGGAAGATGTCAACCCAGGGCTTAACAGTGACACGCGGAGGTAATGCCAAAGCGATAAGATACTTAGAGCAGGCTATCCTTGGTGGCAAGCACTGGTATATCGCCCTGCTTGAGGCTATCGGGTTGTGGACTGACGGCGAGGAAACCTATAACGGTCGCCATTACCGCTACCTTATTGATGGTGAAGCCTTTGACTGGCTGCTTTTGGCTGAACGGCTATGCGAGGCGGTAGACGACTTGCTGCCTGAGGATGAAAAACTTGCTCTCCTCTTCCACGGCAAGCCACCAATTAGGCTAACCAAGGGGAAATTCAAGGAGCTTATTGGCAGTGATAAATATCGTCAGTATCTCAACTATTTCTATGGCATTACTGTGGAGGAGGCTCTGATTCTGGCAGTGCAGGAGGAAGTGCGCAAGGAATGGCGCACCTCGGGCTATAATAATGAGCACAATCTGGTTAATGAGGTTTATCAGCGAATATATGGTGCTACTAAAGCTATGTTGCTTAAGCGCTTCAGGCGGGAGAAGGGTCGCCCACAGCTCAGGTCTATCAGCCTAACCGAGCTAAAGGAGTTTACCTACTGGCTATTTAAATATCGGCTAAAGCAGTGTGATAAGGCAAGGGTTGCCAGTGATACCAAGAAGGCACTGGAGCAGTTAACTATCAATGGTTTTTCTAAGAAGCTGGGTAAGCATGATTTTATGTTAAAACCTATTGACATATTGCCTTAAGCTATGTAATATTTCGACATATGGCGAATTTAAAGGAGGGGCGTTAACAAGCCCCTTTATACCATTTAATCCATAGGAAAGGAGGTGTTCATATAGTATAAAAGGTTATCCTCTGAATCGGTAAATCTTGAAGAAAGGAGGATGGGAGATTGGCGGAAGTAACCAGAGAGAGATGGACCAGTAGGTATTACTTTCTGTTTGCAGCAATAGGCTCTGCCATAGGTCTGGGCAATGTGTGGAGGTTTCCCTACATAACCTACGCATATGGTGGCGGAGCCTTCTTAATACCCTGGATTGTTGGTCTTATTATAATGGGCATTCCCTGGATGATGATGGAGTTTGGCATGGGTCGTTATTTCCAGAGGAGCGCTCCCGGCATATTTGAAGGAATAGGCAAGAAATGGGAATGGCTGGGCTGGTGGCCAGTTTATGTCGCCTTCCTGATAGTGGCCTATTATACAGTGGTAATGGCCTGGGCTCTACGCTATGTGGTTAGTGCGGCTAGCGTAGCCTGGGGCATGGGAGAGGCTGGAGCTGAAGGGGCAGGCTCATACTTCTTTGGAACAGTTCTGAACCTTTCCTCCGGACCAGGTGTACTTGGCACCCCTGTGTTGCCAATACTAGGGTTCCTGGCACTTATCTGGGTGATTCTGTTCTTCATCATGTATAAAGGAGCCGGAGTAATTGGCAGAGTTGCTGTATGGACAGTCACTATCCCCTGGGCATTGCTGGTTATCCTGATGATAAGGGGGCTAACTTTGCCCGGAGCTATTGACGGACTCAACTATTACCTTACGCCAGACTTTACCGCATTGAGAAACCCGGACTTGTGGTTTGCCGCCTTTAGCCAGATTGCCTTTACCCTTTCCCTGGGAATGGCGGGAATGTTCGCCTACGGCAGTTTTATCGCCAAGAAAGCAGATGTGACCAATAACGCCTTCATAACCTCTTTTTCCAATTGTGCCACCAGTTTCTTTGCCGGTTTTGCCGTATTTAGCACCGTTGGTTTTATCATGCAAGCCCTGTCCGTCCCGGTTGAGGGGGTTAGCGCCTCAGGTCTAGGCTTGGCTTTCGTGACTTATCCGGTGGCAATCTCCATGATGCCGGCAGCCAATGCCCTTATTGGCGTGCTCTTTTTCCTCTGTTTGTTCTTTTTGGGCATAGATTCAGCCTTCTTCCTAGCCTATGGCGGTGTAATTTCACCAGTTATGGATAAATTTGGCTTAAGCCGGGTAAAGGCTACAGCCATTGTCTGCGTTATTGCCTTCTTAATCGGAATCATATTCACCACCAATGGCGGCCTTTACTGGTTGGACATTGTGGATAGGGCGGTCTCCTTCTACGGCTTGCTGATAACCGGTGCCCTAGCCTGTATCGTGGTTGGCTGGGTATTTGGCGCTGGAAAGCTCAGAGAGCATATAAATGAGACCTCGGATATCAAGGTTGGAGCCTGGTTTGACTGGCTACTAAAAGTTGTTGTGCCCGCAGGTTTGCTCTTCGTGGTCATTTACGGTGGCTTTATGAGTGATATACCTGCGCCCTATGGAGGGTATCCGCTCTGGGCAGCTAACATGATATGGGTGATACTTGGGGTAACCCTGATTCTGAGTTTTGTGCTCCAAGCAGTCAAGACCAGGACACCTAAGGAGGTGAGCGGAAAATGACAACAGGTGCAATAGTTGCCACCATTATTATGTGGCTGGTATTCATCGGCGGACTATGGTTTTGCTTCTCTCGCATGGGCAAAGGTGGTAAGTGGGAAGACTAAGAAGTAGCTAATAGCCAGAATTAACAATTAAAGCCGCTCTCCTACCTATGGTGGTGGGGGGGCGGCTTTAGTTTTGCTCAAGCTTCAAACCTGATAAGTTGCTGCTTTAGCCTCTCCAGTTTGTCCTTTCTTATGGCTAGTTTATCTCGTTCTTTGTCCACCACAGCCGACGGTGCCTTGGTCAGAAAGGCTTTGACCTTGAGCCTGGCTTCAAGGGAGGCAACCTCATCCTGGCTCTGTTCTATCTCCTTCTGTAGCCGTTCCCTCTCAGCTTGCAAGTCAACCATGCTCTCCATAGGTATGACAACCTCAGAATCTTTAAGCACTAATGCCAGGATATTTTCACCCGGTGGAGCTTCTTCTCTGCTCTCCAGGAAGGTAACTGGTCTTGCCCGAGCCAGGGTCTGAATCGTCTGGGAATAGGGAGTGATAGCCGGGGTGAGCTCGCCAGCATAGACCTGCGCCTCAATCCATCGGTTGCTCTCCACCCTGTATTGAGCCCGGGCATTGCGAATAGAGTGGATTATCTCTATTATGGATTCCATAACTCTCTCCGCTTGCGGGTCAATAGCCTTTTCATCAGCCTCTGGGTAGGCGGCTGTCATTATGGACTCGGCTTCTTGCCAGTCTGTGGGCAGGCGCTTTTTAACATTTTGCCATAGCTCTTCGGTGACGAAGGGCATATAGGGATGCAACAGACGAAGCGAGGTATCCAGAACATGAACCAGAACCGGGAGGGGAGATGGCACCTCCCCCGAGCGAAGGCGAATCTTAGCAAACTCAATATACCAGTCGCAGAATTCACCCCACAGAAAATCATGGATTTGGCTCAGGGCTTCTCCAAACTGGAAGTTCCCCATCAACCTAGTTACTGTGGATATGGTGCGACTCAAGCGGCTTAGAATCCAGCGGTCTTCCACCGGAAGCAGGCTCCACTGAATTTTCACATCGGTGCCTTCTGGCTCAAGGCTCCTGACCACGAACCGGGTGGCATTCCACAGCTTGTTGGCAAAGTTGCGACCGGCTTCTAGCCTGGGTGCGGTCAGCTTGATATCATTTCCCGGCGATATGTCAGTGGATAGGGCAAAGCGCAAGGCATCAGTGCCATATTTCTCCAGTGTATCAATGGGATTGAGCACGTTGCCCTTGAGCTTGCTCATCTTCTCCCCCTTCTCATCCCGTACCAGACCGTGAAGGTAAACGGTGCGGAAGGGGATGTCACCGGTATCCTCCAGACCCATCATAATCATTCTGGCTATCCAGAAGAAGAGGATGTCATAGCCAGTTTCCATTACTGTGGTGGGGTAGAAGTAGCGCAATTCTTGAGTATCATCGGGCCAGTCCAGGGTGGAATGAGTCCATAGCGCCGAGCTAAACCAGGTATCAAGAACATCCGGGTCTTGCTCTATATTGGGCGAGCCACAGTGACTGCAATGTTTGGCATCCTCAATAGTTACTGTTAATTCACCACAGTCCTGGCAATACCACACCGGGATTCGGTGTCCCCACCATAGCTGGCGACTGATGCACCAGTCACGAATGTTCTCCATCCAGTTGAGGTAGACCTTAGTCATGCGCTGGGGGATGATGGCGATACGCCCATCAAGGACGACTTTGATAGCAGCTTGAGCCAGGGGCTGGGTATTGATAAACCATTGCTTGCTGGCTATTGGCTCAATAACCACCTGGCAGCGGTCGCAATGCCCTACTGAGTGGGTATAGGGCTCAACCTTCACCAGAAGCCCATCCTTTTCCAGGTCGGCTAGTATCGCCTGACGACAGTCAAAACGGTCAAGCCCGGCATATGGTCCGGCGTTTTCGTTCATGGTTACGTCCGGGTTTAGTATATTTACCAGGGGCAGTCCTTGCCGCTGAGCTATGTCAAAGTCCACCGGGTCATGGGCTGGGGTGATTTTTACTGCCCCAGTGCCAAAGGCAGGGTCAACAGCGTCATCAGCTATAATAGGTATCGCCCTATTCACTGCGGGAAGGATGACCTTTTTACCCAGCATAGCCTTGAACCGCTCATCCCTGGGATTGACCGCAACCGCGGTATCACCAAGTATAGTCTCAGGGCGAGTGGTAGCTACGGTTATAAATTCCTCATTGCCCTCAGCCAGGGGATAACGGACATAATATAGCTGCCCCATTACCTCTTTGTGGTCTACCTCAAGGTCAGAGAGGGCAGTAGCACAGCGGGGGCACCAGTTGATAATCCGCTCCCCGCGGTAGATTAAACCTCTGTCATACAGACGGACAAAGGCAGTGCGCACCGCCAGGCTCGGTCCCTCGTCCAGAGTAAACCGCTCTCGGCTCCAATCGCAGGAAGCACCAAGCCTCTGGTGCTGCTCAGTGATAGTGTTTCGACATTTGTCTGCCCACTGCCACATTCTCTCTATAAATTTCTCTCTGCCCAACTGGTGCCGGTCTAGCCCCTCTACAGCCAGTAGTTGCTCTACCACTACTTGAGCGGCAATACCAGCATGGTCAACACCGGGAAACCATAAGGTAGGCTCACCCTTCATCCGATGCCAGCGGGTCATAATGTCCTCTAAAGTAGCGGTTAGGGCATGCCCGATGTGAAGCTCACCGGTGACATTAGGCGGTGGCATGATGATGACAAAGGGCTGCTTTTCCGGGTCTATCTTGGGCTTGAAGTAGCCCTTCTCCAGCCAGAACTTATACCACTTCTGTTCAACCTTCCCCGGCTCATAGGCTTTGGGCATTTCATATTGAACACTGGGGACTTCCGTCATGCTTGCCTTTCTACTCTAAAATAGCGATTGAAATACAACCCGGCTTTGCCACCTTACATGTCATTGTGAGGGACAGAGTCCCGAAGCAATCTCTGAACAGACTCCGCAACCTCTAAAAGGGGATTGCTTCGCTTCGCTCGCAATGACAAGGAAACTCTTTCAGTCTCCACCCAAAATCTCAACTTTTGAAGTTAATCGCTCATTTTTGGTTTCTTAGACTATTGTTTAACCTCACCCCCTTTACCCCGTTAGAGTTCCTAGCGGGGTTTATCCCTCTCCTTGCAAGGAGAGGGGGAGGGATTTTTAGAGAGGGGGCGAAGCCCCATCTCATCTCAATTCCCCTTCCTTACCAGCGGATTAGGGGGATAGGTTACTAAATAACCCTTTTCACTTTTTATGATGAATCGTAGTATTTGATGACAAACGAATTTATGACATTGTTAAAAGTCTCTTCATACATACGATAAAACTCCTCTTGAGATGAATATTTGAAAATGTAAGCCATTCCATTGGCGAAAAAGACTACCTGTCTCAGTTTCCAAGTAGGTATGCCAGAGAGTATATCGTACCCACTTATATTATTTACCGAGATTGTAGCCTCATCTAAGATTGGCAGACCGGACATCTCCAATCCTTGCTTGAATTCATCTTTAACTTCTTGTAAATCAGTGACTGGTTTTACTGTTAATTCGATTTCCACTGAAACTTGTCCTCCTTCATAAGGTATTTTCTTTTCGAAGGATACGACTTTTTTAATATTTTTACCTACAAACTCGCCTTCGTAAACATGAAATTCCCAACCACCCGGATAGTCAAAACCATAGCCGAGTTTATCGTCATAGACATACCCTTGGGTTGATAGCGGTCCTGGTGCTGGTTCTGTTGGTGGAGTGGGTATAGGCGGTGAAGGTTCCCCTGTGCTCGACTCCTTGGTGCAGCCACCCATAAAGGCAATAGACACCACCAGAAGGGATGCAGCAATCAATAAAAAGACCCGTAACTTACTTTTAGCCATTGTTATCCCCCTTTCATCTTATTTTCTTTCAACATCTTAGCGGTTATTGTTATCCTTTGACAGATTGTTTATTAACCTCACCCCCTTAATCCCCCTCTCCATAATAGGGAGATGTATTCTTTGCATGAGGGGGGAGGGATTTTTGAGAGGGGGCTTCGCCCCCTCTCAACTTCCTTTTTCTGAATCTGCGTAGTGCCAAGGCCCAAAGTGAATATAACAATCAGCACACTCAAAGAGTCTCTCTGTGATAATAGTGCGATTAGGATATGTCTTACTCGTTCTTAATCGCGCACTCTTTCTTGGTATTTCACGCCGTCTGTGGGGCTTTCCAGTTCTAGGGCACAATGCTCTTTTCAATCCTTCTCCCTTCCACTCAGCATCCCCACCACTCTGTCCAATATCCTATCGGCTACCTCCCTTTTAGTCAGCAGGGGTAGACTTTCTACTTTGCCATCTCGGTCAATGAGGGTTACTTTATTGGTATCAGTGCCAAAGCCGCTATCTTTATCGGTAATATCATTGGCGACGATGAGGTCAAGATGCTTCCTCTCGAGTTTTTGCCTGGCATTGGCTACTATGTCCTGGCTTTCAGCGGCAAAGCCAACCTTGAGGAAGTCGCCCTTCACCTCGGTCAGAATATCCGGTGTCCTAACAAGCTCCAGGGTCAGGCTGGAGGCTTCCTTCTTAATCTTGGTTTCAGCTACGCTCTTCGGCTGGTAGTCGGCTACAGCGGCAGCCATAATCAGAGCATCAGCTTGAGCTACAGCCCTAGCCACCGCCTCCTTCATCTGGGCAGCGGTTTCAATATGGACAACCTCCATGCCCACTGGTTCTGGAAGAGTGGTGGGTGCAGTAATTAGTTTAACTTCAGCCCCTCTATCTCTGGCTGCCTCAGCCATGGCATAACCCATTTTACCCGAGGAGCGATTCCCAATATGGCGGACAGGGTCAATGGGTTCCTGGGTGCCACCGGCAGTAACCACCAGGCGCTTACCTGCCAGGTCACCGCTTCTGCCCAATACTTGCTTGATGGTGCCTACGATTTGGTCAACCTCAGCCAGACGCCCCCAACCTACCTTGCCTGAGGCTAAACGACCATAGGCAGGGTCAACAATGGTAAAGCCTCTGGCTTTAAGTTTAGCCAGATTCTCTTGAGTGACGGGATTGTCAAACATATTAACATTCATTGCCGGTGCCAGAATAATTGGGGCTTTGGTCGCCAGCACAACACAGGTAAGCATATCATCAGAGATGCCGGCTGCCAGTTTGGCGATAACGCTGGCTGTAGCCGGGGCAATAGCCACAATATCAGCCGCCTCGGCTAGGGCTACATGCTCAATGCTGAACTCAGAGGCAAGCTCAAACATGTCAGTTACTACTGGCCGACCAGTAAGGCTGCGAAGGGTTAGCGGGGCTATAAATTTGGTAGCAGAGTCGGTCATAACCACCTCAACCTTAGCCCCGGCTTGAGTTAACATACTGGCGATATCTACTGCCTTATAGGCAGCTATACTTCCGGTTATGCCTAATACTATAGTCTTGCCAGCTAGCATAATTGCCCCCTTAATTCTTAGAACCCCATCCCCTTGACAAGGGGAAGGGGAAGATTTTTTCTGAAGAGGGACTTCGTCCCTCTAAAACTCCCTACAATGTATCTGGGGCTTTTCACCCCACAAAAACTGCGTTTTTGCGGGGAACCCCGTATAATTCGCCCCTTCAATCTACCCCTAATAAAAACCTCCTTACCAAGCTAGGCTTTATTCATCTCATAGATGAGCCTTAGTCCGATTAGGGTCAGGTCAGGGTTTACTACATCAATTACCGCTGTTTCCTTAGCTATGAGTTTGGCCATGCCACCGGTAGCCACCACCTTAGCCTTCTCCCCTAATTCTTGTTGGATGCGAGCTACCATGCCCTCAATAAGTCCTACATAGCCGAAGATAATCCCCGACTGCATGGCAGCAATGGTATTGGTGCCAATAGCATGTTTAGGGTGAGTTAGTTCCACTCTGGGCAGCATTGCTGCCTGGGTAAATAAAGCTTCAGCAGCAGTGATTATGCCAGGGGCGATAGCCCCTCCCAGATAGTCGCCCTCTTTAGATACAGTATCAAAGGTAGTGGCTGTGCCTAGGTCAGTGATAATTACCGGACCACCATAAAGGTGATGGGCGGCGGCGGCGTTTACAATGCGGTCGGCACCAACCTCCCTAGGATTATCCATCCTGATGCGTACCCCAGTCTTGACCCCTGCCCCAACCACCAATGGCGAGAGATGAAAATAGCGTTGAAATAGCTCATCAAAGGTGGATATCAATGGTGGGACAACGCTGCATAAGGCTATCGCCTTAATATCAGGTGCGTCTAAACCCTGGTGGCGCAGCAGGTTAAGCAGCAAAGCGGCATACTCATCTGCCATGCGGTGGATGCCAGTAGCCATATGCCAGGTGGCACGAAGCTCCTCGCCTTCAAAAACACCTAAGGTAATGTCAGTATTCCCTATATCAACGGTTAATAACATGGCATCCTAATTTTCCTTTAACCGCTTAATAACTTGAGGCAGTTCCGGCAAAAGGTCGGTAGCAATCATACCAGCATCGCCTAGCCTAGCCTTAACCATCTCACCAGCTTCGCCATGGAGGTATACACCACAGGCAGCAGCATCAAAGAGCGATAGACCTTGTGCCACCAGTCCAGCTATTGCTCCGGTTAGCACATCACCAGTCCCCGCTGATGCCAGCCCAGGATTGGCTATAGGGCTAACCCTGGTTTGACCTTCCGGTGCAGCAATAACGGTATGGGCTCCTTTCAGGACAATAGTTTTATTCCATTCAGCAGCCCACTTTTTAGCCACTCCTTCTCGGTCTGACTGCACCTCTTCCACTGTCACTCCAGCTAGCCTTGCCATTTCTCCCGGGTGAGGGGTAAGTATGGCATCGGTGGTTAGCTGTTTCCACCATCCTGGGGTATTAGCCAGGGTGTTGAGGGCATCGGCATCAAGGACCAAGGATGGCAATGCTTGCTTAGACCTACCGAGAAGGATAGACCTAATGAATTTTATTGCTGACTGGCTCTGCCCCAGTCCACAGCCTAGAAGTAGGACATTATACCGGTCAAATTGCTGGGGTATCAGCCTGGCTGCTTTAGGCGAGATGACGCCGGGACGGGATTCAGGTAAGGGGAGATAGGTTACCTCGGTTAGTTTTGAGGCCAGGATAGACTGTAGTCTGATAGCGGTAGCCAGGGTTACCAATCCTGCCCCAACCCGTAGGGCACCGCTGCAAGCAAGATAGGCGGCACCAATATAATTTATGGAGCCAGCCACCACCAGAACTCTGCCAAAGCTCCCCTTATTAGCTTGAAGCGGACGCCCAGGGAGAACCGATTTAACCCACTCGCCGGTAATATATTCTGTAGCTGCATCCTCTGCCAGATATTCGGGCATACCAATATCAACCACGGTTAACTTACCTACCCTTTCTACCCCGGGGAATTTGAATAAGCCTGGCTTGGGAAACCCCAGGGTTATAGTATTATCAGCATACAGGCAGCCAGGGTCTACCGCCCCACTATTAGCGTTGAGCCCTGAGGGCAAATCCAGAGCGATGATACGTAGCCCCAAACGCTTCTTTCTGGCTCTACTCACCTTGTCCAACACCGTCAGAATGAGACCACCGAAGAGGCGGGTGGGACCAGTGCCAAATAGAGCATCAATAACGGCGTCGGCTGATGCCAGAAACTCACCAAGCCTGTCCAGGCTTTCATCTTGAGCCACTTCAAGGCAAATAATGCCCCGTTCCTGAACCAGCTCAAGTTTTGGGTCATCGGCTGGTCTCTGTCCCAGGAGATAGACACTAACCCTCGCTCCCCAGTCATGAAGATGGCGAGCGGCTACCAATCCATCCCCACCGTTGTTACCGGGTCCAATTAGAAATAGAATGTGTCGCTGGTCGATATTGCCCAGGATTCGCCTTACCTCTTCAGCTACGGCTTTGCCCGCATTTTCCATAAGCACATCTGTAGGCAAACCAATCTGGGCACAACTCTGCTCTAGCTGGCGCATCTGGATAGTGGTCAGAATTTTCACCTCTATCTCCCTTCATAAAGACTATCTTATCCAGACCGGCTTTCTCTTCTCCAAGAAGGCGGTCAGCCCCTCAACACTATTCTCTCCAGCCATGACCAGCGTGGAATCAATGCCAGTGACTTCCATAGCCTTATGAAATTCCAGGTCAAAATTACGATAAAGAGCCCGCCTGGCCTGGGTCAAGGTTAGCCCACTATTAGCAGTAAACCGCTTGATAAATTCCTCGGTTGCCTTTTCAAACTCCTGTTCAGGGACGACTTTGTTCACCAGACCAATCCTCTCCGCTTCCTTAGCACCAATACTATCGCCAGATAGGATAAGCTCAAATGCCTTTCGTCTGCCCATAAGCCGTGGAAAGAGGACTGAGGCTGGGGGAGGGTATACCCCCAGCTTAACCTCAGGCTGTCCTAGTTGTGCCTTTTCTGAGGCGATAGCCATATCACAGCCAGCCACTATCTCGCAACCCCCACCCAGGGCAAGACCATTGACTACGGCAATAGTGGGCTTATCTACCTCTATTAATGAGATAAATAACTTATTGAATACCTCTACCATTCTGGGTAGCTTCTCGCCTAGATGCTCACCAACATCCACCCCAGCAGAAAAGGCTCTATCACCAGCGCCAGTAATCACCACCACCTTTACCTCATCATCCGTCCTTAGCTCCGCCAGGGCTTCATTCATCTCCACTAGAGTGTCAATATTCAAGATATTTAACGGTGGTCTATTAATGATGAGCTTCGCCACCCCCTCCTTCTTTTCCAGCAGTATGTTTTCAAAATTCATCGCTCTCCCCCGTTTCCGATATTATCAATTTGAAGTGTAACAATATCCTAGGCTATGGTCAAGGGATTGTTTGGTAACCTATCCCCTCGAAGAGTCTTCGACCTAACCCCCTTCCCTTAGCAAGGGAAGGGGGAGTGCAGGTAAGAGAGGAGCTTCGCCCCTCTCTAAAATCTCTTCCCCCTCATGCAAAGAATACATCTCCCTATTATGGAGAGGGGGATAAAGGGGGTTCCCAGGAAAATCAAAGATTTTTCTGGGTGCTTAAAGGGGGTGAGGTCAATAAACAATCCCTATGGTCAACCTTTCATAAACTTGGCTGTTTACTAACGCCTGTTGTTCCCACCCACCCTCCCACAGAAGCTTCGCTCACCACCTCAGGGTGAGCGGGTGGGAAGAATTAGGTTGTCAAACAACCTCCGTAAATTTCTCCAGCCTCTGGGTCATTGCCTGCCAGTGGGTCCCCCTCCAATAGATGCGGTAGCAGGCTGGGCACTCCATAAACTGGCTTTGAGTCTTAAAGACATAGGGTGGCACCAGGTCTTTCACCTGCCCTTTACTCCTCTCCACCAAAGGTTGATTGTCCTCCAAACAGATGGAGAACGGCCTGAACTGGCAATCCAGATCTAAAGTCTCCATTACCTGATGCATCTGTAGCTCAGGTTCATCACTCTGGATAAGGACGGCTTTAAGTTGCCCGCTGGTTATCACCCGTCTTTTCATAATCTGTGTATCTCTGGTCAATATCACTCTGCCTTCGGCTCGAGCAATAGCAACCAGATGGGAATCATCACTGCCGTTGAAGAACAGGGTATCATACCCCATGAGCCTCAACCACTTGGCTAGCTTCCCCACATTGCTGTCAACTATGAATTTGAGATTGTTAATTAACCCTATCCCCTTTATCCCCTTCCCCTTATTAAGGGGAAGGGGAAGAAATTTTATAAGAGAGGCGAAGCCTCTCTTGGACTCTCTATTCTATTGGGTCTTCAAGAGGGACTCTAGTCCCTATAGGGTGGGCGGGTGGGAAAAACAGACCTCGGTTATTGTTACAGGTGAAGTTGCATTCCCTCATAGCCAAGGGCGATTGAACTACTCAGTGCTTCGCCTACCGCCGCTATTTCAGCCTCTATCTCCTTCTCCAGAGCGGGGTTCATGTGAACCACCACTACCTGGGGGAGGTAGCCATTGAGCTCTCGGAAGCTGGTTAGCTCCTGCTTTAACAGACTCGGGGTGAGATGTCCTGACCTCGCCGCCCACCCTTTATATCTATCTGGCGCAGTAACCTCGGCGATGAGTAGTTGGGGTGAAACACGCTGCCAGCAGTCGCTCAAGCCCGGGCCGGTGTCCCCGGTATAGAATACCGCCTTACCATCTGGAGAGGCAACCTGGTAGCCAACAGTAGGGGCGCTGTGATTTACCGGGACAGCCAGGATGCTATAGCCTTCAATCTGCAGGAGCTTATCTGACTCTATTATAGTGAACCTAAGCGTGGGATTCTGCGGAGGCTGTTGCCGGAAATCGGGATAAAGCTCATCATCCAGCAGATGGGTGGCGAGGGCATCATATACTGGCGGGATAGAGTAAACCTTGATGGTGGCACCACCTAGAAAAAAGTTCATAGCTAGAGTCGGGATGTCCCTAATATGGTCATAATGCTGATGGGTGAGCAGGATTGCTTTAATTTTTTGTTGAGCCTCAAGCGACAGGCTGGAGGTAAGGGCACCGGCATCTATCGCCAGGACATCATCAATCAATAGGCTGATGAGCTTTGAGTTTTGCGACTCACAGTTGTGCGCCCCCAAGACCCGGATGTTCATCTTCCAACCTTCAAACCCAAGCTTCAGCGCCTATAGGTGGCAGCTGCTTAACCTTCCCTTTTAGTAAACCGACCAATATGTAACAGAATGGGGTGTCACCTGCTGCTATAGCGAGCTTAATTATATATTGACTAACTAGCATGTTTGCCAGAATTCCTGTAGGCACCGTCCCCCAGAAAGCTATTGTTATGAATACCCCGGTATCCAGTGCTTGGGACACCATCGTCGAGGCATTATTACGTAACCATAAGAACCTGGCCTTCGTCTTTTTCCGCCAGAAGTGGAAGGCGAAGACATCATGATGCTGACTTATCAGGTAAGCAATCATCGATGCCAGGACAATCCTGGGTACCATACCCAAGATGGACTCATAGGCTGGCTGGTCTTCCCAGAACGGGGCCGGGGGCAATAATCCACCACCAAAGACCAGTATTACCATGAGTATATTGGCACCAAAACCTGCCCAAACAACCCTGGAGGCTATTCTTCTACCATAAAGCTCGGTAATTACATCAGTAAATAAAAATGTTAACGGATAAGCGATTACTCCTGCCGGGACAACCCATCCACCAATAGAAACAAGCTTTACTGCTATGATGTTGGCTACAAGTAGGCAGGTAACAAATAATGTAGCTAATACTACTAGAATCATTCTAGATCCATCGGTGGCGACGGAAGAAGTAGAGCATGCCTGCTACAACCAGTGCCCAGATAAAGAACACAAAGACAAAGGAGTAGCTGGAGTTTTGGAACGGCAATGGGACATTCATCCCATAAATAGAGGCAATTACAGTTAGAGGCAGTAGAATGGTAGCAATGACGGTCAACATTCGCACGACCTCATTGGTGCGATTAGTTGCCAGGGAATCATGGGTATCATTTAGACCCTCAATTATCTCTTTATATTCATCTAAGACGTCCCAAATCTTATCCACGTGGTCAACCATATCTCCGAAGTAAACCGCCATATCCATCTTGGCAAAGCGGCGAATCTTAGGTTCCAGGCTGCCAATAACAGCTCTCATTGGCCAGATAATGCGGCGGAAGGAGATAACATCACGCCGAAGTGTGGACATGTCCTCAATTGCCCTGGGCACAAATTTACTTGAGAAGATGTTGTCTTCAGTGCGTTCAATATTAACACCAATCTTATTTAGTATGGGGATGCAGTAGTCAACCAGCCGGTCAACTATCCTATAGAGGAGGTAGCCGGAACCCTGGCTGAAATTCTCTTGCCTTGATTCTTCATCAATCTGGCACCCCTTGAATAGCTTCACCAGTGGCTTAAGTTCCCCCGTATGCAAGGTAATGAGGTAGTTTTCGCCAATAAACACCGATACCTGGCTGGCGGTGGTTACCCTTGACTCCTTGCTGAATACGGGGAAGTGGAAGACCAAAAACAGATAGTCTTTATATTCATCTATCTTTGGTCGCTGTATTCGGCTGAGACAGTCGTCTAAATCCAGGGGGTGGAAGGGGTAGTTTTGAGCCAGATATTCTGTCTCCTGTTTTGTGGGAGCCTCAATATTAACCCAGGTTAGCTCACCCCAGGTAACCGACTCGATATTTAGCTCCCGAGCTTCTCTTCTGACCTTCGGAGTAGCTGCTGTTCTTCTTTTTCTTATCTTAGGGATAGCCATGGGATTATCTCCAGAAAATCTTTTGCCAAACCTTGCCATATTTTACCACAATCATTGCTAAATAGCACCCGATCTGATATATTTTATAACAAAAGATTCCTCTCTAAATCATTTTATGTCAAAAAAATGAAGGCTAGAAGAAAGCCCCCATGGGGTCATAAGTTCAAAGTTAGAATTAAGAAGACGCTAGGAATGAACATCTTCCTCTGTGATAGCTGCAAATGGGATTGGCGCAGCACATGTCACAGACCAGAACGCCCCAATGCCACCTGGTGTCCCGATTATGAGAAACGAGGGAAATAGCCTTACTTTCTCTCTACAATGGTAGCCATTCCCTGACCGCCACCGATGCACAGTGTTGCCAAACCTAACTGGTAATTCTGGCGGAGCATCTCATAGATAAGGGCAACTATAATCCTGGCTCCGGTACAGCCTATAGGATGCCCCAGCGAGATTCCGCTACCATGGGGATTCGCCTTGTCGTAATCAAAATCAAGCTCTCTCATTACACCTATCGCCTGAGAGGCAAAGGCTTCATTTAATTCAATATAGTCTATATCCTTCAGGCCGAGTCCGGCCAGTTTTAGTGCCTTCTTGGTTGCTGGAACTGCCCCCAGACCCATATATGCCGGGTCAACGCCACCGGAAGCATAAGACCTAATAGTTGCCATCGGCTTTAAGCCCAGCTCCTTTGCCTTTTCCACCGACATTATCACCAAGGCAGCAGCGGCATCAGTTATCCCCGAGGCATTGCCTGCCGTTACTGCCCCATCCTTTTTGAATACCGGGGGTAGTTTGGCTAAAGCCTCCATAGAGGTCTCTCTGGGGTGTTCATCGGTATCAAACAGTTTAACCGCTTTCTTCTCCCTAACCTCAACCGGGACTATCTCTTGCTCGAATATGCCATCCTTTATAGCCGCCAATGCCCTCTGGTGGCTCATCAGGGCGAGCTTATCCTGCTCTTCTCTGGTTATGCCAAACTTTTCAGCTATATTTTCTGAAGTTAGCCCCATATGATAATCATAGAATGTCTCCCACAAGCCATCGTAGACCATACCATCAATCATCTCAGTATTGAACATTCTGGCTCCCCATCTGGCGGTGGGTAAATAGTAAGGGACAGCGCTCATATTCTCTATGCCACCGGCAACAATAACCTCAGCATCGCCAGCCTTTATCGCCTGGGCAGCCAGGGCTACAGCCTTCATCCCGGAGGCGCAAATCATGTTCACTGTCAGGGCAGTTACCTCTTTGGGAATACCGGCGTAGATGGCTGACTGACGAGCTGTATTTTGACCCTGACCTGCCTGGAGAACATTGCCCATTATAACCTCGTCTATCCTCACCTCGGTTAAGGAATCGTCCCAGTCATAGTATTTCTTCTCCAGCTCAATCAAACCGGTATCTTTAAATACCTCAGGGGCATAGCTTAGCACCTCAGGGTCTCTCTTAGGTCGCAGCCCAGCCCTGTTTAACGCCTCCTTAATAACAATGCTACCCATTTTTACTACTGGGGTATCTCGTAGTGCTCCTCCATAATTACCTATAGCTGTTCTTACCCCACTGACAATTACCACTTCTGTCATAAAATATCCTCCTTTTTCCGACCCTAGCTACCTATTTCATCAGGCTGATTTAAATGGGGCTTTCATTTATACTCGTAGAATCCCTTTCCTGTCTTACGCCCCAGCCAGCCGGCGGTGACCATCTTCTCCAACAAAGTAGGTGGAATATACCGTGGGTCCTTGAGCCGCTCATACATAGCATTAGCTACAAATAGGAGAACATCAAGACCAGTTAAGTCCACCAAGGTGAGGGGTCCCATAGGGTAATTCAGCCCTGCGGTAACCGCAGAATCAATATCATCCCTGCTGGCAATGCCATCCTCCAGCAGACTAATGGCATGAAGCATATAGGGTATCCAAAGTCGGTTTACAATAAAGCCCGGCTTATCCTGAGCGATGACCGTGGTCTTTCCTACAGATTTACCGAACTCTTTGCATACCTCAATGGTCTCATCACTGGTAGCAATGGTCCTCACGATTTCTAGCAGTTTCATAATCGGCGCTGGATTAAAGAAGTGCATTCCCAACACCTTATCTGGTCTTTTGGTTGATACCGCCATGTCGATTATGGATAGAACCGAGGAGTTAGTAGCCAGGATGGCATGTTTAGAGCAAATTTCGTCCAGCTCAGCAAATATCCTCTTCTTCAAATCCATATTCTCAATGGCAGCCTCTATTATTATGTCGCAATCAGAGAAGTCCTTGGTATTGGTAGTGCCCTTAATGCGACCGAGTGTCACATCCTTATCCTGCTGAGAGATTCTCCCCTTCTCCACACTCCTAGCCAGTATTTTCTCAATGGATGCTAACCCCTTATTCAAAAGCTCATCATTTATCTCTGATACTACCACCTGATAGCCTGACTGAGCGCAGAGCTGGGCGATGCCAGAACCCATCACCCCACAGCCAACTACACCGACCTTCTTGATTTCCATAGTGCTCCTTCCTTTTATTATTTTGCTTTGTAGACAGGTTTTCTCTTTTCCACAAAAGCAGTGGTTCCCTCGGCGAAGTCCTCAGTGCCCATAAGGTAGGCTACTAGCGAGTTCTCCAGCCTTAAGCCATCCTCCAGGGTCATGCTACAACCTCTAATCATTGCCTCTTTGGCTGCCCTAACGGCCAGAGGTCCCGCCTGACAGATAACCTTAGCCCATTCCTTAGCCGTAGGCATAACCTCTTCCTGGGGAACGACTTTATTTACCAAGCCTATGCGGTATGCCTCCTGAGCATCAATAAGTCTTCCCATAAGCAGCACCTCAGCCGCCTTACACCAAGGAACCATTCGGGGCAGCCGTTGCGTTCCACCCCAGCCCGGAATCAGACCCAAGGTTACCTCGGGTGTGCCCAAACGAGCATTCTCTGAGGCTATTCTTATATCGCAAGCCAGGGCTATCTCCAGACCACCGCCTAATGCCAGACCATTGATGGCGGCAATGAGCGGCTTCCACAGCTCAAGCCCACGCATTGGCAGAGGCGGGAATGACCAAGGGTCACTTCGATGCTCCTTCATAAAGGGCAGCGTATCCTTTATATCGGCGCCACCACAAAAAGCCCTGTCACCAGCACCGGTAATGATACCAACCCACAGTTCAGGGTCATCCCTGAAATCTGCCATTGCTTCGCTTAGCTGGCGCGCTGCCTCCATATTCATTGCGTTCATCGCCTGGGGGCGATTAATGGTAAAGATGGCAACCCTACCTTCCTTCTCATAGTCAATAGCCATGATAAACCTCCTTTTATGACTTCTGAGGGTTAATAGCGGGCTCAAAAAGAAGAATACTGCGGTGAATTTTAACAGAGAGCCTATGTTAGCGTCAAGATAATATACTCGTTCAGTACCTCAGTGACACATCCTTCTATTTCAAGGTTTAAAAGGTCGTCAATGTTTCCCTCTCTTCCGTCATTGCGAGGCACGTAGTGCCGAAGCAATCCCCAGATAATTGTGAGAGATTGCCACGCCTTCGGCTCGCAATGACAGAAAAAGGAGGCTTGCAATGACATGGAAGCAAGGATAAGGTATGCTACATTCTGGATAGCAAGCGTCACCAATCTATCTGAACTAGCTCAGGTATGGTTGCCAATTATACAGGAGATGTGATAATATAAATCGGATTAAAAACCAAATATTCTCTCCGAGCCTGTTCTCCTGAAGATAAACTATGGAGGCTGGCCGATAGGGTATCGCTGGAAACGGCGGTGCCTCCCACGCTTGGAAAGGAGAGTTCACAGTGAGCAGCTATAGATTCATTTTGAAAGCGCCTCCTTTCGAGGTGCTTATTTTTATGCCCAACAAGGTAACTAGTATTAGAAGGGGGTGACTTATTGATTAAGAAATGGTCTGCCACCAATAACATGACAATTATCTTTATTCTGCTGGGGTCGGTTATTTTTCTGTTTATCATCGTGCCTCTGCTCAACATGATAGTCGCCTCTGACCCCAAGCTCCTGCTGGAGACCGCCCTTGACAGCGAGGTTATAAGCTCTATCGGGCTGACGCTATATGCCGCTTTGATAGCCACAGTTATTGGCTTTTTGCTGGGGGTGCCCCTAGCCTATCTGCTGGCTAGATTTGATTTTCCAGGTAAGAACCTGGTGGAGGGGCTTATTGATGTGCCTATTGTGGTGCCCCATATTGCTGCCGGTATTGCCCTCCTCTTCGTCTTCGGTCGTAGCTTTTTGGTCGGTAAGGCGTTTCACCTTATCGGCATTGACTTTTTTGATTCCATTGCCGGCATTGTTGTTGCCATGCTCTTCGTTAGCGTCCCCTTTCTGATTGATTCAGCTAAAGAAGGCTTCAAGAAGGTGGATGTCAGACTGGAGAAGGTATCTCGCACCCTTGGTGCTTCACCGTGGCAAGCCTTCTTCAAAATCTCCCTGCCTTTAGCCTGGCGGAGCATTGTGGCCGGCAGTGTGATGATGTGGGCCAGAGGAATAAGCGAGTTTGCTGCTGTGATTATACTGGCCTATCATCCAATGGTAGCCTCCACCCTTATCTACGAGCGATTTGAGACCTATGGCCTGGACTACGCCCGACCGGTGGCAGTGCTACTAATCCTGGTATGTCTCATCTCCTTTATAGTTCTCAGGTTACTGCTATATCGGGGGCAGAAGACATGATACGGGTGAACAGCCTTTGTGTTGACCTGAGCGATTTCCAGCTTCAGGATATCAATCTGACAGTTGACGAGGGCGAGTATTTCATAGTCTTGGGTCCTACCGGGGCTGGTAAGACAGTGCTCCTGGAATCCATCGCCGGTCTCTATCCAGTTAAAAGCGGAGAGATATGGCTGAGGGGGAAGGAGGTAACCTCGCTTGAGCCGGAAAAGAGAAATATAAGTATTGTCTATCAAGACCATGCCCTTTTTCCTCACCTATCGGCAGCTGAAAATATCCTTTTTGGTTTGAAGATTCAGCGGCGACCCAAGCAAGAGTTAAACGAGGTGCTCGACTGGGTTTCCGATTTGCTGGGCATAGCCCACCTCCTGGATAGGAGCCCTGATACCCTAAGTGGCGGCGAGCGGCAGAAGGTGGCTCTAGCCAGGGCACTCAGCACCAAACCAGAGGTCTTGCTTCTCGATGAGCCACTCAGTGCCCTTGACCCGGAGAGCCGGGAAGGGGTGCAAAAGGAACTCCGCCAGCTCCACAACCAGCTAAGAGTAACTACCATCCATGTAACCCACGATTTTGAGGAGGCAATAGCTTTAGGCGACCATATTGCCGTTTTAGGTGAGGGGTGTATCAAGCAGGTGGGAACCCCAGAGCAGATATTTCACCGGCCTAACTCCGAGTTTGTCGCCCGCTTCGCCATGGTGAGAAATATCTTCACTGGAGAGGTTGTAGAGAGGGATGATGGAAGTATCGTCTTTCGCACCCAGGACACCGAGCTGGTGGTAGTTACCGACCTTCGAGGTAAATCGCATGCCTCGGTTCGACCTGAGGACATTCTCATTTCCCCTGAGCCACTTCGCTCCAGCGCACGCAATTCATTTTGTGGCACTATCACCCATATCGCTGATAGGGGCTCAACCCTGTATCTCACGGTAAATCTACCGCCAGACTTCATCTGTCTGGTTACCCGCCGCTCTTTCGAGGAGATGGGGCTGGCTGAGGGTCAGAGGGTTTATATTACCTTTAAGGCTTCAGCAGTGCATATCTTTTAGCAGCAGAATATAGCACAAAATTAAAGAGGTTTGAATGAAACGATTAGCTATGAGTTTGTTGCTAGTTTTGGCTCTGACCTTGAGCTTGATAGCAGGTTGCGCCAGCAAAGCCACACTCCCTATATTCTACGCCGGCAGTCTGACCATACCCTTGGCTCAAATCAGCGAAGAGTTTAACAAGCTCTATCCCGATGTAGAGATATTGTCGGAGGGGACGGGTAGCCAGACCACCATCCGCAAGGTTACCGAGCTGAGCAGGGAATGCGGAATAATTGCTTCTGCCGACTATACCATTATTCCTCAGCTAATGTTTCCTGAATATGCTGACTGGTACATAACCTTTGCCTGCAACCGCATGGTTATTGCCTATTCCGATAGCTCTCAATTTGCTGATGAGGTCAATAAGGACAACTGGTATGAAATCCTACAACGTGAGGGGGTTAAATATGGCCGCAGCGACCCCAACCAGGACCCCTGTGGCTACCGAACCCTGATGCTGTGGCAGCTAGCCGAAGACTTCTATAATGTCCCCGGGCTATATGGCAAGCTCTATGGGGCTGAGGGTGATATAGTGAGACCGAAATCGGTAGACCTTATTGCCCTCTTGGAGTCGGGCGACCTGGACTACGCCTTTGAGTATTTGTCTATAGCTAAGCAGCATAAGCTTAACTTTGTTGACTTACCTCCAGAGATTGACCTCTCCAGTGAGGAGTTCAAAGAGTACTATGCTAGGGCAGAGGTAAGGGTTACCGGTAACAAGCCGGGGGAATTCCTGACCATAAAAGGCAAGCCCATAGTTTATGGGGTAACCATCCCCAAGAATTTCCCACGCCAGGAGATAGCCATTGCCTGGATTGACTTTCTGCTGAGTCCTGAAGGAAGGGCTATTATGGAGGCTAGCGGTCAACCTCCGATAACTCCAGCCACCAACGATAAGAGCAAATTACCCGATAGATTAAAGAAGTATGTTGAGTGAGGGGAAATGAGCTAGTTCAGATAGATTGGTGACACAGATTATCATGTTTCGTTTCTCTATGGCATTGCTCTCACCCCCTCCCTGTTTTAACTTATCTTTTTCTTCCCACCCACCCGCCCTCTGGGGGCTTCGCTCCCTCTTTTTCATTCCTCCCCCCATGCTTAAGAATACATCTCCCTATTATGGAGAGGAATAAATAAAGAAGAGTCAAAGAGAGGCGAAGCCTCTCTTATATAACTAATTCCCCCTCCCTTTGTAAGGGAGGGGGACAAAGGGGGTGGGTTGCTAAGTAAATGTCTAAGGGGGTGAGGTGCAGAAAGTTGAGGTGTCACTGAGGTACTGAACGAGAAGAGGAAATTGACAGCATAGTTTAAGCATGCTATATTCTGCCTGTGGCAGCGTAGCTCAGTGGTAGAGCAGAGGACTCATAAGCCTTTGGTCGTGGGTTCGAATCCCTCCGCTGCCACCACAAAATTGTTTGATTTCAGGGGAATTTTTTGCTTAACTTTTCTCATCAGTCTCTCCTTTCCTAACTACAGGAACATCCTATAAACTTCTTCTATACCGATTTCCCCGGTCAATTGATTAAAAATCTCGACTAATTGGTTACTAACTCTAGCAAGTTTTTCTAGCTGTTTCCTCAGCACTGACATCTTATTCCTATGACGGTATAACCATAATTGGTGCACTACGTTATTCCGCTCATCTCTAATGGCATCTATTCTTTTGTATAAATCTAGGTCTATTAAGTCTATGGAAAAACCAATATTCAAGGCGTTGTAGAAATTTAACTTCCTACAAAATGACCGCAGTTTGAGCATGGTATCTACAGTGAGCGGCTCTTCCTTTTCCCACATTAACTTTATCCATACCAACCATTTCAAGAGATTTTCAATGAAACTGTAGAGTAGAACTATCTCTTGAAAGTATCTGCCTTTGTTGCGACTCTCCAAAACCAAATTAATTTCTTCAGCTATTTCGTTTATGATTTGGGTAATATCACTATTCTTCTGCATTGATTTCCTGCCCGTATCGGATAAGGAACTTTAGATAAAATTCCCCTTTGCCAGTGCTTCACGGAGATAGCCGATAAACTCCTCCGCTTTCTCTTTTGGCGGTTCGGTAGCTAGACTGACGCCAATAAAGAGAATAACACAAACGATAAATCCCCATGTCCCTGGCCACCAGCCTAAAGGCTTCCAACCTGTTACCTGGAAAAGCAGAACAACAATGGCACCAACGATGCAGCTAACAATGGCACCAGTCGCCGTTGCCCTCTTCCAGAAAAAGGCTCCGAATATAGTTGGCACCGCCATCAAAAGACCGGCTGAAGCGGCTGCGGAAAGGGGGGCAATCATGAAGGCTAGCCCAGTTTTCCCAGCAGCCCACCAAGCGAAAACAAAGGCAATGATTGCCATAATAGGGATAACCCACTGCCCCACCCTGAGCTCCCCTGCCTCCGAAACCTTGGGATTGATAAGACCTTTGTGGATATCGCGAGCCCATACCGAAGACAGGGTCAACAGGATGGAATCAATGGTTGAAATAGCTGCCGCCGTGATACCAATCATGACGATTATGGCTAAACCCATAGGTATTATCGGCAGAGCTAGAAGTGTGGGTGTAGCCAGGTCTCCTTTCTCCAATCCAGGAACCAGCAAAGTGGCGCTGAACCCCCATAATACCGATACCAGGGTATAGATGAAGCCAAAGATGAGGAAGCCACCGAGCATCTGCTTCATAGCTGTGACCGATTTGGGAATGAAAAGCCTCTGACTTACCTGAGGGTTGGAGATTAAGAAGAAGAGCCAGGGGAGGGCAAGACCGACAAACATGTTAATGTTCCACGCCCCTTTGGCAGCAGGCACGGTTAACAGCCCTGGTACGGCTGACTCTAGCTTGCCGAAAAAGGACCAAAATCCACCCAAGGCAGCGACCACAACTCCCAGAACAGCGGCAGAAACCACAATCATGATTAAGGCCTGGAAGGCGTCAGTCCAGGCAACAGAGCGCAGACCAGCAATGCTTGACCAGGCAATAGCACACACCACAGCAATTATAATCCCGGCTACTACCGGGATTGCCCCCTGGCTAATACCGTTCATCAGGTAACCAATGCCCATCAATTGGACTGCCCCGTAAGGAACCAGAAAGACGAGGGCTAGTATGGCGGCTGTAGCCCCCACCCCCTTGCTTTGATAGCGGTCGCTGAGAAGTTCCATAGGTGAGACATAGCCATACTTCTTTCCCACCAACCAAAAGCGAGGCAGGAAGAAGACCATCATAAACATTCCACAAAGATAGGTTAACTCAAAGCCTAGGGCACCAACCCCGCTGAAATAGGTTAAACCAGCCAAGCCAATCATCATAAAGGCACTGTAGGTGGTAGCACTGTAGGTCAGAGCCGAAACAAAGCCACCAAGCCTGCGGTTTGCCAGGAAAAATTCGCTCATCCCGGCTCCCAACTGCCGTCTGGCCATTATGGCGATGGCTAACCCCACAGCGATATAGATGGCGATACCAAACCATACCCAAAAGGCAGCGCTCATCGCTCCACCTCTCTCCATTTAAGGAAGATTACAAAGGCGCTAATAATAGCCACCGCTACCCATACTGTCCAGAACAGGAAGGCACCGCTCATCTTTTCAACACGGGTGAGGACAAACCAGGGGATAGCAATATCCAGCGCCAGTAGAAGGGCAAACCAAATCCACGCCCAAGCAAATTTAGTCATGTTGCGCCTCCTTCAGCAAGAATATTCGACCTCGATTTTACCACAAAGGGGTCAAAAGCGTCCCTCATTTTGGAGGTATATGGTGATTTGAGAACATAAGCGAGGGGCAGATGAGGATGCATCTACCCATTGACCCTTTGAGCAAAGGACAAAAAGTGTGGGGGCAGCCACCCTATAACTGGAGAATTGGTGTGGGTTCCAATCGTCCAGCTAACTGGCTACGCTCCTCTAAAGGCTACAACCAGAAAGCCAGGCCCAGCGTGCACCCCCAGTGTAGTTCCTACCCTGGCAATTTTAATCCGCTCCTTAGTGAATATAGGGTCTATGCGCTCGGCCAGGGCTTGGGCTTCATCAGGTGTAGTGCTATAGACAATGGCTAAATCCTGAATGTTTGTGGCGTTCTTCACAAAGTCAAATAACCGGTCTATACCTTTGGCACGACTGCGAACTTGACCAACCGGCGCCGTCTCTCCGTCTTTCAGTGTTATCATAGGTTTCACATTCAATATGGAGCCCAGGAGTGCCTTTGACTTCCCGATACGCCCACCAAGTTGGAGGTATTTGAGGGTATCAAAGAGAGCCAGGAGATGTATCTTAGGGATGGTCTGCTTTACCTCTTCCACCACCTTGTCTAAACTTTCCCCAGCCTTAGCCATAGTGGCAGCAACTATATCTACCAACCATAGACTGGCAGTTATTAGTTGTGAGTCAATCACCTCAATGGGGCACCCTTTCTCTATCATTTCCTTAGCCATCAGCGCTGAATTATAGGTGCCACTTAGCTTACTGGAGATATGGATGGAAACAATCCCATCAGCCTCCTGAGACAGCTTCTGGTAAACATTGGCAAAATCCTGAGGACTGGGCTGAATGGTAACAGGGTGGACGGTACCGTGTAACAACTTGTGATAAAACTCTTCATCAGTGATGTCCACCCGTTCCCGGTAGACCTCTTCTCCAAAACGCACATATAAGGGCACTACGGTAATCCCCAGCTCTTGAGCTAGCTGGTCAGGCAGGTCAGCAGCGCTATCGGTAACTATTTTTACTGCCATAACTCTCCCCTTTCTTTATTGGGCTGAAGTTTGCTGAATTATAGACCTTTCACATGTTTTGTCAATTACCTATTTAGCCTAGGCATATGGTAAAATGTTTTATCGGGAAGTAATAGAAATGGCAGCCATTCTATCCAAGCAGGACATCCACAGGTTACTACAGAAAAAGCCACCTTTAATAGAAGGCTATATAAATCTTGAGCAGCAGGTGCAACCTAATGGCGTTGACCTTACCCTCCGCGAGATAGCCTTACCCCAGTCATCGGGCAGGATAGCAGCCGAAGACAGCCAGAGGCAGGTGTCTGACCTGGCGCCACTGGTTTTTGATGGGCTGGGTTTTATAGACCTTGTTCCCGGTGCCTATATTATTACCTACAATGAGATTGTCCACCTGCCCGAGGATATTATGGCATTAGCCAGACCCAGGTCGAGCCTGCTTCGCTGTGGTGTTACGGTGAACACTGCAGTATGGGACGCTGGCTACTCCGGTCGCTCCCAATCGCTGATGGTGGTCTATAATCCTCAAGGGTTTCGCCTGCAGAGGAATGCCAGAATTGCACAACTTATCTTCCTGCGGCTAAGTCAAAAGACGGAAGGCTATCAAGGAGCCTATCAAGGAGAGAATATAGATTAATTATCAACCTCACCCCCTTTGTCCCCCTCTCCATTCTTGGAGAGGGGGAAAGTATTTATAGAAGAGGGGCTAGCGCCCCTCTTAGACACCCCGTTAAGTTAGTCTCTCAAGGGAGGGGGAATGATATAAAAGAGGGACTTCGTCCCTCTAAAACTCCCTATAATATATTTAGAGGCTTCGCCTCTCTTTGACTCTTCTTTTTTATCTCTCTCCATAATAGGGAGATGTATTCTTAGCATGGGGGGGAGTTATTTTATAAAAGAGGGGCTGGTGCCCCTCTTAGACACCCCAATAAAGCGGGGGATTGGGGGCAAAGCCCCCAAAACGATTATAGGGTGGGAAGAAAAAGGTTATTTAGCCTATATACTACACCACAATGCTCAAAGCAGCTGGCATCACCCAGAAAGAGGCCGGACATTCCCCTAGTAGTTCACCATCGGCATGCACTAACATTGGCTCTGGAGATTGAATGGTGATATGTGTTGCCTTTTTCATCCTGACTTTGGGATGGTAGATATGAGTTCCCTTATATACCGTAGGCAATTCCTTCAGCAGTTCAAACTTACCCATATCCCCAATAATTAGCACATCAAGCAAACTATCACTGAGCTCAGCCTGGGGTGCTATATGCATCCCGCCGCCAAGGTAGCCGCCATTAGCCACCACCACATTTAACACACGACCGCTCACCACCTCATTCTCTACATTCAGGACAACCGGTTTGTTTTTATAGCTAAACAGAGTCCTCACCAGCCCAGCCAGATAAGGGATGGTGCCGCCAAAGTACTTGGGCAGGCGCTCGGTTTTCTCCACCACTGCAGCATCAAAGCCTACGCCAGCGGCATTGACAAAAAAGCGCCGTAAGGTTTGCCCCTTACTTTGGTACTCAACAACACCAACATCAATGGACAGCCTCCTGGAACTGGTCAGGGTGGAACAAGCAGTGGCATAATCCCGGGGAATACCAACTGAGCGGGCAAAATCACTGCCGGTGCCAGTGCTTACTATACCCAGCGATGTGCTAGTTGCGCCAGTGGAATAAAGTATGCCATTGGCTACCTCGTTCACCGTCCCATCCCCACCAACAGCCACCAGGTATCGATAACCGTCACTGGCAGCCACCCGAGCTAGCTCTATGGCATGTCCTACACCCTCGGTATACTGAAAGTCAAATGATAGACCAATGCGCTTTAGCAGCTTACTAATGAGGGGCCACTTGCGGCGTGTTGAATAGGCTCCTGCCACCGGATTAACAATTACCTTGACATGCAGCCCTGGCATTATATATGCCTCATAAATTATGCCTAATCAATTTTATCACCGATGTCAAACCAAAAGTGCTAATCCAAATAGCTTATCCGGGATGTAGGTTTTTTCTTTATGTCAACCTCTATGCCCGCCTCTCCGAACAGGTCTATAAATGCGCTATCGTCATACCTGCCAAAGCTGACATACCGCTTTATCTTGGCATTAACCAGCATCTTGGCACACTGATTGCAGGGCGTATGAGTGGCATAAATGGTGCTCCCCTCAAGGCTGACACCGTGGAGAGTGGCTTGTATAATTACATTCTGCTCGGCATGAATGCCCCGGCATATTTCCTGCCTTGTCCCCGAGGGTATACCCAGCTCATCTCTGAGACAGCCCAGCTCAAGGCAATCCTTAAAGCCAGAAGGAGCACCGTTATAGCCTGTAGCCAGGATGTGCTTATCCTTTACTGCCACTGCCCCTATGTGGTGCCGACGGCAGGTTGAGCGTTCAGCGACCACTGAGGCTATCTTCAGAAAATACTCATTGACATCCGGTCTGGCCAATCTTTTCATCTTAATGTAAAGATAATCCTTTTCGCTTCCCTTTTCAGGTTGTCCAGAGAAGATTGGTTTATTATGGTGAAATCCGCCATAGCAATAGGTCCGCCCTTAGCGATATTCTCTATCTCAGCCCTATCCCTGCTGATAGCCTCCTCCAGTGTCAAACGCCGACTTAACCTACCGGTCAGCCGGGCATACCTTGTCTTGGGCGACGACCATACTGCCACCAGATAAAGGTCTTCCCCATAACACGCCTTGAGATAAATATATTCCTCCCAGGAATAAAGCCCGTCAATTACCACATCCTGTCCTTCACCTTGTGAAGGATTTAGCGCTTGCTCAATCCTGGGTAGATTAAGCTTGGCATAGGCAGCTGACCCGTGTTCCTGCCTGAGGAGTTCTCTAATGAAGCGCTCATTTTCCTCACTTGGTTCTAAGCCTCTCTTCCTTATTTCCTCGTCGGTCACATCACCAAATCTTATTCTAATAAAACCATGCTCCTCAAATACCCCGGATACCTCCGATTTGCCAGCGCCGGTCATCCCCACAATGGAGACCACTTTCATAATCTATACCTCTGGGACTTCATTATAAGAGAACATCAGGCAAATAACAATGGGTAGTGCTGATACTATTTATCAACCTCACCCCCTATTATTAGTTTTATTAAGGTAAACCCTCCCCCTTTATCCCCCTCCCTTAGATAAGGGAGGGGGAAGTAGTGGTATAAGAGAGGCTTCGCCTCTCTTTAACTCTCTTACTTTTGGGGTATCTAAGAGGAGCAAAGCTTCCTTCTAAACTCTCTTTTCCCCCTCCGTGATAGGGAGATGTATTCTTAAACATGAGAGGGAGGAATAAAAGAGAGGGGGCGAAGCTCCCTCTTTGACTCTCTATTCTCTGGGGTGTTTAAGAGGGGCGCTAGCCCCTCTTTACAAAATCTTCCCCCTTCCCCTGAGGGGAAGGGGTCAGGGGGATGGGGTCAATGCCACAGAGAAACGAAACATGATAATCTGTGTCACCAATCTATCTGAACTAGCTCATGGGAATAAGGAATGACATGTGCTATAATTCGCACTAGAAAATGCCTAGGGGTATTAACCTAGCCAGCAGAATGGAAAGGCAGCTACCTGCCGAGCTGGTCAACTTTATGTGGGTTGCCGGTGAGATAGCTCATACCCGCGGGGAGAGAATATACCTTGTTGGCGGTGTGGTTCGTGACCTGCTCCTGGGGCAAGCCAACTTTGACCTTGACCTGGTGGTGGAAGGCAATGCCATAGAGCTAGCCCAACAGCTAAAAAAGCTCAACCGGGGGAAAATCACCACCCACCCCCGTTTTAATAGCGCTAAACTCCAGTGGGATAACTGGAGCGTTGACCTGGCAACCGCCCGCTGTGAAACCTACGATAAGCCCGGAGCACTGCCCAGCGTGAAGCCCAGCTCCATTGATAACGACCTTTCCCGCCGTGATTTCACCATCAATGCCATGGCTATCCGCCTCAACCCCGGCTACTATGGCAAACTGGTTGACCTCTACGGCGGACGTAACGACCTCAAGCACAAGATTATCCGGGCGCTACATGAAAGAAGCTTCACCGATGATGCCACTCGCATCTGGCGTGGTCTGCGTTATGAGCAAAGGCTGGATTTCCATCTGGAAAGAAAAACTCTAAAGCTCCTCAAACGAGACGTACCTATGCTGGATACCATTAGTGGCGACCGCATACGATATGAAATTGAATGCATATTGGGGGAGAAATACCCGGAGAAGGTCTTCCGCCGTGCCCAAGAACTGGGGGTGCTACCAAAGCTACACCCGGCGTTAAAGGGCAACAACTGGCTGGCGGAAAAATTTGAGCAAGCCCGCAAACTATGCTCTCCTGAGCCACCAGAGGTCGGGCTCTACCTAGCCCTTCTGGCTTACCCACTAACCAGTGAAGAGACTGAACGCCTTATCTCATACCTCAGGCTACCAAAGTCATCGGCTCAAACCATCAGGGATACTACCACCCTCAAGAGCAAACTCCGGTTACTGGCTACCCCAGGCATGTCTCCGAGCAGCATTTATCGCCTCCTTGACGGTTATTCCTCTCCAGCCATGGTGGCAAATTCTTTAGCCACTGAATCCCCGGTGGCCAGCCAGCATATCCACCTGTTCCTCAACAAGCTAAGATATATTGAGGTATCGCTTACTGGCGAGGATTTAAAGCGAATGGGCATAGCCCCAGGTCCTCATATCAGAGAAATGCTAGACCTATTACTCAAGGCTAGACTAGATGGAAAAGTAACCACCAAGCAGGACGAGGAGGAGTTGGTTAAGGGGTGGCTAGCCGCAAAACAAGGATGAACTAGTTATCTACCTTCTTCTCTGCCACGGCTTATACTGTCTATCAATGATAAGGTCTTTCTTACTGCTGACCCCAGCTACGTCTGTCTTGAGCCTGGGTATCATCTTCAAACTGCAAAACAGGGGAAGTGCTATGGAATAGGCAATGATGCTGCCCTCCCCTCCAAATAGCCAGATAATCAAGGGGAGCAAGGCTAACCCAATGCCCGCTCCCAGCCTCATATTGCTGGTAACAAGGACAACTATCACTATTATAGCGAAGCTAATGGCAAACTCAATGGGGACCAGGGCGAGGAGCACACCCAGGGTAGTAGCCAACCCCTGCCCACCCCTAAACCCGAGCCAAACCGACCAGTTATGTCCCACCACCGCAGCCAAGCCGACGATGAAGATAAAGAGCAAGGGGAGACCCAGCCATAGGGCAACGAGCACCGCTATCAAGCCTTTAGCCATATCGGCAAGGAGAACAGCAAAGCCGGCAACAGTGCCTACCTCTCGCATGACATTCACCGCACCCACATTGCCACCGCCTAGCTGCCGAATATCCGCCCCTTTTACCAAGCGAGCGGCAATATAGGCACAGGGAACGGAACCCAGGAGATAACCAATAACAATTGCCAGGACTATGCTTCCTACCACTTTAACCCCCTCATCATGAGATTGTTTACTAACGTCTCCTACTCCCACCCTCCCATAGGAGCTTCACTTATCAGCCTTAGGGGCTACGGGGGCAAAGCCCCCGAAACTCACCTTAGGGTGGGCAGGTGGGAAAAATAGAATTAATAAACAACCTCAATCATATATTCATTCTACCTGTTTTATGCCGCCAGGGTCTCAGTTAGATAAGATTCCAAGCCTTGCTGCTGTAGATGCCGATATAGCTCCTCAGCCCGAGCCTTGTCTTTTATTAAGGTAAATAGCGCTGGTCCAGAGCCAGCCAAATGAACGCCGGTTGCTCCGGCCTTCAAAAATTGCTCCCGATACTCCCCCAGCCCGGCAAAGCTATCAAGGGCAACCCAATCAAATACATTAAACACATTGCTTATCAACCTCTCCCCCTCTATCCCCCTCTCCATGATATGGATATGTAATTCCTTGCAAGAGGGGGAAGTATTGGTCTTGAAGGGGCTTCGCCCCTCCAAACTCCTCCCAGTTAATAATGCCACCAATCTATCAGTAACCTCCCCCTGGGTATAGTGTTTGGGCTTTAGGTTGGCATAAAGCCGCTGTGTCTTCCCCAGCATCCTGGGCACAGGAGGCATGAGCAGGACAACCCACCTATGGGGTAATGATGGTAACGGGGTTACCCTCTCACCCCTGCCCTCGACCAGTGCTGTGCCACCGTAGAGAAAGAAAGCCACATCTGAACCCAACCTTGGGGCTAACTCAAGCAATTCCGGTAGCGATAAACCTAACTGCCAAAGCCTATTAAGCCCGCGCAAGATGGCTGCGGCGTCACTGCTATCTCCACCCAGCCCAGAGGCTAAAGGGATACGCTTGCTGATTTCTACTGTTGCCCCTTTAGAGCACCCTGTAGCCTGCTGAAGCAGACTGATTGCCCTTGATATCAGGCTCTCCTCCAGAACCAGACCAGGGTTATCACAACTAAACTGGATATCATGACTTAAACGGAAACGAAGGCTATCACACAGATTTATGGTCTGGATAACACTGCGAATTTGGTGGTAGCCATCGGGGCGCCGGCCCAAAACCTCAAGGGTCAAATTAATCTTTGCTGGCGCCAGAGCAGTCAACATGCTATCTCTTTTCCCCTTAATGGGGTAAAAACTCGCCACAGCCGTGCCCACTCCTCAAGGGTCAAGGTCTCAGCTCGCCTCTGTGAGGCTATATCTGCCCTTTCCAACAGGGATAAAACCTCGCCCTTGGATAGTCCCAGACCTTGGGCTAGAGAATTGACAATCTGCTTACGAGGGGCGGCGAAACCAGCCCGCACCAGCTCAAAAAAGCTGCCCTCATCGGTCACCGCCACCGCCGGCTGGGGATATAGGTCAATTCGCAGTATAGCCGAATCAACCTCCGGAGCAGGATAAAAGGATTGAGCCGGGACATAGCTGATTATCCTGGGTTCCCCGTAGAGCTGAACGCTGACACTCAGCAGGCTCATCTGACCGGGCTTAGCCACAATAGCCTCAGCTACCTCCTTTTGCACCATCACTATCATAGTTTGAGGCTTAGCTGTAGCCTCGAGAAAATGGCGCAGGACAGGAGAGGTAATGTAGTAAGGGAGGTTAGCCACTACCTTATAGCTATTTATAGCCTGAGGGAATCTCGCCTTTTGCTCCTCAAGTAAAGTCGCCGGCTCAATCTGAAGTACATCCTCATTGATGATGGTAACATTATCAAGAGAAGCCAGGGTTTGCCTCAACAAGGCAGCCAGTTTGTTATCTAGCTCAATGGCAATTACCCCGCCGGCTTGCCTGGCTAGCTCCTTGGTCAGGACACCTAAGCCAGGACCCACTTCCACAATAAGGTCGACCGGGGCGAGCTCCGCTGCCGAGGTAATAAGCTCAAGCACTTCCCCATCAATAAGGAAGTGCTGCCCCAGCCCCTTTCTCGCCCGAAGGTCAAACTGTCGCAACAACCTCCTGGTTTGAGCCAACAGTGAACCTGCCTTCAGGTTATACCTTCTATCAGTCACCTTACCCTCATCTAAGCCATAGTATAACCACCGTCTACGCTGATAGCTTGCCCTGTTATCCAGCTAGCAGCATCTGAAGCCAGAAATACCACAGCATTGGCTACATCCTCCGCCTTGCCCAATCGGCGCAGAGGATAGGCTTTAGCCATCTTCTCTTTCACCTCGGCGGTCATTTTGTCAAATAGCCCCCCGCTCCGCCACATACTCTCCACCCCCATCTCTTCAGCGCCGGCAGGAACAATTGTTCCCGGACAGACTACATTAACGTTGATTCCATAGCGCCCAACCTCCCTAGCCAGCGATTTAGACAGGGCAATAACCGCCCCCTTAGCTCCAGCATAAACGGCCTCTCTATACTCCCCAACCTTACCGGCATCAGAGGCAATGCTGATAATCTTGCCACTGCTTTGAGTAATCATATGGTCGATTACAGCTCTAACGCAGTTAACCACACCCCAGTAGTTGATATTTACCTCCCTCACCCACTCCTCCCTGGGCTTATCAATAAACAGCCGGTCATATACCCAGCCGGCACAATTCACCAGGATATCCAGCCGCCCAAACTCATCCAGTGTCCTCCTCGCCATCGCCTGGCACTGCTGGGGATTGGTTACATCCGTCTCGACCACCGCTACTTTGCCCCCTTGCTTCCTGGCTAACTCAGCCGTCTTCTGTGCCTGCACTTCATCTATATCGGCAATCACTATATCCGAACCCTCCCTGGCAAAAGCCAGGACTATACCACGACCAATATTTGAGCTGCCACCAGTAACAATAACTGTTTTTCCTGCCAATCCAAGCTCCATTAAGGCAGCAACCTCCTATCAATAATAAGCTTTGAGGTTATTTATTAACCTCACCCCCTTTATCCCCCTCTCCTTGAAAGGAGAGGGGGAAAGAGATTTTAGAGAGGGGCGAAGCCCCTCTCTTACTTGTCTCCCCCCTTCCCTTAATAAGGGAAGGGGGTCAGGGGGATAGGTTACTAGACAATATAACCCTTGAGGTCGTGCACCCGCCCTCGACCTCGCCTCATAGCTTGCTTGAGCCAGCCAGCTCCAACCAGGTAGCCCTACGGCACCCAGGGCTTCTACTTACCGCTGCTTCCTCCCAGACCTGACGGGGTTCATAGGGCTCTGCCGCGTAGGACCCAGCCTTCAACACCACTTAGCCCAAGTAGTCCCACCAGACAAAGGCCTCAAGCAGGAATTCAACCCCGCTATAGCGGATTGCGAGTTCAGGGCACCGCTAGCTCCCCGTCTAGCACGACCTCAATGAAATGCTAATCTGTGCCCACCTCTTTGTCAAGCAAAAACAGAAAGCCCGGGTAACCCGGGCTTTCTGTTAGACAGCGTGACCGCTTAGCTTACTTCTGGGGTTTGTATAGAACCTCCTCGAACAGCCCTTCGTCAAAGGTGCGCCCCTCGGCGATGAGCTGGCGGTACTTGATGAAATCTATGACCCTTGACCCGGTCAAGTCCTCGGTGTTGAAGGCATTGAAGCCAAGCCAGGCTTCCATATTCATATTGGCCGCCAGCCAGTAGGAAGCATCCATCTTGGTCCTATCCCAGAAGAACCGTTTCTTTACCCTTACCGTCTCAATGGATTTCATAAGACAGAGCGGCATGAGGTTGGCAAAAGTCCAGACCACTTTATCAATGAAGCTGTCCAACAGCGACCAGTCCGTCTTCAGCCCCTTTAGCATTTCTCTTCCTGCTTTGAACTCGGCCGGTGGCTTGGACTCGCCATAGACGATTTCACCGTTTCCCACATACTTATCGGTGATAACCCTGGGGTCTCTGACCCACTCTCCCTTTTCATTCTTCTTAATGGGGATTGCCTTGGTGATCAAGCCCAGCCGCTCCATCTTATAGGCACTCCACAGCTCATTGGAAACGCAACTCCATATCGCCAACTCTATGGTAGGCAGCATGACCGGCAGAAAGTCAGTTGAACCGCCGTCAGGCGTGGAGCCATGCCTGGTTCCCGCCTGTCCAAACATGGCGGTATCGGCGGCAATAGTAAGGTCACAGGCCTGCCCCAACTCCTGGCCACCAGCAATTCGCATCCCGTTACAGCGGCAGATTACCGGGGCCCGGCTCTTCAGAATACTGTCAACCATAGTGGCAAAAAGGTCAATGTAGTCGCGATATTCCCTAGGTCTTCTACTATAGTATTCGGCATATTCCTTAGTATTGCCACCAGGGCAAAAGGCGCGGTCACCAGCTCCGGTGAATATGGTGGCCACCACACTCCGGTCCATGGACGCCTTGTGCATCCCGGCAATAACTCCCTTCACCATCTCAGTGGTGTAGGAATTCAGCTGAGCCGGATTGTTGAGGGTTATCCAGGCAATATAGAGACCATCGACCGTCTCCCCGGTTTGGGGATTGACCAGTGGCTTCTTCTCAAACATGGTGCACGGTGGCTCAGTGCCGAAGTGCTCATTGCCGAAAATCTGGTGGTCTTTTAATACATTGTCTCGTGGTACCCACTCTAAAGCCATTTTTTTACCTCCTTTTCAATTTAAATTCAGAAATCAGGGGTTAATACTATCCGCTTCATCAAGCTGGTAGCGTGGGCTTCCTCATATGCCTGCTGAATCTGGCTCATCGGTCTGGTCTCAATAAAGGGCTCTATCTGTATCTTACCCTCCAAAACCATGTTGAGAACCACAGGATAGTACTTGGGCAGACAGCCCCACGAGCCCATAATATCGGCATCAAATGCCATCAATCGGGAAAGAGAATACTCATTCTTCTGCATACCAAAGCCACATATCACCAGCTTGCCGATGAATGATAGTAGCTCCAGGGCGATTGCCTGACCAGCCGCAGTGCCAGTCCACTCAAAAATCTTCCAACCGTAGTTTGTTGGCAGGCCCTTTTCCTTACAATAACTGCGAAATTCGTCCCTAATATCCCTGGGGCTCTTATCCACCGAGCTAATAACATGGGTAGCTCCAAAGTTCAGGGCTCTCTTCAGCTTCTCCGGGTTTCGGGCAATACCAACCACCTCTTTGGCGCCCAATGCCGAACAAGTTTGAGTGGCATATACACCAAGACCACCGGTAGTGCCGACAATGATGGTTAAATCCCCGGGTTTAACCTCAGCCCTCATCGCTGCCTGATAGGGTGAGGTTACCGCATCGGCAATCACGGCGAAATGCGAAAGGGGTATCCCTTTCTTATCCGGAATCTCACACAAATCTTGGGAAGGGACCACAATATGGCTGGAAAAGCCTCCATAAATCCCCATGCTGTTCCCGGGCATCTTCTGTGCCAGACAGCGGTTGCCTCTACCGGCAGCGCAAATGGGGCAATTATTGCACGGCATCACCGCCGGGATAATCACCTCCTTGCCCAGCCAGTTATCATCACCAGCTATTACCGTGCCACTGATTTCATGCCCCAGGGTAAGCGGTGGTTTGTTCACCGTGGGCACGCCATCGTAAAAAAACCCCAGGTCAGTATGACATACACCACAGCCAGCAATCTCAACCAACACCTCACCAAGCTTGAGCTCAGGGACATCAATACTTGCTCTAGCCAGTTTGCCAGGCTCTACCATCTGCCAGGTTTCAATTTTGTCAGGTATTTTTGCCATATCTCTTGTCTCCTCACTCTACAATCTGTTAATTAATCCGAGGGGCAAAATTCAACCCTTTATTCTTGGTTCACCACCTCCTCACTAGGAATTTTCATGAGCTACGATTCGGGCAATCCAAATAATAAGTTTATCTTCTGAGCTCGCATCATGTCAATAACAGGGGGTATGGCTTAACTCAGTTATACACCGTGACTCAGACGAGCCACCAAGCGCATAGGCAACCTTTGCTCTACCATCTTGGCTTGAGTGACACCAATATCATAAGGGACACGGTAGAGTTCGACTCGTTCGGTTTCGCTATCATAGATAGCATAGCTTGCCCGGGGGTCACCATCTCGAGGTTGCCCCACGGCACCGGGATTGATAATCAATCTGTCCTTGCCCAGGACAAGCTCCGTATTGGTCGAGAATTGGTTAAAGGAACAAGAGCCAGTTTCACCATACCTAAACACTAGAGGCACATGGGAATGACCAATTAGGCAAAACTTTGACTTAAAGTAGGCAAAATTTTCCTTTGCAGCACTGATTGACAGGATATATTCCCAGATGGGCTCCCTGGGGCTACCGTGCACCAGAGTAAAATCATCCTTCTCAATAACCAGTGGCAGACCATTAAGATAGTCTATATCCCGCGGGGTTAATTGCTTTGCTGTCCATTGACAGGCGGCAGCAGCATCGGGATTAAATTCAGAGGTATCTGTTTTGCCTATTGCTGCCAGGTCGTGATTCCCAGCCACACAAATATGGTTAGTCTGGCGTAAGAGTTCAATGCACTGGTGTGGGTCTGGTCCGTAGCCAACAATATCTCCCAAACACCACACCTCCTCCACCTCTCCCCTATACTGAATATCAACCAGCACCGCCAGGAAAGCTGCTAGATTGGCATGAATATCAGCAATAATGGCATAACGCATGTTTACTAAACACTATAACAGCTTTTTCGCCATATGGCTAGAGCTAGGTGGTCTAGTTCAGATAGATTAGCGACGCAGATTATCATGTTTCGTTTCTCCGCGGGCATTGACCCCATCCCCCTGACCCCCTTCCCCTAGAGGGGAAGGGGGAAGATTTTGTTAAGAGGGACTAGCGCCCCTCTTAAACACCCCAGAGAATAGAGAGTCAAAGAGAGGCGAAGCCTCTCTTATATAACCAATTTCCCCCTCCCTTTGTAAGGGAGGGGGACAAAGGTCGAAGACTCTTCGAGGGGTGGGTTACTAAGTAAATGTCTAGGGGGGTGAGGTGCCAAAATCTGAGGTTCACCAATCATATGAGCGAGTACGGTAGGTTGTGACCCCGGATACAGGCATGCTATAATTTCGCCATGAAGGTCTCGGAGCTGGGGGAATTTGGACTGATTGACCTCCTAGCTAGGATGGTTGGTGCTTCACGGGATGAGCATCTCCTGATTGGTATCGGTGATGATGCTGCTGCCTGGAAAGGTGATACCTCAATACAACTGGCTACCGTCGATTCCTTCATTCAGGATGTCCATTTCCCCTCAGGTACCGCTTCTTGGCAGGAACTGGGCTGGAAAGCACTGGCAGCCAACCTGAGCGATATTGCAGCTATGGGTGGACTGCCCAGATACGCCTTGGTGTCATTAGCCTTGCCAGAGGATACAGAAGTGGACGATGTCGCCAACCTCTACTCAGGGATGCTTGAACTGGCGGGGCAATGTGGAGTAGCCATAATTGGTGGAGATATTAGCCGCGCGCCTTTAGTCGCTATTACTATTACCATTCTAGGCAGCACCAAAAACCGGGACGAGCAGATACTTACCCGCTCAGCAGCCGAGCCAGGAGAGCTAGTAGCGGTTACCGGGGAGCTGGGGGCTGCCGCCGCTGGACTGGAAATGCTCACCAAAAAGCTTCAATTTGACCCTCAAGCCACTGCCTGTTTTAACGGGGCTTTCCTTCACCCCTACCCCCGAATAGCTGAAGGTCAACTATTAGTCGACCAAGGGGTGAAGACAGCTATAGATTTAAGCGATGGGCTGATTTCAGACCTAAATCAGATATGTAAGGCAAGTCAGGTCAGCGCCCGAGTGGAGATTGACCGGGTGCCCATTGAGCCCAGGGTCAAAGCCCAGTTCGGTGAGAAATCCCTTGAACTGGCACTATCAGGGGGGGAGGACTACGAACTCTTGTTCACCGCAAGGGCTGAGGTTATAGATAGGGTAAAAAGGGCAGCCGCCTGCCCGATAACGGTAATCGGTGAAATTGTGGCTGGTAGGGAAGGAGTAACCCTAGTTGACAGCCAGGGAAATCCGACCGCTCTGAGCAAGGCGGGGTGGGAGCACTTTACTACAAGATGAACCACCTTGAGATAATCAGCCATAGCCCGGAACAGACCCAGAAATTTGGAGTCGGTATTGGCGAGCTCGCTCTGCCGGGTGATACCTTTCTCCTGGTGGGAGGCTTAGGAACGGGGAAGACCTGCCTCACTCAGGGCATTGCCTGGGGGCTGAATATTGAGGAGTATGCTGTCAGCCCCTCCTTCGTGGTAATTAGGGAGCTTCACGGCAGATTGCCTCTGTATCACATAGATTTCTACCGGCTGGACCATTTAGAGGAGATTGCCCAACTGGGTCTGGATGATTATCTATATGGCAATGGTGTTTGCGTAGTGGAATGGGCGGAAAAGGGGTTAAGTTTGCTGCCAGTAGAGCACTTGCTAATTGAAATAAGCTATCTTTCCGATACCGAGCGCGGCTTTAAACTCAAGCCCAGAGGCAAACACTACTGCAAAATAGTGACACAACTGAAACACCTCTCCCTCAACTCATAGAAAGGGCTACAATGCAATTGGCAATAGATACTTCGACAGATACTGCCAGCATCGCTCTGGTTCAAGATGACGAAGTGCTAGCCGAGTCAACCTGGCGCTGTGGGCAAAACCATACCGTTGAACTATTACCACACCTGGCTCGCCTACTAAATGATACCAAGGTTGGTCTTCAATCCATCAGTTGTGTTATGGTGGCTAAAGGACCGGGGAGCTTCAATGGATTGCGAGTAGGAATTGGCACTGCCAAGGGGTTGGCTTTCAGTCTGGGAATCCCAATCATCGGCATCAGCAGCTTGGAGGTGGAAGCCTACCGGTATGCCGAGACCGGCTTGCCTATCTGCCCCATATTCAACGCCGGCAGAGGAGAGATTGCCACTGCTATGTACCAAAAGAGGGACAACAAGTGGTGCCAACTTGCCGCTGAACACATAACCACCGTTGAAGCTCTAGGCTCAGAGATAACCACCAAAACCATATTTTGCGGGGAATTCGTGCCACTTATCGCCAACCAGCTAAGGAAGCGGCTCGAGCAAAGAGCAATAATACCCACCACCGAATTGCGACCAGCCAGCTTACTGGCTGAGCTGGGGAAGCAACGGCTTGAGGCAGGCGATTATGATAACCCTGCCACCCTGCAACCACTATACCTCAGACGACCAGCAATTACCCAACCCAAACACCGATAATAATCAGGATGGAGGCAAAAATGGCAAACTGGCCCCAAGTATCTATTGATATAGAAAAGGAATTCAATATGTGTTTTGCCTGCGGGCAGAAAAACCCCATTGGCTTGAAATTAAATTTTGATTGGGATGGCAAAGCAGCCAGGGCAGAGTTCACCCCCAATAAGTTTCATCAAGGTTGGTCAGGACTGGTTCATGGCGGAATTATGAGCTGCATCCTTGATGAGGCTATGAACTACGCCGCCCTATTTGAAAGGGTAAATACCATAACTGCCAAAATGCAAACCAGGTTTAGACACCCAGCCCAGATAGATGAGCCCCTCATTATCACCGCATCTTTAACCAAGAAGACCAGAAAGCTGGCTCAGGCTAAAGCAGAAATATCACTCAAGGATGGCACGCCGGTAGCCGACAGCACAGCTACTATGTTTATCCTCAATCAAAGGGAGGAGGAATCAAAAGGCAATGCCTGAAATTGAGGCTAAGTCAGTTATCTGGGATATGGATGGAGTGATTGCCGATACTGCTCCATATCACCTCAGCGCCTGGCAGGAGGTCTTCCAGGGAAAGGGGGTGAAATTCACCGAAGAGAATTTCAGGCACAGCTTCGGTCAAAGAAATGATACTATAATCAGAAAGACCTTGGGCGAAGAAACATCGCAGGAGGAGATAGATGCCATCTCTGGTGAGAAAGAGGCGAGCTTCCGCCACAGAATAAGGCGAAATCTCAAGCCGCTGCCCGGGGTGATAAAGCTAATAACATCCCTTGAGAAGCACGGCTTTAAGCTAGCCTTAGCTTCATCAGCCCCCGTAGAAAATATCCAGCTGCTCAGCGCAGGTCTGGGCATAGAAAATCGCTTCCAGATTATCATCAGCGACAAAGATGTAACCGAAGGTAAACCCAGCCCACAGGGTTTCCTATTGGCTGCCCAAAGATTGGGGGTTGAGCCCAAAAACTGCATTGTAATCGAGGATTCTGTGGCTGGGGTCGCCGCGGCTAAAACAGCCGGCATGCATTGCCTAGCTATCACCAATACTCACCCCAGGCCGAGTCTGAAGGGGGCTGACCTTATAGTGGACACACTGGAAGGAGTAAGTATAAACGACATAGAGGGACTACTTCATCCCCCATAACTTAGAGATTGTCTATTGTTCCCACCCTCCCACCCTCTGAGGTTAGGGAGCAAAGCTCCTTAGAGAGGGTGGGTGGGAAGAACTAGGTTGCTAAAAAACCTCATAACCTATATAGGAGCTTAATCATGGAAAGGTCTTTAGTTCTAATCAAACCAGACGCTATGCAGAGAGGCTTGGCTGGCACTATTATCTCTCGTCTGGAGAATCTGGGGCTGAAGCTGGTGGCAATGAAGATGCTTCACCCGGATAGAGCCTTAGCCCAACGACTCTATGCCATCCACAAGGATAAGCCCTTCTATGATAGCCTGGTCAATTATATTAGCTCAGCTCCGCTCATTGCCTGTGTCTTTGAGGGCAGAAGAGCCGTGGAGATAATCAGAAAGGCGATGGGGGCAACTGACCCAGCCAAGGCTGAGGCGGGAACCATAAGGGGCGACTTTGGGTTAGATATTGAGCGGAACACAATTCATGGCTCGGATTCAGCAGCCACTGCCAATGAGGAAATCAAGCTGTTCTTCTCCCAGGACAAAATGTTCAGCTATTGAATCCTGAGCACCGGGACAGCCTGGCTCCACAGCTCATCCAGCTGGTAGTATTCCCGCTCAAAGGGGGCAAAGATATGAACAATAATGTCGCCAAAATCAAGCAGGAGCCAGCCGGAGTCTATTGTCCCTTCGTGGTGGTGGGGTAGAATGCCCTCCTGCTTCAGTCTGTGCCCCACCTCATCATAGATAGCTGAAATCTGCCTCTCAGAATCGCCGCTACATATCACGAAATAATCGGCAAAGCTGCACACCTTCCGGGCGTCCAGCAACACGATATCGCTCGCCTGCTTATCGGCGGCAGCCTCTACCACCTTGCGCGCTACTTCTATTCCTTCCAGAAGCTAGCCTCCATCCACTAAAGCCTATTTAATATTATAGCATAGATTATTTATATCAACCTCACCCCCTTAATCCCCCTCTCCACTCTTGGAGAGGGGGAAGGTTTTTTAAAAAGAGGGGCTCCGCCCCCTCTTGGACACCCCGATAAAGCGGGAGATTGGGGGCGAAGCCCCCGAGGGCGGGTGGGTGGGAAGAAAGACAAAGGTTAAAAGCAGGGGGGGTAGGGAAGTATAGTCACCAAACACAATTAGAGGGCGAGAAGAGGGTCAGCCACCCCACTTAACCCCCAACCAGATACCTGTTCAGCTTTGTGTTATACTTATATTGATATGGAGAAGCTTCTTTTTGGGACTGGCGGCACTCCCCATAGCTCCAGAACAAAGTCCACTATAGATGGAATTAAGCGCATTGCCGAGCTTGGGCTTGGCTGCATGGAGATAGAGTTTGTCCAGGGGGTAAAAATGGGGGAGGCCGGGGCTCGGCTGGTGGCGGAAACGGCAACCAGGGAGGGAATAAAGCTATCGGCCCACGCTCCTTACTTTATCAACCTTAATGCCCATGAGCCAGAAAAGATAATCGCCAGTCAGGAGAGGATACTTCAGACTGCACGCATCGGCGCCATATGTGGGGCTGAAAGCGTCGTTTTCCATGCTGCCTACTACCTCGGCGACCCGCCAGAAAAAGCCTACAATACAGTAAGGAAATACCTGGCTGAGGTAATGAACCAGCTTAAACGGGAAAATAATCGGGTATGGGTTAGACCGGAGGTCATGGGTAAGCCCAGCCAGTTTGGAGCCGTAGAAGAAGTGCTCAACCTATGCACTGAGCTGGAAAGGGTAGGTATCTGTATGGACTTTGCTCATTGGCATGCCCGAACCGGAGAGTTCAATTCCTACTCAGAGTTTGCCTCCATCCTCCAGCAGATTGAACAGCGACTGGGAGATGAAGCCCTGGATGATATGCATATCCATGTCTCAGGTATTGCCTATGGTAAAAAGGGGGAAATAAAACACCTGAACCTAAAAGAGTCAGATTTACAGTATGTTGAACTCCTCAGAGCGCTAAAGGATTATGAGGTCAAGGGTATTGTAATCTGCGAGAGCCCCAACCTGGAAGAGGACGCCATTCTCCTGCAGGAAACCTACCATAACCTTTGAAAACAGACTAGCACCGATTTCTTGTAAGTCAGACTGCGGAATTAATTTTTTTTCATTCGCAGCTATTTCTGGTATAATATAAATGTTGGAACAAATAGAGAGCAAGTTATCAGGGCTGAGGTAAAGGATGAAGTCAAACTGGATGCGTAGTAGCTTAATATATATTATTATTCTGGTCGCTGCTGTAGTCCTCCTCTATCAATTTTTCCCTACAGCAGAAAAACCGGCTGAAATCGGCTTGGATAAAGCTATAGCTATGTCACAAAATGATGAGATAGCCGAGATTACAGTGGACGATGATGAGCTACTCATTACCACTACCGAGGGCACAAAGCTAAAAACTGCTATTGGTTACCTTACCCTGGTTGAGCTTCAGGAACTGGGGCTTAAGCTTGATGGAGTAGACTACGAGGTAAAACCGTCAGGGTTTGACTGGGGTGGGCTAATGATAGGTTTCATTCCCCTGCTACTCTTTGGCGCCTTACTGTTCTTTCTATTCCGCTCGGCACGGGGGGCTAATACTCAGGCTATGAGTTTTGGTCGCAGCCGAGCCCGACTTTTCCCGCCCAGCACGCCAACAGTAACCTTCGATGATGTCGCCGGAGTAGAAGAAGCCAAGCAGGAGTTGCATGAAGTGGTGGATTTCCTCAAGTCGCGTGAGAAGTTCCAAAGTCTGGGGGCTCGCATTCCGAAGGGGCTATTACTAATAGGTCCGCCTGGCACAGGAAAGACACTACTGGCTCGGGCAATAGCTGGCGAAGCCGGGGTGCCCTTCTTTTCTATCAGCGGAAGCGAATTTGTGGAGATGTTTGTCGGTGTCGGTGCCTCCAGAGTGCGCGACCTGTTTGAGCAAGCCAAGCGAAATACCCCGTGCATTATCTTCATTGATGAGATTGATGCTGTAGGTCGTCATCGTGGGGCTGGACTGGGCGGAGGTCATGACGAGAGAGAGCAGACCCTCAACCAGATTCTGGTGGAGATGGATGGCTTTGACACCAATACCAGCGTGATTGTCCTGGCGGCTACCAACCGGCCAGACATACTTGACCCGGCTTTACTTCGCCCCGGGCGTTTTGACCGGCGGGTAATCCTAGACCGCCCAGATATTAACGGGCGAATAGCCATTCTTAAGGTTCACACTAAAGGTAAGCCACTGAGTGAGTCGGTCGACCTAGAGGTGCTAGCCAAACAGACTGCTGGTTTCAGCGGTGCCGACCTTGCCAATCTGGTCAATGAGGCAGCCATCCTGGCTGCCAGGCGGGGCAAGAAGGTCATTGATATGGAGGAGCTCGAGGAATCAATAGACCGGGTGATTGCTGGTCCGGAGAGGAAAAGCCGTAAGATAAGCCCCAAGGAAAAGGAAATAACCGCCTACCATGAGGCAGGACATGCCCTGGTCGCTAAGGTATTACCTAATATTGAACCATTACGGAAAATAACCATAATACCTCGTGGTATGGCGCTTGGTTATACTAAGACACTGTCTGAAGATAAATACTTACCGACACGTTCTCGATTTAAAGAGGAGTTAACTATGTTGCTCGGTGGTCGTACTGCTGAGGAGTTGATCTTTAACGATATGACCATTGGTGCCATGGATGATATTGAGAGAGCGACTAAGCTAGCCCGCGCCATGGTAACCAGCTATGGGATGAGCGAAAAACTGGGTCCAAGAACCTTCGGACACAAGGAGGAGCTAGTTTTCCTCGGTCGTGAAATCTCCGAGCAAAGGGACTACAGCGAGAAGGTAGCCCAACAGATTGATGATGAGGTTCATAATATCATCCAACGTGCCTATGCTGAAGCCAAGCAAATTCTAACTGAAAACAAGCCAAGGTTAATCCATATTGCTGAAAAACTCATTGCTCAAGAGACTATAGAGGGCGAAGAGTTGGAGGCACTATTTAACGAACCCACCTCCAAACCTGCCCCGGAATCTACAGCTACACCTGCTGCCACACAAGCCAAGGCTAAGACCAAAATTAGAACCAAGCCTGGGGTTAAGAAAGCCCCAGTCATGCTTCAACTCCTCCCAAAACAAACCCCAGCTACGCCCGATTAGGCGGAGGACAGGCTTGCCAGAATCCTCTAATCAGAGAGACCACTGCCCAAATAACAATATGAGTATGATTGAGATTACACAAAAGCCAATCTCCCCTGAGCTTGTGGTCAATAAGGTTAAGACCGATAGCAGCGGCTGCGTGGTTACCTATATTGGCTTGATTCGCCATTACTCCCACGGCAAACCGGTCATTTCAGTGGAATATGAAGACACTGAGGGAACAGCAGAAAACAGGCTACGGGAGATTGCCAGCGAAATCAGACAAAAGTGGCAAGTGGAAAATGTAGCCATATGCCATAGAATAGGCAAACTCAAAGTGGGTGAAATCAACTTGGTCGTTGCCATAGCCGCTGCCCACCGACGGGAGGGTTTAGCCGCCTGCCAGTATGCCATTGACCGGTTTAAGGAGATAATGCCCACCCAAAAGAAGGAAACCTATACCGACGGTAGCATCTGGGTTGAGAGGGAGTGATAATCAACGAGTTTCTGCCCCGGTTATCTTTTTCGACTTATCACCAAATCGGCTAAATCTTTTAACGCCTGACGGCTGGGATTATCAGGCAATAGGTTAAGATTATGGCAAGCCTTAGCGCAATAGTCAGAGGCAACAGCATAGCATTCCTGAACAATTGACGAGTTACGAACTAATTCTATCGCCAGCTTTATATTTTTTTGCTCATCCTCATTGTGAAATAACCTTTTTACTGGATTATCCTCAGGATAGCGCTCCAGAAGAAGCATTGCCGGCAAGGTAATGGTCCCCTGAGCTAAATCTGAGCCTACGGGTTTGCCCAGCTCCTCCTCGGTACCAATAAAATCCAATATATCATCCACAATCTGGAAGGCGATACCAAGGTTATAGCCATACTCTTTTAGAATCTTGATTGACTCTTCTGGAGCTTGGCTTAAGATAGCCCCTGACTCAGTAGCCAGGGAGAACAAGGAGGCGGTTTTACTGGAAATCTTCTCTAGGTAGTGGTCACGGGTTTGCTCCAGATTAAAGGCATCAAAGATCTGACCTAGCTCTCCAGCAGAAATAGTCTGGAGGGTCTGGGTAAAGAGCCTTATCACTCGCAGATTCCCGGTAGCAGCGGCAAACTCACCTGCCTTAGCAAATAAATAGTCGCCCAAGAGCACCGCTTTATCTTCACCCCACATGCTGTTAATCGTTGGTCTACCCCGGCGAACTGGGGAGTTGTCAATAGCATCATCATGGACCAGGGTAGCGGTGTGCATAAGCTCAACGGCGGTAGCCATAGGCAGAAGTAGGTCAAGGTTGTAGTGGTAAAACCTACCTGATAGCAAAGTAAGCACGGGACGAATCCTCTTGCCACCACCCTTCAGGCTATACTCCAATAGCTCAACCAAGGGGGGGGAATCAACCTCACTGACAGACTTTATCTGGCTCCCCACCCTGGCTAAATCTTCCTCAACCAGCTCATAAATCTCGCTTAACTGCAACCATCTCCCCCTCAATATCTTACTTGCCCCAGCCGACCGGTCTCCTCCTCGACCAGCTTTTCATCCAATTTAGTAAACAGGGGCGTGGGAGAGGGTAACTTCTGCCCCGGCGGTGGGAAATGTAGCTGCCAGCCATCATCTTCCACATTGCCATCAAAACCAAGAAGCTGGTGCAACTTCTGAGAACTAAAGGGCAAGAAGGGGTATAGCGCTGTTTTAAGACAAGAGAGCACTGAGATAGCAACATATAACGCAGTGGCTGAAGCCTGCCTATCCTGCTCGATTATCTTCCATGGAGATTTCTCATCCAGGTAGCGGTTAGTCTGCTGAGCTAAGGACATAGCCGACCTTATTGCTTCCCTAAAATGGCAGCGGTAAAGAAGCCTATCCATGCTCTTGAGGGTATCCTCCGCCTGAGCAATGAGAGCCTGACTATGGCTATCAAATTCCCCGGGTTGGGGAACACAGCCATTGAAGCGGCGATAGACAAAGGTAAGCACCCGGTGAGCCAGGTTTCCATAGGTAGCCACCAGCTCATCGTTATTACGGCGAAAGAACTCACGCCAGGAAAAATCGGTGTCCCCGGTCTCAGGCATGTTTATTGATAATAGGTAACGCAGCGGGTCAGGCTCATAGCGTGATAGATAATCAGGTAGCCAGACTGCCCAGTTGCGGCTGGTAGAAAGCTTCTTGCCTTCAATAGTTAAGAACTCGTTAGCTGGTACATCATAAGGGAGAGCGAGCCCACCATAGCCCATCAGCATCGCTGGCCAGATGATGGTATGAAAGGCAATATTATCCTTACCGATGAAATAATAGCCCTTTACATCTTTATCTTGCCAGAAGGAGCGCCACCTTTCCTCATCCCCGCTAGACTTAGCCCATTCCTTAGCTGCAGATAGATAACCGATAACCGCCTCAAACCACACATAGATGCGCTTGCTATCAAAGCCATCAACCGGCACCGGTATCCCCCATTCTATATCTCTGGTGATAGCTCTATCCCTCAGCCCCTCCTCTAAATAGCGCGTAGTAAAATTAAGCGCATTCTGTCGCCAATGGCTCTGCTGCTTCACCCAGGCTAGGAGCCTGTCCCTAAAGGCACTCAATTTTAAAAAGAAGTGCTCTGAATCCTTGAACTGGGGAGTGGCAGCACATAAGCGACAATGAGGGTCGAGCAACTCGGCAGGGTTTATCGGTTTACCGCAGTCATCGCACTGGTCACCACGAGCCCCAGGAGAGCCACAATAAGGGCAAGTGCCCTCAATATAGCGGTCAGGCAGAAAGCGCAAGCAATGAGGGCAGTAGGGCTGTGACACGGTAGACTTATAGATATAGCCCTTGTTCAGCAGGGTGAGGAATATATCCTGTGATACCTGGGCATGGTTGGCGGTGCCGGTAGTGGTAAATAAATCAAAGGAAATACCCAACCTCTGCCAGGAGTCAAGAAACTGTTGGTGATATAAGGCGGCTATTTCACCAGGCTTCTTCCCCTCCTGCTCAGCCTTAATGGTTATTGGTGTGCCATGCTGGTCTGAGCCTGATACCATCAATACCTCGTTCCCCCTGGTGCGATGGTAACGGGCAAATATATCCGAGGGTAAATATGCCCCGGCAATATGACCTAAATGTAGTGGACCGTCAGCATAAGGCCAGGCTACAGCAATAAAGATTTTCTCACTCATGCTCTATTTTCTTGGCTATACTTTATCACAACTTAGGCATAACAATTAAGGCTTTTCCGGGAAGAAGGTAAGCACTCGCTGACCCTTCTCCTCGGTATAACGAGCATAACCTTTGTTCAGGCAGCAATCAACACATAAGCACAATACAGTGCTTCCCGCCTCGTCAATAATGAGATAACGCTCAGGGTATGGTATAATGCGGTGACACTCATCACACTGGACATCCCCTAAAGATATGCAACCGCGGCGCATTTATCAACTCCTTTCTATGCCCAAAACCTTAAGATAGCCTGAGCCAAGCCCGATATAGCTCTTTCTTTGACAAGCCTGTTTCCCCAGCTACCCTGGCTACCGCCTCTTTAGCCGCCATCCCTGAGCGGCGCATAAGCTGTAATTGCTTCTCTATAGCTTCTGTCAACTGCGGTTTTTCCTGCTCTTTCTTGCCTTCAATAACCAGGGTAAACTCCCCCCTCGGCTCGGCGAAGTGGTCTATGGCTTGGCTTATCCTCCCCCTAAAAACCTCTTCATAAACCTTGGTGAGCTCGCGGCAAACAGCCAATCTTCTATCTCCAAGAACATGCAATATATCGTTCAGCGCCGCCAATAGACGATGGGGAGTTTCCAAAACGACAATGGTGGCATATTCACCGGCAACCGATTGTAAAAGATGCCGCCGGGCACTTGCCTTATGGGGCAAAAAGCCGAGATAGATAAATTGCCCGGTATCCAGCCCGGAGACAACCAGGGCAGTGATAACCACCGAGGCTCCAGGAATGGGAACTACCGTAATACCTCGCTGGTTAGCCGCCACAATAAGCTCATAGCCGGGGTCGGATATGCCCGGCGTTCCTGCGTTAGAAACAAGAGCCACATCCCCGTCTCTAAGGCAGTTCAGAATATAATCCAGTTTGGTCCACTTATTACGCTCATGATAACTTGTCATACGGGTTTTAATATCATAAGCTGCCAGAAGCTGCCTCGTCCTGCGGGTATCCTCGGCAGCGATAAGCTTCACCTCACGCAGAGTCCGCAGGGCACGCAAGGAGATATCCTCTAAATTACCAATAGGGGTAGCCACAATATAAAGAGCAGGCATGGTCTCCTATCTTCCCAATTTAGCTATTATAACCCACACTTAATCGCCCGTCTATAGAGATTGTTTATCAAACTCACCCCCTTTAAGTTTTTATTTGGTAACCCACCCTCTTAATCTCCCTCCCTTGATAAGGGAGGGAGAAACTAATTATAGAAGAGGGGGCTTCGCCCCCTCTTAGACACCCAGTTAAGTTAGTCTCCTTCAAGGGGGAAGAGTTTTTAGAGAGGGGCTAACGCCCCTCTTAGACGCCCCGTTTAGTTGGTCTCTTTCAAAGGGGGGGAGGAGGGTTTTTTAAGAGAGGCTTCGCCTCTCTATAACTCTCCTGTGTTTCCTTATTAAAGGGAGAGGTTTGTGGGGAGGGGGCTTCGCCCCCTCCCCACCCAAATCCCCCCCTTCCCTTAACAGATAATAAGGGAAGGGGGTCAGGGGGATAGGTTTCTAAACATCTCACTAAAATTTCTTGACTTTGAACTGCTGCTTCTGATATAGTTTGCGCTTAAGAAGGGTAGCAAAATGGCAGCATCTAAATCTAGGCAACTGCGGCGTTCCTACGGATTTGATGAGGTGGCTATTGTCCCCGGAGATATAACCACCAATCCCGACCAGACAAATATTGATTTCAAGATAGACAACTTCACCTTCTCCACCCCTATCCTGGCGGCGGCAATGGATGCCGTGACCGATGTCAACATGGCCATCCTGATGAGCAAGCTGGGAGGGCTCGCCGTTCTCAATTTAGAAGGGGTGCAAACTCGGTATGCTCACCCCCAGGAGGTTCTGGCTGAAATTGCTCAGGCTTCCGATGCTGAAGTCACTCACTTACTGCAAAGGGTCTATTCTGAGCCAATCAAGGAGAACCTTATTGGTGAACGAATTGAGGCTATTAAAAAGTCAGGGGCGGTATGCGCTGTTTCAGTGGCGCCGGCTAACACCAAACGCTTTGCTCCCATAGCCGCTGAAGCCAAAGCCGATATCTTTGTCGTCCAGTCCACAGTTACCTCTGCCAAGCATATATCCAAAAGTTATCGGGGGCTAATCTTTCCCGAGCTTCGCCAATCCATACCTATGCCCATAATTGTTGGTAATTGTGTAAGCTACAGCGCCTGTTTAGAGCTTATGAGGACCGGAATCTCCGGGGTTCTGGTGGGGGTAGGACCGGGGGCAGCCTGCACCACCAGGCAGGTCCTTGGCGTCGGTGTCCCCCAGGTAACCGCCACCATGGATTGCGCTGCTGCTAGAGATGAATATCTGCGCCAGTCGGGAAGGTATGTTGCGGTAATCACCGATGGTGGCATTGGCAACGGGGGAGACCTGTGTAAAGCCTTCGCCGCCGGTGCTGACGCCGTAATGCTGGGCTCCATTCTGGCTCGAGCCAAAGAGGCACCAGGGCTAGGTTATCACTGGGGTATGTCCCACCCCCACCCGGCACTACCCAGAGGAACTCGGATAAAAGTAGGGACTACTGGCACACTGGAGCAAATTCTATTCGGTCCTACCTCAGTCACTGATGGTAGCCAAAACCTTATCGGGGCTCTTCGCACTGCTATGGGCGTCTGTGGCGTATTTAACATCCGAGAAATGCACAAGGTTGAGATGGTAATTGCCCCTGCCATTACCACTGAAGGGAAATCCTGGCAAATATCACAATCCAGCCCTTGATGCTATCTAAAACTAGTCTTCTTCCTCTTCAGATACTATTTCTGTCTCTCCACGAATGTAAGGAAGCAAAGGCTCTGCCTTTCGCCGCTTGCCTGGTGGCGGGAAGGTCAATTTATCAATTATCTGTCGCAGCTCGGCTAATCTTCCCACAGGCTGCCCAACTCCAGCCTCCACCACCACACCACCCACCCCCGCTTCCCATAGAGCCTGAAGCTCATTGGCTGCCACATCTGAGGGCACAGAGACCAACAAGGGTTTAGTCAACAAGTCAGCACAGCGCCGAAAGAGCATGAGGTGATGCCAGGTAAGAAAATAATCCTTCCTTTGCTCACCGGCAATAAGCACAGCGTCTACCGGTAAGTCATCGACTGCTTTCAATAAGCCCTCGTTGAGCAATGCCTCGACCTCTAATATCTTACCCAACTCATCATTTTGAAGTATTGCCAGCGATGTCTTTGCTGCCGGGAAAACCACAAAATCACAGCCAGCCTCCACCATCTGCCTTATTCCTTCTTCCCTGCCGATGTCCCTCAGCCAGCCACCCCAAGGAATGTCAGACATCGCCTGACATATTTCCTGAAGGGCTTTAACCCCTGAACTCGATTTGGGGATTGGTAACAGCCCGGCATCAGCCCCAGCCACACAATCAGCCAAACGGTCAACATCGACCTGAGCCAGACTGGCAATGAGCAGCATCCTGGGCTTCTGCGGCACCGCCTGCGCCGTCCTAAACCCCATAGGCTGGAGCCCAACCTGTGAAACCTGACTCAATTCATCTATAAGCTTGCTCATTTTCCCGACACTGAGTCTCTAAGTGGAGCTGAGGGGACTCGAACCCCTGACTTCCTCCGTGCAAAGGAGGCACTCTCCCAGCTGAGCTACAGCCCCACCTGTCAAGGATATTATAGCAACAAGGGGTCTCAATGGCAATTTGCTGAAGTGCCCCCAAAGGCTTGACAAATTTAACCTAGTGTATTATTATGAACATAAGTTCATTATTTTGCACAAAGTTTGCAGTCATATAATAATCACCGACTTAATCCAATAAAGTAAGCGAGGTTCCGGGAAATGGCATTGATTAAGGTCAGCATTATTCCGTTGGGCACTGGAACCCCTTCAGTCAGCAAATATATAGCCCGGGCTGTGGGGGTATTGCAGGGTGAGAAGGATATAAAATATGAGCTAACGGCAATGGGAACAATTATTGAGGGCGATTTGGACCGGCTCCTCACCTTAGCTCGGAAGATGCATGAAGCCGTCTTCGATGCCAAAGTGATGAGAGCGTTAACCATAATTGAGATTGATGACCGGCGAGATAAAACCTCCAGCATCAGTAGCAAGATAGAATCAGTGAAGAAACAATTAGGGCATTAGGCACGGCTGATTTTTGGGCGCCTTTCTGGGCGTGAAGCTGGATGTGGAGAAAATAGCCCGTGACCATAGCTCATATTATTACCCTATTGGCAACCGGTGTCGGCGTTGGCTTTGCCGGCGGGCTTCTAGGTGTTGGTGGCAGCTTCATTATGACCCCGGTCCAGTACTTGATATTTACCGGCATGGGCATTTCTACAGATATAGCTATTAAGCTGGCATTTGGCACCAGTTTGCTGGTTATTCTACCCACAGCCGCCAGCGGAGCCTGGAGGCATAGTAGAAAGGGGGCGGTGTGGTGGAAGGCAGCCATTGTCATGGGCGGCTGCGGTCTGATAGCCGCCTTTGGCGGGGCCACCCTGGCTACTCACCTCCCCGGGGCAGCACTAAAAATAGCCTTTGGCGCCATTATCCTTCTCAGCGGTATCAGAATGCTCACTGCCAAACCGCCTCAGATTGAGGAAGAACCTAGGCAAAACCCCTGGCTGTGGGTAGCCTGGGCTATCCCCATAGGTTTTATAACCGGCATTATCGGAGTTGGTGGCGGTGTATTGATGGTTCCGGTAATGGTGCTAGCACTCAGGTTCAAGATGCATAATGCCATAGCCACATCCTTAGCCGTGATGCTCTTTACCAGCATCGGTGGCGTTATTGGCTATATCATCAACGGTCTTGGTGTTCCCCAATTGAAAGATTTAGCTTATACCATCGGCTATGTTAATTTGCCATCGTGGTTTTTGCTGGCAGTTACCAGCGTTGGTATGGCACAGGTTGGCGCCATAACCACCCATAAGCTGCCAGCCAAACAACTGAGATATATCTTCATTGCTGTAATGTTCTACATGGGACTAAAGATGCTCGGCGTCTTTGACTGGCTGGGTTGGCCAATATAAAGTCATTAGGGCGAAGACCAAGGCTATAACCCCTTGGCTGGCTTTATCGGCAGCGGTAAGCCAGCCACCATCAGGTAGACCTCATCGACAGCCTGTGCCAGGAGCCGGTTGGCTTTAGCCAGCAAATCACGATATAACCTGCCCACTCTGTTAGCTGGCACCAAGCCCAGACCAACCTCATTGGTAACGATAATGAAGCTGGCATCAACCCGGTCGATGCACTCTATCAGCTCACCCACTTCAGCCATAAGCCTCTTCTCAATAAGGGGGGCATCGATTTGCTCACCAGTTTGGTCGCTATATTGACCAAGAATATTGTTAACCAGAAGTGTGATGCAATCCACAATCACCACCTGAGCATCACCGATTTTTTCCAAAATCTGGCTGCCCACCTGGGTAGTAACCTCAAGGGTGCGCCAGGCTGCTGACCTTCTCCTCTGATGCTGCTCAATGCGCTGGCGCATCTCCTCATCGCCAGCCACCGCCGTAGCCACAAAAAGCACTGGTTCACCTAACTTTGAGGCAAGCTCCTGGGCAAAATGGCTTTTGCCACTACCGGCGCCACCAATTATCAGAACACACCTTTTACTCAGTTTGTCCCCCTAAATAAAATATTTTTCACCTAGCCCAACCACTGGAGGTGAGCCAGCAGGCAAACCAGAATGAGGAGGCAAACCTCAGCCACCTCATTTATCGCCCCATAGGTGTCACCAGTAAGCCCGCCAAATTTACCCTTCAAATAGGCAGCCATAGCTACTACTATAACCCAAACAGCTAACATTATAATAAAGCCCGTCAGTTGAGCCAGAATCACTGCCACAACCAAAGTTATGAGTGTCGCCACAGTAAACCTCGGCCAGCTAGCCCCCTGCTTAAATGCCTTTCCCAAACCCGATGGCTTAGCATAGGGATAGGCGAAAACAGCGTAGACCATTGCCCAGCGACTTACCACCGGCATGAGCACCAGGGTCTGCATCAGCCAGCTCTCAGGCACAGCGCTAAGTGAGACATATTTGACCAGCAGCAAGCAGCAGGCACCGATAATACCAAAGGCACCAGCCCGGCTGTCCTGCATCACTCGCCACCTCTCCTCCACCGTCTTGTGACCAGCCATGCCGTCGCAGGTATCAACAAAGCCATCAAGGTGCAAAGCACCGCTAATCGCCACCAGAGAAACCACCAACAGCACATTGACTAGCGCCGAAGGCAAGAACAGACCCAGCAGCCAGTTCAAGCCAACTAGAATAATCCCAATAATGAGACCGACCACGGGGAAATAAACTATAGAGCGTCCTGCTTCCTCGGGGCTAATCTCGCGCCGCCCGGGCAGGGGTATAATGGTTAGAAATCTTAAAGCAGCTAAGAACTTCAATTGCCCGGTTTCTCCCTTTCCGATACTCCAGCCTCAGCGAAGGTAGACATCTCAGCCAGAATCCTGGCTGCCGCCTCAGCCAGAATTATTCCCAATACCGCACCAGTGCCCTCACCCAAACGCATGCCCAAATCCAGTAGCGGTTTAAGCCCCAGATGCCTGAGCAGCAGTTTATGCCCAGCCTCTGCCGAAACATGAGCAGCGATAAGGAAGTCCCGCAGTCCCGGTGCCAGCGCCGTAGCAATAAAAGCGGCTGCCCCGGAGATAAAGCCATCAATAACTACCGGAATACGGTAAGCTGCCGCTGCCAGCATCACTCCCACCAGCCCACCAATCTCAAAGCCTCCTACCTTTGCCAGCACATCCAGAGGCTCTTTGGGGTCAGGCTGGTTCACTGCCAGGGCTCTACTTACCACATCCACCTTGTGCTCCAGCTGCTTATCGTCTATGCCGGTACCCCTGCCCACTACCTCAGCCACCGGTTTCCCGGTCATAGCGGCACAGATAGCACTGCTGGCAGTAGTATTACCGATACCCATATCACCGGTGCCAACTATATCAAGACCCTTAGCCAGCTCAGCCGCCACCACCTCAATCCCCGACTCTATGGAGGTCACTGCCTGCTCCGCGGTCATAGCTGGGCATAGACACATATTTTGGGTGCCGGGGGCAACCTTCCTGGATATAAGCTGGGGGTGAGCTTCCAGCTCAGCTGCCACCCCCATATCAACCACAATAACCCTTGCTCCGGCTTGACGAGCAAGCACATTTATTCCCGCCCCACCACCGAGGAAGTTATAAACCATTTGAGCGGTAACCTGCTGGTGGTAGGCACTCACTCCTTCAGCGACCACCCCATGGTCGCCAGCCATAGTGATAACCGCTTTGTGCCTGATTTGAGGTATAGGCTTACCCTGAATGCCAGCCAGTTGAATAGATAGCTCCTCCAGCCTACCCAGGCTACCCTGCGGCTTGGTCAAGAGGTCCTGCCTGGACCGTGCCTCAGCCATTGCCCCTTCATCCAGGGGCTTTATCATGTCAATGGTACTGGATAAAAGTCCCGGCATTTCTGTCTCCGGTATCAAGCTTCTGCTATTCAAATAGCTCAGGGTGAATGATTGTTGCCATCTCCTCCAGACCCTGAACAATTCTGGGTCCGGAGCGGTCAACAAGGTCTCCATCAATAATACGGATTCTGTCCTGCTTGACCGCTGTTACCTTCTGCCAGATAGGGTGTCCCTTTAGCGTTTCTGGTGATGTAAACGCCGTCCCATGCTTAGCCGGGAGTATGATAATCTCAGGGTCAGAGCTAACTACCTGCTCGATGCTGAATTGCACCCAAGCGCCCTGGGCTTCAGCAGCAATATTTTCCCCACCAGCCATAGTAATAAGAGTATCAATAAAAGAGCCAGGACCTGCTGTCCAGGGCAGGGTTAGGTCAGTAGCATCAATTATATAGAGAACCCTAACTGGGGGAGCATCTTTCACCAAAGCGAGAACATGAGATATGCTATCCTGCATATCCTCGATGAGCTTCTCAGCTTCCCCCTCTGTGCCGGTAACCTTTCCCAGTAATTCAAGGTCTCTAAAAATGCCATCAATGTCCTTTGGGTCTATAACCATATAGGTAATTGGCGGTCTCAGTTCATCAAGCTGTTTAATGCTTTCACTATGCCCATCGGTCAGAACCAAATCCGGGTTCAGGTCGACAATTCTTTCAATGGAGGGGTTAAAATAATTCCCGACGCTTGGTTTTAACTTCGCCTCCTCAGGGTAGTCGCAATAGTCGCTGACCCCAACCACCCTTTCCCCCAAGCCGAGAGCAAAAAGGGTCTCGGTGATGCTGGGCACATGTGACACAATTCGCTGTGGAATCTCGTCTATAGTTACCTCCCTGCCCATATCATCAACGAAGGTGGCTGGCAAAGAGGGCTGGCCGCAGCCCACGCTCATAGCTATCAATAAGCTCAAAATGATAAACACGCCAATAACTAATCGTATCAATTTCATCAAATATTACCTCCTGCTAGTATCGGACGAAATTAATCCCCCTCTGCATAGCGCAAGGGGGATTCCTCAGTCCATTCTGAACATCATCCCACCCCCTTTCTCCGCGGAGGTTTAAGGATTCCCGGAGGTCGGCGTTCTGGCTTCTGATAGAGACTATCTATCAGTCACAGCAGGCGGGACTGCGTCGGACTTTCACCGACTTGCTCTCCACTATAGCCGAGCTAGCTCAGGCACCCCCGGCCACCTATTCAATTTTACACAGGATATAACAAGTTAGCCGAAAATGCAAGCTATTGTACTCATTCATGTGATTAGTGACACCTCAACTTTCTGCACCTCACCCCCCTTTAAGTTTCTATTAGGTAACCCTATCCCCTTTATCCCCTTCCCCTTATCAAGGGGAAGGGGAAGACAATTTATTGAGAGGGGCTTCGCCTCTCTCAGACACCCGGTTAGACCAATCCTCTTCACCCCCTTTATGCACCCAGAAAAATTAAGATTTTCCTGGGAACCCGCTTTATCTCCCTCTCCTTATTGAGTAAGCTCTCATCGAAGAAGGAGAGGTTTTAGAGAGAGGCTTCGCCTCTCTTTGACTCTTCTTTTTTATCCCTCTCCATGATAGGGAGATGTATTCTTAGCCTGAGGGGGAGGAATAAAAAAAGAGGGGGCGAAGCCCCCTCTCAAAACTACTTCCCCCTTCCCCTCCAGGGGAAGGGGGACAGGTCAAAGACTCTTCGAGGGGATGGGGTCAATGCTGCCGAGAAACGAAACATAATAATCTGTGTCACCAATCTATCTGAACTAGCTCAGCTATATCTTCTAGTAAACCCTGCCCCCAATTATAGCCTCATCCCCGGGCTCCAGCAGAGAAACCACCCCACCCTCCATGGGCACACCAAGGATAAGCACTTCGGATAAAAAGCCGGCAATATTCTTGGGCGGGAAATTGACCACCGCCACTATCTGCCGCCCCACAAGCTCATCCTTACTATAGTTGGTTAACTGGGCACAAGAACGCTTAGTCCCTATCTCAGAACCAAAATCAATCTCAAACTTATATGATGGATTGCGAGCCTCGGGAAAATCCTCCACCCCAATCACCCTCCCCACCCTCATATCTACCTTCAGAAAATCGTCATATGTAATCATATCTTGCCCCGATAAAGAAATAGTTTATTCTTCCTCCATAAGCCTCCTGACCCATAGCTGTGGATGGGTGGAAATAACCTGCCTCAAGGCTTCCAGCTTATGTCTGATATCCCTTACTACCGCCTCGTCAGCAACCAGTTGCCTGAGCCTGGATTGGTCAAAGCCGAGCACCCGCTCCCATAGCCCTTCGGGCTCGAGTAAGGCTCTAACTTCATCCTCGCTAAAGCCTGTCTTCTCCACCAGCTTATAGGTAATGGCATGCTCCCTGCCATAAACCCGATTTAACCCCTCAGCTTGACAGAAATCAATAATCATCTGTTTTATCTCATCAAACTTCAACTGGAGCTCTTTTATCTGACTCTGTAAGGAAACATAGCGCTCTACCGCCTCTACCACTGCCATTCCCCTTAAAATATCAGTATCCTTTGGCTCAGGCATAATCTTCTGCCGGTAGTAGGGGCAGTGCTCAGGGAAATCACAGGGGCAACGCTCATTCTCAATAGCTGGAAATCTCTCCTCTTCAATGCCCTCTGCCACCGCCAACACCAGGCTTCTGGCTTCCTCAAGCTGCGTCTCACCCCTAGGCTGGCAACTACAAGGGGTGTTTGACCTGAAGTGATACAGAGTGAGCCTCTCCACCGGGAGAAACCAGGACTGCTCAACCGCCAACTGGTATAGAGTCAACTGGAGATTTTTCTCTAAATCACCCTTGGTAAATAGTCCCCTATCCGTCTTATAGTCGACAATGGATAGCCCTCCGCTATCCAGCTTATCTACCCGGTCAATAAAACCCCTTAACTTCACCCCCTCAATATCAATATTAAACATCCACTCCACAGCTATCGGCATCCTGAAATCGGAGCTGTGAATTTCCCAGAACTTAGCCAGTATCTCCCGACCATAAGCCTTATAATTGGCTTCCTCCCCAGCTGACTCATATCCCTCAGAAAGCCAATTTTGCTCATAAAACTGAAGCAGTTCATCCAGAGAGGGCGGCGGAGGCACCTTTACCTTAAAGAAGTACTCGGCACAGGCATGCATGGTAGTGCCAAAGCTGAAATACCCCCTCTCCTTCTGCTCTAATCCGTCAATGTATTGCAGCTTGTAGCACAGAGGGCAGGACTGGTATAGAGAAATCTGGGTGTAGCTTAGGGGCTTCATTTCCTTCCTCCGTTAAATATCTTGGGCTCAACCCGAACCAATGGCTAACTTTGCCTCCACAGAGGACAGGATAGCCTCGGTCTCTGCCTCAGACAAGCCAAGTCTCCTAGCTACCCTCGGTAGCGGAACCTTCCTACCGGTGGCAAACCCGTGGTAAAGCAAGTATATTCCCTGAGCCGAGCTACTAATCCCCCTGGCATCCAGGTTAAGCAAAGAAATAACCTCATCGTGCTCGGTGGCCGAGATTCGTATTATGGCAGCATCATCAGAAAAGGCGTGGGCATAGTCAGCCCTTGCCTTCTCATATTCGCCCAGATTTTCATAGGCGATGGCTCTATTATAGAACAACCTGGCATTGCCGGGGTAAAGGCGTATCGCCTCGGAATAGCAGTCGATAGCAGCATCATACTCCTGCCCGTCCAGATGCCGATTCCCCCGAATATAGAGGGTTATGGCATCCACGCAAGGGTCAGGCAGATAGCATACCTCTTCCCCACCGCCTAGCTCCTTCAGGTCTAAATCTTCAATCCACCAGGCTCCACCCTGCTTCACCTGTAATCCCAGCCTCAGGTGCCGGATATTCTTTGACCCATACCACAAATCAATAAAGCGCCAGCGACGGTTCTCAAGCCTGACCAGGACAGCAGTATGAGGCACATACCTACCAGCGTTATCCACCACCACCTCAATAACGCCGACATCAAGACCAAATAGCCGACCCAGCAGGGTGAATAGCTTGGCATAACCTAGGCAGTCGGCACTGCCTCGCAGTAGGACTTGACCCAAATCAAAAACCCTGCCCCTTTTTACATTTGCCCGGATAAAATCATAGAGCCAGCCGATGAGACTGACTTCAAGCCGACTCTTATAGCCACCGCTCTGTATCTCGGCCAAACCCTGGCTCACCATGTGAGCTAACTGTACTACATCCCGGGTTGGGGCGAGGTGTCTCCAGCGGATGGGCAGCCCAGGTCTCTGCCAGCTATTGATAATTGCCTTTACTTGCTTTATATCAGGCGTGTCGGCAAAGGGCATGGTCATATTACCTGCTGGCATTACAGGGTTATTATAGACTTTTTTGCCCTGGATGTAACCTGCTGTACTCGTTCATATGATTAGTGACACCTCAACTTTCTACACCTCACCCCCTTAGTCCCCCTCTCCTTCTAGGCGAGGGGGAGGAATAAAAAAGAGGGGGCTTCGCCCCCTCTTAAAACTATTTCCCCCTTCCCCCCTAGGGGAAGGGGGTCAGGTCAAAGACTCTTCGAGGGGATGGGGTCAATGCTGCGGAGAAACGAAACATGATAATCTGTGTCACCTATCTATCTGAACTAGCTCACCTGCTCTGAATAACGCTGACTACTTGATATTTTAACTTAAATTGATTAGCATTAAGCTTATTAATTGCAGGTAGAAGATGGAACAGGTATCACTTTTAGTTGCCTTCGGTGCCGGGCTATTGTCTTTCCTGTCCCCTTGCGTGCTGCCCTTGGTGCCGGTATATCTGGCTAGTCTATGCGGACCTGAAATACTCGAGTCAGAGGCAGGCAGAGGTCGCCTCCCCATATTCTTCCATTCTCTCAGCTTTGTTGCTGGCTTTGCTGTGGTTTTCATTGCCCTGGGAGCCAGTGCTGGGTTGGCAGGGTTTGTCCTCAGCACTAATCTAGCTCTAACTCATAAAATAGCCGGCAGCCTGCTGATAACCTTTGGACTGTTCCTGCTTGCCGCCCTGAAAATCCCGTGGCTTAATTATGAGCGGCGGCTGGTTCCATCCCTGGGCACCACTGCCGGTTACCTGCGCTCCCTCCTCATCGGAGCTGTCTTTTCCCTGGCCTGGACCCCCTGCGTTGGTCCCATACTGGCTGGCATCCTGACCCTTGCCTGGAGTTCAGAAACAGCCTGGCGTGGAGCTTACCTCTTGGCTACCTATTCCCTGGGATTAGGGCTCCCCTTCCTGGTTATCGGGGTGACCTTTGATTCTTTTAGACCGCTGTTAAGGCGTATCCATCGTTACTCCACCTGGGTATATATTGTTAGCGGCTTACTGCTCATAGCTGTAGGCATACTCATCCTGACCGGTAACCTGACCTTGTTCTACACCTAATTCGCCGGTAGAATATAAAGGGGTTAGCTATGAATAGGATGCTAAGAGCAATACTGGTGATACTGTTTGTTCTGGGCTCAATAACAACTGCCTGTCAATCTGAGGCTCCACAGGTAGGTAAGCCGGCGCCTGACTTTCAGGCTCAAACTCTTGACGGACAATCTGTCTCCCTCAGCGACCTTAAGGGTAAGGCGGTAATAGTCAACTTCTGGGCAACCTCGTGCGGCTACTGCGTCTATGAAATGCCCTTTCTACAGGAAATACATGATGAATGGTCAGACAGGGGACTTGTGGTGTTGGCTATCAACATTGGCGAGAGTGCTTCCAAGATAACGAGTTTTATGCAAGGTCAGAGGCTTTCCTTACCAGTGCTGCTTGACAGTGAAGGAAATATAGCCCGGAAGTATAATATCCCTGGCATTCCTACTAGCTTTTTCATTGATAAAGATGGCATAATTCAAGATATGAAGGTTGGTCCTTTTCAGAGCAAAGCGGAAATAGAGAGCAGCCTGAGTAAACTCGCAATCACAAAGTAAAGGGAGGTTGATATGGGTGACGTTTTAGATGAAGCCTATGCCATAACCCAGTGCAAGGACTGCCCCTGGTACAAGTCCTGCGTGATGCCGATGAGGTGCACCGCCGAGGACATCCGCCGTCAGCTAGAATCCGCAGCGCCAGGGACGAATATCTCGCAACAGGCCGACCTAGGTATGCAGAGCCTCCTTTCCAGTATGGCAACTGCCGCCCAAAATTCTTTACTGGAAGGATGCCCCATCTTCATTGAACGCTTACAAGCTAACCCCAAGCTTACCCAACGGCTGAAGCAAATAATGCAAAATTGGGGCAAAGAAGAGGAATAATAAGTAACCGGTCACAGTCCTCCCCTTCAGAAGAACAAGTATGGTTGGAAGTGACGAACCTGTCCGACTATAAGATTAGATTTAGTATCCCTCCTGTTATTAGAGCAGCAGAAATCATTACCCCTGCCGATTTAAGCATATTTACCATCCCAAGCTCCCTGAGAATGACAACAAAGGTAGCAATACAGGGGAAGAACATAGCCAGAACCACGCTGCCTACCACCAGTTGCTCGGCACTCAGTGCCAGAGGAGCCAGCATACCCAGAGCCACATCCTTACGCAGAAAGCCAATGACTAAAGCTGTTACTGCCTCCTTAGGTAGCCCCAGAAGGCCGGTCACCACCGGTGCTGTAAAATTGGCAATAGCATCGAATACCCCAAATATATAAAGGATGTTGATTACCACGACAGCACCTAGAATTATGGGGATAGCCTCCGCCAAGAAGCCATAGGTCCTCATCCACAGTTTTTGCAATACGGTTCGCCATGGCGGCAGACGATATGGTGGTATCTCAATTAGTAGCTCGGGACTAAACCCTCTTACCGCATGGTTGAGTATAATGCCCAAAATAATCCAGACCACAAATAGTGTCCCATAGACCATGACTACATACTGTCCTCCCTGCTGACCAACCAGTCCGAAAATCATCGCCTGTAAAGCAGCACAGGGTACGGCAATAGATATTAGTGTTGCGGCAATAAACCTCTCTCTTTTGCTTTCCAGAATTCGGGTGGCCAGAACAGCTGGCACATTGCAGCCCAATCCAAGCAGAGTGGGAATGATAGCATATCCGTGTAAACCGAGGCGGTGCATGATGGTATCCATCAAAACTGCCAGTCGCGGCAGGTATCCTGTATCCTCAAGCAGACCCAGCACCAGATAGAAGGAGACGATGTAGGGTAGCACCAGGGCAAAGGGGACATAGAGTCCGGTGGTGAGTAGCCCAAAGGACTCAACAAAGTTCACTTCCCCACCGACTACTTTACCGACCACAATATCATGGAGAAAACCACCGCCCCCCATGAGGTTGCTTAACCTCAATACCACCGGTGCCCACAGGTTGTTAAATAAGGGGTCAAGCACATAGCCAATTAGGCTTTCGCCAATGAAACGAACCACAAGAAAGGCGCTGACTAGAACAGCCAAAGCTATAATGCCCCCGGTCAGCGGCTTTACGCTGGCGTCCTCTAGACGCTCAAGCCAGGTGTGATGGCGATGGGTAATATGCTGAACCTGGTCTATAATGCTACCAATAGTGGTCCAGCGCTCATCACGACTGCGGACAGGAGTGCTGGGTGAGGTAGCCTTGGGAATATTCTCCACCAGTTCCTTTATCCCCTCACCAGTTACCGCTACGGTGGGAATAACCGTCACCCCTAAAAATCCCCTCAGTCTGTCCAAATCAATATCTATGCCCCGATGCTTGGTATCATCCCACAGATTTAAGGCGACCACTACTGGAATGCCTCTCTCCAATAGCTGCAGGGTCAAGTAAAGGTTCCTCTCCAGATTGATGGCATTAACCACATTGATGACTATATCTCCGGTATCAAGCATTTGTAAGGCTATTTCCTCAGCTTCAGAGGTTGGCTCCAGGGTATAGGCGCCGGGGACATCAATAACCTCAACCGTCCCTTCCCCCAGCTTCATAAATCCCCGTGTGTAGCTTATGGTGGTGCCTGGATAGTTGGAAACAATTACCTGGACTCCAGTCAGGCGGGAGAAGATGGCACTCTTGCCCACATTGGGGTTGCCCATCAGCAGTATCTTCATTTAACTCAATCTAACTCAACTATTATCTTGTGAGCCATGCCAAAACCAATAGCTACCTGAACCCTGTCCACCTCAATGGTTACCGGTCCTCGCATAAGCATAGAGCTAATCTTGGTTATTCTCTTACCCGGAATAATGCCCAGAGCATTGAGGCGATTAACCAGGCCATATCCGCCTTGAATTTGAACCACTATGCCACTCTGCATGGGCTGCATTCGAGCCAAAGTTATTTGCTTTCTGCCGAACATAACATCCCTTTCCTATTCCTAAGTCCTCTCAGCTAAGCATCCTCAAATTAAATTACAAATGTGTCCCAACCACATAAAATATTGTTAGTTTCACCTAACTTCCTAGCCTAAAAAATAATTTATTTTCCCCGTGAGCACCTCGCCACGCATTCCTCAGGAATCTCTCCATGCTTGAAATAATGGCGGAACATTTTCAACCAATCAGGTTGCCCTTTAGGATGGCTGAGCACAAATTCTACAAACTTTGCCAGCTTCTCCTGGGTAACCGGGCTGATGGAGTGTTCCATCTTACAGGCATCATCGGTAGCTATCTTGGGGTCGACATTGAGTATCTTGGTCAGGAAGCGGCGTAGTGCCTCATGGCGGCGAAATATATCCTCGGCTATCTTTTCGCCATCAGGGGTGAGCTGCACCCGCCCATACCTTTTATGTTCTACCAGCCCCTGCTGGGAAAGCTTCCCCAGGGCAGAGGTAACACTGGGCATCTTAACCCCCAGAGCCTTGCTCATTTGGCTTACCCTGACCGCTTCCTTCCCCTCACCGAGTATAATTATTGATTCTAAATAATCTTCCATGCTGGCACTATGTTTTCTTTCCATTTGCTTCTCACGGTAAATGTTAGACGCCTCTAACAAATATTATAGCACAGCTTTAAGCCTTGTCAAACCCTTGTACTCGTTCAATACCTTAGTGACACCTCAACTTTCTGCACCTCACCCCCTTAGTCCCCCTCTCCTGGAAGGAGAGGGGGAGGAATAAAAAAAGAGGGGGCTTCGCCCCTCTCAGACACCCGGTTAGACCAATCCTCTTCACCCCCTTTATGCACCCAGAAAAATTAAGATTTTCCTGGGAACCCGCTTTATCTCCCTCTCCTTATTGAGTAAGCTCTCATCGAAGAAGGAGAGGTTTTAAAGAGAGGCTTCGCCTCTCTTTGACTCTTCTTTTTTATCCCTCTCCATGATAGGGAGATGTATTCTTAGCCTGAGGGGGACAGGTCAAAGACTCTTCGAGGGGATGGGGTCAATGCCACGGAGAAACAAAACATGATAATCTGTGTCACTAATCATATAAACGAGTACACAATATTGACAAGGGATTGACATTGTGATATTATTTTGATGTTTAGATAGTACCTTAACAACTGGATAGTGGAAGGAAGGTTAAAGCGAAGCAAGAGTTTGTTAGAGAGTTTGATCCCGGCTCAGAATAAACGCTGGCGGCGTGCCTTATGCATGCAAGTCGAACGGTCCTTCACCTTTCGGGGTGAAGGATAGTGGCGAACGGGTGAGTAACGCGTAAGTAATCTGCCCCTAAGTAGGGGATAACTTTAAGAAATTGGAGCTAATACCTTATGTGGTGATGGAGGTAAGGCTCCATCACTAAAGCCTTAGGGTGCTTAGGGAGGAGCTTGCGTCCGATTAGCTAGTTGGTAGGGTAATGGTTTACCAAGGCGATGATCGGTAGCTGGTTTGAGAGGACGGTCAGCCACACTGGGACTGAGACACGGCCCAGACTCCTACGGGAGGCAGCAGCAAGGAATATTGTGCAATGGGCGAAAGCCTGACACAGCGACGCCGCGTGGGGGATGAAGGCCTTCGGGTTGTAAACCCCTTTTCTCAGGGAAGAATAATGACGGTACCTGAGGAATAAGTCACGGCTAACTACGTGCCAGCAGCCGCGGTAATACGTAGGTGGCGAGCGTTATTCGGATTTACTGGGCGTAAAGAGGGCGTAGGCGGTTCTTCAAGTCGGATGTAAAATCTCCCGGCTCAACCGGGAGGGAACGTTCGATACTGTTGGGCTAGAGGGCAGCAGAGGGAGGTGGAATTCCCGGTGTAGTGGTGAAATGCGTAGATATCGGGAGGAACACCAGTGGCGAAGGCGGCCTCCTGGGCTGTTTTTGACGCTGAGGCCCTAAAGCGTGGGGAGCGAACAGGATTAGATACCCTGGTAGTCCACGCCATAAACTATGGACACTAGGTATGGGGAGTATCGACCCTCTCTGTGCCGAAGCTAACGCTTTAAGTGTCCCGCCTGGGGATTACGGTCGCAAGGCTAAAACTCAAAGGAATTGACGGGGGCCCGCACAAGCAGCGGAGCGTGTGGTTTAATTCGATGCAACGCGAAGAACCTTACCAAGGCTTGACATGTCGGAAGTAGCAACCTGAAAGGGGAGCCACCTGTTAAGTCAGGAGCCGTCACAGGTGCTGCATGGCTGTCGTCAGCTCGTGCCGTGAGGTGTTGGGTTAAGTCCCGCAACGAGCGCAACCCTCGTTGCCAGTTATCTTCACTGGCGAGACTGCCCCGCAAAACGGGGAGGAAGGTGGGGATGACGTCAAGTCAGCACGGCCCTTATGCCTTGGGCTACACACACGCTACAATGGGTGGTACAGAGGGCAGCAATGGAGCGATCCGGAGCTAATCCCACAAAGCCATCCTCAGTTCGGATTGCAGGCTGAAACCCGCCTGCATGAAGTTGGAGTTGCTAGTAACTGCAGGTCAGCATACTGCGGTGAATACGTTCTCGGGCCTTGTACACACCGCCCGTCACGTCATGAAAGTCGGCAACACCTGAAGTCGATGGGCTAACCCTTCTTTGAAGGGAGGCAGTTGCCGAGGGTGGGGTCGATGATTGGGACGAAGTCGTAACAAGGTAGCCGTAGCGGAAGCTGCGGCTGGATCACCTCCTTTCTAGGGAGAGAGTATCTCCTAGGTCGGTCCCCAATTTATTGGGGTAGTTCCCTTCCTTCCACTATCCAGGGGTTAAGGTGTATTTTTAATAAAATAAAAGGTGGGCATCAAAAAAAGGGCCATTAGCTCAGTTGGTTAGAGCGCAGTCCTGATAAGACTGAGGTCTCTGGTTCGAGTCCAGAATGGCCCACCACAGAGGTCAAATCCTTTATATCTTGTAGACTTTGTAAGCAATACCTTTGGCAGCCTTCAAGCTCTATTCTCCTAATTTCTACCGTTTCTGCCGTTGCCGGTAAGCTTCAACATAACGCCTGGCATGTTTATCGTGATTCAGCCTGGAGCGAGTGATTGAAATTATGGGGCATGAGCTAGTTAGCCTGGCTCATGTTACACCTACCCCCCGGGATACGCCGCAAGAGATGACAGAGGAACGATTAGAAAAAGAGATTGATAAGCTGATGCAGAAGGTGAAGAACCCTCGGCAAGCCATTTTCAACTTTCATGTTCCACTCTTCCCTGCCGGAACTTTCAGAGCAAGAACGCCAAAATGGAGAGGCTAAAGTAGCCAGGTTGCTTCAAGAAATTGAGGCAGAACCTAAGTCCCTCAAATGGCGAATGAGGGCAAGGGTTGGAGATAAGAAAAAGTAGTACTGAGATGTTGAGGAGATAAAAGCTATTGGTCCCTCCGCCCCTTCCTCTTCTCATCCACTATAGTTACCTTGCTGTATGGAAGTAACATCCCCGGCTGGTATCTGGGGCTATTTTAGACGCTGTATTATGGCCAATCTCTTGACAATCTCCTTTGCCTGGTGTAGCATAATAGTAATAGGTCAAAAGTAATAGGTGGTAGGCACATAATGAAGGTAGAACGCCGAAGGTCCAGCATTGAAGTGATAGCCGATATGTTAAGGCTAGGTGAAGCTGGCAAAACCGAAATAATGTACAGCGCCAATATGAGCTATTTCCAGCTACAAAAGTATCTCAACTTCCTGCTGGGACTGGGGCTAATAAATAAAGTAACCGTGGGAAATCCAATTGTGACCTATAGAGTGACCAATAAAGGTCTCAGGCTACTAAGAAATATAGATAGTATCCTAGAAATGCTAGAGTTAAGAGAGAAGGACTGACCCTTAGGCTTCTGGAGTTTTTGAATAAATGTGGAGAGAGGCAAGCTAAGCGCGCTACTAGCATTCATCAGCAAGATGGTAGCGCTAAAAATTGTCTTAATTTTTTAAACGCTACTACTGATAAGCAACACCAATCGAGGGAGAGATTTTATGGGTGAAAAAAGAATGCTGATAGTGCCGGCGGAGCTTATTAGGAAGATTGATGATAACCGTGGAGACATGAGTCAAGCTGAATTCATTGATTTCTTGATTGATAGTCAACTAAAAGAAGAGGTCAAAAAGCAACAGTATGCAACCAAGGAAGAGGTTCGTTCTCTTGAGCAGGATATAAAGAAGCTCCTTAGAAGCTTTCTTGACTTCTTTGTTAGCTATGGGCTTGAGCTGGGTAAACAATCACCAAAAACTGAATTTGAGGAGTTAGCTAATAAGCTGCGAGAACTGGAAAATCACCTAGCCCCTGAAGGCAAGGACAAAGAGGCTACGATTAAGTGGAAGTAGTTTAATTAATCACCCCCTTTCTGAAAGCCGTTTTGTCCCCCTCTTCTTGAAGAAGAGGGGGACTTTTTAATTAACTACAGGGTGTAGAACATTGTTCTAGAACACAATATCTTCCCATTGCCAGCATAACCTGCAATAGTGGAACTGGAAGGTATTGTGATTTACCTAGCTTTGGCATCCTGGGTTCCCTATGCTTTGCTCCAGATAAAAGGAGTGCAAACGCTTTCACAAGCTCCTTACGGCAAGATAGAGCCTAATAATCTAATTCAAGGAGGCTAAACGGAATGAGCAAAGAGGCTGAATTATTCATTCAAGGTAAAAATGAAGAACTATGGCAAAGGTGTTGCGGCTTTATTGACCTGAGTTTAAAGGATTTCATGGGTATTCAGCGACGGCTGTTATTGGAGCAGATAGAGTTACTTAAAAAATGCAAGCTGGGTCGAAGCATCATGAGGGGAGCCAATCCCCAAACTGTAGAGGAATTCCGGGAGCAAGTACCACTAACCACCTATGCTGATTATGAACCATTCCTCTTGACCAAAAATGAGCGTGCGCTACCAGGTAAACCGATGTTTTGGCAACATACCTCAGGCAGGTCTGGCGAGTATCCCTTCAAGTGGATCCCAGTTACTGCTAGGCAGTTTGGAGAAATAAGAGCACTGTTGTTCGCCTGCTTAGCCTTTTCCTGCTGCAAACAAAAGGGCGAAATTGCATATAAGAGAAAGGACAAGTTCCTTTACGCTCTAGCCCCTTCACCCTACACCACAGGGGCGCTAATCCACGCTGCCCCTAATGAAGTGTTTGACTTTCTGCCACCAGTAAAGGCAGCAGAAGATATGTCTTTTGAGGACAGAATGCAGCTCGGTTTCAAACTGGCTCTATCTGAGGGGCTGGACTTATTCTTTGCCTTGTCCAGTGTACTGGTAGCTATAGGTGAACGTTTCAGCCAAAGAAGTGAAAGTATAGATATTAAACCTCTACTAGGTAATCCCAAGGCTCTATTTCGGCTATTAAAAGGAATAATAAAAAGCAAACTAGCCCGTCGCGCCATGCTGCCCCGGGATATCTGGACACTCAAAGGCTTGGCCTCAACCGGCTCAGATGGCTCAGTATTCAGGGAAAAGGTCAAGGAGATGTGGGGCAGGTATCCTCTGGATGTCTATGGTGGAACCGAGGGTATAATTATGGCTACACAAACTTGGGATTATCAGGGGATGACCTTCATACCTCACCTCAACTTCTTAGAGTTTATTCCTGAGGAAGAAAGCCTTAAATCCAGAACTGACCCCTCTTACCAACCAAGCACACTACTTTTAGACGAGGTCAAGCCAGGAGAGAATTATGAACTCACAATTACCAACTTCCATGGGGGGGCGCTTATTAGATATAAACTCGGCGACATGATTAAGATAACATCACTACGCAATGAACAGCTCAACATAGATATCCCCCAGATGCTATTTCACGCTCGCGTAGATGATATGATTGACATTGCTGGTTTCACCCGCTTAACCGAAAAAGTTATCTGGCAGGCAATAGAGAACACAGGGTTGACTTACAAAGAGTGGACGGTGCGCAAGGAGGCTAAAGAGAAACCAATACTACACCTATACCTTGAACTAAAGGAAAATGGCTATCTGACTAGTGAGCAGGTAGCGGCTGCTGTACACCACGAGCTCAAAAAGCTGGACCAGCCCTACTCTGAGCTAGAATCCTTCCTCGGCTTACAGCCGTTGGTGGTTACTCTACTTCCCCAAAATGCCTTCCAGGGCTACATGTTAAGACAGCAGGCAGCCGGTGCCGACCTGGCTCACCTGAAGCCGCCACATATTAACCCATCGGATGGTATCATTGATTGTCTAATCAATGGCACAGGCAATATGCCAGTAACTAGCAAGGGGGAGCACCAGCTAGAGGCCATTGGTAACAAGTAAACTCTATGTAAGTATTTTATAAGTCGTTTATCAAGGAAGTTTTGAAGGGGTAATAGTCAGTGACAGTAGATATACCTCATAATGGCAGGCGAGTAGTAGTTACCGGTATGGGGGTTATTAGCCCTATTGGTCTCACGGTTTCCGATATGTGGGAAGCTCTTGTTTCTGGCAAATCGGGGGTTGATTATATTACCAGCTTTGACCCTGCACCCTTTGAGACCAAGTTCGCCGCTGAAGCCAAGGGGTTTGACCCAAGGATGTATGTCAGCCAAAAGGAAGCACACCGCATGGATAGGTTCACTCAGTTTGCTGTAGCTGCTAGTCTCCAGGCAGTGGAATCAGCAGGCTTGAGGATAAACAATGGCGATGCTGAGGAGACCGGCGTTATCATTGGAAGTAGCGTCGGTGGACTGCTTTCAATTTCTGAGCAACTTAAGGTATTAAGCGAAGCCGGCCCAAGACGGACAAGCCCTATCCTGGCACCAACTATGACCGGCGACGCTGCCTCGGTACAGGTTTCCCTAATATTGGGGGCTAGGGGAGTAAACTACTCCCCATCTTCAGCCTGCTCCAGCGGTAGTGATGCCATTGGGCAAGCATATCAGGCGATTAGAGAGGGCGATGCCAAGGTGATGGTGGCTGGTGGTACTGAAGCGCCCATCGTCCCTCTCATCCTTGCCGCCTTTAACGCTATGCATGCCTTATCAAGAAGTAATAACGGAGTGCAAGCGGCATGCCGACCATTTGATGCTGAGCGGGACGGCTTCGTTCTAGGCGAGGGCGCTGCCATTATGGTTCTCGAAGATGCCAACTACGCTCTTGAGCGTGGAGCCCCTATCCTGGCTGAGGTCGCAGGCTATAGTGCCACCAGCGACGCTTTTCACCTCACCCAGCCTTCGCCCAATGGCGAGGGTGCTGCCAGAGCACTAAGGCTAGCCCTGAAAAGAGCTGACCTCAGCCCCAGCGATATTGACTATATTAATGCCCATGGCACGGCTACATTGCTTAATGACAGGGCTGAAACTTGTGCCATTAAGAGCGTATTTGGCAAATATGCCTACCGTATTCCAATCTCAGCCAGTAAATCTATGATAGGGCACCTTCTAGGGGCAGCAGGTAGTATTGAGGCTGCGATAGGCATCCTAGCCATGAATCATGGAATCGTTCCACCAACTATAAACCTCACTCATCCTGACCCTGAGTGTGACCTGGATTATGTACCCAACCAGGCACGTCCGGTTAAGGTAAAGACCGCCATGTCAAATTCTTTCGGCTTCGGCGGACACAACTCCGTACTCATCTTTCGCCACTACTCGGAATAAATAACCTCCCCTTGATAAACACCCTATCCGATATTCCTATTGACAAGTCTGAAGCTATAATACATAATGCGGCATAATACATAATGGTTGTTTCTATTAGTCGCACCGAGTATCGGAGAGGAATCTCACAATGAATATGTGGGCTATCTTACCGCTCATCAGTTTCTTAACATTTGCCGTCTTAGTCGTGCTAGTCTTACAACAAGCCAGAAGACGAGTAGATAAAGTATTTGCTCTATTTCTCTTTGCCTCCGCTGTATGGAGTTTTACCTCCTTCATGCTCGTCTTCAACCCCTCCTCACCACATCTAATCTTCTGGAATGGAATGGTTATCACTGCGATCCCATGGGCAGCAGTTAGTTATTACCATTTCGTCAGGGCTTACAATAACAAACCAGGTGGAATAGGGCTATATTTCGGCTATGCTTTTGTGCTAACTATCCTCGCCCTTTGCCTCAGTGGTTATGTAGTTAAGAGTGCCTATTTTATTAACGGATTCCTATACCACGACATTAGACCCTGGGATTACATTGTAGGTGGCGTCACCTTCCCCTTTCTTGCCACCGCAATGCTGATGCTAATTAAGAGATATCGCACCTCTACAGACCCCATCGACCGCAATAGAACCACATATTTAATATTTGGCTCAGGTATAGCCATAGTGGTAGGTTATGTTACCCCCTTTACCCCAGCACTAGCCGGCTTACCCACAGACCACCTTGGCAACTTCGCCAATGCCTTAATAATTGCTTATGCTATCCAGAGATACCAACTGCTTAACATCAGGCTTGTGGTTCGGCGTGGGTTGGCATACTCTCTGGCAATTATCTGCCTCGGTGGCATATATATGGGTTCGATATTCCTTTGGCAAGCACTCTTTCCCACCTATCCATTCTACAGCATTATATTATTTGCCACTGCAATTGCTCTCTTGCTAGTTCTACTGGCTCGTCCGCTGAGGTATATTATCCAAGAATGGGTAGACCGTTTCTTCTATCGGGAAACTTATGAGTACCGTCAGATGGTACTCAACTTTAGCAATAAGATGGGTAACATCCTTAACCTGGGCGAGCTGGCTAAAGAGATGCTGCCAGCGATAACCAAAGCCCTAAACATCAAACAAGCCGACCTATTGCTTCAGGATATTGGTAGCGGTGATTTTGCCATCCAGTTTGCTCATCCCAAAGCCGAAGGCGAGTTGAGCGATAAGCTTAGATTTAATGTTGATAACCCGATTATAGCCTGGCTGGAGAAAGAAGCTAGCCCCCTTCACCTAAAGCAAATTGATGGCATCCCAGAATTTAAGGGATTGTGGCAGACAGAAAGGGAAAAATTAGTTACCTCCGACTTAGAACTCCTGTGTCCTATTAAAAGCCGAGGCAAGCTAATTGGCATTCTAGCCCTAGGCAAAAAACAGCGGGGCAACATTTACTCTCATGAAGATATAGAACTGGTAATAAGTATGACAAGTCAGGCTAGCATTCTAATTGAAAATGCCCAGCTTTATACTCAGGCCAAAATAAGGGCAAACACTGATGGACTAACAGGTTTATATAACCACCGCCATTTTCATGAGCGTCTGGAGCAAGAGATTGCCCGAGGCTCTCGCTTCAGCACCATATTTTCTCTAATAATGCTCGATATAGACCTTTTCAAGGCTTATAACGATACTTATGGACATTTAGCCGGGGACAAAGTCCTGCGAAGAATTGGAAAGTATATTGAAAGGTCAATTCGAAGCATAGACTTAGCCTTTCGTTATGGGGGAGAGGAATTCGCCATCATTCTGCCCCAGACCCGACTTGAAGATGCTTACAAAGTAGCCGAGCGCACCCGTAAAACAATAGAGTCAAAAATGAGTTCCGAGGGAATACCTATAACTGCCAGCTTCGGTATAGCCAATTGGCCAACCGATGGCGTAATGAGAGAGGAAATCATTGCCCGTACTGATGCGGCACTGTATCGGGCTAAACAAACAGGAAGAAATCAGACATGCTTATCCTCAGATATAGTGAAACCGGAAACGCCCCTTATAGGCGTAGAGCTTGAGGCGCGGCCAAGAGCCCTAAGTATAATCTATGCCCTGGCTGCTACTGTTGACGCTAAGGACCACTACACCTACGGACATTCCAGAAAAGTTAGCAAATACGCGGTAGCTCTAGCTAAGGCAATCGGCCTGCCCCAAGACAGGGTAGCCACCATTCGCGCCGCCGGCTTGCTGCATGATATAGGTAAAGTCGGTATCCCTGATTCAATACTGAATAAAAAGGGACCTCTAACTGAAGAGGAGTGGGAGCCGGTTAGAGAACACCCTAAGCTTGGTGTAGAAATACTTAGGCACATCATCGATTTAGCTAACTGCTTACCAGCCATTTTGCATCATCACGAACACTATGATGGTAGTGGCTATCCTTCTGGTTTAAAGGGTGATAGTATTCCCATAGAGGCTCGTATTTTAGCTATAGCAGATGCTTATGATGCAATTACTTCTCCACGACCTTACCATGAGCAGCTACCACCAGAAGAAGCCCTTAATGAGTTAAAACGCGGCATTGGAACTCAGTTTGACCCTGAGCTAGTAGATGCCTTTTGTAACACTATGGAGCAAACCCCATCAAAAGGGTTAGAAATAACATAAAAATAATCCTCTCAAATATCGGACATAATAAACATTGAACTTTTGTCACACGGTCTGCTGTTAACCAGCCAAAAGGCCAAGCGAACATCGGGTAGCAAAAACAGAGTTCGCCTGCCCTTCGCCTTTCGGTGAAATCCGCTGTGCGTGCCAAGGAAGAGCTCGGCGCTGCCTAGATTAGGCAGCGCCGAGCCTAAACTTTACTTGCCCTTGGGTACTGGCGGGCAATCTATAGTAGGCAGTTCCTGCGGTGCCCCAGAGCTGTATCTGAAGTAGTATGTGAAAAGCATGTAATCGACCAGCTCCCAATAGCCATCGGAAACCGCGTTCATAGAGGCGTTGGTATAATCGGTCACTAACTCCTCAGCAGCAGCTTGCCCCCCTTTGGGGTGCCGGAATACCTTAGCTACAGCCTTTTCAATGTCGGATTGCTGAGCAAAGAAAGTCTCTTCCGCTGGGTCACGAACTCCCTCGATATCTTCTATAGTACTCTGATATTTGATAAGCGCCAGATTGTCGACGAGATTAAACGCCCACCAGGCGTTTTCTCTATCTACCTTATTTAGAGTAGTATAAGTCCATGGCTCAGGCAGTTCGGTAACTCCAGAATAAATGGGCACATAGCAGGTAGTCGCCGCTGGGCAGAAGCCAAGCCAGTAACAGGACCTAATCGGGTCTGGTAAGTCTGCTCTAACCTGAGCTACAAAAGAGAAAGCAGAACTCGGGGTACCAATACTCCGTTGGGCGCTTACACCAATTAACTTGTGTAAATCCCCAGGCCCCCAGGGGCAGGTCATTGGGCTTTTTACGCCACCGACTAACCAGGCGGGGTCCTCCGTGACATCGAAGGGAGTCCCCTGATAGTAATCACGGTGCAGAGCCATTACATCCTGCACTGTCACATCGTAGTCTGGTTCGACTGAGAAGGGCAGGTAAACGGTATCAGGGTCCAGATTAAGAGAAGGCGCGAACCAATTCAGGGCTTCCCACTCGCGGAGATTGCGGCGAGTTGAAGGTGCATATGCATCATGCCAGACAAATGGCTCAGTACCATCCCACCAGCCCTTTTCTAGGGCAAGGGAACGGATATTGGGCGAAAACATGAAGTAGTCATCTTCCACCAGGGGAACTTCACCAATCCGGCTTCGGTTAGCCGAAACACCGACCTCACCATCTGGGATTCTCTGGGCACACCACACCGCCCCCGGTTGGCTAGACTCAGGAGTCCAATCAGCGCCAGGACCGAAAATCTCAAAGGCCCAAACTTCATTGCCATCGTTTACCGTAACATGCTCTCCGGTCTGAAGGTAGCCATACTCACAGGCTAAGTCGCCCATGACCTCAATAGCATCCCTGGCGGTCTTCGCCCGCTCTAGAGCAAGTGACATTAGGTTATCTCCTCGTCCGTTGTTATAGACATAAACTAGCCCCTCTGAGTTCCCGAGCGCTCTCCTACCGCTGATGGTGGTTTCGCCGAGGGTGAGACCATACTCATTTACGCCCCCAACCCCACCTTGGTGATACCAAACCTGCACGTTAACATAGCGATAGGTTTCCTCCACCTGTGGTATCTCACCAATTTGTATAGGGTCTTCCATGTATTCCAAGTATGCCAAGTAGGTCTCGTAGCTATAAATGGGTGTGTAGGCGTAGATGGGTATCATGGTGCCAGAGGGATAGGTATCTCCCGGTATAACCTTAACCTGGGCATATCGGGCACCATCACAACAATAGCTACTAATTACAGAGCCGTCTGCGGTGGCATCCTTGCCGACCAGTATGTTGGTACAGCTATACGAATCTGTGTCTGCTGGCGCCCCATCACTGTCCGCAAATGCCGGCACCAGCGTCAGCGAGACTACCAGCACCAGGGCAAACAAAATACCAAAAAGCTTTTTCACTTTCTTTTTCCTTTCTAATAGATTTTTATATTTAATCGGTCTTTCCCGAGCGCCCATAGGTCTTTCCCTATCGTCTTTACCTACTCGGCTCTGTTGCTTCAGAGGCATCACCCCTTCTCCTTACTTGATTTAATCAATAATCGTAAACGAATTTATAGCTTCAAGACCCTCAGGCCAATCCATGGAGTACATATAAAATAAGCTATAGACCAGACACTCATCTTCACTGAAATAGTATTCCCTGATGAGCTCTCCCCCTTGTAATGGCGTGTCTTCATAAACGACGGTAAACTTTACCACCCAATCCCACATCCCCGACGCTCGCTCATTGACCAGGATTTGTAGGTCACTTGCCCCCAGGGCATCAAAATACTGCTGAAGGCTGGCTTTATGTGAAGAAACAATAAATGACTCTTCATACACGCCAATTATAGGCTTTGCCTCATAGGCGCCAATTTGAATCTGATTGTATTCACTATCCCTGGGTTTTATCCCTACCTCATTAGGGTTAACTTCCTCCAAAAGCCAGTCCTTGGGATAATCGAGGCTAAACTCAAATTCCTCATTTACATAGTGCACATATTCAGGTTCAGGTTCAGGCGCTGGTGGAGCAGAAGATGTATCACCACCTTCACTACAGGCGAAAAGGCAGCTAGCCAGTAAAAGAACCAGCGCTACCACCAGAAGAAGATACCATCTAATTCTCATTTCAGTATTACCCCCTTTAGACCCGGGGGGATGGTCTAAGACCATCCCCCCGTGGGGTTGTGGAGTCAAAAGAACGAGACTTAGTCGTCCCAGTTCATTATGGCATTCCACAGATAGAAGTAAGCACCGTGCGCCTGCCACCTGTAGGTAATGTCAGTACCGAACAGGACGACATGACCACCGTTTTCTGGTTCGTCTTTTGACGGAGCGTCAACGATTACCGCTTTGCCAGCCAAGTTCTCCGCACCCTCAAGCAGACCGCTCAACAATATATCGGCCGGGTCATCAGGGTAGGAGGCGACTACCCACTCCTCAGGAGCGGTGAAGGCAGGGCTCTGATTTTGATACACGCACTCCTCTTCATCGGCACCGTAGGTAATCGGGTTGCCAAGGGCAAGGTTAGGCAGAATCCTGACGATTGGACCAGCAGCGTTGGCTGCCTTGACTATGGTAACGTCTTCAATAAACTCATTGTCGATTGGAAAGTCGCATGAAGCGTTGTTGCATATCAGCAAGCCGCCAGCGTCAACAAACTCCTTAAGCGCAGCTATGCCGGCAGTGCCAAGACCACCAGTCCTCGCAGTGGTCTGGACTGGTCCGTACCACACCTCTTCAGGAACATCGCCAAAGCTATCGCCACTTACCATCTGAGAACCCCTAACATCGGGCAGGAAGATGACATCATAGTCTTTAATGAGGTCGCCTGCAATCACATCAGTGCGCTGAATCACCTTATAGTTGTAATAGTCCTCGCCGTCCTTGGGGATAAACTGCTCAAAGGTAAACCGCGACCAGCCACCATCCTGAATGCAGCGCCAGGAGTGATACATACCGATTCTGGGAGCGTTGAGCTCATGCGTTTCTACTTCTACTTCAGCCACGAAATGCATCGTCAGCCCAAGCTCTTCAACCAGCCCTGCTAACTCCTCATAGACGCCCTCCTGCTCGGCTGGTACTAAGACATCGCCAACAGCAATATCACCGTCCTCGCCCTCAGCGGCATAACAGGTAAAGCCGCCGCGGTCAAGAGAAAAGACAAGGGTGATGATATTATTGATGCTATCGTGGTCAATGACATAATATCCTTCGTCAATCTTCTCGCTGACGGTATAAGGGTAAGCTAGCTCTTCAGCAGTGACGGGCGTCATTGCCACATCAAGAATAGCCTCGTCGGTAATGCGGTCAACCACAACATCTCGCATCAGGTCATACTGCCAGGCAGTAGCATCATACGGGGCAGGATATTCCGGGGACAAAACCTGGATATCAAACAGGGCATAGACAAGGTCTGAATGTGGCGTATCCAGCCTCATAATCCAGCTCCCTGCCGGATAATCCATGAAGTCCTCATCGGCAGTGTAGATTGCAATACCGTTCCCCAGCAGATTGTTTATCATCCTTATGGTATCGGGCATGTCCTTCTGCTCCGCTGGTATTACATAGGCATAGGGGAAGGTAAAGTAGCCGTTAGCGCCAATCTCAGTCTGACCGGCGTTTCCGACTGCGTTCTTGGACTTGACCCAGAAGTTCCTGAGCACAGTCTCGCGGTTGCGTGCCATCTGCCAGGCTGTGGTTAGAACAAGCGTCTGAGAGTAGTTAATGTTATTGCGGAACGACCAAACTACCTTGTTGGACTCGTAGGGTAGTGGATTGAACCAGAACCAGGTCTGAAGAGTCTGTGGCGGTTCTAGAGTATAGAACTCGAACGGGGCCTCACGAACTACAGTCGTGGGATAGGTGTGACCATATACCTCATAGAACTTAGCGCAACCGTTTCTCAGATTAGCCATCTGATTCTGGTAGAAGGGATAATACATGTTAACATATTTGTAGGTCCAGACGCCAGGCATGCCGAACTGCTCAGCCTGATTCAACTCCCGGAAGGCATACCATTGCCACTCGCTTTGAGTGATTGGGTCGATTGATGGGAAAGTGGGTTCCATCCCGTTGAAGGTGTATATCAAGAATATAGCCTCGTGGATATCCAATGTGGTTTGAGCCGGCCAGTCGTTGTATGCCTTGACCAGGTTAAGCTGTGCTGGCTGCGAGTTAGTATGGGTGTCCCTGTTGTTGTCATGCTGGGTGTACCAGTTGTAGAAGGGAGCCCTCGGTTCCCATCCCTCGTTGAAGCCTTTATCAATCTCGCCGTACAAATCCAGGTAGTGATTAACCCAGTTAGATGTCATCTCCGTGCCATCGGGGTTGGGGTCGGTGATGAAGACAATCACATTGTCTCGTATCTCATCGAACATGGGGCGTTTATCAACCGCCAACCTGTAGGCAAGCTCCATGGTCATCTCACTGGAACCTGTCTCAGCCGAATGGACCTTAGTCCAAATCCAGAAGATAGGCTTCAGCTTGGAGGCATCATTGAACAGCGCCTCAGCTTCCTCCTCCGTGGTCGAGCGTGGGTCGGCAAGCTTCTGCAGGTTTTCCTGATACTTATCAAGGCGGGCTATCGTGTCAGCAGATGATATAGCGACAATAAACTCGTCCAGACCGAGATTTGTTTCACCGATGTTCCACATCGTAACCCGAGGCGAATCTTTAGCCAGCGTGGCAAAGTAATCATATGTCCCACCTGGCCCATCATATGGGGTCAACTGTAATGGTGAACCGGCTATATAACCGTGATGCTCCCAGGGTGAAGTAACACTGGGGTCATCGGGTATGGTATTCACCCACTCGTTGCCGAAGTATTCCTTGGTGATGAGCTCTGTGGGGTCTCGGGTGTAGGGGTCGCCGGTATAGCCCTCATACGCCTCGCCAGGATTAGGGTCATCTGGATAGACTGGCTCCACTGGTCCCACCTCAGGGACTGGCTTCCCGTGGTCCCCAGGGTCAGCAAACGCCGGTAGCCCAAAACTAAGTAGGCTGAGTATTAGCACACAGGCTAATAAAACACCTAAGACTTTTTTCACCTGATTAATTCCTTTCTAATAGATTTTTATATTAACCGGTCTTTCCCGAGCGCCTATAGGTCTTTCCCTATCGCTTTTACTATTCAGCCCTACTTCAGAGGCATCACCCCCTTTGCCTTTAGCATTCAATAACTTTATAATGCGCCTTTCGCCAAATGCTTGGTTTTATTTTATTTCTTGATTATCTGGCTTCCCCAGCCATAAGAACTCCAAATTAGACACAAAAACCCACGCTCAATTGCGTGGGCTTATGTCAAAGAAGATATCTTCCTTTTTCTAAGGTTCACCACCTCACACCACCACCTTTACCCTAGTTAGGGGTTACCACTACTACTTATAGCTTACCACCAGTCCTTATCGATAACAATACCTCATAATTATTATTTTTATGGTAATAAAGTACTAACCCGATCTAACCATTTCGACTTACTACAGTTTCTTGACATCCTCATTAAGTAGTAATAAGATTTAGGTAGTAACTGGTTTTGTCATTGTCAAGGGTCGCGCCAGTTGGGGGGCGTGCAGTGGTGAAAATAAGGCTACTCTTGGCAGATAAGAGTGAGATTTTTCGTGAAGGACTAACGAAGCTCCTGGAGCACGAGCCAAACATCGAGGTAGTGTATGCGTGCGGCAGGGGACTTGAAGCTGTCGAAAGCGCCAATAAGTACCAGCCGGATATCATCCTCATAGATACTGGATTGTCTGAATGTAGCGGTATTGAGGCAATACAGCGTATCCATGAAAGGCTGCCGAAGACGAGTATCATCGTGCTCACCCACTCTGAGGCAAACGGCGAATTCCTTACCACTGTTAGGGCAGGAGCTAGAGCATATATATCCAAGGATATCGGGGTTGAAAACCTCATTAAAATCATCACTCTCGTCGCTGAGGGTGAGGTCATTGTATACTCTCTGATTGCAGCAAGACTGCTTTTGGAATTCAACTCGTTGGGAGAGCGCAAGGATGCGGCGAAGTCGGGGGACATCACCCCTTTGAGCGAACGAGAAAGGTCAGTGTTAGCCTTGGTTGCGCAAGGCCTTACCAACAGGGAGGTTGCCACCACCTTGTTCATCTCTGAGCACACGGTGAAGGTACACCTGCGGAACATTATGGAAAAATTGCACGCACACACTCGGCAGCAGGCAGTGGCCAAGGCGACAGGAAAAAAACGTGCTATCTAAGGTAACCGGGACCGACGCAAAGCAAATTTAGTACTGGACAAAGGCCCTGATCGCTTCCTCCAAGGAAGCAGGTGTCTGATAGAGCAAGAGGGGGTCAGAAGACGACTCCCTCTCTTTTTGTCAAATCGAGCTAGAAGGGAGCTGACGGGGAAAAGGTATATGACCAAATAAAGGGCCTTCACTTTCAGGGGAAGCCCGTTAGGGTGAAAGAGCACAAAAGCCGCCAGCCGTGCCCAACATCTCAAATCTATCCCGTCAAATTCTAACGAAATTTAAACACCAGTTTTATGGACATTTAATCTGGGCACACGAGAATGAAGATAATGAAGATAAAGATTGAGACTATGGACTGTGAGGACGCCCACGTTATCACCGACTGCATAAGCCTTGAGCTGTGGGGGACAAAGAAGAAGCACACGACAGCATCCTCGCAGGGGTAACTATGCCCAAAAAGGAGCTGAGCATATGGCTAACGACAAGGGTGTGAGAGTAGCCAAGTGCCCGATAGGACAGCAGTATTGTTATCCCTCCTGCTACTGGCGTAAAGGCAACCGATGTTACTACAGGAGCAAGCGCGGCAGGCAGATACCCGAACTAAAGCTACCCTGACCAATCCTATGAGTTACGACTGGGGTCAAATCTATCTTTACATTGCGACTAGGACTTACGGCGCTGGGGGTTGCCCCCTCAGCCCCTTTTTATTTATGGGATTGCGCATTGCAAGGCGGTTGTTACCTGCTTCTATCCTGAAAAACACTGAAATAGGAGTGGCTCCTCTCGAAGGACCCTCAGACACTGTCTAAGCTAATCTTGGTATATCCTTGCCCATATCCTTCCGTTTTTGGATAAGTTTGCCTGTTTTTGCTCTGATTTCTTTCTGTGTTTTGAGTGTTTGCAATCCCCTTGTATATAGTCTTTCCACTCTAGGTATCTCAACTAACTCTGAAGCTATTATAGTCACAGAAACCTCTTTGTCCCTCCGTGGATAATCCCCAATCCTGACCTCTGCCTCTGGAGCTTTATCAAGTAAGGTGTGATAAATTTCCTGTAGTGCTGGTTGTGTGATGTATTCCTTTGGGGCACAGAGCATAGCTAGTAACTTGCGAGCATCCTTCAGGTTGATATCGGTAGACAGGTTATTCAGTGCTTCACTCAAAGCCGTGGACACGCAGGTTGCTCTGCGTATCCCCTCATCTAAGGAATATTTTCTAAAGCGTAAAGTCGGGAGGGACACTTCACCCCTACCAACAACAGATATACCAGATAGGGAAGCAATGATGTCCCCAGCATCAGCCACTTTGGCACCTATATACTTGGCGACTTTCTCCTCACCAGCACAGAATAGGTCGTAGAAGCTGCCAACCATTTGCTGGTTTACATTGCGGTAGGAGTTTGCCATGCTGACCGTTGCCCCCCTACTGAACCTCTCATTATCAAGGATAAAGGTAACATCAGCGTAGCTATCCACCGTGCTCAAGCAGGTGGCAGCATTAGTTACAGCATAAGATACTGCTCCACTCTCCTCATAGGCGTAGGGTAAAACAACTATAGCAATAATATGACGGTGTAGTCTTTCCTTGAGAACCTTCACCACCTGTCCGATACCACCGGAGCCTGTGCCCCCTCCAGCGCTGGCTATAACCACCACCGCGTCCGTCTCATAAAAATGTCGGGACTTGGAAATTTCCTCGCCAAGCATCATGTGGTTATCGGCAAATATCTTGGCGGCGTCGACATTGATTTTGCCAACCCCATGCCCAAGGGTCTTGCCAGCTCCTACCAGTATCCTCTTCCTCCATGGGATATGCTTGAACCCTCTCAGGTCAGTCTTGTCGGTATTAACAGCCAGGGTATCAGTTACTATCTCTATTCTCCTACTAAAGAAAGATTTTGCATATTCGCTTAGATTGTAGAACTCGTCAGCAATATTACAGCCGCATTGTCCAATTCCTATAACAGCTACCTTCATTTTATTTTTATTACCCCCCTTACTTTTTGCGAGCTGTCGCCATAAAGGTCATATGCCCACGACATTATCGATGTCTTCATCCTTTCTGGCGGGAGCTGGAGATGCCATTAGACAGATATTATACCATTTGTGTGCCTATTGTCAATACCTCGTGACAAAGGTAGATAATCTATCTTGTGAATTGTCCCAAGAAAAAAGTCGGTGGCCTGCTAGCCTAGTTTGGGATAATGAAGTCAATGGTGCGACCGCGGGATCAAGAGGGCATAAGACACCTCGAAGAGTTGAATATTACCGTAGATTGCCTCACCTGTCTTCGGGTCTTGAAATCCCCCTGACCGAAAAGATATAGTCCCCAGCCCTTATTGCTTAAGAGTATATAGGAGTTGTAAAACCAGCCTAGCCATTAAACGGCGGCTACAAAGTTTTAAAAGGAGAGGGGGTGGAATAGAACCACCCCCTCAGCCTCAGGTACCACCTTATCTCCTCTGCATCATAAGCGCTCTCAGCTTTTTATAGTCTGCCGGCCTTTGCCCTCCTCATTTTTATGGTCTCCGGATAATCCGTCAATCGCAGGATTTTGCCAGGTGCAGCACCATTGTGTACCCCGTCATCGATTACCACCACCCCATTTACCATGACATAAGGTATGCCTTCGGGATATTGCAGGGGGTCAACGTAGGTGGCCTTATCTATGACGGTATCCGGGTCAAAGATAAAGATGTCAGCCGCCAACCCAACCTCTATCTTACCTCTATCCGTTATTCCAGTCTGCTGCGCCGGGAGCCAGGTCATCTTCCGAACTGCATCCTCGAGTGTAATTATGCCCCTTTCTCTAACGTATACGCCTAGAACTCTAGGGTATGTACCAAAGTACCTGGGGTGAGGTTTACCTCCCCAAGCTGGATTATATGCTACGCCATCAGTGCAAAACGCCATCCAGGGCTCGCGCATGGCTAGTTCTATGTCAGACTCCTCAAAATAAGCCGGAATAATCATACCACCACCACCATTCTCCTCGATGATGATGTCGAATATGGCCTCAATTGCATCGTCGGGTTCAGTATAGCCTCTTATCAGAGCAATTTCATCAAAGAATTTGCCTTCTAAATCGGTATTCTTCCCTGTAGGAGAACTAGTAAACCCAATCTTACTAAAGTCCTTACCTGTACACACCATTACAAAGTTAAACCAGTAGGGAAGCTCGATTTCTTCATAGATTCCTGCCCTGATTTCTGCCCTCAGGACTGGGTCCATCAGTCTGGCAAGCATTGCTTCGGTGCCGCCCTCCACCGCCCAAGGTGGTAATACTGCCCTGAGTGATGTTGCCCCAAATTGATAGGGATACATGTCAGCTACAATGTCATACCCCTCTGCTCTTGTTTCATTTATCAAGTCTATCGACTTTTGCATAATCTTTTGTTCCCAGCATTTTATACCAGGGGCCTTCATGTGGGTCACAATGCCGGGTAGGCCTGCTGCTATGCAAATGTCAATTAGTTCTCTAATTCCGTGGCCTGGCTCTAACGTATACTCATCCTCGCCACGTACGTGGGACTTATAAGCCCCTCCGTATTGAGCTGCCACCTTGGCCAGCTCAATCATGGTCTCGGTCGAAGTAAAAATGGACGGTGCATATGCTAGTGCTGAGCTGAGCCCGAAAGCTCCATCTTCCATTGCCTCGGCGACCAGGTACTTCATAAATTTCAACTCTGCTTCAGTGGGCGGGCGGTCCACAGGTCCCATGACCATATCTACTACACTCTCCTTGCCAACATAACTACCATAATTAAGGGAGATACCTTGGTCCTCCAAGCGTTTAAAAAGCCCAGCTAGACTAACCCAAGACCCCTCCTCCGGGCTGTATGGCAGCGGGGCTCCACTTACCTCGCCCAAGATCAGGGTAGTTACACCCATATGCATAAAGCTTAAACCCCGATAGTCGCGTAAGAGAATAGTTTCGCTGTGAGAATGAGTATCTATGACTCCAGGGGCGACCACCAACCCCTCTGCATCTATAACTCTCTCAGCTTTGCCTTTGGCCAACTTACCTATTGCCACTATCTTGCCATCCCTGATGCCTACATCTGCCTGATACCTTGGAGCACCAGTGCCATCAACTACTGTGCCATTGGTGATTAGTATGTCGTAGTGGACCGTTGGAGCATCATCCGCTAGCGTAGGGATTCCCGCAAATAGCAAAACCGCCACTAAAAGAATCCCTACACTGAGGGTCAATAGCTTTTTCTTTCGCACTTCCTTATCCCCTTTCCTTTAAGATTCAATATTCAATTGTGCTTTCGCAGTAGCATCACCCCCTTTCAACCTTATTCCGACAAATCTCCACGCTCCCCGCCGGGGAGGGGAGGAGGGTGGAATAGAACCACCCCCCTCAATAGTTTGACTTGGTGGCGCTGCTCACATTTTATAAGTTGCCGTCATCTCCCTTTAAAATGGAATAGGTCATCAAGCTTGTAGGTTGAAAATTCACAGCTCATGGCATTTGAGTTCTTATTAGCTAAGTCCTCATAGGCCACCATCATTACCCTCTCATTGGGTTTGAAGATGCAGGCATACTCCGTGCTGTTACCGCTAGAAATACATATCCGCTCATGGAAAGTCTCTGTAGTAACCGTGGCGTTATGGCCACGTCCTAGGTAATTATCCGCTTCCAGCTCCTCAAGGGCTTCATACAGCGCCCGATAGCGCGAGCAGTCGCTACTTCTGGCGGTATTTGCTTCGCCCTGCTCATACTTCCTGAAGTGATTTGTGGTGCATATGGTGTACGGTCCAATTGGAAGGTCTTCAGTTGGGTAGCGAATGAGCCCGCCATAAGCATCATGCTCATATACGACTGCCGGAGCTTCTTGCCCATAATATGGCGCAGCCACCATGAAGTCAGCGCCAGCGAGAACAGGACCACCGGTTGTGGTATATTCACTGAGTGCATCGTGCACTGCCATAACATCAGCGTCAGTATCTATCTGGTCGGCGGTTTGAAGAACATCTCGGATGAGCATGCCCAGAGCAGTATACCCAGACTCCTCAAGTGGGCTTGGCTTACCTGGTGCATAATTAGCCTCCATGACTACACCAAATTCGTTCATGCCGGTATATGTGCTTATATACCCCGGGCAGAACATGACTGATGCCCACTTGTTCAGTGATGAGTCATACGGCTCTTGAACCATTATCAACGCCAGCAGCACTGTAGCCTTCCTCAGGTCATTCTCGCCGTCCATGCTCCTGAACATGATGACGCCGTTCTTCAATTCATCATTCTCAGTTAGTGGCCCCCAAACTGCTGCTGCTGAGCAAGAATATACTTGCCAGGTTTCACCATAGGCATTGAAACACATCAAGTCTACAACATCTACATCCCTATCTACCTCCGGCAAGTACATATCGCACTCACTATCTTCCATGCCCTCGATAATGCCATCAAGCTCATCCATATCGGTTTCTGTCCATCTCATATGCTCTTCAATCCACGGGCGGATATTATCTTCATAGTGAGATGCTGAGCCAGAAAATTCCTCGATCAGAATATACTCAACCGCATCTCTTATCTGAGGACCTACCAAGTAACCCTGAGCATAGCCCCTGTCATCTGGGGGGCCCCAAACATCCAGCACCTTCTTACCCTCAATTGTTTCGAGAGTCCCGCCAGAATACCTGCCAACCTCGATGTCTAGGTCTTCCTCAGGGTAAGGGGTAACTTCTTTCAGGGTTATATCAATACCCGATACGTCTCCGCCCTCTATCTCGACCTTAGCCCAACCAGCGTCCTCCTGATGCCAGCCTGTCGGCTCTAATAGGTCAAAGTCAACATCATCATCATCATTTGTATCCATCCAGGCATAGACATAATAGTCCTCTTCATCCTCAAGACCTTTTATCTCATAGTCACCTACATGGCGTATCTTGTCATAGGCAACGAAGATGTCAAGGTCAGGAACATTATATTCATTCAGGGCGTCCCTCAATGCCCGTCTATCACTGGAATCCAATGCCAAGACATAGATGTCACCTTCCGCTTCACCAGTATATGAAACTGTGCCTGAGATGGAGTACGATTTAGCTAGCGCTGGCAGAGCACCCAGAGCTGCCAAAATTAAGGCCAAAGCTAACACTAGACTGATGCCAATTGGTATTACTTTCTTTTTCATTTAAAACTCCTTCCTTTAGAAATCTTGGCGCTGAATCTTAAATATTAAACTACATCTCTCACCCCCTCTGCTCTCACGATTTCAACAGCTTTATGATGCGCCTTTCACCAAATGCTTGGTTTTAATCTTATATTTCTTGATTATCTGGCTTCCCAGCCATAAGAGCTCTAAATTAGACACAAAAGCCCACGCTCAATTACGTGGGCTTCCACCAAATAAAACAACTAATCTTGTTGTGAGATGCATGACCTTGCATCACCAACATCTTTACCTAATTTAGAGACTACCATCAGTCCTTATCAATGGCAATACCTCATAATTATTATTTTAGGTCGACAAAGTATTAACCCGGTCTAATCATTTCGACTTACTACAGCTCTTGATATACCCATTAAGTAGTAATAAGATTTAGGTAGTAGCTGATTTTGCCATTGCCAAAAGGGAAATGAAGGATGCTAAGAGCATAACCATGAAGAACAGGGGGCCGGCAACTCAGGGTGTGTGCCCCGTAGCAGTAAAGAATGCTCCTTGGTTGGATGCATTCTTCGTCAAGATGGATGACTTTTTGGCTATGGTAAACAGGTAGAGGCAAGTGAATTTTGGGCTGAGTGGGATGGGTGTTCTACCTCCCGGTAGCATCAAGGTAGTCTCTATACCAGGCTAAATAGTGCAATACCCTGGCGGCACGGCGCGGATTAGGGTAAACTGGGATTCTTTCTCTGCGAAAGAAAGAGGAGGCCTCAGGGTCGGAGGCAAATTCAAGTGCCGGCTTCACTATAAATACTGGCCTCCCGTACTTCTCTACCCGCTGCCTGAGCATATTTAAGTTCCTCTCTTCCCTCTCTCTAAAAGCCTTAAGTTCTTCGGCACTGAAGATGTTGGATAGACGCTTAGTGCCAAGCGCCACTGGAGCTTGTAATAGGATAGCATCTATATTTTTATCCTCCATTAGCGCCCAAAGTGAGGAAAAGGTAGCCGGACTCTTATCCATACCTATCCCTGCCATATCGATAGGGTTCCGGTGCGACCATCGTGGCGGTAAGTAAGCATCCAATCTCTCCAGAGTTGATGAAGCGAGTGAGGCTATCTCAAGTCCTTCCTTCTCACAAGCTTCAGCAGCTACTACTCCCAGGCCACCCCCGATAGTCAATATGCCTATCCTGTTGTTCCGAGGTAATGGCTGATAAAGCAAAGCAGTAACCACATCGCAGAGTTCATCATCATCATCCACTCTTATCACTCCTGCCTGCCTGAATGCAGCCGCATAGACTGCGTCTGAGCCGGCTAAAGTTCCGGTATGAGACCTAACTGCTTGGGCAGACTCCTTAGTCCCACCTGCCTTGATTACCACAATGGGCTTTCTAACAGTAATCTCCTTGGCTAACTGGAAGAAACGTCTCCCCTCTCTCAGCCCTTCAATATAAGCGGTAATTATCTTGGTACTCTCATCTTGTGCCAGATATTCTAAATAGTCCTCCAGATGCAGGTCAGCTTCATTACCAGGGCTAATAAATTTGCTAAAACCAATCCCCAAACTCATCCCACTGCGAATTATCCGGTGACCGTAGTTGCCACTTTGAGATATGAGAGCCACCGGGCCTGGAGTGATTTCTTCTGTCCAAGCGAGGGTAGAGAGCTGGGAGGAGGTATCAGCATGCCCCATGCTATTGGGTCCGATAAAGCGTATGCCTCCTTGCCTGGCAACTTGGACCAATTCAGTTTCCAATTTGCGTCCTTGCTCACCCATCTCTGCAAATCTACCGGAAATAACAACCGCAGCCTTCACCCCTTTCTGCACACATTCTCGCATTACCATAGGGACTTGTAAGGCTGGAACAGCTATAACCGCTAAATCAACTGAGCCTGGTACATCAACCACGCTGTCATAAGCTGCTATTCCCAGAACTTCCGAGGCTGTGGGATTCACCGGGTAAATCTTCCTTCTCTTGGCTGAGGCAAGGAGATGCCGCATGATGCCACATCCCCATGACCCTGGGGTATTGGATGCCCCAATGACAGCTACACAACGAGGGGCAAACAAATACTGCCAGTTGTTATGTCTTCTCCGCCTGGTATCACTCAAACTGTCCAAGATTCCCCATCTAGATTTTACATGCTATAAATATATTATAACAAGTCCAGTTCTACGGTAACAAAACATCGCCTTGTGTAGTCTGCAGCCCCAGTTGTTTGACGAATGCTACTAAACACCGTATCGGTTAAGATTATTGCTTACCGAGGGGGCAAGCTCAGGGGTGCTCTCCCTACCCACATCACCATTGAACAAACATGGGCATGTTTGTTGACTTGGGCGTATAGCTGGACACCCCAAGCCCGATTATAGCATCTCCTACGAAATGAGGCAATGAGGTGTACTCGTTCAATACCTTAGTGTCACCTCAACTTTCTGCACCTCACCCCCTTAGTCCCCCTCTCCTAGAAGGCGAGGGGGAGGAATAAAAAAGAGGGGGGCTCCGCCCCCTCTTAAAACTACTTCCCCCTTCCCCTCCAAGGGAAGGGGGTCAGGGGGATGGGGTCAATGCCATGGAGAAACGAAACATGATAATCTGTATCACCAATCTATCTGAACTAGCTCATGAGGGGGCTTCCTATTGCCACTACTACCGACCGCAAGGTGAAGGCTTGGGAGGGCGGAGCTAAAGGCGATCATCCCCGGCATCGCAGTGGGTCCAACAGGTATCGGTGACACCACTATACCTATATTGTGCATTAACACTAGGAGAGCACAAGGCTCACCGCTCGGTTGCCCATGACCAGAGGGAGCGTAAAAATTTCAGCTTAACCAGTCCAACAGGTAGCTCTAACTGGAGCCTCTCAACCACGGGAGAGGCGTTTATCTCATCTATCCTTGGTTTTAATCGGGATAGCTCCTCCTGATAATCGCCTCTGGACAATATATCATCAATGCGGTGCGCCATTTCCCAAGCCGCTATGATACGTTGCTCCCCAGCCTCAGCCATCTGTTTGGAGATAATCCCATATTTTGCCTTCAGGCGGTTGAGGCGCAATATAGCCTCATAAGCAGTGTCCACAATCTGCTGGCGTGTCATCCACTCTGTCTCATAATTCAGGGAATACTTCCAGCTTGGTGATAGCAGGGCTTGGCGGTGCTCCTCCAGTGTCCGAAACAGGATACGGTAGCCGTGGCGCTGCGGCTGCTCAAAACCCAGACTGCCCGGGTCAAGGAAGGGCGAGAGGGGAGCAATAAACAGGGAAAGTCGCTTATCCCCCCTGAACTTCTGCAACAAGAAATCACAGTAGTCAATGGTCTCCATTACCGAGCGTGGGGTTTGCTTGGGCAACCCAATCATAAAGAATACATCCAGTCGCCCACAGCCGACATCAAGAGCATCACTCAGCGTTTGCTCCAGGTCTTGATTGGAATAGTATCTGCCAGCAGCCCTCCTTACCTCGGGGTCATGGGAATCGGGAGAAATCTCCAGGCAAAAGTTGGGGCAGGAGAGGCTCATCTGGCGCAGAAGGTCGGCAGGGGCGGGAGAGAATAGTTCAAGGATGACCTGATTCTTCACCCCGTCCTTCTCCAGTAGGCGCAGAACCTCATAGGCGTAGTCCTCCCCCGCTTGGCGCAGGTCTCCCAGGATGAAAATGGGACCACTACTAAAGCGCTCAATCTGCTTTACATCTTGAGCCACCGATTGGGGAGAGCGAAAGACAGCTTTCTCTCGATTAAAAAAGTTTCTGAAGGCGGCGGCAGAGCCGCCGCAGACAACGCAATTCTGGGTGCAGCCACGGCAAGTAAGCACCCCAGTAATGGGATAATGAGCCCAGCCCTTGAAAGGGGTATAGCTAGCCAGGTCACGGTATCTAATAACCGAGCGCACGGTATTAGCATAGTAGCTGACCATAACATGGCTCAGGTCAGCGGGAACATAAGAGAAGGGGTTTTCTTGCACCCTGCCTTGTCCTTCCCGCCAAACAAGATTGGGCACTTCTTCAGGCTGCCGGTTATTCATTATGCAATCCATGAGCTGTCGCAGCGGTTCCTCCGTAGAGTCACCTCGCATCACATAGTCAATCTCCGGGTACCCCATTAGCTCCCGATAGTAATAAGAGGCGGAAAGCCCTCCTACTACCACCTTTGCCTGGGGATGGCACCTTTTCACTATTTTTGCTACCTCAATAGCACCATGAGCACTCACCAACCAGTGCAAATCAATGCCAAATACCGGTGCCCTCAACCGCTTTATCAGTGCCTCAGCATCGAATTTCCTATCGTTTAGCATACGCACCGCCAGGTTGACAATGCGCACCCGATACCCAGCGCCCTCCAGATATTCAGCAATACTGGTAAAGCCAATGGGATACATCTCAAACATAAAGGACGACGGAATCAGGTCGCTAACCGGTCCGTAAAGAATCGTTTTTTGGCGAAAGTCATACACACTGGGGGGATGAAGTAAAACTAGGTCGACTGACATTATGCTACCACCAAGTTATAAAACCCCTGCCAGAATATAACCGATGCCCAGGAGCAACTGGGTTAGGAGGACAACCAGAACGTTATTTGCCATAGCTGGCACCAGCTGGCTCATCTCCTCATGCTTTCTGGCACCCCGAATCGCCTTTATCGCCAGGGGGAACGTTAGCAAGGCGAGCAGAGAGAAGGCTGGCATTTGTCCTGCCACCACACCGCCGATTATCCACAAATAAACTACCAGCGTCAGGACTGAATAAAGCCTGCTTGCCTTTGTCTTTCCCATAACGATGGGCAGCGTTTTTCTGCCTGCCTGCCTATCGGCCTCGGCGTCAGGGAATTCATTTAGCAAGAGAAGGTTATGCACCAGAATGCCAGAGGGTATACAGGCAACAATGGCAGGCAGGGTATAAGCAGTGGTCTGAACGAAGTAAGTTCCCAGCACCGGCAGAGCCCCCAGCCCCACCCCGGGAGCCCACTCAGGCCATCCTACCTTACTTATGACTGGTGTATAAAGGAGAGTGCACACCGCAGCTACTACAAGTAGAGGTAAAAGGGGCCAGCCCCTGGCTATAACAAAATAGATACCTATGGGCACCGCCAGCAAGAAAGAGACCAGCCCAAACCACAACACCTGCTGTGGCTTGAGTAGGGCAGCGGGAAGCACGCCACTGCCGCCACTGAAGGGGGTTCGCTTAACCTCCAGGTCTATCCCACTTCTATAGTCAAAGTAGTCGTTGAGCACATTGACACTGATGTGGCAGAGAAGCAGCCCGACGAACGCCAGCAGGGCATAGCCAAGATGGAAGTAACCATCATACCAGGCGATACAGGTACCCAGGAACGCCAGCACCAGGGAAAGAAGCAAGAACTGCGGCCTGGTCTCCAGAAACCATACCTTCAGCTTCATCGGTTTACTTCTCTTCCTTATGAGCCATCTCTACATGCTTCTGCCAGCACTTCTCATGAACATAGACAGCACACCTGGCGCAGTAGTAGATATGGGCTCTGGCATCCTTTCCGCAAACAGGGCACTTCATTGATTACCTACTGAGATTGTTTATCAACCTCACCCCTTTAGACATTTGTTTAGAACCCTATCCCCTTTATCCCCTTCCCCTTGACAAGGGGAAGGGGAATTAGTTATTTAAGAGAGGCTTCGCCTCTCTTTGACTCTCCCTTATATTTACTCCTTTCAAGGAGAGGGGGAAAGAGTGGTTTTTGAAGGGGATTTTCACCCCACAAAAACTGCGTTTTTGCGGGGAACCCCGTTATAATTCGCCCCTTCAAACTTCTCCTGACAAACGACCTCAGCTGATGATAGTTATCTTATTCTCACCTCACCGCCTATCTCGGCATCAAGAAAGGCGCTGGCACTGCCTTCCCTAACCGCTATCTCCAGGTATCCATCGCTGCCAATAAGGGCTAGAAGTCCGCTCCCCCGGGCATAAGTGCGGCTCAACCCCGAAATGAGCTGATTGCCAACCTCAATAGTTATCGCCCGTCTTGCCTGGGGTAGGTCACTGCTCCTGATATCGGTAATCAGATTGCCAAAGCTATCGATATGGATAATATGCCCTACAACTGAGCCATCCACTGCCTGGTATGGCTGTGGAAGCGGCAGCATGGTAACCGAGGTTATCACCTCGCCAAAGTCGGTCAGCGGGAAGCCCAGGGAAAGCCGAGCCGCTACCGGGGCAAAGATGTCGCGTCCATGGAAGGTGGGGCTAACCGTTGGTCGCCAGAACTGGGGCTTGGTGATGGCAACCGCCTCCAAACCAGGCTCTAGCTCTATTTGTAGATTATTTAACAACCTCACCCCCTCGGTCCCCCTCTCCTTCAAAGGAGAGGGGGAAGAATAGTTTTTGAAGGGGCTCAGCCCCTTCAACCTTACCCCGATAGACTGCTGGATAACATAGCTCAGGACACCATTATCTGGGGCGACAAAGCTGGCTGACCTTGTTCTCAGGATAATAGCTCTTCGCTCGGTGCCAACCCCGGGGTCAACTACCACCACATGGATTGTTCCCTCAGGGAAGAACTGATACGCCCTGCTCAGGACAAAGGCAGCCTGAGCGATATTCTGTGGTTTAATGGTATGGCAAATATCAACTAGCTTTGCCTCAGGGTTGATACCGAGTATTACCCCCTTCATAGCCGCTACGTAGGCGTCAGTCAAACCTAAATCGGTGGTCAAGGTTATTATGGGATTCATGGCAGCCAATTACTAGCTAATTCTGAGAGCAAATATAGAGATAGTGATGAATAGGACTATTAAGACGATGGTAAGTTGAAACAGCGTTTTTTCCACACCACGCTTAGTTCGATAGACGGTGTCAGGCTGACCAAAGATACCCCCCAGCCCGCCACCTCTAACCTGAAGCAGAACGGCTAATATCAAGGCTAAAGATAATATAATCTGAGCCACATTAAAGTAGGTCTGCATTTCATCCTTCCTCCAACTTCTCCTCTAGTAACTCGTTTACCAGCCTGGGGTTGGCACGACCTCTGCAAGCCCTCATTACCTGCCCAACGAGGAACTTCAGAGATTGCCTCCTCCCTGCCTTATAATCGGCTACTGCTTGAGCATTGTTTCTTATTGCCGCCATGACTTCCCTCTCAATCACCTCGGTATCACTGATCTGGCTGAGCCCTTGCTGGGCAATAATGTCGTCGGCAAGCTTCCCGGTATTGAACATTTCCTCAAACACGAGCTTGGCACTGGTGCCGCTGATACTGGCTTGGTGCACCAAATCCAGCAACAGGCAAAGCTGCTCAGGGCTAACCTTGGAATTATCTATCTCGGTGTTGGTGGCATTGAGCAGCCGACTGAATTCGCCCGAAAGCCAGTTGCTCACCATTTTAGCTCTTTTGGCTGATGACAAGCTGTGGGGCACCCCCGTTTTCAGGCAGGCTTCAAAGTAGTCAGCCATTGCCTTGGAGCTGGTAAGCAGGTTGGCATCATAGAGGGGCAGGTTGTATTCAGCTATAAAACGGTCGTGTCTGGCTTCGGGCAGCTCGGGCAGCTTTGACCTTATTTCCTCCACCCACTCACGGCTCAACACCAATGGCGGGAGGTTTGGCTCAGGGTAGTACAAGGCATGCGTCTTACCACGTTGGAAAACGGTTTTGCCCTTCTCCTCCACCCAACCCCTAGTATGGGAAACAATCTCCCCACCTTCGGCTACTGCTTTCCTTTGTCGTCGGGCTTCATACTCCAGAGCCCGGTAGACTGCCTTGAAGCTATTCATATTTTTGACCTCAACTTTAGCCAAAGAATCCGGGCTGGTCTCAGGACGAATGCTGATATTGGCATCACACCTGAAGCTGCCCTCCTCCATATTTGCCGTGGATACACCCAGGTAACGGAGTATACTGCGTAGCCTTATAAGATACTGCCTGGCTTCCTCTGGAGAGCGAAGGTCTGGCTCAGCCACAATCTCCATCAGCGGCGCTCCAGACCGATTGAAATCTACCAGGCTATACGATTCTCCACCCGATGAGGTGCGGTGCACTAGTTTGGCTACATCCTCCTCAAGGTGCACATTGGCTATGCCTACCCGTTTCTTTTCGCCATTAACCTCAATAGTAAGCCAGCCGTGATGCCCAATAGGGGTGTCAGACTGCGAGATTTGATAGCCTTTCGCCACATCTGGATAGAAGTAGAACCTGCGGTCAAATTTGGTGTAATCGGAAATGGTGCAGTTAAGTGCCAGCGCTGTCATTATGGTATATTCCACTGCCTGCTTATTGATAGTAGGCAGAACCCCGGGCATCCCTAGGCACACCGGGCAGACATGGGTATTGGGTGGGGCACTGGCATAGTCAGCGCTACAGCGACAGAACATCTTGCTCTTAGTCAGTAGCTGGGCATGAACCTCCAGCCCGATAATGGTCTCGTAGTTCATAACACATTTTAGTATAGCAATAATGATGATGACTGACAAGGAAGGCATTTTGTTTATCAACCTCACCCCCTGTATCCCCCTCTCCTTCAAAGGAGAGGGGGAAGGGTTTTTTAAAAGAGGGGCGTCTGCCCCTCTTAAACACCCCAATTAAAGCAAGGAGTTAAGAACAAAGCCCCTATAGGGTGGGAGGGTGGGAAGAAAAAGATATGTTAAAAACAGGGAGGGGTTGGGGGCACAGCCACCAAAAATGCTTCTAGGGCGGGAGGGTGGGAAGGAAGAATAGTTTTTGAAGGGGCCTCGCCCTTCAAGCTACCCTTAATAAAAGACCTCATATCTAGGCATAAAAAGAGTTATAGAGGGCTAGCGCCCTCTAAAGAAATCATCCCACCCCTCTTTAAAAGGCTAGATGCTAAAGGAGAGTCAAAGAGAGGCTTCGCCTCTCTTACATAACCAATTCCCCCTCCCTTTATAAGGGAGGGGGATAAAGGGGGAGGGTTGCCAAATCAGGAAGCTAAAGAGGACAAGGTTACTAAAATAGAAACCTAGGGGGAGTTAATAAATAATCTCATATATGCTATAATCTCCACTGTAGTTTGGGGATATAGCTCAATAGGGAGAGCGCTGCGTTCGCATCGCAGAGGTCGGGGGTTCGAATCCCCCTATCTCCACCATAGAGGAAGATACCTAGAACTCCTCGTCAGCTTTACCATTCTACGCTGCTTGACCCTACCATAACATTAGATGTTATCTCATAATCTTGTAATCGCATCCCAATGGGTGCTATCATTCGCATGCTGAGGAAACAAGCAGCATGAAACGGTTAGCATTACTAATAACCGTTGGACTGTGCCTCCAACTCGGCTTCTGTAGCTCAGCGCAATCAGCGCCGGAGAATGCTGTTCAGGTCAAGGAGCTGAATTTCGTTTTTCTTCATGGTGCTGGTGGCACTGTCTGTGCTATGCAGCTTTTGGCTGATTCCATTCTGGAGCAGCTACCGGCACATATCCTTGACTACCAACGAGCCAACCCTAACACTGAGATTCGGGTTGATACCTTACAAAGATGTTATCCCAACGACGTGGATATTGAAACTTGGGCTAATAACATCGCTGACAACATTGACAAACATCTGCCTAATAAGAGGAATCTGATTTTAATTGGTCACAGTATGGGCGGCAAGGCAGCCCTTTACGCCGTAGCCCACAATGTAGGCAATTTGGCTAACAAGGTGGCACTGGTGGTAACCATCAATAGCCCTATTAAGAGTATGTACCGGTATTATGTTGCTGGTGGTGGCTCAGCGTTGGATTATTGTCGAGCCCGATGGCTACTTTCCGACCGAGGGGTTTGCAACTCTTTAGCCTACTACGATAGCTCTCAAGATGGGAGGTGGGTAGGTGCGGTTAAACACTGGTTAGCTTTCATATCGGGTGAAGCGGCACCGCTTAGTGAGCAGTTTAATGTTGGTGGAGTTGACGCTCTGCCCAGAAACATGGATGACAGTATTATACCACTCTCAGCTCAATATTCTGACGGGGCTGATGTAATCTACTATGGAGAGCATGGTCACAGCGATTTTGAAGACTCAGATGAGGTAGCCGTGTTCATGGCAGAGCAAATCCTGCGCTATATCTTTGGCGGAGAGATAGAATGCTCCATCTTGGATAACAGCGGCACTCTGGAACATAAAGCTGGTTGGATACCGGGAACTGATTACTGGGAGGACGTGGTTGGGGAAGTTCTCGCCGATAGCGGTAGTCTGCGGCACTGGAACGAGTCCTATACTAAATGGCAGGAGTGGGAGGACGTGGTTGGACAGTGCCCTCCTGAGAGCAAACGAAGTAGCTACCGGGTCAGTAAAGTGGGATTTTTCTCCTTTCTTGCCAGTATTAAGGAATGGCGCTGGCTCAGTACTGATAACCCTAAAGACTGTCGGCTCTACTTACGAACCAGAGCTGCCCCCAGAAATTATGTTCAGGTGGACTGGAGTATCTATCAATGCGGGTTACTGCCCCCCGGGGTTAAGCGTGACCATTATGAAGTTGAAATAGTCACCGGTACCCCCCTCACCAACATAAGATATGTGTCATGGATAGCTGGTGACCTCCGTGACTTGAGGCTACGAATAAGCTCGGAAGCAGAAAGACCCTTCCGCTGGTTCCAAGCTGAATGGAGGGTCTACGCTAAAGAAAGCCGACACAGAAAAGTCATTGACGAAATTCTCGGACAGGCGTTGTCGGAAACTACCCCAGGCAGCCAGGAAGTTGTCGCCACAGGGAATGATTGCTGTAATTAAGCTAGGCGGCGATTACATTCCAAGCTCGCCTCGAGTCTTGTCCAAACGAATTAGGCTATCCCGAGTTACAACACCAATTACCGTATCTTGTTCTAACACTGGCATCTGGTCGATTTCCAGCTCTTCCATCTGCTCCAGCAGGTTTCCCGCTGATTGTTCAGCGTGAGCAGTTTTAAGCTCACTGGCAGGCGTCATAATCTCACCTATACGGGTAGAGTCCCAGCGCCCTTTAGGTACTCGTTTTATATTACGCATGGTCACCATCCCTTGCAATTTACCACCATCAGCTACAACGAAGTAGCGCTGCCCGGTAACTAGAACGCAATCGCGGACTAATTGACCGAGGGTGAGCTGCTGGCTGGTAAGAGGACATTCCTTAGCCATTATATCCCTAGCCATAATATCCTGAAGAGCCTTACGCAGCACCGTCTGACGGCGGCTCTGGGCGGCTGCTATATGTAAAACCCACCCCACAAATATCAACACTAGACCATTAAACCATTGATGCGCCAAAATCAGTAACAGAATGCCACCAGCAATGAGGAGTAAGCCGATACCCTGTCCAGTCCAACAAGCAATACCTGTTGCCCGGTCATAATCGCCGGTTGCCTTCCACAGCAGTGTCCGCAAAAGCCTGCCTCCATCTAGGGGAAAACCAGGGATAAAGTGGAACAAAGCCAGCATAAAATACATGAAAGCCAACCATAGGATGAGTCCATCAATGATAACGTTGCCAGTGTTTACCAGTACCGAATGAACGGCGTAAAATATTCCGGCTATTATTAGGTTGGACAGAAGTCCAGCCGCAGCCAGCAGCAACTCAAGAACAGGCAGAGTGTCCCCTCTAGTTATTCGAGACGCTCCACCAAAGACAAATAGAGTAACTCTCTTCACCGAGATGCCTCTACTGAGAGCCAAAAAACTGAGGACAATTTCACGAATACTCACCGCCAGCAAAAAGAGCAAGCTAGCGGCTATGCCAAGGACTATCCTTTGCCATAAGGGATAAGCCTCGGGGAACTGAGTCACCACCATTGCTATTATCAAGAGAAAGGCAACAGCCCAGGTAGGATGTAATCGTAGGCGAATCCCAAAAATCCGACCCAGATGGGGGGCAGTTATCATTTTCCCCTCCAGAAAAATATAACCACTGAATTCATATCACAAGATGGTACTGGCATTTTGAGTAGCTAGCTTGTTTTTGTCAAGCTCCTCCAAACTGCCCAATATTTCACTTGAAAGCATATCTGGAAGAGTGTAATATATTGGAGCGCAGGGCATTTTCGAATGATTAATATGCCCCTGTAGCTCAGGTGGATAGAGCAGCGGTTTCCTAAACCGCGTGTCGGGCGTTCGAGTCGCCCCAGGGGTACCAGTTAATTTTTGTCAGAATTTATGATAATATAAATAATTGAGGTAGGAGTGTAGCTCAGTTTGGAAGAGCAGCGGTCTCCAAAACCGCAGGGCGGGGGTTCGAGTCCCTCCACTCCTGCCAGTTCGAGCCGAGGTGGTGGAATCGGTAGACACGCCATCTTGAGGGGGTGGTGAGCGTAAGCTCGTAGGAGTTCAAATCTCCTCCTCGGCACCAAAATAAGAGCGGAAGTGGCTCAGTGGTAGAGCATCTCCTTGCCAAGGAGAGGGTCGCGAGTTCGAATCTCGTCTTCCGCTCCAAAAAGAGTATCACTAAAGGGGCGACGTAGCCAAGAGGATAAGGCGGGGGTCTGCAAAACCCCTATTCACCGGTTCGAATCCGGTCGTCGCCTCCAAGTTATTAGCGCCGGGGTGGCGGAATTGGCAGACGCACCGGACTTAAAATCCGGCGGAGTAATCCTTGTGGGTTCGAGTCCCACTCCCGGCACCAGTTAGAGAATAAATATGCCCTGGTTGATAGTAGTATTGGGTTACTTTCTCGGCTCCATCCCCACCGCCTATATTGCTGGGCATATTTTAAAGGGCGTTGACATCAGGCGGGTTGGGGATGAGAACATGGGTGCCGCCAATGCCTTTCATCAATTAGGGGCTAAGGCGGGGGTGGCGGTAGGCATTGTTGATGCCGGGAAGGGGACATTGGCTATTCTTATTGCTCAGGCAGCCAATATCCCTCAGGCGGCAGTCCTGTTTACCGGAGCAGCCGCAGTCGTCGGTCATAACTGGCCGGTCTTTATCGGCTTCAGGGGAGGTCGGGGGGAGAGCACTACCATTGGTGTGCTACTGACTACAATCACTCAGCCAATGCTAATCCTGGCTGGACCAGCGCTATTAGCCCTATTTATCTTTCGCAATGTAATTCTAGCCAGTTGCGTCCTGTTTATCCCTCTACCACTGGCATGCTGGTGGCTTGGAGTTCCCGGAATGCTTACTGCTTACGGCATTGCCCTGCCCTGTCTGGTAGGCTTTACTCACTTCCTCAGGACGAGGCGGACGGTAATGCGCCAAACTTAGGTTCACCCATCAGCTCTGGAATAGCAAGTTTATCAGTGCTGTTAGCGAGGTAGTCAAGCTGGATATTAGCTGGGAGTATGTCTCTTGTACCTGTGCCAGTGGAGTGCCCATCAAATCGAAGCGATACGGAATGGCGGCTAACTCTCTCCTAACAATGTGACCCAATGTGCAATGTGCATAGTTTTATAAACTTGCAACAGAATCTAACATAAAAGGAAGGAGGCTAGCATTGAAAAAATTAACCATCAGTTCTGATGCACCGGGAGAAAGGCTATTCATGCTTGGCAATGAGGCAATAGCCAGGGGGGCAATAGAGGCTGGGGTTCAATTGGCGGCTGCCTACCCTGGCACCCCATCAAGCGAAATACTGGAAACCTTAGCCAGTGTAGCCAAGGAACTAGATATATATGTCGAGTGGTCGACCAATGAGAAGGTAGCCTTTGAAGTGGCTCTAGCCGCCTCGCTCTGCGGGTTAAGAGCTATGGCATCAATGAAACATGTTGGTGTAAACGTAGCCCATGACCCATTAATGTCAGCTAGTTATATAGGCGCCAGAGGCGGCTTGGTGCTACTCACCGCCGATGACCCCTGGGCGTGGAGCTCACAGAGTGAGCAGGACAGCCGATATGTTGCCGAGCAGGGCTACCTACCCATCCTTGAGCCCTCTTCAGCAGAAGAGGCTAAGAACATGATGGTTGACGCCTTTGCCCTCTCCGAGGAATTCGGGCACCCGTTCATCGTCAGGTCGGTAACCAGAATAGGTCATGCCCGGAGCGATGTAACACTGGGAGAGATATCAAAGGAAAGGAGAAAGGGCTTTTTTAAGAAAGACCGCTCCCGGCTGGTGTTAACCCCAGCTGAAGCCAGAAAGGACCGACTGCTGATGATTAAACGATTTGAAGAGATAGGTAAACGGGTGAATACACTCCCCTATAACCAGTTAAAGCTAGCCGATGGAGCCAAGCTGGGTGTAATCGCCTCTGGTCTATCATACAGTTATGCCCAGGAGGCGATAAAATGGCTTGGTCTTGAGGACAAGATTTCAGTACTCAAGATTGGAACGCCGCACCCCCTCCCCAAGGAACTGGTAGTAAAACTGCTAAGCTCGGTGCCAGAGGCACTGGTAGTAGAAGAGCTAGAGGCGTTTGTTGAACTTCATGTTAAAGCCATTGCTCAGGAAGCCAATATCCCGACAAAAATCCACGGTAAGGACTTACTGCCGGTAATAGGGGAGCTATCCACCAGCAAGGTAACCGAGGCTATTGCCAAGTTGACCAACTCCAAACTCCCGGTCAATTTCGGGGAGATAGAGAAGCTTGGAGAAGAGACAGCGCCGCTTCTGCCGCTGAGACCACCAACCATGTGTCCCGGCTGTCCGCACCGAGCCTCCCTCTATGCCATTAAGACAGCAGCCAGAAGGGTGGCTAGAGACTATGGTAAAGATGTAGTGCCTATCTACCCGGGTGATATTGGCTGTTATTCCCTGGGCTACCTACCACCACTAGAATCCAACGATATTACTATCTGTATGGGAGCTGGCTTTGGTCTGGCTAACGGCTTTGCCCGTGCCGTAGATGTGCCGGTAATAGCTCACCTGGGTGACTCAACCTTCTTCCATGCTGGGATACCACCACTAATAAATGCCGTTTACAATAAAGCAAATATAACTATGGTAGTGCTTGACAACTCAGCTACCGCCATGACCGGTTTCCAGCCACACCCGGGTACTGGCTATACTGCTACCGGCGATGAAACGGTTCAGCTAAAACCTGAAGACATAGCCAGAGCCTGCGGGGTAAAGTTCGTCGAGGTTATAGACCCCTTTGACCTGAAAACGGCAACCGATACCATAGAAAAGGCGATAAGATTTGAGGGACCATCACTGATAGTTTCTAGAAGGCTCTGCACCATAATAGAACAGAGGGAAAAGAGGAAGAGGGGGGAGAAGGTCATTCCTTATCACATAGACCAGGATAAGTGCAGTGAAAAATGTGAGGCATGCATCAAACTTCTGGGCTGCCCGGCGATAATAAAAGAGGACGGTAAGACCATAATTGATAGCTCCTTGTGCACTGGTTGTGGACTCTGTGCCCAGATTTGCCCATACAAAGCTATAGTACAGGAGTAAGGGAAATGATAAAAGAACTCAATATACTAATCACCGGGGTTGGTGGACAGGGTGTAATCTTAATGTCTGAACTTTTAGGAAATTCAGCAGTTAAAGATGGGGTGAGGATTAGAGGCTCTGAGCTACTGGGAATGGCAGTCAGAGGCGGCTCGGTATTCAGCACCATCAGAATGGGAAGCGATGTATATGGACCACTTACCCCCCTGGGCAAGTGCCACATTCTGGTGGGAATGGAGCCATCAGAGGCACTGAGAAATATCACCTATCTATCGAAGTCCAGCCTGGTCATACTCAACACAGCCATAATAGTCCCCTTTACCGTCCCCCTGGGTCAGAGCAAGTATCCCAGTCTGGAAGTAGTACAGGAAAAACTAGAGAGCGCCTCAGGCAAAATAGTTAAGCTGGATGCCAATCAAATCGCCAGGGGGGCAGGAAACCTGCTAACAGCCAACATTGTGATGCTGGGGGCATTATTTGGCACCCAGCAGCTTCCCATAAAGATAGAAACTATAAAAGAGTCCATCACCGAGCGTTTCCCAGACAAATTAGTCCCGGTCAACATCAAAGCCTTTGACCTCGGCTACCAGACATGCCAGCAGGCACTTAAATAATCTGTGGAGGATATAACAACCAAGCAGCACCCCTGAGCTAGTTCGGATAGATTGGTGACACAGATTATTATGTTTCGTTTCTCTGCAGCATTTACCCCATCCCCCTGTCCCCCTTCCCCTAGAGGGGAAGGGGGAAGTAGTTTTAAGAGGGGGCGAAGCCCCCTCTTTTTTATTCCTCCCCCTCTCCTTCTAGGAGAGGGGGACTAAGGGGGTGAGGTGCAGAAAGTTGAGGTGTCACTAATCATATGAACGAGTACAACCCCTTGACAAGAAGACGGCGTAGTGCTATACCCTTTTTAAGGGTAAAAATCAGCTTCTGAACATAATGGCAAACAGCTTGGTATTTGCAGCCATACTTTTGAGTGAAATACTGCGAACAGGGCCTTGAAATAAACCTATGGGTCAGGAGGTAATGATATCATGTGAGCAGAACGAGAGCAGAGGGAATTTTCAATCTTTACGGAGGTAAACAAATGAAAAGGTTATTAGTAATTTTCTTGGCGCTTACCTTATTAGCGTTTCCTTTGTCTGGTGGCTGTGGACCGAAAGCACCCGAGTACGAGCTAACCTACACCAATTTCTTCCCGCCTACCAATTATCACAGCGTACTGGCTGACGAATTTTGTAAGGAGATAGAGGCGCGTACTGATGGCATGGTAAAGATTACTTACTATCCAGCAGGTGGCTTAGCCCCGGCACCCGAGACATACGATGCAGTGGTTGAGGGCATAGCTGATATAGGCATGACCTGTTTGGCTTATACCATGGGGCGCTTTCCTGCCTGCGAGTTGATTGATATACCCCATGGTTACCCCAATGGTTGGGTAGCGACTATGGTAGCCACTGACTTCTATAACCAGTTCGCTCCGGCCGAATTTGCCGATTCCCATCCCCTTTACTTCCACGCTCACGGTCCGGGCATTGTTTACACCGTCGAGAAGCCAGTGCGCGTGCTGGAGGACCTAGAGGGATTGGTATTGAGGTCTACCGGTGTAGGCGCTGCCATAGCCGAAGCTCTTGGCGCCACCGGCTATGCTGCATCTCAGTCAGAAGCTACTGAGCTTATGCGCAAGGGTACAATAGACGGTAGTATGACCCCTATGGAGCCGCTACTGGGGTGGAACCAAGCCGAGGTGGTGAAGTATGTCACCAACTGCTATGAGATAGGCTACACTACCGACTTCATCGTGGTCATGAACCTTGAGAAGTGGAATAGCCTGCCCAGCAACATACAGGACGTCTTTAACGAGGTCAGCCAAGAGTGGGTAGAAAAACATGCCAAGCTTTGGACCTATTATGACAAGGCGGCAGCGGACTACTTTATGACCTTCCCAGATAGAGAGATAATTGAGCTTTCGGCGGATGAGATGGCCAGGTGGGTAGAAGCCGCCGCGGGGGTGAAGGACACCTATATGGTGGAAAAGGCAGCTCTGGGACTGCCCGTAGATGATTACGAGGACTACCTGAACGAGCAGGTAACCTACTGGTCAGCGCAGGCACCATCAGATGAGGAGTGCATCGCCTGGGTTGAGGCTAATGTGATACCGCTAGTGCCCGGAGAATAACGAGCTAGATAGCTGTGAACTAGGCTTATTGGGGGTGCCCGGGAGGTAACTTCAGATTCCGGGCACCCCCAAAGAATGGTTTAATCCTATGTCAGGCAAAATAGACCGCCTGGAAAGATTTGCCAATTCTTTTAGCAACTGGCTTAACTGGGTAGCTGGTGTCGGCCTGGTTGGTATGCTCAGCCTTGCTGTGGCTGACATATTCGGAATTAAGCTTGCCCAGGCGGGAGTTCCGTTCTTCCGTCCCATCCCAGGTGGCATCGAGGTTGTAGCCTTTCTAGGGGTGGTGGTAACTGGCTTCGCCATAGCCTATACTCAGGTTCTGCGTGGGCACATTCAGGTAGAATTTGTGGTAATGCGTCTGCCCCCGCGGGTGCAGGCAATTATTCACGCCTTTGTTACTCTCCTTGGACTGGCGTTGTTTGGTCTGCTGGCTTGGCAAAGCGTTGAATACGGGCTGAGCCTCCAGGCTACCGGGACGGTCTCCATGACCCAGAGGATACCCTTCTATCCCTTCGTCCATGCCATAGCCTTCTGCTGTATCCCCGTCTGTCTGGTGCTGGTGGTGGAATTTCTCAGGTCAGTGATGAAGGCGGTGAAAAGGTGAGCCCGGTTACCGCTGGTATCATAGGCATTGCGGTTCTGGTGCTGATTTTCCTCCTTGGCATGCCGGTGGGCTTTGCCATGGCTTTTATCGGCTTCGCTGGCTTCTGTTACCTGACTACTCCAGGAGCAGGGCTTAGCCTTCTGGCTCGGGATATCTTCAGCAATTTCTCCTCTTATTCCCTCACCGTCATTCCCATGTTCGTATTTATGGGCTCTATTGCCTTCGCCTCGGGGATGAGTCGAAGGCTTTATGATGCTGGCTATACCATGTTTGGGCAAATGCGTGGTGGTTTAGCCATGGCTACCATTGCCGCCTGTGCCGGCTTTGCCGCCATGTGCGGGTCAACCAACGCCACTGCCGCCGCCATGGGCAGGGTGTCCCTGCCCGAGATGAAAAGATACAATTATAACGACTCACTAGCCACCGGCTGTGTTGCCGCTGCTGGTAGCCTGGGCATACTGATTCCCCCCAGCACCATCTTTATCATCTATGGAATAATGACTCAACAGTCCATAGGCAAGCTGTTTATAGCTGGCGTTTTCCCCGGCCTACTCCTAGCCAGCCTTTTTATGGCTGTGGTGGTGCTTCTCTGCCTGCGCAACCCCAGTCTTGCCCCGGCGGGGGCGCCAACAAGCTTAAGGGAGAAGCTGGCCGGGCTTACCGGGGTTATTGAGATGCTGGTCTTATTCAGCTTGGTGATAGGGGGGCTATTTATGGGCTGGTTCAGTCCTACCCAGGCTGGAGCCGCCGGTGCTTTTGGCGCCTTGCTCATTGGTCTAGCCAGGCGGCAGCTGAGCTGGCAGGGGTTCCTCTTCGCCGTTAAGGACACCCTGCGCATAACCTGCATGGTGATGGTCATCGTTACCGGGGCTATCATCTTCGGGCATTTCATGGCGGTAGCCAAGCTTCCCCTGGTCTTATCCGACTGGGTAGGCGGGCTTCCCCTCCCCCCTGCGGCTATAATGGGAATCATCGTCCTCATGTACCTCCTGGGCGGCTGTTTTATGGATGCCCTGGCATTGATTACCCTTACTGTTCCCATCATCTACCCGGTGGTCTTAATTCTGGGCTTTGACCCGATATGGTTCGGGGTTATAATAGTTCTGGTCACCGAGATGGGGGTGATTACGCCACCGGTGGGGGTAAATGTGTATGTCATCAAGGGAATTGCTGAGGATGTTCCTCTGGAAACTATCTTCAAGGGCATATTCCCCTTCCTGGCAGCACTGATAGTAGCGGTAGCGATACTGATGGCTTTTCCTCAAATCGCCACCTTTTTGCCCAGTTTTGCCAGATATTAAGCCTACCAATCTAACAAGCTTTGGAGGAGGTGAAGTGATAAATGACCATATCAGAGATGCTAGCCAGAAATGCCAGAATGTACCCCGGTGACAGCGCACTTATTGAACTGAAACCGAGTAAGAGGATAAGGAAGGAAATCACCTGGAAGGAATTTGATGAGAGGGCTAATAGAATAGCCAATGCCCTGATGGATAGGGGGGTGAGGAAAGGCGATAAGGTCATACACCTGATGATGAACTCCATAAACTGGCTGGAAGCCTATTTTGGCATCATCAGAACCGGGGCATGGGCGGTTCCGCTTAACTACAGGTTTACCAGCCGAGATATTAAATACTGCACTGATATAGCTGAAGCCAAGGTGATGATACTGAGCGAAGAGTTTACCGAAAGGATAGAGGCTATCCGCTCCCAGCTACCTACAGTAAAAAAGTATATCTTTGTCGGTCAGAACCTCCCCGAAGATATGGAGGACTTTGAAGATATTATCAGCAAAGCCTCTCCCCAACCGATAGATATAGAGTTAAGCGATGAAGATGCCTGTGGGCTCTACTTTACCTCAGGCACCACCGGAGCGCCAAAGCCAATACTCCTTACTCAGAAGAATATGGAATGCGCCGCTATAACCGAGAACATCCAACACTACCAGAAACACGAGGGCAACTTTATCCTCCTTCCCCCCTTATACCACACCGGAGCCAAGATGCACTGGTTTGGCAGCATGATTGTTGGTGGTAGAGCTACACTGCTCACTGAAATAAGCCCTCAATATATCTTTGAGGCTGTCCATCAGGAGAGAGGGACAGTAGTATGGCTGCTGGTGCCGTGGGCTCAGGATATCCTCGGCGCCCTGGATAGAGGGGAACTTAAGAAAGAGGACTATGACCTGAGCTGCTGGCGCCTTATGCACATTGGCGCTCAACCAGTGCCACCCAGCCTAGTCAAACACTGGAAGGAATACTTCCCTGATATGCAGTATGACACCACCTACGGGCTGAGCGAATCTACCGGACCAGGATGTGTCCACCTTGGTATAGAAAATGAGAGGAAGGTTGGAGCCATTGGCAAAGCTGGCTTTAACTGGGAAACACGCATCGTAGATGATAGCGGCAAGGATATTACTCCAGGAGAGATTGGTGAGCTACTGGTCAGGGGCAATGGGGTTATGAAGGAGTATTACAAGAACCCTGAAAAAACGGCAGAAACCATTAAGAATGGCTGGTTATATACCGGCGATATGGCTAGAGTCGATGAGGAGGGTTTCATCTACCTCGTTGATAGAAAGAAGGATATAGTTATCACCGGCGGGGAGAATATCTTCCCGGTTGAAGTGGAGGATGTTCTCCAGAGCCATCCCAAGATCTACGATGTAGGGGTGATAGGTATTCCTGATGAAAGATTGGGCGAAATAGCGGCGGCAATTATTGACCCCAAGCCAGGTGAAACCCTGACCGAGGAGGAGGTAAACAAATTCTGCGAGCAGAATCTACCCCGATATAAGCAACCCAGGCGCATCATATTTGACAAGGTACCGCGAAACCCTACGGGCAAGATAGAAAAACCAAAGCTGAGACAGAAATACTCAGCTTAGCTTGCTATAACCAAGCCAATTAACGAGGTATGCCTTACCTATCTCATCCTCACGTGTCTGCCGCTTAGTCACTTTCTTTCTATCGCTGACCTCACACCTCGCTCAATATCCTTGGCGGTAAGACCAAACCTCTGCAAAAGTTCAGCAGGTTTGCCTGACTTGGCATAGGTATCTTTAATAGCCACAAACTCCATGGGCACCGGCTGGTGTCTGGCGAGCACCTGAGCCACAATACTACCCAAGCCACCGTGCTCCAGGTGCTCCTCAGCAGTAACGATAGCCCCGGTTTCAGCGGCAGCTTGAGTTATAGCCGCCTCATCAATGGGCTTAAGGGTGGACATATTTAGTACCCGGCAGTCTATGCCTTCCCGTTCCAGGTTTTGGGCAGCCTCCAGCGCCGCTGTCACCATCAAACCGATGGCTATAATAGTAGCATCCCTGCCCTGCCTCATGGTTACCGCCTTACCCAAATCAAAGCGGTAGTCCTCATTATAGACCAGTGGTAGTTTGGGGCGGCACAGCCTGATGTAGAATGGTCCGTAGCTGGCAGCAGCCACCCTCACTGCCTGGGCAGTTTCAATAGCATCTGCCGGAACGATAACAGTAAAGCCAGGCAGGGAGCCAATCAGAGCCAGGTCTTCAATAGATTGATGTGAGGTGCCATCCTCGCCAACACTGATGCCACCGTGGGTAGTCACCAGCTTAACATTGAGCCCGGGCTGAGCAATAGACATGCGAATCTGGTCAAAGCAACGACCAGGGGCAAAAACAGCAAAGGTGCTGGCAAAGGGGAGCTTGCCCGAGGCAGCTAGCCCGGCAGCAATACCAACCATATTCTGCTCGGCGATACCGCAGTCAAAGAAGCGGCCTGGGAATTCAGCGGCAAAAAACTTGGTCATGGTCGACCGAGAGAGGTCGGCATCCAGCACTACAATGTCTGGGTTCTCTCTGCCCAGCTCAACCAGGGTTTCGCCGTAGCTTTCTCTCAGGGAAACCTCCTCAGGCATCTCTACTCCAGCTCCTTAAGTGCTATCTTTACTTCCTCAGCATTGGGTGCTTTGCCGTGAAAGTCAGGGTTATTCTCCATAAAGCTGACCCCTTTGCCCTTTATGGTATGGGCAATGATGACCGTTGGTTGCCCTTTTACCAGCTTTGCCTGGTCAAAGGCTTGAGTAAGCTGAGCCAGGTCATGACCATCAACCTCAGTAACATGCCAGCCGAAGGCTTGCCACTTCATAGGGAAGGGGTCAAGGTTCATAACATCGCGGTTCCAGCCGTCAATTTGCTGACCATTGTTGTCCACTATAGCCACCAGGTTGTCCACCTTGAAGTGGGCAGCAGCCATAGCTGCCTCCCAAACCTGCCCCTCATCACACTCCCCATCCCCCAGCAGAACATATACCCGGTAATCTTGCCCATTAAGCCGACCAGCCAAAGCCACGCCAATGGCAAAGGATAATCCCTGTCCCAGAGCGCCGGCCGACATCTCCACCCCGGGGGTAACTGTTCTATCAGTATGACCCTGGAGGCGACTATCCATTTGCCTCAGCGTAACTAGCTCATCCATCGGGAAGTAGCCGCACTCAGCCAGGATGGCATAGAGCAGAGGGGCAGCATGCCCCTTGCTCAGGATGAACCTATCCCTATCCGACCACTGAGGGTCTAAGGGCTTATGTCGTAGCACTCCGAAATAAAGGGCGATTAAAATCTCCACCGCGGAAAGGGAGCCACCGGGGTGACCGCTACCAGCCTTCCCTGTCATAGTGATGATGTGGCGACGCAGCCTTTTGGCTACAGCCTTTAGTTCGGCTTCCGATGCTGACAATGAAAAAACCTCGGCTTCTACACTATTAGCCGAGGTTGGTGGTAGATTGCCCTTTTCAGACAGCGACATTATCACCCCCTGCGTTTGCTTAATTATACTACACTCATAGAGCCAGGTCTACATTCTGTACTCGTTCAATACCTTAGCGACACCTAAACTTTCTGCACCTCACCCCCCTTAGACATTTACTTAGCAACCCTCCCCCTTTGTCCCCCTCCCTTACAAGGGAGGGGGAAGTATTTTATAGAAGAGGGGCTGACGCCCCTCTTAAACACCCCGTTAGGTTAGTCCTTTTCCAGGGAGGGGGAGAAATAAAAACAGGGGGCTTCCTTAATCAAAAATCTAAAGGGGGTGGGGTCTGGAGAGTTTTAGAGGCGAAGCCTCTATAGGGCGGGAGGGTGGGAAGAAAAAGATAAGTTAAAAGGGGGGAGGGGAAAGAAAGACAAATAAAAGGTTTGATTTTTATCTCCACCTCTGGTTTAATTACCAGCGGTAGAGGAGGAGATAAATGGAAGGTTTAACACTTCAGGCTAGCAAAAGGGACATACTGGGCAAGAAGACCAGATTTTTGCGCCGCCAGGGCATCACCCCAACCCACCTTTTTGGGCATAGTCTTGAGTCACTAGCCCTACAATGTGACACGGCTAATCTTCAGCGGATTATAGCCCGGGCAGGAATGACCAGGCTTCTTGCTCTTGGGATTGAAGGTGATAAACAACCCAGAAGTGTGTTCATCAGAGAAATCCAGAGGAATGAGTGCACCGGGGAACTGCTTCATGTTGACTTCTATCAGGTGAGCAAGAAGGAGAAGATAAGGGTGGATGTTCCTATCATCCTGGTTGGCGAGGCACCGGCAATGAAAGAAAAGGGGCGCACCCTGACTCACGGCGTCACCAGTCTGAGTATTGAGTGCTTGCCTGACAAGCTGCCGCCTCAGATAGAGGTTGACCTGAGCCAACTTGAGGAGGTGGGGCAGGCAATCTACGTCAGAGACATCGCCCTTAGCCCCGATATTGCCGTTATTACTGACCACGACCAGATGGTGGCGAAGGTCAGCGAGGCGCGTGTGGAGGTGGAAGAGGTAGTCGAAGAAGAGGTAGTTGAGGAAAAACCAGAGGAGCAGCCCACTGATTGAGCCCTCACCTAGCTTGAAGTAATCTAAAGGGTTTTGCTATAATCGGGCGATGATTATCGACTTTCACACTCACGTATTCCCGCCCCAGATAAAGAAAAACCGCAGCAAGTATATTGAGCGTGACCCCTGTTTTGCTATCCTCTACTCCAACCCCGACTCCAAAATGGCTACTGCTGACGAACTCATCGCCAGTATGGATGAAGCCGGGGTTGATATCTCAGTTATTCTCAATCATGGCTGGACTACCCATGAGCTGTGCGTTGAAACCAACAACTACATCATAGAGTCAGTATCCCGTTATCCCCAGAGGCTGGTGGGCTTCTGTGCTGTTCAGCCGCAGTCGCCCAAAGCAGCTATAGCTGAAGTTGAGCGCTGTGCCAAAGCGGGAATAAGAGGGGTTGGCGAGATGAGACCGGATATGCAACTATTTGACCTCGGCGATGAGGTAGTGATGGAGCCCTTGGTTGAGGTATTGAGGAAGCACAAGCTAATTCTGCTTACCCACGCCTCTGAACCTGCAGGTCATAACTATCCAGGGAAAGGGGGTATCACCCCGGATATACTCTACCCATTTATCGCCAGCTTCCCGGATTTAACCATAGTCTGTGCCCACTGGGGAGGCGGTCTACCCTTCTATGCCTTGATGCCCGAGGTCGAAAAGGCGATGAGTAATGTCTTCTTTGATACCGCTGCTTCGCCCTTGCTCTATACTCCTCAGGTATATAATCAGGTTATCCAGCTTGTGGGCGCGGACAAGATTCTCTTCGGCAGCGACTATCCCTTGCTGGCACAGAGTCGGTTGCTCCAAGAGATTGAAGCACTGGGCTTGCCTGAAGAAACAGAGAGCCTCATTCTATCGGGTAATGCCCAGAGGCTGCTTGGTATTAAAGGTGAGCCATAAATTATGGAGCAAATCCGCTGTTTTATTGCCATTGAGCTGCCTGATGAGATAAAAAGGGGGCTCGTCCAGCTTGAGGCTCAATTGAAATCAGGCAACCAGCCTTGGGTGAAGTGGGTTGACCCCTATAGCATTCATCTGACCCTAAAGTTCCTGGGCAGTGTGGCTGTGGATAGGATTGACCCAATAACCAGAGCCATGGGGAAGGCTGTTCAGGGAGCATCCCCCTTCCACCTGGAGGTCAAGGACTTAGGAGTTTTCCCCAATCTGAGGCGGGTTCAGGTAGCCTGGGTGGGGGTAAGCGGGGAGGTGGATAAGCTAGTTCAGCTCCAGCAACGCATTGAGTCCAATCTGGCTGGGCTGGGTTTTGCCCCTGAGTCAAGACGGTTCACGCCCCATTTGACCCTAGCTCGCCTTCGTGACCGAGCCTCACCAGATGAACGGCAAAGATTTGGGCAGCTTATAGCTGACACCAAATTTGAGGCAGCCTATACTTTCCAAGTAGAGGCTATCAGCCTGATGAGGAGCCAACTAACCAGGGAGGGTGCTATTTATAGTCAAATAGGCTCAATTGAACTAAATAAGCCCTTGTCAACCACCACCACATAGTGTATACTGCAAAAGATTCAATTTTGGTTGGGAGGAGGACTTTATGGAACCATTCAATTTCCCCATATGTCAGAAATGCAAGGTCGGAGTTTTGGTGCCCCTATCTGACTTTGGCAGTCAAGGGGCAGCTATTCACTACAAAGCATGGGTTTGCACCAATCCTGATTGTGGTTTCAACCTGAAAATCAGGAACGGCGATGTTTACATTAACGAACCCATTATCAGCGGGACACTACACAGCCCCCGCTCCCGCTAAAATCTTAACGGTTCACTCTGAAGCTTTAAATTATGGGTGCTCAAGGTGCTTCCTCAGTTAACTAAACTCAAGGGGATGGCACTCGACCTTCTGTTTCCACGCTGGTGTGTTGGCTGTGGAAGGGAAGGTGATTTTATTTGCCCATCCTGCCGCCAGTCATTACCCAGAATTAGGCCCCCGCTTTGTCCCAAGTGTGGTAGACCCCGGTCCAATGCCATGCTCTGTCACAGTTGCGTTGACTGGCAGGCGGAGATAGACGGCATTCGTTCCCCATTTCGATTTGATAGGGCGATACGCCAGGCTATTCATCAGCTAAAGTATAGAAACCTTAGAGCCCTGGCTGTGCTCCTCGCCCAGTTGCTCGACGATTATCTCGTCAGCAGCCCTGTGCCCGGGGAAGTTCTGGTGCCGGTGCCACTGCACCAGAAACGATTGAGGGAGCGTGGCTACAACCAATCCAGCTTGCTGGCTCAAGAGCTGGGTAAGCTCACCAATTTACCTGTAGTAGATGACTGCCTCATCCGACAGCGTCACGCATCTCCCCAAGCCAGAACTTCAACTGTGGATGAACGGTGGTTCAATGTAGCTGGTGCTTTTATCTGCCGTGACCGCAGGCTAAAGGATAAGCAAGTTTTGCTTATAGACGATGTCTCCACCTCTGGGGCTACCCTTGATGCCTGTGCTAGGGCGCTAAAGGAAGCCGGAGCCGTCTCGGTATGGGGGCTAGTAGTGGCTAGGGAGATTTAAGAAGAATCACTATCAGGAGTGTGAACAGATGGAGCTACAGATAACCGGCAAAAACATAGAATTAACACCAACCCTGCACCACTTTATTGAGCACAAGCTGGGCAAGCTCGGTCGCCATCTGCCTAATATCGTAGACTACAAGGTGGAAATCTCTGAAGAAAAGACAAGGTCTCCACAGCAGCACTTTGTAGTTCAGGTAACCTTAGACAGCAATGGCACATTGCTAAGAGGTGTGGAGAGGGGGGAAGACCTGCTCACGGCTATTAATAAGGTAGCAGCGGTTATGAATCGGCAAATTGAGCACTACAAGGGGAAGCTGTATGAGAAGGGGAGGGGAAGCTCATTTGCCAGAAGTGAATTTATTGAGGAAGCAGCTCAACCACCCAGAAGAGTAGTTAAGGTCAAACGGTTTGCCGTTAAGCCAATGTCAGTGGCTGAAGCCATTGACCAGATGGAGCTTTTGGGTCACGATTTCTTCCTGTTCTTTAATGCTGATAATGAGGAGCTTAACCTGCTATATCGGCGGAAGGATGGCAACTACGGCCTGATTGAGCCCGAGTTGGAGTGAAAGGGGAAAATCTAAGGCGATTGTCTTTCATCTGCTTTTGCAATATAATATAACAATGCGAAGAAATCTATTCTTATATTTAGCTATAGCTTGCTTTGCCGCTCTTATTGCCATATTTATTGTTGATGGCTATCTGGGTATCTATGATACTGTTTATGTAACCGCCGGAGAACGGGAACAGACAATAGAGGCTGATTACTGGCTGCGGTATCCACCATCCGAAACCGCCAAAATGACTTACCAAGTATCAGCAGAATGGGGGCAGAAGGTATTCTTCCGTTATGAAATTGATAACCGCCGCTTTTCAACCTATTCAACTCTTGTTCAGGCATCAGTGTGGAAGGAGAACGAAAAGGTCCTTGATTTGTTTTCTGAGGATAAGTCAGTAAAACCATTTGATAAGGTGACGGTGGAATGGACACTATTGACCCAGGAGTTAGATGAGGCTGGTCTCAGCGTTGATGGACGTGACCAGTATACGGTAAAGATTGAGCATGGAGAGGTGGAACGAGGGATAGTGGTGGACTTGCGTTATCCTGAGGAGCCAGTATACCCCGAAGTGGTGCCTCCACCACCGCCAAGATGATAATAGAGTAGAAAAGATGAGGACTTATATTTTATATGGCTTTGGCATTCTGTTGTGTCTTTCTGGCATAGGCTATCTAGCCGCAGAGTATGTGAAATACCTATCCGAGCCGGGGAAACTGGCTTGCCTCATTCTAATGGTGGGCATGTTCGCCTTCTTTGGCAAACATTTTAAGGAAATAGGCTGGTGAATAGATGCTGACAGCTCTAGCCATACTTTTATCGCTGGCTTTTATCGGCTGGCTAATCTGGTGGGGGGTCAAAAGGAAGCCAATTAAGGCTCATTTAGTGATGTATGGGCTTTCCGCCCTGTCTGGCGTATTTACCCTTGCCTTTTTCCTGACTATGGATATACCGAGAATAATTAAGGTACTAGTCTGTGTTGTCTTGGGTGCTGTCTTAATATTCCTGGCAGCTTACCTACAACGGCGAAGGCAGCCAGGTCAGCCTTAACCCTTCCTCTTTGCAGTTGTTGATTAAGTCAGGATAACACCTATTGTGGCAGGGGAGCTAAAATACACCACTTTTAATACCGCTCTGGGTTGGGTAGGGGTATTGGGCTCGGCAAAGGGGCTGCTGCGCACTACCTTGCCCCATCGCTCAGCTAAAGAAGTTGAGCAACTATTAGGTGATAGGGTGAAGGATGCCACCTGGTCTGCCCACTTCTTCAATGACTTAATACAGCGCCTCAGGACTTACTTTGGCGGTCATAGGACGACCTTTCCCGATGAGCTTGACCTCTCCCAAGCTACCCCATTTCAGCGTGAGGTATGGGAGATAACCAGGCTTATCCCTTACAGTGAGACCAGGAGCTATACCTGGGTAGCTGAGCATCTGGGCAAAGCTGGGACAATGCGGGCGGTGGGGCAGGCTCTAGCCAGAAACCCGCTGCCCATTATCATTCCCTGTCATCGGGTAGTGGCTAACAATGGCAAGCTGGGTGGCTACAGTGAAGGAGTGGAGATGAAGCGGTATCTTCTCCACCTAGAAGCCTCAGCCAGTACTAGGTGAAGCACTATTTTATGCCAATTGTGAATACCTTCTGCTCCCGAAATTCTTCTTCCCCCGGTCGCTTGTAGACCAGGGTTATCTCGGTTTTACCCATCTTTAACGCCTTGAATCGGAAATACTCAACACCGCCAGCACCAACCGCACTCTCTTCTGCCTCCTCACCTGGCTTATATTTCTTCTCCACTAGCCTTAGCATACCCTCGTCATAGCTTTCCTGCCAGCCATAGCCGGTGGTAGGATTAGAACCAAGGGCAATAACAAATTCCTGGTCGACGCCAATAGTTACCGCCTGCCCTGAGTCAGTATAGGTCTTAACCTCCCCAACACACCCAGCCACCAGAGAGATAGCTACCAATGTCACCGTAACCAACATCAAAAGTCTTTTCACTAAATCCTCCCCCGTTATCAATTATCCACTATGTTATAACGAAAATGATGGGAAAAGGTTAGGATAAAAGCTCATTTATCAGTTACTGTGTAAGGTAGAAACTTCAGGCGATTCTACAGAATAATTGACCCAGATTTCAAATAACCCTCTCATCCTCAGGTCTAGGAAATTATCTTCGTATTTCTGAATCAGTCCTTCATCAGCGAAGCTAAAATATCTATTCTCGCCAATTATGATATGGTCTAATACCCTAATCTGCACAATCATTCCGGTAAAGACCAGGTCTCTGGTTATCTGTTTATCGCTCTTGCTGGGGGTGGGGTCGCCTGCGGGGTGATTATGAGCAAAAATCAAGGCAGTGGCATTACGTTTAATGGCACTTTCCACAATCTCACGGGGATGGATAGGGATATCCTCCAGCGTTCCCTCAAAGAGGTCGGCGGTATCAATAATCTGGTTCCGGTTATTTAGATATATAACCTTGAATATCTCCTTCTTGAGGTCCCGCATTGAGTAGTAGAGATAGTCAAAAACCTCTTTAGAGGATTTATTAACGGGCTGTTCAACAATCTTCTCTTTGAGAACCTCTACCGGTAATTCGTGTAGAAGCTTAACACAAAACATACAAGGAGGAGTCAACCCAGCTTGCTCCAGTTCCTGGGGGGAAGCGGTCAGGAATCCCCTGAGGTTCTTGAACTGTTCAACGCACTCTTTTGCCAGCTTCCTACATTCTCGGAGGGGTAAAACTAGGCTTAACAGTAATTCAATGGTCTCTTGGTCAGTAAAGCCTTGAAAACCTGACTTGACAAACCTTTCCTGTAGCGGCGTTAAAATTTGCCCTCTTAACATGCCTGAAGGCATTTCCTTGCCTCCCCTACAGCCATATGTAGACAACTATCACACTATAGCACAAATTATGTACAATTGTCAACTAATGTGGATAACTCTGTTTCACACCAGCTGGGTTATCTGTCAAAGTAACTAAAAGTAACTGTAAGTAACAAGGGCAATTCTTCGCTTCCTAGCTCACTAATTCTCAAAATTCCGCACCCTTTCCTTGGAATACTTGCCAACAGACGACAGGCTGTGAAGCATTGGCACAAGATTATGCACACCCTGAATATACCGCTCAAGAGATTGTGAGCAAGGACTACTGTCTGCTTCTGGCAGCAAGATGGTTGAAATTTGTCTGGCTCACTGGAGATTGGCTCTTAGCCTTGTTCTTCCCAATGAAGCTCAGGGGCAAATAATTTAGCCCGGTACAGCCTTTTTTTAGCCTCAGAAACCCCTCTTAGTTTCAGGTCTAGGAAATTATCTTCGTATTCCTCAATCAGTCCTTCGCTAGCGAAGCTAAAGTATTTGTTGCCACCTATTATGATATGGTCTAGGACCTTAATCCGCATAATACTTCCAGCATATACCAGGTCTCTGGTTACCTCCTTATCACTTCTACTGGGCTCAGGGCTACCTGAAGGGTGATTATGGGCAAAAACCAGCGAGGCAGCATTACATTTAATGGCACCCTCCATAACCTCACGGGGGGAGATAGAGCTACTATTTATTGTCCCCTCAAACAGGTCGGCGATGTCAATAATCTGGTTTTGGTTATTTAGATAGATAACCTTGAATATCTCTTTCTTGAGGTCTCGCATTGAGTGATAGAGATAATCAAAAAGCTCCTTGGCTGATTTATAGATTGGCTTATCAATAATTTTCTCTTTGAGAAACTCTCTGGCTACCTCCTGCATCAGCTTAATACCGAAGGCACTATGAGGACCAATGCCATCTAACTGCTGTAGCTCTTCAGGAGAGGCTGCCAGGGCTCCTCTCAGGGTTTTGAATTTTTTGATGACCTCCTTCGCCTGCTGTTTACAGTCCTTACGGGGTGAGCCCAAGGTTAGGAGCAATTCAATAATTTCGTAGTCGCTAAATCCAGCAAGTCCTGACGTGATGAACTTTTCCCGTAGCCTTTTTCTGTGTCCTGGTAATGTATCCTTCCTTATCATCAGCCTATTCCTCTGCTTCCGGTTGCAGGCTGGCTAGGATTTCCTGGGCTCGCTGGCGATAGCCATAGGCGACCATTATTCGGCAGGGGAAACCAGAAACACCCATAAATGATATGGTGTCCTCAGGGTTGACCATAGCCGGAACACCCTCTTGAAGGAGAATATCCTTCCATATCTCAGCAGTTAGCTGGTCAGGAGCAGTGGTCAATAGCAGCCACCTCTTTGGTTTAGCCATTGGGCTCCACCTTTAGCCCCTCCTCCCCCACCAGCTCTACCAGACGCTGGTGAAGTTGGGGGCAGTAGTTGGTGTATATATTGGACAGCTTGAGGTTAATAATCTTTTCCCCATTGGCTACACACAGGTTTACCTCATCCTGCCCGGGGAAGTCCCTTAAGGTATCAATCAATTTATGCAGATAGGCTATATCACTCTCCGCATTGGTGGTCTGGCTGACGCTTATTATTAGTCGGCGACTTTTGACCGGTGCAGTGTAGGCTGTGGTCTTCTCAGCTACTATTGGTTCCCCCTGTTGGGCTGCCTCTGGCTGGTAGCGACGCACATACTCGCAGTTTAGCTGCACTCGGTCATCCCTCAGCCTTACCTTGCCCTCGACCAGTAGTATGTTACCTTCCTGCCATAGGTCTCTGGTATTGGCATAGACCTTAGGCCAGACCATTACCTCTATTCTGCCGTCTAGGTCTTCCAGCACCACACTGGCAAAGGGGCGCCGGTCTCTGGTGAACGATTGATGAACCGAGGCTACCATTCCAGCTACCACAATGTTTTGCCCGGCCAGCTCAGCATCAATATGACCACATAGGGTGGTATTCTCCGCAGTCACCCTAGTGGCAAAGGCGCTGAAGGGATGCTCCGTGAGGTATACACCCATCAGCTCCCTCTCCCAAGCCAGCTTCTCCTTGATAGAGATGTCGGCAGCTTGCAGGTCAAGGCTAGGCATAGGGGCTGGCATTGTCCCACCCCACAGGTCAAACATGGTAGATTGCCCTGTCTCCCGCAGGTGCTGCTCCCGTTGTGCCAGAGACAGGATACGACCGATGTTGTGCAGTAGAGTGCCACGGTCGCCCAAGCAGTCCAGGGCTCCAGCCTTAATCAAGCTCTCCATTGCCCGCCGGTTCACACCGCGCATATCAGCACGGCGGCAGAGGTCTTCAATAGAGTTGAACTCGCCACCCCTATGGCGCTCGGCAACGAGAGGCTCTACCGCCCCCAGCCCCACATTCTTAATAGCGGTTAGCCCAAAGCGGATGGCTGGGGCGCTGTCTTCGCCACCCCGCTCTATAGAAAAGCTGACCTGGCTCCGGTTTATATCAGGGGGTAACACGGTGATGCCCAGACGGCGGCACTCGGCAACCGCAGTAGCAACCTTCTCCGACTGGTCGGCATTGGTGATCAGGAAGGCGGTGATATACTCCGCCGGGTAGTTTGCCTTGAGATAGGCGGTCTGATAGGCGATAAGGGCATAGCTGAAACTGTGAGCCTTGTTGAAGGCATAGCCAGCGAAGGGCTCAATGAGGGCAAAAACCTCGCCAGCTACCTCGGCGAAATATCCCGTCTTCCTGGCTCCGGCAATAAAATTACGCCTCTCCTTTTTCATAACCCCGGGAATCTTCTTGCCCATCGCCTTGCGGAAAATATCAGCCTGTCCCAGGCTATAGCCGGCAAAGGCCTGGACAATGAACAGCACCTGTTCTTGATATACAATTACCCCGTAGGTCTCCTCAAGGGTACTTGAGAGTGCCGGGTGGGGGTAACGGATAGGCTCAATGCCGTGCTTGGCTTTAATGAAAGTAGGGATATGCTCCATAGGACCGGGGCGATACAGGGCTATCATAGCGGCGATATCGCTGAAGGTGGTTGGCTTAAGCTCCTTGATATATCGGCGCATGCCAGCTCCCTCTAACTGAAACACGCCAGCGGTTTCCCCTGAGGATAAAAGGTCAAAGGTCTTGGCATCGTCCATCGGGATATGGTACAGGTCGATATCAATGCCACGGCTTTGGCCAATAATCTCTTTTGCCTTGCCCAGAATAGTCAGGTTAGCCAGACCGAGAAAGTCCATCTTGAGTAGCCCAATGTGGGCAATGTCTTCCATAGTGAACTGAGTCATAACCGTAGCTTCACCGTTGCCTTTGCTCACCCGCTGTAGAGGGACATAGCTAGTGAGCGGCTCTTTAGAGATAACTACACCGGCGGCGTGGGTACTGGCATGGCGAGCAACACCTTCCAGCCTCTTGGCTGAATCAACCAGGTTGCGAACGATATCATCCTCATGGTAGCTATTGCGCAGCTCACTATTCTCGTCCAGGGCTCTCTCCAGGGTCATGCCCGGTCTAAACGGAACCAGCCTGGCTACGCGGTCAACATCACTATAGGCCATACCCAGAGCCCGACCTACATCCCTGAGGGCTGCCCTGGCGCCTAAGGTGCCAAAGGTGATAATCTGAGCTACATGGTCTTTCCCGTATTTCTGTGACACATAGGCAATAACCTCGTCACGGCGCTCATCCTCAAAATCCAAATCTATATCTGGCATCTCCTTTCGCTCCAGGTTGAGGAAGCGCTCAAAGACCAGCTTATTCTCCATAGGGTCAACCTCGGTGATGCCCAGGCAGTGGAGGACAATGCTGGCAGCAGCACTGCCTCTAACCCCAAATAGAATGTTGTGCTTTTGGGCAAAGGAGATGATATCCCAAACAACAAGGAAGTAATTGGCAAACTGGGTTTGTTTTATCACCTCCAGCTCATAGTTAAGCCGCTGTTCTATCTCCGGGGTGGGCTGGGGGTAGTATTGATGAAAGTTCTGATGACAGAGGTCAGCCAGGAACTGGTCAGCAGTCTTGCCTTGAGGCAAATCTATCTCAGGGAGGTAGAGGCGACCAAACTCAAGCCTGAGATTACACATATCGGCAATGCGCTCGGTGTTCTCCACTGCCTGGGGAATATCCCTATAAAGCTCAGCCATCTCCTGGGGGCTCTTGAGGTAAAAAAAGTCGCCAGCCATCTTCATTCTCTTGTCATCATAGATAGAGGAGTTGGTCCCGATACACAGCAGCAGGTCATGAGCCGAGGCATCCTCCCCATTGACATAGTGAACATCGTTGGTCGCCACCAGCGGTATATCCAGCTCATCGCTCATAGATATGAGACCCTGGTTTATTTGCTCCAGCTCAGGAATGGGATGCCTCTGTATTTCCAGATAGAAATCGCCAAAGGTTTGCTTATACCACAAGGCAGCCTCTTTCGCCTCCTGGAGGCGCCCCTCCAGAGTGAGGCGGGGAACCTCACCGGCAATACAGGCGCTGAGAGCAATGAGACCCTGGTGATGCTGCTCCAGAAGCTCTTTATCCACCCTGGGCTTGTAATAAAAACCCTCAAGGTGTGCCTTGGTGGTGAGCTGGATTAGATTGCGGTAGCCGGTCTGATTCTTGGCTAGCAGAATGAGGTGGTAGTTATTTTTATCGCTGGCATCACGACTGAAGCGACTTTTTGGGGCAACATAAACCTCACAACCGATAATGGGCTTTATGCCTGCCTCCCTGGCCGCAAGGTAGAACTCAATAGCGCCATACATAACCCCGTGGTCGGTTATAGCCAGGCTGTCCATTCCCAGCTCCCCGGCTCGCTCAACCAGTTGCCGGATGCGGCACATACCGTCAAGCAGGCTATACTCAGTATGGACATGGAGGTGGCTGAACATGGCTTTGACTTATTATAGCACAGGGATAGTCTCTGCGGTATGCTTTTTAACCGTAACGGTTCAGAAATTAAGCACCAAATTTATTTTGACTACCTAGCAACCTATCCCCCTAACCCCCTTCCCTTACAAGGGAAGGGGGCAATAATTTTTCGAAGGAGTGCGAAGCCCCTTCAAACTACCCCATTAAACAACCCTAAGTAATTAGAGGGGATTGGGGGCGAAGCCCCTAGATACCTTCAGGGTGGGCGGGTGGGAAAGAAAAGGGCTTGATTCCTCTCAAAGAATATCCCCCTTTGCAGGAGAAAACCCCAACTTAAGAGGAGTGTCTAAGAGGGGCGCCAGCCCCTCTTCTAATATCCTCCCCCTCATGATAGGAATACATATCCATATCTTGGAGAGGGGGATAAAGGGGGTTCCCAGGAAAATCGAAGATTTTTCTGGGTGCATAAAGGGGGTGAGGTAGATAAAGCTATTATTTTCCGTCCTGAAAGTGTAAAATCTTAACGGGGATGAAAATGAGGATTGTTGGTATTGGGGCTAAATGGCTTTTTATGCTCTGTCTGCCCATCTTATTGCTGACCGCCAGCCTCGGTTGGGCAACGAATAGCCTCTGGCTATATGAATATGGCTTTGAGAAATATAACGTCAGCCAGGCTACCGGCTTGGCCGAAGTGGAACTGGAGAAGGCAGCCAGCGGGCTAATCGGCTATTTCAACTCCGATGAGGAGTATATCAGCCTTACTGTGATAAAGGATGGCGAGCTGTTTGAACTATTTAATCAGCGGGAGGTAATTCACCTCAAGGATGTCAAGGGGCTGATTTGGCTGGATTATTGGGTCTTACTGGGGACGCTAGTTTATGCTGTGGCTTATGCTGGGATTAGCCTCTTCTGGCGTAAGAGAAGATACTGGCGGCGGCTGGCGTGGGGGGTGGCTGGTGGGAGTGGTATTACTCTAGCTTTGATGCTGGCTCTGGGGCTAGGGACATTACTGGGTTTTGACCAGCTTTTCTGGCAGTTCCACCTCATCAGCTTCACCAATGAGCTATGGCTGCTTGACCCCACCAAGGACTACCTCAAGATGCTGTTTCCCGACGGCTTCTTCTATGATGCTGTTCTATTCTGCGCCCTGGGGACGGCTGGGCTGGCGATAATTCTGGGTGGGGTGGCTGGGGGTTATCTGTTTACCAAAAGGCGAGCTGTATCGTAATAAAACCAGAAAAAGTCAGTGGTCAGGGAAATTCGAAATTTTTTCTCCTTGCTTGAATTCATCCCTTCATTGGCAATGGGTTCTATTTCAGCTTCTCAATAAGGCTTTCTTTAGGGATATTATTCCACAGGCTTATCCTATTGAGGATATCACTCAGCGTTCCTTTGGCTAAAACCTTGTGTGCTGGAACAGTAATGGTGTGCTCACCCAGAGGCGTGACTCTCCTTAGCCGAATATGACTCCCTCGTTGTCTAATAACTTCATAGTCTAGAGACTGAAGAAGTCTGACTAATTTACTACCGCTAACTTGGGGGAGCTTTGGCACCGGCTAACTTTACCTCAGACAGAGTCAGGATGGTAATAGGCTCATCGGTTTCGCCGTAATGAACGGATACTGCCTCTCTGATATTCTGGTAGAGCTCGTCCAGAGTATTGCCCTGGGTAAATATATCCTCTCCGATTCCCCGAGCACACCAAAACTCACCATCGAAATAGGTTTCTATTTTTACCAGCACATGAACCTCCCACAAGAGTTTCAAGCTTATTATAGCAGAAAGTTTGGATTTTAGCTTGCCCTGAATCCCTCAAACCTTTCCTACGATGCCGCTCTATTCTGTGCCCTGGGGACAGCCGGGCTGGCTGTGATTTTGGGTGGGGTGAGTAGGTTGTATCTGGTATTTACAAGAAGAAGGGGGCCATCTTAGGAAGACCCCCTATGCGTAGCGAAGCCTCTTACCTATTTACTGGGATTTCCTTCATTGCGTTTTCTTTTGTTGGGATTCTCCAACGGAGGCCCCTTCTCGTTTGTAAAGTTCTGCTTCTAGTCTCTCCTGAATTCTTAGTCGTGTTTCCTCGCCCACGCTATTCAATTGAAGATTGAGCTCTTCTCTAAATTGCTCCATTTCGTGCTTCATCTGAACTCTTTCAAGTGCGTTCTCCAAGCCAACGCTTGAATTCACAATAGCATTAAGAATTCCTTCCTGTGCCTGTTCAGGCACCCTTTCCAATACACCAGCCAAAACTCGCTGCTGGCGGAGATGGTTTTCTTTTAATTTCCCAATCAATTCCTCAACGTCTTTACCTTCTTGTCTTGCTCTTTCTACCCATTGAATGGCTCTTTGAAACTGTTCTTGGAATCTTTCGCTGTGTTTCTCAGCAAGTTGGTATTTTTCTCTATCACACAGCTTCTTAATTGCTAAAGCATCCTCATTGGCAAATCTTAACATTAGCCTTGCTTTTTCCATAGCATTAAAAGTGAAGAAACTGTGAATGGCTCTTCCCCAACTCTTCGCGAAGTAAAAGGGTGAATCAGGCAGAACGCCAGCGTCAGAGACCCCACCAATAGAAATGTCTTCCTCCTCTTGAGCCAAAACGGGGGCTGCTGTAAATACCAGCCCAACAAGCAAAAGACTGATAAATGTGACTAAAAGTTTTTTGTTCATTTTTTCCCTCCTTATTTTATATAACGAAAAAATGAACATTAGGTTAGGCGCCAGGGATGTTAAAATTACTAAAGTACTATACTCCTCAGCCTATTTAATCTATTAAGCGCTTCGGTCTTCTCCCTAATCCCCAATTTAGTCTTGTTTATTGCTTTCCTCAAGAGCTTAGACTGGTCAAACCTCCCATGCCACCTTGCCGTCAATAATGGTCATCTCCACCTGAATATCCTTAATCTGCTCCGGGGGCGATTTTATGGGGTCAGCGCTTAATACCACCATATCAGCCAGCTTACCCTGAGCGATGGAGCCTTTTACTCCCTCTTCAAACGAGGCGTAAGCAGCATTTATAGTATACATAGCCAGCGCCTGTTTAGATGAGATGCGTTCCTGAGGCAAGAGCTCCTGCCCCGACTCAGCCCGCCTGGTGACGGCAGAATATATGCCGACTAGAGGGTTATCTGGAACCACCGGAGAATCCGAGCTACCGGCAACAATTAAATCACCGCCGAGGAGGGATTTAATTCGGTATAACCACCTTAGCTGGCTGGCTGGTAGGGTGGCTAAATATCTTTCACCACTATAGTAGATGAAAGGGGGCTGGGTAACCACCATAGCTTTAAGCTCGATTAGCCGCTTGAGCAATTGGGGCGGACACTCGGAGCAATGCTCCAGACGGTGGCGTCGCCCAGCCAAGGGCGTCTGGCTGCTGATATGTTCCAGAGCAGCAATGGCTGCCTCCACGGTGCTCTGCTCAATGCAATGGATGGCTAGCTGAAATCCAGCCTGGTGGACACCGAGCGCCTGCCGGTTTAACTCAGGCTGTGGCGGCTGTAACTGTCCCGTGGTTTCGTTCAGCATCATCTTTACCCCACCCAGGCGCAACTGACTATCACCCGAGCCCAAAGCCAAACCTGCCTCCTGAAACTGGCTCAAGGCTTCAATGCCAAACATCATGGACACCCGGCTCTCGAGCTTACCGCTATCCTTAAACCGCTGGAGGGTTTGCCACCGAGCCAAATCATTGGTCGCTGAAGCCTCCTGTAGAGAGGTAATGCCCATAGACAAGTAGTGCCGATTGGCTGAGGCTATGCCCTCGGCTAACTCATCTTCGGATAGAGGGGGCAATACCTTCTCCCTGATATAGCCCAACATCTCAAGCAAAAGACCGCTTGGCTCTCCAGTGTCAAGGTCTCTATCAATAAGCCCGCCGGGTGGCTCTGGGGTTTCCCCGGTGATGCCAGCCAGGGAGAGCGCCAGGCTGTTGAGCACACAGGCATGCAGAGAGCGGTGAGCCAGGACTACCGGGTGCTGAGGTGCTGCCTCATCTATATCCCAGCGATTGGGATGTCGTTTCTCAGCAAGGTAGAACTCATTGTAGTCGGCGCCGGTGAGCCAGTTACCCGGTGGAAGGCTTTGGGCTTGGCGGCGGATGGCTGCCTTTATGTCAGCAATAGAGCTGACCGATGACGGACTAAGGTCGAGGCTATGAAGCTTCCTTATAAAGGAGAAAATATGGCAGTGAGCATCATTGAAACCGGGCACTACCGTCTTGCCCTGGCAATCAATTATCTTGGTCTTTGCTCCCTTAACCTGCTCCAACTCCTCATTGCCGGCAACCAGCAAAATCCTATTATCTTTGATAGCCACCAGCTCAGCAGCGGGGCACCCGGGGTCCATCGTTATCACATTGGCATTCTTAAGGATAAGGTCTGCCGCCATTTTCCTTGTCTACCTCACCCCCTTAGGCATTTACTTAGCAACCCTCCCCTCGAAGAGTCTTCGACCTTTATCCCCCTCCCTTACAAGGGAGGGGGAAGTAGTTGTATAAGAGGGACTTCGTCCCTCTAACACTCCCTACAATACATTTAGGGGCTTCGCCTCTCTTGGACTCTCTATTTTCTGGGGTGTTTAAGAGGGGCTACGCCCCTCTTCGATTATTTTTCCCCTTCCCCTTTTCAAGGGGAAGGGGATACAGGGGATAGGGTTAATAAACCATTTCTACCTAATCTTTTGACCAAGTAGCTACAGGGTAGTATACTACTGGCAGCCTGGTGCTACAACAGAGAGCTTTATGAATTGGGAACAGTTAGCTGAGAAGCTGGTTTTGTGGATAAGAGACAGGGTATTGGCTGCTGGGTGTAAGGGGGTGGTGCTGGGCATAAGTGGCGGACTGGATTCCTCAGTAGCGGCAGTCCTGTGTCACCGCGCCTTTCCCCGAAGTATGCTCGGAGTGATTATGCCCTGCTACAGTAGGCAGGAGGATATGGAGCATGCCATGGCGGTGGCTGACAAGTTTTCTATCCCCACCAGGACGGTGGTTCTTGATGCTGCTTTTGATGCCTTGCTCAAGGTATTGCCCGATGAGGAGGCAGACCCCGATGTCAGCCGTCTGGCTAAAGCCAACCTCAAAGCGAGGTTGAGAATGCTCACTCTCTACTACTTTGCCAACCAGCTTAAATACATGGTGGTGGGGGCAGGTAATCGGAGTGAGCTTTCTGTGGGCTACTCTACCAAATATGGGGATAGTGGAGCGGATATTCTGCCCCTGGGCAAAATGGTCAAAGGACAAGTAAGGGAGCTAGCCCACTTCCTGGGCATTCCGCAGCAAATTATAAATAAGCCCCCCTCAGCCGGTTTATGGGAAGGGCAAACCGACGAAGGGGAACTGGGGCTCAGCTATGATGAGCTTGACCGCTATCTGGTTACCGGTGAAGCATCGGAGGAGCTAAAAAAGAGGATTGAGTCCATGATAGCGGCCAGTGAACATAAGCGCCAGCCACCCCCGGTAGCTAGCTTTGAGGCCTAGCTACACCCTTTATCCCACCTGTTTTGAGCTCGTTTATCAAGGGATCAGGTTAATAAACTCTCATGTTTTTCTTGTTTTAACGGGGTGCTTGTGTTATGATTTAAGTGAGGCGAATATGACCACAGAGAAAGAGAAGGCGCTGGAGCTAGCTATCAGCCAGATAGAGAAGCGGTTTGGCAAAGGCTCAGTGATGAAGCTGGGAGAGTCTGCTGCTATGTCACCGGTGGAGGCTATTCCCAGCGGCTCGCTGGCGTTAGACCTGGCCTTAGGTATAGGTGGTATCCCCAGGGGACGGATTACCGAGATATTTGGTCCCGATGCCTCAGGCAAAACTACCCTAGGTCAACACATAATTGCTGAAGCACAAAAACTGGGTGGTACGGCTGCCTACATTGATGTAGAGCATGCCCTGGACCCTTCCTATGCTGCCAATTGCGGTGTCAATGTTGATGACATGCTCATCTCTCAACCTGATACCGGGGAGCAAGCTCTGGAGATTACCGAGGCGCTGGTCAGGAGCGGGGCGGTTGATGTCATAGTAATTGATAGTGTAGCTGCATTGGTACCCCGGGCTGAGATTGAAGGGGAGATGGGTGATGCTCATGTTGGTTTACAAGCCCGCCTGATGTCTCAAGCCTTAAGAAAGCTAGCTGCCGCTATCGGTAAGTCGGGCACATCAGTGGTATTCCTCAACCAGCTAAGAGAGAAGGTTGGTATTATCTTTGGTAATCCTGAGGTGACGCCAGGGGGCAGGGCTCTGAAATTCTATAGCTCAATAAGGATAGACCTAAGGCGCGTTGAAACTATCAAGCAGGGAAATGAAGCAATAGGCAACCTTACCAGAGCTAAGGTGGTCAAGAATAAGGTTGCCCCTCCATTCAAAAGCGCTCAGTTTGACATTATGTTTGACCACGGGATAAGCAAGGAGGGCAATCTTATTGACCTTGGTGTAGAGCTGGGGATAGTGAAGAAGACCGGTGCCTTTTTCTCCTATGGTGACATTCGCCTGGGGCAAGGTAGGGAGAATGCCAAAAAATACCTGAGCCAGAATCCCGAGCTTGCCGGGGAGATTGAGCAGCAGGTTAGAGCCTCAGCCATCACCACCCACAATCCTTTGGTCTAAGAGTATTCCTAACAGAATAGGTTAATAGGCAATATAAGTAAGGCTGAGGCTTAGGCCTCAGCCTTATGTCTTTGAAAGGGGCAGGACAAGTCGATGAAAAAGGTTACTGCCATCCGTGCCGGGAGGAGACAGGGAAAGCGGGTAAATGTATTCTTAGATGGCAAGTTCGCCTTCAGCTTGGAAGCCGAGGTAGCGTTAAAAGAGGGCTTGCAGGTGGGGCAAGAGCTATCTGAAAGTGACATTGAAGCACTGGCTAGGTCTGACCTTTTCCATCGCTGCCTTAATGCTGCTATCCACTACCTTGGCTACCGACCGCGGAGCGAGGCTGAGCTAAGAGAGCGGCTTCACCGGCGTGGCTTTGATGGTGATAAGGTGGAGGCAACGCTCGCCAAACTGAGGGAGCAAGGGCTGGTGAATGATTTGGCTTTTGCTCAATTCTGGAAGGATAACCGCCAATCATTTAGCCCACGCAGCCAGTGGCTAACCAGGTCGGAGCTGAGGCAAAAGGGAGTAGCCGATGACATCATAGACCAGGTGGTTGCTGGCATTGACGATGAAGATAGCGCCTATCGGGCAGCCCTGAGCAGAGCTCATAGTTTGCCCCTGTCTGATTATCAGGGCTTTCGCCGTCGGCTGGGTGAATATCTCAAGCGTCGCGGTTTTGGTTATAGGGTAATAAGTCATACTGTGGAACAGGTGTGGCAGGAAGGGGGGAGTAGGTCTAGATAGCATCTTACCTTGACCTAAAGGGGCAAAGTGGGTAGTATTAGCTATCTATAATCTATTCCCAAGGAGTGGAATATATAAGTGAAAGGGGGGTGAAAATGGGAATAGCGGGAATAGAACCAATATTAGCTGTTTTCTTCAGTTTCGTCATAGGTGTAGTATTTGGCGGCATGGCTATCTTCCTCTTTAGGAGGATGATGGTAAACCGTCAGCTTCGTATTGCCCAGAGGAAAGCTTCCAGAATAACGGCTGAAGCCAGGGCTGAGTCCAAGAATACCATCAATGAGGCGAAACAGGAAGCCGAGAAAATCAAGTCAGTAGCTGATGCCGAATATCGAGAGCGGCGCGCTGAACTACAGCGTCAGGAAAGTCGCCTATCTCAAAAGACGGAGACCTTGGAGCACAAGCTAGAAGGTGTGGAGCAACGTGAGCGCAATCTGTCCAACAAGGAAAAGGAGATAGAGTCCATTCGCAGTCACCTTGATGAGGTTAAAAACAGGCAGTTAAAGCAGCTAGAGTTGATTTCAGGCATGTCCACCACCGAGGCAAAGCAAGCCTTGCTTGATATAATAGAGACTGAGATGCACGATGAAACCTCACGACGCCTTCGGGAATGGGAAGCCAAATTAAAAGAGGAAGCCGATGAGAAAGCCCAGGAGATTCTGTCCGTGGCGATACAGCGTTGTGCCTCTGAGGTGGTATCTGAAACAACGGTGGCTATTGTTCCCCTTCCCAGTGACGAGATGAAGGGGAGGCTTATCGGACGAGAGGGGCGTAATATTAGAGCTCTGGAGCAGGCTACCGGGGTTGACCTCATCGTTGATGATACCCCTGAAGCAGTGACCCTATCCAGCTTTGACCCGGTGCGGCGAGAGATAGCTCGCCTGGCTTTAACCAAGCTTATCCTCGATGGTCGTATCCACCCAGCTCGTATTGAAGAGGTAGTAGCCAAGACTAAGGAGGAGGTAGAGGCTGCTATCTATAGCGCCGGAGAACAGGCAGCTTACCAGATGGGGGTGCACGGACTGCGCCCTGAGTTAATCAGGTTGCTTGGTCGCCTTAAGTATCGCACTAGCTATGGACAGAACGTGTTAGCCCATTCCATTGAGGTTTCCAGTCTAGCCAGCATGATTGCTGGAGAATTGGGAGCCAATGTTGCCATAGCCAAGAAGGCTGGACTGCTTCATGACATTGGTAAAGCGGTAGACAGGGAGGTAGAGGGCTCTCACGCTGCCATCGGGGCTGAGCTGGTTAAGCAATGGGATAAATCCCCTGAGGTAGTCCAGGGCATCGCTGAGCACCACTTTGAGACTGATACTGCCGGCATTTGGAGTTTTATCGTGGCCGCCGCTGATGCTATTAGTAGCGCCAGACCTGGGGCAAGGCGTGAGTCTCTGGAACACTACTTGAAGCGGCTGAAGGCGCTGGAGGATATAGCCAATAGCTTCAAGGGGGTGGAGAAGTCCTACGCTATCCAAGCCGGTCGTGAAATTCGTATCCTGGTTAAGCCAGAAGAGATTGATGACCTGGGGGCAATGAGGCTCGCCCGAGACATCGTTAAGAAGGTAGAAGAGGGTCTGGAGTATCCGGGGCAAATAAAGGTTACCGTGCTCAGGGAGACAAGAGCTATAGATTTTGCTAAGTAGGAAAGCAGTGCTGATATTGGCAATAGGCGATATAGTGGGCAGGCCTGGTAGGAGAGCAGTAAGCCAGCTTTTACCAGGCCTTCGTCAGCAATATGGGTTAGACCTGATTATTGCCAACGCTGAGAATGCCGCCGGCGGCTTAGGGCTAACTTCAACTACAGCCAAGGAGCTGTTCGATGCTGGTGTTGATGTATTGACCTCGGGTAACCACATATGGGCTCAGAAGGAGATTATTCCCTACCTTGATGGTGAAATGCCTATCCTTCGCCCATTAAATTATCCTCCGGGGGTGCCTGGTAGAGGACATATAGCCATTGGTCGGGTAGCAGTGGTTAATTTGATGGGGAGAACCTTTATGGGCGATTTCGATTGCCCTTTTAGAGCTATGGACCAACTGCTAGCTGAGCTTGAGCAGCCAATTATCATTGTTGATTTCCACGCTGAGGCAACATCAGAGAAGGTGGCAATGGGACGGTACCTGGATGGGCGGGTCAGCGCCGTGCTCGGCACCCATACCCACGTGGGGACTATTGATTCCCAAGTGCTCCCCCGTGGCACTGCCTATGTTACCGATTTAGGTATGACCGGTCCTATAGATTCAATTATAGGTGATGATGCCGAGGCAGTAATTCAGCGCTTTTTGACCAGAATGCCCCATCGTTTATCCGTGGGTAAGGGTAAAACCGCACTTAACGCCATAATGGTCGGGGTGGCTGATGACACTGGTAGGGCAATGAGCATTGACCGAATCTATGGGGAGGTGGAATAGGGTGAGCAGGGTAGACCTCCATATACACTCCACCACCTCTGATGGTCGACTTACCCCGGCAGATATTATCCAGGAGGCGGCGGAGCGGGGGTTAACCTTTATTGCCCTGGCTGACCATGATACCGTGGACGGGATTGCTTCAGCCCAAGCTGCGGCTCAAGCCTTTCCCGGGCTAAAGGTCATACCCTGCGTTGAAATCAGCACCGATATCCCTCAGGGTGAGGTTCATATCCTCGGCTTCTTCATAGATTATACTGACCACGAGCTTAGGGCTACCCTGGATAGATTCCGAAATTCCCGGATCGGGCGAGCTCAGGGGATGGTGGCTAAGCTGGAGAATTTGGGTATCCACATCGACTGGCAACGAGTTCAGCAAATAGCCGGCGGTAGTTCTATTGGGCGTCCCCATATTGCTCAAGCCATGTTAGAGAAGGGTTATATCGCCTCAATTAAACAGGCATTTACTGAGTATTTAAGTCGCGACCGTCCTGCCTATGTTGAGCGGGAAAAGGTGACCCCTGCCGAGGCAGTGGGGCTAATACTTCAGGCTAAAGGGTTGCCAGTGCTGGCTCACCCATTAACCATCAATGACCCGGAGGCGATGATTGCTGAGCTAAAGGCAGCCGGCCTGGTAGGCATTGAAGCTTACTATAATGGCTATACCGCAGAAGAAATCAACAGGCTGGTGGGACTAGCCGATAGGCATAATCTTATTGCCACTGGTGGTAGTGACTACCATGGTCTGGACCCCACCGAGACTGCCATTGGTGGCGCCGATGTGCCAATGGAATCAGTGGAGCGACTCATAGCTCTGGCAAAACAGAGAAATCCCAACCTTAGGTTATGAGCAGAGCTTATGGCTATTGAGTTTGTATTACTACTATTAGCTACCTATCTCCTGGGTTCAGTTCCAGCCGCCTATTTAGCAGCTAAGTGGTCATGTGGGATAGACCTCAGGCAATATGGCAGCGGCAATGTAGGGGCCACCAACCTATTGGGGTTAACCTCTAAATGGATAGCTATCGTGGTAATTATCTTTGATTTAGCTAAGGGAATGGCGATGGTGTGGGCGGCTCAACTGGTAGGTCTGGGTATCGCCCAGCAGGTAGCGGTAGGTTTAGCTGCAATTATCGGACATAACTGGCCAGTTTTTCTCCGCTTTAACGGCGGTAGAGGGCTGTTAACCATTTTAGGAATAGCCCTCATCCTCCCCTTGATAAGCGGTTTGATACCATGGGAGATAGTAGCATTTTTTGCCGTCGCCGCCGTTGTTTTCTTCACTGTTCACAGCATACCGCTGGGAACAGGCGCTGGTATAGCTGCAGTGCCCTTGGTTAGCTGGGGGCTTGGTGAGCCACCGCCCATGACCCTGGGATTTTTAGCTATGTTTCTAATAATGGTTATCAGGCGACTAACAGCGCCAAAAACCTCGGTTACCGCTTCGGTGCCTCCCGGGCAGCTACTGCTCAACCGACTGCTTTTCGACCGTGACATAAGGGATAGGGAAGCCTGGATATCCCGGCAACCGGTTAAGCAGGGGAAAAAACAAGGGGAGGGTTGACTCTCATAAAATGAGATGCGCTTATCATCCTGATGTTGAAACTAATCTGAGGTGTGGTAAGTGTGATACGCCGATATGCCCCAAGTGCATGGTGCAAACCCCGGTGGGAGCTAGATGCCCAGATTGTGCCAAGTTATATAAACTGCCTACCTATCGCGTTTCCACCAAATACTACCTGAGGGCTGCGGGAACAGCGCTAGGTATGGCTATTGTTTGTGGCATCGCCTGGGGGTTAGTGATAAGCTTAGTGCATTTCATTTTCCTCAATTTGCTACTGGGTGCAGGCGCTGGCTATGCCATTGGGGAGGTGGTTAGTCTTTCGGTCAACCGTAAGCGCGGCACCGGGTTAGCCGTTGTTGGTGGCATTGCTGTAACCATAAGTTACCTGGTGAGCATTATTTCTCCTTGGGGACTCAGTTTTGGGCTTCTTGACCTACTAGCCCTGGCTCTGGGTATCTTTGTCGCTGTTATCCGATTGCGCTAAGTCTTTGCTTTTCATTTGAATTTATAGATTATTTAGCAACCTATCCCCCCGCCCCCTTCCCTTATTAAGGGAAGGGGGAGTGAAAGTAAGAGAGGGGGGCTTCGCCCCCTCTCTAAAATCTCTTCCCCCTCTCCTTGAAAAGGAGAGGGGGATAAAGGGGGTGAGGTTAATAAACAATACTCGGATTTACGAGGAGATATTATGTCGCCGGTTAGTGTGACCTATTGGGGCATCTCGGGGTATGTGATTTTTTGGGTCTTATTCGCCCTTGCCGTTGGTCTCTTCCTGCGCAGGATGTATCAGCTTGGGCGCTATTTGTCCCTGGGCAGAGGGGAGGGGGGATTTGGGCACATGGTGAGGAGGCTGCTCAACACCGCAGTCTCGGTATTAGGACAATGGTGCCAGCTTAAAAACCTGACTACCAAGGATAGAGCCAGCATAGGTCATGTCTTTATGGCCTGGGGATTCTTCATATACATTCCTTTCTATTTGCTATTTATAATCATCGGCGGGGGCTTTGGTCTCTCCGAGACAATGGAAAATACCAGCCTCTTCTTCTACTATGCCTGGGTTATGGACATAGCTGCCCCCTTCATCATCCTCGGTGCCTTATGGGGCATCATCCGCAGATACATCGTAAAACCATCTAGGCTAGAGGGAGAGCAGACCATTGAGGCTATGGTCATTCTGGTTACGGTCTTCATCCATCCCATGACCCACCTATTTAAGGAGGCAACTGGCATTGCCCTTGGCTACCCCCCGGCTGGTTTGGGCTCCAGCCTGCCACCAATAAGCTTGGCATTGAGTCAGCTCTTCACCGACACTGCCCCAAGCTCAGTGCAGATGGCAAATATAGGTTTCTTCTGGACACACTGGGGCTTTGTCCTGTTTGTCCTGGTCTTCATCGCTTACTCCAGATATCTACACATGGTGGCGAGTATCTTCAATGTCCTTCTCCAGTCGCCGCCCCCCAAAGGAGCCCTGCGTCCTATTAACCTGGAGACGGCCGAGACTTTCGGCGTTTCCAGGATAACTGACTTCACCTGGAAGCAGCTCTTAGACCTTTATTCCTGCGTTATCTACGGTCAATGCCAGGAAGTCTGCCCAGCAACCGCCAGTGGTAAGCCACTAAACCCAAAGAAGCTAATTGACGACCTCAAGAGTCATCTACTGGAGGTAGGACCTGGTTTGCTCAAGGTCAGGGGGGAGGCTTCTACCTCCACCGCCAATCCGGGCAAAGCCTTGATTGGTGACGTGATAACCGAGGATGTAATCTGGGCGTGCACCACCTGCCGTGCCTGCCAGCAGGTATGCCCGGTCTGTGTTGAGCACGTGGATAAGATTATTGACCTGAGGCGAAACCTGGTGATGGAGCAGGCTTCCATCCCCGAGACGGCTGAGGGGGCATTGAGAAGCATTGAAGACAGAGGGCATCCCTGGCGGGGAACTACCCTCTCAAGGACAGACTGGGCTGAAGGGCTTGGTATCAAGACCTTAGCCCAGGATAGTGATATAGATATCCTGTTCTGGGTAGGTTGCACCGAGGCACTGGAAGATAGAAGCATAAAAGTGTCTCAGGCTATGGCTAAGCTACTGAAGCTAGCCAGGATTAATTTCGGCATCCTGGGGGCTGAGGAGAGCTGCTGTGGTGAGCCAGCTCGCCGCCTGGGTAACGAATACCTGTTCCAGATTCAGGCAGAGAAAAATATTGAGCTGTTGAAGAGTTATGGTGTGAAGAGAATAGTTACTGCCTGCCCCCATTGCTATAACACCATAAAGAATGAGTACCCTCAGTTTGGCGGAGAGTTTGAGGTTATTCACCACACCGATTTTATTGCCCGGTTGCTGAAACAAGGCAAGTTGAGAATTATCAAAGGCATTGGTGGGGTGGTGACCTACCATGACCCCTGCTACCTGGGCAGATACAATGGTATTTACCAGGCGCCGAGACAGATTATAAGCAGCATCCCCGATATGACCATGGTCGAGATGGAGCGCAATCGGGAGAGGAGCTTCTGCTGCGGCGGGGGCGGTGGTCATATGTGGCTAGAAGAGCGCATCGGCAGGAGAATTAACGAGCTACGCACCGAGCAGGCAATGGAGACCGAAGCTCAAATCGTGGTTACTGCCTGTTCATTTTGCCTGCAGATGTTTGATGACGGGATTAAGGCAAAAGCGGCTGAAGAACGGCTCAGGGTTATGGATATTGCTGAGCTAGTAGCCGAATCAGCGGTATATCATCCTTATTCTGTTTAGGAATATTAAGTAGAAACTTTTGTCAAAGGAGGAAACATGGCAGAACACTATAAGGTTAGCATTAAAGTGGTAAGCCAGAAAGGGACCTGTGCCTTAGGGCATAGGGTGGGCGACCAGTGGATTGTAGATTGGAAAACGCCAGAGGGAATATGCCTTTCTGCGTTTAATAGCCTGTTTCCTAGCCTAGCGGCTCTAATGTTTGGCGGCTCGTTCCCCTGGGAAAGCGACCCTGATGTGACCACAGTTGCCTGCCCGGATGCGGCTAATCCGGTTGTATTTGAACTTCGCCGTTTGCACGAGTAACAGTCAAAGTCAGGCCCTTATATTCCTGGCGTCAAGGCTGCCCATATTTCTCGCGGAGGACTCTCCTCAGAATTTTGCCAGTGGAGGTCTTAGGAAGTTCTTGTTTAACAAAAACTACCGAGCTAGGACGCTTGAAGCCAGCCAGCCTCAGACGACAAAAGTCAATAATTTCCTGCTCGGTGGCTGTCCCCTTTTCCCTAAGCCTTACTATAGCCCTGACTTGCTGACCCCATTCAATATCTTTGACGCCAATCACTGCCGCCTCTTCGATTTCGGGATGTGTGGAAAGAATGCTTTCCACTTCATCGGGGCCAATATTCTCACCGCCTCTCACAATCAAATCGTCGGCACGCCCGGTAAGATAAATATAGCCCTCCTCATCCACATAACCCATGTCGCCAGTGCGATACCATCCATCCGGGGTAAAAGCCTTCTTGGTCTTTTCCTCGTCCTTCCAGTAGCCCTTCATTATTCTGGGGCCTCGGACTACAATCTCCCCTATTTGCCCCACAGGTAATTCTCGCCCTTCTTCGTCTCGAACTTGAATCTCTACATCATCCATAGGTAGGCCAATAGAGGTAGCCAGTCTCTTTAACTTCTTTTCTCTCTCCTGCTCAGTCTCTTTTCCAGTAATTACTTGGTCTTCAGCTCTAAGCGCAGCTATAGTGGAAGAAGTTTCCGTCCCGCCAAAGGCATTTATAAGTGCTCTACCAGGGAAATGCTCAATCGTTTTCTTCAACACCTCATAAGGACAGGCGGCGGCGCCGTAGGTCACCACCCGAACGCTGGAAAGATCATATTTATCAAAGTCAGGGTACTCAACAATTCGTTTGAGCATAGTGGGTACCACCATCACTCGGGTGGCTTTCTCCCGCTGTACCGTCTCAAACCACTCTTTTTCATCAAACTGCCGCATCAAGGCAATGGTTCTGCCTCCATAAATGCCGGCCATCAACGCCTGCATTCCAGCCACATGGTAGAGGGGCATGACCAGAACATTTGTCTCTGCCGGTGCCTCCATATCAGGGGGCTCAACATTACTCAGGACGTAGGAGCTATAGGCATTATTATCTTGAGGAACCCCCTTGGGAAATCCAGTGGTTCCAGCGGTAAACAGGAGCATAGCTATATCTTCGTCCTTTACCTCGGCAAAGGTCTTTTCCTCCGCTGAACCTGAGGCTATAAGTTCATCATAGCTCAGCATCCCCTCGTACTTCCCACCAATGATAATGAAATGCTTCACCGAGGGGAGTTGAGGTCGAGCGCTATTCACCATATCAGCATAGCGGCTGCCCACAAAAAGAATCTTAGGCTCCGCTTTATTTACCAGGTATGTTAGCTCCTCCTGCCTTATTCGGAAGTTCAAGGGCACGAAGATACCTCCTACCTTCACAGTAGCAAAACAAGCCTCCACGTATTCATTGCAGTTGACCTCAATGATGGCGGCTCGTTCCCCCTTTTCTAGTCCCAGTCGGTTTAGAGAATCGGCTAAGCGATTTACCCTCTCCTTGAGTTGAGCGTAGCTATATCGCTTTCCTTCAAAGGCGATGGCGGTCCTCTCCGAAACGAGCATAGCTGATAGGTCGAGAAATTCAGTTATAATCATTCTTCACCTTCATCAGGTTTTAATCCAGTTTTCCAAAACTCGCAAGATTCCTAACCTATCCCTGTAGAGTCTGCCCTTTCACCCTGTTTATTTTAGTAATTGATGAGGCTATATTGAGAAAATCTGTAATATTCATCATTACTTTCTAAAGCTCTATTTCCTTTAAGTCAGGGCTTATTATCAGTTTGGGCTCAGTTACTGATTGGATATCTTCCGGGGTAAGCCCAGGATAGACTTCTTTGAGGAGGAGCCCTTGTGGAGTAACCTCAATCACAGCAAGGTTGGTAAATATCATGTTTATTTTTCCTTCAGCAGTGGCGGGATAGCTTAATTCGCTAACGATTTTAGGCTGACCATCCTTGGTGGTGTGCTCCATACAGACAAGCACCTTATTTGCCCCGGCAGCTAAATCCATAGCGCCGCCAATATTGCCAACAGTCAGTTTTCTTGCCGGGTTTGCCCAGCCAGCACAATCGCCTGTAACACTAACCTGAAGACCTCCCACTACAATAACATCCATATACCCGCCTCTTATCATATTGAAGGATTCCACTATGTCAAAGTAAGCGGTTCCGGGAAGTTCGGTTACCGGCTGACAGCTTGCATTTATGAGGTCTTGGTCTATATCGTCCCCGAAAGCTAAAGGCCCTGTTCTAATCATGCCTATCTCTGATTGAAGTATTATATCCCTTCCCTCTAACCAGTTACTGATAAGGGTTGGTATACCTATCCCCAGGTTCACATAGTCACCATCTTTTATCTCCCGGCTGGCTCGCAGGGCAATCATCTCTCGAGGAAGTCCTTCAAACTTCTTTACCATTTTTCTCCTTTTCCAAATTTAATCTATGGTTACGGCAAAAGTGAGACGGGGTACCTTCACTACCCGTTGAACATATATCCCTGGAGTATGTACATCGTCTGGCGGTATTCCCCCTGGCTCCACCAAATTCTCAACCTCAGCAATAGTTATCTTGCCCGCTGCAGCCATTACAGGGTTAAAGTTTCTGGCTGTTTTCCTGTACCTGAGGTTCCCTTCGCTGTCACCAGTATGGGCATGAATAAAAGCAAAATCCGGTTTCAGTGCATATTCCAGAATGTATCTTTCCCCATCAAATATTCTTGTCTCCTTCATCTTTCGGTTTTCTGGAATATTGGTGACAATACTCTGCTCCACTACTGAGCCGCTCCCAGTGGGGAGATAGGTGGCAGGAATACCAGCTACAGCCGCACGATACTTCTCTGCCAGGGTTCCCATGGGATAGACTTCTAATTCTATTTCACGGGTTCTAACCGCCTGTTCGAAGGGGTCTTGCATACCCTTGCTGGCTGAGCGATAAAGCCCGTATGAGTCTATTACCTTCTTAATCTGCTTATTTTTTACAAGCTGTTCTAGCTCCTCAGGAACTCCTAATAAGGGACCACACCCACATGCCAGTGTGAGATTTTTGACGCCTTTGGCTATTAAAGCTTTAAGCAAAACTCTGGGAACCCCAGCGGCAAAAAAGCCAGGTATCGCTATTGTTGCCCCATCTTTTATATCGGCTATTACTTCTTCTACACTATCCCAGACTTTGTTCATGTTAATAAATTCCCCCTCTTTCTAGCGGTCAAATCAAAAGGTCACGCTCATAGTTCTTAACCAGATAAATATTTTAGCCTATCCTGTTAATAAAAATCAACTGCTGATTTTTTCTCTTACCCTTTCTATTATCCTTGACATTGCTTCCCCAGCCTTAGCCCTAATCAGGACAGCAGCCTCCCTGTCCATGGGGGTAGAGCTGAGGTTGATGATAACCAGTTTGGCTCCCGCCTGAGCGGCATAGATAGGCATATAGGCAGCAGGGTAGACAATTAGGGTCGAGCCAACCACGATAAACAGGTCACAGTCAGATGAGCGATGGGTTGCTTCGGTTAGTACATCATATGGCAATTGTTCGCCAAAGAGGACAGCATCCGGCTTCAGGATACCATGGCAGACCTCACAATCCGGGATTTCCTCGCCCTTGTCCAGCCTGGCTTTAATCTGCTCAAAAGGATAACGCCTACCACAGCTCAAGCATACTGCCCACTGCATATTGCCATGGAGTTCAAACACCCTGTCAGCAGGCACCCCTGCCTTCTGGTGAAGATTATCCACGTTCTGGGTTATGACACAATTCAGCTTGCCCAGCTTGTCCAGCTCGGCAATAGCGTAGTGGGCGAGGTTTGGCTTAGCCTCAGTAGTTAGGAGTCCCTCCCCAAGCATCTGCCACTGCTTCCTCCTGGCTTCAGGGTCTCTGATGAACTTCTGATAGGTAAAGTCATCAGGGTCAAACCTGCTCCAGATTCCACCAGGACTGCGAAAATCGGGAATCCCGGATTCAGTGCTAATGCCGGCACCGGTGAAGACCACCACCCTTTTGGCGTTGATAATCAGGTCAGCTACCTTTTCAGCAAGGGCATCCAGGTTCTGTTCCTCCATGATGTTCCCCCTATTTTAATGCAACGGGATGATAAAGCCAGCAAGCTTAGCCTCAAGCTCCAGCCCTTGTTCCAGGCTGAGGTCAAGCCCCCTGGTGATGGCCTGCTTAGCATAGCTTACCGCAACAGGGTCAAGGTCGGCAATTTTTCTGGCTAGCCTCTCAGCCTCGGGCAGCAGCTCACTTCGGGATACCACCCGGTTAACCAGTTTTAGGTGATGCGCTTCCTCAGCCTTAATCCACCGCCCAGATAGTAGTATTTCCAGTGCTTTAGCCCTGCCTATGGCTCGGGGCAGGGTCTGGCTGCCGCCAGCGGCTGGGATTATGCCCAATCCCGGCTCAGGCAAACCAAACTGGACATCCTCCGAAGCCAGCCTGATATCGCAGCATAGGGCTATTTCTATCCCTGAGCCCAAAACATAGCCATGAAGGGCAGCAATTAGCGGCTTGGCAATGTTCAGGAAAAGCCCCCAGACATCCCGTTCCCAGCGCACCTGCCGGGCTATTATGGGAGAGGGGGCAGTGAGGAATTCGGCGAGGTCAGCGCCAGCGCAGAATGCTCTCTCCCCGGCGCCTCGGAATATGGCTACCTTAACCTCGGGGTCATCCCTGATGGCGCCCAGCACCTGGTAAAGCTCGTCTCTCATCTTAAGGTTGTAGGCGTTTAGGGCATGAGGTCGGTTGAGGGTAACGTAACCCACGCCATCAAGCTTTTGGTAGATAATGGTCTCAAAATTGCTCATTTGGTTTTAAATTAGGTAACCCCATCCCCTTTATCCCCCATTTTTAGGTGTCTTTCTTCCCACCCCCCCCCACCCTACAGGGCTTCGCCCCTTCAATCTACCCTTTCTAGGGTGGTGGGTGGGAAAAGATATAAAAGGGTTAGGGGGGAGTGGGGCTTTGTCCCTCAAACTCCCTGCACATTTTTGGGCTCTGCTCCTTCAAACTTCCCCTGATACTTATTTCCCCTCAAACTTCGGCGGTCTCTTCTGCAGGAAGGCAGTGATGCCTTCTGTCCTGTCAGCGGTGGTGTGGAGTAAGAAATAAAGGTCAGCCTCCAGGCGAAGCCCCTGGTCAAGGGTTAAATCCAGCCCTTTATTTACCGCTTCCTTAATATATCTCAGGGCAATAGGACCCTTAGCGGCTATGGCTTTGGCTAAAGCCTCAGCCTCGGCGGCCAGATTTGCTCCGGCGACCACTTTATTGACCAGCCCTATCTCAAGTGCCTCCTCGGCGGTTATAGTTTCAGCAGTAAGGATTAACTCCAGGGCTTTGCCCCTACCCACGATGCGGGGCAGCCGTTGTGTGCCACCATCAAAAGGGATAAGCCCTTGAGCTACCTGGGGAAAGCCAAGCCTTGCCTTGTCTGATGCCAGCCTGATATCGCAGCTCAGAGCTAACTCCAGCCCCTGCCCCAGAGCATCTCCGTTTATGGCAGCAATAACCGGTCGGTCGATACCGGCTATGGCAGTGGCAGCACTATACCCACTGCCGGATTTTTGTAGCTCTAGCTGGCTGCCACCACAGAAGGCTTTACCTCCGGCTCCAGTAAGCACAACTACATAAATATCCTCATCCTGATTTATCTGGCGGCAGACATCTCCCAGTTCCTGAGCTAGCTGCTGGTTGATGATGTTATCTGCTTCAGGGCGGTTGAGGGTTATATAGGCAACATGGTCTTTTTTGGTGTAAATAATAGTGGAATAGGGCATGAGCTCGCTTCCTCTCAGCCACTCATCTTAACTGACTCACCTACCAGCGTCAAGGTTGGCGTTAAAGAGAGATTTTTATTAACCTCACCCCCTTTATCCCCCTCTCCGTGATATGGATATGTATTCCTTGCATGAGGGGGAAGAGATTTTAGAGAGGGGCTTCGCCCCTCTCAGATGCCCCAAAAGTAAGAGAGTTAAAGAGAGGCGAAGCCTCTCTTAATTAAATATTTCCCCCTTCCCCTCCAGGGGAAGGGGGTCAGGGGGATAGGGTCAATGCCATAGAGAAACGAAATATGATAATCGGTGTCACTAATCTATCTAAATTAGCTCAGACTGGCAAAGAAGTGGCAGATGTTATTGAGGCAGCACTGCTGGCAAAGAGGACGGCTACGGCAGACATTCTTACCCAGGCAGACCAGCAGAGCATGGTATTCATTGAATAATCCGGTATCAGGCGGCAGATGCTCCATAAAAAGGGCCTGATAGGCAGCATAGCTATTTCTATCCGGGGCTAAACCAATACGGTTGATGATACGACGAGTGTAAGCATCAATGACGAAGATTGGCTTATTGGCGGCATAAAGTATTATAGAATCGGCTGTCTCCTGCCCGATACCATGGATGGAAAGAAGCTGCTGGCGTAGGTCGTAAGTATCATTGGCAAATAACCTGCCAAGGTCGTCATCATAGTGATTACCCAGCCAATAGGCAAAGGACTTGAGCTTTAATGCCTTGGCATTATAGTAACCACAGGGGTGGACCAGGGTGGCAAGCTTGGAGAGGGGAAGTCGGCGTAGCGCCCCAGGTGACAGTGCCTTGGCTGCCCTCAGATTGGCTATAGCCTTTTCCACATTGCCCCAGGCGGCTGATTGGGTGAGTATAGCACCGACTATTATCTCAAAGGGCTCCCGTGCCGGCCACCAGTGCTGGGGTCCAAAATGAGCCAGGAGTCGGCGGTAGATACTTAGTAATGCTTGACCTATTGATTGGTTACCCATGGGGGCACTTTAGCATCGGTTGCTGAATCATATCCCGGGATATAGGGTTTTATATCAATTACCGGTGTGCCATCAATGGCATCAAGCCCTTTAACCTTCAATATGTTACCCCGGCGCTGGAGAAGCCTAACCGTAGCCTGCCCCACCGGATTAGGGCGATTTGGTGACCGCGTGGCAAAACGACCTACTAGCGGAAGCTCCGACTTACCCATAGGGTGAACCTTGAGTGAGAGTTGCTTGCCAGCAGGAAGCTGATGCATCCAGTAAAGAACAATGAGATGAGAGAATTCATCCAATCCATCTAAGGCTTCGGTTAAATTGCTATTAAGCACGATATCGGAAACGATTTCTCCCCAACCATGCTGTAGTGGTTGCTTAATTTCATTTCTGACGATGCCGATGGCTTTCAGGCTCATACCCGACAATTCACCGACCATATTTAACACCTACCATCTACTTTATAATACCACACTGGGGCGGCCCACTTTAAAATGCAATGAGGCTGTCATATAGGGCAGCCTCAATTTTTCCCCCAGAGGATAGCTATTTATGGGGTTATGGTGAGAATCTTCCTCACCTGCTCTGGGTATTTGGCGATTAAGCGGAGCTCGTCGTCAGTCAAGGGCTTTTGGGTATGGGCATTAGCATAGCGCACTAGCTCCAGGATGTGCTCAGCGGTCTCATTATCGGGGAAGGAAACACCTAGTCTTTTATACACATGCTTGAAGCCAGCCAGTCCCCCATACTCGCCAGTAGTGATAACTCGACCAGCCGGCTGCTGCTCTATATCTTTTATCCCCAATAGTTCATAGTCATAGAGCTCATAGTTGCGCCGATCCTTAAGAGCACCATCGGCGTGGATACCAGCTTCATGGGCAAAGGCATTAGCGCCCACACCGGGCTGGTTTATCGGTATTGGCACGCCGAAGGCATAGGCAGCATACTTAGCCAGGGGGTAAGCAACCTTGAGATCAATCGGGTCACCAATCTCATACTTATCCATGTCTCTGGCGAATTTGATGGCTAGAATGCAGCTCAATAAATCTGCCTGCCCAGCTCGCTCACTGAGACCATTTATTGAGGTGTTAATATAGGCATCAACCCCCCCATCAATAGCCCCTTGCGCCCCAGCCACGGAGTTAGCCACCGCCATGCCCAGGTCATTATGACAGTGCTGCTCAATAGGAATCTTTACCTGCTCAGCCAAGTGTCTGTTCCGCCGGTAGATACTCACCGGAGTATCATATCCCAGGGTATCGCAGTATCTGAATCGGTCAGCTCCCGCCTCCTTGGCTGCTTGAGCAAACTCAGTAAGGTAGCCCAGGTCAGTGCGAGAGGCATCCTCAGCATTTACTCCTATGGTACGGGCTCCTCCCCTCTTGGCACAATCCACCGCCTCCACCATTTCCTTGATTACCTGCTCCCGGTTAAGTCTCCCCCAAAACTTATGCAAAATCATCTGGTCTGAGGTGGAGATGGAGAGGTTAAAATCACGCACGCCGGTAGGCAGCGCCCCGCTAACATCAGCAACAATGGCTCGGCACCAACCCTCAAGGATTAAAGAGCCCACAGCCCCCAGCTCCTTTAGCTCCAGATTAGCCCTTACATAGTTTTGCTCATGCTTGGTATAGGGAAAGGCAAACTCCGACTGGTAGATTCCCAACTGCCCAAGGTATACGTTGAGCATCGTCTTTTGCAGCTTGGCTAAGCTAATACGAGAAGCCTGAACCGTGTCCCGATTAGTTACATCAATAAAATAAATCTTAGACATCTAGCTACTCCTGAGAAGCTTAATTGTAGCATATATTCACCGCCTTTGGCAAGGGTATCTACCAGCTTTCAGCGGCTACGCTTCGCCTTCGTTTCTGTACTAGAATAGCTGTGTTAGCCTGCTTTTATCAATTTGGGGACGACCTATGGAGGAATTGGGACTCGGTCTTGACCTAATCATTGTCTTAGCTGTTGCCATAGCTGGAGGTATGTTAGCCCGCCGACTAAGGCTGCCCATCATTTTAGGTTTTCTTGTAGGGGGTATTGCTGTCGGTCCCTATGGCTTTAGCTTGGTTCATGAGCTGGAGACAATCCATACTTTGGCTACCATCGGGGTAATCCTGCTCCTGTTCACCTTAGGGCTTGAGTTCTCCTTAAGTGAACTCAAGCGAATGGGCAAGGTCGCCATTCTCGGTGGCATAGCTCAGATATTACTTACGGCAGCGGTAGGCTTAGCTTTGGGCAAGTTGCTAGGCTGGGCGATGCTTGAAGCTATCTTCTTCGGCTTTCTCATCGCCCTTAGTAGCACTATGATTGTGCTTAAAACCCTTATGGAGCGGGGGGAGCTTGACTCTGGGCACGGTCGCGTTATGATTGGGATTCTTCTGGTACAAGACCTGAGCCTGGTGCCCCTGATGATAATCTTGCCCGCTATGGGCGAGGTAGGTGGAGAATTATGGTTGCCTCTGGGAATAGCCACCCTCAAGGCAGTGCTTTTTATTGCCGTGATGCTGGTTCTGGGAATGTGGGGGCTGCCCTGGCTACTGGGACGGGTGGCAGGGGGACGCTCCAGGGAGCTATTTCTGCTCACTGTAGTCACCCTGTGTTTGGTGGCAGCTCTTGGCGCTTACTTCTTCGGCTTATCCGCCGCCGTTGGCGCTTTTATTGCCGGGTTACTAATCGGCCAGTCTGCCTTCGCCCGTCAGGCTTTTGCTGATATTGTCCCTCTGCGTGATACCTTCGGTGCCCTCTTTTTTGTCTCCCTTGGTATGCTTGCCGACCCACATTTTGTGATGGAAAATCTAGCCATTATTGTGGTGGTGGTAACGGTCATAATTGTGGCTAAATTTATCATTTGCGCCTGTATCCCCTGGTCTTTTGGCTATAGCCCCAAGACAATGCTCTTTGTGGGTATGGGACTAATACAGATTGGAGAATTCAGCTTTGTCCTGGCTGGGATGGGCATGGAAGCCGGCATCGTCTCACCATATCTCTACTCCTTGACCCTGACCAGTGCTATCATCACTATGTTGCTGACCCCCTTTGCTTTAAGTTTTGCCTCGTTCCTTTATCGGCACCTCAGCCAGGGAGAAAGATTTGGCAGACTGGTAGCCAGGCGCCTTGACCCAGGTTGGCAAAGCCAGAAATGGCAGCTATCGGGACACGCCGTAATTTGTGGGCATGGTCGTGTTGGGAGCAGTCTGGCAAGGGTTCTGGAGCGGCGAAACTTTTCCTACCTGGTTATTGACCTTGACCCCCAGGTCATCTCAAGATTGCGCGCCCGGGAGACCCCCTGTATCTATGGGGATGCCAGTAATCCTGAGATACTCGCCCATGCTCAATTGAGTAAAGCGCGTGTCCTTATTTGCACCTTTCCTGATTTTATAAGTGTAGAATTAACCACTAGAAATGCTCTCAGAATCAACCCCAGGCTCGATATAGTGGCTCGGGTTCACCGCGATGCCGATGCTGAACTGTTAAAAGGCATTGGCGTTTCTGAATTGGTTCGTCCCGAGTTTGAAGCCAGCCTGGAGATAACCCGCCACACCTTGCACCGATTTGGCTTAACCAGCCTTGAGATTCAACATATCCTTGTCGGTCTCAGGGGAGGAAGAGTAGTATAAATTTGAGGTAGGCTTGTGATATACTTTAACCAAAGTCAGGTTAAACCCATACGGGCGGTTTCCTACCAATGGAACATGAAAATAATCAACTTTGACCGTCATTGCGAGCGATTTGACCGTCATTGCGAGCGAAGCAAAGCAATCCCTTCTAGAGATTGCTTCGTCGCTTGCGCTCCTCGCAAAGACAAGGGAAAACCCCTCGCTTGCGCTCAGGACAAGCCTCGCAATGACAGATGATGGGGTCAGGCTATTTTCGGAATAAAGGGGTTAAAAAGGTAAAAGGTGAGTAAAACAACAGTAGGCATTATCAATGTTACCGGTTATACCGGCGTGGAGCTGGCAAGACTATTATATCAGCATCCTCAGGTAGAGCTCACCTCGGTTACCGGGCGGAGTGCTGCCGGGCGAAGGTTAGGCGAGGTCTTCCCCCACCTAGCTAGCATAGAGCTAACTATTGAAGCAGAACTGGGGGATGTTGAACTGGTCTTTTCCGCCATGCCCCACAAAGAGAGTGCCAAAGAGGTCATACCATTGCTTGAGCGTGGTATTAAGGTGGTGGATATTAGCGCCGATTTCAGGCTAAAGGATGCTGCCGAATATCAGCGCTGGTATAGTTTCTCTCACCCCGCCCCACAGCTACTAGCCCAAGCGGTGTACGGTCTGACCGAGCTATACCGGTCTCAAGTTGCCTCAGCCCAACTGGTAGCTAACCCCGGCTGCTACCCCACCGGGGCCATCCTGGCTTTAGCCCCGGCGGTAAAGGCAAGCTTGATTGAGCCCAACATCATTATTGATAGCAAATCCGGTGTATCCGGGGCAGGCAGAACCCTCAGCCTGCAAACACACTTTTCAGAAGCCAATGAAGATACCTCCGCCTATGCCTTAGAGGGACACCGACATCTGCCTGAAATCGTCCAGGAGCTAAAGCGGCTTTGCCCAGAACAGTCGCCCTCGGTTACCTTTGTGCCTCATATTGTGCCCATGACCAGGGGGATATTAACCACCTGCTATGCCCCACTAGCCTCAGGCAAGATTGCGGCTGGCAAAAAGGGGGAGGAGGAGCTAACGCAGCTCTACCTGGACTTCTACCAGGATGAGCCCTTTGTAAGGATAGTTGACTTCCCGCCACACACCAAGCACACCTCGGGGAATAACCTCTGTCTGGTTCATCCCACCATTGACCACAGGGCGGGGAGGCTTATAGTTATTAGCTGTATTGATAACCTCATCAAGGGGGCAGGGGGGCAAGCCATTCAGAATATGAACCTCATGCTCGGCTTGCCTGAAACTGCCGGGCTTCAAGCACTGAGCATCTACCCCTGAAATCCTAACTAGATGAACTCTAAATAACCCACAGGGGACAGAGCACCAAAGTTACTGTCGCTATGAGCTTAGCTACAATGTGCAAAGAAGGCCCCACAGTATCCTTCAACGGGTCACCAGCAGTGTCACCAGCTACACCGGCAGCATGTATGGGTGAACCTTTGAGAACAACATTCCCCGCTTCGTCCCTGAGTTGCCCATCCTCAATATATTTCTTGGCATTGTCCCAAGCACCACCGCCGTTGTTCATGAAGGAAGCCATGAGAATGGCGGTAAAGGTTCCTACTATAAGAAAGGCACCGACTGCCATGGAAGCATCCCAGCCAGGTATGAATCTAAAAATAACCCCAATAACTACAGGGAGAAGCACAGGAAGCAATCCAGGGGCAATCATCCCCTTCAGTGCTGCCCCGGTGGTAATATTAACTGCCCTGCCATAATCGGGTCTGGATGTCCCCTCCATGATTCCGGGGTCAGCTTTGATTTGGCGGCGCACTTCCTCAATAATCTTACTTGCTGCCTCCCCCACTGATTTAAGTCCCCAGGAACTGAAAAGGAAGACCATCATAATGGCTAGAATGCCGCCAATAAGAACCTCGGGGCAAACAAGGTTTACAATAAACAACTCCCCTTCTCTACCCTGGAAGAGCAGGGCTCGGTCAAAATAAGCCTGGAAGAGGAGGAAGCCAGCCAGTCCTGCCGACACCATGGCATACCCCTTGGTTAGAGCCTTGGTGGTATTGCCGGTGGCATCAAGATGGTCAGTAACTCGCCTTATCTCAGAACCAGCACCAGTAAACTCATTGATGCCATTAGCATTATCGGTTATTGGACCAAAGGTGTCCTCAGCCAGAATAAAGGGGCAGGTCATCAGCATGCCCATAGTAGCTATTGCCGTGCCATAGGCGCCACTCATCCACCACGGAACGTCTAACCCAGCAATTGTGCCGAACCAATAAGAGAGCCCAAGAGCAACACAAATGATAAGCGCCGTTGGCATGACAGTCTCAAAGCCTACAGACAGACCAGTAACAAAGGTGGTTGCTGGACCTGTGCGGGAAGCCTCAGCGATTCTTCTTGTCGGACCAAACCTAGACTCAGTGTAATACTGAGTAACATAGATTACTATTACGCTAGCTAATATACCAACAATGCCAGCTCCCATAAGCCATAGCCATCCTCCCGAGCACATAGGACTGAACATCACTTGGCAAGTAAAGAACATGGCTATCACACAGAGAGCCAGGGCTATATAATAGCCACGGTTGAGAGCGCTCATCGGGTCTTCTCCCTCACTGCGACTGCGCACAGCTAATATACCGAACATACTAGAGATAATACCAAAGGCACGAATAATGAGCGGGAAAAGCACCCAACCCACAGCCACGCTGGGGGGGAATCCTGCCTTTAGCGAGATTATATACAGGGTCACACCTATTATCATGGCACCGATGTTCTCTGCTGCCGTGGATTCAAAGAGGTCAGCACCACGCCCAGCACAGTCACCAACATTATCACCGACTAAATCGGCGATAACAGCAGCATTGCGGGGGTCATCCTCAGGAATTCCAGCCTCAACTTTGCCAGCAAGGTCAGCCCCCATATCAGCCGCCTTGGTATAGATACCGCCGCCAAGCTGAGCAAAAAGGGCAACCATACTAGCCCCAAAGCCAAAGCCTACAATAAGGTGAGGAGCGATTCCAGGATGGCTAGCCCCACCAAAACCAAAAAATATTGCGGTCACCCCCAGCAAGCTCAAGGCAACAATAAGAAAACCGGAAACTGCTCCACCGTGCAGGGCTACTTTGATGGCTTCATTTAACCCACGGTGGGAGGCAGCAGCACAACGAACGTTTGACTTAACCGCAATCCACATGCCCACAATTCCCGAAATACAGGAACAAAGGGCCCCGGCAAGGAAGGCTACTGCTGTCCTCCATCCCAAGCCAAATGCCGATACTCCCAGCATCTCTAGCTCTGCTGGACTGCTCAGCATGCCAAGCAGAGCACCGATTATCACTGCCACTACAATAGCAGTTATGCCGATAGTGGAATATTGGCGTCTGATGAAAGCCCAGGCACCCTCTGAGATCATGGCATTGATATCCTGCATCGCTGTTGTTCCTGAATCAGCACGCAGAATGTATCTAGTCAAGGCTAAGGCAAAAATAATGCCTATAGCCCCACCTATCACCACAACCCAAAAAATTCCTGGCATATTTCCTCCTTCTTGTAAGTAGTCGCCGAAATTATACCACAGCAATTCGGTAAGAACAAAAACATTGTACTCGCTTTAGTACCTGACCACCCACAACTTTCTGCACCTCGCCCCCTTTAGTTTTATAGAGTCTTCGACCTTTATCCCCCTCTCCTTCTGTCTGATGTGTCATTGCGAGCCAAAGGCGAAGCAATCTTATCTTTTAGTTTGCTTCGTCGCTCCGCTCCTCGCAATGACTTCTATGTTCCAAGAAAGGGAGGGGGAATTAGTTATGTTAGAGGGGCTTCGCCTCTCTTGGGCTCTCTATTCTCTGGGGTGTTTAAGAGGGGCGCTAGCCCCTCTTTACAAAATCTTCCCCCTTCCCCTCCAGGGGAAGGGGGTCAGGTCGAAGACTCTTCGAGGGGATGGGGTCAATGCTGCCGAGAAACGAAACATGATAATCTGTGTCACCAATCTATCTGAACTAGCTCAAGCATTGCCTCTTCAGCTTGGCTCTGTTATGCTTGACTAGAATGGAAAGATGGTGAGCAATAATAGCGACTTTCGCCGTATAGATTACATCAAGATTACCATCTTTGGTTTTGCCCTGGCTGCCCTTTGGGGTAGCTTACATACGTTTATTATTCAAGTGCGGCTGCAGGGCTTTGTTCCTAAGTCAGAAGAGACTTTGTGGTTTGGGGTTCTTACCCTTGTTGGCTTAGGTGTTGCCATGGTAGTCCAACCGATAGCTGGGGCGATTAGCGACCGCTCTGGCTTTGGCTGGGGGCGACGGCGACCCTATATTCTGCTGGGCACTATATTAGCTATCCTGTTCCTACCCGGGATAGGCTTATGCGGTAGTTATGCTACCTTGTTAATCATTTATTGTCTGCTCCAGTTTAGCTGTAATACGGCACAGGGTCCATATCAGGCGTTTATTCCCGACCTGGTGCCGGGAGGAAAGAGGGGGCTAGCCTCAGGGGTGAAGAGCCTCCTGGAGATAATAGGCGGGCTTGCCTTAGTATGGCTGATATTCAACTTTATGGAACGCTACTTCACCGAGCAGGGAGGTCCTTGGCTATGGTATACTCTGGCTCTATTGGCTATCGTCCTGCTCGGGGCTACGGTTGCCACTGTCCTCACGGTTAAGGAGCGACCGGGGGCTGGCGGCTCTCAATTGCCCTTGCTTTCCACCCTATACAAGAGCTTCAACATTGATGTCAAGGCAAGCCCCGGTTTTATACTTTTTCTAGTATCCCGTCTCCTTATCCTTACCGCGTTAGCTACCTTGCAGAGATATGCTTTTTATTTTCTCACGGATGTTGTTGGGGTAGCCAATCCAGTGACAGTACTCAAAGAACTTCTTTTTGTAGTCGGCTTTTGCATGGTAGCTGCGGTCTATCCTGCCGGGTGGCTATCGGATAGGGTAGGGCGCCGACCGGTTGTAGTCTCTTCGGGACTTCTTGGTGCTTTAGGGATCGTGGTTTTATCTTTATCACCTAGCTATGGAGCTATAATGTTCGCCGGCGCTCTTCTGGGGGTGTCCAGCGGCGCTTTTATGAGTTCTAATTGGGCTCTGGCTACAGATTTGGTACCCAAGAGTGAGGAGGCAAGATACCTCGGACTGACCAATCTGGCTACTGCTGGCGGTGGTGCTTTGGTAGGCCTCATGGGGGTGGTGATTTATTTGTTTAATGTCGAAATCCCTGACCTGGGTTACAAGGTCATGCTCATTGCTTGTTTTATCTATTTTATCGTCGGTTCATTGCTGCTAATGAGAATCAAGGGACGGAGCTAACCAAGGTATGGCAGCACAGTTTCCCACCCCCAGCCAGCAGCCAAGACAATACCTACATATAGTATGGTTCTGCCCAACCAGCAGACAAGGATAAACTTCCATAAGGGAAAGCGAAGGACGCCGGCAGCAATCCCAGCCAGGTCAAAGAAGAATGGCACTAAGGAGAGGGTAAAGATAGTCAATGCTCCCCACCTCCTCACCCACTCCACCAGCCGATTATATAGCTTCACCCTTTCCACAATCCCCCGTCCACTATAGCCTGCCAGGTAACCGGTTATCTCCCCGATAGCTGCTCCTACTCCACCAACCAGCCCCACAATGATTGGACCAGATGGTCCAGTAACCGGGTAGAGAACAACACCTATAGTCGAAAGTATGGGTAGAACTGCGCCAGGTAGAATAACAGTAGCATTCCCAATCAGACTGGTAAGGAAAGCGCCCCAATAGGCATAGTTTTTTAGTTCCAAAAGCCTTTCTGGGTGGCGCCCGTAAACAAGGTAAATGCCAAGTGTAATGGCTATAACAAACAGCAATGTTAATATAGGAATAAAGTTCTTCTTAAGCCAATATCCTATGCCCATCTGAAGTATTGTAGCATATTACGTAATCTAGTTCAGATAGATTGGTGACACAGATTATTATGTTTCGTTTCTCGGCAGCATTGACCCCATCCCCTCGAAGAGTCTTCGACCTGTCCCCCTTCCCCTGGAGGGGAAGGGGGAAGTAGTTTTAAGAGGGGGCTTCGCCCCCTCTTTTTTATTCCTCCCCCTCTCCTTTGAGGGGATACTAAAGGAGAGTCAAAGAGAGGCTTCGCCTCTCTTATATAATCAATTTCCCCCTCCCTTTGTAAGGGAGGGGGACAAAGGGGGTGGGTTGCTAAGTAAATGTCTAAGGGGGTGAGGTGCAGAAAGTTAAGGTGTCACTAATCATATGGACGAGTACAGGATGTTGTCTAAGGATGGCTTCTTTGTTATACTTTGATAGCATGCCCCCATCGTCTAGAGGCCTAGGACATCGGCCTTTCAAGCCGGTAACAGCGATTCGAATTCGCTTGGGGGCACTTATTATTGTATTTGGAGGGTCTAGCCATGATGATAACCATAAAATGCCCTAAATGCGGCACTGAGGGCGGTCTGTCGCTGGTTGAGCCAACCTATGAGGGTCCATACCGTTGCTGGAAATGCAGAGAGCTTTTTTCCATTACAATAGAAGGCAACGAGCTCAAGTCCTGTGAACCCCTCAGCCAGGAGGAATTTGAGCGGAGACAAGAAATAGAAGCGCTGAAAGCCAAGTTCAAAAAGCAACCTCCGGGCTGAGGCTTAAGCAGGGCTCGCTTTATCTTCGGAATCGACTCAAAATTTGCCCTTTAATTTCTCATAGGTCTCAGCCAGGGCTTCAGGTATCACCCTTACATCAGATATTACCGGCATAAAGTTGGTATCTCCCTGCCACCGCGGCACGATATGAGTATGAAAATGGTCATCTATGCCAGCTCCAGCCACCTTTCCTATATTTATGCCAATGTTAAAGCCGCCGGGGTTAAATACTTGCCTCAAAATCTTGATGCTTCTGCCGACTATCTCAAAGTGCTCATGAAGCTCTTCCTTGGTTAGCTCTTCCAGGTTAGCCACATGGCGGTAGGGGGCTATCATCAGGTGACCCGGGTTATAGGGATAGCTATTCAGCATAATGAAGTTTTTTCCACCCCGGTGCAGGATATAGTTTTGAGCATCACTATTTTGTCTCGGTTTTTCACATAGAATGCATCCTTCCGCCTTCTCCATCTGGATATATTTTATCCGCCACGGTGCCCAAATTTGCTCCATTTCATTCTCCTTATCAGCCGATTAGTGCTATTTTAGTCGGCGAGCCCTCAGGCGTCAAAGGGTGATTAAGTGGTAACCCTCCCCCTTTATCCCCCTCCCTTATCTAAGGGAGGGGGAAGTAGTTGTATAAGAGGGGCTTCGCCTCTCTTTAACTCTCCTGAATAGAAGGGGATAGTTAAGGCGCAAGACAAAATTAATTATGGGGTGTCTAAGAGGGGCGTAAGCCCCTCTTCTTAAAAAACCCTCCCCCTCTCCCTCACAGGGAGAGGGGGAACGAGGGGGTGAGGGTGATAAATAATCTGTAAAGAAATTGTAAAAAATAAAGCTATAGTCTATAGTTAAATGGCATGGAAGACACCATAACCTTTCTGGGAACGGCTGGTGCCAGGTTCGTGGTGACCAGCCAGATTCTGGCTTCAGGTGGCCTGTGGCTGAACCTGAGTGGCACTGAAATACTTGTTGACCCCGGTCCGGGGTGTATAGTTCAGTCCACCAAGAGGAAGCTTAGAGCCGATAAGCTCGGCGCTATCATCGTTTCCCATCGCCATCTTGACCACTCGGCGGACGTCAATATTATGATTGAGGCCATGACTAAGGGTGGATTAAAGCGGCACGGCTGGCTCTTTGCCCCGGCTGATGCCCTGGAGACCGAGCCGGTCATCTTCTCCTACCTGAAAGACTACCTTGAGGGTGTTGAGGTTTTGCAGGAAGGCAGGTCATACTCCATAGGCAATGTCTCGTTTGATACTCCAATTCGCCACATACACCCGGTAGAGACCTATGGCATAATCTTTAGAACCGCTGAGCATACCTTCTCTTACATCGCTGACAGCCGCTACTTTGATGGTTTGTGTCAAAGCTATGGCGGTGACCTGCTGATTATTAATGTGGTCAGGCTGGAGACCGACCATCCCTATGACCACCTGTCAGTGCCTGATGCCGAGCATATTATCATGGAATTAAAGCCCAAGGTAGCCATTCTGACCCATTTTGGCATGACCGTGTGGCGGGCAAAGCCATGGGAGATTGCCCAGAGGCTGTCTCAGCAGACCGGGGTCAGGGTAATAGCTGCCCGGGACGGCATGAGGTTTGACCTATCACAGCTAGATGGTGCCTGAGGTTAGGTGATTGATGATGGATACGAGAAATACTAGGCAGTTGCTTGTTCTCCCGCAGCGACAGATGCTTCCCTACGTGCATGATTTGCACGTGAAGTAACCACTGTCGTGTACGCAACTGGCAAGTCCAAATGTTCAGTATTCACCCAATTGCAATCTCTCCAGCGACACATCTCAATACCAAGATTAAAATCGAACGAGACCGAATACCGGTTACATTTAGGACACCGTTTTAACTCCATCAATCACCTCCTATTAGGCTTATACGGCGGGGGCTCAAACAGCCTGTGATACGCTCTTCCTTTCACCCCCTCGAATAAAAATCTACCCACATTCGCTTCTTCGAGAGTACCAATTGCTTCGTCCTGGGGATATGGTTCCGCAAAAACCACTGTTCCGATCCCAGCATGAACAATCATTTTCGCACACAAAGGGCAAGGGAAGGTGGTTGTATACAAAGTACTCCCCTCAATTTGGGTACCACCGAATTTTGAAGCTTGCAAGATTGCTGCTTCTTCAGCATGTACGGCAATGCATAAATCTAGCATCCTACCTGGGATGAAATCACTTCCTATCCTAGCACCACAATCGCAGATGAATGGCAAATCAAATTCTGCAGGAATTTGGAGTTCTTTTCCACACTTAGGACAGTGTTTATACTCTTTTCTAAGAACCGCCTTTATTTTTTCATCTCTGTAGCAATATTCTGGTCTAGCGCTACCTCCCCTCTGAAAACAAGGCATAACATTCAACGGGGCTTCATTATATCCACCCGCAATTACATAACTTCTTGACCGGTCTTCCATGGCCTTCTCTTTTACAATGACCGCTCCCACTTTTCGCTTGCAACAAGTTGACATTAGGCTGGCTTCATAGGCTTGCCCCATATTTAATTCCCAGGGGTGAGGTCCTCTACTACCAGGGTTTTTCATTAGTTGGATATATGAATTTAATGTGCCTTGGAGTTCTTCCTTGATGTGCGGTTCCACAAATTGTCTCTCATTGCTAATCAATATGTCTGACCGGTCTACACAGAGTTGCACCTTCTGCCCCCAGGCTGGCTCAAGTTCTCCAGAGTCGCGGGTATCATCTCTTTCAAAAGCGTATTGGTCTCCATCATAGTCTCCTCGTTCATATATTCTATCCCATCTAACATCCACCGGTGCGAAAACAGCGACTAAGAAAAAGTGAGGGTACACATCACTCAGATAGGTCATTTCACTAGGATTCCTAATACCATCTATTACAATGTCCCTAGATTGAAGAGATTTATCCCGTTTCTCATCCTCTTTGATCTTCTTTACGACTTCCGCTGGAATCGCATCAATTTTCCTTTTACGTATTTTGTCACCTACATCCTGTTGATATGATCTATGTTTGGGAGAATATAACTTCTCTTCATCCAGGTCATCCACAAATTTTGGAGCCAACTCACGCATTGTTTTAGTTAGAGAATACTTACGAAACTTTTTTCGTTCATGGAGGTCATCAGCTATCGTGCTACACCCTGCTCCAAAAGGTCCAGTCAAACCAATTACGATTCGGCTACCAGAACTCTTTGACATTATCGCACCCACCATTAGTGCTCTGTCAATATGTTTACTAAAAATTTTTGTTCAATTTTCAAAAATAATCAGGTTTATTTTCTTTCGATCATCTTCTTGCCGACTTTTTTACTCTGTGCTTTTTCACAAAGTTTTCTTGCTCATCCGGGTCTAGCTTTAAGAAAAAAGCCAAAAGGGCTCTAACGACCAATGCTTTAGTCCAGCCAGGATTACGGTCAAGTACTTCCTTCAAAGCACCCGACTGGTCTTCACTAATCTCAACACTTAAAGTTTGCATTAGTCTCTTCCATTAAGGTATTATTTAAACTAGTTTAATCTAGTCTAGTTTAGACTAAACCATATCACTTAATTTTCGTTTTGTCAAGTCCCATCTTGCCATAAAGGACAAAACTTCTCAAAAGTTGCGCCTAAACAGGCTAGAATCTATAATGGTCAATACGGAGAGAACAAAATGACCTACCCCGACAATATTCTACATCAGGTTGCCAAACCCGCCCGCTACACCGGCGGCGAGTGGAATAGCATTATAAAGGACTGGGGCAAAACCGATATCAGGTTTGCCCTCTGCTACCCCGATTTATATGAAATAGGCATGTCCAATATGGCTCTGCCTATCCTCTACCACTTGCTCAATAGCCAGCCCGACGTTCTCGCCGAAAGGGTTTACGCCCCCTGGACAGATATGGATGCAGCCATGCGGACTGCAGGTATTCCCCTGCTCAGCCTTGAATCCAAACGCCGGCTAAAAGATTTTGATATCATTGGTTTCTCCCTGGACTATGAACTTACCTATACCAATGTATTGAACATCCTTCACCTGGCGCAAATACCAGTCCTGGCCTCAGAAAGAAACGATTCCCATCCCATAGTAATAGCCGGCGGTAGCTGTTCTCTCAACCCCGAGCCTATGTCAGACTTTATTGACTTCTTTGTAATCGGGGATAGTGAAGAGGTATTGCTTGAGCTAGTTGAAAGCTTCCGGGATTGGAAGGGCAAGAAAGCTCCCAAAAAAGAGCTGCTGCGCCAGGTGGCTACCATCCCCGGCATCTATGTGCCTAGCCTCTATCGGGTGGAATACCAGGCTGATGGCTTAGTTAAAAGCATTACCCCCACTGCGGCTGAGGCCAAACCCATTATTCAGCGGCGGGTGGTGACCAAGCTCCCTCCCCCAGTCACCAGACCGGTAGTCCCCTATATTGAGGTAGTCCATGACCGAGGGGCAGTGGAGATTCAGCGGGGTTGCACTCGTGGCTGCCGCTTTTGCCAAGCAGGGATTATATACCGCCCGGTGCGCCAGCGCCCCCAGCAAGAGGTGCTACAGGCGGTGGGGGAGCTTATTGCCAACTGCGGCTACGATGATATCTCCCTGGTCTCGCTAAGCACCAGTGACTACCCCCACATTGAGGAGCTGGTGGCTAGCCTCTCCCATCACTATGATAACCTTGCTCTGTCACTCCCCAGCCTCCGCATTGATAGCTTTTCAGTAAGATTGATGGACTCCCTTCCCTCCCGCAGGAAAACAGGGCTCACCTTCGCCCCAGAGGCAGGAAGCGAAAGACTGCGGCGAATCATCAATAAGAGCACCGCTGAGGATAAAATCCTTGAAACCGCGGCTGCTGCCTTCGCCAGAGGCTGGAGAAGCCTTAAGCTGTATTTTATGCTCGGCTTACCCACCGAAACCATGGAAGATATTGAGGGCATTATCCAGCTAGTAGCTAAAGTCCGCTCCGCAGGCAGGAGGGCTAAAGGTGGAATGCCCGGGGTAAGAGTTAGCCTGTCAACCTTTATACCCAAGCCACATACCCCCTTTCAATGGGTAGCCCAGGAAAGCGAACAGCAGCTAAGCGCCAAGCATGAACTGCTCAAGCAGGGGTTACGCCGAAAGGGATGTCGGCTATCCTGGCAAGACCCCGAAGTCAGCCTGCTTGAGGCAGCACTGTCGCGGGGAGACAGACGATTGGGCGAGGTTATCTATCGTGCCTGGAAGTTGGGCTCAACCTTTGATGCCTGGAATGAACGCTTTAACTATCAGAACTGGCTTGGCGCCTTTGAACAGACAGGACTTGAACCCAGCTTCTATGCCCAGCGGGAGCGTCCTTTAGATGAGTTCCTGCCCTGGGCTCACATTGATGCGGGAGTAGCTCCAGCCTTCCTGAAACGAGAATACCAGCGTGCCATAGAAGGCAGGGAAACCCCTGACTGCCGTTATGAATCCTGTAACGCCTGCGGACTGGAGCACTGGCAACCGGACTGCCAGCAAAAGTTTCGGGGGCTAAGCGCTTAAGCCGCCATCGACGATAATAGTATGCCCCGTGATATAACTGGAGGCATCAGAAGCTAAAAACAGAACCGACCCAATTATATCTCCCGGCTCAGCCAGCCGACCCAGCGGTATCTCAGACTCAATCTGCTTTAAGGTCTCAGGGGCACCCCACAACGGCTGGCTGAACTTGGTCTTAACCATATAAGGGGCAATGGCATTAACCCGTATATTGTATTGGGCTAACTCCAGAGCCAGGACTCTGGTGAGCATAACCACACCTGCCTTGGCGATACAATAAGCGCCCATCTCCGGAGCCGCCTTTATCGCCGCAGTGGAGGCAATATTGATAATATTGCCCCCTTTTTGGTCAACCATTCTCTTGCCCACTGCCTGAGAGCAAAGGTAGTATCCCTTAAGGTCAGTATCGATAACCCTGTCCCAGCCATCTTCACCAAGCTCAAGCAGTGGTGCCCTGATATTCATCGCCGCATTGTTTACCAGAATATCAATGACGCCAAACTCATCCACCACTCTCTGAACCAGACTATCCACATCAGCCTTGTGAGTAATGTCAGCCCGGACAGCCAAAGAACGCCGACCAAGCTGCTGAACCTCGTCAGCCACGGCTTTAACCTCGCCATCCTCAATCACCCGGTCACAAATAGCTATATCAACTCCAGCCTCAGCCAAAGCCAGGGCAATAGCCTTACCTATTCCCCTTCTACCCCCGGTGACAATAGCTACCTTCCCTGGCAAAGGTAAAGAGGGTACGCCCACTATCCAGCCTCCTTATCAAAACAAGCAATAGCCACCACCATATCACCCGGGTCGAGCTCCTTCAGCTTCACCCCTTGGGTGCTCCTACCCTGAATAGTAATGCCCTTTCTGGGGTCTTCCTCCTTCACCGGGGTCTGGATGACAATGCCATCAGCCGATATAATCATTGCCTGTTGAGATAGAGAAACCACCGTGGCAGCGGCAATTTTATCCGTTTTTTCAGTAAGCTTAAACGTCCTGACCCCGCCACCAGCACGATGTTGCCGTGGATAAGCAGCAACTGGGGTGAGCTTACCGAAGCCTCCGGTGGTAACGGCTAAAACAAAGGCACCTGGATAGGCAATATCCATGCTGACCACCTGGTCATCAGGGCTCAGACGAATACTACGCACCCCGCCACTGGTTCTGGAGGCAGCCCTTAAATCAGATACAGCAAACCTGATTGCCTGCCCTTCCTGAGTCACTAAAAGGATATCGTCCTGGTCAGTGGCCAAACAGGCTGCCACCAGCTCATCTCCTTGCTCCAAATCCATGGCAATAAGCCCGCTACTTCGCACTGAAGCAAAATTTTCCACCGTTGTCTTTTTTATCTCCCCACGGCGGGTAGCCATCAATAAATAGGCACCCGGCCTGAAATCAGCCAACGCTACCATAGCGGTAACTCTCTCATTATCAACAATGGAGAAAAGGTTGATCACCGCTGTCCCTTTAGCCACCCGGGAGCTATCGGCTGGGATTTCATAGCACTTAAGATGGAAGACCCTGCCCCGATTGGTGAAGAACAGCAGGTTGTCATGGGTATCAGCCACCACCAGAAGTCTTACTGCATCTGCCTCCCTGGTTACCATGCCAATAATACCCCTGCCACCGCGATGCTGCGGCCTGTAGCTACGAGAGGCTACCCTTTTAACAAACCCCCTATTACTGAGCGTCACCACCACACTTTGATGAGGGATAAGGTCTTCCTCACGAAATTCCGTTACCTCCTCCTCACTTATCTCGGTTCGCCGTGGGTCGCCATATTTGGACTTTAACCTACTCACCTCCTCCTTTACCAGGAGAAGTATTCTCCTGGGGTTAGCCAGAAGGTCTTCCAGATAGGCAATGGTTTTTACTACCTCGGCGTATTCATCAAGAATCTTGCGCCGCTCCAGATTAGCCAGCCGGCGTAGCTGCATATCAAGAATAGCCTGCGCCTGAGCCTGGGATAAACCAAAGCCGCTCATAAGCTCACGGCGAGCAATCTCAGCCGTTTCCGATTTTCTGATGGTAGCAATCACTCTATCTATTTGGTCTAAGGCGATCTTAATTCCCTCCAGAATATGAGCCCTCGCCTTAGCCTCTTTCAGCTCAAACCGAGAGCGCCGAGTGATAACCTGGTGGCGGAAATCTATGTAATACTGAAGCGCCTCCTTAAGACTAATTACCCGGGGCTGACCATCAACCAGAGCCAGCATATTAACGAAGAAGGCTGACTGCATTGAGGTATATTTATAAAGATTATTGAGCACCTGCCTCGGTTGAGCCTCTCTCTTCAGCTCAATGACAATACGCATACCTTGACGGTCTGACTCATCACGCAGTCCACCGATGCCCTCAATCTTCCTGTCCTTGACCAGCTCGGCTATCCTCTCCACCAGGGCAGCCTTATTCGTCTGATAAGGAAGCTCAGTAACAACTATTTGACACCGTCCAACCCCGGGCATGCCTCCTAGGTGAGTCTTAGCTCGAACTACCACCTTGCCATGCCCGGTAGCATAGGCATTCTTAATCCCCTCTCCCCACAGGATGATGCCCGCAGTGGGAAAATCAGGCCCCTTAACGAATTGGGTAAGTTCATCAACTGTGGCTTCAGGATTATCAATGAGGTAAGAGATGGCATCGCACACCTCCCCTAGATTATGAGGGGGGATACTGGTAGCCATCCCCACTGCGATTCCGGCGCTGCCATTAACCAGCAGATTGGGCAATTGGGTGGGTAGAACCAAAGGCTCCTTAAGGCTATCATCAAAGTTGGGCATAAAGTCAACGGTCTCCTTATCAATATCAACCAACATCTGCTCAGAAATGGAGGCCAGGCGTGCCTCGGTATAGCGCATAGCTGCCGGGGGGTCATTATCCATGCTGCCAAAATTGCCCTGCCCATCAACCAGGACATATCGCATAGAGAAATCCTGTGCCATACGCACCATCGCCTCATAAACTGGGGCATCGCCATGGGGATGATACTTGCCCAACACCTCACCCACAATACGGGCGCTCTTCTTGTGCGGGCTGGTATGATTTAACCCCAGCCCATTCATAGCATAAAGAATACGTCGCTGTACCGGCTTTAATCCGTCCCGCACATCAGGCAAGGCACGGGAAACGATGACGCTCATAGCATAATCAAGGTAAGAGCTGCTCATCTCATCTTCTATATTTACCGGTTTGGTCTTTCCTAAAACCATGCTTCAAAACCTCCTACTCCTGATTATCAATCGTCTCATCCTCAATAGACTCCTCAGCCAATGCCTCCATATACTCCAACTCACGCCTAAGCATTTTATCGCTAAGGTAAGGGCGAAGGCCTTCAGCCCCCTTTGACAGGAAGGAAAGCTGCCCTGCCTGACTGGGGTCCTGATATACCTCCCTAATAATGACGGTTACCCTGTCCTCTGTTGAGCTGACAATAGCGGCGGTATACTGGTTACCCCCCCCCATTAATTTAATAAGTCGCTGCCCGTGCTTGGGCTCGACCTGCCCTAGATACTCACCACGACAATTTTTCACCGCTAAACCAGAGCCATCTATCTTCAAATATACCCTATCACCAGCCACCATTTTGGCTAGTATCTCTCGTGGTGCCAGACGATAAAGGTCGACCACGCCCGCCTTACCTGTCTCCTCAATAAAATGCTGGGGCTCAGCCTTATCAGCATCAGTCTCTGAGCCCACTACCGCCTCGCCTAAATAGGACAAGCGACGAAGATTCTTTTGGGCAATGACATTATAAGGGTCAAGCTCTATAGCTCGTCCGTAGGCTTCCTTTGCCTGTGAGTACTCGCCCAGCTCAATATAGGCTCTGCCTAAACGATTATAGGCATCAACATCATTGGGAAAGCTTCGTATTATCTCCTTGTTAGCCGCTACCGCCTCCCACCACCGACCCTTCATAGCTAGAGCTATGGCATGCTTGCTTCGCTGCCGCCTTAGCCTTACCTGTTCCTCTTCCTGATATGCCATCCTCGCCCCCACTAATCAATCTAAATCATAGTATTTTACTCTAGCCAAAGCAGCTAAACAAGCAAAGTCAAGAATAAGGAAACACTATTTACTCGCCATATGGCAAAATTATTCTTTTATTTCCAGCTCAAAGGCACGGTGTAAGGCTTGAACTGCGTCCTTAACCCTGGCTTCATCAATAATACAGGTTATCCTTATCTCTGAGGTAGTAATAAGCTGGATGTTAATCCCCTGCTCACTGAGGGTGCCAAACATCCTGGCGGCATAGCCCGGGGTATTCTGCATCCCGGTGCCAATAATACTGACCTTGCCCAATCTGGCGTCGCTGACACACTCCCTGGCGCCAATTGACTGGGCTATAGGTTTCACCACATCCATTGCCCTATCCAATTGGCTTTTAGCCACGGTAAAGGTTAAATCAGTAATATTATCGATACTGGCATTCTGAACAATGGTATCCACACTGACATTCGCCCTGGCTAAGGGCTCAAAGATAGAGGCGGCAATGCCCGGTCGGTCAGGAACACCAACCACCGTTATCTTAGCCACATCAAGGTCATGAGCTATACTCCTCACCTTATTTCGCACTTCCATAGATGCCCCTCCATGAATTAATGTGCCCGGACTATCAGTGAAGCTGGAGGCTACCAGAATAGGGATATTAAATAACTCTCCCAGCTCAACCGCCCGAGGGTGAACTACCTTAGCCCCATAGGTTGCTAGCTCCAGCATCTCCTCGTAGCCAATCTCTGGTAGCTGTTGGACTTCAGGGACAAGTCGTGGGTCAGCGGTATACACACCCTCAACATCGGTATATATCTGACAAACCTCCGCCCCCAGGCTGGCAGCCAGAGCTACGGCAGTAGTATCAGAGCCACCCCGCCCCAGGGTGGTTATGTCCATCTCATCGGTAATCCCTTGAAAGCCAGCCACAATGACAATATTCCCCTTATCTAGCTCCCTAACCACCCTTCCGGGGTCAACCCTCTGAATCCGAGCCCGGCTGTAGGTTGAATCAGTCCGTATCCCCGCCTGGGCACCGGTGAGGCTAATCGCCTCATAGCCCATATCCCTCAGCGCCATTGCCAGCAGGGTGCTGGAAACAATCTCGCCGGTGGAAAGCAAAAGGTCAAGCTCCCGGTCACTGGGCTGCTTAGAAACCTGGCGAGCCAGCTCAATTAGCTCATCGGTAGTCTTTCCCATAGCCGAGACCACAACCACCACCTGATTGCCCAGAGCCTTAACCTGGGCTATGCGCCGAGCCACACTCTTAATCCGCTCGGCATCCGCCACCGACGAGCCGCCATATTTTTGAACAATTAGAGCCATTTTTAGCCCTTCGCATCCATAATAAAGGCACATTTATCAAAAACTCTTACCAGTGTAGTGGGCTCCCCATCGTATTTCAGTAAACTGTCTGTGTTGCCATACATTTTCTGCCATTCCAGCAGTTCGTCTCTGCATATCTTCATGATTTCCATATAAACTTTAAAGGACTCTCCATAGACTCCATAAACTTGATGGACAGTGTTACTAATATGGCTATCATTAATAACAAAGAGTTCAGGGAAAAGGAAATTCATTACCTTGGTAGCTCCAACCCAGAAATGCTTTCCACTTTTTGCTAGTCCGCTTTCGTGGCTACAGAGAGCCTCATAAAGATCTTTCGTATCTTTTTCAATTTCAGCTAGGTTTACATGAGTAATACGCAAATCGCGTAGTTTCATTAGGATTTTCTTTAATTCATCACGCTCTAGAATATCTCTGAGTGCACTTATAAATGGCTCTCTTTCGACCATCCAGGGAGCCATATCAAATCGCCTCAACCCCTCATCTATTACTTCCAACTTTTTTGCACTAACACCCCCCACCTTATCCACAAGGCTATCACTCCCACACCTTGCATCTAGAATCGCTTTATAAGCCCTATTGTAAGACTCACGGTGTTTGTCAGTATTGTATTTCTTTATTTTCTCAGCCGCATTCTCAAAAATATTCATTAGCCCCTCCTTTATCAACCGCCCCATAATATTATACCCTTCCCCAATAAAAAGACCAGTGCTTTTTGCCTCGGCTTCGGTGAATCTTTTTGCCCCATTTGAGGTAAACCCCACTCCCCACAGCAGAAATGGAACCGGCTCCGGACTGTGGGTCTGGGTCTTAATTGGGGTGGGGTGGTCGGGCATAACCAGCAGCCGAAGGGCGTCCCCTCGCCACCAGCGAAATTGGCTAATAACCTCCCTATCTACCCTCTGGATAGCCTCGAGCTTATCATCAATGGAGCCGGCGTGAGCCGCCTCATCCGGCGCTTCAATGTGGATAACCACCAAATCATGCTCTTCAAGCGCCTTCAGGGCGCCGGCTGCCTGGGCAGCATAGTCATTATCCAGACCATCGGTCACCCCCGGTATATCCAATACCTCCATCCCTATCATTCGGGCTAAGCCCCGCAGGAGGTCAACCCCGGAGGTGAGCGCGGCATCAAGACCATAGACCTGCTCGAATGCCGGCATATCAGGCACCTTGCCACTACCCCAGAAGAGCCAAATCGTCGTCGCCGGTATATCACCGCCAGACCTTCGCTCCACGTTCACCGGATGGTCTCGGAGCACAACCTCCGAGCGTTTCATCAGGTCTCTGAGTAGCTCGCTCCCCGGACCCCTAGGCATAAACTCATCAATGGGCTTGCCCGGGATATCATGCGGGGGGGTGCAGGTAGCCAACAGCGTATCCTCCCGCCCGGCGAGCTTGCAGATATGTCGGTAGCTGACGCCGGGATAAAAGTGCACCCTATCGTCGCCCAGACTCTGATTTAAAGCAGCAATAAGCTGTTTCGCCTCTTCAGTGCTGATATAGCCCGAGCTGTAGCTCCACATCTTCCCGTCACGAATAGCCACTAGATTGCACCGAAAAACAACCTCTCCATCATCAATAGGGATGCCCATACTCCTGGCTTCAATGGCACTCCGACCGTGGTAGTAGACCTTTGGGTCGTAGCCCAGCACCGACATACAGGCGCAGGCGCTGGAGGGCTCCATCTCTGGCGGCACGGTGCGGGCAAGCCCAAGGATGCCTTCTCGCGCCAGGGCATCAAGGTTTGGCGTACGAGCCAGCTCCAGGCAGGTCTTGCCACCACGCTCGGGCAGTGGCAGGCCGGCGGCACCATCAATTATCACAATACAATATTTCATTTTTTAGTAACCCTATCCCCTTTATCCCCCTCCCTTAGATAAGGGAGGGGGAAGTAGTTGTATAAGAGGGGCTTCGCCCCTCTCGGACTCCCCAATTAGGTATCTAGAGGCTCCGCCTCTCTTTGACTCTCCTTTAGTAAAAACCCCTTAATAATTGTTGCCGAAAAGGTTAAATCAGCCTATAATACGCTTAATCGGGGCGTAGCGCAGTTTGGTAGCGCGCAGCGTTCGGGACGCTGAGGTCGGAGGTTCAAATCCTCTCGCCCCGATTCTTATAGTCTTCTATAGGTATCTTCTGTACGTCTAGCAACCCGCACCACTATAACCAGACCTTGCTTATCGTCTATGGCATATACTACCCTATAACGTCCTACTCTTATGCGCCACAGGCCACTTTCAGCTAGCTTTTTAGCTCCTCGTGGTCTGGGCTCTCCCTCCAAAGTTGAGACGGCTTTAGCAATAGCTTCATAATCCCGTCCGACAAGTGTGTCTAGCTGCTTCTGAGCTGCTCGCCTCAGCCTAACCTGGTAGCTCACCGCGGAGCTCCCGTTCTTTTCTTCGGCGTTTATATTGCTCCCAGGTTATAGTGCCTTCTTCATCAGCCAGGGCTTTCAATCCCTCCCGAATGTCCTCCTCGTCCTCTAGTATCTCCAGGGCAGCATCACGGAGAAGCTTAGCCATGGAAGTCCGCTGCTCAAAGGCCAGCCGGCGAAGCCTCTCATGCTGCTCTTCAGTGAGAAAAATAGTCGTTCGCTTCAGAGTTGTACCCATAACCTTCACCTCTCAATAATGGTAACATATAAACACCGCTATGTCTATATGTTTTGATTGGTGACCCTATCCCCTTTATCCCCTTCCCCTTGATAAGGGGAAGGGGAAATTAATTAAAGAGGGGCTTCGCCCCTCTTACACTCCCCAATTAGGTATCTAGAGGCTCCGCCTCTCTTTGACTCTCCTTTAGTAAAAACCCCTTAATAATTGTTGCCGAAAAGGTTAAATCAGCCTATAATACGCTTAATCGGGGCGTAGCGCAGTTTGGTAGCGCGCAGCGTTCGGGACGCTGAGGTCGGAGGTTCAAATCCTCTCGCCCCGACCAGTAACCTTATTTCTTATTTTCTTCTAATTTCTTCACCGCTTCCTCCGTTTCCTTCAACACTTCTTCCACTGCTTCCTTCACGGCTTCTTCAAATGTCCGAGAATCTAATTTCTTCACCGCTTCTATAAATTTTGTCTCGAAGCGAGAAACCTGCGCTTCCTCAAACGACTTCAAAAGCCTGTATAACGTGTTTTTGATAGCGAAAAGTTGGCAATTAATACAATCTTCTGTTGTAGGCTCACCTTGCCATCGGCACGGCCAGCTCGGCCTCTCATCAAACTTACAAAACTTAGCCACCTTACCACCTCCGATTATAGTTTCAGCCTTCCGCCTTCCTCTTTGCCTCCTCCCACAGGGCGTTTTGCTCCTCAAAGGATAGCTGGCCAAAATTCACCCCACGCTGGCGGCAGACCTCCTCCATATAGGAGAAGCGGCGGTAAAACCGCCGGTTTGCCTGCCTCAGTGCTGCCTCTAAATCTACCCCCAGCCGACGGGCAATATTAGCCAGGGTGAATAATAGGTCGCCAAACTCCTCAGCTCTATGCTCCTCGGTCTCCGCCTGCTTAAACTCGCCAACCTCTTCAGCCAGCTTATCAATAACGCCGTCGACATCCTCCCAGTCAAAGCCAACCTGAGCCACCCGGCGTTGAATCTCCTGGCTGTAACCCAGAGCTGGCATTTGCTTGGGCACACTTTCCAGTATGGAGGCATCAGCTTCTCTCTCCTCCCCCTTCAGCACCTCCCAGTTAAGCGCCACTTCATCGGCATCCTTCACCTTTTGTGAGCCAAAGATATGGGGATGGCGATGGATTAGCTTGGCATTGATGCTGCTTATTACATCCCCCAGCTCAAACTCCCCGGCTTCGGTGGCAATCTGGGTGTGGAGCACAATCTGCATCAACAGGTCGCCTAACTCGTCACGAAGCTTCTCTGAATCCCCCTCGTCCAGAGCCTCCAATACCTCGTAGCACTCCGCCAGCAGGTTTTCCCGCAGGGAGGCATGGGTCTGCTTCCTGTCCCAGGGGCAGCCGTCAGGTGCTCGCAGCCTGGCTATAATATCTACCAAAGCGGCAAACTGGCTAAGGTTCTCAGATAAAGACAAAAAACCTCCTCAATTTATTACCACAGATTATACAAGCTGGTGTTAACTGAGGCAACAGAGGAATATCAGCTCGGTGAAGGTAGGCGGCTACCTTCGCCCCATACCTACCGCCAGCAGAACAAAGTAGAAAAGCTGAGCCACTGCCTGGAGCAAAGCAGCCACATAGGTCAGGGCAGCCGCTGACAGAACAGCACTGGCCCCCTGATACTCCTGAGCGGAAACCAGCCCCGTTTTTTGTAACATCTGGCGGGCACGATTTGAAGCATTATACTCCACCGGTAAGGTAACCAGGGCAAAAACCACGGCGGCAGCAAACAGCCCTATCCCCGCCCACATAACATTTAGCCCAAAGCCGGCACCAAACATATACAAAATTAGACCGAGGATAACACAGATAAAGCCGAAGCGACTGCCCAGGTTAGCTGCCGGAACCAGTGCACTCCGTACCCTCATCGGCGCATAGCCTAAATTATCCTGAACAGCATGCCCTATCTCATGGGCGACAATGCCCAGCGCTGCCACTGAAGGAGCCCTGGCTACATCAGATGACAACCGCAGCACCTTATGCCTTGGGTCATAGTGGTCAGTTAGCCGTCCCTTGGTTCCCTCAATCCTAACCTGACGCAGACCATTATAAGCCAGCAGGGTCTGGGCTGCCTGCACTCCAGTCAGCCCACTCATATTACGTACCTTAGAATACTTGTTATACGCCGATGATACCCTGGACTGCGCCCAAATCATAAACGCCAGCGGGGGTAACATAAAAAGTAAATACAGCAGCATCCTCACTCACCACCTGGCTAAAATTGAACAAAATATTATAACACGAGTGCCAGTTCAAGGCAATGGTAATACCGCCCCAATGAACTCCCTCTGCCCCCTCAAAAACTCGGCAGCAGATATGGCTCGCTTCCCCTCCAATTTAACCCTAGAGACGCCCAAAACTCCGTCCCCGGTATAGACTCCAAAAGCAGCCTTTGACCCCTCAGGAACCGAGGCCGGTTCCACCACCCGCCCCGCCTTAAAGGTTCTCTCCCCAGTCAAAGGCACCGCCTCAATAATCTTAAGCTGCCTTCCCCGCCATCTGGTGTAACACCCTGGCCAGGGGTGGAAAGCCCGCACTCGCCGCCATATATCTATAGCTGGCAGATGCCAGTCAATCTCGCCTTCCTCCTTGGTGATTGAACGGCAGTAGCTAGCCTGGGCTTCATTCTGAGGTTGGGGGGTCAACTCACCCCTCAACCAATGAGATAAAACTTCCTGGAGCAACCGAGCCCCAATCAAGGACAGCTTGGTAGTAAGCAAGCCGGTGGTATCTTGCGCTGAAATGGGAATCTGTGCCCTGGCTAATATAGGACCAGTATCTAAACCTTCATCCATTAACATAATGCTAACCCCGGTAAACTCATCACCAGCCAGGATAGCCGACGCCACCGGTGAGGCACCTCGAAATCTAGGTAGCAGTGAAGGGTGAATATTAATGCACCCGAAGCGTGGAATGCCCAAAACTGACCGAGGCAGAATTTGACCAAAGGCAGCAACCACTATAACATCGGGGTGAAACCCGGTCAGTTGCTCCACCACCCCTCCCTCCTTTAAACTAGCTGGTTGCACCACCGGTAGCTCCCAAGCTAGCGCCGCCCTCTTCACTGGAGGAGAAACTAAGGCGCGCCCCCTACCCGCCGGTCTATCAGGCTGAGTATAAACGGCAACCACCTGGTATTGAGCGAGAATAAGGTGCTCAAGATGGGGAACGGCAAACTCAGGACTGCCCATAAAGATAACTCGCAATTTAAGCCTCCTGGGCTAAATTCTAACACTAAAATTTTTTGCCAACAAGCTAACGTTTTATATCTATCAGTTTGCCATTTAGCAAAAATTTTTTACCAACAAGCTGACATTTTATATCTATCAGTTCGCCATTTAGCAAAAAAACAAGGTCGATAGACTTAGCAAGGGAAAACAGGGGTTAACAATCCCCAACAATCAGCATCAAAAAGTTTGCCATCAGGCAAGCAGGACATTATTCTAGTGATATACCTCTAATCTTTCTCCCCCAAGCCTCCAACTCAGGCTGTGCGCTAAACCTGCCAATGTTAGCAGTGAAACATAGGAGGAATTTCTTGGGAACCAGGTCAGCTCAAGAAATCTGGGAAGCCGCCTTAGGTGAACTGCAAATCCAGGTAACCAAGCCAAATTACCGCACCTGGCTGGAAAAAACTGTGGGCTTGAGTTATCAGGATAATCAATTCGTTGTCGGGGTCCCCAATACCTTTGTCTCTGAATACTTAGACCAGAACCAGCGCTCTTTGATTGAAAAGACGCTCATTGGTCTTACCCATCCTGACATCAAAGTCCTCTTCCGTGTAAGCTCAGGACATGAAACCGCTGCTACTCTACAAAAAACTCACCCCCACTGCAATTCAAAGTATACCTTTGATTCCTTTGTTGTGAGTAACAGTAACCGCTTAGCCTATGCTGCTGCTCTGAGCGTAGCCGAAAACCCAGCACATAGCTATAATCCTCTATTTATATATGGAGGGGTGGGTTTAGGTAAGACTCATCTGTTGCACGCCATTTATCATCTGGCTCAAGCCAACAATGCCAAGGTGCTTTATGTTAGCGCCGAGCAGTTTACCAACGAGTTTATCAATGCCCTCCGGGAGAAAAGCACCCAGGAGTTCCGCAGTAAATTTAGAAGTGTTGATATGTTGTTGATAGATGACATCCACTTTATCAGCGGCAAGGAGCAGACAGAGGAAAGCTTTTTCCATACCTTCAATGAACTGCATAACACTAACCGCCAGATTGTTATTACCAGCGACCGCCCACCCAAGTCCATGCCCCTCCTGGGGGGCCGGTTATGCTCCCGCTTTGAGTGGGGGCTAATTGCCGATATTCAACCGCCTGATTTTGACACACGCCTGGCTATCCTACAAGCTAAGGCTGAGCAGGAAGGGGAAAATGTAGCCTCAGAGGTGCTGGAGTTTATCGCTCACCGGATTCAACAGAACATAAGGGAGCTGGAAGGTTCCCTGCACCGAGCTATTGCCTATGCCAAGCTGTTTAGAGCTCTACTTACCCCCGAGTTAGCCGCTCGGGCACTTGAGGATATCGCCAGTAAGGGTACCAACATTACCTCTACCACGCCTAATCTAGTGATAGAAACAGTAGCTAATAGCTTCCAGCTAACCCCCTCCGACTTAAAGAGCAGGAAAAGAGATAGGGAAACTGCCCTAGCTCGACAGGTGGCAATGTATCTCATCAAACAGACAAGCAATTGCTCACTAGCTCAAATTGGACTAGAGCTAGGAAACAGAGACCATTCGACTGTCATCCACGCCTGTCAGAAGATAGCCAATGATATCGATAACAATCCTTATTTGAGGCGCAAAATCCTGGATATTCAACAAGGAATATCCCTTAAGCAAAAGGCCCAAGGTTATTAATGCCGGTATTTCCACCCAAAACCAACTGTCTGTACACAAACCAACTCAACACAAAATGTCAGCAATTGTGGGTAACCACCCCTTTTTGTTAACAAGTTCAAATAAAATAGCTTGGATTTAACCCTGTTTTTCCCAAGATTACCAACCCACCTAGTCACCTACTACCCCATAGTATTATAATTAGTATTACTAAATAAAAACCTCTATTATAGATAAATAATATTAAACTAATAAAAGTGTTTATAGAATGTGGTTATCATGTTTGACCGGGCTGAGATAGTAGTAAAGGCAGGAGAAGGAGGCGACGGGGTGGTAAGCTTCCGGCGAGAGAAGTGGGTCCCCTTTGGTGGTCCTGATGGTGGCGATGGCGGCGATGGAGGTAATGTGGTTCTTTTAGCTGAGCCAGCTGTTACCAGCCTGAGAGTATTCCGGCGAAAAAGATACTATAGAGCCACCGATGGCAGGGATGGGAGAGACAAAAAGAAGCATGGCAAGAATGGGGAAAACCTCATATTAACGGTACCTGTGGGAACTGTGGTCTCATATAAGTCACAGATAGGGGGTGATACCCTTATCGCTGACCTGGAGCAGCCTGGTCAGCAGGCAATAATAGCTAAGGGGGGTAAAGGTGGCTTTGGCAATGCTCGCTTTGCTACCTCTACCAACCAAGCCCCACAGATTGCTCAGAAAGGGGAGACTGGTGAGGAGAATTCCATAATATTGGAATTGAAGCTCATTGCCGATGTTGGTGTTATCGGTTATCCTAATGTGGGCAAGTCTACCTTGCTGGCGGCAGTTTCTGCAGCCAAACCCAAGATAGCAAGCTATCCCTTCACCACCCGCGAGCCCATTTTGGGCGTGGTTGAGGTTGGTCAGCGAAGCTTTGTCTTGGCTGAGATTCCAGGGCTGATAGCTGGTGCTCACCTTGGTCGAGGGCTGGGACACGATTTTCTTCGCCATATTGTGCGTACCAAGATGCTTATTCACCTGATAGATGGCAGCTCTTTGTCTCCGGCTGAGGATATGGCGCTGGTAAATACTGAGCTCAGCTTGTTTGACTCGGCTCTAGCGCAAAAGCCGCAGCTGGTGGTGGTCAATAAGATTGATTTGCCTCAGGTCAGGGCTCGGTTAGCCGAGCTCAGGGATAGCTTTACCGCTGCCGGGACCAGAGCCTTTTTTGTATCAGCGGCTACCGGCGAGGGCCTCCCTGAGCTTATGGCTGAAACTATGAATCTGCTTCAGTCAGTCCCGGTGACCGAGGCTGGTGGAAGGATTCCGAAGAAGGTTTTTCACCCTCAGCCCAGGGTAATTGCCCCTAGGGTGCATAAGGAAGGAGATACCTTTGTCGTGGCGGCACCCGAACTGGAGCGCATTTTTGCCAAGACAGATGTGGCGAGCCTCAGGGTACGCCGGCAGCTTAGGAGGCAATTGGTCAGACTGGGGGTCAGCAAGGCTTTGGAGGGGGCTGGGGTCAAGCCCGGTGATAGAGTTCGCTGTGGAGATTTTGAATGGGAGTGGGAATAGAATGAATATCGGGGTGCTCGGGGGGACTTTTGACCCCATTCATATGGGGCACCTCATTATCGCTGAGGAGGTGCGAGCCCGACTAGATTTGGCTGAAGTTCTTTTTGTGCCAGCGGGTCAGCCGTGGCTAAAGGCGAATAACATTATCTTACCTGCTGAGCACCGGGTGGAGATGGTGCGCCTTGCCATTGCGGCTGAGCCGTCTTTTAAGCTGTCAACTATGGAGATAGAGCGGGCTGGTCCCTCCTATACGGTGGACACCATTGCTGAGCTTAGGGGTCAGCTTGGCGCTGGGGATAAGCTATTCTTCATTTTGGGTTGGGATAATTTGATTCAGCTCCCTCAGTGGCATGAGCCATCCCGGCTGGTTAGAATGTGCCGCTTGGTGCCTGTCCCTAGAGTAGGCTACCCATCTCCTGACTTTAACTCTCTGGAAGCTGCTATCCCCGGCTTATCTCAGAGTATTATCATGCTTGATACCCCGCAGATAGAGATTAGTTCCTCGGAAATTAGAGACCGGGTCGCCCGGGGGCTATCAATTCACCACCTCGTCCCCGAGCCGGTAGAGAGATATATTAAGCAGCATAGGCTTTACACTATCTCAAACATGGTTTAATTTTTTGGTTTGTGTATTGACAAGTGGCGAAGGGTATTGTATAATACAGTAAAATGATGTGCAGTGATGTAAAATGAATCAATATGGTGCACACCAAACAGAACTGAAACATGTGCGCGGTACAAAAGTGCGGGAAAGAGCAACCTTTTCATATGAAGCCTCAACTAGCGAGACCGACCTGAAAGAACAAATACTAGCGCTAAGGGCAATGAGAAATAGTCCGTATTGGAACCGTAGCTTAGCCGATATAGCCGGTATGATACTCTTAGAGTATGTTCCCAAAGAAATAGAGCGATATGAACAGACAGAGGGAAAGCGAGGAATAGCAGGTAAAAGGAAAACGAAATGAGACCAATTGGAATGGTTGGGACTATTTGTTCAGCCACAGACACACATGCTATCGCGCATACGTTATCCTCAACTGACTTTTCAGAACGACAAGATTCCTTGTTCCCCACTTCCTCTGCTGAGTGCAAGACTAACTTTTTGCGTAGTCTGACCAGTCCGAGCGGAAAGACGAAATATAAGCGTTATCTTGGTTCACCGCTAAGGTATGCAGGCGGGAAAACACTTGCCGTTGGCTTAATCGTCGAACATATACCGGATAACATCACTCGAATTGTTTCACCTTTTCTTGGCGGTGGCTCTGTTGAAGTAGCTTGTGCCATTGAGCTAGACTTACCTGTTATCGGTTATGAAATCTTCGATATTCTGGTCAACTATTGGCAGGTGCAACTACAAAACCCCGAAGTCTTATACGAAAGACTTCTGCAATTTGAACCCACTAGAGAGGAATTCCAACGAGTCAAAGAACGTCTCAAGAAACACTGGAATGGAACAGAAAAACTTGACACTTATGACCTAGCAGCGTATTACTACTTTAATAGCAACACATCATATGGCCCCCACTTTTTGGGTTGGCCTTCTAGTGTGTATCTCAAGCAAAAACGATACCAAAAGATGATTCAGAAGGTTCGTGACTTCAAAGCAGATAACATGCAGATGGAATGTCTTTCTTTCGAAAAGTCAATTCCCCTACATCCCAATGACTTTCTTTATTGCGACCCTCCGTACTACCTGGGCGGTGATAGTACTACATTCATTGGCATGTACCCACATAGAAATTTTCCGATTCATCACAATGGTTTTAAGCACGAAAAGCTACGTGACCTTCTAATGGAGCATAAGGGAGGTTTCATTTTATCTTATAATGATTGCTCTACCATCCGGGATTGGTATAAGGGCTTCAACATGATAGCACCATCGTGGCAATATACATTCAGCCAAGGCGATACACGGATTGGTGAAAATAGGCTAAGGGACAACAACGGCAGTTATGTGAAGCACTCGCATGAACTCTTAATTTGGAAGTTGCCATGAGACCACGAAAGAAACGGGCTCTTTCAAGTGAAGATGCCCGTAACATTCGTCAAAGGGGATATGATGATGCCCTAGAATTTGCCTTGTCAATTGGGCTTCCCCGTGACTACAAGAATGACCCACGTGCAAAGAAAGACGTTATTGACCCATCAGGTGATGCGCATTCTGTCAAGAGTGGTGAGAAGAAGTGGCAGATATTCCTCTATGGATTAGAGCGCTTTTGGTCAGATGATGCTTTTGGAGCGATGAATGGTATAGGTGACGTTCTCGCTGAATGTATTAATGCTTTTCCGGCTACCTTCACAGCTTATCAGCGTAATAAGACCGCTGCTAAAGAGCGCCTTCGTAAGCCAATGAAGAAACTGGCAGATTTACTGCAAGAGAAACGAAGATTGCGTGCATTCTTGAATAAATCTCTCTTTAATGCTGGTGAGGTCAATTACCTGAGTGTCAAACACGAAGGTTTATTTCACGTTTTCCTAAATCAGGACGTTATTCAGGTATTCAGCGATAATCTGGAAGTCTGCAATTCAAGGGCACGCACAGCGGGCCAAACACCAGAGCAAAAGGTTCTATTCCGGTACAATGGACTAAATCTAGGTGAACTCGAGATGAGAAACGATAGTGAGATACATTATCGTGAAGTACGCTTTAATATGATAAAGCCCAAAGTCATGGAATTGCTTTTTGCAAAGATACCATTAGTCCTAACGTTCAGTGATAAGGTTTGGGTATATGGGAGTGCTAGCAAGCGTTTTGGTCGTTGGAAATAATAGAACACATTTTTTCTTGAATATGAAGTTTTAGCATTAAATATCCAGGTTTTTGACACTTCTGGCGTGGGCCTGGATGAAGGCTTTGCGCGGCGGGACCTCATTGCCCATCAGGATGTGGAATATGCGGTCGGCCTTGGCGGCATCATCTACGTTTACTGCCAGCAGGGTACGGGTGGCTGGGTTCATGGTGGTTTCCCAGAGTTGCTCGGCGCTCATCTCTCCCAGACCCTTATAGCGCTGAACCTCCACCTTCTTGCTTTCTTTCAGCTTAGCTAGAACCTCTTCCTTTTCCTGTTCCGAGTAAACCCACTGCTGGAGCTTGCTCGTCTTAATGCGGTAAAGGGGTGGCTGGGCAATGAACAGGTGCTGATGATTGATTAGCTCCACCATATGCCGATAGAAGAAGGTGAGAAGAAGGGTGCGAATGTGAGAGCCATCCACATCAGCGTCAGTCATCAGGATAACCCGGTGATAACGGAGCTTAGATAGGTCAAACTCATCGTCTATACCGCTTCTCAGAGCGGTGATGATAACGCGGATTTCCTCGTGAGCTAGCATCTTATCCGGTGGAGCCTTTTCCACATTGAGGATTTTGCCCCTCAGCGGCAGTATAGCCTGGAAGCGACGGTTCCTTCCCTGCTTGGCAGAGCCACCGGCTGAGTCTCCCTCTACTAGATATAATTCACAGTGGGAGGGCTCTTTCTCCGAGCAGTCAGCCAGTTTCCCTGGCAAGGTGGCTGTATCCAGACTTCCTCTTCTCACAATCAAATCGCGAGCCTTGCGGGCGGCTTCTCTGCCCTTGGCAGCAAGGAGACACTTCTCTATGATTCTTTTGGCTTCGTCGGGGTGCTCCTCAAGGTAGAGGGATAGACCCTCACCCACTACACTCTCCACCTGACTTTTTACTTCGGCGTTGCCCAGCTTGGCTTTAGTCTGTCCCTCGAACTGGGGCTCGGCCAGTTTGACGCTAATAACGGCGGTAAGACCTTCTCTGACATCATCCCCTATCAAGTTGGGCTCGTCCTCTTTGAGAAACTTGTTCTTACGGGCATAGTCATTGAGAACCCGGGTTAGTGCCGAACGGAAGCCAGTAAGGTGGGTGCCTCCATCCACGGTATTAACACAGTTGGCAAAGCTAAAGGTGGACTCGGAAAAACCGTCATTATATTGAAGGGCAGCCTCCACTACTGTGCTGTCTACCAGTTTGGAGATATAAATAGGTCGGCGGTGGCGAACCACCCGGTTTCGGTTAAGGTGGCGGACGAAGCCAGTAATTCCACCCTCAAAGTAGAAGGTCTTTTCACATTCCTTCCTTTCGTCCTTAATACATATTTCCAGCCCCTTGTTCAGATAGGCTAGCTCTCGTAGATGCTGGCTTATGGTATTAAAATCATATTCAACTTTACCGAATATCTCCTCATCAGGGAGGAAGGTGATGGTAGTGCCGGTATCGCTGGACTCACCAACCTCTTCCACCCCTCCCCGGGGTATTCCTTGCCTGTATTCCTGTTGATACAGCTTGCCATCACGCCTGACATCGACCCTGAGCCACGAGGAAAGGGCGTTTACCGCTGAGGCACCTACCCCGTGTAACCCACCTGACACCTGATAGGTATGACCACCAAATTTTGCCCCGGCGTGCAGGATGGTCATTACTGTTTCCAGGGCTGACATGTTGGTGGCGGGGTGAATGTCCACCGGAATGCCACGCCCATTATCTTCAACCTTTACGCTGTTATCCTGACAAAGGGTGACCCAGACTCTGTCGCAGCAGCCAGCCATAGCCTCATCAATGCTATTATAGGTGATCTCATATACCAGGTGATGTAATCCTCGCTGGTCAGTGCTGCCAATATACATACCCGGGCGTAGGCGCACCGCCTCTCGCCCTTCCAGAACCTGGATATCCTCGGCGGTATACTCATTATTTAGTGGCTCAGATGAGGAGGGCATATCCTGGGTCATCTATTCTTTACCCCCTTTGTTGACTGTGAGCAGAGAAACAAAGCAATAGACTGCTGAGCGGAGATGCTGGAACCTAAGTAGCTTCTGGCTATAGGGGCAATTTCAAATGATAATAATGATAATAAGGAAGCCATTTATATTATTATAGCACAATTTAGCTATGAGGTGAAGCTGGGTCTCGTAGGAAATCTAGGCGCCCCTCAACTTCATTCACAGGCACAGTTTTCTGCTTGGCGCTGGTCATGTCCCGCAGTATCACCGTGCCACTCTTTACCTCTTGTTCGCCAATAATTACCGCGTAACCAACGCCAAGGTTGTTAGCCTGCCTCAATTGAGCCTTCAGGCTCTTATTGCCCACCGCCTCTATTACGCCAATGCCAGCCCGCCTCAGGGAGGAGGCTAGCTTTATTGCCTCATCCCTGGCTTCATCGCCTACATAGGCGATAAAAAGCTGGGGCTTGGGTAGGGGTGGGATGGCAACATTCTGCCTCTTTAGATTGAGTATTATTCGCTCAATGCCAGCGGCAAAGCCAATAGCCGGGGTAGGCTTACCACCCAGTTCCTCAATCAGGTCATCATACCGTCCCCCACCCACCAGGGTGCTCTGGGCGCCCCCTTCCTCGGGCTGAATTTCAAATACAGTCCTGGTGTAGTAGTCCAATCCACGAACCAGATGATGATTTACTACAAAGGGAAGGTCAAGTAGTTTCAGGTATCTCTTCAGCCGGCCGAAGTGCTCCTCACATTCAGGGCAAAGGTAATCAATACTTCTGGGGGCGAAGTCGGCTTTTTGCTGGCATGAGGGCTTCTTACAATCAAGCAGGCGAAGCGGGTTTCTCCTCAGCCTGGTCTTACAGTCGGAACATAGCTCATGGGTGTGGTCGGCATAGTAATCCTTCAGGGCAGCTATGTACCCTGGTCGGCACTTTTTGCAACCGATACTATTTAGCTGGAGTGATAGGTGGCGCAGGTTCACCGACAAAAAGAATTGCCATGCCATATCAATGACTTCGGCATCAAGGGCAGGGTCGTCATTCCCGATAGCCTCATAGCCAAACTGATAGTGTTGCCGGTATCTTCCCGCCTGAGGCCTTTCATATCTAAAGATAGAAGCAATATAACATAGCTTTACCGGCTGTGGCCGGTTATGTAGCCCATGTTCCAGATAGGCTCGGCATACCGGCGCTGTGCCCTCTGGTCTCAGGGTGAGCAGGCTACCCCCCCTGTCTTCAAAGGTATACATTTCCTTTTTGACAATGTCCGTGTCTTCCCCGACACTGCGGGCAAAAAGCCTGGTATCCTCAAAGGCCGGAGCATCGATGCGCTCATATCCATAGAGCTGACCGATATCGGCCACTTTTTGCTCTATATAGCGCCAGTAGGCTTGCTCCTGGGGTAGAATGTCTGAAGTTCCGCGTGGTGCTCGATACAACATGGCTTCTCTCTAAGCTAGAATACAGTATTATTGCCGGATTTGTAAAGGGAGATTATATGGTAACCTATCCCCTGTTTTTAACATATCTTTTTCTTTCCACCCTCCCGCCCTATGAGGCTTCGCCCTCTCTAAATCCCTCTCCTCTCCCTTTGATAATGAGTCTAACTTAGTGAGGTGTTTAAGAGGGGCGCTAGCCCCAAAATATAATAGGGAGTTTTAGAGGGACGAAGTCCCTCTTTTACAATTACTTCCCCCTCTCTTTTGAAGGCGAGGAGGAGGGATAAAAAAGAGGGGGGCGAAGCCCCCCTCTTAAAACTACTTCCCCCTTCCCCTCTAGGGGAAGGGGGATAAAGGGGGATGGGGTTACCAGATAAAACCTAAGGGGGCGAGTAGATAAACATTATTAAATTTTGCACAAGTCAACTATGTTGCGCTATACTTGAAATATGAGTCTTGATCAGCTCATAGAAAAGGCCCAAGGGTATCTTCCGCCAGAGAGGATAGCCCTGGTTGAGGATGCCTACAATTTTGCCTCAAAGGCACACCAGGGGCAGGTGCGCAAGTCAGGCGAGTCCTACATAGAGCACCCGCTACAGATAGCCTTGACCTTGGCAGAGCTTCAGCTTGATGCCAGCACTCTGGCGGCAGCCCTACTTCACGATGTTCCTGAGAACTGTGGCATACCTGTTTCCCAGCTCGAAGCCAAGTTTGGCTCCGAGGTGAGCAAGCTGGTCGATGGCACCACCAAGCTGGGCAAGCTCTCTTTGCATGCTCCCACTGTGGCGACTAGGGAATCGCAGGCGGAGAACCTGAGGAAGATGCTGGTAGCTATGGCTGAGGACCTTCGTGTGGTGTTTATCAAGCTGGCTGACAGGCTGCATAATATGCGCACCTTGGACGCTCTATCGCCAGAAATGCAGCGCAGCATTGCCCAGGAGACTTTAGAGATATATGCCCCCTTAGCTCATCGTCTGGGGATATGGGAGCTAAAGTGGCAGCTAGAGGATTTATCCTTCCGTTACCTGGAGCCAGAAAAATATCGCCAGATTGCTAACTTGGTTGCTGCCCGCCGTGCTCAGCGGGAGAACTTCATAGCTCAGGTAATTCAGATTTTAAAAGGGGAGTTTGAGCGGGTGGGCTTAAGAGGTGATATGTCAGGCAGACCCAAGCATATCTACAGCATATACCAGAAAATGGAGAAGTATTCTGCCCAGGAAAAACACTTTGATGATATACATGACCTTCTCGCCCTTCGGATATTGGTCGGTACTGTGTCTGATTGTTATAATGCTCTAGGCGTTATCCACAGCTTGTGGCGCCCTTTGCCTGGGGAGTTTGACGATTTTATTGCTAATCCCAAGTCAAATGGTTATCAATCTTTACATACTACCGTAATGTGCCTGGGCACAACTCCCCTGGAGGTTCAGATTCGCACCCGTGAACTGCATCATTTTGCTGAATATGGTGTTGCCGCTCACTGGCGCTATAAAGAGGGCGAAAAGAAGGATATGCACTTCGAGGAGAGGATAGCTTGGCTGCGCCAATTAATTGACTGGCACCGGGAGCTCAGCGGGGCTGAAGAATTCCTGGAATCAGTTAAAACAGATATATTCATTGACCAGGTTTTTGTTTACACCCCTAAGGGGGAGATAAAGGATTTGCCCAAGGGTTCTACCCCCCTTGATTTTGCTTATAGGGTTCACACTGAGTTGGGGCACCGCTGTATTGGAGCAAAGGTGAACGGCAAGCTGGTGCCACTCAATTATCAGCTGAGTAACGGTGATGTAGTAGAGATTGTATCATCTAAGGGGGCTAAAGCACCGAGCCGAGATTGGCTGAACCCACACCTGGGCTATATCAAAACCTCTCATGCCAGGGAAAAGATTCGGCAGTGGTTTAAGCGGCAGGAACGAACAGAAAATGTTGAGCGGGGTCGGGAGCTTCTGGAGAAGGAGATGAGACATCTGGGGATAAGACCCAGCGAGCGGGAGGAGCTAGCTAAGCTGTTCAAATATGATAGCCTGGATGATTTTCTGGCAGCTATTGGCTATGGCGGCGTTTCCACTCATCAGATTGCCTTGAAGCTATCCGCCCAGCAGGAGCAACCTCCAGTAAAGGCGGAGGTTACTCAACCCAAGCCACCAGAATCAGCTATCTGGGTGTTGGGGATGGGGGATTTAGTTACCCATTTAGCCCGGTGTTGCCGCCCTTTGCCCGGGGATAAGATTATGGGCTATGTTACTCGCAGTCGGGGGGTGACCATTCACCGTCAGGATTGCTACAATGTGGTTTATGAGGATGAGAAGGAGAGATTGATTGCGGTGGAGTGGAGGCAGACCGACTCCCTCTATCCGGTTAGCATTCAGGTTGAAGCCTGGGACAGGGTGGGGCTCATCCGTGATATTACCACTATTGTGGCTGAGGAGGGGGTTAATATTGCTTCGGTAAGCTCAGTTCACCATGATGACCATACTGTTTCTGAATATTTTACCTTGCAAACCAAGGACCTAGCTCAGCTAAGTCGGCTCATGGCAAAAATCGATGGCATTCGAGGGGTGATAGGTGTTTCCAGGGTTGGAGACGAAGCAACTATAAAACCAAAACCCTCAACCTAAGGAGGTAGATATTGCCACGTAGTAAATCGGCTCAAAAACAGGTGCGTGTAGCTGAAAAAAGGAGACTCAGAAATAAGTCTATGCGTAGCCTGTGTAAGACCAATATAACTAAGGCAGAGAGGCTTATCTTCTCCGGCGAGCTTAAGGCGGCTCAGCAGGCGGTGGTGGCTGCCATCAGTTCTTTAGATAAAGCAGCGGAAAAAGGGGTTATTCACCCCAATAATGCCGCCCGCCGCAAAGCACGATTGATGAAGAAGCTAAATGAAGCCCAGGCCTTACCTTTGGTCAAGACCGAGCCGGAAGCGGCTGAGTAAGTCGCTCTGAGCCAGAGCAGCAACTTGATTTGACTTTTTATGGCTAGGGGGTATAAATTAGCAACAGCCTTAGGACGGGACGCCATGAAGAGGAAGCCATGCTTTTATCTCAGTTTCAGACTGTAGGTCATGACCTGTTTACCAAGGGGCTTGTCTCCTCCCATAGTGGAAATCTGAGTATCAGGTTGGGAGAGCGTATTATCATTACCCGTCGTGGTAGCAGGCTGGGCTGTTTGCAGGAGCATGATTTAATAGAGACTGGGATAAACAAAAATGACCGCAATACGCCGCTGGCGTCAATAGAATTAGCTGTCCATCGTGCTATTTATAGGGAAACAACGGCCTCAGCCGTTGTTCATGCCCACCCCCCTCATGCTGTTGCCCTGTCACTAACTGAAACTGAGATTTTGCCCATAGATACTGAAGGTCTGTCTATAGTGGGGCGGGTTCCTGTCTTGGGTTGGCATATCAAGGTGAAACCTGGGGGTCTGGCTGATATAATTACCCAGGCATTAAAGCAACACAGGATTATCATGGTTCATGGTCATGGCAGCTTTGCCATTGGTCAACTGCTTGAGGAAGCCCATAATTGCACTACCACTCTGGAGGAAAGCTGCCAGGTCATTTGCTTGTTGAAGTCGTTGCAAGTAAGTCCAGCTAAAAAATAGCCTATCTCTTATAGACTGGCGTGCACCAATCAAGGTATTTTGGGTTATTGCCTCGTATGACCTCAGAATAAAGCTGCTGTAACCTCTTGGTTATATCACCAATTTCGCCATTACTTACCTTGCGGTGGTCTATTTCAGCTACCGGGGTTATATGGGCGGCGGTGCCACTGAGGAAGCATTCTTGAGCAAAATAAAGCTCGCTACGGTCAATCTGTCTCTCTATTGTTTCTATGCCCAGTTCTTGTTGCGCCAGTTTTATTACTGTATGGCGAGTAATACCCATCAGAATATTATTGTAGCTTGCCGGCGTGACCAGTTTACCATCTATAACCAGGAAAATATTCTCCCCACTGCCTTCTGAGATATGACCATCCGGGGTAAGCATAATCGCCTCATCAAAGCCATTCTCAATGGCTTCTGATTTGGCTAAGGCATTATTGGCGTAAAGCCCGGTAACCTTAGCTTGTGGCGGGATTACATTATCGTCAGGGCGCCGCCAGGAAGAGACACCACACCTGGCTTTATCTACATCCAGGTACGGTCCCCAGGGAATAACGAAAGCTAAGAAATCATCTTCTACATCATGAAGGCGCACCCCCAGACGCTCAGCGCTCTTATAAGCCAGGGGGCGGACATATACATCTTCCTCAAAGCGGCACATTTCCACCAGCTTAACCGTTATCTGGCATAGCTCATCTATGGTATAAGGCAGGTTAATCTTTAAGATGCGGCAGCCGTTATACAGCCGTTCATAATGCTCTCTGAGACGGAAGAGGTAAATCTGCTTTTGTTTGCTGTTCCAGTTGCCCCTGATGCCCTCAAAAATGCCAGAGCCGTAGTGCAGAGCGTGGGTCATAACCCCTATCTTGGCTTCAGATAGGGGGACAAACTGCTTGTGAAGATAAGCATAGGAAGGCATTGAAAATCTCCTCTTTTAGATAGCATCTATTATAACTCATCACTTAGAAATAAGACAAGTAGGTTCATTTGTTTGGTAAACCTATCCCCCTGCCCCCTTCCCTTATTATTTTTAAAGGGAAGGGGGTATAAGTAAGAGAGGGGGCGAAGCCCCCTCTCTAATAATCTCTTCCCCCTCTCCTTACCAAGGAGAGGGGGATTAAGGGGGTGAGGTTAGAAAACAACTTAATTTTAAGGGCCGAGCTCGGCACCACAATGGGAGCAGAATTTACTCCCCGGAAGGTTGACCCGGGAGCAAGCCCCACAGGTTAGCCCTCCACTTGCTTGGCTCTGACCCATATAAAGCTTGACGTGAGGCCAGGGGATTTCTATCCCTTCCTCATCAAAGACCCTCTTGATTCTTCTCCTCAGTTCACCCATAACATCCCACTGTTTGATAGGTTGAGTTTCACCTACTACTTTAATGACAATTCCTGAATCTCCGAATTCATCTACCCGAAGAAGCCAGGGTGTTTTTGAAATCAGTTGCGCTCCCCACTTAGGTTCCTCAGCCATTTCTTCCCACACTTTTCTGATTACCGACATTACCCTATCAAGGTCTTCTTTATAGGCAACGCTGATATTCAGATGGGCCCTAGAAAAGTGTCTGGTGAAGTTGCTGGCTACCTTAATCTCACCATTGGGTATATGGTGGAGTATGCCGTCCAGGTCACGGAGCACGGTCTTCCTCAGACTCACTTCCTCCACTCCACCAGCGATGTCGGCTATCCTGACCACATCCCCCACCCGGTACTGGTTTTCAAAAATGACGAAGATACCAGCGATAAGGTCTCTTATCAGGTACTGAGCACCGAAGCCGACGGCTAGGCCAGCGACGCCGAGACCGGCTAGTATCGGGCCGATGGATGCACCAAACTCGGACAGCACCATAAGTAAGGCGATTATGATAATTAAAACCTTGCCTACCCCAGTAAAGACGTAGGCCAGGGTATCCGTTCTTTTTTTAATTCCCTCTCTGCTTTCTCCTTTGGTTTTGACCACGGTACGGCGCACCAGCGGTGGAAGCAACCTTATCGTGGCAAGCCATAGTACAGCTCCCACCAATAGTATGATGAGAATAGTGATGCCGTGTTCCAGAAACCACCTTTGTATTGTTTCTGGAGTTACCGTAGCCGCGGCGCCCTCCCGAGAAATGGCGATGGCTACCACTGCCGTGATGAGCAGGGCTAGGAGAACTCCCTCCATGGCCCAGAAAGCTCGGTCTATAGCCTTGTCCAGCGTCTTATGCTGTTCACGTGGTGTTACTTTCTTGATGGCCTCCTTAAACTGGTGTCTGGTAAGGAGCAGAATCAATAAGATGACAGCGGAGACGACAAGTATCCAAACCCCGCTAGTAACAAACCATTCCCACATGGTAACCACCTTCCTCAAAAACGCTTAAGCATATTATACCACTTGAACCTGAGAATCGTTAATTTAGTTTACCGAGATTGTTTGGTAAACCTATCCCCCTGCCCCCTTCCCTTATTATTTTTAAAGGGAAGGGGGTATAAGTAAGAGAGGGGGCGAAGCCCCCTCTCTAATAATCTCTTCCCCCTCTTCTTACCAAGGAGAGGGGGATTAAGGGGGTGAGGTTAGAAAACAAGCAGGTTTACTGAGAGCTAGGACTAGCCACGCCTTTATACATTAAGAATATTTCAGTGAGGTTGTGTATGTCGAGCTTGACAAAAACAGCTCAGCTACTTAAAGTATCCATATCGTCAAACCTGAGTTTATCCAGGAGGGCATTCAGCGAGACGGGATTTGAGCATTTTAATCTGGAATCCCGCATTGTTTAGCATACGGCTAAGGCTATTATTCCAGCTTTAAGGGGGTGTGTAACGCAGCCACAATTTGTATCGGGTTCTCCGTTTCTGGAAGCTGCCTGGGCTATAGGGATACTGCTTGTCTCTGCTTTAGTTGCTTGGCTCATTCTTCTGGGCATGCGGCGCGGCCAGCAAAAGCAACAGAAGCGCTTCAAATCTACCCTCCCCTCACAATTGTTAGGGAGTCTCTCCAGGCCTGTTTTCCTTCTGGTAGTATTCGAGGGGCTTCTTCTGGCGCTAAGCTCTTTGTCCTATGTAGCGCCATGGCGTGCCGTCCTGGGAAAGGCCAGTATCGCCGTGGTGATTGTTTTCGCTACCTATGCTCTGGCGCGGAGCGGAGGCGTGCTGCTGGTCTGGTATTTACGTTCTCGCACAATTCGTAGAAAGGCGCTCGTTGATGAAGGCCTCGTCCGTTTCCTGCAGCGGATTATGGCGCTAATTATCTATGCGGTTGGCATCCTCGTGTTGCTGGATTATCTAGACATTGCTATCACCCCCATTTTAGCTGGCTTGGGAATTGGTGGCTTAGCCGTAGCCCTGGCGCTTCAGCCTACCCTGGCTAACTTTTTCGCCAGTACCCAGATTATAGCCGACCGTGTGGTGCGTGTGGGGGACTATGTCGAGCTGGGCAACGGCGTAAGAGGGTATATTATTGACGTGAGCTGGCGCAGCACGCGGATTCGCACCCCATTCAACAATGTAGTTATCATTCCTAACTCCCGCCTGGCTGATAGCATCATCACAAACTACAGCAGCCCAACCATGGAACTGGCCGTCATTGTCAATGCCGGCGTCAGCTACAGCAGCGACCTGGCCCATGTGGAAATTGTCGCCCTAGAAGTGGCCAGGGAGGTAATCCAGGATCTCGACGAGGCTGTAAAGACGTTTGAGCCTTGGTTTGGCTATGAGGAATTCGGAGAATCTAACATTAACTTCTGGGTTTGGCTGCAGGCGAAGGACCGAATTGCTTCATTCCGTGTCACCAGTGAACTCATTAAGCGTCTTCACGCACGCTTTGACCAGGAAGGGATTACAATAAACTACCCTGTCCGCACAACTTACTTACAGTGGGCCAAAGGCGCACAGCCTCAGCCTCCTTCGGATAGCCCCAGCTTTGGTGCTTCTGAGGAGAATCGCTAAGACTGCGACCCCGTTAGTAGTGAACCATTCCCACATGGTAACCGCCTCCTCAAAATAACTTGATATATTATACCACAGTACAGCTTTATGAGAACGCTAGACTTAAATTGGGCTAAGTGCTATATATTAGGTAACATGGGATTGGGGGGTGAGCTATGCTGGAAACACTTTCCACTGAGACGCTTGAGGCTATCTTTGACACATTGCCAGTAGATTTAACTTTCGTTGACGAGACTGATACCGTCAGGTATTACAGCAGGGGCGACCAGAGGATATTCAGACGGACTCCAGCAGTGATAGGCAAGAAGGTGCAGCAGTGCCATCCGCAGAAAAGCATACATAAGGTAAATCAGGTCTTAACCGAATTAAAAGCAGGCAGGAGCAATGTAGCCGAATTCTGGATTGAGCTTAAGGGGCGCAGGATATTTATCAGGTATTTTGCTGTTAGGGACAAAACTGGCAACTATCTTGGCACTCTTGAGGTTACTCAGGACATAACCGACCTCCAGAAGCTCACCGGCGAAAAGAGGCTCCTTGATATGGAGTAGTTTAACCCTATCCCCTGTATCCCCTTCCCCTTATCAAGGGGAAGGGGAGGATGATTTCTTTAGAGGGGCTATGCCCCTCTTAAACTCCCTTCTTATATATCCAGAATTATTCCCCACCACAAAATAAAGTCAGCTTATTGAGGGTAGTTTGAAGGGGCGTTAGCCCCTTAACAAAATAATCCATTCCCCTTCATGATAGTAATACATATCCAAATCATGGAGAGGGGGATTAAATCGGGGTCCCCGAAAATCTTGATTTTTGGGGTAAATTAAGGGGGTGAGGTTGATAAAGAATCTATATGCTAGGAGGCTAGACCCAAATTGGGCTAAGTGGTATATTAGCTTAGTTGGGGGTTCAAAGTGTGATATATCTGGGGATTATCCAGTTCAATTAGAGGCGGAGGAATATCCTAAATGTATATTGCCTATATTGATGAGTCTGGTGACCCAGGGCATAATCTCGCAATAACTCGTTATTTCACTTTAAGCGGAATCATTCTTGCTGATTCTAACTGGAAGATATTCCTTGAGAAAGTGAAGGCATTTAGAAAAGGGCTTAAAAGAGACTTTGGGCTTACATTAAAAGCTGATTTGCGGGCAACAGACTTATGGAAAAACAGCGGCGATTTTAGGAAGTTAAATTTGAATTACGCAAACCGGGCCAGAATTTTCAGACGAACAGCAGAGTTCTTGCGGTCTTCCCAGGAGGTGGCTATTCTAACAGTAAGCATTGACAAAGGCTCTCCCCAACTTCAATCTACCGTTAAAATCGATGAGACTGCGTGGACAATGTTTCTTCAGAGGTACGAGAATTGGTTAGTAGCAAGACAGGAATTGGGGATTATTGTTAATGATGAAGGCCACGAAAAGATGACCAGAATGTTATCAAGAAAGATGAGGGTATATAATCCGATTCCAAGCCATTATGGTGGATATTACCAGGCTCCACTAGTAAAAATCATTGAGGATCCCTTTTCAAGACATTCGCAAGATTCTTACTTTGTTCAGCTTGCCGATATAAGCGCATATCTGGCGCGATTACGGCATAACCATACGCTCTGGCAGGCAAAATGGGGGATACATAAGCTTTATAAAATGATTAAGCCAAGGTATATTTTAGAAGCATCAAGAAAAGATAACTACGGGTTTGTTATTTACCCATAAGAAAAAGCCCTCTTCTCAGAGGGCAGAGGCGGCCGCCTCCACCAGCTTTTAGCTGATTTCAGCTGCCAACTACACTATAGCAGGTGTTAGCACATTTGTCAATACCCTTTTAACCCCCTACCTCGACAAACTCGGCGTCTGTAGCGTGTATCCCTCCCCGGTTTCGGGGAAGATATCTTTTAGCTTTAGTGTCCTTCCCGTTTGGATGGCGGTGAAGCCATATTTCTTGCGGATGCGGTCGATAGCCCTATCTAGCTGCTCCTGCCTCTGGGCTGAGGTATCCAGCATATATAGCTGTTTACCTGACTCAACCAGGTTTGATACCCCAACGCCAATGAGGCGAAGCGGTTGCCTTTCCTCGGCTAGCGCCTTCTTTAGCAGTCCTAGCCCGGTGTCAAAGATAGTCTGGTCGCTATCACTGCTCTGGCTCAAGCTGTGGCGGCGGGTGATGGTGGTGAAATCAGCATATCTCAGCTTTAGGGTTATGCACCTCGCCCGTTTGCCCCTCTGGCGTAGATCAGCACCAACCCGTTCACCGAGGTAATGAAGTGTTGCCTTGAGTATAGAGCGGTCTCTGGTGTCCTTGCTGAAGGTGGTCTCCCGACTGATGGACTTGGCGGCGGCGGGGGGCTCCACCTCCCTATCATCAATGCCATTGGCAAAGCGGTGCAGAACCTCACCAGACGCACCCAAATGGCTTTTAAGGGCACCTAACGGCATAATAGATAGTTCATATAGTATATTGATGCCCAAGCCGTTTAATTTTCGCTCTGTTTTTCTGCCTACTCCCGGCAGTTTGGCTATAGGTAACGGTGCCAGAAAGGAGCGCTCCTTCCCGGCAGCCACCTCCAGCAATCCGTCTGGCTTGGATAACTCAGAGGCAACCTTGGCTACCACCTTGCAGCCGGCGATGCCTACTGAGGCACAAAGCCCCAGTTCATCCTTAATCCGTTGCTTTATCTTTACCGCCATCTGGTGAGTAGAGCCATAGATGGATTCAAAGCCAGTGGCATCCAGATATGCCTCATCAAGACCGAGCGGCTCTAGATAGGGTGAAAAGTCAGCCAGGATAGTCATAAACCTTTGTGAAGCATCGCGATACTCGGGGAAACTACCCTGGATGAAGATAGCTTGAGGGCAAAGACGGCTGGCGGTGGTCAGGGGCATACCGGCATGTAAACCAAAAGCCCGCGCTTCATATGAGGCAGAGGCAACTACCCCCCGTCCCTCAGGTCTGCCGCCAACTACCACCGGTTTACCTTTAAGCTGGGGGTTTTCTACCTGCTCTACCGAGACAAAGAAGGCATCAAGGTCAATATGTATAATCCGGCGAGCCATCACTGACCTCGGGAAATGAAGGTTTTAACCCTGCGCTCAAAGACGCTCCGCTCAAGGAGCACCCGGCGCTGGCATTTAAGGCATTTAATCCCTATATCAGCTCCGAGCCTGACTACCTGCCACTCATAGCTGCCACAGGGGTGCTTCTTCTTGAGGCGAACCACATCGCCCAGCTTTATCTCCATAACCATTCTTTTTACCTCAAAGAGCAGAGGTGAGGGTAGACCGATGATAATTAATCTGGTCTTGAAGTTTAAAGGCGACCCGCCGCGCTGCCTGGGCGAAATCCTTTTCCCTTGAGGCATATATGATTTGCCTTGACGAGCTTAAAATCGCCTTCTGCCCCCGAACATTGACCCCATAGCGAACTGCTGAAGCTAAGTCTCCTCCCTGGACACCAATGCCGGGTATCAAAAGTGTCATATCGGGGTGATTCTGCCTTATCAGCTTTAGTTCCTCGGGATAGGTGGCTCCAACCACCAGTCCTATATTGCCGTGTTTATTCCACTGAGCGGCTCTAAGGGCTACTATCTCAAATAGGAGGAAGTGCCTGCGCTCCGCCTCAAAGCGCAGGCTCTGGAAATCAACAGCACTGGGGTTTGACGTCCGGCACAGGATGAATATCCCCCTATCCCAATACCGAATAAAAGGCTCTATTGAATCGAAGCCGAGGTAGGGGTTCACTGTAGTGGCATCAAAGCCGAGGTTGGAAAAAATAGCTCTGGCATAGGCTTTAGCTGTGTTACCTATATCACCCCGTTTAGCATCGCCGATTACTGGAATATCATCCGGTATGTATTTAATAGTGCGCTTCAAGGCATCGAGCCCGTCATCAAGGGCTTCATAGAAGCCGAGGTTGAGCTTATAGGCGCATACTAGGTCAGAGGTAGCATCAATAATTGCCTTATTGAACTTAAAAACACCCACCTTGCTGGGCATCAGTTCCGGGTCTGGGTCAAGTCCAATGCAGAGCAAGCTATTATTCCTTTGGGCAGCACTCGTCAGCTTGTCAGTGAAATCCATCTCGTACCCCCTCGTACCCCCGGATAGTTTGATAATATCAGCCACTGTGGACAAACGTCAAGTGTATATGAGGTCGTTTAGCAACCTATCCCCCTGACCCCCCTTCCCTTATTAAGGGAAGGGGGAGGGTAGGTAAGAGAGGTGCTTCGCCCCTCTTAAACACCTAGCCCCCATAAATTAGGGGCAGATTGAAGGGGCTCTGCCCCTTCAAAACTAATTCCTCCCCCTCATGCAAGGAATTACATATCCATATCATGGAGAGGGAGATTAAATCGGGGTCCCCGAAAATCTTGATTTTTGGGGTAAATTAAGGGGGTGAGGTTAATAAACAACCTCATCTATACGTGGTTGGTGATGGTTAACTAGCAGTGATATAATTAGCTTCGCATGAATTATCAGCAAGCCCTAGATTATATCTATAGCTATATTGACTATGAAGTAGTGCCCAGGCTACGGTATAACTCGGCAAATTACGACCTGAGGCGTATGGGTGAGCTTCTGGCTCGGTTGGGCAACCCCCACCTCAAAGCCAGGTCAGTTCATATCGCCGGCACCAATGGTAAGGGGAGCATAGCCGCCATGGTGGCATCAGCTCTCGGTGCCTCTGGTTATACTACCGGGCTTTATACCTCGCCCCATCTTAATTGCTTAAACGAGCGTATCAGGGTTGATGGTGAGCTGATCTCTGATGAAGAGCTTGTCGCTCTGGTGGAAAGGCTCAAGCCTGAGGTTGAGGCGGTAGACCAAGAGGCTACCTATGGTCGGCTGACTACCTTTGAGTTCCTGACAGCGCTAGCCTTTGCTCACTTTGAGCAAAAGGGGGTGGACTTTCAGGTGCTGGAGGTAGGCATGGGGGGCAGGCTTGATGCCACCAATGTAATAGACCCTGAGGTTTGCGTTATCACCTCTATTAGCTTTGACCATATGGATGTATTAGGTGATACCTTGGCTGAAATTGCTGCCGAGAAGGCTGGTATTATCAAGCCCGGTAGCATAGTAGTAACTTCCCCCCAGCCTGATGAGGTGGCTGGGGTAATCAAGGAGACCTGTCGGGGTTGTGGGGCACAGTTGATAATGGTTGGCAGTGATGTCACCCGGCAGGGTCTTGGTTTTGATTTGGCTCGGCAGCTTCTTCGGGTGGAGGGAAGAAAGGGCAGTTATGAACTTTCCATTCCACTTCTGGGTCAGCACCAGTTGGACAATGCTGCTACGGCGGTGGCTGCCTTGGAGGTTTTAGCCGGTAAGGGGCTTAACATTTCCAGGGAAGGCATTATTAATGGCTTGGGGCGAGTGAGCTGGCCGGGTCGACTCCAGATTCTCAGCCATCACCCCTTGGTGGTAGTTGATGGTGCCCATAATATTGACTCAGCCCGGAGGCTAAAGCAGTCTATTGAGCAATACTTTGACTTTGACCGGGCTATCTTGGTTATTGGGACCTCGTGCGATAAGGATATAGCCAGCATAGTCTCGGAGTTGCTTCCCCTTTTTGATAAGGTAATTGTCACTCGCTCTCGCCATCCTCGGGCTATGGCGCCGGCGCCTCTGGTAGCCGAATTTGCCAGGCACGGAGTAAAAGCACAGGCAGTGGAGGGTGTTCCATCTGCGCTATCCCAGGCTCTGGCTCTAGCTGGGGACAAAGACCTTCTCTGTGTTACCGGTTCCCTGTTCGTAGTAGCCGAGGCAATAGAGCAGGCAGCCAGGCTTTCCTTAATAGGGTGAAGGATATTTTGCCTTGGCTGGGCTGTTGCTGTAAAATATACGGGGAAAAACTTGTGAGGTTAGGTAATGCCTATTTATGAGTATGAGTGTAGTTCTTGCCATTTCCATTTTGACAGGAAGCAGAGGTTTGATGAGGAGCCGGTAGCTATGTGTCCCAAATGTCAGGGAAAGGCTCGCCGTGTCTTTCATTCTATTCCCATTATCTTTAAGGGGAGTGGCTTCTATACTACGGATAATCGTAAAGGTGGTGTGACCGAGCCGGAGAAGGGTGAAGAGGAATTACCCGGCAAGGAGAAGAGAAGAAGGGAGCAGAAGTGAAGGCGCTGTTACAGCGAGTCACCAGCGCCTCGGTAAGTGTGGCTGGAGAGGTGGTAGGCAGGATAGGTCGGGGACTGGTGGTTTTTGTAGGCGTAGCCAATGGGGATACCGAAAAAGATGCCCGATATTTGGCACAAAAGACAGTCAACCTTCGCATTTTTTCTAACCAGGTGGGCAGGTTTAACCTCTCAGCTTTGGATATCCAGGGTGCGCTGCTGTTGGTGAGCCAGTTCACCCTCCTGGCTGATATCAGGAAGGGGCGTCGGCCCAGTTTTAGTGATGCCGCTCCACCGGCTCAGGCTGAACAACTATTTGAGCAGTTTGTGGAGCAGGCTAGAGCCACCGGGTTGAAGGTGGAAACTGGACGCTTCCAGCAGTATATGCAGGTTGAAATCCACAACGATGGTCCGGTAACAATACTGCTGGATAGCAGGGAGAAAATTTAAGGGCAGCTTTTATCGAGAATAATTGCAGCTACAAGGGCTTGCAATATATAAAAATTCTGGTATAATAATCATCAAGTTCTCAACTTAGGTCCAAGTTAAGTGAACCAGCCCGGAGATATAGTAAGAAGGTTAACTGAGCAGGGGTATCGGCTGACGCCTCAGCGGATAATGATTGTATCAGCTATCGAGGATAGTGATGGCCATATTAGCGCTGAGGAAATCTATGCCCAGGTGGTGGCAAAATACCCCCAGGTTAACATCTCAACCGTCTATCGTACCCTGGAATTGTTGAAACGACTTGGTCTGGTAACAGAGACCGACTTTGGGGAAGGTCGGGTTAGATATCATCCTGCGGGGAAAGGACACCACCATCACCTGGTTTGTCAGCAGTGCGGGGCTATAATTGACCTTGATGAAACAGTGCTGACCTCGCTCAAGGATGTTTTGCTCCGGGAATACCAGTTCAGCGCTGACCTGAGGCATCTGGCTATTTTTGGTCGCTGTGTTAAATGCGGTAAATAAATTTTTTTAACCTGCAATTGCATACAGTTGCAATTGCATTAAAATGCAAGCCTTTAGGTGAAACCAAGCTATGATTATCTCCAAAAGCAAAAGCATGATGCAATGCTCCTTCGAGAAAACGCTCTATCGGTTTAGGGAAATACCCAAGCCTGTATTTGACGGGGATTTCGGCATTTACATCCATGTTCCCTTCTGCCTGTCAAAATGTTCCTTCTGCCCGTTTTACAAAGAGCTCTTTTCCCAAAAGCTGAAAAAACAGTACTTAGCCGCCATTTTGAAGGAAATAGATGACACCGACATTCAGGGAAAAGCTAAGTGGCTCTATTTTGGCGGCGGGACGCCCAACACCCTTACCACAAAAGACATATATGACATAGTAGAACGGATTGGGGGCAAGGTTCAAATAAACAGTATGGGCGTAGAACTATTGCCAGCACTGCTAACCGATGAATACCTGAAACAGCTAAAGGCAATCGGTTTCACCAAGATAAGCATCGGGGTAGAGAGTTTCTCAGACGAGGTGCTCAATAAAACAGGAAGAAAAATTACCACCTTTGACCATGTCAGGCAACTAATAGAATTTGCCAAATCCCTCGGGCTATGGGTGAATGTGGATATGATGGTGGGTCTGCCCGATCAGGATGCCAACGCCTTTAGACAGGATATCAACAAAATAGCAACTATTCTACCACACCAGATTACCATATACCCGTTTATGATAATCAGAGGATTGAAGGCGATACCGAGTAGCCCTTGCCAAGAGCAGTTTGAGCTTATTGAAGAAGCCGATGAAGTGCTAACCAGAAGATGTGGATACGGTAGGAAAGGGGTGTGGACATTTGCCCTGGGCGATGACCTTTATGATTCATCACGGGACGAGCTTATTGAGGACTATGCTGGTTTCGGACCTAGCGCATTTTCAACCTACGGAAATTGGAAGGTGGTAAATCCCGAATTGGACGTCTATGTCAAGAATATGGAAAATGGCAGAAGGATGGGGTTTGTTGCCCCTAAGACCAAAGCCAGTGATGACTGGCGGAAATTAGCCAGGATGCTCTATGACCTTAGAGTTGATGAAACATGTGATTTACCATCTTACATCAAGATTTTCATCTGGCTGCTAAAACTTACTGGCTACATCAGGCATGAAATCCTAACCGGAAAGGGAAGACTCTTTGCCCATGAGATAACCAAAACCGTGGTGGAATCCTTGCCCTTTCCTGTTCAGAATCCCGGTTGTGTTGAGAATTATGATGAATACCTTTCTTACAAGAGGGTGGGTTGAGTTATTGATAATCTCTATCTCTCTCGTTTGAGGGCTACCATATTTTTAGCCACCCTCATTGTCATTCCTGATTCTACTTTTATGACTACACTGTCCTCGCTGACGGTTTCAATCACTCCAAAAATGCCACCAGCAGTAACTACCCTGTCCCCCCTCTTCAGTTCCTCTATCAGTTGCCGGTGTTCCTTCTGTCTCTTACGCTGTGGTCGAATCATGAGGAAATAGAACACCCCAAAAATCAGCACCAGAAACAGAATCATCGGAATCATGCTGGTTTCTTCTTCAGGTTCGGCTGGATAACAGCCCCCTACAGATAGTAAAGTGATAAGCAACCCCGCTATTAGCGCCAAATTTAACATTTTATTCTTGTTCATTTTCCCTCCTCATTTTAAGATTCAACCCTGCCCTGTAGTGACCAGGGACTTGTTTTCTCAATCCTGATTTTCATCAGTTTTCCCAGGCAATCATTGCTGTTACCGAAGAATACTAGTTTACCACTTCTGGTTCGACCTTGCCACCTACCCTTTTTCTCCCCCTCTACCAGGACCTCGACCGTCTTGTCCCATAGCTGGGCATTAATTTCAGCAGCGATGCTCTCCTGGAGTCGCTCAATCTCGTTTAATCGCCTCCTTTTCTCAACCGGTGGGGTATTATCCTCAAATTTCCTTGCCGCAATAGTCCCCGGTCTTGGTGTGTAAGCAGCTACATGGACTGTATCAAACCTCGTCTCAGAGAGCAAGTCGACCGTTTGCTGGAACTGCTGCTCGGTTTCTGAGGGGAAACCGACGATGACATCAGTGCTCAGGGCTACCCCTGGTATCTTACTCCGTATCTCGGTGATAAGCTGGCGGTATTGCTCTACTGTGTAGTCCCGCCTCATTGCCTTCAGAATTTCGCTACTGCCAGACTGGACAGGAAGGCTTAGCTGCTCGCAGACCTTGTCCAAATAGGCTATTGCCTCAATTAGCTTGGGGCTCATGTCATTGGGGTGGTTGGTCAGGAAGCGTATCCGAAACAGTCCATCTATAGCATTTAGCTCGTAGAGTAAATCAGCCAGGTCTGGCTGGTGGGGCAGGTCATGCCCGTATGAATCCACATTTTGCCCCAGCAGGGTAACCTCTCTGGTGCCACGATTTACCAGCTCCTTGACCTCTTCAACGATTTCTTCGACCGGTCGGCTCCTCTCCCTTCCCCGGCGGTAGGGGACAATGCAATAGGAGCAGAAGTTATCGCAGCCCTGGATGATAGGAACATAGGTGCTGGGCGCAGGATGCTGGGGAAGTATTTGCCCCTGTTCAGCTTTTTCTAGCCATTGGGGACGGTCTCCGGGCTTGAAGAAGTAATCAACGTGGGGGAAGCGTTTCTCGAGTTGAGCCACCTCGGCATTGACCAGGCAGCCGGTAACCGCCAGGGTTAGGTTGGGGTGTAATTTTTTTAATGATTTAAGGGCAGTGAGCTTGTTGACCACGCGGTTCTCGGCGCTCTGACGCACTACACAACTATTGAGCACGATTAAATCAGCCTCCTCGGCGGTGGCTATAGCCTGATAGCCTAGTTGCTCTAGGTAACTGCCCAGCCGCTCCGATTCAGCCTTGTTCATCTGGCAACCTATAGTCCAGATATGATATTTGGGCATAGTCCTCTGCTCTTGTAAAGATATTTTTAAAGAATGCCCCTTAACTAAGGGGCATACTAGCCTGATATGGCGGAGGGAATGGGATTCGAACCCATGACCCCAGTCTCCCAGGGTAAGCGCTTAGCAGGCGCCCGCACTAGTCCACTATGCGATCCCTCCATGGCAGACGAGCTGCTAATACTTTATTTTTTAGTATAGTAATTGTATCACAACCCTTTATTTTGCTCAAACCCACTGGGCAAGTCTTACTTTCCACCCTCTAATCTTTTTTGGGCTATGCCCCCTACCCCCCGTTTTTAACTTATCTCTTTCTTCCCACCCGCCCTCCCATTAGGGCTTTGCCCCTCTAAAACTCTTCTGAGTAGAAGAGGATGGTTAAGGCGCAAGACAAAATTAATTATGGGGTGTTTAAGAGGGGCGTCAGCCCCTCTTTTTAATATTCTTCCCCCTCATGCTAAGAATACATCTCCCTATTATGGAGAGGGGGATTAAGGGGGTGAGGTAGATAAATAACCCAATTGAGAGCTTCATCGGGCTATGCTATGATTGGCACATAGACAATATGGAAATCAATGTTTTAGTTGATGAACACCTGGAGGATGACCTTGAGCTGAGCTGGCTGCAGAGCATAGCCCGGCAGGTCCTGGTTGCTCAGGGGGTTGGCGCTGATGTGGAGCTTGGTCTGGTTATTGCCAGTCAGGAAAGGGTGCAACAGCTAAATAGAGATTACCTGGGAAGGGATGAGCCAACCGATGTGCTCGCCTTTTCCACAAGAGAAGAAATCGGGGCAGACCTTCCCCCTTTTGTTCAACCTCCTGACGGTGTTCTCCACCTGGGTGAGGTGATTATTTCCTACCCTCAGGCAGTGATACAGGCGGAGGAGCACCAGCATTCAATAAAAAAGGAGATAGCAGTTCTTATCCTCCATGGTGTGCTTCACCTGCTGGGCTATGAGCATGATAAGCCAGAGCTTGAGCGCCTCATGTCAGCCAGAGAGGCGGAGATACTGAGCTATATTGAAGGGGGACTGGGTTGAGAGTCCTTGGCATTGCTGGTAGCCCCAGGCGGGGTGGCAACACAGAGCTTCTACTGAGCGAGGTTATGAGGGGTGTTGCCAGCCAAGGGGCTGAGGCCAAAACTATTACCCTGAACCATCTCAAGATTGCCCCCTGTCAGCACTGTGATGGCTGTCTGGAGACAGGCAGGTGTAAGGTGGAGGATGATATGCAGATGGTTTATGCTGAGCTGATGAAGGCAGACCGCTTGGTTCTGGCTTCGCCGGTGCATTTTATGGGGGTAACCGCTCAGACCAAGGCTATGATTGACCGCTGCCAAGCGCTGTGGGTGAGGAAGTATATACTAAAACTACCACCGTCGGGTGATAGGCAAGTGGAGAGAAAGGGATTGTTTATCTCCGTTGGCGGCACCAAGCAAGCCAATCTATTTCAGCCGGCGCTGGCTACGGTAAAGAGCTTGTTCAGGGTTCTGGATATTACTTATGCTGGTGAGCTGCTGTTCCCCGGGGTAGATGAGAAAGGGGCAATAGCCAAACACCCTGATGCCCTGCGCCAGGCCTTCCTTGCCGGGCAAAGGCTGGTGCAGGATTAGGGCTGAATAATCCTTGTGTCACAAGGTCGGATACAGATTGCACAGTTCGTCATGTTGTTAAACGAGCGTCTCAAGCCTGTGTTCACTCTTGGGGATGTGGGGTGATGGTATAGGCAAGGTCCACCTGAATTTGTCCTTCTACTCCCTCATATTCCCAACAATAGGTCTGCAAAAGAGCTACTTCAGGTTCGAAGAAGCTAGGTCTAGGCTGAAGACCTATGTTGAATCCTTTATGAAGTATCAACCGCTTATTGTCGAGGTTGCCAAAGTAATCTCTGCCTTTTCCCGTCAACTGCGCATGCGTAGGATCAACAGGCAGCCAGCCATATCCTGGTAGGTAGAATTCGGCCCACACATGCCAATCAGCAGGTTCTGAAGTCGCCCAACGACCGACAATAGGCCTTGCGGGTATACCAGCAGCCCGGCACAAGGCTGTAAACAAAGCGGAGTAGTCTCCGCACTCGCCATACCCTTTCTCTAAAGCGAACTTTGCGCCTTTCAAGCTGTCTACTTCGCGATACGTCAGGTAGTTCATCACCCAGTCATAGATTGAGGCGGCTATGGTGTATGGATTTGTCTTGTTCTGTCGAAGTTCGTTCGCAATTCTCTTTATCTGTACATCGTCAGCCTCTAAGTACTTTTCAGGACTTGTAAAAAGGTGATAATCACTGGATTCTTTGTCGTACGCGCCTATCTTGTTAAAGTCAATCTCGTAGCTGATTTGGTAACAGGTATAGGTAAATTCATCCGTGATAACGACTGAAGACTGTTTACTAGGTTCACCAGCAAATTGCCAATAGAGAATACCGTTACCATATTGTGGATCCTTCCAAGTATTTGGATTTGGAGTGGTTCTTTCAGTCGTAACATCTACTTGGGAATCCCAAGTGACAGCCAAGGGCAGCCAGACTCTGAGCGAGTCTACTTGGGCATCGGTGTTCTTTATGTTCAGTGTCCTGGTCACTCGGTACACTTGCGGGTTAGTATATGCAGAACCAGCTGGCGGGGTTAGTGCAGGAGCTGGAGGAGGAGTTGGGCTTGGCTGCTGGCAACCAGCCACTGAAGTTAGTGGAACCAACATAACCAAGAATAACTCAAACAGAATAACCAATTTCTTCATTTGCTTGCCCCCTCTTCCTCCGATTCTCAAAAGTGTGGTCTAAACAGCTATGATTCAGTGCCACATGAACATAATTCTAAATCTAATGTGGCACATGGTCAACAGCTGAAAATTCGGTCGACAATTAGCCAAATTGTGCAATTTTAGCCACCCTAGCGCCGGGCGGCGCCAATAAGCTCGGCTATATCCTCTATCCCATCTTGTTGCATAAATTGCTCTATTCCTTCCAGGATATCGAGCGGAGCGCGTGGGTTAGTGAAGCTGGCTGTGCCTACTTGGATGGCACTGGCTCCAGCCATAATGAACTCTATGGCATCGCTGGCGGTAGTGATGCCACCACCGCCGATGATAGGCAACTCTACTGCACCAGCTACCTCATATACCATATATAAAGCCACCGGCTTTATCGCTGGTCCAGATAGCCCCCCGGTTATGCTGCCCAGTAGAGGTCTGCGCCTGGCAATGTCAATGGCTATGCCCTTTAGGGTATTGATTAGGGATATTGCATCGGCTCCGGCTTCAGCCACAGCCCTAGCCACCCCGGCAATGTCAGCGGTGTTTGGGGTTAGCTTGACCAATACTGGGAGGGAAGTAGCTGCCTTAACTGCGGCGGTCACCTCGGCGGCTGACTCGGGCTTGGCTCCAAACTCAGCGCCGCCGGCTTTGATATTGGGACAGCCAATGTTCGCTTCAATACCGCCGATTCCAGCTATCCCATCCAGCTCGCCAGCCAGTTGGGCGTAATCATCAACGTTTTCACCCACTATATTAACGATGACCGGCACCCGCCAGCTTGCCCAAATTGGTGCCTTTTCCTTGATCAGGGCTTTAACACCAATATTCTGCAGCCCTATTGCATTGAGCACACCACAGGCTGTCTCAGCTAGCCGTGGCTGTGGATTTCCCTCTCTAGGTTCAAGGGTGGTTCCCTTGCACACGATAGCCCCTAGCTTTTGAATATCAAACATGTGGCTATACTCTGTGCCATAGCCGAAGGTGCCAGAGGCGGTCATCACCGGGTTAGCCAGTAATAAGCCGTGTTTATTTTTCGGTGCCAGTTGAACAGAAAGATTCATAACTAGCTCCTTATCATAGGCTCAGCCTAGTGCCAGTGTTATTAAAGAAGAAACTATCGCCAAACTCTTGAGCCATTATGGCAGATGCTGGCAGCCCGGTGCAATGGGAAACGCCTAACCTTTGCACGCCTAGCTCTTTGAGGGCGGCAATGGTCAGCCATACCCGCTCTTCAGAGGCATCCATGAGATGGCAACCGCCCAGCACGGTATGTATTACTTTTACCCCGGTAAGCTGCTGGGCATGGTATAGGGTATTGATGATGCCCCGGTGGGCGCAGCCCAGAATGACAGCCAGTCCTGGCTCAGTATTTATAATTAGTGCCTGGTCATCCAGAAGCATATCCCGCTTGAAGCCATCATCTTCTTTTACCACAAGGTATGGTTCTATCTCCTCGTAATCGGTTACCATGGGAACCTCGCCGGTAGTCATTATGTTACCAGTGAGCCTTACTGGCTCTGTGGTCAGGTTAAACCTGGCGCCAAGGCTTTCCAGTGTCTGGCGGTGGAAGGGTATCCCGATATACTTATCCTCTTCACCCTCACGAGTGGCATACTTGACTTGCCACATATCGGGGTGAGCGATTATCTCTATCTCCTTTCTCGTCCTGCGCAGTATTTGGCGCAGACCCCCGGTATGGTCGAAGTGACCGTGGCTTAAGACAATCTTATCAATCTGGCTCAGGTCAATGCCCAGGATATCAGCATTATGGCTGGCTGAGATGCTTTGCCCGGTATCGAACAGGATGTTTAGCCCCTCTGTTTCTATCAGGATGCTCAGCCCCCATTCCCCTAGGAAGTTACCCAAACCGGCGGTATTTTCGCTCAGGGTGGTGATTTGAAGCTCCATTTTTATCCTCCTGCTGAGTGTTGATTAGTATATGTTATATCTTCTGGAGTGGCAACCTGTCTTATGAATAGCAGGGGAAAGACTATATCGCTTAGACAGCAAGGAATCCAAACAGCTAGGAACAAAAATACGAAAACAAGAGGGAGCAAAGGAATCCAGTAGGCTATGCCGAAGGCGGTGAAGTAGAATAGTGAAGCCCAGGTGCTCAACAACACGTGTCCCGAGTGCGGAACTTTGGTGGTATGTTTCCAGTAACCTAGGGCAATGCCAATAAGTGCCGCCGAGTTTACCACCGGCCACTTTTCAATCCCAATAAAGGGCATTTTCCCAGTCTCCATAAAGGGTATGTGAAAACCGATTTCGATATTGAGCAGGGTTCCCCCCAGATAGGGAATCAAAACATCGCTCAGGGTGGCTATGCCTATGGAGCCGGAGTAACCAATCAAAATGGCTGCCCAGAGCTTGCCCTTGCTATGTCTCATATACATGGCTGTGGTCACCAGGGCGCTCAATACCACATGCAGTGGGTGTAAGGTATAAAAAGTAGCCTGGGAAATCTGGGCAGGGACATTGCCCAGGACTATTATGACCATGATAATAATCCCGGTAACGGCACCTAGTGCGGTGAAAGGGGCATGGTTCTTGAGCTCAGTGGCTATTCGTCTAGTCATCTTCTTGCTGACAGTTTTGGCACAGACCGATGAACTCAAGCAGGTGACCTTCAATCTCAAATCCGGTTTCCCGGGATAGCCTTTGCTCCAGTGGGGTAAGGTCATAGCCAGCGAAGTCAATAACCTCACCACAGTGGGAGCAAATAAGGTGGTGGTGCTGCCCCGGGGCGCCGACTGTGTAGCTGTGGCAGCTACCTCCAGCGTGTAGCTCACAGATAAGTTCTAGCTTGGCAAGTATGTCCAGGGTGCGGTAAATGGTCGCCAGCCCGATACTTGGGTGGTCTTTATGCATCTTCAGGTATATGGCGGCAGGGGTAAGGTGGTCTTGGCTAGAGGCAATTGTCCGCATCACCGCCCTTCGCTGCGGGGTGAGCTTGTAGTCATGCTGCCTTAAAGTAGCCGCTATTTTTCTCTCTGTAAGCCTCATTTCAAGCTATAAATGAAAAATATTATCATTTACACCATACTAAAATCACCCCAGTTTGTCAACAGTTTTTACTAGGTTATTTATCAACCTCTTTTTTCCCGCCCGCCCTAGAATCGTATTTGGGGGCGAAGCCCCCAAACCCCCCTTCTCTATTTGGGGATATAACACTGGTAGTGTTTCAAAACGACATCATTGTTTGGGAGGTCGTTTATAGGAGAGGTTGAATGGGTGGAGCCCTTCAAAATCTATGCTTTTCCTCTCCTTTGGAGGATAGCCCAGCACTAAGGGTGTTTAAGAGGGGCGTTAGCCCCTCTTTATTACATTCCTCCCCCTCATGATAGGAATATATATCCATATCATGGAGAGGGGGATTAAATCGGGGTCCCCGAAAATCTTGATTTTTGGGGTAAATTAAGGGGGTGAGGTAGATAAACAATCTTCTGAGGTTGATAAAATAGAGTAAATAGGATACACTGAAGATATGATATACCTTGGCACTTCAGGATTTAGCTATGATGATTGGGTAGGAAACTTCTACCCGGTGGGTATGCTTAAGAGAGAATGGCTGGTCTACTATGCCCGTGAATTTGATGCCTGTGAGGTAAATTCAACCTTTTATGCCATACCCAAACCTTCTACCTTAAAAGCCATGGTTGACAAAACGGGCGAAGGTTTCCTATTCTCTATTAAAGCCAACCAGGAAATGACTCACCAACGGGAGGATAATGCCCCCGTTTTTGAGGCTTTTTGCCAGGTATTAGAGCCTATCATCTCTGCCGAAAAGCTGGGTTGCATTTTAGCTCAATTTCCCTATAGTTTTGGGTTTAATCGCCGTAACTGGGACTACCTTGGGCTATTTAAGGAACGGTTGGGCGAGCTACCGGTGGTGATTGAATTCCGTAATGCCCACTGGCTAAGGAGTGAGGTGTTTGATTGGCTTCGTCGCCAGGATTTGGGCTTCTGTTGTGTCGATGAACCACGGCTACCTAATCTGTTGCCCCCCCTAGCTGAGGCAACAAGTAAAATAAGCTATGTCCGCTTTCACGGGCGTAATAGTGATAAGTGGTGGCAGCATGAGCAGGCATATGAGAGGTATGATTATAGCTATAGCTCCTCGGAACTCGGCGAGTGGTTGCCCAAGATTCAGAAGCTGAATAGTGTGGCTGAAAAGACCTTTATCTTTGCCAACAATCACTGGCGTGGGCAGGCAGTGGACACCATTCGCCAGTTGCGAGTGATGCTGGATTAACCTCTCCTGCACGAACGTTGCTCTCTTAATAATCGCCAAGTATAAATGCTTACCTGTCAGCATAGGTAGGCGGAGGGGAGGGAAAGATGACTACAGGCTTCAATCTACTTCGCTCTCGTTTGGAGAGTGAGCGAAAGCGGTTAATCGAGGAATTAGAACAATTGGAAGCTAGCGTTCGCCCTGCTGAGGAAAGGCGAGAGGGTAGCCCCTTTGGCAAGAGGGAGGAGGAGGCTACCGAGAGCTTCGAGCTGGAGAGACGGCTAACCTTAGAGAAGCGTATCAGAGACCAGCTAGCAGAGGTGGAGCATGCTTTGCACAAGTTTGAAGATGGAACCTATGGCTTTTGTGATAGTTGTGGTCAACCTATAGACCCAGCCCGACTGGAAGCACTTCCTCAGGCTAGTCTGTGCTTGAGCTGTAAGACGGGTCAGGCAAAGAGTGCGAAAGGCAAGTAATCTACAAGGTAGGGGGCGGAATGTGGTCTTTTTTACTTACCGCGTTACTAGTGGTGGTTGCCGACCAGCTGAGCAAGCTCTGGATAAGGTCTAATCTGCTTGTTGGGCAATCGCTATTTGAGATGGGATTCTTTCAGATAATCCGTCTTCCCCCTAACACGGGAGCTGCCTTTGGCTTATTTCAGGACCAATCATTTGCCTTAACCATAGTTGCTATAGTCGGTATTGCCGCTATCCTACTCTACGCCCTTCTTATCTATCGTCGCTTCCCCTTTTTAAACAATCTGTTAGGTAGGTCAGCCCTGGGCTTAATTCTCGGCGGCACCATAGGCAATCTCATTGACCGGCTGCGCTTTGGTGGAGTTACCGACTTCATCAGCATCGGTATCTGGCCAGCATTTAACATTGCTGATGCAACTATAGTGGTCGGTGTTATTCTATTTGCTTATTCCCTTCTTCCCTTAGCCAGAGCCGGGAAGCACTGATTTATCAGCCTAATGAGGATGTAACTAGCTTATGGGGGTAGATTGAAGGGGCGAAGCCCTTTCAAAATCTATGCCCCCCCTCATGCAAGGAATACATATCCATATCATGGAGAGGGGGATAAAGGGGGTGAGGTTGATAGATAATGTCTACAATTTTATAGTTGATACGCAGGGCACTCGTCTGGATAAATATGTTTGCCAAAAGCATTCGGAGCTCTCTCGAACCTATGTTCAAAAGCTTATTGCTGATGGGTATATCACGGTTAATGACCAGAGGAGCAAGGCGGGACTCAAGCTTAATATAGGTGATAGGCTGAGGGTCGTCATTCCCCCCACCCCACCTAGCCCGTTAGTGCCCGAGGCTATTCCGTTAAATATAATTTATGAGGATGCCGACCTTTTAGTCGTAGATAAACCAGCCGGACTGCCTGTCCATCCAGCACCGGGACACCCCGCTCATACCCTGGTCAATGCTATCCTGTCCCATTTTCCCCACCTGGCTGATATCGGCGATTCACTGCGACCGGGGATTGTGCATCGCTTAGACAAGGATACCTCAGGGGTGATGCTGGTGGCTAAGAATAGCTTGGCTCAGGCCAATCTGATTAATCAATTTAAAGCCCGCTCTGTAGTAAAAGCCTATCTGGTATTGGTTAAAGGGCATCTTACCCCGGAGAACGGCATTATTGAAGCACCTATCGGGCGTGACCCCCGTAACCGAAAGCGTATGGCGGTGGTAGCTGAGGGCAGGGAAGCCCGCACTGAGTACCACGTAGTCAAATATATCGGGGACTACACCCTGCTTGAAGTCAGACCTGAGACCGGGCGCACTCACCAGATACGGGTTCACCTTTCGGCTATTGGCTATCCGGTGGTGGGGGATAAGGTGTATGGGGTGAAGTCAGCCTACTTGTTGCGGCAGTTTATGCATGCCTCCCGTCTGGGCTTTAACCTCCCCTCCACCGGCGAATATGTGGAGTTCAAATCTGAGCTACCCCCGGATTTAGAGCAGGCGCTAAAGGATATTGCCTAGATTTCTGGATTCTTTTTATATCTTTTCCCACCCGCGCCGCCCTCGCGGCATAGGGGGCTTATCCCGCAACTATCTATTTCCCATAGGGAGCGTTTGTAACTTCTTACGCCAAGATATGTATACTGGTAGTAGTTTTGATAACAATTCATTTACAGCATCAAATAATGGAGGCTCAACTTGGTCGAACTCTTTAAAAATCTCCGAGAGTTCCGATTTGTATAAGGATTTAACCCTGCGTAGAGCAACCTTTTCATCTAGCATACCTTTTAGCATACCTTTTTCATGTAAGAGTTCGTATCCTTCTAAGGCAGTTAGCACTTCCCGATATATCTCCCAACCACGATGGATAAAAAGGTTTCTAGGTTCACGCCACGGTTCCACTATCTTTTGTAGCTTATTAAGTGATTTATTAACCTTTGAAGAAACTACCCAAGAATTCTTTATTATATTGTCGAAATAGCATAATCTTTCAGGGTTGCCAAGGCGTAAAGTATCATTGGTTAGTATTAGACAAACATCCACAATTGTAACCACAGTGATTGCATATTTAGTATAGTGGTAATTTATATAATTGCTTTGTACTATTCCCGCTTCTCTATACCACTTGTTGCTCCAAAAGTGCTGCATATATACCCTTGTATGTTCTAGAGCTTTAAAGCAATTACCAATCCTATGTACCCAACCCATTATTGAAAATGAATACTTTTCTAATTCTGAAGGTGAATAGGGCTTCCCTCCAAGCAATTCCTCCATGTAGGGAAGTACATCTTTCATGTATCCTTTAGCAAACTCGTGATCAAATATTTTTGAACTATAATCGTTCATAACACGGTCAGTTTATCTAAAAATCCTTTTCTAAGCAAGTTCAACATAACATCTGAGAACAGGCGTAGCCCCTCTCTTTTCTTTCCTCCCCCCTTTTTAACCAGTGTTTTTATTCCCACCCGCCCGCCCTCAAAGGCTTCGCCTCTAAAACTCTCTTTTCCCCACCCTAGAATGTCGGTAGATTAGGTGGTAGAATTAGTTAAATATATTATCGTAGCGAAGTGGTGGCATGAAAGATAAAGAGTTAACACCTCTTCAAGAATCTCTGCTCATTCTGGCTGCTTTAAGTAATCAGATTGAGTGGGCATTGAAAGCCATGGTTCCGAAAGACCGTATCGAAGATGAGAATCTCAAATTTACCGTCAGTAATCATATCCATATTCTCCTTTGTTCTTTTTTGGAAGAATGGAAGAAGCTGGAAGCATTAGGGAGCGATGACAAAATTAAAGCTACCCTTAGAATTACATCTCCTGCCATAGGTCGTATTCGCCAATGGAGAGGTTTACCTAAAGCGCGGTCGATTTTGTTAGCTCATGGACACAGGAACAAGGATGGAGTTGCCGTTTTGCCTTGGCAAGTTTTTGGAAAGTATGATGTTCCAACTGCATATGCTGAGACTATCTTGCTTGGGAACTGTAGCCTATTAGCTGTGAGGTTTGTACTCACCCAACATCAATCAGATTATCAAGAAGCAGTTAAGCAGATTAGTAAAGTGAAGCAAGATATTGAGGATAAAGGCATTAGAACTACGGGAGAGATTAAGGGAGAACTCCGCAAAATCAAAGATGAGATGTTAGCTGAGATATCAAATGTTGCTGGAATTCATATAGATAGATTGAGAGAGGCTATTATATGACCACCCCAGTTAGGGTTCGCTATGCCCCCAGCCCTACCGGCTATCCCCATGTGGGCAATATCAGGACTGCCCTGTTTAACTGGCTCTTTGCCCGCCACTACGGCGGCAGCTTCATCGTGCGCATTGAGGATACCGATGTTACCAGGAAAGTTAGGGGGGCGGTGAAGGCTATCCTTGATGGTCTGCGCTGGCTGGGTCTTGATTGGGATGAGGGGCCGGAGGTGGGGGGTAAATATGCCCCCTATTTTCAATCGCAGCGCTTGGAGATATATCGTGAGCTAGCCGAGCGCCTGATTTCGCAGGGGGATGCCTATTATTGCTACTGCTCTCCCCAGCGCCTGAAGGAGATGCGGGCGGAGCAGGTTGGGCGCAAGCAGCCGCCGGGCTATGACCGCCACTGTCGCCACTTAACCCAGGAGGAGCGGGCACAAAAGGAGGCTGAAGGTATCATCCCGGTGGTTCGGTTTAAGACGCCGCTTGAGGGGCAGACCAGGTTCGACGATTTAATTCGGGGCGAGGTGGTATTTGACAATAGCACCCTTGATGATTTTATCTTGCTTAAGTCAGATGGCTACCCCACCTACCATCTGGCCAACGTGGTTGATGACCACCTGATGGAGATAAGCCATGTCCTCCGGGCTGAGGAGTGGCTATCCAGCACCCCCCGCCACCTGCTTCTATATCAGGCGCTGGGCTTTGAGCCGCCGCAATTTGCTCACCTGCCCATGATATTAGGGTCTGAGCGGGCTAAATTAAGCAAGCGGCACGGGGCAGTGTCTATAACCGAGTACCGCGAGCAGGGCTATCTACCTGAGGCTATGGTGAACTTCCTCGCCCTGCTTGGCTGGTCTCTGGATGACAGAACCGAGATTTTGTCCCGGCAGGAGCTAATAGACAACTTCTCCCTGGAGCGAATTAGTCGCACGGCTGCTATCTTCAATCGGGATAAGCTGAACTGGATGAACGGGGTATATATTCGCAGCCTAACCGCTGATGAATTTTTTGAAGCTGTGGAACCCTACTTAATGATGAATATACCCGCTGGGGAGGCATTAATATCAAGTGAAAATTATGTGAGGGATATTCTGCCCCTTATCCAGGAGCGAGCCCGAACCCTGGCTGAGGTAGCTGAATTAGCTCAGTTTTTCTTCATTGACCAGCTTGACTATGAGCCTAGTCTGCTTATCGGCGAGAACATGAGCCATCAGTCAGCCATTGAGGCATTAGAGGCGGCACAAAACAGGCTCAGCCAATTAGCGGCGTTTGATGCCGGGTCTCTGGAAGCTTTGCTCAGACCTCTGGCTGTGGAACTGGGGCTAAAGACCGGTCAGCTCTTTGGCACACTGAGGGTAGCAGTTACCGGGCGGACAGCAGCACCACCCCTATTTCAGACTATGGCAGTGCTGGGCAAGGAGCGGTGCTTGAGGCGAATTGAAGCGGCGCTTCAGAGGCTGTGATTGGTGTTGCCGTGAATATACAAAGGGGCGAAGGTTCTGCCCTCTCTGGCTACCGTGTCCTTGATTTGACTGATGAGAAAGGCATGCTCTGTTCTCGGCTTCTGGCTGATATGGGGGCGGAGGTTATCAGGATAGAAAAGCCGGGGGGAGGTTCAGCCAGAAGCCCCTTTTTCTGGGCGACGAATCTCGGTAAACTTGGCATAACCCTCAATATGGAGGTCGAGCCTGGGCAGGAGATATTCAAGCGGCTGGTTAAAACTGCCGATGTCCTTGTAGAGAACTATCCGCCGGGATACTTAGAGAAATTAGGTCTTGGCTACCCCCAGCTCGGTCAGATTAACCCCCCACTGGTTATGGCTTCCATCACCGATTTTGGAAACAGTGGACCATATCGGGATTATAAGTCGTGCGATATGGTGGCCAGTGCTCTGGGGGGTCAGATGTATGTCTGCGGTGAGCCTGAGTCGCCACCGCTTAAGCCCTTTGGCAACCAGAGTTATTATCTCGCCTCTATCTTTGCTGCCATTGGCGTTCTGCTGGCACTGTGGAACCGGCATACTTCGGGCAGAGGGCAGCATATTGATATTTCCTTACAGGAGTGTGTGGCGGCCACCCTTGACCATGTCCTGGTGCGCTATTTCTATCAGGGGGCAGTGGCTGAGCGGCGAGGTAGCCTCCTGTGGAATAGCGCCTTCCGCATCTTTCCCTGCCGTGATGGCTACATTCTACTTTCCCTGTTTCAACAATGGGAAACGCTGGTGGAGTGGCTTGACTCTGAGGGAATGGCTGAGGATTTGACCGATGAAAAATGGCGGAACAGAGAGGAGCGGCTTAAAAACCTTGACCACGTTATAGAAGTATTGGAGCGGTGGACAAAAAGCCACACCGTAGCCGAGCTGGTGGAGCAGGGGCAATCGATGCGCTTCCCATGGGCAGAGGTTACTTCAATACCGGGGTTGGTGGCTAGTCCCCAACTGCGGGAGCGCGATTTCTTTATTGAAGTGGAGCATCTGGAGTCGGGCAAAAGGTATAAGTTCCCCGGAGCACCGGTTAAGCTCAGCCGTTCTCCGTGGTGGGTGGGAAGCCATGTGCCAAAGGTTGGCGAGCATAATAAGGAGATATATCATGAGGAGCTGGGGCTATCAGAGGAGGAAATAGAGACTTTAACTAAAGGTGGTGTTATTTGATTATCTACCTCACCCCCTTTATGCACCCAGAAAAATCTTCGATTTTCCTGGGAACCCGCTTTATCCCCCTCTCCATAATATGGATATGTATTCCTATCATGAGGGGGAAGGAATTAGAAAGAGAGGCTAGCGCTCATCTTGGACATCTGGATAAATATTTGAGAGGTTAAAAATTATGGCATCCGATTTAGGCGGTCTTATACGGTTGCAGAAATGGCACATCAAGCCCGCCAGCGAAGTCCTTTCACAGGTATTTATTGATGACCCGTCCCTCTGTCACCAAATCCCAGACTATCATAAACGGGAGAAGCTGTTACCCCCCTTATTCCGGCTGATGCTTCGTCACGGAATCTTAAGCGGCGAAGTATACGCAGTATCCCACGATATGAAAGGTATTGCCATATGGCTTCCCTCGGGAGCGTCAGATATAACGCTGTGGACAATGATAGGCTGCGGCGGGCTGGCGCTCCTATTCAAAGCCGACTGGGGAACCCTATGGGAGATGAAACGTGATGAAGACTTCGTATCTGCGTTACGCAAGCGCCTCGCCCCCTTCCCCCACTGGTACCTGGCGGTTTTAGGTGTTGCTCCCAAATTCCAGGGCAAGGGTTATGCCAGCAAACTGCTCCGTCCTATGCTCGCCCGGCTGGAGGTGGCAGACTCACCCTGCTACGTGGAAACCTCAACCGAACAGTATGTCCTGCTGTACCAGCACTTTGGATTCAAAGTAATTGATGAAGCAATAATGCCCGGTAGCAATACCAAAATGTGGGCGATGCTGAGGGAGAAGTAAAGAGGGGCTTCGCCCCTCTTGGACACCCTCTAAGGGCGGTGGGTGGGAATAGATAAAAAAAGGGGTTTGAAAGGGGCGGAGCCCCTTGAATAAAAAATCTCTGATAAATAGGGTTATCATGTGAGGTAAAGAGGGAACGACTGATGGATATGGTTACTTGGATTGCGGTTGGTTCGGTGGCTACAGCGGCTATAGTTTTTTTGAACTTGTTTCTGATATTCATCAAGCCAAGACTGGAAGAGCCTAAATTCTCAATAGAGTTTGAAACGTATGCTCCATTCTGTCGGCAGACAACCAGTGGTACATTTACATCCGTGCTAGGTGCAATAAATACGTACTGGTTACGACTTAGAGTTAAGAACTCTGGTAAGTCTGTAGCTCAACGATGCCTTGGCAAACTAATTAAGGTAATGGATAGTGAAGCTAAGGTTATAGATGATTTTGACCCTATGCAATTACACTGGGTTGGTACTTCCTGGGAAGCAGTCCCATTTACAAATATTAGCCTCAATCGTCAAGATTATGAGTATCTGGATGTTCTAGTAACTCAGGAAGGGATTTATGGGGTGTATATCTGTGGCGACCAATTTGTGTGGGCGAAATACGAGCAGCGGGGAATTAAAAACTCCTTGGAGCCGGGCAAATATATAATACAAATTACAGTTTATGGTGATAACGTTAAACCCCAAACAAAATACCTCAGCCTAATATGGAGAGGGCGAGATTATAAAGATATATCTGTAGAAATTCATGATACCCCTGAGAAAGCAAAGGGTTGGTTAAAGGATAAGCAGAATGACTAACCAATCTGTATTAAGTGGTATCCGCATCCTTGACTTCGCCTGGGTGCTGGCGGGACCTTATGCCACCCGCCTGCTGGCTGATTTCGGCGCTGAGGTGCTCAAGGTCCAGCCGCTTATGCCTGAGGCGGAGGACACCTTCAGCCGCGGCTACTATAACACCTGGAACCGCAATAAGCTGGGCATAACCCTGAACCTCAGTAAACCGCAAGGCGTAGCTCTGGCCAAAAGGCTGGTAAGTATAAGCGATGCCGTGGTGGAGAACTTCACCCCCAGGGTGATGGCTAACTGGGGGCTGGATTATGATAGCCTGAAGAAGATAAAGCCTGACCTCATTATGCTCAGTATGTCAACTATGGGAAACACCGGACCTTGGCGCCACTACGCTGGCTTTGGTCCGACTGTCCAGGCCTTTTCTGGCATAACCTATCTCACTTCCTTCCCCGGCGAGCCACCACTGGGCTTGGGCACTTCTTATGCCGACCATATAGCTGGGCTGATGGCTTGCTTAGCCCTGCTCGGGGCTTTGGAATACAGGCAGAGGACGGGGGAGGGACAGTATATTGATGTTTCCCAGGTTGAGGCGATGGCAAGTTTATCGGGCGATGCCATTCTGGATTATATGGTTGACGGCAGAGAGGCGGAGGCAGTGGGCAATAGCTCAACTGAGGCAGCGCCTCACGGTGTCTATCGCTGTCGCGGTGACGAGCGGTGGTGTGCCATCGCAGTGTTCACTGAAGACCAGTGGCGGGGATTTAAGCGGGCTTCGGGCAACCCACCGTGGGCTGAGGATAAGAAGTTTGCTACTTTAGTCGGTCGTCTAAAGAATAGTGAAGAGCTGAACCGGCTGGTGGAGGGGTGGACCAAGAAGCACACTGCTGAAGAGGCGATGGCTCTGCTTCAGGAGCAGGGGGTGGCAGCCGGGGTGGTGCAGGATGCCAGCGATTTAGCCCAAGACCCCCAGCTAAAAGAGCAGGGCTTCTTCATTGAGCTTGACCACCCTGAGTTGGGCAAGACCATATCTGATGCAGCGCCAATAAGGCTATCTGATACCCCAGCAAGGTATACCCGGGCAGCCCCCGTTTTGGGTCAGGATAATGACTACGTTTATGGTGGGCTGTTGGGTATGAGTGACGATGAGCTGGCTGAGCTTAGGCAACAGGGTGTAATATAGAGATTGCTCATCGACGCTACCATGAACTAAGGAGTCATTATGTTATTTAAGAAAGTACATGTTTTCAGAGTCAAGCCCCATCAGGAACTCGCCAGCGAGATAGCTCGCTACTGCCGCCAGAACGGTATCTCTTCTGGAGTGGTCATCGGTATCATAGGGTCTGTGGAGAGCGCTAGGTTGAACTTCCTTAGGGAACTCCCAGGTAAATATGAGACAAAGGAGTACAAGGGACCCCTAGAGATTGTCTGCGCACAGGGCTCTGTAGCTCTTAAGGACGATGAGCTGCTCACCCATGTGCATATACAGCTTTCCAGTCCCGAAGAATGCCGAGGGGGACACCTTGTGGAGGCCAAGGTATTCTCCACTGCTGAAGTAGTGATAGCAGAGCTTGACTACCAGCTTCGCCGTTACCTTGACCCCTACACTGGTCTCAATGAGTTGCAGATTTGATTATTGATGCTTGGAGCAGAGGATAATATAGATTAGTTATCAATCCGATAAAATCCGAAAGGGGGTATCAATGTCCACAAGGAAGCAGGAAAGAGAACACCAGTTTCAACTCGTGGGCTGGGCGCTCTTCCTGGTGTGTAGCATCTTTTTCATTGCTGACAGTGTAGTTGCCGGGAGTCCTTTGGGGCTAGCTGGCAGTGCTGTTTTTTTCCTGGGCTGTGTCGTTTTTCTTATTCCCTTTACTTGGAAAAGGGGGATAGACTGAGGGCTGCGCCTTTGAGCGGCTGACATTTGGGGCAGAAGTAGCTGCCGCGATTTCGGATAGAGATGCGCTGAATTGGGGTGCCGCAGACAGGACAGGGCTGACCACCCCGATGGGCAACCTTAAACTGAAAGTGGGCGGTCCCCGGCTTACCGTTGGGGCGAAGGTAAGTATCCACGCTGGCTCCCTTATCGTTAATCGCTGACCACAGCACCTGCTGGAGGGCATGGTGAAGCCCCTCCACTTCATCAAGGGATAGGCTTCTGCCTGGTCGCAGCGGGTGGATTCTAGCAGAAAATAAGGCTTCATCGGCATACATGTTACCGATGCCAGCAACGAAGCGCTGGTCGCAGAGCAGAGCCTTAATCGGTGCCGTGCGCTTACTCAGGCGCTGAGCCAGAATTTGGGGGCTAAACTCAGCCTCCAGCGGTTCAGGACCAAGCTTACCGACAATGCTATTTTTATCCTCCACCAGCCACATCGTCCCCAGCTTGCGCGGGTCACGAAAGTAAAGCCCGATTTCGTTATCTAAATAGAGGATGGCGCGGGTAAATCTATCAGCTTCCGCCGGGGCTGGCTTTAGTAGCAGCGAGCCGCTCATTCTCAGATGGATAATTAATGCCTCACCGCTGGTTAAGCCCAGGATGAGATACTTTCCCCGCCGTTTGACATCGGTTATCCTTTGCCCGATGAGGCGGGAGCGAAATTCTTCCGCCGAGGGCTGGCGCACTATCCCCTCCCAGAGGAGGGTGACGCCAGTAATAGGATGCCCAATTAGGTAAGGTAGCAGCTCATTCTTTATCGTTTCTACTTCAGGCAGTTCCGGCATCTATTTTGCTCTACTTATTCTTAAAGGTACTCATAGTAAGTATCATTTTTCGACATCCGTGAGAGATTGTTTATCTACCTCACCCCCTTTAAGTTTTTGATTTAGGTAACCCTCCCCCTTTATGCACCCTGAAAAATCCTTGATTTTTCAGGGAACCCGCTTTATCCCCCTCTCCGTGATATGGATATGTATTCCTTGCATGAGGGGGAAGAGATTTTAGAGAGGGGCAAATACGGGGTCCCCACAAAAACTTTGTTTTTGTGGGGTAAAAACCCCCTCTCTTACTTACACTCCCCCTTCCCTTGTAAGGGAAGGGGGCAGGTCGAAGACTCTTCGAGGGGATAGGTTGGAGCGCAAGAAACACTCACTAAGGTTCCATCTCCCCCCAATTGCTGCCGGTTTTGATGTCCACTCTTAGTGGGATGCTAAGCTCTAAAGCAGTGGACATTGTTTCAGGAACTAGCTGGCGCATCTCTTTCAGCTCGGCCTCGGGCACCTCAAAGATAAGCTCATCATGCACCTGAAGCATCATCTTGCTTTTCAGTTGGCGTTGAGCTATCTCACGGTCTAGATTTATCATAGCCACCTTTATGATGTCGGCGGAGGTACCCTGCACAGGCATATTTATTGCCATTCTTTCGGCGGCTTCCCTCACCTGCCGGTTAGAGGAATTGATTTCCGGGATAGAACGCCTTCTGCCGAGGAGGGTCTGAACATAGCCTTCTTTCCTTGCCTGTTCTTTGGTAGATTCAAGGTATTGCTTTACCCCGGGGTATTTCTCAAAGTAAGCGGCAATGAACTGAGCGGCTTCCTCTCGTGATAGCTCTGTCGCCTGCTCCAGCCCGTAGTCGCTCATGCCATAGATAACGCCAAAGTTGACTGTTTTCGCCACCCGGCGCATATCTGGTGTTACCTCTGAGAGATTCACGCTAAAGACCTGGGCGGCGGTGGTGGTATGAATGTCCTCATCTCGGCGAAAGGCAGTCAGCAGGCTTTTATCCTGAGACAGGTGAGCCAGGGCGCGGAGGTCAATTTGTGAGTAGTCGGCGGCTAAAAGATATGACCTTGGTGGAGCAATAAACGCTTGCCTGACCTGTTTCCCCAGCTCGCCGCGGACGGGGATATTTTGCAGATTGGGCTCGCTGGAGGAGAGCCGACCGGTAGCCGTCCGTGTCTGATTAAAGTTGGTGTGCACCCGACCTGTTTTGGGGTTGATTAGGCTGGGTAGGGCATCAATATAGGTCGACTTTACCTTGGCTAGCTGGCGATACTCTAAGATGAATTCTATTATGGGGTGGACTCCGCGGAGCTCCTCCAGCACTGCTGCTCCGGTGGAATAGCCACCTTTAGTTTTGCGGGCTGGCGGTAGTCTCAGCTCCTCAAAGAGGACAGAGCTCAATTGTTGAGGCGAGTTTATATTGAACTGATGCCCAACGCTGTTATATATCTCAGCCTCCAGCTTTAGTAACTGCTCACCCAGGCGGTGTGACATCTGCCTCAGCAACTCGGTATCCAGGGCTATTCCGTTCCTCTCCATCCCGACCAGCACCGGCGCCAGTGGCAGCTCAACCTCAGAGAAGAGTTGCCACAGTCCCTGCTGGTGAAGCTCTGCCTCTAGCACTTTGGCCAGTCGCCCGGTCATATCGGCGTCAGCACAGGCATAGTCGGCGGCACGAGCGAGCTCTACCTGGGACATAGAAAGCTGCTTAGCCCCCGAGCCGATGAGGTCGGTGATGGGCATCATTTCAATAGCCAGCTTGCTGAAGGCGAGGGCTTTTAGCCCCAGTGATTTCTCACCAAGCAGGTAGGCAGCGAGCATTGAATCAAAGGTCAAGTTTTTCACCGTTATTCCATATTCAGCCAGTACCCCCATATCATACTTGCCGTTATGAGCCAGCTTGGCTAAGGTATTATCTTTCAGGGGTGGCTTGAGCCATGCTATAACCTGTTCCAGCGGCAATTGTTCTACCTGCCCCCAGCCGACATGACCCACCGGGATGTAGTAGGCTTCGCCCGGAGCTGGCGATAAAGATATGCCCACTAGCTGGGCTGACATCGGGTCTAGGCTGGTTGTCTCCAGGTCAAAGGCGAAGGACTTAGCCTCTGATAGTCTGTTTAGCAGCTCATCAAGGGCTGAGGTGGTATTTACGATATGGTAGTCTACTTGAGGTGGCTTGGTTTCAACTTGAGTTTCAATTTCAGGCAGCTTGGGCAGCAGGCTAACAAACTCAAGCTCACGGAAGAGCTCAGTTACCTGAGAGCGGTCATACTGGCCGAGCTGGCAGTCATCAAGGTTTAGGCTAACCGGTGTCTGGGTAACGATAGTCGTCAGCTCCTTGCTCTGGCGGGCAATGGCTTCATTTTCCCGCAATAGAGCCTGGAGTTTGGCTGGAGTCACCTGGTCTATATGGTCATAGATTTGCTCTATAGAGCCAAATTGGTGGATGAGCTTGACCGCGGTCTTGGCACCTATACCGGGCACGCCGGGGATATTATCTGAGGGGTCACCCACCAGCCCTTTAAAATCGGCAATCTGCTCTGGCTTGACGCCATACTTCTGGCTTACCGCCGTTTCGTCATAGAGCATGGTGTCGCTAAAGGCTCGCCCCGGTCTGGGGTAAAGAACTCTTACCCGGGGTGATACAAGTTGCATGGTATCGGCATCACCGGTAACGATAATGGCATCAATGTCCTGGTTACTGGCTTGCTGGCTGAGGGTGCCCAGGAGGTCATCTGCCTCATAGCCCTCGAGCTCAAAGATAGGGATGTGGAAGGCTTCAACTAGCTGCCTTACCCGCCCCAACTGGTTGACCAGCTCGTCCGGGGTTGGGGGTCGCTGTGCCTTATACTGCTCAAACATTTGGTGCCTGAAGGTAGGGGCTGCCTTATCGAAGGCGATGGCGTAATGACTGGGTTTTAGCTCATTTATTACCTTGAGCAGCATCAGAGCAAAGCCGTAAACGGCGCTAACCATCTCGCCGGTCTTGCTCACGGTGAGTGGTGGCAGGGCATGGAAGGCGCGGTGAATCAGGGCATTGCCATCAAACAGAACCAGTAGCGGCTTTTTCATGAGTATATTATAGCAGAGTGGGGGGCATGACAGAAGGAAGGGTGGGTGGAGATACAAGCTTATGTACTCTTATCCAGGTAATGAAAGGGAAAGTTCCTTGGCGTATTCGTATGAGATTATATCCCCGTCTTCGCATTTTAGATACGCAGTTTCTTGGTGCGATTTGTTCATAATTTCTGTGGAAGTATATTCGCGAAATGTATCGGCAACAAAATTCATCACTTTGATTTCTTGTTCGGAGAACATGCTCTCGTCTGGTTTAACTAAAGCGGTAAGTTGTTCACCTACTACGCCACGTGTAGTATCAAAAGGGATTTCGTTCTTCTCTAGAAGACCTTCATGGAGCATATTTGCAATAATAAGCTCATAGTTGTCAGGAACCGGACCATATGGAAGGGGAACATATCGAGTTCCAGTAATTGATACCGAGGTCTCCTTGAAGTGAAGAAAATCACAATACCATAATAATTTGTTAAGTTTAGTTTTCAGGGTGCCATCTAAAAGCTTTACCAAATAGAGAATCATATTCTTAAACTTTTCTAAATCGTACGCTTTGAAACCTGAGGTCAAATCCACATATTGATGTGATACTAACCGTTCAAAAGAAACTTGAAAGGTTTGCTCCTTGTCTTCTTGCAAGAAGCTGGCAATTCTCGTCTCAAGCCTTGCTGCTTTGTAAGACGGCAACTTATTCCAATTAGCTTCAAATAACTTTTGCATATTTTCTGGGTCTTCTATCAAGCGTAGTAGTTTATCATGCGCGTTGTCCTGGATAGCGCCATTCTCGTATCGATGAATAGTTATTTCTCCCCAACCAAGTAAGCGAGACAGCGCTCGTTGACTCAAACCATATTTCTCCCTAATTTTGCGAATTTCATCTGGTGGTAACAGGTTATTTTTCCCCCGGTAATGGCTATAGGCTTTTTCAAGATTTCGTGAGTCCCTCTCCTCGTCAAAGATTTTTACTCCACATTTTTGGCAGATAGCAACCTCCGCCTCTATTTCGATAGGCTCTCCTCTAACATTGTAGACTTCTTTTTCCACCCCCAGTGTTACGTCCGTATATTCTTCGCAATTGGGACAAAAATCACCTTTCATTTTTCTTGCCCTCCCCTTTTATAGGGATATTCAATAGTTTTATCTGGTACATGAAACGAAAAACAAATTGCCACACCATGCTCTGATACAGTTTTCAACTTAATGAATATTTGCTCCCCACGTATAGTCTTGCCAAATTCCCAAAACTCTCCTCCTTTAGGGCCTTTGTCTGGTATCGGTCCTCTGTAGTAATCTTCATATATTAGCCCTAATATTTCCTCCTTTGCTTGTGGAACTTTGATACCTAAATATGCTAAACAATCTAAACTTTTCTTCCTGTCAACAAAATAGAAATTACTTTGTGCGAACTCTTTAAAAAGCTTAAGGAAAAATGTTATCTGCTCTGGTTGAGCATCCCGCATAACTCATTCCTAAAATAGGATATGTTATCACATGATAAAAGTCAAGAGGTAAATGACATCTTTTGACTATAGAGTGGTATTATTTTGCTAAGTCCGCCCATGGCTGAGCCGACATAGGCATAGCTGCCATGAGGGAAGTGGACAGCTTTAATACTGCCTGTGGTGATTGTTTGCTGCTCAGGAAGCGCAATAAGGAGGATATAGCTTCCCTTCACAGTTCGAATTATCCCTTAGTAGCAGGCGAGAGATTTTCACAGTTCCTTAGCTGGGATGGCGGTAAGGGTCTCCACGGTATAATCAGTGGCAAACCCGGTTGCCATAACAAAGCTCATGGCTGCCTTTGCGTCTGGAGCCTCAAAGACGATTACGCCATCATAGCGACCAAGGGTAAAATACACATCACGAATGGTAATGCCTGCCGGAGCCTTGAGTTCCTTGAGATAGTTGACCGCTTCAACCCCCTTTCCTTTTGGCGATAAAAGCGTTACGAACACCATGTTGTGCCTCCTCCTTTTACTAGTATTATAGGGCTATCAAATGCCAATAACAATAGTTCCAATAAGATTTTAAAAATCACTGGGTTGAGCTTTCTGCCTATGACTTTTCTATCTTCTCCACCTCAATGGTGCATTCGGTTACCAGTGCAGCAAAAGCGCCTAGGGCAGCCAGAACCGGAGCTACCATAATCCCTATTGCCGCCGCTGGTGCCCCTACTGTGAGCGGAATCTCCAGTACCGTTCGCCCTTCGTGGAGCACTCGCACCCTTCTGATGTTACCTTCATGTACCAGTTGCTTAACTTTTTCAACCAGCTGGCTTCCCGATACGGTAAACTTTTCCTCAGTGCTCATTTCCGCCTCCTCTATCCTGCATGGCTCAGGCATAATTTCCCGCCAAGTTATAGGCATATTAAGTCGGTTATATGTATTGTGTCAAGCGTTCTGTTGAGGAAGAGATTGTTTATTAACCTCACCCCTCAAAGAGTCTTCGACCTTTATCCCCCTCTCCTTTTAAAAGGAGAAGGGGAAGAGATTTTAGAGAGGGGCGAAGCCCCTCTCTTACCTGCCTCCCCCTTCCCTTATTAAGGGAAGGGGGTCAGGGGGATAGGTTGCTAGATAATCTCTATTCAATGATTATCCTTTCGTGATATACTTTAGACTATGAAGGGGAAAGACTTACTCTCAGTAGCTGACCTCGGCGGTGAGGATATTCGCTTGCTTATATCAGATGCCATTGATATGAAAGCCCGAGGTTGGCTCTCCATACTCAGTGGCAAGACGCTGGCGATAATGTTTGAGAAGCCCTCACTGCGCACTCGGGTTAGCTTTGAGTTAGCTATGCGCCAGTTAGGCGGACAGACCGTTTATCTGTCTCCAGGTGAGGTTGGTCTGGGGGAGCGTGAGTCAGTTTCGGATGTGGCTAGAGTGCTCAGTCGCTATGTAGATGCTATCGCTGCCCGCACCTTTTCCCACCAGACCTTAGAAGTTCTGGCCGGTTATTCCAGGGTGCCGGTGATAAACGCCCTCTCCGACCGGGAACACCCGTGCCAGGCTCTGGCTGACCTGCTTACCATTTATGAGAAGAAGGGGGAGCTAAACGGTTTGACCTTGGCCTTCGTTGGCGATGGTAACAATGTGGCTCGCAGTCTTATGCTGGCGGCTTCGCTTACTGGGATGAATTTCAGGATTGCCTCTCCCTCTGGCTATGCTATTGAGGACAATATATTTAATCTGGCACAAAGCAATGCTATCGGCAGTGGTGGTGAGATATTTTACACTGAGGAGCCGCGCCTGGCAGTTAGCGGGGCTGATGTAGTTTATACTGATGTGTGGGCCAGTATGGGGCAGGAGGCTGAGGCTGAAGCGCGACGCCAGATATTTGCCGGCTACCAGGTGGATAGTGAACTACTGTCCTTAGCCAGGGAAGATGCCATATTTATGCACCCCTTACCTGCTCATCGTGGTGAGGAAGTAGCCGAGGGGATTTTAGATACTCCCAGGTCAGTGGTTTTTGACCAGGCTGAAAACAGGTTACACATGCAGAAAGCGCTGCTGGCGGGAATACTGGGTGGTCTGGAGATTCCGCTGGCTGGCTATCGTTAGGGGGCTGGTATGTATATCTTAAGGTCTATAATAAACCGGGGCTGGTGCCCCATCTTAATCACAGCACTGGCGGTGGTTGGCTATATCTACGAATGGCCAATTGAAGCTTTAGCCCCAGTCCTAATTATTATCCTGGTCATTGGCTTGGTGGTAGGGGCAAGTGGCGCCAAAGAGAAGCAATTAGAGCAATTATCGCTCAGGCTAAAGGAGCTAGCCGGGCATTTCAATCGCCGATTTATGGGTGATTCTTCACTGTCTATCTTTGTTGTTATCCGTAGTCTGCTCACCACTGATAATGCTAAAGTTTGGGCTTGGGCTCGGGAGTGTGAGGTGGCACAGCGCATTTTCAATACCTGGTGTAGCAGTTTTGTTACCAGGCTGGAGAGCGATATTAGAACCAGGCGGTTTGATGTTTACCTGCGCACCTATTTAAATGAGCTGTGGCTGGTAAACAGTCACTATTATGAATTTGTAGAGCAGTTCTGTGAGGTGGCAGAGAAAGTTGAGCTTCCGCGGGAAACCATAGACCTGTATAATCGGCTGGTGATGGAATACAACGCCTTTGTTCAGGATTTCAGGGATAATATCGGCGAGCTGAGGAGGTTTACCAGAACAGAGGTTGAGCCCCCCAGCGTGAAGTTTGCCAAAGAGTTACCGGTGGCAAAGTAATTATTATTTATCTACCTCACCCCCCTCCTTCAAAGAGGCTGTTTAGTTGTCATTGCGAGGCACGAGGTGCCGAAGCAATCTCACCATCGCTTTCAGAGATTGCTTCGCGGAGCCTGTCCTGAGCGCCATGAGATTCTTCGCTACGCTCAGAATGACACGAAGCGAAGGGCTCGCAATGACAGTTTGAGTTGCTAAATGGTCTCCTTCAAAGGAGAGGGGGGAGATAAAGAAAGAGGGGCTAGCGCTCCTCTTAGACACCTTAGTTAAGTAAGGACTTCTATTTAGGCAGATTTGAAAATATGTGGTTGTTAATTTCTGGGGCACTACTCCTACTTATAGGTTCATTTCTACATTCGTATTGTGCCATAGGGATGCAGGCTTCACCAGTCATTGCTCCAGCGATTTTTACTCATCTGCTAGGATACTTGTTCAAATAGGATGGATTATGCTTTTTGTGATTGGTATTGTAATGTTGTTTATCGCAGATTGGATTTGGGGAATTGTTGCTATTCCCGTGTATTGGTTTCTGCTTCCCCTGTTGTCGACACCAATCGTGAAAAAATGGATGCTAGGCTCTTGGGATGAGAATAAGCATATTTTGGAGAAACGGGGGTATACGAAGTATAATTATTCAAGTGGAGATTGGTGGAAGAGAGACGAGCTGAAGAGGGATTAAAAGGGGCGTAGCCCCTTTAAGAAATTCCCCTCCCTCTCCCCTTCAAAGGAGAGTCAAAGAGAGGCGAAGCCTCCAAATATATTATAGGGAGTTTTAGAGGGACGAAGTCCCTCTTCTACAACTGTTTCCCCCTTCCCCTTGGTAAGGGGAAGGGGGATTAAGGGGGATGGGGTTAATAAAATATGAGCAAACCTATTGCGGCTATTATCGGCAGACAGAATGTGGGTAAATCTACCCTGTTAAATCGCTTGGCGGGCAAGCCAATAGCTATCGTGGCTGATTTGCCAGGGACAACCCGCGACCGCATATTTGCTGATGTTTCCTGGCAGGGGGCTGAATTTACTATAGTTGATACCGGCGGTCTGGAAGTGAGACCGCAGTCTCCTATTGCTCGAGGAGTCAGGGGGCAGGTAGAGGTGGCTATCGCCGAGGCTGATGTTATTATTTTTATGGTGGACACCAGGGACGGAGTGGTGCCCTCTGACCTGGAAATAGCTCAGATGCTTCGTAGTTCAAGCAAGCCCATAGTATTGGTGGCTAATAAGGCGGATAATGCCAGGCTTGAGACTGAGGCGATAGAATTTTATCAGTTAGGGCTTGGTGAGCCATTTGCCATTAGTGCCTATCATGGCCGAGGCACCGCTGAGCTACTGGATAGGGTTATCCCCCTGCTGCCGACCCCTTCAGTTGTTGAGGCTGAGGCGGAGGTCATGAAGCTGGCTATTGTCGGTAGACCTAACGTGGGTAAGTCAACGCTGCTAAATGCCCTTTTGGGTGAGGAGCGGGCTATTGTTGATGAGCTCCCGGGGACTACTCACGATGCTATAAATACCCTGCTTGACTTTGATGGTCAAAGTGTGATACTTATTGATACCGCTGGTATCAGGCGGCGAGGTCGGTGGGGGGTGGGAGTCGAGCGGTATAGCTTAATCCGTGCCCTGCGGGCTATTAATGAGGCTGATGTAGTTCTGCTTGTGCTTGATGCCACTGAACTGCTTACAGCTCAGGACAAGCATATTGCTGGTTATATTCAGCAGGCGACTAAAGGGGTGGTATTGGTAGTCAATAAGTGGGACCTGGTTGTGAGCAAGAGTGAAGCTGAATGTAATAGGTATATCAGGAGCCAGCTCAGGTTTATGTCCTATGCGCCGCTGGTGTATATTTCAGCTAGGTTCGGGCAGGGGGTGGATAAGGTGATGCCTCAGGCGTGTCAGGTATATCAGGAGAGGCTCAAACGACTACCTACCGCTGTAGTTAATAGTGTGGTCCAGCAGGCGGCAGCTGCTCATAGTCTGCCACGAAAGGGCGGCAAGCAGCTGAAGATTTTTTATGCTACCCAGGCTGAGGTTAACCCGCCAACCTTCGTCTTTTTTGTCAACGACGCTAAGTTGATACATTTTTCCTATCAACGCTACCTGGAGAACAAGCTACGCCAGTCATTCGGCTTCACTGGCACTCCATTTCGTTTTGTCTTTAAAACCAGAGGTGAGCCATGATAATTGCCAAGTTTGTAGCTGTAGTTGTTCTTGGTTACCTTTTGGGCTCTATTCCCTTTGGTGTTTTGGTAGGCAGGCGGCAGGCTAAGGTGGATGTCAGACAGTATGGTAGTGGCAGGACAGGGGCAACCAATGTGCTCCGAACCGCTGGTCGCAAGTCAGCAGCTTTGGTGGCTGCCTTGGATGTATTAAAGGGAGTGCTGGCGGTGGTATTTGCCGGGTTGATAGTGGGTAGAGGCTACCTGGTAGTGGGCGGCTTTGGATTAGGCTCGCTGGTTGCTCAGGTTCTGGCAGCGTTAGCAGCTGTAGCTGGACATAATTGGTCGGTATTCCTCAGATTTCGCGGGGGTAGGGGCGTTGCCACCTTCTTCGGTGGGTTAATCGCCTTATGTCCGGTAGCAGCACTATTTGGCGGCGAGATTATAATTATTGGTGCTGGCTTAACCAGATATGTATCCTTGGGCTCCATTGCTGGGGCAGTAGGCACCTATGCCATATTAGTCCCGCTTACCATTATGAACAGCTTCCCTATAGAGTACCTGTTTTATGCTCTGGTGGGTGCAATAATGATTTTTGTTATGCACCGGGATAACATTGCTCGATTGCTATCGGGCAAAGAGCGCAAGCTCGGTGAGAGGACTGAAAACAGAGAATCGCCTCCCTCTAACGACACAGAGGGCACGGGGTAAGGTATGCCCAGGGTTGCCATTATTGGCACCACTACCTGGGGGATAACCCTGGGAGTGGTATTAGCACGTAGGGGGGTTGAGGTCAGGCTGTGGGCACGGACAGAGCAAGAGGCTACTGAACTGAGAAATGCCAGACATCATTCCCCCTCGCTTTCTGGTATTATCTTGCCTCCTCAGCTATCAATTACCAGCTCATTAAGTGAAGCCTTAGCTCATGCCAAGGCAGTAATCCTGGTTGTGCCATCTCAAAGGATGCGGCAGAACATAAAATTAGTTGCCGACTACCTCGATGGTTCAATGTTGATAGTGAGTGCCGCCAAGGGTCTGGAGATTGGCAGTAACCAGCGGATGTCCCAGGTAATTGCTGACGAGATAAACCCTGATTTTCAGTCTAATATTTGTGTTCTTTCCGGACCTAATTTGTCACGGGAGATTCTCCACGACCTGCCTGCGGTTGCAGTGGTGGCTGCCTGGAACGAGGCTGTAGTCAGAAAGGCTCAGAGGCTGTTAAATACCCCCAACCTTTGTCTGTATACCAATACTGATGTCATAGGTGTAGAGTTGGGGGGAGCATTAAAGAATATTATCGCTCTGGGTGCTGGCATAGCTGACGGGATAGGCTATGGTGACAATGCTAAGGCAGCTTTAATCACCCGTGGTCTGACCGAGATAACAGCTCTGGGAGTTGCCCTCGAGGCAAATCCACTCACCTTTTCTGGGTTAACTGGCTTGGGTGATTTAATCGCTACCTGCGCTAGCCCGTTAAGTCGTAATCACTATGTGGGGGTGGAGTTAACCAAGGGGCGCTCGCTAGAGAAGATAATCAAATCAATGAACGGTGTAGCTGAGGGGGTAAGCACTACCATTGTTGCCCGCAATCTAGCCCTGCAGTTTGGGCTGGAGATGCCTATTACCGAGAAGATTTATCAGGTACTTTATCAGGGGCTTAGCCCTGGTCAAGCAGCATTGGAGTTGATGGAGGCTGAGACCAGCCATGAGCTGGCGGGTCGAAGGTGGAAATTGTTCTCCCTGTTTAAGCGCTGAAGCTGTCCGACTAGCCCAAAAGTCAAGATTTTTAGAGACCCCGGTGAGAAAATCCCCTCCATTTTTCCGGATTTGGCATATTGGTTGGACTTAGGCTGTCGCCCAGCTCCCGGAGTAATTGGCGCTGTTTTTCAGTTAGTGAATCAGGGGTAACTACAAATAGCGTAACTAGCTGGTCGCCGCGCCCACGCCCATGCAAATGGGCAATGCCCTGACCTTTAAGCCTGAAGACTTGCCCCGTTTGACTGCCAGCCGGGAGCTTCAGCTTGGTTTTACTGTCCAGGGTGGGCACCTCTACCTCAGTGCCCAGAGCAGCTTGAGCAAAGTTGATTGGCAGCTCATAGAGGATGTCGTCATTATATCGGGTAAAGAATTCGTGCTCTTCAACTGACAGGGTGATGTAGAGATTGCCCGGGGAGCCACCCCTTGTCCCAGCTTCACCCTCACCACTGAGGCGTATTTGAGAGCCATTATCAACCCCAGCCGGGATTTTAACCGAGATATTACGCTTGCGCTTCTCTTTACCTGTGCCTCGGCACTGGGGGCAGGGCTCGGTAATAATTCTGCCTTCACCCTGGCACTGCTTGCAGGTAGTGGTGTGGGTGAAACGACCGAAGAGGCTCTGCTGCACCCGGCGCACCTGCCCGGTGCCATTACAGTTTGGACATCGGACGGGCTGACTGCCTGGCTTGCAGCCAACACCCTGGCACAATGAGCAATTCTCGGTGCGCGATATGGTTACCTCCCTTTCACAGCCCAGGGCTGCTTCCTCAAAGCTGATGGTAATGCTGTAGCTGAGGTCAGCACCACGCCGTGGTGCTTGGCGGGTGGCAGTGGCTGCCCCGCCAAAGAAGGCGTCAAAGATATCCCCAAAGCCGCCAAAGTTGAAGCCCTCAAAGCCTCGCCCGAAAAATCCCTCGGCACCACCATGCCCAAAGCGGTCATAAGCAGCACGCTTATCCGGGTCAGAGAGCACTTCATAGGCTTCGTTTACCTCTTTGAATCTTTCCCCCGTCTTATCATCATGGTTGTGGTCAGGGTGATACTTAAAGGCTAGCTTACGAAAAGCCCTCTTTATTTCCTCATCGGTAGCATTTCTGTCTATACCGAGGACTTCATAATAATCCCGCTTTGTAGGCATATTGTTTCCTACCTCACCCCTCGAAGAGTCTTCGACCTGTGTCCCCCTCTCCTTCTGTCTGATGTGTCATTGCGAGCCGAAGGCGAAGCAATCTTATCTTTTAGTTTGCTTCGTCGCTCCGCTCCTCGCAATGACTTCTATGCTCTAAGAAGGGGAAGGGTTATATAAGAGGGGCTCCGCCCCTCTTTAACTCTTTACTGATTTAATAGCAGAGCAGAAACTTTCCGGCCTTCGGGATGAGATGACAAAGGTCTTCTCAGGAGTTTCCAGTTTTATAGCTTCATTTACAAAAGCCTGGGTTAGAGCAAAGGTTCCGTCTCTCCCCTTCCTGATGCCCCATCCTCCATATGTCCTCATAGGGTGAGGCATTTTGTAGGGTGAGCAATCTTGCATCTTCTCCACTTCGATAACCTTACGGTAAAAAAGCCCGAATTTTATTATTAGCTTATCCTCAAATAACTCTACCCTCATCTGAAAGAAGCTAACTATGATGCCAATGGTCAAAGCAGTGTATAGTGCAGTGAGCCACCATAGTCCCCCAAGGATGATGCTCGGGATTAAGCCGACGGCTAACGCGAATAAGAAAATACCACCTATAAAAGGATAATTTACATTTAGCCTCTCCTCATAAATTGGCATTGATGACATGTTACTTTCTACCTCTCCCCCTTAATCCCCCTCTCCTTTTAATCCCCCTCTCCTTCTGTCTGATGTGTCATTGCGAGCCAAAGGCGAAGCAATCTTATCTTTTAGTTTGCTTCGTCGCTCCGCTCCTCGCAATGACTTCTATGCTCTAAGAAGGGGAAGGGTTATGTAAGAGGGGCTTCGCCCCTCTTTAACTCCCTATCTGGTGCTAAACCTCTTTAAACTCCCCCTCCACGGTGCCTTCCTCGCCTTCTTTGCCCGGCGGTGGCTGTCCACCCGGTGGTGGCTGCTGCTTATAGATGGCAGCGCCAATCTTCTGCATCGCCTCAGACAGCTCCTGTGTTGCCCGGCGGATGGCATTGATATCTGTGCCCTGTAGTGCTGAGCGTACCGCTTGAACCTTGCTTTCTACCTCCTGGTTCAGGTCTGAGGGTATCTTGTCCTTCTGCTCCCTCAGGGTTTTTTCCGCAGTATAAGCCAGGGTATCAGCGGCATTGCGGGTTTCCACTTCCTCGCGCCGTTTGGCATCCTCAGCAGCGTGTGCCTCTGCCTCCCGCTGCATCCGCTCTACCTCTTCCTTAGACAGTCCGCTGGAAGCAGTGATGGTGATTTTCTGCTCCCGACCAGTTCCCTTATCATGAGCCTTGACACTGAGGATGCCATTGGCATCAATATCAAAGCTGACCTCAATCTGGGGCAAACCCCGTGGTGCCGACAGGATGCCATCAAGCATAAACTGTCCCAGTGTTCTATTATCAGCAGCCATAGGTCTCTCCCCCTGCAGGACATGAATCTCTACACTGGGCTGGTTATCAGCCGCAGTGCTGAAAATCTGGCTCTTGGAGGTGGGGATTGTGGTATTACGAGTGATGAGGGGAGTAGCCACCCCACCAAGGGTCTCTATGCCCAGGGTGAGCGGGGTAACATCAAGCAGGAGAACATCCTTGACCTCCCCCTTGAGCACCCCTGCCTGAATAGCGGCGCCTATAGCTACTACTTCATCGGGGTTAACTCCCTTATGTGGTTCTCTGCCAAAAAATTGTTTTACCTTCTCCTGAACTAGGGGCATTCTGGTCTGCCCGCCAACCAGAACCACCTCATCAATCTGGGCTGGGGTCTTTTCAGCATCGGCCAGTGCCTGGCGGCAAGGACCAATGCTCTTTTCTACCAGGTCCATTATCAATTGCTCCAGTTTGGCCCGGGTAAGGGTGATGCTAAGGTGCTTGGGACCGCTGGCATCAGCAGTGATAAAAGGAAGATTTACCTCGGTCTGCTGGAGGGTGGACAGCTCGCATTTAGCCTTTTCGGCGGCTTCCTTTAGTCGCTGTAGCGCCATTTTATCCTGCCGCAGGTCTATCCCCTGGTCTCGCTTGAACTCATCGCATAGCCAGTCCATAACTCTCTGGTCAAAGTCATCACCACCAAGGTGAGTATCACCGTTAGTGGCGATAACCCTGTGTTGAACTTGGCTCTTACCCTCGTCCTCTACTGCACCAATTTCCAATATTGATATATCGAAGGTGCCACCACCGAGGTCATAAACAGCAATAACCTCCTCCTCCTTCTCTTTGCCCAACCTGTAAGCTAAGGAGGCTGCCGTTGGTTCGTTAATAATGCGCTTCACCTCAAGCCCGGCTATTGTGCCAGCATCCTTGGTCGCCTGCCGCTGACTATCATTGAAATAGGCAGGCACAGTGATTACCGCCTCAGTAACCTTTTCACCAAGGTAAGCCTCAGCATCCATCTTAAGTTTTTGTATAATCATAGCCGAGATTTCAGGGGGACTATATTCTTTGCCGCCCATCACTACCCTCACGTCATTGTTGGGAGCTTTTGTTACCTTGTAGGTCTTACGACGGGCATCTTCCTCTATTGGGAGTTCCCGTCCTGCCGGTTCTCCCCACTTACGCCCCATGAATCTCTTAATGCTATAAATAGTGTTCTCCGGATTGACGATAGCCTGGCGCTTGGCTATCTGCCCGACCAGACGCTCTCCATTTTTACTTATAGCTACTACTGACGGGACGAAGCGACCACCCTCAGCAGTAGTGATAACTACTGGCTCCCCTGCCTCCATCACCGCTACCTCACTAAGTGTTGTGCCTAAATCAATGCCTATAACCTTTGCCATAGTTTACTCCTCCTTCTTTTCCTCCTCTTCTCCTTTGCCCACTATCACCATAGTGGGGCGAATAACCCTATCGTGTAACTGGTAACCCTTCTGTAGCTCTTCGATAACTATTCCATCCTTACCCTTAGCATGCATCGCCGCTTCATGGAGCTTGGGGTCAAATGGTTCACCCAGTGCCTTAATCTGGGAGAGTCCCTGTGCCTCCAGGCTTGCCCAGAGCTTTCGCTCAATGAGCTTTATGCCATCTACCCAGCTAAGCTTGGCTAGCTGGGGTGGGATAGAAGTGAAGGCTCGCTCCAGGTCGTCCAGAATGGGCAGGAGGTTAAGCATAAGTATAGCGTTGGCAAACTTGCCGATTTCCTCCTTTTCCTGCTCACTGCGCCGCTTGTAATTAATGAAGTCCGCCTGTGCTCTCTGCCAGTTAGCCAGATAGCCTTCTGCCTTTCCCTTTTCCTCAGCTAGGATTTTCCTCAATGTCTCTATATCCTCTACCTCAGTGACCCCTTGCTCTACCTCCTTGGTTTGACCTTCTTCTGGCTCTTGTTGTGTCATAATTTGAACTCCTTATCAATCAACATGGTATAGATTACCCTGTTGTGGGTTTTCTCTCATATAGTTCAGCTACCAGTTGGCTCAGCACTGAGGATAGATAGCCTACGGCGGAGATGGTTCGGGCATAGGGCATGCGGGTGGGACCGACCACACTTATAATGCCAACGGCTTCTTCAGGCAGCCCATATTGGCTGATTACCACGCTGCAATCCTGGATAGCCTCTGCCTTGTTCTCCTTACCTATGATTACTTGCACCCCTTGGCTGCTTATCTCCTCTGGGGCGATGGTCCTCAGCAGGTTTCTGCAATCGATCAACTCCATTAGGGCTAGCACCTGCTGACCATGGCGAAATTCTGGCTGGTTAAGGGCGAAGTGTAGCCCATCGAGGCAAGACTTCTCATATTCCTGCTCATCTTCAGCTTGCATTATCTTGAGCAGGCAATTGGTTAGCTGCTGTTCGGTGGGGGAAAGCTCTATCTTCTCGGCTGAAATCCGTGCCCCGGTCAAGCCAGAATAAGCAGCATTTAGCCTATTGGCCATTATTGTTAGCTCCGATTGGGATATAACCTGGTAAAAGGTTATTAGCTGTTGCTTTAGCCTGGCTCCGTGAAGGACAAGGACAACCAGTGCTAGAGAGTCTCTTAACGCCACCAATTCCAGATGCCTAAATTGGCAATTTGCTGGCTTGGGCATAGTTACTATAGCCACATTTTGGACTAACTGAGCGGTAAGTGTTGCCGCCAGGCTCAGCCACTCCTCTAGCTCGCCCTCCACTTGGTGGAACAGGTGGCTAATCAAAAGCTGCTCGGCTGAGGGGAGCTCAATATCACTCAAATTCTCCACATAGTAGCGGTAGCCCTTATCTGAGGGTATGCTCCCGGCTGAAGGGTGGGGACGGGTAATATAGCCCTCTTGCTCTAGGTGTGCCATCTCATTGCGGATAGTAGCTGGACTAACCGCCAGCTCATAGTCGTTAATGATGCTCTGTGACGGCACCGGCATTGCCCTGGCAATATATTGTCCCACTATAGACTTCAGTATTGTCTCACTTCTAAAGGATAACACCTTTACCTCCGTGCCCTTGAGTTAGCAGTCTAACCCTGAGACTGCTAATCATATTTAACTTATCACTTTTAGCCCTCACTTGTCAAGAGATGAGCTAGTTCAGATAGATTGGGGACACAGATTATCATGTTTCGTTTCTCTGCAGCATTGCCCTATCCCCTCGAAGAGTCTTCGACCTGACCCCTTCCCCTCAGGGGAAGGGGGAAGTAGTTTTAAGAGGGGGCGAAGCCCCCTCCTTTTTATTCCTCCCCCTCTTGCTTAAAAATACATCCCCCTATTATGGAGAGGAGTAAAAAAGGAGAGTCAAAGAGAGGCGAAACCCCAAAATATATTACAGGGAGTCTTAGAGGGACGAAGTCCCTCTAACATAACTAATTCCCCCTCCCTTTCTTGGAACATATAAGTCATTGCGAGGAGCGGAGCGACGAAGCAAACTAAAAGATAAGATTGCTTCGCCTTTGGCTCGCAATGACACATCAGACAGAAGGAGAGGGGGATAAAGGTCGAAGACTCTTCGAGGGGTGAGGTAAATAAAGGGATGCAGATTTGAATGGTAGCCTCAGCTATGCTATATTTAGACCAATGGATATTAGCTGGTTAGGTCATTCTTGCTTCAGGATTAGGGGCAGTCATGCCACAGTTATTACCGACCCCTATTCACCGAGCTTGGGTTACACATTGGGCAAGACTACCGCCCGTATTGTAACTGTGAGCCATCAGCACCCTGGTCATTCCTATGTTCAGGGCATTGGTGGTCAACCAAGGGTGGTTAACGGACCAGGTGAGTATGAAATCAGTGGCGTCCTGATTATCGGGATAGCCACCTTTCATGATGGGGAGGGGGGCAGAAAGAGGGGCAAAAACACCGTCTACCTTATGGAGATAGATGAAATATCGGTATGTCACCTTGGCGACCTGGGGCATGTGCTTACCGGTGAGCAGGTTGAGGAGATAGATAATGTGGATGTGTTACTGCTTCCAGTAGGTGGGGTGTCCACCATAAATGCCCCCGTGGCAGCCGAGGTAGTGAGGCAACTTGAGCCTAAAGCGGTAATCCCGATGCATTACAAAACCCCGGCGCTTAGCTGGGAGCTGGAGCCGGTGGAAAGATTCCTTAAGGAGATAGGGGCAAAAGAGGTCAATCCCCAACCTAAACTCTCCATTACCAAGTCAAGCCTGCCGGCTAGCACACAGGTCTTCTTGCTCGATTATCTGTACTAAATCCCCAACCCTAGAGCCTCGATACCTTTATTACCAGTATTATCATAGTGATTAACATTGCTATCATGGTGAGGAGGAAAGTCAGGAGCAGGACGCCACCCAGCGGCATTAGCCACATTATCCAGTCGGGGGTGGCTGACTGGGGTGGTTGGGGTGGCTCTGGTGGAGAGGTTGACTGGGGCGATGGTGGTGGCTCGATAGTGAAGGCACTAACAGCACTCCAGGCACTGCAAGTATCGGAGCTGATAGCCCTCACCTTCCAGTAGTAGGTGGTATTGTAGTCGAGAGCTATGTTACATTGCCAGGCGGTGGTGGGCAAGGCATAGGCATCGGTCTTCAGGATGGTGGGATTGTCTAAGGCAGCCTCGGTAGACACCACTAGCTCATAGCTATCTGCCCCGGCTACGGCGCTCCACTGAAATATCGGTTTTACTGGCATCCCGCTGGCACCAGCTTTGGGACTATCCAGCTTGGGGGCAGAGACCTCGGTGCCAAGGCTGGTAGTAAATGACCACTTAGCTGACCAGGGGCTTAATACTGGCTCGGTGGCTCTCACCCGCCAGTAGTAGGTGGTAGCCGGCTCGAGTATTGGCAAGCGGGCTGAGCTAGCTTCAGTATCACCCTCAAAGTCATCAGGAACGCTTGAGAAGTCGGTGTCATAGTTAAGTTGCCATTTATACTCGGCGGCACCCTTCGATGTCTCCCAGCCAAGGCTTATATTTCTAACCGTGTTATCGATAATTGTGCCTACGCCCGGTGCCTCACTGGGAGGTGAGGTGAGGATAACAGGCTGGGTCAGGCTATCGGTATAGGTCATCAGCTTAACATTAGCAGTATCAATCGACCACAGCCTGTTGTCATGCAGCCATAGTCCAATTAGTTTAGCCCCATCATCCAGCCCTTTGGTTACTGTTTCAAATGTCGGTCCTAGTTGATATGTTGGGTTAAGGCAGCGCTCCATGCCGTCGTCAGCCTTGAAGTTGGCGGCATATAGTGTTCCCTCCGCTGACACTATCATTTGACCAATCATGCCACCGGTGGGAGAATATATGCTTTCCCAGGCATCACTCTTGCCGATGATAAAGCGGTAAATGCCCTCACCTTCGGTGTCGCTGGCAGCATAGACCGTTTTATTACTGCTGTATTCTGGGTCAAAGGCGACGGTTACACTGCCAGTCAGTGGTTTTGAGGTGGCATCCGGCGGCAGCGGCTCAAATGAAGCACCATTATCTTCAGACCAATAGACCCAGCCATCTTTGTTGCCTACCAGGATAGTCTTATCCTCATCATAGTCGGGCGACAAGGCTATGGAGTTTAATGACTGGCTGCCAGCGACTACCCTCTCAGAGTAGCTCCGGCCGCTGTTGGTGGTGCGGTAGACGAGACCGAGATTGTCAGCCTTATCAAAGCTGCCGATAAACAGGGTGGTATCATCAACCACCGCCCAGGCGTCAATGGGGAAGGGGGCAGTTCGGCGCTTGAAGTTTTGACCGTTATCATCTGACTTCCATATTGCCGAACTTCCGTTACTGCTGCCAGCGATGAACACTACCTGGTTATCACTATCATATTGCGGGGAAAGTGCGACTCGGTCAATCTCATCTACATCAGTCAGGGCGCTGGTATAGACCCTTTCCCAGCTTGTTCCACCATTGAGACTGCGCCACAGGCTGTGCTCCTCGTCAGTGTGATGGGTGAGCATAAACAGGGTATTATCCTGGCTATAGCTCGGGGACGGAGCCAGGTCAACAATGTCGCTGATTTTGGTATCAATTAAGCTGGTCTGGTTCCAGGTAACGCCGCCATCCCTGCTTATTGAGAAGGCGCTCTCAGTGCCACTGGTGGCGGCGTAGGCTATACCGCTATCAGCAAAATCGGGAGCCATGACCACATGGGTCAAGCCATCACCAGATGGAGCTTTTTTGCTCCAATACCAACTCTCCCCATCGTCGGTGCTATACCATACCTTGCCCGCCCTTCCACCAGCCAGTAGCCGGGTATCGCCAATCTCACCAATCAGGTCAAGGCTGATGATATCAGCATCCACACCAAGGTCATAAGCATCCTCTTCAGTCACTCGGTAGACATCACCGTTGCCGGCAACTGCCACACCGACAAAAAACTCATAAATTTGGTCAAAGTCGGATGGGAAACAAATCCTGGAGGCAGCAGTGACGGCAAAACTGCTGGCATTATTCTCAAGCAGCTCAACGGGGTGAGACCAGTCGCCAAGGACACCATAGTTGTTGATAATGTAGGTGTGAGTTTCGCCAGTAACTAAAGCCATTATCTGGAAATCTTGGGCGAAGTCAGGTGAGCAGGCTATAGAGTAGACGTCATAGTTGCCCGTCTTTAAGTCAGCCCACCTAGCCCCAAAATCTGCTTCCGCTAGGCAGTAGACACCGCCAAAGTTATCCTTGTCAGCAGTGCCTATGAATACAAAGGGGTCATCATTGCCATCATAGCCGACATCAAGGCAGGTGACCGATTCATTGGCATCAAGAGCGGGAAAAGTGCCACCGCCTACTTTATCAAAGACATCGCCAGCATCATCAGACTTATAAACATGGCTGCCATCGGTCAGGTAGATAGTGTCGGCATCAATCCTGGAGCAGGCAATATCAGCTATGGCACCCCCATCGTAGTCGGTCTGTTCCCAGGTGCACCCCCCGTCTGTGGACTTCATCAGGTGATGTGTTGTGCCATCAAAGTTGTAAGTATATAAGGTGCCGTCAATAGCCATGGTCAGTTGCTGGAGCTCTGAGCCTAAAGCCAGCACCCAGTCCCCCGCCTTGCCATCGGTGGGGCTCTTGACCTCAGACCATTCTACCAGAGCGGGGTGGGCGAAAACTGGGGAGGTTGAGCTGAGCCATCCAAGCAAGAGCAGCCCTACTGCTACCGCCTCAAGCTTTGCCATATGGCAAATTCTACCCTTGCTCTAGGTGGAAGTCAATAGGGAAATATTTATCTACCTCACCCCCTTAAAGCACCCAGGAAAATCGAAGATTTTCCTGGGAACCCCCTTGTTCCCCCTCTCTCTTAAGAGGCTGTTTAGTTGTCATTGCGAGGCTGTTTGGTTGTCATTGCGAGGCACGAGGTGCCGAAGCAATCTCTGAAAGCAATAGTGAGGTTGCTTCGCGGAGCCTGTCCTGAGCGCAAGCGAGGAGTTTTCTCTTATGTCTTTGCGAGGAGCGCAAGCGAGGAGTTTTCCCTTATGTCATTGCGAGGAGCGCAAGCGAGGAAGCAATCTCTGAAAGCAATAGTGAGATTGCTTCGCGGAGCCTGTCCTGAGCGCCATGAGATTCTTCACTACGCTCAGAATGACACGAAGCGAAGAGCTCGCAATGACAGTTTGAATTGCTAAACAATCTCCTTCAAAGGAGAGGGGAAGGAGTTAGTTTTGAAGGGGCAAAGCCCCTTTAAGAAATTCTCTTCCCTCTCCCCTTATCAAAGGAGAGTTGAAGAGAGGCGAAGCCTCTCTATATACAACTACTTCCCCCTCCCTTATCAAGGGAGGGGGATTAAGCGGGTTCCCTGAAAAATCAAGGATTTTTTAGGGTGCATTAAGGGGGTGGGTTACCTAATAAAAACCTAAAGGGTGAGGGGTTGGTAAGCAATCTCTAAAAAGGGGGAGCCCCCCTTCAGCTGAAGGGGGGCTCCGAGGTATCCGGTTGAGGTGTTACCCCTTTAGTCCAAACCGGGTTTTAATCAGGGCACTCGTCTGGTCATGACTATCAGGACAATCACCGCAATCACCAGAACCGCACCAATAACTACTATCGCCCATATCCAGGCCGGGGTTATCACTTGAACTGGTGGTATCTCCACCGGCGGCCCTGGTGCAACTACTTCTATTGGCTCCGCCTCAGTGGTGAATACACCGGTTGCCCAGTTGCTCGTGCCTGTCGCACTGACAGCCCTTACCTTCCAGTAGTAGGTGGTGAAGTAGTCAAGGGTTGTCTCATACTGATAGACAGTGGTAGTTAGCGTCTTGGTGAAGGCATCGCTGAAGGCATCGTTGTCAGCCAGCATGAACTCATAGCCAGTAGCCCAGTCAGCCGTATTCCAGGCGAAGGTCGGTTTTATGGGAACACCGCTTGCACCCATCCATGGATACTCGTTGACCGGTCCCTTGAATGGGTTCCACTGAGCCTCACCCATTGCCGTGGTAGCTGACCATACATCTGACCACTTGCTGACTAATGGCTCGCTTTCTGCTACTCTCACCTTCCACCAGTATTCAGTGCCGGAGTCTATGCCATCACCCGCAGTCAGGACCAATACCGGCTCGTCACCGCCAATAGCGCCTTTAAACACCTTATAGGCAGTCTTGAAGTCCTCGTCGGCGTAGCACCTTACCTCATAGTCGTCGGCATCAGAAAGCTCTTCCCAGGTAAGGGTTAGCTTGTCTGTTCTGTCTACGCCTTCGCCGTCAGCCGGCGACTCCAGTTCTACCGGTCCAACCAGCGCATCCTCATAGGTCCACAGCACGTTGCGAAGGCTAACGCCATCGTTATCGTCAGCCTCCTCATCATAGCCCATGTCAAGAGCATAGAGGACATTGCTCCCGCTGGTTGTCTGCAGCCACCATAGCATGGAGTAGTCATTAAGCTCAAAGTCTACCTGCTCAAACAGCGGCTCGCTTGCCGTTGGGTCGACCGAGCGCCACATACCAGCACCATCCTCTATATCTGAGACATAGAGACAGCCGTCGGCAGTGGCTATGCCCGAAGCGATGCCTATATTGAAAGCATCGCCATCAGCATTGAAGACAATCTCCTCCCAGTCATCGGACTCACCGACCTCAAAGCGGTATATGTCATCGTTACAGGCAGCGTAGATAAAGCTGTTGTCGGCATAGTCGGTGTCAAAGGCGACAAGGGCATAAGGACTAGTAGGACTCGTACCCATAGGGAGGGGATCGCCTACCATCTCCCACTCATCGCCCAGGTCCTCGGAGATGGCTACCTCACCCTCATCGCTACCACAAAGGATGTTGTCACCAGAGACGGCAAAGTGCCAGATTTCGCCTTCAATATCGGCGTCTATGTCCTCCCACACCCTGGCACCATGGCGGTCAGTCTTCCACACTACTCCATCGTCATCCTCATCCATTCCACCGGCGAGGATGGTCTCAGCGTCTATTACCACCCAGTTGTATAGGTCACCAGGCTGGCAGCGCAGGTCATCCCAGCTCTGACCCTCGTCGTCTGAGTAGTATATCATTATGTCGTCGGGGTCCCAGAACTCCCAGTTAGTGACGAATACCGTCTCGTCGGTGCCTATCTCGGGTGACACACTCACCATACGTATGGGCGTGCCCAACACACGCTCTTCAGCCACCCTCTCCCAGTATTCGCCGTCATACCGCCACAGGCTATCGCGACCATGGTGCTGGCTCGCCAGGAACAGCTTGCCGCTGTCCTCATAATCCGGGTAGAAGGAGACATTCCGTATCCTGTCGCCCATATCGGTGTTAATCAGTGAAATCTGGTTCCACAGGTCCCCACCGTCAATGGTGTAGGATACGCCGCATTGCCTGCCCGAGGTTGCCGCCCATGCCTCCCCCGAGTCGGCGAAGTCCTCAGCCATCAGCACATAGGTCCATTTGTAGCCAGACGGACGCTTGTCGGCGGCATCCCAGCTTTCGCCGTCATCGGTGCTATATAGTACCGTAGCCTCATAAAAATAATCGTCACCACCATAGTCACTCGCTGTACCAGCCAGCAGCAGGGTAGCGCCAATCTCGCCCGTCAGCTCCAGGCTGATGAAATCGGCGTCAACAGCATCATCATCGTCGGCAAGGCAGTAGGCAGCCGGCTCATCGGTTACCCGGTAGACGCTACCGTGACCCTGGTCATTACCACCACCGTCGACAGCGACAAACAGCTCGTCGTGGTCAAAGTCGTCGGGGAAGCAGATATTGGAGCCCCACTCAATCTCAAGGGGGCCATCGCCGGCTTCCTCAAGGTCCTCGCCAAACTGCTTCCATACCCCCGCAGTGCCGCTGTTGACCACAATCTCAGTAGGACCGCCGTCATCGTCGGACACCAGGGCGTAAGCCTTGCGGCTGTCGTCAAAGTCAGGGGCGCAGTTTATGGCGAAGGCATTATAGCCACCGCCCTCATAGGCCCATAAACCCATGTCACTCCACCCTGACTGATATGACTCCAGATTTATGAAGTAGGCACCGCCGCCCCAAGCAGTGCTGACGAAGACGTGGGGGTCACCACCGAAGTAGGTCACATCAAGCGAGGTAATATACCCCCCGTAACCATTAAAACGAGCCTCATCAAGGGAATCAGGGGCCATTGCCTCAAAGGTGTCGCCGCCGTCCTCAGACGAGTAAACATAACCAGGTTGATAAAATCCAGTGGCTACATAGACGATGTCGGCATCCTCGCTGTCGCAGACGATATCAACTACGTACCCGTGATCATCCTCGAACAGCTCATCAGCGAAGTCGGTCGTTGACCAGGTGCGACCGCCATCATCCGACTTGAAGATGTTGCTATCAATGTCGTCGTCGTCCCCCCAATCAGCGCCCTCTACATAGGCATAGGCATACAGGTCTCCGTTAATAGCCCTGGCCATCGGTCCCACATACTCTATATCCTCGTCGTAGAACCAGTCGCCGTCCGACCCCGCTTCGGGGTAGTCAAACTTTGACCATTCGTTCTCATCGGGGTCAGCCGCCACCGGAGCCGCAGTGAAGGCAAACAGGCTCAGCACCATCACAAAGGTCAGCGCCACACCCATTATCTTATAGATTTTCTTTTTCATCGACCTTTATTTATCCTCCTTAATCTTTCTGTCTCCATAAACAAAAGTATAAATCTATCTCTCCTTTGTGGAGACAAGATTGTTTTTAGTTTCCGTGGCTTTTATTATTCTCCCCTCGCCCTTCACAAGGTGAAGGGTGAAGGGCTCTTGCCATAGCATCACCCCCTTTGCGGTTAATATTATATTCAATAGCTACGCTAAACACTATACCACAACTTCGCCATTTGTCAACCCCTCTATCTGGGCTGACCTGGGACAGACTACTGGAGGGGAACTTCTAGTGGGTAGATGTATAATGGCCAGTTAGCCCACACCTCGTCTTCATCCTCGTCAAACTCCTCATCGCCATCGTCAACCCAGGCTCTCACCGATATAACATCGTCCTGCCAGGCGCCCATGTCCTCTTGTACAGATGTGTGGATAACAAATGCGCCGCACTCATTAGCGTATTCTTCTTCCCAGTAGATATCCTCGTCGCAGTAGGTTATGAACACAAGAGCATCCGCCGGGAAGCAAGAACCCAGGATTATCAGGGGAGCTTCTTCTTCGTAGTATGGAACGCCGCCGACAGCCCAATAAAAGGGGTACATCGTGTCTGGTTCCTCTATGCAAACCACTATCTGGGCTACCGGTCCTAGGTCACCGTCTTCACCATCTTCACCCGGTATTCCTCGTAGTCCTTGTTCACCCTCTGAGCCTGGCGGTCCCTGTGCTCCCGGCACTCCCTTTAGTCCCTGCGGTCCCATTGGTCCCGGTGTTCCTGCTGGTCCTGCTGGTCCAGCACAAGCCGCCAGCGGCACCACAATCAAAGCTATAATTATAAGAAAGGCAATTAGCTTGCCTGCTTTCTTCATTTCGCCTCCTTAACACTTTTCAAGATACCGGTTGATTTTATCTGCTCGCTTTTTCCCTCTATATCACCCCCTTCTTTTCCCTTCCTTCCACTTTCAAACTCACAACAAATTGTATTATACCATAGCTGTCAACACTTCTACCTACTATAACATAACTTTGCCATTTGTCAACCCCCTTATTCTGTCATTAGATTGCTTCGTCGCTCTCCCTCCTCGCAATGACGAAAAGGGGCGTCATTGCAAACCTCCTTGCCCTATGTCATTGCGAGCCGAAGGCGTGGCAATCTCGGTGGTGGGGCATTCTGCTTCATCTCCTATCTCTCCTTTAAAAAGTGGGGGATTGGGGGCTACGCCCCCTCTCTGACCCATACTCCCCCTTCCCTTATTAAGGGAAAATGTGAACCCCCCAAAAGTGGGGGTTTGGGGGCTACGCGCCCCCAAAAAACCTTTTTAGGGTGGGAGGGTGGGAAGAAAAAATTATATCTCCCTGGTCAGGTTAGCCAGGAACTCGGCGTTGGATTTCGTCTTGCGCAGGCGGTCAAGCACTCGCTCCGTGGTTTCACTGAAGTTGACGGTGTCGGCGGCAATCATGCCTATCATGCGCCTCAGCAGCCATACCTGCTTTACCGTCTCCTCATTCAACAAAAGCTCCTCCCGCCTGGTGCCACTGCGCTCAATATTCATTGCCGGGAAGATTCGGCGCTCAGCTAAACGGCGGTCAAGGTGAAGCTCCATATTCCCCGTTCCCTTGAACTCCTCGTAGATGACCTCATCCATGCGGCTGCCGGTATCAATGAGGCAGGTGGCGATGATGGTCAGGCTTCCACCCTCATCCATGTTGCGGGCAGCGCCAAAGAAGCGCTTGGATGGATGAAGGGCAGCCGGGTCAATACCACCGGATAGGGTGCGGCCACTGGGGGGCATAACCAGATTATATGAGCGGGTGAGGCGGGTAATGCCGTCAAGAAGAATAACCACATCCTTGCCGCTTTCCACCATTCGCTTGGCTCTCTCCAGCGCCAGCTCGGCGACACGGGTGTGATTCTCCACCGGCTCATCAAAGGTGGCAGCTATCACCTCCCCCCTCACCGAGCGCCTAATATCGGTAACCTCCTCCGGTCGCTCGCCAATGAGGCATACCATCAGGTGAATATCGTTATAGTTAGCGGTGATGGCATTGGCTATGGATTTCAACAGCACCGTCTTACCCGCTTTGGGTGGCGATACAATCAAGCCTCGTTGCCCTCGTCCAATGGGGGCAATGAGGTTCATAAGCCGGGTGGACAGGTCTTCGGGTTTGGTCTCCAGGTTGATTAATTTATCGGGGAAGGTGGGGGTGAGTGAACCGAAGGAGGGGCGGCTCTTGGCTAGCTCGGGGTTCATCCCGTTAATCGCCTCTACCCTCACCAGACCGTAGTATTTCTCGGCATTTTTTGGTGGTCTGCCCTGACCGGCAACCATATCACCGGTGCGCAGACCAAAGCGGCGGATTTGAGACTGGGAGACATAGACATCAGCCGAGCTGGGCAGCAGGCTGTTTTGCCTTAAGAATCCGTAGCCCTCTCCGATAATCTCAAGAATGCCGCCACAGAAGATGTAGCCCTGTTGCTCGGCATACGCCTGGAGCAGGCGCATAACGAGCTCTTGCTTCTTGAGGTTAGTATAGCTGGAGACGCTCATCTCCTTGGCTAGCTCAATCAGCTCGTCTCTGCTTTTGTGTTCTAATTCACTTATATTCATTGTAACCTCCCCCTTGGTAACCACTTAACATAACTCAAAAAACAATTCTCAAAGCTAATCAGATACGAATTGTTTCCCTATTTTTAATTATTACCATTTTCTATTTTCGTGAGACCCCTTGCCAGTCACTGAGGAAGCGAGCGACACCGACATCAGTAAGCGGATGGTGGAGCATCTGCATCAGAACCTTATAGGGAACGGTGGCAATGTGAGCCCCTGCCTTGGCAGCAGCCACACAGTGCTGGGGGTGACGAATGCTGGCGGCAATCACCTGGGTGGTTAGCTGGTAATGAGCAAAGACATCAACAATATCCTTGACTACCTCCATGCCGTTATGACCGACATCATCCAGTCTGCCGACAAAGGGGCTGACATAAGTGGCGCCGGCCAGGGCACCAAGGAGGGCTTGATTTAGCGAGAAGCACAGGGTAAAGTTTACCTTTATATTCTCCTTGGCCAGGGCTGAGGTTACCTCCAGGCCGTCGGTGGTGGCCGGGATTTTAATCACGACATTGGGTGCCCAGGAAGAGATGAGTTGTGCCTGCTCAATCATCGCTTGAGTTCCTTCAACCAGCACCTCAACCGAGATAGGTCCGGGGATAATAGAGCAGATTTCTTTGATGACCGCCTCATAGTCAGCAGTTCCCTCCCTGGACACCAGGCTGGGGTTGGTAGTAACCCCACTGATGATGCCCAGCTTGGCTGCTTGTCTGATTTGGGCAATGTTGGCTGTATCCAGAAAGATTCGCATTCTGACCTCTAAAACTGGGGTGAAAGGGGCAGTGGCGGTTGAGCCCCCTCCCGTAACACGTCCTTGGCTATGCTGATAAAATCGCGGAACAGCGGATGGGGGCGACCGGGGCGGGAACCAAATTCAGGGTGGAACTGGCAGCTCACCATCCACTGGTGGTTGGCTAGCTCGCAGAGCTCAACCAGCCTGCCATCAGGGGATAGCCCGCTATAGACCATTCCTGCCTCCTCTAGCTGAGCACGAAATTGATTATTAAATTCGTAGCGGTGTCTATGGCGCTCGTAGACCAGATTCTGCCCATAGGCACTAGCGGCATGGCTGCCATCAACCAATTTGCAGGGGTAGTTGCCCAGGCGCATAGTGCCCCCCTTGTTCTCTTTGTCCTTCTGTTCGGGGAGGAGGTCAATGACCGGATAGCGAGTAGAGGCATCAAACTCGGTGGAGTTTGGCTCGGCTGAGCCCAGGACATGGCGGGCAAACTCAATCACCATCACATGCATCCCCAGGCACAGCCCCAGGTAAGGGATTTCATTGTCTCTGGCGTAGCTGGCTGCCTTTATCATGCCCTCTATCCCTCTAACGCCGAAGCCACCGGGGACTATAATGCCTTGGGCAGAGCGCAATACGGAATCGTCCCCGTCGGCTTCCAGGGTCTCTGATGGAACCCAGATGAGCTCAATATCTCTTTTATGATACAGGGCGGCGTGGTGTAGTGCCTCCCGAACTGAGAAGTAGGCATCCTTCAATTCCACGTATTTCCCCACTACAGCGATATTAACCGGCTCACGGGGTGTTTTGATAAGGTTGACCAGTTCCTGCCACTGGCTCAAGTCTGACTGGCGGGGGCTAAGCCCCAGCTTGTCCACGATTAGTTGCCCCAATCCTGCCTCCTCCAGGATGAGCGGAACCTCATAGATAGCAGATACCGTGGGCAGGGGGATGACTGCCTGTCGCTGCACATCGCAGAACAGAGATATTTTGTCCCTTATCTCTTCCGAGATGGGGTAATCACTGCGGCAGACGATAATATCGGGCTGGATACCTATACGGCGCAGCTCATTAACGCTGTGCTGAGTGGGCTTGGTCTTTACCTCCTGGGTAGAATTGAGATAGGGGAGAAGGGTAACATGGACGTAGAGCACATTATCCCGTCCCACATCGTTTCGCATCTGTCTGGCGGCTTCCAGGAAGGGCTGTCCCTCAATATCGCCCACCGTGCCCCCGACCTCTATAATAACCACCTCAGCCTTTGATTTCTGGGCTAATTGCCTGAAGCGTTCCTTTATCTCGGTGGTAACATGGGGCACCACCTGGATGGTTCCTCCCAGGAAATCGCCCCGTCTCTCCTTGGCAATAACCGAACTATAGATTTGACCCGAGGTAACGCTCGACTCAGCGGTAAGGTTGACATCAATGAAGCGCTCGTAATTGCCCAAATCAAGGTCGGTCTCGGCTCCATCCTGGGTGACAAATACCTCACCATGCTGGTAGGGAGACATTGTCCCTGGGTCAACATTGAGATAAGGGTCTAGCTTTTGCACCGACACAGCGATTTGGCGACTCTTCAGAATGGTGCCGATAGAAGCGACGGTGATGCCCTTTCCAACTGAACTAACTACACCACCGGTAACAAAGATATACTTTGACATCTGGGAAAACCAAACTCTAAGGATTCAATCCAGAAGCAACCTTGCGTAAAGAGGCGGGAGTTTTTCTGTATTATAATGAAGCAAATATTAATTGTCAAGTTTGATAACATCAATAGTTTGTATTGGCTACGGGGGTGGTGTTATTATGATAGCTATGGAGCAAAGGCTGAGGGGAGTCCTTTCTAGAAGGCAGAAGTCTCATATTGTGGATGCCAGCCGGACACCATCAGCAGTTCTAGTGCCTATCTATTATAAACAGGGGCAATATTATATCCTGTTTACTAAACGGACAGAGAGGGTGAAGGAGCATAAGGGGCAGATATCCTTTCCTGGGGGAGAATGCCAGGAGGGGGACAGGACGCTGATTGATACCGCCTTGCGCGAGTGTGCTGAGGAGATAGGCTTAGTACCTGGTGAGGTTGAGGTATTGGGGGAGCTGGATGATACCATTACCACCACTTCAAGCTATATTATCTCTCCCTTTGTTGGTTTTATCCCCTGGCCATATCAGTTCAAGGTGGACGGGTGGGAGACTGAGGAGATAATTGAAGTCCCTATTTCGGCGCTGATGGATAAGGATTGCCTACGTCAGGAGACCGAGATTATAGGCGGTCAAGCAGTCACCTCGTACTTTTATCACTATCAGGGAAGGGTAATCTGGGGGGCAACTGCCAGGATACTGCGCCAGTTTCTGGATATTTTTGCCCGGGTGACGGGGGCTAAAAGCTGAATACCAGTTGAGACAGTGGCTTTAACCTTGTTAATTTATTTAGTCCGGTTGCCCACCCCCTCACCCCTATTAGCAGTATAGTATATTTACAAATTTTTGCCAGGAAGTTTACAAGATTTTATTAATTTTCCTTAAAAATTATTGACAGGTATTATAAAATGGTTTATAATACTTTGCGGAAGGGAAATGGCAGGCAAGGATTACTATAGTATATTAGGGGTGGCTCGGGATGCCAGTGAGCGCGAGATAAAGCAGGCTTACCGGCGGCTGGCGCGCAAGTATCACCCAGATGTTAATCCTGGCGACAAGTCGGCAGAGGCAAGGTTTAAGCAGATAAATGAGGCTTATGAGGTTCTGTCCGACAAGGAGAAGCGGCAGAAGTATGACCAGTTTGGCGACCAGTGGCAGCAGGCACCATTCTGGGATTTCAGCCAGGCTGGCTCTAGATTCCACTTCGGCGAGGATGAGCTAGGTAGCCTGTTTGATGATTTGCTCCGCGGTTTTACCACCGGAGTTTCCAGCCGCTGGGCTCAGCCAAGGCGAGGTCGGGATGTAGAATACCCGCTGGAGGTAACCTTGGAGGAGGCCTATCACGGGACGACCCGCACTATTAGCCTTGAGGATGGTAAGCGTCTTGAGGTCAAGATTCCGCCCGGGGTTAGGGATGGGTCTCGGGTTCGCATTGCCGGTAAAGGCGGACAGGGTTACGGTGGGGTGAGGGGTGACCTTTACCTGGTGATTTCGGTTAAGCCACACCACTTGTTCCAGCGGCGGGGCGATGACCTATATGTTGGGGTGGCGGTGCCGTTGGTGGTAGCCATGCTGGGTGGTGAGGTTCAGGTGCCTACTCTTAGGGGCAAGCTGGCATTGAAGATTCCGCCAGAGACTCAGAATGGGCGTGCCTTTCGCCTGGCAGGGCAGGGTATGCCGCATCTGGGCAATTCTGTCCGTGGTGCCCTGTTGGCTAAGGTGAACGTGGTATTGCCCACCAACCTGACTCAGCAGGAGAAGGAGCTATTTAAGCAGCTTGATCAGCTTCGCTCAGGTTGATAGAATATAGGTTATTATGAATCTTGATGATACTGAACCACGTTATGTGATAAGTGTAGCTGCCAGAATGGTAGGTGTGCAAACTCACACCTTGCGCTATTATGAAAGGGTTGGCATAATAGAGCCATCCAGGTCTGGGGGCAATATTCGGTTATATTCGGAGAGGGATATAGCCCACCTGAGGCGGGTAAAGACCCTGATGGATGATATGGGGGTTAACCTGGCTGGGGTAGAGGTTATTATGAGAGTGATGCAGCAAATGCTTGAATTGCAAAACCAGGTGCAGGAACTGGAATCGGAGCTAGATAGATTAAGGCAGGCAGGGCGTTAGAAGGCTAGGAGCTAAGCCATATTTATGCGCACTATGAGGATGTGAGGTGGTTTATGAGGCAAGAGAGATTTACTGAACAGGCGCAGGAGGCTTTGGCTGCCTCTCAGGAGCTGGTTCGTCACTATCACCATAGCCAATGGGATGTGGAGCATATCTTGCTGGCACTACTCCAGCAGGAGCGTGGGTTAGTTGGTGACATATTGAGGGAGCTTGATGTCGATGTTGAGGCGGTGAGGCAGGAGGTAGTAGCTGCCCTGGAGAGAACCCCTCGTATCACTTATGAGACAGGGCAGATTTATGCCACACCGCGCATTGCCGACCTGATAAGGATGGCTGGTGATGAGGCTGATAGGCTCAAGGACGAGTTTATCGGCACTGAACACCTGCTTATTGCTATGGCCGGGGAGGAGAAGGGTGAGGCGGCGGCTATTCTTCATCGCTTCGGCGTTGACCAGGAGAAGGTATATCGTGCCTTGCAGAAGCTTCGCGGTGGCCACCGGGTTACCGATGCCAGGGCAGAGAGTAAGTATCGTTCCCTGGAGAAGTACGGTCGTGACCTCACCGAGTTTGCTCGTCGGGGCAAGCTTGACCCGGTTATCGGTCGGGATGATGAGATTAAGCGGGTGATGCAGATACTTACCCGGCGCACCAAGAATAACCCGGTGATTGTTGGCGATGCCGGGGTGGGCAAAACGGCTATTGCTGAGGGACTGGCACAGAAGATTGTAGCTGATGATGTTCCCGATTCCCTTAAAGGGCGCAAGGTAGTGGCTCTGGATATGGGGGCGTTGGTGGCAGGGAGCAAGTTCCGCGGCGAGTTTGAGGAGCGACTTAAGGCGGTGATGGATGAAATACGGCAGGCACAGGGCGAAATCATCTTGTTCATTGATGAGATTCATACTGTGGTTGGGGCTGGGGCGGCTGAGGGGGCTATTGATGCCAGTAGCATGCTGAAGCCAGCCCTGGCTCATGGCGAATTGCGGTGTGTGGGAGCCACCACCCTGGATGAATACCGAAAGTTCATTGAGAAGGATAAGGCGCTGGAGCGTCGCCTCCAGCCGGTGTTCATTGGTGAGCCTGGCATTGAGGCTACGGTTGAGATGCTTAAGGGGCTCCGCCCCAGGTATGAGGCACACCATAAGATTAAAATCAGAGATGAGGCTCTGGAAGCAGCAGCTAGACTCAGTCAGCGCTATATTTCAGACAGGTATCTGCCGGATAAGGCTATTGACCTTATTGATGAGGCAGCCAGCAAGCTGCGTATTGATACTGAGAGCGCGCCGCCCGAGGTTAAATCCTTAGAGCAGAGACTTAAGCAATTAGTCAATGAGGAGGAGGCAGCCTCACAGCGGGAGGATTATGAGCATGCTGCCCAACTTAAGAGTGAGAGGGTGCGTCTGGAAGAGGAGTATAACCGGGCTAAGACCAAGTGGCTCCAGGAGGAAAAGATTGACGGGGTGGTGGATGAGGAGGATATTGCCCAGCTAATCTCTAAGTGGACGGGTATCCCTGTATCACAAATGATGGAGGGTGAAGCCGAGAAGCTACTTCATATGGAGGAGCGGATTCACGAACGGCTGGTAAATCAGGAGGAAGCGGTTGCTGCCATTTCTGAGGCGATTAGACGGAGTAGAGCCGGGCTTAAGGACCCAGGGCGACCTATTGGTAGCTTTATCTTCTTGGGTCCAACCGGCGTGGGCAAGACTGAGCTGGCTCGAACTCTAGCCCGGTTTTTGTTCGATGATGAGAATGCTATGGTGCGCCTGGATATGTCGGAATATCAGGAGAGGCACACCGTATCACGCCTTATTGGTGCCCCACCGGGATATGTTGGCTATGAGGAGGGGGGACAACTTACCGAGGCAGTGAGACGGCGCCCCTATCGGCTGATTCTGCTGGATGAGATTGAAAAAGCACATCCTGAGGTATTTAATAGCCTGCTCCAGATACTTGATGATGGGCGGTTGACCGATGGTCATGGGCGCACGGTAGATTTTAAGAATACGGTGGTCATTATGACCAGCAATGTCGGTGTTGAGTTTATCAAGCGGGATATGAGCATCGGTTTCGCTACTAAGAAAGACGAAGCCAAAACCCAGAAGCAGGCCTACGACACCATAAAGGAAAAGGTGCTGGCGGAGATGAAGAAGACCTTCCGCCCCGAGTTCATCAATCGCATAGATGAGATAATAGTTTTCCATCAGCTAACTGAGCAGCAGCTCAGGAGCATTGTTGATTTGCTGGTGAAGGATTTGCAAGGGCGTCTGGCTGACCGTAAGTTGAACATTGAGCTAACTGAGAAGGCGAAATCATGGCTGTCCAAGGAAGGTTACGACCCAATATATGGGGCACGACCGCTCAGACGAGCCATCGAGCGCTATGTTGAGAATCCTCTGTCAACCAAGCTATTGCGAGGAGAATTTAGCGAGGGTGATACGGTTATAGTTGACCTTGGAGATAAGGGCTTAACCTTTACCGCCAGAGCGGGAGCTAAACTATTGCCTGAGCAGTAAGTTCCCAGGCAATTCGATTCCGGAGCCGACTTTCTACCTAGCAATAATTTCGTTATAATAGTATTTAAACAGGATTTTTGTGATTTAAGGGAAGGCAAGGTAAAGGGTGAGCCTTAATTGGGACAAGCTGAAGGGGGCTTTGAGGAGGTGGGAATATTATATCGGCATCCTGGGCATAATCCTGAGTGTGGGACTGGCGGTGGCAGTGGTTTTTTTCTGGGAGAATGTCCGGGCACTTGAGGGGTATGGCTATCTTGGCGCCTTTATTATCAGTGTTTTTGGCGGGGCCACCATTATTGTACCTGTTCCTATGCTGGCTGTAGTGTTTGCCTTAGGTGGGGTAATGAAGTATCCTGTTTTCGTTGGTTTGGCGGCAGGTTTGGGTGAGACTGTAGGGGCTTTGACTATCTATATGACCGGCTATGGTGGTGGGACAGCCTTCCTTAGCTCAGGTGGTAAAATTCAGTCAGCCTATTTACGACTAATGAGCTTGATGGAGCGGAGAGGCTCTTTAACTTTATTTATTCTCTCAGCGGTACTTAACCCCTTCTTCTACCCAGCAGGTCTAGCCGCTGGGGCACTTCGATTCGGTATTAAGAAGTATTTTCTTATTTGCTGGGGGGGTAAGACGATTAAGGGAATAAGCGTAGCTGCGGTTGGTTATTGGGGGCTGGGAGGTCTACTCAGAATGCTGGGCGTGCCGGTATAGACTTGCACTCCCTGCCACTTTCTGCTAGATTAGATAGTGTCTTTATGGGGCTGTAGTTCAATTGGGAGAACGTTTGACTGGCAGTCAAAAGGTAGGGGGTTCGAATCCCCCCAGCTCCACCAGTGAGCGTGAATCGGAATCCTAGACCTGATGATTGTTCGGCAGACCTAGGATGATTAGATACAAACCTTACCATTTGTTGGTATGGTGTACAGGGCGGGTCCGCAAATGAAAAATGGTTTCAAGTTACAAACTGCAGGGGCCACTAACGGCATCGCTGGAGTCGTTAGTGAAGGGGTTTCTTCTAACGAAGAGGACAGACGGCAAAAGCCCAAGGACAGTTCACTACTATGAGGGTTTGCTGCGCCATTTTCTGTGGTATGCAAACAGGGAGAATTGGCCAATTGATGCCACACTTATCACAGAATGGCAAATACGTGAATTCCTTGGTTACGTTGCGAGCGAAACCCACCGCTGGGGACTTACTGGAAATGGCTCAGAGCGATGTCAGCGGCTAGCCTCATATTCGACAGTGCATCACTATTACGCTGCTCTGAGGGTTTTCTTTAATTGGTGCGTTGGAGAAGGTTTCCTCAAGCAAAGTCCACTAGCAAAAATCAAGATTCGTAATCCGGAGCCAAAGGTCATCCAGCCTTATCCGTCAGACGAGATAACCAGAATGTTGGCCGTCTGTGATTATGACTGCCAGCACAATGCCAAGTTCCTCGGCAGCCGTAACAAGGCTATCGTTCTAATGCTACTGGATACGGGAGTAAGAGTAAGCGAGATGGGCAATATTAACCTTGAAGATATAGATACAGAGCGAGGATGGGTTAAAGTCACAGGTAAGGGTGCCAAGGAGCGGGTAGTGAGAATCGGAGCCAGCGCACAAAAAGCCCTCTGGCGCTACCTTGTGTATCGCCCTAATACCGAAAAGGGGCGGCTGTGGCTAACGGAAGAAGAGACACCTCTTCGACCAAACGGTATTCAGATGGTGATAAAGCGACTAAAACAGAGGGCAGGGGTAACGAGCAGGGGGAATTGCCATCGATTCCGCCACACATTTGCTCTTAGCTTTCTTAGAGCCGATAGGAACCCGTTTAACCTTCAATATCTTCTTGGGCACTCTGATTTAAGAATGGTGAGGCATTATACCGCAACTCTGGGCATGGAGGATGCCCTCAAGGCTCACGAGAAGGCAAGCCCTGCGGATATGTTGGGAATGAAATAGGCAGTGCCATGCCAAGGATAATTCCGGCTGAGTGGAAAACAGAAGTAGCAATCGTTTGTCTTGTGGAACTTTATGAAGGCGAGGTCCAATTTGTAGCGGAGCGGCGTCGCCTACGAGCTCCTTATCTTTTGCTTCTCACCGAGCTTGCAGGTGTGTCTGCGCTCTACGAAGTCTACCGGTCTAGGTCCATCCTTCCCTTTACGTTGGAAAACATACATAAGTCTTACCTTGCTGAGAAACACCTTATTCAGCGTTTTCCCTTCCTTCCGGGTTCACCACCCCCTCTGGGTGAACTCGAAGAAAGAGACGAACAGTTACGAGAGAATCTGGTACCCTATGCGACCCAGTTAACCAGTCTCGCCTATGAGTGGAACCTACGGGCTTCTTGGGCTGGGGATAAGCTACTTGATGAGGATGTGGAAAGCATCGTCAGCCAGTTGTTCAAAGAAGCGGGAGTACCTGAACTTGGTGACTTAATTGCCGAGGAACTCGTCAAAGGCTCGTGGGAATTTATGCCATCTACGGTCTCTAAGGGTGTGTATCCTCTGACAGTCAAGATAAGCCCGGCGGATTTCCTGTTGCAGGGCAGACAGGAAATAGTAGTCGGGCTCCGCAAGATGTTGGCTCAGCGTGAAAAAGAACTAAGGGAAGCAGGATTCGAGGATTTTCCCAGTGCTGTTAAGAGACATGCGGAGTGGTGGTTTGATCACTACGTTAAGAGGAAGACTTATGCAGAACTTGAAATGCAGTTTCCACAAGCTGGTCAAGAAACCATAAAAAGAAAGGTGTGGGAGTTTTCTAAATTGGTTGGAATTAAGACGCGTTGATGCACTTTTACTGACGCGGTAGAAATCCACATACAAAGAACTAGACAAGCGGTAGACTTGTTATCAGAGTCTGCCGCTTGTTTTTGTATTGATATGAGTATCAGTGTCGCAGAGGCCGGTCGGAAAGGGGGGCTAACGGTTCTTGACAGAAGAGGACGCGCCTTCTATTCCGAGATTGGCAAGAAAGGGCAACAAGCAATGCGCCAAAAATACCCCAACATGGCGTCTGAATGGGGGAAACTTGGTGGTAGGCCAAAAAAGCTGACGTTAAACCAAATCGTGGGGGAGAAAGGCAAATAAAATAATAATAACGAAAGGAGGCATTGCGGACCTGCCTGACGTTATGCCCTTCTCCCCCGCCTGATTATACTACAAAACCAAAATCGGTAAAATCGGAGGAACTCTTTTGTTCAACTTTCGTTCAAATAGTGTTCATATTCCAGTTCAAATGCCGGTTCAAATAGCAGTCCAAATGTTCATCATATCGTTCAAATGTCCGCCATCGGTTAGGGCACAAATCGTATGTAAAGGAGGCTCAAAATGGAGAGGTTATCGGCGAGGAAAAAGCTCGCCATAGTAAGGCAGTATCTGTCTGGCTTATCCTATGATGAAATCGCTGCTAAAAGCGGTGTCAGCAAAGGAACGGTTGCTAATGTCGCCGTTGAACTGAAGGCGGGGAAATTTCCCGAGGCGGCTGATGTTGCTGAACACATTGAACTACTACGTGAATTGTCCCTTGACCTCAAACGGTCAAAGTTAACTCCTGAACAGTGCGCCACGGGGCTCGCTGTCCTCACCCGGATCAACGAATGTGGTCTTACTCCAGCCGACATTGACCGTTGGCCTGTGATCCTCAAGTCAGCAGGGAGTGAGGATGAGGCTCAGGAATTCGTGAGGCTGGTTTACAGCGTCCAGGAAGTCCGGAACAAGACAGGCTTGGGTCTTGAGGATCTCGAAAACAAGGTACACGAGCTAGAGAGAAAAGCCGCCGACCTGGAGCCGATGTCGAAACAGCATGAGGACTACAGAAAGCAACTTGCTGAACTGACCAGGCAGCGGGAAAACCTTGCGAATGTGGTGGCTAACCTTAAAGAAAAATACGAACTGCTGAATCCCCGGGTAAAGGACATGGAAAAGCGGGAACGGGACTTGTCACGCCGAATCAAGGACATGGAGCCGAGGGCTGAGAAAGCCGAAGTGGCCATCACTACCCTGAGCAAAGAGAAACAAAGGCTTCTTGATATTGGCTTTTCCCTTGAGGCACTGGCTGAATTCAGCCAGAGGGTACAATCTATCGCACAGCATCACCATATCGCACCGGCAGAGCTCAGGGATAGACTGCTGCATGAGTTAGAAAGCATCGGTGAGGCGGTGGGGCTGGAAGGACTAATCCACGGCCGACAGTCGGAATTGGAGGAGCAGGAGCAAGCAGTTGCCCTGGCGAGACAGGAGCGCGAAAGCTTAAAAGCGGTTGTCGCCAGCCTCAAACAGGAAAAGGCCAGCCTCGAGGCTAGCATCAAGAGCACCAGGGAGAAAGTGAGCAGAGAAATAGCCAAAATAATCCCGGCGGCCAGTGATGCCATCAATCGGTTGGTAGAGAAACTGCGGCGCGGACATGACGAGGCCCTGAGTCAGCTTAAGCAGCAAGAGGCTGAGCACACCAGGGTCGTTGGAGCTCTCCAGGCAGAGGAGATACGCATAAAGGCTGCTATTCGAGAGCTTAGCGAATCAGGCCAAAGAGTGATAAAACAGGCGCAAAGGAAGGCTTTGACTGCAGTGGAAAAGGCGACACAAAGCATGACCAAGGACTTAAGAGAGTGGGGTAATGCGAGAGCGGAGCTGGGTGACTACGTGGAAGACCTCAAGCGTGCCCGCTACTTCACAGAGGTGCCACTGACCAGGGAAGCTCTGGACAGCTTCGTCAATGACATCGGCCCCCTGATCGTCGGCGAGTACCTCGAGATTAGTACCCTCTGGTGCTCAAGGAAGCTGAACCCCAAGATGAGACCGCCAGAGTGGGTCACAAGGAGGTATTACAGCATAACCGGGTATACAGAGATTGAACTGGCCGATTTGATGAGGTGGGCTTCCGAAGCATTTACTGAGGGGGTGGGAACCAATGAAAGGGGAGTTTAGGGCTATGGAGGCACATCTGAAGGAACTCAAGGCGCTCAAGAGATACAAGGAGGCCGAGAGGCTAAAAGAAGAATTGTGCCAACTCAAAGCGAGGCTCTCGGAGCTTGAGGCTGAGAATGGCAGACTTAAAAAGGAATTAATTCTTAACACGAACGTCGAACGGGAGGCATGTGAGCTCAGAGAAGCTTTAAACCAGACCAAGCACGAACTCTCCATGCTAAAGGAAGTGAAAGTCATCATTAATGGAGAACATCTAACGCTAGAAGAGGCAGCACGCGAGTTTGTTAAGGCTAAAGAGGGGGAGATTAGAGCGAGAGCGGAAGCAGAATTCAAGCAGCTAAGAAAGGGTTTCGCAGCGAAGATGTCCCAGTTGGTCTATCAGAAGCTCCTCGCTGTCCTCAAAAAGCCTCAGTGGCCCCCAGAGATAGCACAGGTGATAGACGAGAAGGCGGAAGAAAAAGCGCAGAGCAAGCTGGATGAACAGTTCCAGCAGAGGGTCCATGAGGAGACCTTGGGCAGGCTTGAGGAGGTCAAACAGACGGACTGGCGGCCATTCGTTGAGGAGCAAGTGTCACGCATTGCCCGTGACCTTAGGACTCTCGTTGCCGAACTTCAAGGAACTTGGCACCTTACCTGTGACCGGTGCCACAGAAGCGTCACTGCAGAGGTCGGTCCAAGAGAGATCGCCGCCCTCCTGAAGGGGGAGCGAGTGGCGGAATGCCCCCGGTGTACTGATTTTAATTTTCCACCGTCGCCACCCATTGCCCCCCACAGGATCAACGGCTCCGCCCTCGAAGACCTGCTTGAAGCATACTTCGCTGAGAAAGGTCCTCTAGGCAAGGCCACCACCGAGGGAACCTGACCAAAGAAGGCGGTGATCGCTTTAGTCGACTGGTCGTTTAAGAAGACGCGCCCCCATTAAGAAGACAAAAGGCTAATGGTGAATGAAAGCTTATCTTGAGCTAAGTGAGCTGAAACAACTAGAAGAAGGGGCCACATGCATGAGAGATAGACTCTTGATACGGCTCCTGGCAAGGCTCGGCTGCCGCATCTCAGAGGCTCTAGCCCTGACAGTGAAGGATATTGACTTTGGTTCTGGTACCGTAACTATCCTGCACCTTAAAAGTCGCATCAATCTATACTGCCCAAGGTGCAGAGCAAGGCTGGGCAAAAAACACAGATTCTGTCCTGGCTGTGGCGACAAAGTGGATAAAGCAGGTGTCAGAGAAGAAGAGCATCGCAGGGTGAGAACCCTTCCTATTGATAGCGACACCCTGAAGATGCTGGCTGACTTCATCAAGAGGGATAGGACAAAAGGTCTTATTTTCAAGATAAACAGGCATCGTGCCTGGCAAATAGTGAGGGATTGCGCTGACAGAGCTGGGCTTCCCCACTTAGTCAACCCGGAGACGGGCAGAGTGCATAACGTGAGCCCACACAGGCTCAGAGACGCCTTTGCTGTCCATGCGGTAAAACTCGATGATTCTGGCGACGGGCTGAGACTATTACAGGAGCACCTGGGGCACGCCAGTTTCAATACCACTGCCAAGTATAGAAAGGTTTCGGGGAAAGAGCACAAGGAATGGTATCAAAAGTTGTGGCGGAAAGGAAGCACTTAACTACTTTGTGTTGGCTGAGGGAGATGTATTGTGATTGAACCGCTAAGGCCAGCCAGGGGTGGTTTTCTCAGGCCGTTTGGCTGTGGCTGGTTTATCCGGGAGTTTCTCCTGGGTAATGGCCCCAATGGCTCACCCAAGATAGACCGTGAGATCGGTGCTCCTCAAGCAGACATCTTCTACTACTACAAGACAGCCCTTCTCAAAGCCATCGCCTTAGATAGAGCTATTAGACAAGAGGAGAGACAGGCTCGGCGTGAGAAGCGTGCCATCAGTCCCGAGAGGATCGAGCAACTGACTGAAAGATACCTGGCTCGCCTCCCTTACAAGACCACCAGTTGCCGCTACCATTCCTTTATTGTCTACTTCTCAAACCTTCAAAGGTTGGGCTGGGTGGAACCTACTGGTAAGGAAGAACCTTCAGCCTTTCAAGACCACTATCCACAGGGGCAACCCCGAAGGTATTTCCGCCTGACCTGGGCAGGGCGAGAGGCAGGCGATATTGCCTGGTCAAACCCACAATTTGCCCTTTACGGCGGGAGCTAGGAAGTAGAGCTAGCAGGTCAGCTTGGGCAAGCCTAAATCTTCAACCGCTGAAATTCCGCTTTTTCTGTTCCCCAAGATTTTTCACGTAAATATAGGTTCATTCTTTTAATGCACAATAGTTCCTTTTGTTGGATGATGTAGCTGAATAAATTGAACCTTAACAACTGAATAAAGCTCAAAACCAAAGCCGTGAACGCTTGCCCTCTTTGGGCAAATCTAAACAAAGGGGGTTAGCGATGATAGACGGGTTTTGTAGCAAGTGCCATAAAATCTGGACACTAGAAACGAGGCAAGGCGTGTGCCGTTGGTGTGGGCAGTCGTCAAGTTGCCAAAGGACACAAGCCTTGCGCACTATCAAGTCTAGGTCAAACGGTAGAAAAAGGCAAGCCGAACCTAACCATAACGGCTACGACCAGCTAACAGGCGATTGGCTTACCTATTATAAGGTAACAGGCTACTTTGTGAGGTATATCCGCTTTGACGATAGAGAGGACTTCCTACACGACACAATGCTGGAGATGGCAAAGGTCAAGGCAAAGTATGAGCTAATCGGCAAGCCTCTAACCGAGGCAGGACTTATGCGGGTAGCCAGCTATCAGGTAACCGAATACTGGACACGGTTACGCCGTCTTACCACTTGGCTTGACTGTGGGAACTGTAGCAAGGCACAAAGGCAAAAATGCCGGTCAGAGGACTTATACTCCAAATGCCCAAAGTATCACCAGCTAGTTAGCCTAAATGCTAAAGCCGATGGCGATGGTGATGGTGAGCCTAGCGAGCTGATAGAGTTTATCGCCGATGACAAAGCTATTGACCTTGACGCTTGGGTTGACGCTAGGCGTATTCTCCGAGGCTTGCCAAGACGGTTAGTCCAGATTGCCTATAAGAGGTATAGCGGGATACCGCTAGACCGCAAAGAGCGAAATTATTTTAACCACCAAGTTAGGCAATTTAAGCAAACAACCTTGTTTTAGGTCAGCGTTTTGAGGCGTTTAGGAGGTGATAATAGTGGCGACACCGATAATGCCAGCGGGGTGCGGGTTATCGGCGGCGACTACTAGGCGAAGCCGATAGCCTTGCCCACTATCGGATAGCCAAAAGGGGGTTGTTTTTGGAACAACTGAATATTGTGGGCAAGCGTTCAGGCGATGGCTTTGTCGCTCATAAGGCTATGCTGATAAACGCCTTGTCCAGAGCGTTAGCCGAAAGGGTAATGCTTATGGACTTTACCATTGGGCGTAAAGGCTTTGTCGGATACCTTAAGGCTTTAGGCGGTAGTAACATCGTCAAGGTTACACCGTCTAACGGTAGTGCTAGCGGGTCGCAGGCTATCGGCAAAAGGCTTAAGGTTCTGTGTGGAGCTAATATCAGCTACCTAGCCGATAGTGAGTGGATTGGTGACAAAACGCCTCTTACCCTATGCGATGTCAGGGTAAGCCCTAATAATGCCGTCAAGCCTAACATCGGAAGCCTAGAGCTAGCCGAGGCACTCAATAGAGTGCTACCCTTTACCGCCTTTGGCGATGAGCGACCAGTGCTCAATTGTGTCCTCTTTGTGGCAAAGGATGGCAAGCTCACTCTAATTAGTGCCGATGGTTTTAGGCTAGCGGTAGTCACCCTTGACTGTGACGGAGAGGGGCAAGCCCTAGTCAACCGTGATGAGTTAAGAGGCATAGCCAATGCCCTACGGAGAGCAAAGCGGGCTAGGATTAGCTTTGAGCCAAGCGGAGAGAGCCTTGACGGTATATCCCTTATACTGGACACCGAGCTAATCCGCTACAAATGGGTTAGCTATCAAGGCACTTATCCTGATTGGCAAAAGCTACTCCCTACCGAGTTTAGCACCGTAGCACACTTTGACACCGTAGAGGCAATCAAGGCTACGCTATCACTCAAAGCCTTGTCGGATAATCCGAAAGCCTATCCGATAGACTTGACCATTGGCGACGGCAAGCTCACTATGGCTAATCCCGATGACAAGGGTCAAGCCGATATTCCAGCCGATACCGAGGGTCAAGGCTTTGTGAGGATAGACGGTCAATACCTCACCAATGCGCTTAAGGCTTGCGGTGGTATGGTAGATTTTAAGCTCACCAATTCCTATAATCCGACGCTCTTCACTACCGACGGTTATCAATTGGTAGTAATGCCAATGCTAACCGACAAGGCTAATGAGCAAGCCAAAGCCGATAACGAGGCAAAGGCTAAAGCCGAGCAAGCCAAAGCCGAGGCTACCACTACCGAGCAAGCCGAGCCAGTAGCCGAGCACAAGCCAAAGCGTAGCCGAGCTAAACAGCCAGTAACAGCCTAACAGGACGCTATAGCCCGAACAGAACAGCCACGCAAAGAGGCGGGGGGAGACCCTGCCTTTTTGCCTTTTTAGGGGGTATTCGTTCCCCAAGCGTGAGAGCGGATACCCCCTTCTTTGTGCTCAAAAGGGGGTGATATTGTGCCTATCAGGTGGAGTGCCGTCAAGGTTAGCCAAGATGTAGTTGAGGTTGAGCAGCTCTTGAACTCTATCACACCCACGCTTTGGCGAATCCGTGAGAAAGCCACAGAGATAAGGGCGATAGCCCATCTACCGGGCTATATTGACCAGCCCACCAGCACTATGGCTTGGAAGGTAGAAAACTTTAAGGACTATATGAAGGGGTATATTGAGCGCATCCGCAAGCTCATACCCAAAGAGGCACTGGAGGAGGAACGCAAGGCTTTGGAGTATGGCAGACAGCAATCGCTAATCTAAAATTACTGGTATTTGAAAGGGTTGGTATGCCCATTTCAGGGGGTAGTCGGGTTAAGCTCGGCTACCCCCCGTTTTTGGTCTCTAAAACCCCAACGGGAGGGGTGTTATCCCATCCGAAAGACCGTGAAGGAGCCTAGATTTTGATTTGAGGGGCTCTCCCAAGCAATGCTTGGGAGAGCCCCTTTTTTATTTATGAGATTGCACGAAACAAGCAAAAGTTCAACCGTTCTTCACCCTCAGAACGTCGACATCTTGGCATTGGGGTAACCTCCTGTTAGCCATAAATCACCTCCTTAGGCGATTTTATGGCATCGCATTACCCAACACCGCCCTTTACCCAGGGGTGGCCGATTTTGTCCGGAATGTTTGCTTCGGAACACCGGCCGGTTTATCCTGGAATACCCACCGTTTCCCGAGCGAGCTCCCCCGCTGACATTTTTTTAAGTGTTTCAATTGACCAGACAGGAAAGGGAATACTTGTGATGTGAGGGACATGAAGCTCAGAATCGGAGACGAGAATGGGTTTAACCTTCCACCTGCCTTTCCTCTGAATGCTAAAACATTGCATCAAGACCTCATCAAGGTTATTCTCCACCCACTGCGTCCGCGCCAGATGTTTCTCTATCGTTGAAGATTCATCCAGCGAGCCATGCACCAACTCTTTAAGTTGGTGCTGAATCTCCGCGGGAGTGCGAGCAAGCGCTAGGTCCTTACACTCGATTGGCAGAAGCACGCATCTTCCGGGTATCACTGCCAAGACATCAATGTCGCCCAGGTCTTGCCCGCCCACGATGAGCCGGCGCTTACCAACCTTTCTCAATCTGACTTTGGCAGGAATGCCTGTCATCTCGGTAATAATACGAGCGACAGATTCCTCAAACGCCTTGGCTTCCCGCTCTCGCCATCTACCAATCACTCGTTTGAGTGCCGCTGAATTCGCCTTGAGCCTTCCTCCTAGGCACAGTTGAGTCAGATACCGCACGGCGTGGATCACGTGCCGGTTTCCCCACCAAGTTACCGAATCAGACTTATGCCCTGTGCAGACCAACGGCCGCCGTAGATGCGACCAAGCACGGTTGAATCGCCATGGATAGGCTTTTTCTTTGGCACCGGGTGGGTTAAGAAAATCGGCCCGAGGGCCTATGGTCAGCAGGTTAATGCCCCTGTCTACTTTCCCGGATTCCCACCCAAGGGACTGGCTTAACTCAGCAATCAGTTCTCTGGTGGGCAACTTCTTGACGGGCCCTTCCTGTCGAGTCCCAATCGTGTAGACATCGGCCATGAGAGAAGTGACTTCAGTTAGGGTCAGGCCAAACTCTCCTGCAAATGCTTGATCCAGTTCGTCAGCTTCTGGTGGAGGTTCAGCGCTTGTGCCAGCTTTAGGAAGGGCCCCCCAATGAGAAGCAAACGTCCGCTGTGCCTCGCTTATGAAGCCACCGAGGTGGTTTGACATGAAAGTGCGTTGGGCTGCCAAGACAGCCTCATGGTCATAACCCAGTCTTCCCGATGGGAGAACTGAGAGATCTACATCAGCCAAGCCGAAATGGACGGAATCGCTCAGCATTCCCCAATTGATAATCTCAAGAGCCAATGCCATGAGTTGATCGCGAATTTCGAGGGAGAGACGTCGGCTGCCACTCGGTGGTCGAGCAGCTACGTACTCAATAAGGAACCTGTTGGCCAAGTTGGCCTCATCCGCCGCCGGTATTTCCTTCATCAATTTTTTGACTAACTCTTCCCGTTGCCCGAAGCAGGCCAACCTGGTGGGTACAGTGAATCGGCGGCCGAACATCTCTCGAGTGCTTGCCTCTTGGTATGCAATGAGAGTTGGAAGGAGTTCGGCTCCGTCGAGTGTGGCGACAAGTTCCTCAAGCTTGCGATACAGGCACTCAACAGCCTCATTGAGAACGACATTCCTTTTCTCCTTCGGGATGTCCCCCTCTTTCCAGCCTTGGGCTTGTATATGCTCGCCAACCCCATCGAGCAACTCTGTAAAGTCTGCTTCCTGGACTGGCCGAAATTTTGGAAGACTGGTAGGATCCAGTTCCTGGCGTCGGTTGAGGGGCAAAAGAATCAACTTTTTCTTCTCGCTCAAAGGGGCTATGGCATCAACCGCCCCCTGTATCTTCGGATCAGAGAACATCATCTCTACTTCAGGATGATCTACCAGAAGTGAATTTCTCAGGTGTAAGAGTAGTTCTTGGACGAGTTCACGCTCACCTTGGTTGTCGGCCCTTTGCAATCGTGTGAGGAGTGGCGCCCGCAATGTAATCCTCATCCCTGCACCAGTCCGCTCCATTGATGAAATTACAGCTTCAGCTTCTCTTTGTTCCTCCATAGAGCCCTCCAAGGCCCGGATCCACTGAGCATGGTCGTCAAGGTCGACCTCTATAACAAACGTTGAGTGATCCTCTGCTACCCCCGCAAGAGCCGGGGCGAGAAACAACTGGAACTGCCACAGCCAGTAGGCAAGAGCCTCAACAGTGTGTGCCACAATCTCTCGTAGCTGGCCATCAAGGGTGTCTTGGCCTATTACCCATACTGGAATCGGCAACTCGCCCTCTACAACCAACGCCAGCTGCTTGCCCAGTTGACTGGGAGGGGTATAAATCGGAACACCTGAGCCGAAACACGACCATACTTCAATAAGGTAGCCCGCGTGAAACGATGGTACCCCATGAGGGTCTAGCTGTTCAGTAACCTTCTTTCTCATTTCCAGTCCGTCTCCAGGCGCAATCGCAATCAAATCTGGCTGACGGTCGTCTGAGAAGTAGTAACTGTGTTGGCTCGCTCGGTACATCTCGTATTCGTCTAATACGTCAGTAGCAACCACCCGCACGGTTTCTCGGATACGATGGTGAGCTCGAGCATACTTCCACAGGGCTAATGGATCTCCCGCCTCCACCAGTATTATGGTCCGTAAATCGCTTAAAGACATAGCAAGCCAGAGACTGTCTCCGGGAGGGTCGCCGAAGCCTGCGACAAAAGCGCGGCCAAGTGGCTGGAGAATTGTCAGGATGAGAACTCGGTCTGGGCTAGGACTCCGTGTTGATAGCTGTCTTACAATTTCCCCGGCACGTTTATCAAGCTCCTTAATAAGATCTTTCACGTCCCACTGCGAGGGCTCGTATCCACCAGTAAAGTTGCTCAAACCATCCGTAGCCAACTGGACGTAAAGAGCCTTGTCCGAATCAAGAGTGAAAAGACCTTCCATAAAGCTCGCTGGTCTTGGGTCTGGAAGTGCAATGGGGATTTGATGGGAATCCAAATAGCCGAGTAATTCTTCCACCTCCGTCCAGACCACTCTCTGGTATGATTCAACAAGTTCTGGCAACACGCCATGACTCTGAGCGATACAAAGAATGCGGTGCCGAAGGGCCACCAAGAGCAGCGAAGGGACAGGAACTATATACCTATCGCCAGCCTTCACGAAAGGTGTGTGGTGAAGCTGTCCGAATTCAAACGAGTATGTCGTCCAGTCAACACCTCCAAGAGCTACGCTCAGTGGATCAATTGTTGGAGCAAAAAACATCTCTCCGTGAACAATTTGCGCGAGTTCATCCCGAGAAAATGTAACCGCGTCCATTCCCTTGGTAAGTTGAGCAGAGTCCGAGACAATGATTTCATCGCTCTTGTATCCCCGCGGACTCTCCCCTCGTTTGATGCCCGCTTTCCGAGCAATTCGATCAGAAACCGAAAGACACAGGATCGCCGCGCGACTAACTTCATCTCGGAATTCCTTCGATCCTAAAGGAGGGTTTCTCAATACCACGGCTCTCAATAACCATCGAAGTATATCTTGTTCACTTGCGCTGGGGCCAGGGAATACAATATACGACCCCCCAGAGAAGAGTAACTCTTCCGTGAACATTTGCGTAGCTGGGTCATCTGCCATGCCTGGCAGTGACGCACTACTCAGATAGGTCTGCAGGAACCCTCTCAGGCGGTTTCTTGAGATTGTCCGTGTATCAGGCTGGTCAACTTGCGCTGCAATCAGGTGGGCAAGGGCATCTAGGCTGATGGCGCGGCTCGCATTATCAGGAACCAAGTGTAACGCGCCGACCTTTGCAAGCAGGTCGGTGGTGTTGAACTTGGACAAATTTTCCTTTAATTTGTCGAGCATTGATCTGTCCTAATTCGAGTTCCTCCCCCTCCGGACCCCGTCGCGATCCGGCATTCGGCAGTAGGCTGCTTGTTTCTCACTTGGAGGCAGAGTTTTCAAGCATCTCCTGGTCGCGTGATTTTGATGAGTGGGCAACCTGCTGGACTAAAACACTCCGGCCATTGACATTGTCCTTCTTTCATCGCCATGGCCTCTTATCCCCTTATGAATATTATACAAGATCATACCTGTTTTGAGCAGAGAATCAACTGTGGGGAGTTTGGTGAACGGACATAACAAAGCGCTGGCATTTCCACGACTAGAGTGCCTTATCTCATCTCAGGTTAGGATTGACCCAGAGTACATTTCCTATAATGTCTTCAGGAAAAAGCGCAACAACTGCCTTCTGAGAAAGATACCAAGGTGATGAATTCAGCGCGCCGCTTCTCATCCATCGTTCCAAAGCGGACTCCACAGTATCTCCAGTGAGGAAAGGAATCGAACGGCCGTAGAAATCCATTCGACGTCCGACATAGTTAGGCTCTTCCGGGTTGTGCCCGAATTTGCTTGGTCCAAAATCCCTTGTCTGATGCCACATTGGATGAAACCCTTGCTTACGAAAGAAGAACCAGAGATCAATATCTTTCAAACCATTCCTCTTTGGGTCAAAATAACGGCGTGCGCAACCATTGGTAACCACGTAGTGATTGGCTCCACCTTGACAGAGTGTTATTGCAACGAGACTAGCCTCGTATTTACGACCGTACGGAGTCGACAAAAGGACATTAAGGGCGATTTCCGCGAATTGACGGAGGTCATCGCCTTCGATTTTTTCTTTGGAATAGAGTACCGACATCAACTTGTGCTTCCTTTGTCAACATTAGAGAGTCAGATACCTTTGCTTCTTTGCTAGACAAATTCTAGCATATTACGTAGGAGACCTAAAACTGCTACACTTTACGCCCAATTGTTTAACCCGCTTCTAAGATTCTTCTAGCGTGTAGGTAGTTTATACGCAGAGCCTCTCGCCTGCAGTCATTGAGGGCCGTGTTGGTTTTACACAGCAGCAACACTTGATGGCATTGAGTATCTGGCAGATGTTATGCAATGTCGGTCAGCAATTGGCGTCACTAAATCTAAGCCTATGCCTTCCCGTGTGTGGGGGGACAGTTATTCCTTGGGTGGAGGTAGAACTTTCCGGGCTTGGCGAAAGATGACGATTAGCAGGAGTGCCACTGCGATAGCGGCTACAGCTACCACCGTTGGGAAAAGCCAGGGGAAACGCTCACTGACCGGAGGCTCCTTTTCTACGAAGTATGGGTTTGTGGTTTGGGGACTAAGCTTAGCTTCGGGCAGTTTCTCGGTCACAAGATACGGGAAGATCCGCTCTATATCGTAAGAGGGCCGTTGGGCTTCCGCATTTCCATAGTATAGCTTGTATGACTGCTGAGGGTCGGCGACAAAGACCAGCCTGCGCTGTAAACCCCATACGTTAACCTCCTGGACGGTAAGTGGTGGGCTATCCTCGTCGTGAATAACCAGGCGAAGATAGCGAGAGGTGGTCTCGGTATAGGTAATGGCCAGGCTCTTGCCGACAAACTTAGGAGTATCAAAGGCATATATCTCAGCTCCCCGTACGACAGTAGTCCAATTTTCCCGGTCTGAGCTTGATTGCAGTGTAACCTCACGGTAAAAGTTAACATCAGGGACATTGATAGCCAGGCGGTAGCTGGGGAGTCCCGGCGTGCTGAGGTCTATCTCCACATTCGTGGTGCGCTGGTCCGCATCGCGACTGATATCCAGAATGGACGAGGTCCAGGATATCTCCCGTGCTGGTGTCTCCTCGACGAAAAATACGGTGGCGCCGCTTATCTCCAGAGGCTCCTCCCCATCATCGGCTATCTTCACCCGCAGGTAACGCGCGGTGCTCTCTGGATACCTGACCTGAGTATCACGGGTAGTGAAACCGCGCTCCTTAACTGTAAAATCATAGACTGTTTGCTCAGCTATTCCCATCCAGGTAGCTCCATCGTTACTGCTTTCCACGGTGGCCGTACGGCGAAAGTTGGTTGAAGTAGTCTTAATCTCAATCTCGTTGTGCAAAATGCCTTCCCGCCCTAGGTCAGCCGTAAATATATTGTGACTACCGGGAATATAGCCCTTGTCCTGAATGGTGACTGAAAAAGAAGTCCGCTCGCTTTCCGTTTTGCTTATCTCTAATTTATAAGGTATTTCTCCGCTCTCACTGGCAATGATGCGAACGTCGGCCAGACCGTCTGCCGCGCCGGCATACAACTCACGGTCAGGGGCTAGTTCGACAAGACCCTCCGGCTGTAGTTTCGCAGGTAAGGTGATAGTTTTGACATAGCGCCAATCACGTTGGGAAAAATCGGCGGTTGCGCTGGAAGAAACCAGCAACAAAAGTACCGAGGTAATTAGAAACACTTTGGTTATGGATAGACAGTTATTTCTCAATGAAGACTCCCTTGATGACTTTGCTATAGCGCTGGTAGAGATAGGCGCTGACCAGGAGGAGTATCCCCAATCCGACGAAAGCGACGATGCGATAACCCATCTCCAGCTTAAACACGTCGTATACAAACACCTTGATGATGGGGACTACTAGCAGAGCCAGAGCGCCGAGTCGCACGTAGCGCCAGCGTTTAACTATGCCAACAACCAGTCCAATGACAGCATAGACTGCCCAGACGGCAGTAAGGGAGAGGTTCTGAGCGTTCCTGAGGCCTTCCTTCACAGGCAACTCTGCAGTTCTCAGGGCGCTCGAGAAGGAATGCCAGACCTCAAAACTCAGTAGCCAGAGAGTAAAGAAGTTAGCGGCTATCAGAAAAACCGTGGCGTCTGCCTTGCTTCTCCCAGAGCTCTTACTTTCTCGCAGTAGAAAATAACTGACCACGTACAGGGCAGCAATACTTACTGCAAAGGCTAGGAAGCGCTCGTTCAGTATCGGTCGAAAGGTGCTAATATTGACCGAGGTATCGAAGAACAGGAGGCGCACCGCCACAATGATAAAGACAATATAGCTGAACCAGCGGAGCCGAGGCATGCGAAGGATGGACGAGAGCCATATCAGAGCGGTACCTTCAACCGCCCAGGCTATTGTCGTCCACGCCTTGTCCCCAAGCTGGACAGGTATGGCCACAGTTAGAAAGACAAGAGCAATGCCCAGGGCGAACAAGCTGAACCTTGCGTTCTCGTCACTTCGTTTGAGGGCTACATAAGCTAAAGCACCATAGAATAGGGCAAGCAGGAGAACAAAGCCCCCCATCCATATCCTGAAATCGTCCCACATTACTCCAAGGCTTATGCCAAGGTAAGAGGCGGCATTAATCAGCATCAGAGCTAAGTCAAAGGCTTGAGGGGCACGGCGCCAGACGATGTGGAAGAAAGTGGTGGCGCCGACGAAGATAAGAAAGATGATTGTTATACCTATCTCGACAGTGGCCACGCCAATATCTCTGTCAAACTCACCGTACCAGGCGCCAAAGGTTATCAGTGAGCAGCCCAGCGCCAGAAGGGTGAACCAGCGCCAGTTGCGAAAGGTGGATAAGATAAGGACACCGATGTTAACCACAATAACATAGGCCAGCAACTGAATGGCTCGGCCTGCCTCGCCAGCCTCTGGTCCCCTTGCTCCGAAGGCCCCTAGAATAAAGGGGGCAATGAAAGCACCAAGGATACCTATTATGGCCAGGGCCATGGAATTATAGCGAAGGGCTAGCAATGCCGAGGTTATGCTGACCAGCAGCAGAAAGGCAAAGGCGACGTAAAAGTGAACAAGGTCATAGATGGCGAAGGATGCGAAGATAGACAGGTAAAGGATAGCTATGCCACCTCCACTGAGAACCTGGGTCAGGATGGGATATCGCTTCTGCCAGTAATAGCCCAGTCCAAGCATGACCAGGCCGGCTACAATACCCAGAATGACTTGTCCGGTTGGACCGATCCAGTTATTATCAAAGGCAAATTTCAGAAAGAAGCCAACCCCGATGATAAGGGCAAGAACACCTATTCTCGCCAGCCAGCTGCCGCCTAAAATCTGCTCCCACTCCCGCTCCTTAACTCTGGCAGGTTTGCCTTTACGAGGTGGCACTCCAGCAGCCGGAATTGGAGCCGCCTCTTGACTTGGCGCTACTGGGGTGGGTTTCGGTGGAGGAGGAGGTGCAGTTATCCCCTGCCTACTCTCCAAAGCAGCCAAGCGGTCATTCATTGCGATAACCAGCTCACGCAAGCGGCGCACCTCCTCCTGAAGTGCTGATTGCTCCTGAAGACCTTCAGCTTCAGGTGCTAGCAGAGGAGCGCTACAGAAGATACAGAAGCGAGCGGCTGGCTCATTCTCTCGCTGGCAGTTAGGACACAGCATAGTCCATCTCCTTCCTACCGCCTTGATTCTACCCTTACCACATAGGTGCTAGCAATCTTGTCATGCCAGCCCTGTTTCCGCCCGTCCCAGACGATCCAGAGAAAGCCCAGACATATCACAATGGAGGATACAATCTTGCCTGGCACCTCTCGCAGGGCGGCACGGCCCAACCCCGGTACGGAACCTGCGGCGTTCACCACTTTAATGCCAACTGCCATCTTACCAAGGGTCTGCCCTTTGAGTCCAGTGAAGAGCCAATAATACAGCCAGAGTAGGAGAATATTAAACGCACTCAATGGCCCATAGGTAAAGCGAGCAAGCACGAAGGAAATAAACGAAATTATGATACCATCTATAATCGCCGCCGCAAAACGTATCCAGAAGCCCATGTATTCAACAGCTACCTCTGGTGTGGCTGGTTCAGCGCTCGGTGCTACCGCCGGCGCAGGTTGCTCAATAGTGGCCGCCAGACTAAAGCCACAATTAGCGCAGAAGCGCGCTTCAGGAGGATTGTCATGCCCGCAACTCTTGCATCGCACTGATGCCACTATAACTACCGCTCCTTCTGGAATTCAGTATCTTGGTACCTGACTCTACCTTATAGCTTCCAAGTATTAATAGCATTCTACTATCAATCCATTGTTTGTCAAGACACAATACCCCAGGGTATCTCTTGAGATATGAAGAAATCGAGCCAGCTAGGCGAAACACTGCACAAGACGCTAGAAAGTGCAGCGGAGTATATCTAACTTCACGAACTCGACGGCTGTCTCTTATGCTACAGGGCATAAGTAGCACCTAGCCAATATACGTAAGGCACGAAAGCTCGCAAGCGTATTGGATAGTTAATTTTGGCGAAGGTTAAAATCAAACCAAGTGTAAATTAGATACTGTGTATTTTGACCAAGTTGGTGCTTCCTGAAACAGCTAGGGGAATTCCAGCAATGATCACTATTAGGTCGCCTCTCTTAGCGAGCTTCGTCTCCAGCGCAGATTTGCTTGCCAACTTGAAGACCTCCTCCAGATTTGCCGGCTCAGGTTCTTTAAGTGGTAGTACCCCCCAAGCTAACGAAAGACGACTCACAACTGATGCGGAGGGGGTTACAGCCAGAATAGGATGATAAGGTCTATATTTCGACACCCTCAGGGCCGTAGTCCCAGCGGTAGTAAACGCTACGATGGCCCTGGCTTCCACTTGGTGAGCCATCTGGCAAGCTGCTCTGGCAGCAGCGTTGACCTCAGGTAAAACATCCTGCCACCGGCTGCGGAGCATCTCCTCATAGGGGAACATTGTCTCAGCCTCCAAGGCTATTTTTACCATTGTCTCCGTAGCTTCGACGGGATAACTACCAATGGCTGTTTCCTCAGAGAGCATCAGAGCGTCACTGCCATCGAGGACAGCATTGGCTACGTCGGCGGCCTCGGCCCTCGTCGGCGTAGCTGACCGGACCATAGACTCAAGCATTTGAGTGGCGGTAATTACTGGCTTTCCCTGGCGATTGGCCTCGTTTATCAGCCTTTTCTGGGCCATTGGCACCTTCTCGATGCTTATGTCGAGGGCCAGGTCTCCTCTGGCCACCATGACACCTTCCCCAGCCTCGATTATGGCTTCGCTTTCTTCAAGAGCCCGCTCCTCCTCTATCTTGACAATGACCGGTATGTCCGTCTTCATTTTTCTGAGCAACTGCTTAACCTCTTGTACCTGTCGCACTGAGGAGATGAAAGAAAGGGCAACAAAGTCAGCGTTCTCTGTGAAAGCAAAATCGAGATGCTGACCGAAAACGGCCTTGATATCTCCGTGACCAAGTTTCAGGCCAGGAAGATCGAGGAGGATGCCTACAGGAAGTTTGAGCTTTTGACTGAGCGACCGAACTTCGGAAATGAGTTGGCTGTGTTCCTGAAGTGTCCCGTAGGCTAAGTTAAAGCGTGCGACGTCCATGCCACCTTTTAACATCCTTTCAATAACTTCGGGAGAACTGCTGGCAGGACCCAGTGTGCACACTATCTTGACGTGGCGTTTCGTTGCGGTTTTGGCCATCGTCACCTATTATAGCATATCGGAAATTACGAAATATGAAGAACCGTGTACTGCACAATCTGAGTAATTGTTGAATGTACGTTCCGCTCCAGCCGATAGTCTAAGCTTTCATACAATGGGTAATGATCTGTACATATAGTGCAACGGTGAAGTGGGAAGTAGAATTATAAAGCCTTATTCATGTTATTACGATTTGA